>Ga0207707_10000017_pt1 | contig 237068 bp, 187 predicted proteins | sample KBSC83BmetaG_FD_184336 | JGI IMG/M metagenome (GOLD analysis project Ga0207707, IMG submission 184336) | Corn rhizosphere microbial communities from Kellogg Biological Station, Michigan, USA - KBS C8-3B metaG (SPAdes) (version 2) | ecosystem: Host-associated > Plants > Roots > Rhizosphere ... | reverse complement strand
CTGACATCAGCCGGTGCCGCGGACTACCAGCCAACCGTTCCGACACTGCCCGTGACAAAGACTGCAAGGCTTCCACACCAAAGGGTTTCAGCAAATAGTCGTAAGCCCCAAAAGCGGTGGCATCCAGAGCGCCAGCCGCACTTCCGTGGCCGGTCATCAACACCACTTTGGTCTGCGGCAATTCTTCCTTGAATCGCTTTAGCACACTGAACCCGTCCGCTCCTCCCAGCATCACATCGCAAAACACCACCGACCAGTCGAAACTACGTAACATTCCGAACGCCTTTTCGGCGGATTCTGCTTCATGAACATCCCACCCATCGTCGCTCAGGACGGTGCTAACAAATCTTCGCACTTGCGCTTCATCGTCTATGACTAGTGCATACATTTCATGGCCTTTCATTCCGGGTTTGCACGCGGTCGGAAGTCTGCCCGCTTCGGGGAGACTTCGTTTTGGGGCGGTTAGAAGTTTCGACGTTTGTTAGGGCTCTGAATCACTCTGGATGGATAAGGCACTGGTTCTTCCAGAGTGCGAATCGAGTAAAGATACAAAAGCGTTCGCTGGCAAGGGCTTACTAAACAGAAAGCCTTGTATCTCATCGCAACGTAACAGGTGTAGAAGGCGCAACTGCTCTTCCGTTTCCACTCCTTCCGCTATGACTTTGAGACGCAGATTGTGAGCCAGAGTTACTATGGCCATCACCAACGCAGCATCGTCAGGGTCAGAGGGAGCATCTGAGACGAAAGACTTGTCGATCTTCAGCGCATTTATCGGTAATCGTTTGAGCGAAGCAAGTGACGAATAACCCGTACCGAAATCGTCAATCGAGCAATAAATCCCCATCGACTTCAATCTACTGAGAACGTTTGTCGCCAGCTCAGCGTTCTGCATGATGGAACTCTCGGTGAGTTCCAACTCAAGGTACTGAGGCGCAAGGTTCGTCTCTTTTAAGATTCTGATGACAGTATCGGCAAAGCCTTGATCGTGAAGCTGTCGAGCTGAAATATTGACTGCGGTTCGAATCGGAGCGAAGCCTTGAGTCTGCCAGTGCTTATTCTGTAGACACGCTTCTTTTAGTACCCATTCGCCGATCGAAATAATTAAACCAGTGTCTTCTGCAAGTGGTATGAATTCTGCGGGTGAGACCAACCCGAGTTGAGGATGATGCCAGCGTATCAACGCTTCCACGCCTGTAATCTCGAGCGAGTCTACCGAGACTTTGGGCTGATAATGGAGTAAGAACTCATTATTTTGAATTGCACGACGCAGCGTTGTTTCAAGAGACAATCTCCGAGACGCGCGATCGTGTATGTCCGCGGTGTAGAACTGATAGTTTGCGCCGCCGGACCTCTTTGCCTTGTAGAGCGCCGCGCCTGCATTCTTCAATAAGGTATGGCCCTCTTCACCATCGACAGGAAACAAGCTGATGCCTACGCTTGCGGTGGCAAAAAGTTCCTGACCATCCAGCTCGAAGCCAAATTTCAGAACCTGCGATAACGATCCAATCGTTTCAATTACTTCATCCGCTCCTTCGATTTGCGTTCGCAGAAGAGCGAACTCATCACTACCAAACCGCGCAACTGTGTCCGTCTGTGCAATACAGCTCTTTAATCGCTCGGCGAATTCCCTTAGCAGAATATCTCCCGGTCCATGTCCTAACGTGTCATTGACCTTCTTGAATTGATCAAGCGAGATGAATAATACAGCTAACGTCTGACCCGACGATTTTGCCATTGCGATTGCCTGCGCGAGGCGATCCTCAAAGAGCGCGCGGTTGGGTAACTGTGTGATGGTATCGTAGTACGCGAGGTAATCGACCTCGGCAGTACGTTCTTCGAGTAACTGTTCCAACTGTTCGCGGTACTGTTCCTTTTCGCGTATCAGGTTTCGATGGTCTAAGGCGCGCTGAACTGCAGCATCGACGTGACGGATGTCGAGAGGCTTCGTGATGTAGTCGAAAGCGCCTACTCGCATCGCCTCAATGGCGGTTTCGATATCCTGATGGCCGCTGATCATCACTACCACCGTTCCGGGCGATATTGAATGGAGTTTCGGAATCAACTCGATACCGCTCATTCCACCCATATCGATGTCGCTTATTACCAGATCGAAAGCTTCTTTGGATAACTTACTGAGGGCTTCCTCGGCGGATGCAACGGAACAGCAGGTATAAGAGCTGCCTAATATTGCGACGAGCAGATCTCTAATCTGCTCTTCATCATCGATAACCAGGATGTTTGCCTTTGGCGGCTCGTATCCGAAAGGTTTCATTTCTGCAACTTGATCAGCTTCAAAGTCTTGCTGGATTTGCCCGCTTGATCTGTATTCTCTATCGCGTCCCAGTATAGGTTAATCCTGTTATTGAAACTAAACGCAATGAAAGCCCAGGCTGTTTTAAGTGGACTGACAATTTATCCGCTGCAGGCACACCAAAATAACCTTCGGGTTCATGTTTGACTCATTATTGCGTTGATATGGGATGCAGATGGAAGAAGGACGCCTGCTTTCGCCCCAAAGCGGGCGTCCCCCTTCACGCGCGCTACGCCCCTTGCCAGCAGGCGCCACGCGATCTCCATAGGTTCAAGAATTCTTGTCTTTGCTATTTCTATTCAAAGAGGTCACGCCCGCCCAACTTCAACTCCAGCTGTGCTGCAATAGAGATGAAGATCAAGTTTCAACAAGGGCGATTAGACATCCTGGAGCTACCATACAATCGCCGGAGTCGTGGCACATTCGTCATGCGGTTCGTGAGAATGTCAGTCAATTTGAATTTTGCCGTGGCACGCATTACTCTCGCGAGCCTCATTGACCTGCGCCATGGCCTCTTGATTTCGAAGATTTGGCGGTTAGAGCCAGGAGCAATGCAGTTGGTTAAGGAGTATATCGCGACGAGATCTTCGATATTCCTTTGTGGGCACCAACTCCGCCGAATCCTGGGTTAATCGAATACCAAGAGCCGACGGCGCGTAATGTAAGCTTCGTACCAATCCATGACAATCGGGAAAAACCTGAGTTGTACGGTTTTGGAAAGTCTTGCAAGTCTTTTTGGGATTTTGGTCAGGTGAGATTTACAGACCTTTACACATGCCTGGTTGCCACTTCTCGTTCAGGGCGCGTTCGTAGCTAGCCTTTACTTCTTTCAAGCTCCAATCTTTTCGCTGCCAGATAGTTCCATCGGCGTACTCAACTCTGTTTATTACAACCTTCTCGCGAAATGAACTGTCCTTCTTCCCTAATGATTCCACGTCAACCACATTAGCAGGGTTTGAGACACTGAACCCCTCAAGTTCCTTCTCTTTCCCCGTCCCTAAGCTCAAGCCACAAAGAAATTGGTGTCGAGTTGAGTTCGATTCGTTCGCTGAGTCGATAAACTGATATTCCCAAAACAGAACCTCGACGACTTGAGCGGCGGAGTTCCTGATCTTAACTCGGTAAGCGAAGCCATCCACCTGCTTTGTTTGAGGCGAACGTGCTTCCTGAACGTTTTTCTCGATTTGAGCGCTCCGCCCATCCAGGGTGTCGGAGTTCGGATCTCGAGCACCTTGTGGTTCATTAATACGAACATTCCGTGCGAAATTTTTGTTCTGCGGAATCATTGCGCTTGCGGGCGGAGTGATCCCCTCGGGCGATTCCGACTTCTCAAGTGTGCGACGCGCTTTCGACCACTTGTACGTCGTCACCTCGATTTGCGAAGCGTCGGTTGAGACGTGTTGAGGAAGCACAAGGAAAGAACAAATTAGCGGGACGAAGAAAAAGATCTTCATAGTTGCCTCCGCCGAAGTTGTACACGGAACCCAAGCTCCGTAAATAGCTATCTCCTTTGGGGAGTCTATTGGAGCGGGCGACGGGATTCGAACCCGCAACCCTCAGCTTGGGAAGCTGATGCGCTACCGTTGCGCCACACCCGCTCGCTGGAGATAGCTTTCAAAAGTTTTCCAAAACGCGTGAAAGGTAATCGCAAAGCGAAGATAGTTAAGACCAGTCAAAGTGTCAACGTGATTTCCCTTCAGGAATCACTCACCGAGGAACTTGCCGATTACATCCGCCCAACGATTCTGGGCTTTAAGAATTATTTCGATTACCTCACGCACAGCTCCATGTCCACCGGTCGCTGTGGTTACATAATGTGCAGCTCCTACGGTCTCCGCACTGGCATCGGCGACTGCCACGGCCAAACCAGAGCGTTTCATCAGCGGGATGTCATTGAGGTCATCGCCAATAAACGCCACCTCATCCGCTGATACTCCGGCGGATGCGATAGTTTCATTGAATGCTGCTAGTTTGTCATCACACCCCAAACGCACGTACGTCATCCCGAGACCTTGCGCGCGTCGCTCAACGGCCGAGGAGGATCGACCGGAAATCACTCCGCTGCTTAGTCCGGCACTATGAAACAACTCGAGCCCAAGACCGTCGCGCGTGTGAAACTCCTTTTGATCGTCGCCATCAGAAAGGAGCCAAATACGACCATCAGTTAGAACACCATCGCAATCCATCAATAATAGCCTGATGCGAGCAGCTCGTTCATGAAGCGATGATGGTTCACTCATTGATGCATTTCTTCAAAGAGCTCAATACCGAGTAGCTTTAGTCCTGAAGGCGTGCGCGTCAGCATAAACACCGCCGTACCGGTTCCTTCTTTCCCGAGTTTCTTAGCCGTAATGCTTACGTCAGCCGCTATAAGATCCGCATTCAACTGCTCGGTGCGTATCACTGTGGTATTCCATGTGTCAGTACCGATGCTGGCGTTGATGAATCTTACTAACTCACCAGAAACAATGCGCGCCTCCAGCTCCGCCTTCTTTCCACTGACAACCGCCTGCGACAACTGCGTCACAAACGATTTCACGGACTCATCCACTGGCGGTGCGTTGTTGGCCGCTTGTTCCGCGCGAATACGAGCAGAACGAGCCGCTAACGAAGAGGGGTAATCACGACTCGCAAAGACCGCATCATTGAACCGCTTTACCGCCTCGGCAGGTTGATTGCGTTTCATACTAATCTCGCCGAGACCAATGTTGGCCCAGGCTAACGTTGCAGTGAACGGCAGGGGCTCATCCAAAGAAGACCGGAAAACCTTTTCGGCTTCATCCAGTTTGTTTTCGCCAACGAGTGCACGACCCAACAGGATATGTGCCTCCTGTAAACGAGGAGCTGCCGCTAACATCTCGCGAGCTGTTGCTTCGGCCTTTGCATACTCCTGGCTCCCCAATTGTGCTGCGCCCTGGTTTAGAGCATCAGAGAGATCTCTCTCCCTCGGCACAGTGTCGTTTCCATAATCGATCTGCGGATAAAGTTTTTCCGGATCAACTTCAACACGAATAATGCGTGCAGGTGTATTGAACACTGCTTCCGCGAAGTTCTTTGCGGGGATCGTCGTTTCCGCCTGCACTATTTGTCCCTGCGCAGTGGTTGCCGCAACAGTAACTGTCACGTCGATCGAACCAAGATTTCGAAGTGCGGAGACAGACTGATTTCCCCGTGACTGGGGAACACCGACGAGTAAATCAGTATCGATGACTTGATCAAGTTGCTGGTCCAGCAAAGCCTTCAAAGAGTCGCCCCCGCGTTGAACGAGAGCTGATCGCAAGCCAGCCAGAGTTAGACCATTGCTACCTGTTTTGCCAGACTGCAAGGCTGATTTGAGTATGCCTAAAAACGCGTCACGACCTAGTCGGCGATCAACGAGTCGCCAAAACATCGCACCGCGATTCGGAACTGATCCCCAGTAAGTGCTGTCCAGCTGAGTGGCACGAGCCAACGGAGCATCACGCTGGGCGACAGCCGCATAAGCAATGCGTTCGCGCAGAAGCTCTGACTGTACCGCATCGCGACCGAACTGTTTTTCGAGAAACTGGGTCGCTAAGAACCTGGCAAGGCCCTCGCGAATGGTCCCAGATCCCTCCCCACGGATTGGCGTTTGCCCACCAAGCCACAGGCGACTCGTTGCCTCCGCAATAGACAACGCGGTCGCCGCGTCGATCCGCGGGAGACGAAGAGTATTCGCATCAAAGAGAATAGTACCCGAGTCACTTTCGCCGGCCCCGCGTCTGACGGCAACAAGCCGAATCGGAACATTAGGCGCCTCGCCGAACGCATTAATAAAAAAGGATCGGGCCGCGCCCGCAAATGCGGCTAGAGCCTCTGCCTGTCTTCTCTCGTCGGCACTACTGCCCTTCGGTAGAAAGACGCTGATGTCCTTGTTATCGGAAGTACCCTCAATTTTGTCCCAGTTCCCCTGCACGAAAAAGGGTTGTCCTGATAGTGGTTGCTCGAAGACGCTTGAACCTCCGCTCGATTTATCGATTCCGGACGAGAGGACATTCGGCAGGTTCACTGACAAACGGAACGGCGCCGTATCAGAGCCGCGAAGTGTGTAAGGTGTATTCGGTGTCGGATACCAGATGGATAATGGCAGGAACTGCGTGCCAACCGGACTTATTGCAGCCGTCCCCGAATTGCTCTCAATTGGCAGAGTATAGTTAACAACAAGCGTTGCGGATGTGTTTGGGTTCGCCGCATTGATCAGCGCAACCTCAGCGCGCAGGAGATCTCCACGGGCTTCGTTTCCGGGACGAAAAGTGGCCGCTGCTCCATTAACCGTTACAGAATTGATCTTTGCTTTTGAATGTAACTTGATCGTGAACGTTCGGCCAGGGCTTCCGCCTATGTTCGTCGCCTTCAGTGTCGCAACGACACCAAGTTGTCGCTCTGCTTGCTGAACATTCACAGCAAGATCAAAAGAATCGACCTGCCATAAGGCAGGAGCAACTGGAGGTTGTGCCGTGGTGCTCGAATGAATAGCGAACGCAAGACACAACATTAATGAAAAGAGGATCCTCATAATCGACTCTGGATTAATGAAACTAGATGGCCTAAGTCCGACGAACTTTAAGGAAAGCTCTGATTAAGTACGATAGGCTGTTAGCCTGTCGTGGTTTGCCTCAGGATTATGGCTAAGATCGCCGACAGGCTAACAGCCTATCGTACTTAATCAGAGCCTCCTAGTTTGTCGTCCTTCTGATTCTGGCCCGCTCTAATACCAGAACACACGACAAACTAAAGTTCGTCGGACGGTGAACGAACCAGCTGATGGATATCACGCAACATCTTCAGCAACGATTGCATGCGATCCAACGGCAATGCATTTGGGCCATCCGACAGCGCGCGTTCAGGGCAATCGTGAACTTCCATAAAAACAGCATCGACACCACACGCAACACCGGCTCGAGCGAGAAATTCGATGTATTCCGATTGCCCGCCCGTTGCATCACCGAGACCACCCGGCAATTGCAATGAGTGCGTCACATCAAATACTACCGGAACACCAAAGCCCCTCATTATCGGAAACGATCGCATGTCCACGACAAGATTGTTATAACCAAACGTTGCACCACGCTCTGTAAGCAGCAGCTTTTTACATCCTGCCTGGCGGGCTTTCGCAACGATGTTTCCTGCATCGTGCGGAGCCAGAAACTGCCCCTTTTTTACGTTTACCGCTTTGCCTGTTTTGACAGCCGCGAGTATTAGATCAGTCTGGCGACAAAGAAAGGCGGGAATCTGGAGAACATCCACGACCTCGGCAACTCGATCGACTTGAGAAACCTCGTGCACGTCCGTCAGTACCGGAACACCGACCTCAGTCTTTATTTTGTGTAGTACTTCCAGCCCGGCTTCCATTCCCAATCCACGAAAACTCCTGATGGAAGATCTGTTTGCCTTATCAAACGACGCTTTGAAAACAAAATCGAGGCCGGCTTCTTTGGTTCGTGCCAAACACTCACGAGCCATCATCATCGCATGATCGGAACTTTCCACCACGCATGGTCCCGCAATGACGGTGAGACGGCCATCACCAAACGTCGCGCTCCCGACGGAAAACGGATTCAGTTTCACAGTCTCTTTCATCGATTCATCAAAACGGCTTCGTGAGTATACGCTTGACCTTATTCATTACCGAACCGACCTTGCCTCGCTTTTTCTCAGGACTCGGAGAAGGAATCGGGGAAGGTTCTATACTCGGCGAGGGCCGGGGTTTCTGGGTAGCGCTCGGCGCGGGCGATGCTAAAGACGATGGCTCCGGTGTGGGAGAAGGATCAACGTTCGTCGTCGCGGCCGCAGGCACATTGCCCTTATGAGCTCTGCTGAAAAAAAATAGAATACCTGAAACCATCAAGGCAAAAAGGACCATCGCAGCCACGACTAACTTACCACTATAGCCACGCCCAAAACCGACTTCCATTCTCGAGAACGTGTTTTTAGCAGCTCGGTTCTCGATCGCGCCCGCTAATACAGTCGTCTCATTTTGTCCGGAGGTCAGGACACGACCCTCGCGCAATCGTGAAAGATCGACAATCAAACGTCCCGAGGGTGATTCGACACCAACGTCACGCAACGCGGCGAGATCCGGTGACGAAATCAGAGCGTGATGTTCGAGGCCAAGTTTTTCAGCTACCTCCAGAAGTTCTCTTCGAAACTCGGCGGCATTTGAAGGTCGATATTTTGGATCCTTCTCGAGTGCATGCAGGACAACCTTCTCGAGATCATCTGGAATAGCAGCAACGATCTCCTTAGGTGGTCGCGGATACTCAGAGGTCTGCTTTACTGCAATTGCCAGTGGCGATGAACCGCTGAATGGCACCGTTCCCGTCAACATCTCATAAAGAATTACTCCCAAACTATAAACATCAGCGGCCGGAGTAAGTTCGAGTCCGCTACATTGTTCAGGTGACATGTAACGAGGCGTACCAATCATCGCTCCGATCTGAGTAAGCGTCTGCGGATCGTCTTCATCCAGAGTCTCGGCAGCGAGTTTTGCGATACCAAAGTCGAGGACTTTGACGATTGACGGAGCATCAGCACTTTGTGTGACAAAAATATTTGCGGGCTTCAAGTCACGATGAATTACGCCGGCCTCGTGCGCGGCAGCAACGGCGGCTGATGCTTGAAGCATTAACGACACGGCGCGAGCAGTTTCGAGTGGTGCTTCTTTCGCAAGAATCTCCCGAAGCGTACGACCTTCGAGCAGCTCCATAACGATATAAACGTAGCCTGCCGATGTCTGTCCAAAATCGGTGACAGCAACAGCATTCAAATGCTGCAGACGACCTGCCGCTTTTGCTTCACGCTGAAAACGAGCACGCGCCGCTTCATCCTCAAAAAGCCGTTGATTAAGAACCTTGACTGCCACAGCCCGGTCGATGAGCAAGTGACGGGCACGGTAAACGGTGCCCATTCCACCGATTCCGAGTGGCTGCTCAATCCGATATTTATTGTTGAGAGTCTGTCCTATCAGAGGATCTACAACAGTGGAGCCTTCGACAACGGTGTGGTCTGCCTGCAGCGCGGATTGATCGACCGGGCAAAACTTGATGTTAGAAGAGTAATGTCTTCCGCATGTTGGACAAAGAAGCATCAGTGACTATTTTTTCCAGGGAAGACAACGGGCCCGAGGATTATCGCCGAAAACGCAATTCGATGCACTCCGCGAGGAAATTTACGTCCGAATGTTCTGATCAGCAGTCAGAATAGGTCAAATAGGTCCTATACGGGTGACGACAGCCGCTCATGCAACACCAAATCAACTTCTCCGTTCTTCTCCATTACCGTTTCAGACTGGAGTCGATTTTCGTGTGCCGCTTGAACAAACGAGGCAAATAGCGGATGTGCACTCAAGGGTTTTGATTTGTATTCCGGATGAAACTGTCCTGCAACGAACCAGGGATGAACCTCACGTGGAAGTTCGATCATTTCCACGAACTTACCATCCGGCGACACGCCGCTGAAAACTAAACCTTCGCCCTCGAGTTTCTGACGATATTCCGGATTGAACTCATATCGATGACGGTGACGTTCACTGATCTCTTCAACTCCACCATAAATCTGGCTCACCAATGAACCCGGCGCCAGCCTGCATGGCCATGCACCCAGACGCATCGTACCTCCCAACTCTTCAACGCCAACGAGATCGCGTAGCTTGAAAATCACGGGGTGTGGCGTCTCTAAGTCGAACTCTGTTGAATCCGCATCCTTGAGATCACAAACATTTCGAGCGTACTCGATACAAGCCGTTTGCATTCCTAAACAGATGCCGAAGTATGGCGTTCGGGTTTTGCGAGCGTAGTAAATTGCTCTAATCATCCCGGCAATGCCACGTTTACCAAAACCACCCGGAACGAGGATCGCATCGAAATCGCGTAAACGATCTTCGTAGTCGTCGTCCATCAATTCTTCCGACTCAATCCACTTCACATCGACTCGAAGATTGTTGGCCACGCCACCATGCGTTAACGCTTCGCGAAGTGATTTATAAGAATCCTCCAGCTCGACATACTTACCGACGATGGCTATGGAAGTCTCACCACCTGAGGGTTCACGAATTGTGCCGACGAGATTCCGCCATTCTGTTAGGTCAGCCTCAGGGGCTTGTTGTTCTAATCGCAATAAGGAAACGATCAAACCGTCAAGACCCTGTTCGTGAAATGCGAGCGGGACGTCATAAATCGTATCCACGTCCTGAGCACTGATGACTGCCGACTCTTTCACATTGCAGAACAACGCGATTTTTCCACGCAAATCTCGCGACAACGGCTTCTCCGAACGGCAAAGGAGAATGTCCGGCGCAATACCAATCTCGCGTAAATCGCGAACTGAGTGTTGGGTTGGTTTGGTTTTCAACTCACCAGCAGCAGCTATGTAAGGGACTAATGTAACGTGGATAAAAAGTGCGTTTCCGCTTCCCTCTTCATTACCCATTTGGCGAATCGCTTCCAGGAATGGAAGTGACTCAATGTCACCGACAGTTCCCCCAATCTCAACGATGATTAAGTCTGGTTTATCGTTCTCCGCTACTTTGCGAACCGCCTCCTTGATTTCGTTGGTGATGTGCGGGATGACCTGGATCGTTTTACCGAGGTAATCGCCTCGTCTTTCCTTTTCGATAACTGAGAGATAAATGCGCCCGGTTGTCCAGTTATTAGCTTGCGACAAATGTGCGTGAGTGAACCTCTCGTAGTGACCAAGATCCAGATCCGTCTCTGCACCGTCGTCTGTGACAAACACCTCTCCGTGTTGAAAAGGAGACATCGTGCCGGGATCGACATTGATATACGGGTCGAGCTTGATGAGCGCGACTTGCAAACCGCGACTCTCAAGCAAACAACCGATTGACGAAGCGGCTAAGCCTTTACCCAGACTCGAGACCACGCCACCAGTTACAAAAATGTATTTAGGCATTGAATTCTTCCTCACTCATGTTGTTTGCTCATCGTTGGAATCAGATGCGCCGGCTCGGGAGGATCGCCTGATTCCTGTTCACCGTCGTACCGGCCCTGTCGAAAATCTTCCTGCACTTCAGCAGCCTTCTCCACCGCTGGATCCAGGGCTTTTTGTATGCCGATTAGACCTGCGCCTAACAACCCTGGTCCTTCTTGTGCTCTCCGTTCATACTCTTCCGCCGTAATGTCATAAGGTTTGCCCAGATGTGACAAAGCAAAGAGTCCGCAAGCCACTAAGAAAAGGATAACTCCCAGGCCAATCCAATTACTCATCAATTCACCTCACCGCCGACACTTCAAATTTTCCCTCACTGATCAATTCCCTTACTCGTTCGAGATCAGCCGGAGTATCGACGCCTATTGAAGAACTGCTCGCTTCAATGACTCTGATCACAACGCCGCGTTCAAGTGCGCGAAGCTGTTCAAGTCCTTCAAACTTTTCGAGCGCCGTCTGCGGCCAGCTTGCAAACTCAAGTAAGACGTCGCGGCGATAAACATAGAGGCCGGTGTGCTTCCGATAGTGCTGTATCAAATCAGGTTCATTGAAGAAGGCGGCATCGGAATATCCGTGTTTTGCCACAGCTTCCCGCGGAAATGGAATGGGTGATCGCGAAAAGTAAATTGCCTGTCCGCGTTCGCCGACGACCACTTTAACAACATCACGGTTCGTCAGGTCTGCGAAGCGCTCAATCGGTTCCCATGTAGTTACAATACCGGCGCCAGCCTTCGAATTTATCTCGACCTTCATCTGTGCAACTGCGCGTTCGATGGTTTGAGGTGAGATCAGCGGCTCATCTCCCTGGAGATTAACAATTATCTCTGCATCCGGTATCGACTTTACGACTTCTGCGACTCGATCTGTTCCGCTCGAATGTGTTTCGGCGGTTAAGACACCCTCAAAACCCTGGGCAGCCACGGCCTCAACAATGTCTTTGCTATCGGTGGCGACAATAACTCGATCGACGTTGTTTGCCGTGCGGGCCCTTTCCGCAACACGGCAAATCATAGGTTTCCCGCCAATATCCAAGAGCGCTTTTCCGGGCAGACGAGTGGAAGCGAAACGAGCCGGAATTACGACGACGGTTGTGCTTTTGAGTTGGTTAGTGGGATTTGAGCCCGTGTGATTCACGGGATAACAAGATAGCTTGAGCCCCGAGCGACTGTCAATGTTGTCTGGTCTTGTGTGTGGTCAATGCTGACCGCTGAGGACACCAGAAAACTTCCATCGCTATTTCCAGATCCTTGTTCAGTTATTACTCAGCTTTGTCTCCGGTCACCTTCGCCACGTCGCCCGCCCCTCCAACAATCGCGATAAATCGCGGATCATCACGAAGCCATTCAAGATCCGGATCACGTCTTGCCCATTCACGGTTAAAAGATCCCGAATCAATCAAATGCTGCAGATTCCCCAGGGCAGAGTCAGTGTTGCCGCTGATCGATTCAATACAAGCCAGAGTATACCAATCGTCGGCCTTTACTAATTGTCGCGCTTGAGCGATATACTTCGCCGTTTCTGATTCATGACCAAGTTTTTTGTGCAAAGACGCTAAGACCAGGTTAGTAGGGACGTCCTTATCGTCCAACTGCAATGCCTTCTCAGCTAGCGGTCCAATCTCGGTATCGCGTCCTTGGAGACGAAGCAAGTACACGAGATTGCCGTAAGCGAGTCGAAGGTTCGGATCCAGATCGATAGCTTTCCATAAAACACTCTCTGCCTCAGAGTAATGCTCAGGCCCTTGAATCAAGAGGACTCCAGCGAGATTGTTGTAGGGCATCGCCAGTTTTGGATCCAGCTCGATAGCTTTGCGAAATTCCTTTTCAGCTTCTTCCGATCTTTTGGTTTGTCGGATTGCAAGTAGTTTTCCCAGGTTATTGTGCGACTTATCGTTGGCATCGAGAAACATCTCTTCTGCTTCCCCCGCACTCGTGGTTTGTGGCATTGCAAGTAAACGGCCCAGGTTATTGTGTGACCTCGGATCATTCGGATCGAGATCTATTGCCTTGCGATAGAGATCTTCGGCACCGGCTACATTTCCGGCTTCTTGCGCCTGTAATGCTTGCGTATAGAGACTGAGCGCTTCAATTCTCTTTATCTGTTCCGCTTCCAGTTTGGCCTGGGTCTTCAGAGCGACAACGGTTTCCGACAGAATATCCACCGAGTACCGAGGATCGAAATCCTTTAGTTTTTCGACCAAGCGATCTTGTAGGTGTTGAATGGAGCCAAACATTTTTCCAACGTCAAATCCAACGATGTGACGTATCTCATTCATCAGCTCGTCAAAACCATCAATCTCGACGATGAACCCTTTCTTCTCACTCAATAAATCGGTTACGGCTTTATTGATTTCATCGCCGCGTCGGACGCACCAATACAGATCATTTTTGTCAGAGATTGTTTTGAGAATATCAATTACCGAATTGTCACCACCGCTATAACCTATAACAACAAGCCCATACTCGCTGAGAATCTGGCTAACCTGGCGAGCCATATTCTGGTCTTGGACAGCTGTCTCCGGACCGGTGTTTTTAAGCAATGAGTATAGGTAATCGCCGTGTAATTTAAGAATCTTTGGCCGTTCTGCGGCAATCCGCATTTCGGACGCGAGAACGCCATAGGCGTAGACGATCGGGCGGATTCCAGTGTAGCCAGTACATGCACGATAAATGAGGTCATCGAAGTTCGTTGTAATAATGCTGTTGACGTAATTATTGGCTATCAGGTTCGCCAAAACAACATAGCCGAACGATGCTTCCTGTCCTTCAATGATGCTTTCGATATAGCGCTGACGACCAATCTCCTTGGGTTCAAACTGTTCGAATAGCTTGCAATAGTCACTTCCTTCTTCGGAGTACCACTTCTGGCTCGTTAGCCATTCTTCTTTCTCATCATCAGTTGTCAAAGTGTCGCAGCATTCCGCAAATATGCGCTCTTTGAAGAAACGAATCATTTCGCCCGCCGTAATGATTCCAGATTGACGCGAGGCTCCCGCACCCAAGAAAAAAGAAAATCGAGGTTGTTTGCTGAAGCCTTTGATCTTATACGCGAGCTGCTTAACGGAGGCACGTTGCATATTGTTCATGCTTGAGGTCCTCAGAGGGATTGAGGTTAGGGCGAGGTTACGTCTAGAACGCGCACACGTTATCCGTTTTGTCTTAGAACGGCAAGTTCGGGTTCTATTAATGCGGACGCTGTGCTTTTTGCTTCGTAGTCACGAGAACGGGAGGAATTGATTCGCCGCGACACTCTTCTGGCGGGTTGCTGTGACGCTCTATTCGTATTCGGAGTCAATTGGTCGCTTCGCTGCCGTTCGGATTCGCAAATAAAGTCGTAACCGCGACCATGTTACTATCCACGGACAGAAAGTATGCGAGTCTTTTACACATCGAAGTACTACGCCAACCTCGGCGATGCCCACATCTTCCCAATTAGAAAATTTGAACTAGTCAGAGACCAACTGATTCGCGAAGGAACACTGCAATCCGATGAACTGGTCGAGCCCGCGCCTGCCGATATCAATGATGTTCTCCTGGTTCATTCAGTGAATTACGTCACGCGGCTTTGTAGCGGCACTTTAACCGAAAAAGAAATACGCCGTTTGGGGCTGCCGTGGTCTGAAGCATTGGTTCGTCGCTCGTTCTACGCGGTTGGTGGAACCGTTGCGGCTGCTTTGCACAGTCTCACGCAAGGCTATGCTTCTAATCTAGCCGGAGGAACACATCATGCCTATCCCGATCATGGCGCAGGTTTTTGTGTTCTGAATGACGTCGCGGTGGCGATTCGAACATTACGTTCGCGAGGGCTTATTCGGCGAGCGGCCATCATAGATTGCGACGTTCACCAGGGTGATGGAACTGCGGTTGTCTTTGCGGAAGACAGCGAAACTTTTACGTTTTCGATGCACGGCGCAAACAACTATCCATTGTTCAAAGCAAAATCACGACTCGACATTGAATTGCCCGATCACACAACGAATGAAGCCTATCTGAAAATATTGTCAGAGAATCTTCCGATAGTTTTTCAGCACGATCCTGAAATTGTTTTCTACCTGGCAGGCGCCGATCCATATAAGGACGACAAGCTAGGAAAGCTCTCGTTAACAATCGACGGATTAAAAACACGTGATCAGATTGTGCTGGCTGAGTGTTACGGGCGCGAGGTCCCAGTAACAACGGTGATGTCGGGCGGTTATGGAAAGCAGATCACTGATACAGTCGAAATACACTGCAACACGATTCGGACAGTGAAGGAAGTCTTTGAAACTCAGAGTGGTCGTGCATCGTTCTTCCAGGCGGAGAAGTTTCAAACGGCATGAGAAGGATTCTCCGTTGGGTTTTCAGAATCGTGCTCGGCATTTTGCTGGGTATCGTATTTTACGAAGCTGTCATCTTCTTCAGAGTTTTTCTGCTGCGCTCGCACGATCCTTCGTCGACTTCACTGATTGAAACTCGCGCCGACGAAGCGCTCGATCACGGCCAACAACCTAAACGACAACAAACATGGGTTCCCCTCGACAGGATCTCCGTAAATCTGCAGCGTGCCGTGCTCGCGGGCGAAGACACAAACTTCACAACGCACCACGGTTTTGATTACCAGGCAATCCAAAGAGCCTGGGAGCAGGCCCAACGCGAAGCAGCTCGAGAGGCAAAGAAGGAAGGTGAGGATGACGACTGGCTCCCGAATCTTCCTGAGTTCAAGCGTGGCGGTTCAACAATCAGTCAGCAACTCGCAAAGAACCTCTACTTGTCGTCACAGCGTTCTTTCATTCGCAAGGGTCAGGAAGCGGTTGTGACGCTGATGCTTGAACGAATGCTAACCAAGCGCCGGATTCTTGAAATCTATTTAAACGTGATCGAGTGGGGAGATGGAATCTATGGAGCGGAAGCTGCTTCTCAAAACTATTTTCACAAGCCGGCATCAGCTTTGACTTTTAACGAAGGCGCATTTCTCTCCGCGATGATTCCGAATCCGCGGACCGTCTACAACCCACAAGTGAATCCGCGTCGGGTGGCCCGGCGTCAACGCATCATCATGCGTGGCATGCCTTACGTGAAGGTGCCATAAAACACTGTCCGATATGCTTTAGAGGCTCTTGCAAAAAGACCCCACGGTCCTGGGAGCGCAGGCGTCCTCGCCTGCCCCCGTCCAGCGCAACAAACTCGGTCAATGTTTATTGGTTAGACCGGACACGGGCACGCGAGGACGCCTTCGCTCCCAGAACCGTGGGTGTTTTTGCAAGAGCCTATTTAGCTTGAGTGTCGCAACCAAAAAAGTTTGGATTTCCAAGAGCCTCTGAACTTTCGCGCCTGGTTGGTTACGCCACGACAAGACGCATATCGGACAACTCTGAACGGCACCTCGTTGCTACTTGACTCTCACCGAGAGCATATAGTGCGCCGCGGGGTGCGCCACCACATCGATGTAATAGTTCCCAGTTCGAGGAATCCTGCCGACCCACCGCCTGTCGTCGTCGAAGTTCGAGCCAAACTTCACAGCCTCACCCGTGTAGTAGTCAGACGATTCGCTTACGGTAAAGGACGCGCGGTTGTCGCCTTCATGCCGCCATGTGAGGCGCACCGTCAGGGTCTGGCCTTTGCGGGCGCGGATCACATAGTTGTCGTGCGACTCGCCGCCGATGAAGCCTCGTACCATCGCCGGGGATCGGAGCCGTCTGGCACTCGAAGGCTTAGGTTGAGCTCCTGCGACCTCAGCCGAGAGGAGTAACAACACAACTGCGAGGGCAAGTAGGAATACACTTTTGAGTGGCATGAGCCCATCTGATCCGTGTGTCATCGATGCCAACCGAAGTCCTGCCATGCTGAGCTTGTCGTTTCACGCCCAAAAGACCCGACCTGATAATAGCTTCTCAGTTTGGAATCACAGGACCAGGCAGACGCATATCGGACATTCAGTTCTTAGCGACACCTACACGAAATGAACTGATGAATTTCGAGACAGACGGTTCCATGTCGTTTGAAAACACGTAGGCGAGATAAATCTGGCGCTGACTACCAACTGCTCTCGTGTAAACCTTGGCGAGACCACGTATTGGACACGAAGTGAGATCGAATTCCTCGCCGACATAACCGGCAGCCGATACCTTCCGCTCGTTCGCTGGCTCACAATCGAAGTCAGCGTTCAATCGCGCAGCATCAAAAGCAGCGTTCATATCTTTGTAGATCGCACTCAACGCAAATTTTACCGCATCAGCATCAGTGGCACCGTCATTCGGTCCGATGGCCCAGGTCAGCGCGTAGATCGAAAACCCGTCGCGAACCACGTATGTATTGATGTTTACATTTTGACCCTTGAATGGAATCGGCTTGAAATCCTCCAAACCACCCTTGGGAACAAAGACAGAGAAATTTTCCCCTTTGGGCTGCAACGTATACCAGGGCTTTCGGGTCTCACTCATTGCCAAATACGCCTCGGATAGGCTTGATAATGGTCTCGCAGCCCGTCCACCGGTGGCCCGCAGACTCATGCTATTTAGCTCGGGCGGAGGAGTGTTGGATTTAGGCAACTCGCTGCTTGGCGAATTACTTACGGTGGCCGCCTTTCGTTGGCTAGCTTCAGCTTTGACAAACTCCCACGGAGCGATCGCTCCTTCTGATTGCCAAAGACCGCGGTGCTCTTTGCGTGCTGCCTGCTCTGATTGGAAATAAATATCGCGTTGCGAATCTGAAAGCGTGGCACGTGAGTCAAACCAGGCCGCACCATCGCGAATCATCTGCGCGCTGATATCAAGATCGTTTAGGAGAACTCGCCCGATCAGACTGCTGTGCTCACCGATGCCGGAGTACTCGACCAAAACTTGTTTGCCATATACCAAGTCCGAAAGATGTTGTCGCGCGATATCACCAAAGGGCTGATTTCGTTCAGGCGCATCCATTCCAATCAACCTGATCCGAACAGGACGGTTCATATTAAAGATGGTGATTTCGTCGCCATCGTTGATCTCGATGACTTTGCCGACAAACGAATTAGCACGAGCGTACCCGCAAGCGAACGCGCAAACCGCGACAGCGAGTAGACCTGACCTTAGACTAAATTTCATAGAAAGTTGAATAACTAGATGGCGAACTCTTTGGCCAGTTTCAGTTCTGCTTTTCTCAACTCAAACCTTCCTCGGCCAAGATTGCCCTCCGCGCGAATCGCCAATACAACAAAATAATCCTTCGTCAATACCCGCATAACCACGATAGCGCTTTCGAGCGAAACAACTAGTTCACGTAATGCTCCCAGGCCTGTATCGTTGCCGGCTCTCTGAGCATTGCGAACAAGTGATGTGAATTCAGCTGCGGCTACATCGAGATTCGCATCAGCACCTGCTTCACCTAACACTTTCTCAACCGCAATTCCATCGGTTCCCATAATGAGAGCACCGAGGCTGCCCTCGGTGCGCTCAATCATGGACTCAAGCATTTCCTTGAACATCCATTTCCTCCTTAAGGTCGCTGACCGCCGATTGCGCCTGGTCTTGCTGTGGGCGAACCAGCAGGCGTAGTGGGCGTCGGGGCCGGCAGTAACTGCTGAGTTCCCGGCGTCGTCGTTTGAGGAGTTGTAGGCTGTTGCTGTTGCAACTGAGTCGGAGTCGGCGTGTTGCTCCCCGGATTGCCAAGCGGCACCGGTTGAGGAATGGTCACTGAACGAGGACCGTTGGTAACCGCTCCGGTTGTTGGCCGGCCCTGGTAGTCCGGACGATATATGTGTGGGGTGATGAAGAACAGAATTTCGGTACTGGCCTTGGTCGTTAGCTTTCGCTTGAAGAGGTTGCCAAGGACAGGAATTGATGCGATACCTGGCGTACGTTGCCTTGTCTCACCTTCGGTGTCAGCCAGCACACCGCCCATAACGGTAGTTCCACCGTCTGGAACGAGCACTTCCGACTGCATACGCTGTGTATCGATGCCCGGTACACCACCAACTGCGATACCAGTATTAATCGTGTTGTTCTCAATCGTGACTCTCAATACCACCGTTCCTGCGTCTGTGATCTGCGGCGTGATTGAGAGACGTAAAGGTACAGAGACGAATGTGGTCGTCACTACAGCGGTTCCACTGGCAGCCTGAGTTGTTTGCACAGGGATCTGTGAACCACTCTCGATCTGCGCGGGACGATTGTTCAATGCAGTCACGCGTGGTGTCGCAACAGTTTTGGCTTGCCCGCGAGACTCAGCCATAGTGATTAAGGCGCTGATTTGTGCGGTGCCAAAGATGCCTGTAGTCAGACCGATGACGGTCGTAGCTGCGGCGGCGGCAAGTGATGGGTTCGGGGCTGTACTACCCAGCAAACCGCCGAAAATACCGTTCTTAACAGGACCCGGGCTCACCGCGCCTCCTCCTGATCCTCCTGTACCTCCGGTTCCGCCTGTGCCGCCAGTTCCGCCCCCAGTGCTTGAGCCGGTTGACGGTAGGGTTGAAAGATTACCCAGAGCACCGCGGCTGGGATTCTGAACGCCCAACGACAACTGAGCACCGAGATCGCGGCTGAAGTTGCGCTGCGCAATCACGATTCGCGTTTCAATTTCAACCTGGGGTTCGGGTTGATCAAGGATGGCAACGAGTTGTCGAATGGCATCAATGTTTTCTTTAACATCAGTAATAATGAGGGTATTGCTGCGGCCGTCAACTTCGATACCTCCACGCCGTGAAAGACGACGTGAAATAATTGGCAGCAAACCTTGATCGCCACTACCGCCGGTTGAATCACCACCGGCACCACCGCTAAAACTCAAGTTCGTGGCGCCACCAGAAAATGCACCGGTGGACCCTGCAGCCTGGGCCAAGGTGCCCGAAGCGCGGGCGTAATTGAGCCGGATGAATTCAGTTACGAGTGGTGAAGCATCGAGGCGCGAGTCGTTAATTATCTTTTGAGTCTCAGCCTCTTTAGCGAGTACCTCGGTAGTCGCAACGCGAAGAATGTTTCCGTTCACCTCGATTCCGAGACGATTCGCCTTCAGCACAGCATCAAGCGCTACATTCCAGGGGACGTCCTGAACATTCACTGTTACCGGTACGGCACCAACCGAACTATCGATGACAAAGTTCACTCCGTACTGTTCAGTGATGTAGTTCAGAATGTCGCGGATATCGGCGTTAACAACGTTCAGATTGATCGGCTCGCCAACAAATCCTGGTTGACCGTATTGCTTGCCCTGCTCCGACTGCTTGTCGGTAGAGCGCGACATTCCAACCGGTGGAGTTGGCGTCGCGGCCGCTGCAGCCGCTTGCTGCGTTGGTTGCGTTACTGGAACTGGGCCAGTAACGCTTCCGGAAACTTTTGAATCCTGGGGGGCAGCTATGCCGCTTGTACTGAAAAGACAGACAAGCGTCAGGACGAGCGTTGTCCAGATAGCTGATCTTACTCGAGGCTGATAAGACATCTTTCCCTCCTTAGGGAATTTGAGGAGTTGCCGTCACGCACTACGCTCGATTGCGAAAGCAACTAAAGCGCGCGCCGCACAAACACGGCAATACTCCTGTTGTTTTTCAAATGTGCTCAGCTCGTCACACGAGCCTCGCGCCGTTGGCTTGGTGAATCCAAGCCGGAAATCGTCAAGGTTTGGCAGCAACGGCGTCAGACGATGAGGATACCGCCATAGCATTCACCTGGTTGGGTTGTCGCAAAGCTTTCGTCTCAACACTCTTCACGCGACGACCATCCGTGTAGATCGTCTCGTGTCTGAAAATAAGCGACCTGTCTTCGATGGCGACTAGCTGACCATCGTAAAACGGTTCGCCGGGATAGATAACATAGGAGAGTTTGATAGGAGTCGCTTCAACAATCGCGGCATAACCCCGCGGCGTGCGAGTGATTCCGATCACCTGAATCTCATTCAACAACAAAGCAGTGGTCGGTTTGGGCGCGGGCATGCGGGCGTTCATCGCCGCTTGCTTTTGCGCCTTGTACATATTGATTCGTTCCTGAATGGACGGAATCATGACTTCACCGGCGATGCGCTTGATGACGACTTTGGGTGGCTCGTATTTCTTGAACGGATCGCGTCCCGTATTAACGTTGCGAGTCTTTGCCGTTGTCTGCTGCTTTGTTTCCGTATCCTGGGCGACGACGACCGTTGTCGCACCAAGAGCGATTGAACCGCTTAACAGCAAACCAACGATTCCTAGTCTCTTTGGGTTGTTAATCATGATCTTTTCACTTCCTTAAATTCGTCTGTTGCGTTCGCGATTACTTCGCAGGTTGAGGCGCAGCAGGCGCTGGAACCGAACCACCCGATCCGGCTTTATTGGGGGTTGGTTGCTGCCCTTGCAACTTCTCGGCAGAAACGTAGTAAGCAGTTAAGTCAAATCGGGCATCGATCGTCTTGGTTGGCGATTGTTGGTCCAGTTGTTTTAGTTCGAAGTTAGTTACGGAGACGATTCGCTGGTAATGAGCCAACTGCTCAAAGAAAGCACGGAGACCGGCAAAGGAGCTGACTACACCGACCTCGATCTTCTTGCCACTGTAGTTCTCTTGTTGGATATCTTCCTTGGGGTTGAAGCGCGCCAGCACTAAACCGGTGTTGTGCACGCGGTCCTGGATTCCCTGTAACACCATGGTCAATTCTCTCTGTTCGGGAAGCAGGGCTTTCAGCTCCGCGTACTCTTCTTCGCGAGCTTTGTATATTGCACGAAACTCGTTGAGACGCTGCGAAGCGATTTGCGCTTGAGCGTTGCGCGTTAAGAGTGTCGCAATTTCATCCTGCATGCTTGCAGTCTCAGTGCGTGTGCCACGCGTCACAAAATAGCGAAATCCTGCATACATCAAACCAGCAATAGCGACGAAGACCACTAATCGCAGGTACCAGGGAAGGTTTGGAAGCTTGCCGACTTTCATCTGTTTATTCCTTATCGTTGGAAGTACCTAATTGGGAGGTAGCCACGTTTACTTCTTCATCGCAACTTGGTTGGCGGGCGCTGCGGCCGGCTGCGGAGCCTGAATTTTCGATCCTCCGAAGCTAGCCTTAACTATAAAGCTCACTACTTCCGGTTTGACCGTCTCAACATTGGTGGAACCGGAAGTTGAAGTCGATGGAGCTGCAGCTCCACCCTTCGCGGCCTCACGTTGAGTTTCAATGTTGAGGTTGCTGAACAGTCCATTGGAGAACTCGAGACTCTGGCCGAATTTGGTTACCGAGTACTCATTTGGAGACTCACCCTTGATAGTGACTTCATTCTCTTTCTGTTCAATACTCTTCAGGTAGAGACCGGGAACCGCATCAAACCTCGCTTTGATCTCATGAAGCACCGCGCTTGGTCCCTGTTGTGACTCACGCAATTTCTTGATGGCGTCGATTCGTGCCTGGATCTCCTGCACCTTCTTCTGAAGCTCCATCTGCTCTTTTTGGACAGCGAGCATCTCTTGATTTCTTCGACGCTGATTTTCGAGTTCCTTTTGGGCTGCTGCATGAGCACTGTTAGCGCTCAGGTATTCGAAGCCGATTGCCAGAACCATCAGTCCGAACACCGTCAGAGCAAGCAGTATGGTTTGAATCCGTGGACTGGCAACCTTTTCTTCAACCAGGGCCACTCCTTGCGGGCGATCCGTAACGGATTCGAGTAGATTGATTTTGATCATGCCTCAACTCCTCTCAGGGCGAGACCAACGGCAACTGCCATCTCAGGAATTATTTCCCTCATGTAGTCGGGGTCAAATTTCTTGCTGTCTACTTCGATTTGCCGGAACGGATTGAAAACTTCCACAGGGATCTCAAAACGTCGCGACAGGAATTCGGCGAGACCAGGCAGTTTCGAACCACCACCCGCTACTAGAATCTTTTGGATGGTAGTGTCACCCTCAGCCGCTGTAGCTCGATAAAAATCGATCGTCTTCTTAACTTCAAGGGCCAGGATATCTGAGACAGTCTCTATGATGGGCTGAATCGGTCGCGCTTCGATTCCCTCAGGCACAGGCATTCCGCGCTTCACACCTTCAGCTTGTTCGAAGCTCAACCCAAGTTCTTTCTGCAACAGACTTGTGTACTGGCTACCACCAACTGAAGCATCTCGAGCAAAGACCGAACGTGTGCCGTTCAGAATGTTGATGTTCATCGTCGCGGCGCCGATATTTAACAGGGCGACTATCTCACCAGCCTTCGGTTGATAGTTCACTTCGTAGCAGTTCTGCAGAGCAAACGCGTCGACGTCGATAATCACAGGTTGCTTGCCGGCGAGTTGGATTGCTTGTTTGACATTCGCGATCTTGTCGCTCTTGCAAGCAGCCATCAGCACATGGAGTGATTCTGATGACTTGCTGGTCAGTTCGTAATCAAGATTTACATCAGCGATATCAAACGGGATGTGCTCTTCGGCATGCCAACTGAAAGACTCCTGCAGTTCCTCCTGGCTCATTGCAGGGAGCACAATGTTCTTAACGATCACCGAGTGACCGCTTACGCCCGCGGCGACTCTCGGTGTTTTTATCTGATGCTCATTGAAAATGTTCGAGATGACGTTCGACACATTGTTGAGCTCCATGATCTGACCATCGACAATCGTGTCAGTCTGGAGGTTTTCAAAGCCCATATTGAGAAGCTGGAGAGCCGATCCCTTCTTGCTCAACTCAACCGCCTTTACGGAGCTTGAGCCGATATCCAGACCAACAAGGTTCTTTTTGCCCATGCTTTTCTTAAACATAGTTAGTTATTCCTCGCTTGGTGAGCCCGCAGTCTGTTCTGTTTCCGAAGGCGTGCTCGAGCTTTGCGGGCTCGGGCCATTCGTCTCTTCACTAATTTGGCAGCGGAGCGGTGGTGTGTGTGATTCAATGGAGTTTGGGGTAGATGACTGGCCGTGACACCAACAAATCGGGTTAAGGTCCCTTCGAGTGTCAGGAGAGAGTCGGTTGAGAAGTCTGAAACGGCAGGATGGAAGCTCATTCGGAAACCCAGCCAAGTTGGTTACGACCAACTTCTGTAGGCTTTGCGACCTCCGCTCGCGCGAAGTGTGCCTTTATCGTGCTCCAAAAGATTAATGAACCAGGTGGGCACCCCAGAAGACGACTACCTCGCCGTCAACTTCAGTGAGAGTACCCTACGGTTGACAACAATGTCAACCGCTATTTTTCTTCGTTTAACCTACTGTGTGCCAACGGTTAAAGTCGTTAATGGTCTGGCATGACCGGCACTTTCTGGAAGCAGAGTCAATATTTTCCAGATTATTTTGCTGGGAAATGATTCAGGCGGACTGCCCTTTGACCTTCACCGTTTTTGCCGGGATACCGACGACGATGTGATTTGCAGGAACATCGCGAGTGACCACAGCACTAGTGCCTACCATCGCGTTTTCCCCAACCTTCATGCCGGCCAGAACCGTTGAGTGATATGTCAGCCGTACGCCATCGCCAATCTTCGTTGGGGGTGTATACACCTTGTGAATGTCGTCTATGTCGTGAGTATGGGAATAAACATTAGCGTAGTCGGAGATTGAGACGTTGTTCCCAATCTCAATTCCGCCACGATCGTCCAGGAGAACGTACCGATGAACCACAACGTTGTCGCCAAAGGACAGATTGTAACCAAAGGACCACTCGACAAAGTGCCAGCACTTAAAGTCTTTTCCTACTCGGGCAAAGATGTGAGGTGCAAGCATTCGGCGCATTCGATGACCAAGCAGCGCATTCTGTCCGAGCGGCGATCGATCAAACATCTGCCATAACCATATGAAGGGTTTGCGGGCAGCATATTTGGCAGGGTCGATGTCGCTATAGTATTCCGGCTCGGTTGTGATATTACGCGGATCGAAATTATGGATCACGGCACGAGCCGCAGTTGGCAGTTCGTCCAACGGCGTCTTCATTGGACCGAAATAAATTTGGGTCAACGTGGCCTGAACCACGAGGTTTGGGTCTTGTCGACTATCAGTCAGGGAGCGTTCTAATTCCACTAGAAAACTGTCGTAGTCGCTCTCCGCGAGAGCTTGGGCGGACAATTGACGATAGGTCATAAAAATTGTTGCAGTTGTGGACTGGCCTTATGCGGTTGCGGCAGAAAGTAACATACGACCATCAGATCTCAAATCTCAGATCTCAGATCTCACACTGAAACGAGGGACAATATTTGAGATCTGAGATACTTGAGATTTGAGATCTGTTAGGATGCCGCACGAATGAAACTGCTTCGCTTGCTTGTCGCCCTAACCTGCCTTTTGCTTCTCGCGATCATTGCAATCTGGTGGAACTGGCCACACAAGGTTGATATGGCGAGTTACGCGCCGGCCGATGCCCTCGTCTACATCGAACTCAACAGCATTGAAGACGTCTCAAACGCAATTAAGCAGGGCGAAGTGTTCAAAACGATCTCCTCACTTACCGGTGTGAATTCCAATACGCAGGGTAAGTGGTCAGTCTGGGCGGCTCGCGCGGGGTTTGCACCGGTGCAGTCTGTCGTTTTCGCACGTGCACAAATGGCGTTAGTTGTGGTTGATATTGATCGACAGACAACTGGCGACGCACTCAGAGTAAAACCCGAGGCCGCTCTCATTGTTGAAACACAAACTGCCAAATGGCGGATGAAGACCGTCGCATTGGATAGTGTCAAGCAGCTCGCCCGATTCGCCTATGGAGCAACAGACTGCGCAGAGAATGAGTACATTGAGTGCAAAGACCCGGGTGGATCGCGGAAGATAATAGCGGCAGTCGACGGCAGCACAGTGATCATTGGGAACTCGGACAAAGCTGTGCAGAGTTGCTTAGCAGTTCGACACGGTCAACGACCCAATCTGAGTACTGACTCCGAATTTATACGCACCCGAACCAATCTAAAGGGCGAATCATCACTGGCCTTCGGCTACGTTTCTCAAGCAAACACCGCGCGACTTGTTTCATTGGGAGTACCGTTGCTGGTAGGTAAAGAACCTGGTGATAGCCAGTTCGAAAATCTACTTTCAAATAGCGCGGGGAAGATCTTGCGAGGAATAGCATGGACCAGTAACGCAGCTAAAGGGATGATCCAAGATCATTATCAAATCTATCTGGATGCGGAGGTGGTGAAACGATTGGAGCCAGCCTTCCAGGTATCCGGTGAGCACGATGCCAGAGTTTGGCGATTGGTACCTGCGGCGTTTCGCGCCGTGACCATGTATCGCAGCAGTGATCCTCAGGTTGCCTGGATGTCTCTTAACTCGGGGCTATCAATGAAACTTGATGCCGTATCGACCGTACTGATTGCGTCGCTGTTAAAGTCGAGCTTGTCTAACTACGGCGTTGAGAACCCGAGGGATTTCCTGGCGACAATGACTGCACCACTGATGACGATCCGCCCCGCCCTCGGGAATGAATCATTGTTCCTGGGACGCGTTAGAGATGAAGAGCAGTTACGAAAAGTATTAGCTACTCTCGTTAAAGAAGGAAAGGGACAGATCCTAAACGGACCTCAAGACCAGCCAAATCGCGAGAAGGAATTCACTGCGCTCGTCACTGCGGGTTTTCTGGTGCTGGGAAAAACAGAGAACATGCTCGTCTATCTCGATCAACTACGAAACGGAGAAACCATTACACCCGATAAAACCCAGTCGTTCGTACTCTGGGAATTTCCGGGAGCGGCCGTCGTCACTTACACAAATGATCGAGATTCAGTAGGCTCCATCCTGGCGGCGCTGACACGCTTGAATGGTCAATCTCTTTCGCAGACCACGCTTCAAAGTGTGGAAAACCAACTAGCTCACATCCTTGTTTCGACTACGGAGACTCGTCTAAACGAGAACGGTCTCGATCGGCGTACGGAATCTGCATTTGGCCAGTTTGGAAATCTTCTATCACTGGCTGTGGCCGATAGCTCAAACTCTAAGACCAGGTAGCACTCGTGACGCACCGCTTAGTCATCGGCACTCACAACAAAGGAAAAGCTGTCGAGATAAAGGCCCTGCTCGGAGATATCGGTTGGACACTTTTGTCACTCGATCAATTTGAGAACGTCGGAGAGGCTGCCGAAGATGCTGACACCTTTTCCGGTAACGCGTCAGCCAAAGCGAGTTACTACGCAAAGATGACTGGCGAGTGGCTTGTGGCTGATGATTCGGGTTTGGAAGTACAAGCGTTGGCCGGTGCTCCGGGAGTGTTCTCTGCACGTTATGCCGGTGCGAATGCCTCAGACTCTCAGCGACGTCTCAAACTTCTCAGCGAGCTTGACGGAATTACAGACAGGAAAGCAAAGTTTGTTTGCGCGGCAGCAATTGCAGACCCTCACGGGAAAATTGTGAAAATTACCGAAGGAATTTGCGAGGGCAAAATCAGTCATAGCGCTCGAGGAGATTCTGGTTTCGGGTACGATCCAATCTTCGTCCCATCGGGTTACGATTTGACTTTCGGTGAACTGTCAGACCAGATCAAAAACCAGATAAGTCATCGAGCTAAGGCGATTCGCGCTCTTCGCGATTTCTTCGAACAGATAGATAGTGTGCTTGACCAGCACAATGTCGAACCTTAGAATGCAGCGCCTGCGGTAAGGGTGAAAACTCAACGTTCGGGGCGTAGCACAGCCTGGTAGTGCGCTCGGTTTGGGACCGAGAGGTCGGAGGTTCGAATCCTCTCGCCCCGACCACTCGCTATTAACATCCACTTAGATAACTTCAGACGAGGGTACCTTTTAAGGCAGGTCGGCCTCAGCCTTACGCCGGGTGAGCCTCAAATCTGACAAAAATGCAAAAAACCCTCTGGAAATGCAGGTTTTCTTGAAGACATTGCCGCTTGAGTGTGATATATGAGTTCACGTTAGCTTTTCAATACTAGTTCTCCTTGGAGGTATTACACCAGACTATGGCGACCAAAGCCGGCAAGAAGCGCATGACCCAGTCGGAAGTGATCAACCATTTTGCCGAATCGTCCGGATTGAAAAGAGCTCAAATCAAAGAGTTCTTCGAAGAAATGGCAACTCTAGCGGCCCGCGAAGTCAAATCAAATGGCGAGTTTGTTCTCCCCGGATTTGGAAAGCTGGTTAAATCAGAGCGAAAGGCCCGAGAGGGTCGGAACCCAGCAACGGGCGAAACGATTCAGATTCCCGCAAAAACGACACTAAAGTTCCGAGTTGGCAAGGCGATGAAAGACACCGTATTGCCCAAAAAGTAGAATCTCGGCACTATTACTCCTCAGCAAGAGACGCCGCTCCCAACACCGTCGGGTATTGGGCGGCGTCTTTGTCACTTCGCACCCCTATAAAACTTTCGATTTGGGCAACTTACCCTAACCGCGCTAATCGCCACACAGTTGCAGGTTTCTTAGAATAAAAAAGTGGTGGACGGACGCCATCTCGTCCAGTATAATCCCGCGTTTCGCTGAACACCCCTGCGGCAATTAGTACGAGCTAACTTCTGTTTTTGGGGTTCTCGACCCTGAATCCTTGAGTTTTGCCCAAGGGCGAAGGCTGCATCCAAGCGGATATTGAAAGCATCTGAAAGTTATACAGGAAGAAGAGAAATTCTATTTTGGAGGACTTGACGCAATCGTGACTTTTGATACACATCTGCCGTTGAATGAACGGCTGCTGAGAATTGATCATATCCAGGCGCGACGCTATTCCAAGTTGACAGGAGTTGCGCTTGAGATTGCCACCGAAGGCATTGTCAGACATCTCAAAGCGTGTGACCGTATGGACGTCAATCCCGAAACCTCCGCTGTTCGTGAGATCATCGATGATGCACTGAACGGCCGCAGAGTTTTCGCGGAAACACGCGATCGAGCTGCCTAACGTAGCGGCTCCCCACTTTATTCCCCAAAGAGATTGCCCGCTTGGGCGATCTCTTTTTTTATTGGAGAGAGTTGATCGACGCGTTGACGAAAAACGCCGCGCACGTGCTAACATCGCGCAGCCATTTACTATCGTGCCCCTGTAGCTCAGCGGATAGAGCATCTGCCTTGTAGGAGCCTTAATGGGGAAGGTTTTTTGAACTCATTGAGTGGACGACCCTGTATGCGGGGACGCCCTTAGAGCCTCTGGTACTCGCCTTATGAGTAACAATCCATGAGGATTGGGTAATCCGCAGGAAACCATCGCTGGCTTAGCGAATTGGACTCCTCAGAGACTATACGGGTCGGGACTGCGATGTCCAAGATATAGTCCAGCCAGCAAACCCTAGTCTTATGTGGGCGGTCAGGGAAAGCCTGATGCTGGAAGCTAAGCAGAGGGCCGCAGGTTCGAGTCCTGCCGGGGGCATTACCCACAAACGAAATACATGGCGGCTATAGTTCAGTAGGTTAGAACGCTTGATTGTGGATCAAGAGGTCGTCGGTTCGAGCCCGACTAGCCGCCCCAATCCATTACTCCCTTTTAACCAGAATAATTCCTGAGGAGCTTTGAACCATGCCTGATGAGCAAAGAGTTGCGAACAATTCTCAAACCTACGCCGTTAACGCTGATGACTTTGCGTTTGAGCCAGTAAAACAGGAAAACGGTCAGGCAACAGTTATCAAGTTCCGACTGGAAGACCCTCGATATCAGGCAGGTGACGTTTTAGTCGTTCTTAGTGGAAGTGAGATCCATTTTCACGGCATGATAGGGCAGATTTCGGACGGGTGGGCCATTGCGAGCGACCATCGTGGTTCCCTTCTCCCCGCAACCGTTCAATAGCAATTACCGCATATAACCATGCGGATAAGAGATCTTCACACCGGGTGTTGCAGAATTAATCTCGATGCGATGGAACCCCTTGTTCAGGTGAGTTGAAAGAAATGTCAATGCAGCCTGACGATCGAGAGCTACGTCCAGATCCTTAATAAACGGATCGAAACTCACCGGTACACCAGTGCCTTGAAAATATGCGTGCCCGCCAGTTTCATTAGACAATCTAAGCAGTGAACTCTGTGCGTTGCCAGCCAACAAAAAGTTTGAGGCGGCCGCTTGGGTTGGAGCGTAGAATCCGTAGATGGCTACACTGCGGCGTTGCGCGTCCGATATGGCCCGTTGCAAATCGATACTTTGCGTGGGTAACGAAGAATCTACGCCTCGGGAGATGTCCAACCCGTCTGAAACGAGAAGGACTGCCCTTCTACCAAGTGGCTGGGCATCAAACCTTTTCAGCGCCTCGATCACTTCAACATATGGATTGTAGGGCCCGGCACTTGGAAAGCCCGCCGGGGGTCGCAAACCCTTCGCCGCCTTTTCAAGGTCTGTAGTGAACTTCTGTTTCACTTGAATGCTGCCAGTTCTTAGATAACCAATCATTACGCGAGATCCTTTTGGCAGTCTTCTCACAAACTCGGCAAGTGGCTTGATCTCGTTTGACACCGAAGGCACCAAATCTTCCTGGATCAACACTGCCAGGCTGATGGGCGAATTTGTGCCAGTTCCTCGAATCGAGAGAATCGTTTGCGGTTCGCCATCTTCACTTACTACAAGGTCGATGTTCTGGAGTTCTGTTTCTGAAGCTACTGACTCTTTTACTTTGATAGTCACCGGAATCACCACCGGTCTTCCCGGTGAACCAGATGGAGGGGCCGCCATTGTTTGGCGCTGAGCATAAGCACCGGTTGAAATTAGCGAAACACCCACCAGGAGCGACAGTTGAATTGCAAAGAAACTCGTTCGGTGCAGGATCTTCATCTCATTCTCTTTCTGTTCCGAGCGCATTATACAGATCGTCCGATGAAAAGCTGACCCAGGCCAATTCTCGTTGATTGGCCAGAGCCTACCTCATCAGCTAAGATCTTGAGCACAAACGTGTGAACTTTCGCGTAAGTTCAATGGCTAAGCTTTCAAATCGAGATGCAACAATCGCTCGGCTGCTAAAAGCGGCACCATGGATTTCTGTCATTGTGACAAGCCTCCCGGGTCCGCTCATTTTCCTATTTTTGTTTTTGACGACAAATGCAACCGACTCGGCTGCTCTGTACCTGCTTCTTGCAGGGCTTTCACTGGCAGTTGGATTCTCAGTGGGCCTCTTAATCGCCGCCATTTTGCTGATCTATCGCCGCCGTTGGCTTGCAAGACTCAGAGACCGTTTAGCATCGGATGGAATCACAGCCAGCGAGGTTGTCTGGTTCCGTTCTGAGTTAACCTCAGCAGAGCGTGCTGCACTCGACGAAATCCAACAAACAAACCCTCTTTTGGCGGATGCCTACATGGAAACTCTCGCCAGTCGGCTTACAGCATCCAGGATGATTTCCCGAGCGCGTCGCGAGATATTACGCGTCGAGCGTCGATTGAACCGTGCCCGTGCCATCGGCGGCAGCGACACTTCAGCCCTGCAGGAAGACTTGACTGCCGACCGGGAGCGATTGGACCAACTTCGGCAACATGCAACTGATCACCTTGCCCGCGCAAAAACCCGGCTGCAGGAGATCGAAGCTACTGCTAGTCGAAAGCTTAACGAACTCGATACTGAAATAATGATGCAGCGCTTAGGAGTAACAGAGAGCCAGCTCCCGCTCGCTCTTGAAATGGCGCAGCTTGAACGCCAGGCTTTGAAAGAAGGTCAGTCGCTCAATGGGCAGCTCGAGCCGCATCACGAGTAACACCCAATCCTTGCCTTAAACGATAGATTCCAGGCCCCAGCCGTTCAGCAAATCCTTCATCAACGAGCGCCCAATTACCAAGTCCGGCATCGGGTGAACTTAGACCAGTCACTCGAGCCAACTCACCTCGAACAGTCATTCCAGCACCCGCGAGATATGCCTCAGCGATGTCCCGAAGTGCACGCTCCTTTCCGACATTCACTTTCAATTGCTCCGGAAACCTTGACTCCGTAATGGACCAAATGTAAGTGAACGTCGGTTCATAAATCACTTCGCTCGGGATCACTTTCAGGCGTCGCTGGAGCTGGGTTAACGCTTTGTCGAAACGCGGGCGCTCCAGGATCCCGCTCGCCTCGCGAAGATCGCGCGTGCCCATCTCCCATTCACTTCTTAGTACCTTCAATATCGTTTGAGCATCCTTTGTAAGAGTTTCTCTTTCGGCACTCCGTGAACAACCCAGCAACGTATTAAATGCTGGTAAGAGACGGGCTGAAATGAATGTTGATTGGCCACGGAGAACCTTGCCATAGAAACACCGACCTCTTAGCATCAATTCATCTTTGAGGTTCCACGCGAGTCTGCTTTCCGGATCCTTTTGCACATTTCGCGGAGAATGAGCATCTCGTCGTCCACAGACCGCTATGTACAGCGATGGCCCAGGTCTGCGCGAATCCGTCAAGGCTGAACAGAATCCAACCTCATCGATAAAGCGTTCCGCCGAATAAACGTCCTCGACACGTACCTCTGGATCTCGTCGCCAATTTCGGTCGCGATATATCTCGATTTCTTCAGGAAGAGGCATGCCGAGATTCTATCAAAGTGACGGTAGGGCTCAGTCAATTTGAGCAGATCGGTCAAGCTCCGCTACGCGGCAGTTTCGCTAAGTGGTTGCAAAACAATGGTCGCCGTTGATTCTTCGCTTTGGCACAAGCACTGCAAAAAGGCGGTTGGCCGTGCGTCTGCGCGGTAGTTCCACATTGGCCTCAGGAGAAAGAAAACAGTGCGATCGAGGAAAAGAACAACCAGCTTAGTCCTGCCAGTGCTGACGATTCTGACACTGGCCCTCACCCTAAGCGCCATATTGATTCCTACCATGGTCCATGCCGGATCCAACGGCCCAAGAGGCAAGGGTTACGATAAGGTTGCGTCCGACCTTCGTGAACTTCTGAGGAAGGATGGTGCTTCCAAGGTAACCGTCATATTGCAGCTTGATGGACCGATGAGCGGTCAATTGAATGCGCTGCTCAGAAGCAACGGTGTAAAAGTCAATAAGCATTTCGTAAACCTCGATGCATTTGCAGTCGAGCTTCCGCAGAGCATTGTCGAGTCGTTAGCCAGCTTTCCCGAAGTGAGTTTTGTATCACTTGATAGCGAAATTCGAACTTTGGGCGGTCATGTCGCACACACCACTGGTGCTGACAACGTCCGTTCCATGAGCGTCGATAGTGGTCTGGATGGAAGCGGCGTCAGCATTGCGATCATTGACTCAGGAATCTTCTCGTCTCACACAGCCTTTACCGATCAGCAAACTGGCGCGTCTCGCATAATTGTTAGTCAGGACTTTACCGGCGAAGGCCGTACTGATGACCCCTATGGCCATGGAACCCACGTCGCCGCCGCAGCTGCAGGAAGTGGAATCGTTTCACGCGGTGCATACATTGGTATTGCCCCGCGCGCCAAAATAGTAAATCTACGTGTTTTGAATTCAGAGGGTATTGGAAGTGTCTCAAGCGTGCTGGGAGCGTTGAACTGGTTGCTGTCGAACGGCACGACGTACAACGTTCGAGTCGTCAATCTCAGCCTGGGAATGCCGGCCATAAACTCTTACAAGAACGACCCGCTCTGCGTGGCTGTTCGCAAACTCGTTGATAAAGGCATCGTGGTGGTGGCTGCCGCTGGAAACAATGGTAAGAATTCAGCGGGCCAAAAAATCTATGGACAGATCCACTCACCAGGAAACGAGCCCTCTGCACTGACCGTAGGTGCGGTCGACACTAAAGGAACAGACACTCGGTCTGACGATTCGATTACTACGTTTAGCTCTCGTGGACCGACGCGAAGTTTCTGGACCGATGCTAATGGTCTTCGCCATTTCGATAACATCGTCAAACCTGAAATTAGTGCGCCAGGTAACAAGACGATTTTCGCTGAATCACCCGACAACTACCTGCTTCGCCAAAATCCATCCCTTGACGCGGGCGTAAGCGGAAACGTGAATCGCAAGCAAATGAGACTGAGTGGTACTTCGATGGCAAGCCCAATTGTCGCCGGTGCAGCAGCCTTAATGCTCGAGGCAAACCCAACCCTGACTCCGAATCTGTTGAAGACCTTGCTGATGTACACAGCTCAGCAGCTACCTGGCTTTAACCTCTTCGAACAAGGTGCCGGCTCTTTGAACATCGATGGAGGCGTCAGGCTGGCAAAGCTGGCTCGCACCACTTTGAACTCGTCCACTCCCTTAGGTTCGTCTCTCTTAACAAGCACTCCTCCGACACCACAAACGACAATTTCACTATCCACCGGCTCCAGCATATTTCCCTGGTCCAAAGGAATCGTTATTGGCAGATCCTACGCAACCGGTAGCAATCTAATAACTCAATACCAAAAAGTGTACGGCACCGGCGTGCTTCTCGGTGATGGAGTCCTGATCGGCGATGGTGTGTTAATCGGCGACGGAGTTCTAATCGGTGACGGCGTGCTGATTGGCGACAGCATTCTTACAAGTAACGGAACAACTCTGGGCCAGGGCGGTTTCTTCTGCCCAACTGGCGTGTTGCTTGGCGATGGTGTGCTCCTGGGTGACGGCGTACTGATAGGCGACGGAGTACTGATAGGTGATGGTGTCCTTATCGGCGACGGCGTCCTTATCGGCGATGCGGTGCGCGCTATGGTAAATGGCGATTCAACCGCATCAATGCCTAGTGTCGCTGATGACAACACTGACTACCTGGGGTACTAAACCTTACGAGAGATAGCTATGTTGCAAATATCAAACACAAACACCACAAAGGTCATCTCGAATGGTCCGGACGCTGTTGAAGTACAGTTGTTAACAGCAAAAGACGAGTTTGAAGTTCTCACGTTTCTCTCTCAGCGCCCCATTCATACTGTGACGATGAAGAGTCTGATACGTGACAACGGTCTTGTTAGCCCGCTTAACCGTGGAAACTTTTACGGATGTCGAGACGTCAACGGTCAACTCGAAGGCGTCGCTCTCGTCGGACACGCTATTCTGATGGAGACCGTTTCTGATCGTGCCCTGCACGCACTTGCACAAGTTGCACGCGAATGTCCTTACACGCACATGATCATGGGTGAACGGGAACGCATCACCGATTTTTGGGCTAATTATTCCGAAGCTGGTCGCAACCCGCGGCTTGCTTGCCGTGAGTTGTTGCTCGAATTACAGATACCCGGCCTCCGTGAACAGTCCGCGGCTGGTTTGCGCCAGGCGACTGAAAATGAGTTGGACGCTGTTATGGAAATTCAGGCGCAACTGGCGTTTGAGGAAAGTGGTGTCAATCCGCTGGAAACCGATCCACAAGGATTTCGACGACGCTGCCTTCGCCGGATCAGACAAGGACGAACCTGGGTTTTGTTCCAGGATGGCCAGCTGGTCTTCAAAGCAGACGTCATCTCTGAAACACGCGAGGTCGTTTATCTCGAAGGTATTTGGGTGGCCGACTATAAACGAAACGATGGGCTTGGAGCTCGGTGCATGTCTGAGCTTAGTGCAAACCTGTTAACCTCAGCGAAATCTCTCTGCCTGCTCACTAATGAACTGAATACCGGCGCGCTCGCATTTTATCGAAAATGCGGTTTTCTGTTTCGCGCCACTTACGAAACGATATTCCTCTCTCCCCAGGAGGCATTGACAGCCTAAGTAGTTAATCAGCCCCACTCACTGTTCGCAACACCTCAGGTTGGCTCCCCGGACAAGAACGATGTCGAATGTTGCTCGTACACAGAGTCAATTCTTTGTGCCATTCCTAAGAACCATTACCGGCTTAGGCGCTCTGGCATTAATCTACTCACTATTCAACATCAAACCATCTCAGCTCGATCTGCGCTTTGCGGCACTCGTGTTGGTGTCCCTGGTACTGAGTTCGAGAATCGTTGTTCCAATTCCAAGACTAAGCTCACAAATCTCAGTCTCAGACACCTTCGTATTCCTGACTCTACTGCTCTACGGTGGACCGGCGGCCGTAACTGTCGCATCAACCGAAGCATTCGTCTCATCTCTGAGATTCAGCCGGAAGCGGCAAACGGTTCTCTTCAACTGGGGCTGCGCTGCCCTGTCAGTCTTCATCACGAGCTTAATACTAAGACTCGGATTCGGTGATATTGTTTCACTTTCACGTCAGCCTCTCACAACCGGTTTCGTTGTCGCTTTAGGCACTCTTGCGCTTGTCCAATACGCGTCGAACTCTGGAATTGTCGCGATAGGTTCCGCGCTCAAAACCGCACAACCGATCTGGCCGACCTGGCGCAAACACTATCTCTGGACCTCGATCACTTATTTCGCAGGGGCTTGCGCTGCCGGCGTCATCGCGGCGCTTGTAAACCTGATTGGTTTCTCCGCCTTCTTTGTAACTCTTCCCATCATCACCATTGTCTTTCTGACTTACCGAACATACTTAAGAAATGTTGAGACATCCGCTGAGCAGGCGGATCAGGCGGAAAAACACGTAAAGGAACTTTCTCACTATATCGCCGAACAAGAACGCATTCGCGAACAGTTCACGCAGATCGAAAAGCTCTCCGCACTTGGTGAATTGGCATCAGGTGTCGCACACGACTTTAACAACACTCTGGCTGGAATCCTGGGAAGAGCCCAGCTTCTCCAGCGAACGACAGACCCCGAAAAGATCAGACGAGGTCTCGATATCATCATTAAGACCGCCGAGGATGGCGCGAAAACTGTCAAACGAATCCAGGATTTTGCGCGCCAGCGTCGAGATCACAACTTCGAACTTGTTTCGGTCGATCAGATCCTGACGGATGCGAGCGAGATCACGCGTCCGCGTTGGAAGAACTGCGCGGAAGCAGCCAGCATCCACATTAGTCTCGACCTACAGATTCATTCCCACGCAATGGTCATGGGCGATGACTCTGAACTTCGGGAAGTGCTCGTCAACATGGTCTTCAATGCTATCGATGCTATGCCGGAGGGCGGAACTCTTAGGCTCGCTACTGAGGTCGCCAATGACTCCGTCCTAATCACGATCGCAGATACCGGAGTCGGAATGTATCCCGAAGTCAGGTCGAAGATCTTCGACCCGTTCTTTACAACCAAGGGCAGCGCAGGTCTCGGTCTCGGCCTGGCTGTCAGCTTTGGAATCATTCGCCGACATGGTGGACAAATCGAGGTGGATTCTCATTATGGCAAAGGAACTGAATTTCGTATCACACTCCCTTTGGCGAGCGTCGCCCGATTCGATCCCCCCAACCAAAACCCGGATGGGAATCAGTCTGAAAACACGGCTGAAGAGAAGTGTGAGATCAAAAAGACCAGAGTGCTCGTAGTTGACGATGAAGATTTTGTGCGAGACCTGCTGAAAGAGATTCTGGAATGTGAAAACTGCGAAGTGCAGGTCGCCGAGTGCGGTACTTCAGCCCTCGAGCTCTTTCACAAAGACCAATTCGATTGTGTATTCACTGATGTTGGCATGCCTGGGATGAGTGGTTGGGAGCTGGCGCAGGCGATACGACAACACAATTCAACGATACCAATTGCCGTTGTTACCGGTTGGGGCGAGTCCGTCGGTTCGACTGATCAGAAAGCGGCGGGCGTAAATTGGGTAGTGCCGAAACCATTCACGGCTGATCGAATCATCGAGCTGGTGCTTGAGATCAATCGATTGCGTTCCCGGCTTCACGAACAATCGCTCGCCTCTGCAGCTGCGTAATCGTTTTCAAACGTAACCAATCTCAAGTTTGCGGCTTTGCCGTTCTTCTTGGGGAAAGCCTCTGGCTTTCCGTTAAGCTGTTGTCGTTTGAGCCTCTCCCCAGCGGGCGTAGCCGGACAGTTGCTAGGGGTCGCACACGGAAAGGCAGAGCCTTTCCGCAAGGAGTGCGGCAAGCCGCCTACAATCTCACACGCCTGAACAACCTTCTAATCAGCTTCACAACAGAGCAGCCGATACGCCTGCTCCGTCAGCATTCGTGTTGTGCTATGCTTCCGACTGAAGTCGGATGCGAAACAAGAGCGCCAAAGCCATCGTCAGGTTCGCGGGAGACGATCTCTTCATCGGAACAACACCCTCGGGTCATTCGGTAGCGTTTGACACCAACAGCGAAAGATCAATCGCACCTTCGCCCGTTGAGATTTTGTTGGTAGCCCTGGGTTCCTGCACAGCCGTGGACGTCATCGGCATCCTCACTAAGAAAAGGCAGAAAGTGACGAATTACATGGTTGAGGTGACTGGAGAGCGAAGGGATGACTACCCTCGTAAATACACTTCAATGACCGTCAACCACATTCTTACAGGTACAGGTCTGTCGCCGAAAGCTGTTGCGCAGGCGATCGAGTTGTCCGAGATGAAGTATTGCAGCGTTGCCGCTACCCTCCGCCCGACTGTAGAAATCCAATCGACCTTCAAGATCATCGAAACCAAGCAATAGCAAGTTGGGGAGTAAATCTTGGCTAAATTAAACCTCGCAGTCGTCCTTCTGATACTTAGCTGGTTACCTGTGTCCGCGAGATCCGAACTCGCGCGAACCTGGCAGTCAGTACCACCTCGCGGTAGCGGGTGGGTGCGAAGCCAAGCGCTAAATCATTCACCAACATGCTTCGCACCCACCCGCTACCGCAAGGTGGTACTGACTGCCTTTACCGCCGGAAAACAATCTGCAAGTGAGGCAGCGCTGGCATCCGTTCGTCGGAGCGACTCATCGATTCGCGACGCGAAAGGCGGATTACCCAAACTGACGCCCGCTGAACACATGCGACGCGCATCAGTCTATATGAGCAATCGTGCTTTCGATGAAGCGCGCGATCATTGGCGCGCCCTCGTGCAGTATTACCCTCAAGACTCACTTGTACCTGAAGCATTGCTGGGTATAGCTAGATCTTATTTTCTAGCCAAAGACTATGAAGACGGATACCCGGTCTTTAACCAGCTGGCGAACGACTATCCAGGCACAAAAGAAGGACGCGAAGGCTTGAACTACAGTGCCGCTTCCCTTCTCCGTCTCGGCAGGTTTGCCGAATCAGCTGCCCGTTATGCCGAGTACTGCGATCGCTATCCAAATGGCGAACGAATCGACACAGCCCACTTGAACGTTATTGATACCTTGCGAGAAGCAAACAATTCCGCCGACGCGCTGAAGTGGGTCACAAGAACGAGACAGCGATTTAGCGGTAGTGCTACTGAGACAAACGCGATGTTTGCGGCGTTGCGACTCTACGTCGCGGAAGGTCAGTGGAACGATGCTGTCAGCATGGCTGACGATTTATTGAAACGTCCTTTTTCAAAAGCAACGTTGGCGACACCTGCTGAAGTGGCCTACCTCAAAGCGTTCAGTCTCGACCACGCAAGTCGGGATGAAGAAGCGGTAAAAGCCTACCTTGCAATTTCAGATAGTCCTGATTCTTATTATGGCTGGCTCGCGACTCAGAGACTTACGTCCATATTACGCGGTTCACGCGCTAGTTTAGCCGTTGAACGGGAGCAGCGCGTGAACCAGTCAATCTCATCCGTTGCCGATCTCTATCCTGCAGCATATCGAACAGCTGTACTTCGGGCCGCCAAAGATCGAAAACTAGATCCGCGGTTTGTTCTCGCGTTGATTCGTCAGGAAAGTGTTTTCAAACCCTTCGCCAAATCTCCAGCAGGTGCTCGAGGACTGCTTCAACTCACCATCGATGCGGCACAGAAATATGCTGCCGGGGCAGGATTAACAAACGTACGAGAGAACCAACTCTACTTGCCCGAGACTTCGATCACGCTCGGCGCAGAATATATATCCACGCTCCATCAAATGTTCCCGCAGCTTTGGGAGGCCGTGGCAGCTTCGTACAACGGTGGCGAAGATAATGTTGCGCGCTGGTTAAAGCGCGCAAAAACTAATGACGCCGGCGTCTTCACCTCGGAAATTGGTTTTGACGAAACCAAGGCTTATGTGCAGAAGGTGATGTCCAATTATCGCGCTTATCGCCAGCTTTATACTGTCGATCTAGTTCGTCGTTAATCGGTAAGGATTTTATCCGCAGGTTACATAGCGCGGCTATTAGCCGCAATCAAACACTCGAATGAGTTCGCGGCTTCGCCCCACTCCTTGCGGGTTGGCGGCTTCGCCGCACTCCTTGCGGAAAGCCTCTGGCTTTCCCTTAAGCCGTTATAGTTTGAGGCTCTGCCTCAGCGGCATAGCCGCATGATTCTAAGAACCGCGTACGGAAAGGCAGAGCCTTTCCGCAAGGAGTGCGGCGGAGCCGCCGACCGCAAGGAGTGCGGCGGAGCCGCCAGGAAAACCTTGCTCAAAAAACAGGAACTTGTTCGTTTGTGTCACAGATTACGCAGATTAGAACTTCCGCAACGAACGTTAACTTTTTCATCCTAATCTGCGCAATCTGTGTAATCTGCGGATGAAGTTATTTTGGCTCCGGACTGAATCCACGCGAATCTTCGCGGCGCTGCAAGGGATAAGGCTCGTAATTTCGTCGAGGCACGACTCCCAATTTCAACAATGCGTCGTAGTATTCGTACCGAATCGAGAACTCCGCTGAGGGCCTGGACTCCAAATCCATCTGCACCCAACGAACATCATTGTGAACTGATCGACCAATTCCGGTTGCAGCGTAATCATCATCCGGCATTCGAGTTACATCGCCCATACTCTTCGCGGAAGGTTCTGGTGCTTGAGAGTTTGCCGCTGATTCAGTTCGATCCTCACGAATTCGTTTATCATCTTTTGTAACTGGACGCGGAGTAACCGAAATCGGTCGCGAGCGCTCTCGGAAAATCACTGCCGCAATGACGCCGAGATTCGCTGTTTGACCAAGCTTCGCGCCATATGAATCCCGTTCAGTTGTGAAGTAAAAGCGACGCGCCCGTTCCGTGCTCATCTGCCAACCGCCAACTGTAATCGATTCATACGGTTCAATAACCCACTTGCTGGAGCTCCATGCTGAAGTGTGTCGAGCATCGATCGTATTGAGACCGTCAACGGATAACGCCACCGCAACTCGGTCGGGACCTGGATTTGTCACGCGAATCTCGTATTCCGCGCCTGGCAAGGCTTCGACATAGGTTCTGCCGCGAGCGAAGTATTCCGCTAGTGGTCGCCCATTCACCAGAATTTCGACATCGAAGCGCTGCGGTTGCGGGTACCATCGTGTGACCCGCTCACTCTGAGAGGACTGCGCGTTCGTAGCTGGCGCAATCTGTTGCATCAAAGCTGCCAAAGCAATGCTCAAAACGGAAACGAGAAGTTTGTGCGTTGTTTTCATACGGAAACCTCCAAAGAACCGGCTATCACTGAACTGAGAACGTTCGCTGCGCTCCATTCTTGCGATAGGACCAGGTCCATCTTGGGGTTTTTGGTTGAGTAAAATTGAGGGGAACGCTACAATTGCGCGCCAATTCTGGAAATGTTCCAACCGAAAGATCGTATCAAGTACCTAAGTGAGGCTTAAGAGAGCTGATGGAGTATGCGCTTACAGCAACCAAAAATGAGGCCCGCGCCGGATCCTATTATGATCGAATCGCCCGATTTTATGATCTGACTTTCAAGCTAAATGGTTACGGCCGTTCACTCGATCAGTATTTCTATAATCACCCACTGCCAGTTTCACGAGGAGCCAGGATTCTTGACGCCGGTTGCGGTACTGGTCTGCTGACACTCGCACTGTTGCGAACTATTCGGTTTCCGGTTTCAATCACGGCACTGGATTTAAGTTCGACCTCAATCAATGCCGCTCGTCGAGCACTCTACTCCAGTCGCGGCAGAACTCGTGACGTAACGTTTACCCAGGGCAATCTTCTATCGCTGCCATTTGCTGACGACTCGCTGGACGTGGTTGTCACGAGCGGTGCACTCGAATACGTGCCATTAGCAGACGGGCTGGCTGAAATCGCGAGAGTGATAACGCCCGGAGGACATTTGTTACATTTACCGGTTCATCCGTCCGTTGCGGGAACTTTTCTCGAGATACTATTTCGCTTTAAAAGTCATCCGCCCCGAGAAGTGGTCAATAAAACTGAACGACATTTCCGGATCGTTCACCATTACAGATTCCCACCACCCCAAGCCATTGGATGGAGCAAGACGGCGATTCTTGCCCAGAAGGTTTGAATGTCCGATATGCTTTAGCTTGTCGTGATGTAACAAAAAAGCCCGGCTGAAATAGATGGATTCGTTTCGAGACTCATTAATCCAGCCGGGGTTTTTTTGTTACATCACTACAAGCTAAAGCATATCGGACATTATTGGCTTGCCGGCACCAATCTCAAGATTCGATCATCATCACTGGTTGGCTTACCACGACCATCACGATTCGATGTTGAGAAATACAACGACCCGTCTGGTCCTTCAGCTACGTCGCGAATGCGACCGTAACCGGTAACTAGCTGCTCCTGACCAATCACTCGACGGCCATCAAGGACGACTCTGATCATTGCTTCTCCGCGTAAGCACCCAAAAAAGAAGTTCCCCTTAAATGCAGGGAAGGCAGACCCACGGTAGAACATCCCGCTTGCCGGCGCGCAGGCAGGAGTGTATTCAAGAAGCGGAGATTCCAAACCCGCTCGCGTTTCTTTGTGATGGATGAGCGGCCACCCATAATTCTTGCCCTTCTCAACAATGTTCACTTCATCACCACCGCCTGGTCCATCAAATCCGCTCGGGCCGTGTTCCGTTTGGAACATCAGATCAGTTCCCGGCTGCCAGTCCATACCTTGCGAATTTCGATGACCGATTGTCCAGATCTCTGCTCGCGCATTCGCCTGAGCGACGAATGGATTATCCTGAGGGACCGAGCCGTCGTCGTTCAGCCGGAGTGTCTTGCCTGCTAACGAATCAAGCTTCTGTGCGAGATCGCGTTGGGTTGCGTCGCCGGTCGTAATGTAGAGCTTGCCATCGGGACCAAATCGCAGCCGGCAACCGGCGTGAAACTGCGCTGCTGGAATGTCTTCAATGATGACTTTGCGATCGACCAGGCCATCGGGAGTTTCACGATACCTGGCCACACGCACGCGGACGCCACCACCACCATAAGCGTAGGACAGATATAAGAAGTGATTGGATGAAAACTGCGGGTGAAGCACGACGCTCATCAAACCGCTCTCTCCAGTTGGGTCGACATCCGGCACTACGAAAAGCGGGTTGGAACGCAGGCTTCCGTTTTCAAAGACGCGAACTCGTCCAGGCCGTTCAGTGAAAATCATTCGACCGTCTGGGGCCCATACGATCGACCACGGAACTTCCAAACCGCCGATAACCTTCTCAACTCGAAATGACGTTTTGCTTTGAGAAGCAGTTTGGAGCTCACCATTCCCCACGGTTGGAGATGGATGACTGCATGCAAGAGAAACACTGAGACCCAGGAAAAGAAGAAAGGTTTTGCCGTGCATAAGGCCCCACGATGCCGGGAGCGCAGTATCGTCGTCTGCCGTGTCCAATCACGGCTCCTGATAGTCACCAGGCAGGCGCGGACGCTGCATTCCCAGAACGATCAGTGCTGGATGTATTCGTGGAGCAATTTCAACTCATCACCTTGCTCGCCAAGTTCTACTCGCAGCAGGTCTCGAATGGAGAGCATGCCGACCCAGCGCTCACCATCAACGACCGGTAAATGTCTGGTGCCGATTAGTTCCATTCGCTCGAGGGCTTGATGGGGAGTTTCATCACACCGAATTACAGCGCGCAGCTCACTGGTTACATCTCCGACGCGCACAGTGTTTGGGTCTCGTCCGGGTACTACAATTCGGTTAAGAACATCGCGTTCAGAAAAAACGCCAAGCAGTTTTCCTGACTCGTCCAGAACACACACCGCGCCAATATTTCGAGCAGCCATAAACTCCGCCGCTTCCTGCACTGTAGCGGAATCGCGCGTCGAGTAAGGCTCACGGTTGCGAATCACGTCTTTGATCAGCATCGCAGTGCCTCCTGAATCTGTGGCTGTAGGGTTGAGGCATTATACTCGCACGTTTGCGGATTACACAGATTTCTGGCGCGCTTTGAACATTGGATGGTCTGGAGCGGTAAGAACAAACCGATACTTAAGCTAAAAGAAGTCGGGAAGGGGGCAAGCGATCCAACTCGAATCACATCAAACACGAACCGAGCGCGCCCCCGCAGGTTCGAGTCCTCTAACTGTTTTAGGCGACGTAATCAAACTGTAGGGCCTGGAACCTGCGGGGGCGCGCTCGGTTCGTGTTGGATGTGATTTGTGTTTGGATCGCTTGCCCCCTTCCCGACTTGTTGTAATTCCAACGAGGACAAAATAGCCTTTTCCTATGGACTATCCGAACAGACTTGTTTGTGCCGTCGGTCGACGAAACGTACTACCCTCGGCCTTCTGATGCGTGCGCTTTTTGTTAAACCCAAGTCGCTCGCTGTGAATCTTGAACAATCGTTCTGTTGCTTCCCAGTATTGACCTTTTCCCCGCATTCGCTCGCCGAAGACACTCGAGTTTAACTTTCCGTCGCGCGCTTCACGAATTCGATTCAAGACGCGATCGGCTCTGGTTGGCAGTTTCTCGCGCAACCTTTGTTCGAAGTAAGGCGCGACACTTCCCGGCAAACGAAGCATATTGATAAATGCCATCGTCGCCCCTGCTTCCTTAGCACGTTTGAGGAGGATCGGGATATCAGTTGATAGTCCCGGTATGACTGGAGCAATGCCAATCCCAACTGATATTCCCGCGCGTGCGAGTTCTTCCATTGCGTGAAACCTCGCCTCAGGCAACGGTGCGTACGGTTCGACAGCTCTGGCCACTTCAATATCAGTGAACGGAATAGTCAGGAACACACCCAGCTTTGCGTTCCGACTAAGATCCTGGAGGACGTCGATGTCGCGCCGAATCATTGCTGATTTTGTGATTATCCCGATTGGATTCCTGAACTCGACACACACCTCAAGACAACGGCGCGTCAGTTTGTAGTGAGCTTCAAGGGGAATGTAAGGATCCGAGGTAAAAGAAAAAACGATCTCGTCGCCCTTCCATGATGGCTTCATCAGTTCTTTTCGCAACAGTTCCGGTGCATTTACCTTCGCCACGATCTTTCTGTCGAAGTCAGTACCTGCTCCATATCCAAGGTACTCATGCGTCGGTCTACTGAAGCAATACGTGCAGCCGTGAATACAACCTCGATAACAGTTGACCGTATAGTCAAAACCCACATCGGGACTGTCGTTATGAGTGATGATTCTCTTTGTCTCAGTCTCTTCAAAGACTTCGAGTTTTACTTCGGGCGGTTCGCCAATCCATTCCACGGAATGGGTGAGCCACGGATTCGGAGGATTCTCAACGTAACGCATCATTGCCCAATACCTTGATAGTTGTTAACTAAGATGCAGGTGTTTCAGGCGACGTCATCGACTCTATTGCATGAAAGAACAAAAATACTTGTGCACCTTCGCCGCCTACGATTTCGGCCAGACAGACATAATCATTTGTAACCTCGATGACCCGACCTTCATAGATTCCACCGGTTACGGTCTTGATTGAAACGGGGTCGCCTTTGAAACGTCGGAAGAGATTCTCAGTGTGTTGTCCTGCCATTGGTGACTCCATTTCGTGTGTGGAAAGCTCAGGTCCACTTCGCGGTAGCAGTTAATCCACAGACAGACGATCAAAGGCAAGTTCCACTGGCGAAAGTTGGTACTGACTATCTTTCCGCCTCGACCGTTTGATCAGACCACGTCACAAAGAAAAAGCGATACTTGTCCGGGTCTTGCAAAGTGATGAAGCGTCCTCCCCAACCTTCGTCAACCGGCGGATGAACGTCAGGGACTTTCTGGCGTATGTCTTCATAGAGCGCGTCGACATCGTCAACACCGATGAAGAAGTGAGCGCCACGGCCACGCCGCAGCATCGTTTCAAGCTGCTGAACCAAACTAATTTTTAACGTTCCGGCGCGCAGAGTCGCCATGGGTGGTTCAGCCCCTGGGTTGAATGACTCCAACTCCAAACCGAGCAGTCCTTGATAAAAGCCAAGTGACTCCTCCAGGTTGTTCACTTCGAGAAAGAGCAAATCTAAACCGCTGATGTTCATGCGACCGGCTCAGTTCCGATTTCCAATTTGTCCCTGCATTGGATATTGTGCGACGTAATTCCGAGCAATTGGTAATTGGAAATCGGAAATGAACTAAGTTACTCCATCAACAAATACAATCCGTAAACACTCGTCACTATCACACACCAGAACGCCACTTCCTCGAGTCGAGTATGTTTCTTCCATCGACTCTCGGCAGGTAGTGAATTCACAACAGCCAACATCGCACTCCGTGCCATCAACACACCAAACCCCAGCACACAAACTGCCAGGATTCCCAATGGCCAAAGAAACCAGATCCAACTAATTCTCACTAGCACCAATAGAAAGAATCCGGCCATCAAACACAGAAGGGAGGTCAGACAATGCCCGAGAACACCAACGTCTTGAGCTGTGGGCGTAGTTACGGGAACGAAGCTTCTCGCCCGAGAAAATGAAATACGGGTTCGATCGTAGTCATTGCGTAGCGACTGGTCTTTCAAAACCGCGTACGCCTCATTCAACGACTTCATTTGTTCCTCATTACCGCCCAAATCGGGATGATGACGCGCAGCCTCCCGCTTGTACTGGCGATCGATTTCCGCTTTGGTTGCGGCTTCATCGACACCAAGCACCTGGTAATAATCTCGTTCCGGCGTGGGGCGCATAAGTGTTGCACGATTCTAGGGACGGGATTTTCGTTTGGCAACGATTTGCGAGGGGAACGCTGATTGACCAAGTCATTTTCCATATCTCATTTGGCATTTCTCAGTTGGTCATTTGAAAGGCGAAGGCAAAATTGACCAACTGAGAAATGTCAAATGAGATATGGAAAATGTTAAGCTCTGCTTCATCGATGTCACATGCGTTCAATCCAGGCGATGACCTGGTGTTCCAACTCGAAAGTGGTTTCGGGCTACTTCGATTGCTGGCAGTCGAGGGTCAGGGTTCAGATACTGTCTGGCATTTGCTGGCCTACGATGAATTCTTTCCTGACGTGGAGTCCGCTGAGGCAGCGCTAAAAACACGTTCACTCCCGGTCCGCACTGCACACATGCCGCTGACCAATCGCGCTTTCGAAAGAACTCCTGCGGCCCGTATTGGTAACCGGCCGGTCACTGATGATGAGCTTGTTGGGTATCGGACCTGGTTGAATTCGGACCGCCACGTCCACGATCGTTCTGCACTCCTGATGCTCGGTATCAGATAAGATGAAACGTAATCACGTCACTGCAATCATCTCTCTTTTGTTCGTTTGTTGGATTCCGACCTTTGGGATTCGACGTGAGCGAGTGATCGATTCCTGGCGACCATTGCACTACAACGTTTCAATCACACTTAACGGTGCATTGAGTGAAATCACCTCCGCGCGCGCCGACATTGAGGTCATCGCTGTGAAGCAATTGTCAATTATCGATTTGGACTTCGCGGATCTGACCACGGATTCGGTTAGCGTAAATGGTAAAGACATCCGCTTCATGCAGCAGAATGACAAATTAATCGTGCCATTGCCCGAACAAATTTCTGCAGGAACGAAAGTCACGGTATCAGTTGCCTATCATGGAAGACCTCGCGAAGGTCTTATTCTGATGGCCGATAAAGACGGTAAACCCTCAGCAGTCGGCGACAATTGGCCAGATAATGTGCATCATTGGATTCCTTCATTTGATCATCCATCGGCAAAGGCGACTGTAGACTTTCAGATCACCGCACCGGGCACGAATCTCGTCATAGCCAACGGTCGGTTGGAAAATGTTACGACAAATGTGAACAGCACTAAGACCTGGACCTACAGCGAGGGCGTTCCCATTCCACCTTACTGCATGATCATCGGTGTCGGTGATTTCGCGAGACTGGAAGCACCTCAACAAACACTTACCCCTCTGAGTTACTACGTTCCACACTCAGATAGTTCCTATGCGCTAAAAGGGTTTGCTCCCGCCTCATCCGTGATTCAAACGTTCAGTGAAACCGTAGCACCCTATCCCTATGAAAAACTCGCACTGATCATTGGCGCCACTCGCTACGGCGGCATGGAAAACTCAAGCGCAATTGTTTTTACGCAAACTCTATTCAACACGAAAGCAGATTCGGAACTCAGTTCTGCTTTCGATGTGCCGGCCAGGATCGAGAGAGTTATTGCTCACGAAATCGCGCATCAATGGTTCGGCGATTCGGTAACCGAATCAACTTGGGCCGATCTTTGGTTGAGCGAAGGATTTGCGACCTACTTCGCTGCCCTGTTTGTTCAGAAGTACGACGGCCAACTAGCGTTCGAAAAGTACATGAAGGACGCTGGTGAAGCTGTATTCAAATTTGAAACAGGAAAGCCAATTCCTATTCACGATCGCGAGACTGAAAAGTTGTTTGACCTGCTCAATGCGAACAACTACCAGAAAGGCGCATGGGTGCTACACATGTTACGGGTGCGCCTCGGTGACAACGTCTTCTTTCGAGCGATCCGAAGTTATTACCAGAAGCACAAGGACGGGACTGCCAACACCGAAGATTTACGCGAGGCTTTCGAACAAGTGTCAGGAAAGTCGCTGCGTTCGTTTTTCACGCGCTGGGTTTATGGGAGCGGTCATCCGCAGTACGAAGTGACATGGAGATGGCGTCCGCAACGAAAGGGCGTCGAGATCTACTTAAAGCAGTTGCAATCGAGTGAAGCGTTTCATGACCCGATCCCAGTTGTAATCACAACGAATGCAGGCACGATTAAGACAGACCTAATTCCGGCAAGTAAAACATACCTCCAGCTTATCCGCTCGACGCAAAGACCTACGCGAGTTGATATCGATCCGGGCAATACGTTGCTCAAGGAAGTAACAGTAAGATCGAACTGAGGCTGCGACAAAGCCCCGGGGCAGTAGCCCGACTGTTAAGGAGGGCTTTGCACAAAAAGTCAGATACCACCTGCTTTAGCAGCGTGGAGATTCAAATTTGCGCTAGCGTGCGCCCTGAACCTTATGAGGTGATACCACCTGCTTTAGCAGCGTGGAGATTCAAATTTGCGCTAGAGCGCGCCCTGAACCTTATGAGGTGATACCACCTGCTTTAGCAGCGTGGAGATTCAAATTTGCGCTAGCGTGCGCCCTGAACCTTATGAGGTGATACCACCTGCTTCAGCAGCGTGGAGTTTCAACTTCTCGCTAAAACCGCGGTAAGAAGCTGCTCAGTAGTGGAAAAATTGAAACTCCACGCTGCTGAAGCAGGTGGTATCTAACGTCACTCCAAAGCTGCCACCTAGCGCGAAGCTGAGATTCCACGCTGCTAAAGCAGGTGGTATCTGACTTTTTGTGCAAAGCTGTTAAGGAGGGCTGGTGGTCGGCCAAGATCCGCCTAGTCAGCCCTCCTTGACAGTCGGGCTACTGCCCCAACGACCCAGAGTACTAACCCCTGAACTACGGACTCATGAATCCGACGTTGGCGGGAAAATTTCCAATCAACGGGAAAACCGCCGGCAGATCGACTGACGAAACGCCATACCAGGTAGCCAACGTGGCCGCATAGCTTTCGACCGAGGTAGTGGGAATCCAACGTCCGCGAGCTTGGGACCCTGGGGTATTCGTATCGTTTGGTCCACCGAGTGCTAACGTCGGATATGATCCATAGAGCGTATGTCCAAGCACGCTGCCCCCAATTATGAACTGATGATTTCCCCAGCCATGATCGCTGCCTACTATTGCCCCGCTACCAGAAGCTTGCAGAGTTCTTCCGAAATCAGACATGGTGAATGTCGTGACCTTGTCTTGCAGGCCCAACTCGACAGTTGCGTCGTAGAACGCCTTTATTGCGGCACTCACCTGAGCTAACAAAGAGCCCTGCCCTGGGATTTCGCTGGAATGAGTGTCGAAACCCCCGATCTGAGTGAAAAAGATCTGTCGCTTCATGTTGATGCCGGCCAATGGATCCGTACACGCCTTAATCAAAAGTGCGACCTGTTTGAGCTGGCGACCCAGTGACGTATTTGGGAATACCGTAGCCAAAGTTGGATTAACACTGCTAAGTGCTGCATCCGTCGCAATCGAGTTGGAGCGGATATCACTTGCTGCTTTGATCAACTTGAAGTTGCCATCGAAAGTGCGGAGCTGATCAAATGCAAGATTTCGCGAATTAATTTCCGCCGTAGTAGCGCCAGAAGCGGAGTTAAGAATCAACACATTCGCTAATGCGGTGCCTGAATCTGCAACCGCAAGTTGACGTGTATCAACTCCTGTAAGGAAAAGATTTACTCCTGCGATCGAGACATTACTGGGAAAACTCGCAGTGCCGTTTAAGCCAGTAGTTTTGTCCGCCAGTCTTCCACCCCATCCTGTTTGGCTAATGGCGTTGGCGATCGAAGTCTGAAACAATGCCACCTGGTCCGAGTGAGAGAAAAGTTGCAAAGGCTTCTTGCCTGTGCCGTTTAGATAAGTTGTTTGCGTCAGGGGTTCGACTAATGGTCCGTTGTTGCACAAGACCGCCAACTTGCCGGCATTGAACAGGCTTTGGAATTCCGGCATGTTTGGGTGAAATCCAAAAGAGCCACCGCTTACTGGGGATACTGCAAGAAAGCTGGCCTGGGATATCGTTAAGTCAACACCTCGCGCACCCGCGTAGGAACTGTACTGTCCTAAATCGACGAACGTGTTGTTGCCGTCGTTTCCGCCGTTTAAGAAAACACAGACCAGCGCTCTATAGTCTGATGCGGCGAGCGGTGTCATTGCGTGAACAGCCTTAAAGGTGTCGAAACTCGAGGCCATTGCCAGACCACCCAAGGCGCATGCGCTCGTCCGTAAGAAGTCTCTGCGTGATTGTGCCATGGTCGTTATCTCTGAATGTCGTATTGGGAAGACGTCGCCACAAGGTAAACCGCAACGCGCGCCCGCTTCTGATTGCGAGTGGTGAGATTTGCATCGTTAAGCGCATTTATTGCGGTGCTGATCGAAGTCCGCATCTGCGTTGACATTGTGCCGTGCAACAACAATGAGTTGAGCGCGTCGCAGATCGCATTAGCATCTCCATTCATTGCTTCGAGGTTTGAAAGATCGATCGAAGTACCGCGCGGACGGTCCGGGCTTCCTGCGGTCGGGGACGTATTCGAGGACACACCCGTGTAGACGAGTGTGTTGATGTCATTGGCCCGACGCAACGTGGTTGAGGTGGAGAGTATGCCAAATGCGGGGCCGAGAATCTTCGTGCCCGGCACTTCGTATCCAGGTTGGTAGTAACTGAACACCGTGTTCGGTTGGAAAATAGGCTGATCGAGAGTTCCGGTGAAGTCTGTTGTAGATCTGCCTCCAAGAACGCCATCACTAGTCGACGTTTTGTCGAACGACTTCACGTTGAAAGCACGCAAGAATCCGTTGACGTACTGGGCAGGCTCGCGAAGTTTTCCGTAGTTCGGGTCAGTCTTAACGTCACCGCGAGCTTCCGGGTCGAGCAGAATCGCTTGAACGACCGCTTTCATATTTCCGCGCGCGTTTGTGCAGCCTGAAATCGGATAGAGCCCGTTGCAATCGTTATTGAAGACGGATGCAACACGCTGGACATAAGCACCGCTCGGGTTGCTGGTGACCAGATGTTGAATCAGCTGCTTGCTAATGAATGGTCCAACATTGGCGTGATTGAAGATATTGTTGAGCGCAGCCTGCAGATCCGTTACCGCGCAAGCAGCATTATTGCCACACGAAGCAACAACCTGGTTGTTCAGCAGCGTCTTAGTGCCACCGTCATGATTCGTTCCACCTCGCGGGACCATTGGATCACGCCAGTTAGTCGTTCCAGCAGGGAGAGCCGGATTCGAGATGGGATTAAAATTCCAACCTGTGAAGACTCGGGTGAATTCGTTGACCTGTGTTTGCGTATAAGACGCGACTGGTATTCCTTGAGCGTCGATTTGCGGCGAGCCATCAGAATTCAAAACCGCCGTGCCAATTGAGAATAGTTGCAACACTTCTCGCGCAAAGTTCTCATTTGGATTCGTCCGGGTGCTTAAGTTCATGTCGAGATAAGCACCCATCGCAGGTGTCAATGTAACGTCCTCTAACAACGTTCGATAATTGCCAAATGCGCCGCGATCTAGCGCTTGTAGATAAACGGTCATCCAACTCGGTCGATTTACCTCGCTGTTGCCGGAAACAACCATGATTTGGTGCAACGCGAAAGCAACACGCTGACGCAGCTGATCAGGTCCATAGAGTGAGTTACTGAAGAACGTGCGCTGAACCGGATACATCGAGAAGTTATCCCGATTGCAGACGGTCTGGTTGTAATTGGGATCAGCCGGGCTGCTCGATGGACAAGCCGTTGCCTGATCGTCGAGTGGAAAAGTCAGGTCCGGATAATTCGATCCCTTGGCGACATTCGTGGGCGCAGTATTGAACTGTTCGTTCAGGTAGGCTTTGATGCCAATGGCTTTGACGTGCGCAAGGTCAGCTGCTGTCGGCCCCCATGTTGCCTGCTCGAGGAATCGGATAGCGTCAGCATCGCTGGGAGTTCCAGTGAAAGTATCAAGATCGGGTGGCGGCTCAGCAGCTGGAGGAAGCGCAGGTGCCGGAGTCGCAACCGCACCGGGATCATCAGAAGGCCCACCCCCGGCGTGACCAATTGCAACCCGTACACGATTACTGGCAAGGCCATGAGAATTGATGCGCAAAAGAACGTCACCAACATCTCCCAGATCATCGGGCAGGCGCACTACGAACATCGTGAGACCAGCCATGGACACAGGCGGTGGGCCGGACACATCTGGAACCACTCCCATGAACTCGACTTGCAAAGGGTAGAGTTTGCCTGACGCATCCTGGACATCCGCACTAAACGCATTGACTCCTTCGCCCGGCAAGAGCTGAACGCCCATCGCAAAGATGCAAAGGCGTGTGCGGTTGTCGGGGCTATAGGTAACGGTTGAGGTTAATGGAAAGGGCTCTGCGAGCATCGTGACGGATTCGAAAGCAACCGCGCGGGTGTTCGTTGATTGGCTGACGAGTGTTGGTGCTTTGAGTGTGGCGGCGACCGTTTGTGAATAGGCACCGAGAAAGATCGCGAACAGTGCAAGGAACGAACTTTGAATGTAAGGGCGCTGGAAACTGATCATCATAAGGATAGGCTCCGTCACTGTGTCGTAGAACAACGCCTAGTCGGGTGAGAATTTTTTGAATGAAATCGGTGGAGGGGCCACCGGGTTGAATAACCCTGGTTGAACGTCACTATACCATGTTTGACTTTTTGCCGGTCAACAGAAATTTAGACGTGAGAAGCAGGGATTTGGACGAGAAAAATAAGCCTCTGGCCTGGGCGATCATTGCCCATCAGACTTCAGTCAAATTCGTTTTGAAAATCAGTGAGATTTCGATTTGTGAGCGGAATTGATCGATAAAGGCGGGTGAGTTTTTGTAGCCTTTTGGCGACACTTCTATTTGACAGAGCATGGATGAGAAAGCGACTGGATTAAAACCCAGTCGGGAAAGGGGCAAGCAGAGCAAACCTATAAGACCCTGTGCCGCGCAGGTTGGACCTTAAATCATTAGATTTGAGAAGGAGAGTTGCTCAGTCCAGGTCGAGGAACCGACCCGGCGGAGATGGGTCCACCAATAACAAAGGTACGAAGTCTCTTATTGGAATTTCTGCCTTGTGCTGTCTTGGTTAAAGTTTGCTCTTACTCATGAGCGCGGACACTGAGTTTGACAGCTTAGGGTACCTTCCCTATTATCCAACCTGCTTTTCACCGCTTATTAACAAGGCAATCCTGAAGCATCAAGGGACTACCGACTTAATAAGGACCGCGCAAAGCAAGAGGATCGGGGCGTGGCTCAGCCTGGTAGAGCGCACGGTTCGGGACCGTGAGGTCGGTGGTTCGAATCCACTCGCCCCGACCAACTAAATCAATTACTTACGGCTGCCAGCATTGGCGGCCGTATTTCATTTGTGGCCAATTTGTGGACATTTTTTTCAACCAAAGCGACTTGACGCGTGAGTCGATGGGCTCGGATATATCGTTCGGTTGTCTTCATATCGCGATGACCCATCAGTGCTTTGATCGTGAATGCGTCATAACCTGCAATAGCCAACCGCGTGCAAAATGTGGCTCTGAGGTCATGCCATTCGAGGTTCCTGAGTTCAGCTAGCTTGCATGCCGTACCGAATGCCCTCTTGATATCAGTGTACGGCTTTTTGGTTTTAGAATTGACGAACACGAATTCATCGGCCTTCTTATTCTCACAAAGATCTAAGAGAATGGGCTTCACGCGATCGTCTAAGACATCTATCGGAATTTCTCGATTTCTCTTCCCCTTGGTTCGACTTGCGACAACGACATTGCGGAAAAAATCCACTTGGTCGCGGCGCAATTTTAGTTGTTCTTGTTTTCTCAATCCCAACCCCAACGCTACGATCGCCATCGCTTCCAAATGCTCCCTCGGTTCAACCAACCAGCTCATTAAGTCAGCTTCTTCAGTTGGCGTAAGGAAACGATAACGTTCATTGTCCAGCTTGAACTTCTTCACGCGTTGACAAGGATTGTTATCAGCCTTACCAACTTCGATAGCCAGGTTATAAACCCGCGACAGCAACTCAAATTCCCGGTTCACCGACGCCGGCGCTCGTTGCGTATCGTGCTTGGTCTCGGTGGCCAGCCTCTTGCTCTTGAAACGTTCGACATCAAGAGGTTGAATTTCTTTCAATTTTTTCTCGCCGAAGTAGTTCTTGAGAGTGACTGCGTTGTAATGATCGTTTAGCCACGACGTCTTATTCGATTTAGCCCAGGGCATGTAAATGTCATCGATAAAACTCGATAGCTGCATCGTACCCGTGTCTCTCTTGCCATACCTACCTTCGAAGACATCCTGCTTGATCTTGCTTTCCGCTTGCTCTGCATCCTTTTTAGTGCGGGCCTCGGGAATTGATCCTCTGTATCGCACTCCACGCACCCGGAAATAATAATGCCAGTGCGTGCCTTTACCTCTTTTCAAAACCGACATTTTTTCTCCTTGAGGTTGCAGCCACCAAAGAGAATGGCGGCATAGTAGCACCTTCAAGATCTGTCGTCATTTGTTATTTCCGACTTTGGTCCACGCGATAATTTCGTCCAGATCGAAGCGTAAAATATTCGATCCTGGCGGCTTGCGATAGGGGATGCGATTCTGCGCAACCATCTCGTAGATCGTACGCGGCTTTACCTTGAGCATCGCGGCAAGGTCGGTAACGTTTAGAAACTGCGGGTGAGTCAGCACCGCTGACGTATGTGTGTTCGTGCGCATGTATTGGACTGCTTGATTGATAGTTCAGGGGAGTGGCTACTATTAGCCAAGAACTCTTACTTTCAACCCCTATGCCATGAACTTTACCCAAGAGCGGCGGACTCTTTCCGATGGCGTTTTTCGTTATTTCGCGGCGAACTGCACAGGATGCAACAGCAAGGAATGATAAATGAGCTCTAATTACCTGTTGCGAAACACATCGATGTTTGTATTTTCCGACAGTCCTATGTTAAGGGATCTTCCGAACATTTTAAGGCAGCAAGTAGGTCAAAACTCGTTGACCGACTCTAATTCAATCTGTTCTCACTATATCTGTTGCTGATTGAGACCACTTAAAATCGGAAGTAGGAGGGTTGAACCGCGAATGCAGAACGGCAACCTTAATTGGATTGCAAATTTTATCTGGGGCATCGCCGATGACGTTTTGCGGGATGTGTATGTACGAGGTAAGTATCGCGATGTGATCTTGCCGATGACAGTAATTCGGCGGCTTGACGCTGTGCTCGAACCGACAAAGCAAAACGTAATGGACATGAAAAAAAATCTGGATGCGGCGGGCATCGCTAATCAGGATGAAGTCTTGAAAAGCGCCGCGAAGCAGGCTTTCTACAACACTTCTCCCTTCACGCTTCGCGATCTTCGCTCTCGGAATCAGCCGCAACGTCTCAAAGCAGATTTTGAAGCCTACCTCGACGGCTTCTCGCCAAACGTCCAGGAGATTCTAGACAAGTTCAAATTCCGCAATCAGATTCCAACATTGATGGAAGCCGACATCCTGCATGCTTTAATTGAAAAATTCCTGGATGACAAAGTTAATCTTGGTCCGAACCCAGTCCTTAATCCAGATCGTTCTGTTCGTCTTCCAGCACTCGACAACCACGCAATGGGTACGATCTTTGAGGAACTCATTCGCAGGTTCAACGAAGAGAATAACGAGGAGGCTGGAGAGCATTTCACGCCGCGAGACGTGGTTGCGGTCATGGCCGATCTGATTTTCTATCCCATAGCTGACCAGATTCAATCAGGTACATATTTGGTCTATGACGGTGCATGCGGAACCGGTGGGATGCTAACCGTTGCGGAGCGAAGACTGTCCGAACTTGCCCAAGAGCACAACAAGGAGGTCGAGATTCATCTGTACGGACAGGAAGTCAATCCTGAAACGTACGCGATCACGAAAGCTGACTTGCTTTTAAAAGGAGAAGGCCAAGAGGCAGACACTTTCCACCTAGGATCAACTCTTTCACAGGATGCTTATCCCTCCCGCGAATTTGATTTCATGCTTTCAAATCCGCCGTACGGAAAGAGTTGGAAAACCGATCTCGATCGCATGGGCGGGAAGAGCGACCTCACCGATTCACGGTATTTGATCGAGTATGCAGGCGACCCGGAGTTTAGTTTGATTACGCGGTCGAGCGACGGACAACTCATGTTTCTGGTTAACAAGTTATCAAAAATGAAACATAGCACTGCGCTTGGCAGTCGCATTGCGGAGGTGCACAACGGCTCTTCACTTTTTACAGGGGATGCTGGACAAGGCGAGAGCAACATACGACGGTGGATTATTGAGAACGATTGGCTCGAAGCAATCATCGCCCTGCCGCTGAATATTTTTTACAACACCGGTATTGCTACGTATATCTGGGTGTTGAGCAATCGTAAGCCAGAACATCGTCGCGGCCAAGTACAACTGATCGACGCGACGGCCTGGTATAAACCGCTGCGGAAGAATTTAGGCAAGCGAAACAGCGAACTCACGTTAGATGACCGCCGCCACATTCTCGAAACATTCAACTCCTTTGAAGAGATAGAAGAGTCAAAGATATTCCCGAATCAGGAATTTGGTTATTGGAAGATCATTACCGAACGTCCGCTACGTTTGCACAGCAAGTTCACGAGGAAGGCCGTTGAAGGTTTACGGTTCGCTTCGGGCGACGAGGTGTTACGGCGCGAACTCTATGGCGAGTTTGGTCTGAAACTGTTCGAAGACTTTCACTCAATCAAAAAGGAGATTGAGGCGTTTCTGACTGGCGGCACCGAGTCGGACGGTGATGATGACGAGCAGACAACGAAGCGAGCGTCCGTAACTGAGAAGAGTCGCAAGAAGCTACTTGATCCTCAAACTTGGATTCGGGACGCGAAGATTCATGATGCCGCGCGACGACTATCGGAAGCAATCGGAGAGCAACTGTTTGAGGATCACAATCAGTTTCGACGCGTGGTCGATCAGACGGTCAAACGCTTGAAAATCAAATTATCAGCCTCAGAAAAGAGACAGATTCTCCTGGCAGTAAGTTGGCGTGTGGAAGATGCTCCACCCGTAATCAAGACCGCGCACAAATCCGGTAAGGCTGAAACTGATCCAATGTATGGACTTTACGCGATCGAGATGGAAGGCAAGACCGTTGTAGTCGAATATGAACCCGATTCGGAGTTGCGTGACACACAGCAGGTGCCTTTGTTGGAGAAAGGTGGGATCGAAGTGTTTTTTGGTCGGGAGGTATTGCCTTACGTGCCAGATGCGTGGATCGACAAATCTAAGACGGAGATCGGTTATGAGATTTCGTTCACGCGTTACTTTTATAAGACAAAGCCACTCCGGACCCTTGAACAGATCCGGGCTGATATTAAAGAGTTAGAGAAAAACACAGTCGGTATCCTTGATGAGATTTTGCTGGAGACAAATACGACGGCATGAAGCTTAAGCAGTACGAATCGTACAAGCCATCCGGTTCGCGATGGATAGGAGAAGTGCCATCTCATTGGCCTATACGAAAACTACGCTCTCTCATCTCGGCCCGAAACGAGCGTCATCACCCTGAGTTCCCTTTGCTTTCGGTTGCTAGGGAAAGAGGGGTGTTCCTGCGCTCATTGACGGGAGACGACAATAATCACAATGCCATTCCTGAGGACCTGACGAACTACAAGGTGGCGCGTAAGGGCGATCTTGTAATCAATAAGATGAAGGCGTGGCAAGGATCCATGGGAATCGCGCCGTGCGACGGTCTAGTGAGTCCAGCGTATTTTGTTTTCAAATTTGATTTTCCAAATCGAGCGTTTGGCGAGATGCTGGTTCGAAGCAAACCCTATGTTGCGCACTTTGGTCAGGCATCAGACGGCGTGCGCATAGGGCAGTGGGACTTATCGATTCCTAGGATGCGGGAGATTCCAATTCTTATTCCTGAGACTGATGAACAAGCAAAGATTGTGGAATTCCTGCTCTACTTCAATATCCACATCGAGCAACTCGTCCAAAAGAAGAAACGCTTGATATCCCTCCTTAATGAAGAAAAACAGTCGATTGTTTATAACGCCGTTACACGCGGCTTCGATCGCGATATGTATTTCAGACCGAGCGGAGTTGAGTGGCTTGGTGAGGTGCCGAGAACTTGGGAAGTTAGGCGATTACGATTCCTAGTGCGTGAAATCGGTGGAATGACTCCCAGCAAATCTGAGGCTTCATTTTGGAATGGAAACATAGCCTGGGTGAGTCCCAAAGACATGAAGGTCGAAGAACTGGTTGTCACCAGCCAACGGATTTCACAGGCAGCGCTTAACCAAACGCCGATACAGCTTATTGAACCACCGGTAGTTCTAATTGTAGTGAGAGGGATGATTCTCGCCCGTTCGTTCCCGGTTGCATTGACCGCAGAACCCGTAACAATAAACCAGGACATGAAGGCCTTGATTCCACAAGGTAACTTACGTTCGGATTTTTTGAGCTATCTGTTGAGAGGACTCGAAAAACCTATCCTGCATCTTGTACAGGAAGCTGGCCATGGAACAAAGTGCCTCCGCACTGAGATGTGGCGAAATCTTCAAGTGCCTTTTCCACCCAGCTTGGAGGAGCAGCAGGACATTGTAAATCGGCTGAAATCAGAGCTGACACCACTGAATCGAAAACTCAAAATAGTCAATCGTGAAATTGATCTCATTCGCGAATATCGCACCCGATTGATCGCTGATGTTGTTATCGGCAAGCTCGATGTACGCAACGTAGAACCAGACAGAATCAAAGGATTTGAAGACGAACTCGAATCAATCTCATCCCTTGATAGGTCAGATGTGGATGACGTCGACGACGTGACCCTACTCGAGGAAACAGAGGAACCCGCCTATGCCGACGACTGACACAAGCGAGAAGGGCCTCGAATCGCTGATTGTCGCCTCACTCATAGATGAAGCCGGTTATGAAGCGGGTAATCCTAGTGATTACGATCGTAATCATGCACTTGACATATCCAAACTTCTCTTCTTCCTGAATGAAACACAACGGAAGACGGTAGAACAGCTCGGCATCGGAGTTGACGGCTCTAAGCGCCAGCAGTTTCTGGCGCGCCTCCAAGGCGAGATAGCAAAACGAGGCATTATCGACGTTCTGCGCAAAGGCATCAGCCACTACCCAGCTAACAATATCGTCCTTTTTTACGGCAGTCCCTCGACCGCCAACGTCAAAGCAAAAGCATTATTTGCCTCCAACCGTTTCAGCGTTACGCGACAACTCTGTTACAGCAAAGATGAAGCACAACTTGCGCTTGATTTGTGCATCTTCGTAAACGGACTACCAATTGCCACATTTGAATTAAAGAACCGTCTGACAAAGCAGACGGTTGCCGATGCTGTCGAGCAATACAAACGCGATCGTGATTCGCGGGAGTTGTTATTTCATTTCGGGCGCTGCCTGGTTCACTTCGCGGTCGACGATCAAGAGGTGCGCTTCTGCACTTACCTTAAGGGCAAAGAATCGTGGTTTCTTCCCTTCAACAAAGGTTACAACGACGGTGCCGGAAATCCACCAAATCCGGGTGGAATCAAAACTGATTACCTTTGGCGTGAGTATCTAACCGCTGAGGGATTAACGGACATCATCGAGAACTACGCTCAGTTAGTCGAAGAGAAAGACGAGAGGACTAAGCGAACCAAGAAGACTCAGATATTTCCTCGTTTTCATCAACTCGATGTGGTCCACTGTTTACTTAGGCATGCAGGTGAAAACGGTGCCGGACATCGTTATTTAATTCAACATTCGGCAGGTAGCGGGAAGAGCAACTCGATCGCGTGGCTGGCCCACCAACTAGTCGGTCTCGAGAAGGAAACGAAGACCGTATTCGATTCAGTTGTAGTAGTTACTGATCGAAAAGTGCTTGATAAGCAAATCAAGAACACCATCAAAAGCTTTGCGCAAGTTGGTTCCGTGGTCGCGCACGCTGAGCACTCCGGCGACTTGCGCCGGTTTCTCCAAGAGGGCAAACGGATAATTATCACTACCGTACAGAAGTTTCCCGTCATCTTCGCTGACATCGGAAATGAGCATCGCAACCGCACGTTCGCGATCATCATTGACGAGGCGCATTCGAGCCAGGGCGGTCGCACAGCAGCCAAGATGAACATAGCCTTGTCCGAGATTGAGGAGGTGGAAGAGGAATCCACCGAGGATCAGATCAACCGCATCATTGAATCGCGAAAAATGCTTCCAAACGCTAGTTACTTTGCCTTCACTGCGACTCCAAAGAACAAAACACTTGAGGTTTTTGGAGAAGCTGTTCCGGCCGGCGGCAAGACTCAACACCGTCCCTTCCATAGCTACACCATGAAACAAGCTATCAAAGAAGGCTTCATCATGGACGTGCTTGAGAAGTACACGCCAGTTGACAGTTATTACCGATTAATCAAGAAGATTGAAGACGATCCAGAGTTTGACGTTAAGAAAGCACAGAAGAAGCTGCGCCGTTACGTTGAATCACATCAGCATGCGATCCGCGAGAAGGCTGAGATCATGGTTGATCATTTCCACGAAAAAGTGTTGGGCCGACACAAAATAGGCGGACGGGCCAGAGCAATGGTCGTCACAGGCAAGGTAAAGCGAGCAATCGACTACTTTCACGCTATAAATTCATATTTGAAAGAAAGGAAGAGTTCTTACAAAGCGATCATCGCATTTGCAGGAGAACACGAACACGGCGGCAAGAATGTTACCGAAGCATCGCTGAATGGCTTCGCATCCAAGTTGATCGAAGATCGAATTCAGGAAGATCCGTATCGCTTTTTGGTTTGCGCCGAGAAGTATCAGACTGGCTACGATGAGCCACTCCTTCACACGATGTATGTTGACAAACAACTGTCAGGTATTAAGGCCGTGCAAACGCTTTCCAGATTAAATCGTGCCCATCCGAAGAAAGACGACACGTTTGTCCTTGATTTCCAGAACGACTCGGAAACGATTAAGGCCGCCTTCGAACCTTACTACCGAACTACGATTCTTGCTGAAGAAACTGATCCAAACCGTTTGCATGATTTAAAGGCACGTCTTGAAACTCATCAGGTATATCGATGGGAGCAGGTGGATGAGCTGGTTGCGTTGTATTTGGGAAAGGCCGACCGTGACCAACTCGATCCGATTCTCGATGAGTGCGTAGCGGTGTATATCGATTCATTGGACGAAGATAATCAGGTCGATTTCAAAGGGAATGCCAAAGCGTTCGTTCGGACCTATGGGTTTCTTGCTTCCATTCTGCCTTTCGGCAATCCTGAGTGGGAGAAGTTGTCGACGTTCCTCAATTTCTTGATTCCGAAACTTCCAGCGCCTCAGGAAACAGACCTATCAAAAGGCATTCTTGAAACGATTGACATGGACAGTTATCGCTCGGAAGTCTGCGCGGCGATGTCGATTGCATTAGCGGACCAGGACGCCGAGATTCAACCGGTTCCGACCGGTGGAGGCGGCCTCATTCCAGAACCAGAGATGGATCGCCTCAGCAATATCCTTAGAGGCTTCAACGATCAGTTTGGAAACATCGAGTGGAAGGATACAGACAAGATTAGACAAGTAATTGCGGAAGAAATCCCGACAAAAGTTGCCGCAGACAAGGCTTATCAGAACGCAATGAAGCACAATGACAAGCCAACGGCGAAAGTCGAACACGATCGCGCATTGCAACGCGTGTTGATCGATATGCTGGCAGACCATACGGAACTTTATAAACAGTTCAGCGACAATCCAACCTTCAAACGCTGGTTAACTGAAGCGATCTTTACCGCAACCTATTCAGCGCCCGCCCCGGCGAAACCAGCGCCCTCTAAATTTCAGTTACGCATAGTTCAACCACGTCCTGAAGATCGTTACGTAACTTGCGTGCCGTTTGTAACTCTCAAGATGGCCGCGGGGAGTTTTGGTGATGCGCCGTACGTTGAGAATGAAGACTGGGAATGGGTCGAGGTACCGACTACTCGTTACCTTCGGCCCGGCATGTTCGTGGCGCAAGTAGTGGGCAAATCGATGGAACCAAAAATACCGGATGGCTCATATTGTTTATTCGCTTCACCGGTCGAGGGCTCACGACAAGGAAAGATCGTGCTGGTCCAAATGAGAGATTCGGTCGACCCTGAAACGGGAGAGCGCTATACCGTAAAGCGCTACGAAAGCCAAAAGACCGATGGTGCTGACTCCTGGCTACATTCTAAAATCACGCTGAAGCCGTTGAATCCTGAATTCGATCCGATTGTTTTGACACAAGATCCTGAAGAACAAGTGAAGGTGATTGGAGAGTGCGTTGAGGTGTTGGCTTAATGCATCAGTGCTCAGCTGACCCGCGCAAGTCCTCAACATTCCGAACTGATCGTTGGCTGCTATAAGTTATGCATAGTTCAGTCTAGTTCTAATCCGTGATCGGCAGTACTCGGCTCCGGTCTAACGTTGCGATTTCTTCTAATAGAAGTCCGTAACATTGTCTGCTGGTTTAATTCAGATTAGTGATCATAACATCATTGGATTAAGTTATTCCTCAGAACGCTTCTCGCTTAAGGGCTAATTGGCGAGCATCGCTGGAACAATTCGCCATAAACGGATCGCCTATGTCAGCCTTCATCACCCAACGAGAAAGAGATGCGTGGGGATCGATTAGAGGCTATGTCTATCAGGTTGATTTAACTATAGAACGTTGGCTTTCATTATCGCCTGGTGCCGTCTTGGAATTAGAACGGGGCGAAGATGTTGATACGATACAAAACGCGATACGAGAACCAAGTGATGAGCAGACTCGTCTTCTCGAGCAGATCAAAGTTCGAGACTCCCTGACGCTTCGTTCACCAGAGGCGGCTGAAGCTCTGGCTTCGTTTTACGAACATTATTGCGCCAATCCAACGGTTAATTTGAGCTTCAGATACGTCACAACAGCAGACATCGGACTCGAACAAAACACTCCTGAACCGAAAAAGACTCCGTTGATTAGGGTGTGGAATGATCTTCGACTCGATGCGTTTGAATCAGCAAACGTAGAAGCGTTGAAGATCATACGGTCGTTTCTGACCACACTCTGTCGTCCTGCAAAATTGGCAATAGAGACTTGGGCCCCCTTCAAAGAATTCGTGGACACAGCTTCCGATAAAGAGACCTTTGCGTTCATTGAGAAGATTGAATGGTTAACAAATAGTCCGCCGGTTGAGGACGTCCCTGAACGCATTCGATTGAATCTCGTAACACAACATCATGTGGATAGGGAAAGTGCGAACGGCGTTTACTCGTTGCTTTTCGTTTATGTGTTCAAACTGCTTTCCCAACCATACACGAAACGTCTGACTCTTGAAGATCTCGGCACAATTCTCAAGACCAGGCAACTAAGCCAAAATGATCGAACAATAATAAGCAATGTCAATTTTTACCTTTCACAGTTGGAAGAGTTGGAAGGTCGAGTCAGTGCAATCGAGGGGACTATAGCTGCTTTCGAAATAAGGCCGTTGCCTACGAATGACGAAACTCAAGTTCTGCTTCGCGCGTACGTGGAGGAGCTCGCGAATCAACCTCCCTATGTGTTTTGGAAAGATGAATCTTACGTAGATCGGTTTGTCATCGAATCGAAGGCCATGCCGATGGCAATAGTCAGGACCTATGTAGCCAAATCGAAACTCAGTACGAAGGCCTTTGATTTGGAGGAAATCGTAAATCGTGAAAAAAAGTTGGTCCTCCTGGGTGAGCCGGGCCTCGGAAAAACCACGACGTTACTTCATTTGGCTTGGAAGTCGACGAACTATACAGTTTCTCTCGAAGAAGCTGCTGAACCGTTCCTTATACCTATACATATCGAATTGAAGTATTACGAAGGTGAGTCAGACCTGGCGATATTGTTTTCGCGAAGGATGAATGAAATTCTCGGCGCTCGTCATTTGGTTCTCGCGAATGATTCAGAAGCTAGTACTCGAATCATCCGAACCTGGCTCAACGATAATAGACTTAGATTTTTCTTGTTGCTAGATGGTATTAATGAAGTACGCGATGAGCATCGGCTCAAAGTAATTGGATTGATATTGGCCCTGTTGCGCTCACCACACCGGACTATCGTAAGTTGTAGGGAACACGACTACGATCAAAGTTTGCGTGATCTTGCACCAGCATTTGTCCTGCAAGAACTTCAACCAGACGAAATTCTTTCGTACTTGCAGGCAAGACTAGGCCCACAAGGTAACGCCTTCTTCTTCGATGAAATCAGGCCGGATGAGAAATTGTTGACGCTCGCCGCTAATCCATTGATGCTTTCGCTCATTGCTACCGTTGCCGTCGGTGAGCGCCACGGGACATCTGTGATCGGCCTACCGCGAAGTCGCGGTCAATTATTGAGAACGTTTGCCGCGACAATGCCCGGTTTGCGAAGGGCTGCGGGGTTCGTTCCAACCGTGCCACCTGACATCGTAACGGATGCCCTTGCTCAATTGGCTTTTACTATGAAGGACCGTCAGCGTCTGACTATCAAGATTGGCGAGTGCAGACAATTGCTGGCAGACACCATCGGCTTGGAGACAATAGATAAAGTACTTACTCAGGCCAAGGACTGGCGATTTCTAAAGACAGATGGACTCATGGGCGAGCCGATCGAGTTTCTGCACCAACTATTCTTGGAATATTTCGCGGCAGTGCGAATTGTGGACCAGCTACGACTAGATAGTAATTTTGATAGAGTGATAAAAGATCGACATTTTGACGAGAGGTGGTTCGAAGTCCTCGAAATGGTGATGGGAATCATCGAAAAACCGGAAGCGTTCTTGAACTGGTTGTGCGAGGAGGCCAAACAAAGAGATAGACCTGAAGCTGCGTTGTTGGCCTATCGATCTTTGGCTCCGAGCGGGCGTTCAGATAATCCAACTGTTCGCAAGGCTACCGTGGACGCCCTTGGTGCAACCTTGGAGCACTCAATGGGTGAAACACGGGAGGACGTCGCTTGGGCACTTGGACAAATGGGCGATCCTAGTGCTGCTGATTCACTATTAGGCGAGCTTGCCTCCGTTTCATCACAGGACCTGTACTTGTTAAGAAAGTATGCTGAAGATGATGTCGATTTAGCGAACCTTGCAAGGCTCGATGGTTTATATGAACGCACCGGCATCAGTATCGTGTACGCATTGGGGCGCATCGGGAACAAATCCGCAATCCCCGAATTAGTTAATGTCCTGTTAGATTGGGAAGAATACTCACTCGTTCGAGAGCAAGCGGCGTTGTCTCTCGCGAGTTTGGACGCCGAGGAAGCGATCGATCCTCTGATAAAGGTCTTAGCTGATTCCGAGTCGGACTACGGTTTGCGAAACTCCACTGCAACAGCCCTTGGAATGTTACGCGCAAGAGGCGCCGTTGAACCACTGCTCAAGCTTCTGAAAGAAGGCGATCAGGATACTATGCGTAGCTTCATTAGAGCTCTCGGTAACATAGGCGACCTGAGGGCGCGTCTCTTCCTTTTGGAACTGCGAGCCGCGAAACGTGACAATGAGATGGAATTAGACGATTCGTTGATTGACGAGTTGGACGAGGCGCTTCAGAGCATTTCGACGGGCGTGGATAGCGATCCCCTAGAGGCCCTTACTTATCCGGATGCGATGATACGCAGGGGGGCGGCTCTCGTGCTCGGAAAAGAAGGTGACAGTACGGCACTACCAAAACTTCGTACCTTGCTAGACGATACAGAAGACACTCTTTTTGGCAGCGTTGCAGAGGCGGCGAAGGAGGCCATCAATGAAATTGAAGAAAGAGAACTTCGCAAACTGCGGAAAGATACTGGCGGTGCGCATCAGTAGTTCGTCGAAGTAGGCGAGCACGGATATTGGCTAGGCGCAGTCAGAGCGAATTTTTCATCGGCCCTCTCTAAGAATCTCATTCGATCAAGCGGTCAGTTGTGACGCGACCTGCGTACAGTCGTTTCAGGAGATGGTTCAAGCTCATTCTTCTGCTATCCTTATGTTACATAGTCTTTGAATAGGCAAATCTGCAGTGCGAAGCTCGTTTGGCATAGATTTGGATGAGCATCGCAGGTGAGTGTAATAGATATAAACTCACGGCGATTCGCAATTGCAGCAGGTCAGTATCCGCAACAACGGACAGCTTCGGTCTTGCGATCTCCAGCTTACACGGAGGTCGCGGTTGATGGGCCACGCGCGGCGGCGGCCGGAACGGCTCGCCGAGAAACTCAGAAACATTCGAAACACCCTTGGTCTTTCTCAGACTGAACTCCACAAGAGTTTGGACGTCGAGGAAGACATTCCTTACACAAGAATCTCAGATTACGAACTCGGTAAGAATGAGCCTACGCTCATTGTTCTTTTGGAATATGCACGTGTTGCCGGCGTGCACCTTGAAACAATCGTAGATGATCGTTTGGACCTCCCAACAAACCTCCCAGGCACAGTTAAATACGAACCGAGAAATCAATCTCGCGTTAAGCGACGAAAGTCGACTTGAGGAGTTTCCACATTGACCGGATGGACCTCGGTTCGGAAGTGCCACAAATAGACGCCCGCTATTGAAACTTAATCTGGGCCGCTTTCAGCCGTAGCGCTGCTGAAGTCCACAGATCCGTACCAATAGCTAGACTATATGGATAACGTGCTGGTCCCATATCTGACTGCCGATGGCGAGCGAGAGCGTCAACAGCAACTCGACGAGCTTGTAACACTTCGTGCGGCGCCCATCATTAGAAAGGTTCTTCGGCGAAGACTTGGATTCTATGTGAACGCTCAGGGCATGAACGAGAACAATCAGGACGCTGAAGATCTATACCAAGAGGCGTTGACACGAGTCATCCAGGTACTCAACCAACTTCGCAGCTCATCAACTGTAACGAACATTGAGAACTTCGAAGGTTACGTCTCGCGTGTTGCTTCAAACATTTGTATGGACTTCCTTCGTGAGAAGTCACCTGCACGTACACGGCTGAAGGACACCCTGCGCGATCTATTTAGACGACACGGAGATCTCGTATCGTGGGAATACGAGGGTGAAATAGTGTGTGGTTTCGCAGCGTGGCGCAATACCGGAAAGAGCGCATTCCCCGACCAAAACATGCGCGAGTTGGAAACAAAGTTGGAGACGTTTCGATCGATCCGCTTTGCAGATGAAGATGTAAAAACGGCACCGTTATCACAACTGCTTGCAGAGCTGTTTGACTGGATTGGAGGGCCAGTTGATATCGATGCGTTGGTTAGGCTCATTGCGTACTTACTAAACATCAAAGACCAGCAGATCGCATCGTTCGATGATCAGAGCGTAAGGTGGGACGCCTACTTTAAGGCGAACGTACACAGTGCTGAATCCCATGTGCAAGCGAACGAACTATTGGAGCGGCTGTGGCACGCGATCACAGAGTTACCCCCGGAGCAGCGTGATGCTTTCACTTTGGGCTTTGAAGATGAGGCCGGCCAGGACCTATTCACCGTTTTACTCGGCGCTGGAATTGTGACATGGGATGAACTTGCTGATGGCATGCAGCGGTCAGTTGAGGAAATAGCGAGCCTGCGAATGCAAATGCCACTGGATGGCACCACCGCTGCAGATGTATTGGGAACCGAGAGAAAGAGCGTGTGGAAGTGGCGCTATCGAGCTATCCGAACGCTGAAAATGCAATTGAAGGTCTGAAAATAAATTTGGTGCAACCGGAATTTTCGACCCTGGCTCCCGTCATAGGTAATGTGAGGAGTGTAAAAGCGACTTCGAAGTGACCAGCCACTTATCTACATCTGAACTAGAACAGTTCTCCGTCAGCGCTTTATTAGAGAATGAACTTGTCGCGGCTGCGAAACACACAGCAGATTGCGACGCTTGCCACCAGCGATTTGTTGAGGAATTAAGACGTCAAAGAACTGCCGGACCCGTCTCCTTCACGCTCGAACCGGAGTTTTGGTTTCGAAATGACCACTTGGATTTTGAGCTACTCGTCGGCTTAGCTGACCACACCCTGGACGACGACTTACAAGAAATAATTGACGTTCACCTAAAGACCTGCGAAGTGTGTAGCGAAGATGTTCGAAGCTTTCTTGCATTTCGTCAGGCCACTGCTGGTGAAATGAAGGTTTCCTATGGTCCGAGCGACACCGATGCTGCTCACTTGGACCTGCCCGCAGTCCCCTGGTGGGAGCGTTTGGCGGGTAGACCAGTATACGCTCTAGCCGCAGTCGTGCTCTTTGCTATCGCACTTTTGGTCGGAGTGATTGCCCTCAACCGACGGTCTGGGTCTTTTGAAGCTGGCAATAACGACCAAACAGATATCCAAAGAAATGAGAATGCCAGTAGTTCTCCATCATCACCTCCGAATGCAGTTTCCACTCCTGCCACGGTTGATGAATCAACAATAATTGCGAAGCTGAAAGATGTTCATGGCGAAGTGACGATTGACAAGACTGGTCACGTTACCGGATTGGATGAAACTTCTGAAGTTACTCGGCAGCAGGTCGCGCGAGCCATATTGTCGGAGCGTATCGATCCCGGAACTGTCTTGAGAGATCTTGCAGCGAATAAGAGCGGATTGCGAGGAGATGACGACTCTGGAAAAGAATCTAGACTCTTATATCCCACACGAAGAGTCTTAATTGAAGATCGACCCGTGTTCAGGTGGGGGCGGTTACCTGATGCCACGTATTACCGAGTTTACGTGCTGGATGCTAACGGTAATCAAGTAGGTCAAAGTGAAGATTTGCCCCCAACTGAAACCGAATGGCAACCACCAACGCCTTTGCGCCGAGGGCGAATCTTCTCGTGGGTCGTGACCGCATTCGTGGACGGGAAGGAGGTCGTTTCTCCTCCGGCCTCAGCTCCTGAAATGAAGTTCGCCGTTCTTTCAACAAACGACCTGCAGGAGCTGAATCGTCTCAAACAGCAACATTCTCACTTGGCACTGGGCATCTTTTATGCAAGAGCCGGGCTGTTGACTGAGGCTGAACGTGAGATCCAGCACTTAATACGACTTAATCCTCAAGCCGACCTACCGCGAAAGTTGCTGCAGAGTGTGCGAAGCATGCGTAAAGAGCGCTAAGGTTCTTGAGATTCCAGATCATCTTGAACCGGGAATTCTTCTTCCGTCGCAAGACGTGAGTTAACGGTTGGTCGTTCGTCTGGTCGCCGGCTGATTTCTTCCGCTACACCGTAAGCAGAATTCTTGGATTCGGCGAGTTCGACCGTCAACCGTTCGTTGATCTCTTCAGGCAGTATTCCCGCTTGCAATAACGATGGGACTTCCAGCCGATTCCAGACAATCTTTCGACCAGCCATTGTTTCAGCCAGGCTCTCCTGCGTGAGCAACAAAGTAATATCCTGAGCGCGAAGAGTCGTTTCACTTTGTCGGATCAGCTTCAACAGGAGCATTTGCATCGTCTCTAATGTTTCCGCGAGATCCATTGAAGCAGCTACCGTATCGGACTCGAGGTGATCGACTGCCTTGCGGCGTCGGGCTGCGAGCGCTTCATCCACCAAGATTCGCAACACCGGCGCTTCCCGCTTTTCGCCAATAGACTCCATGATGGCTTGAACTTGAACCGCCTGATCAGCATAAAGATTCACGCCTGACGTTCGTGCAAGCAGTTTTCTCTTACTGGTTCGTATCGTCCGTGGCATGGCTAAACTCGTAATGATCTTAGGCTGTAAATAACTGTAAGGACCGTGGTTAAGTGAGTTCCTAAGATGCCTAGGAAAATTTCCTAATATTCCTAGTCCTTAAGATACTCGCAACAAAGAACTTACGTTGGCTCAAAGTACAATTTTCGAACTCTATCTTGTCTGCCCTCCTAAGATTGGTTCTTAGTCTTATTCTTGCCATTCCTAAGACGCCGAGCGAGCATTAAACTTCCAGGGATCACCTACGAAAAAATCGGACGCCACCGAGTAAGTCCAGACGCTTAGGCCAAACGCGGGTGCGCGTGAGCGCGCGGATCTCAGGCCTCACCCACCTAAGTTTTTGTCTTCATTTTCCTGAATCAACGGTTGGTAGGCAGACAACAATAGGCTAATTCTGACATCGGAAACTCACCGAGACTGGTAAAGGTATCTTGCTAGGTTAGCGTGATAACGTCTTGTCAAAGTGCCAAGGGGAGTCGCCGACGGAGGATCGAGTTTACCCCAGCGCCTTCTCAAGCGAGCGACTGCTTTGGGTCGAATACGCATAAGCCGCCGAAACCAGTCCTGGTTCCATTGGGCACGTGCTTCGCGTAATTCGCTGTCAAGCGAGACTAGTGAGTGCATTGCTTCGAGGACCAGTAGACGGTCACCACTCAGCATGCCTGAATCGTCAACTGGCGAGAACTCAGGCAAGTTATCGGGCACTAACACAGAATCCTGGGTTGCGTCCTCATTCACAGGCACAACAGATCCTATTGAATTTGAAAAGACTGCTGCCATTCAAAGCCCTATCAGAAATCAAACGTCAATTGCACCTCGCACGCGTCTGTTGGTCGGACTGAGAGCGAGTTGGTTAACGCGCTAGTCAAGATGAATTCTGGAGTGTCCGCTGGATCAGACGCGTCTATCGCAAGCTCTTCTACCGGTTCCGGTCCCTGTGACGGCATGCTTTCAACTGGAACGAACCACTCGTTAAGATCGACAACCCGTGTCACTCGCAATTCCGTGGTTATTTCCGGCTCAGCCACTTCGACACAATCAGATTCGCTGGATATGAGGATTGGATACCTATCGAGCAAAGCTGAAATTACGTTGAGGCCTGATCCTTCATCTGTCGGAACGAAGAATCGCTGCTTCCAATCGATTTGCTCATTGAGTAAACCCAGGCTGCGAATCTCCGCAAATTTGTACGGATCGACTCCGATTAACTCGATGACTGGTTCACGGTGCAGCATCCTGCGGCAGAGCTTCAAGCCGGAAAGAAGCGTGACTTCCTCACCCTCATTGAGGATGCCGCAAAATACTTCTTCCGGCCCTCGCAGATCGCGGCCTGCGCCAAGCGCTGTAACGATCGGGCCAACCTGCTCTCGCGGGATGCGAATCCCAACAATGCGCTGACCGTCGTCCGTGGTGACACGCACAACCCGGAGCCGGGCTTCTTCGTGTGTTTTGAATCTCTGCCACAGTGGAATAATCGCTCCGCCGATAATGTGAATTTCGTGCGTTTCAATTGATGGCACACTCGCGTATTTCTTAATCCACCAATCGCGAGCTTTCGCTGGGGTAACGGCCGTGTATTTCTCCGTAAGCTCGTCGTTATGAATGTAGTTGCTACGCGCTGCTTCCGGTTTCCAGACTGCGAATGTGCGATAGCTGTGTCCAGTCTCCGCGTTCGTGTGAAGTCCAGACTCGACTGCCAAAATGAAGTGGCCGCTCTTGCGGTGACGTAAGAATGAGCCGTTCCTTCGCTTCCTAACGCGCTCCGCTTCTTCGAAGCTCACGGACTGAGAAGGCACGTCAACCTCTAAGGTGTAGTGAGTAGTTTGGGCGTGCGTGATTTTATCGGTATGCACTATGCGAGGCGGCTTTCCAATCCGAATCGCGATCGCTTTTATGTCGGTGACTCCTTCATCAAAAGTGCCGTTGGCTTTGGCATAACGCACCGTCTGATCAAATAAATCTGCGAAGTGGTCAAACAATGCGTTCTGCTGCTCAACGTTCAAGGCCAATACGCGGTTGAGAAATCGCGGCACGTTGTAAAGATCGTCTTTCCGTACTTCTTCGACTCCATCACGGTTGCGAACGAGCAAACCAATATCGCGGAGCGTCTGACATGGGTTAGCGAGTCCAGGCACCTTGCCGCTTTCGACTATACGCCGCAGCATCAGGCATAAAGCCGCGCGCCCTTCTTGCGTTTCGAAGTTGTATTTGGCGAGATCGCCACTATCCGCACTTCGCCGGTCGCCTTTAGTTAATGCACCCAGACTGCCAAGCCGTCGTGCGATGGTTGAACTAAAGCGCTTCTCTCCACCTAATTCAGTTGAAAGCAGTACGTATTCAGGTGGCATGGCTTGATCGCTTCTGTGTGTTCGTCCAAACGTCTGCATTTGCTTGTCTGCACTCCAACCAAGCTCAAGCGTGATGTGTACACGGCGCTGTCTATTCTCCGCGCGGTTGGAAGCGTGAAGCGAAATACCCATAGCGGCGGCATCGCTGATAATCGCGACCCGCTTCTTGCCTGTTTGAAACTGTTCCATTTCGTGAACGTTGGTTCGGTGCATGGCGACACCTTCGGGCGCTCGCTTTTTATAGTTGACATGTCCGCGCGAATCACGAATAAGGCGCCGCGTTCGTCCGGTAAGTTCTGCAACTTTGCGCTCTCCAAAATGATTGACTAGTTGGTCAAGCGGGTTTTCCGGCAATTCCAAAGCAGACAAGCCGTCGATAACTTCCTGTTTCATGCGCAAGGCTTCTTTGCTCTGCACTGGATTGCCTTTTCCATCTCTGACGGTCACTTGGATTGTCTTGCCGGTTCCTGGGTCGGTTACGTCTTGATATAGCATGGTCGGGAATCCGCGATCGACCATCGCTGCGATTACTTCGCGCGGCGAGAAGTCCAAGTCCTCAAGCATCCCGCCGTTTGCAGTCGCCCTTGCAACCTGTTCCTTCGTTCGTGCTTCTCCGGTTCCGACAAGCGAGATCACAACTGACTTGCCTTCGCTCAAAGCTGCTTCCGTTTCGGCAATCACGCTCGGCACTTTGAAAGCACAGATCACCTGGCGAAAGAATCGCTGATGATCTCCCCAAAACTTATTAAGGGCGAGGGCGCGAGCGCGGGGCCCGCCGTTAGTCACTTCCAAGGCTGCGTCGATGTTCCGCAGTACGCTCTGCCAAGCGTCGGCGGCGCGGTTGTACATTTCTCGCTGCTGTGGTGTGAGTGCATGTATTCGCTCGCGATACTCAACTGCTTTGCCGCTGTTCGGGCATAAGCCAAATGAGATTGAGCCGGATAGGTACATGCCAAGGGCTTTCATATCGCGGCTGACCATTTCCATGGCACCTACGCCGCCGGACTCAATTTCCTGCATGAACTCTTGAAAGCCGCCGGGAAACGAAGCGCCGATTCCCCACAATCCAAGGCGCGTCATATAGGCCATGTTGCGTACGTCGGTCGCTCCGGTGGCTGATGAATAGACCACGCGATAATCTGGATTTCGCGCCGGGTCCTGCAGATCGATAACTGCTTGTCCGGTGAGAGTGGGTTCGCCATAGCCGCCAGCGAGCGCGTTCTTCGCCTTGTGCGCTTCGTCAAAGATGACAACGCCCTCCGAACCAAGCCAGCGTTGGATTTGGTCCATTCGTTTCTCTCCCGTCTTAGCTGCGGCGATAAGGGATGAATACGAACTAAAGATGACTCCGCTAAGTAACGTGATTTCTCCGGCTGGCGGATAGTCATTGATTCGTGAAAGCGAAATGCTTGCCAATCCTAAGTCGGTAAGATCGCGGCGGGCTGATTCGAGTAAATCATTGTTGACGGAAAGCCAGATCGCGCGTTGCCGGTTCTGATTCCAGTTGTCGGAGATGATGCCGGCCAGTACGCGGCCTTTGCCTACTCCGGTGCCGTCGCCAACGAAGAACCCTGCGCGTGATCCGTCTGGTAGTCTCTGCTCGTGTCTTTGTCCCGCATAGATAACCCGCTCAAGCTGAATATCTGACAGTCGGCCTTCGCTGACAATTTCGGCCGCGAGATGTGGCTTGTAAGTGATGTCTGGCGGCGTGACTGCGGCCATTGATGCCGACTCAACGATTACGGCCGGATGCGGTCTGCCCCCTCGCAACTTCGCGGGCACGTAAGGGACAAACAGATTTCCGTTTGGTTCTTCGGGATCGTCGTCCGGCTCATTGGATGGTGTCACCTCAACTAAGTGCTTGAGTTTTTCCCAGGCGTCCTCAACTGTGGTCGCGCTTCCCCAACTAATCTGCTTTAGCTGCTCTTGCCAGTTCGCTCCGGGGGTTGCTCCGGTCTTATCTATGACGAGGATCTGCACGTCGGGCGCGGCTCCGTATTTCGCATATTCTTTCCCGTCGAGCGTGAGGTTTGCGCGGATATTGCATAGACAAGCGATCCGTTGCCACCACTCGCTAAAGGTCGGATGGTGGAAGCTCATCGCCTCGCTGACGATCGCGACCAGGCGTCCGCCTTCCTTCACTCGTCGCAAAGCACTGGCGACGTGTCGCGCTCCGTAAATGGGATTGGTGCTTTTGACTCTGCCGCTCGTCGAGCTAAACGGCGGATTCATCAAGACAGCGGTGGGTTGAATCTCGGTTGGTAGAAGGTCGTCGATGAACTCAGCATCAAGCGGTAGAGCCTCGAAGTTGAGAACGCACTGGAGCAATGAAAATCGCCGCAAGCTTGTCTCGTTGCAGATGACTCTTGCGCCAACTGCGCGAGGCCAAATCGCGAGACTGCCCGTTCCGGCTGATGGCTCTAGTACAGTGTCGTCGGCCTTTGGGTTTAGAAGTCTAGCGGCAACGTAAGCCAGCGTCGGCGGTGTTGAGAATTGCTGTAGTTCGTTCTGCTCTAGGGTGCGATCCGTTTGCGTGGGTAGGCGCCTCAACAATGGACGTAAGACAGAAGCAAGCGCTTCTCTTACGTCCATCTGCATTAGCTTTGCGGCATGCTGCTCTAAAAGATGGTTGTTGACTGCAATCTCTACCGCGTCGTAAGCATCACGCGGCGTGTACTTGCCTTGTACGCGGGACCCGCCGAATATTCGTTCCGCTGTTCGCGTCAGTTTGGGATTGTCGAAGGGGTCTCCGTCCTCTATTCGTTCTTCTAGCTCGGTAATCAGTTCGTGGATACTACAGACAAGCGCGTTTGTTCTGGCCGCGCAAACAGCTGTACTCTGATCTGGCATCTGGCTTTCTCCTTGAAGTTGGGCAAAGTCACGGTGTAAGCGGCGCGGGTGATAACAGCACCCGCGCTGCTCCTTTCTTTTAGTTGTTCGGGTTAGTACTCGCTTGGGAGCAAGACCGTAGTTGCGCTGCGGTCTGCCTCGGTGATGATCCAAAGCTGCTGGCCCTTTCCCGTTTGGTAGTTGCTCAACAGCCGGAAGCCCTTCTCCAGTGAAAGCTCGTTCTCGCGAACGTCGTCCTCGGAAAGCTCTCCCCAATCACAACTCATGTGACGGCGCAAAAACTCAATCGCTGTTTGGCCGGCGTTCTGGAGTGCTTCTTCGGCTCCGGGCGTGATGAAAGTCTGGCCGAGCGCAAAGCTCGTGACTGTCCGTCGTTCGTTTGTGCTATGGTTTCGTCGCATCGATCATTTCTCCTTTAGCGGGTGAAAAGTTGGTGCCTGGGCTAGGCGAGCGTTGACGCGCTTTTCCTAGCCCCTTCTCATTTCTCACTGCTCTTGTTCGTTATCGCTCGCCTGTAGTCGTCCGGCTCGCAGGATTTGATCTGCAGCGCGGAAAATCTTCTGTGCACTCTTTTCGGGGATGGCGTCGCCGTTGTAGCCAATGGAAGGGCATAGCCAGTTCTGGATATAGCCTCGGCAATACTCCGCGCCTTCGAGGTTCAAGGCTTCGCAACACAACAAAGCAACGGCTTCCGCTTCGACTTCGCGCAAATTCTTCGGCGTCCGTTCTGTGTCGGTAAAATCGGCTTCGCTGGTGTGGCCTAAAATGACGTGGGCCGTCTCGTGAAATAGTGTTTTGTGAGGAAGTTGGGCCACGGGATTGATCGCGATCTGTCGTTTCTTCGCGTATCCCTGACAGTTGCCGTTCGTGTCGGTGAAAGCGATTTGTTCAATGTCGAGGGCAGCTAGTGCCCGCTCGGCTTCCCACTCCGGCAAGCGTGGCGTTGTGAATTCGTCGCCGACTGTCTGACTAATAGCGAACCATCGCGCCTTATGCATAAAGCTCGTGAAAGTGCGCTCCGCGTTCTCGCCTTCGCTCTGGTGCGCTTCCTCATCGCGAACCTTGCGAGTGATCGGCATGCATAGAATCAGGGCGCGTTCGCCGCGTTTGACCGTACGGCCTAGTGCTTGCCACCCGGGAAAGGTATTGATCGGGCCGGGTTCAAGTCCGCGCAATTGGCATTGCACGAGGGCGAGAATTTGATTGCCGATCGAGTAGTTGTGAAAAGCTGAGTAGGCTTCCATGATCAGACCTGGCTTGTTGACTGCTTCAACTAACAAGGCTGACCACTTGGGAACGTCGGGCGCTGATTTGGTGGAGTGTGGTTGCATGGTCGGTGCTCCTTTCGCTACGTGGTTTGGTCTGTTAAATGCAGGTTTTCCCCTTCGTAGCGACGTTCGGACACGGGTGGGCGCCCAACCGACACAGGGACTGCCGGAACGGAGTGGAGGACTCGGAGGCTTTGCGGAGAGTTGGCGGTTGGGCTCCCGTGGCAGAATGAGAGCGAAGAAGGGGGAAACTAAATTAAAGCTCCTTTCTTCTCGGCTTGAATGGAGCGCAGCGGAATGAAGGCGAGGCCTTATTCGAAAGAAGAATAAATGCGGGGAACTTGCTGGGAGTAGTGCGCGACTGCGCGCGAGCCTCAGACCTAAGCTTGCGAGGAAGGCGTCGTCAATTGCTCAAAATGAAATCCGAGAGCGCTTAACACACTTTCGTCGTCAGTCTTAGGCGAATAGACCGCCCATGCCAAAAGGTCCCTGGGCCTTGAGCTAGCCACATATGCAAAACGAGCGGGTTCCTCATTCTGGTTAGCCAACCACTCTTTCCAATGACCTCCCTGGCCTTGCGAGGCTGGTGAGACTAGTAGAATTGCATCAAATGTCTCACCCTTTGCTCCATGAATCGTTGAAATTCTAATCGCGGAATTTGGCAGTTGTGGCCTGCTTAAGGTCGCCTCAACGTTCAGTAACGGGTACCCACCTGGAGACTTGATGGACGAGGTCTCAAAGAGTGGCACTTCTCCACATATCGAGTCACGGCACCGATTAGCTATGTCAAAGAATTCTTCGTGCGCGGCTTTGGACCACTGGCTCCATGTTTGGTCCATCTTGGCAACATTAGCCTTGGAGCATTCTTCCAAAGTGCGAGCTAAAAACATCCGCCAACGGGCCGGCGAGTTCAAAGCAGACGGGCAATAATAATTCTGCAAAGTACTGCGACCTGTCTTAAAGCACTTTAAGGATATGAAATCGGCCAGATGCTTCAGGGATTCATCAAAGAATGCGAAGTCATTCTTTAACCATAAGAAAACTGCTACAGCTAGCTTTACCGTCGGGTGTGTCTGCTGTTTTTGCGGATGCAAAGCTTGAAGTCTTAGTACGGCTGCATGGCCACGAGTCAATATTGCCGAACGATCGATAGAAATATTTCGACCTTGTAAGTACCGCTCAAACTGCAAAGGAATTTCTGCTAGCTCGTCTGCGTGCTTGTACTTAAAACAAACGCAGGCATTACCAGGGATCGCGGAATGCCGACCCTTAGCATCACTTGAAATCACCAACTTTCCACATAGATCCACGACTGCCTGGCAGCTCCGGAAATTATCGGGAAGCGACATGTTCTCAAAGTCGTACGCTCGCACAAATGATTTGACGCGTTGTGGATCAACCCTTCTGAATTCATAGATTGCCTGATTCAGATCACCCACGAAATGCAGCTTCACTCCGGCTCGGCTGAGGCGGCCGAGGATCTTGAGCTGACAATAAGATAGGTCTTGGCATTCGTCCACAATGATTAATGGGAATCGTGCGGCTAGCTTCTTAGAAAGATCCCTCTTTGCGAGCAACCGGTAACAAAGAAGTTCCAAATCGTCATATGTGGCGAAACCTGCTCGCCAGAACTTACTTTTGGTTTGGTTACAATTTGTTCTTAGATTATCTAACGTCCAGATGGGGTGAGCTGTGCGGAATGTCTGAAACTCCGCTGATTCAAAATAGTCCTTGAGGGCCAAGTAAGTATTAACCTTAGCTGTTTGGACTTCCCAATCTTTGTTTTCTAGATCGTATCGAAGCATGTTTGCATAGCGCGGAATCTGTTTAGTCATGTTCTTCGTGCGAGAGAGGAATGGAAAGCCGCATCGATAGGTCGACAGCCAGCTAGAAGTTGAATTGTCTTCGACAAGCCGAATACTACGATCGAAGCCTTTTCCAGGGTATTCGGTTACCAAATGTGCAAAAGGTTGAGCTATATACTGGTGCAGCCAGCTGTCCAGTGTTCCGACAAAATGGGGATAGCCGGTCTTTGTTATACCCGCATATTCCGTTACGCGCTTTGTAATCACCTCGGCCGCATTTCTCGTAAACGTGAGAATTGCGATGCCCTCGTTCGACAAAGGCCAGTTCTGATATTCGTAAGCAGCCTTCAAAGCTATGATCTCCGTCTTTCCACTACCCGGACAAGCTTCGACAAAAATATGCTTCTCAATCGAACTGGTAACATAGATTAATTGGGGCTCCGATTTGTCCGAGACGCAACATGAATCTTTGGCTTCGCAGACGGGATTACAAAATCCGCTTTCGCATGCAGCCGAGCCTTCGGCTTTGCGAAATACGTTACCCACGACCGCGTTAATCATTTCCAGCTTGGTCATCAAGTGTTCCGCCGCACGCCCATACAATCGCGCGCTGAATATACTCAGGAACCGAAAAAACATCGCCCTTCGTAGCTAAACGCTGAGCGAGTGCTTGAGAGAATTCGCCCTTGTCTATGTGTCTCAAGAGGTATCCGGCCGCTTCCGATCGCCTAAGGTCGGTGTCGGTATATGATTCATAGTGTTTCAGTTTGCTTATGGTGGGAGCACCTTCTGTGAGTGCCTGCGCAACCTGCAGCATGATAACTAGATTGTCCCCTGTCATCGCCAAGTCGTACTCGAACGTCTTGAGCGGCCCTGAATACAGTCGAGCCCACTTCGAGCCGTTGATGGCTGCCATCAGCTTAAGGGCTGCGTTGTCACCGTCGACCTGCGCATCGTGTGTCGGCAGCGATTCTTTCGGAGGATCCTTATCAGTTACACCTGCGCAGAACATTGGGACTTTCCCTGCATGGTCGTTGCCGTACACATCACAAAATAACTGCATGAAATGGTTGAAATAAATACCGCCCATATTAACTACGGAGACGCCTGCATCCTCGAGTGTGTCAGGCAACTTTTCCGTCTGCTGGCGCCCGCTGTTGTAAGTCGTGAGGCTACGTTTGGCCAACTCTGAGAACATCAATGCTTCAGAAATTCCCTCAACCAGAATTACGCCCTTCGCAAAGAGCAGAGTTGACTTCGTTACATCCAGCCAGCGTGTTATGAAATCAACACTCGGCTCCGTTATGCGACACTCTCTAAGTGATACCGCTGTCGGCGATCCGCCGGCACTGTGTGATAGGTGAATCAACGAGTCGAGCGACACAGCGGAGGCAAGCACAGGTGAATGAGTAGTTACGATTATTTGCACATTGTTCTCACGTGATTTTTCTTCAAGGTATTTCAAAAACTTCGTCTGCAGCTGTGGATGGAGGTGTGCCTCTGGTTCTTCGATTAGGAGTATTTTTAGGAAGCGCGGGTCTTCACCATCATTGTCCAATTCGGCCAGCACGGTCGCTAAGTACAGAAGGTTGTTGTAGCCCATGCTGTTTTGATCAAGACTTCGAAAGAGTTCCGCTGATGTGCCAGCTCTAAGGTCAGGATAAAAGAGCAACCGCAGCCGTTCGACAATGCGCAAGAAGTTGGTTTGTGAGTACTGAATGAGTGTGTTTTGACCAAACACACTACCTAGAGCATTCTTCAAACGATCACGAATTAGATCGTTTGCCTTCTTAATCGGATCGTTATTCGCCAAGTCCTTATTGAACTGTGAGACTGTCGCCTCTAATGGATGTGGCTCGCCAGAATTTTCAGCCTTTTTTAGGTCTTCGGCATTAAGAGTTTGCAGCAATCTTGACAGCCGAGAACCTTTGCCCTCGCGCAATTTGGACTCCGCGTCTCGAAGCGGAGGCAAATAAATGCAATCAATAAGATCGAACAATTCTCGTTCAAAGGCACTTGCCCGTGACGCACCTCCCCAACTGGCCCACGTGTAGCGACTTCGCCGGTTAAGCTTATTATCGGCGCGGAAAGTGAGGAGAGCTTTTTTCTCACCGTCCGTCCACGGTAAGAAAATTATGGTTTCCTCCTGTGACAGAGCATCGAAGATCGCGTGGAGTTCAAACGAGGTAGCGGCCGAGTGCGGATCGTCAAATGGCGCGTGGAAGGCGGCCTCAGAAACTAGATTTCTCCCAAATTCATCTTCAACCAGCAACAGACGTATGGCATCGACAATGGCACTCTTCCCGACGCCGTTTTCCCCTACTAGCACACTCAAGCCCTTGCAGAAGGATATCTGAAACTGCGTTTTGAAGTTCTTATAACCGGTGATGTTCAGCGTGGCTAGATACATGAGGTAGCCAAATAGTGAACGTCTCGATCGAATCGCCGCATGCGCAACGATCGGCTGTTAGTTAATCGAATGAATTATAGCCCCTGAAAGAGTTGTTACAAGTGAAAAATTCGAACGACTCCTAATGCCCCTCATCGAGCCTTGTGATCGCGTTTAAGAGTGGATCGGGTATTGGTCGATATGCATGTGCGTTTCGTAACACTCGATATCCCCGGATGATGTTGGCGCTATGGAGCTGATTAACCCTTGAGAAAAGAACCACGGCACCGAATCTTCGGTTCAGGTTAGGTTGAAAGCGCCGCTGGATCAGCGGTATCCAATCGGGAATACCTCCCGGAACATTGCTAACATCAATTGCAAGGAGGTTCGTCTCATTCGGCGACAATTGGTGGGTCTCAGCCCCCATGAGTCTTGCGGCGCGTTGATCGTCGATCGGTAAACGAACCATCGCCAACGATGGCAAATGCCCTTCTGTGTTAGCACTGACGATTCCAATTGCAGGAACTCCATGATCCATAAAATTCTGTTTGGTAAATTCAATTCGCGGATCGAACGGCCTAAGAGTAACGAAGGCTAGGTCGGGAATCTCGTGAACAACAGAAGGCTGCGGTCCTAACAAAACAAATTCGAGCACCAGTCTAATTGACTCTTGGGTGGGTTCTGAGAGCATATAAACATCTGTGATTAATCCTGGTGTTTGTGCGCTGAGCGCACCAGCAAGCAATCCAAGTGCTTCTTCAGCACGTCGCATCGTTTGTGATAGCTCTGGGGAAATAACCTCAACGAATACTCGCTCTGCCGCTCCTGGAGCACAGCATCCAGCCTGTTTCCATTCAGTTCGGGTTCTAAGACAGGAAGGTATCCGGCATCTCTTAGGGATGAAGCAAACTTCAGTTCAGCGAGAGCCCCGGCATCTCCGGCCTTTAAGCGCTGGAGCACCCCCGCGAAGCCGTCCAGGTTTCTACAAGCCTGAAGCGTTCTACCATAATCAACTACCTCTGCCATAACTAGCCGACTCCGAATGTCTTGAGCAATCACATCGACCAAGATATTCGGGCCAAAGCTCTTCCATGGTGTGCAGGGAATTCCAGGCGACCTGCTCGTCAACGGGCGGTGCGAAGCCAGCACACCAGTTGTCGACAACGTCCTTCCAACTATTTCCAAAATCGACTCGAGTTGCCATGACCGACAGTTTAGGCTCGAAGAAGTCGCTTGCGCGACCCAACGTAGCCGGTGTGCCGTAAATGGCACATTGTCCGATTGGCGCAAATTACCGAAAATGCTATTCTGCGCCGCATGGCGGCCTGTGTCGTGTCATTTGTGGATTTGGACGGCATCCGCCATTCGGTCGAAGTCGAGGCTGAAGGGTTGTATGAAGCGTCCGTGTTAGGCCTGTGCGCTTTTCGCAAGCACGACTTAGAACCGGGCGGGTTGACTCAATTGGAAGGTGAGGTGCGCAGCTCCGTCACTCACATCAGCGAGCGGAGAAGGAAAGCACATCGACGACGATGAATGTCCGACGCCTGCGAGTGCGGCAACGCCTTCCGGTCCCCACTAGCAACGTACATCGAAAGCTTCCTGATTCGCGAAGGGCATTTCGAGTTGCGGCATTGTTTTCGCACCTTTATTGTAATTCCCAACGCTTTATAGGCCGTCACCGTCACAGTCCAGCAAGCTTCCGCAGTTCGGGTTCCGACAAGTCAGCGTACCGTCTATAGATTTCACGCGATTGTAAAGCGGCATGGTCGAGACAACCCCCGCCAGCGATAGCAGCAAAGTCACCGACACGCATACGCAAGCTGCCGGCGCCCAAACCCCGACGTTCACCGACAATTGGGAGACTCGATGTGCGTCCCAAGTCGCCGAACTTGTAAGAGTACAGCGCAACGATGTCATCTTGTTCCGTCCAGCTATGTCGCTTCATACGAGTTGCGAGTTGGATGGGCCAAGGGTTGTGAAACTATAAGCCGGATCTCAGGAGTGAGTCGGATCCAACTCAACTTGCTTTACACGAACTCATCCCAAGTTGTGAGACTCAATCAACGCTGGAAGAAGGACAACGCGTGAGAAGATTCTGACATTGGACCTTGGCAATTACAAGACTGCGGAGTGAGTATGAAGCAGAGACCATCAGGCACCGCTTTGCGACGGTGGCCACTTGGGCGCGGCAGACTTTTCAATTCTTCTACTATTGCCAACTTAGTCATTGTCGAATTGCTTTTTTCGGTTGGATTGTGACCGCTTCGCGGGCCGTTTGCGCTCGTTAGCGATTAATTGCGCCTCTTTTTGAAGGGCTGTTCCGAAATCGACCAAGACTTTCAACAGCAGATCTATCTTCGCGAGACTGTGCCGTCGACTTTGTGCAGTCGTTAATGGGAATTCGAGTTCTATTTGTCTCCGACAATCCGCGAGGGTGATCATGTAGTGCCCGCAGCTGTACTCACCACCGTTACTTGATTCGACGTCGGCCATTATGAAAGAGGGGACACCAGTCGACTTTGGCATGAGGAACAATCTTTTACGATAACTGAATTTTTCGGAGTGTTTCATAGCTCAAACCTTCAACTCCTGAGAGAATTGGAGAGCGGCGACATCCCCCACTAGTCTCCGCTCTCCGACGTGAGCACCAATCAGCAATCTGATCAAACAGATTGCACCTGGGCGACGTGCTTACGTATTTGAAGGTCGACGCCTCCCACTGCGCGACCCTCGTCCACGCAGACGGTCCACCAACCGTCCGCGCAGCTCGTGAATACCTTCTTGCATTTGTGCTTGCCGAAATGTGTTCTTCACCAAGGAAGCAGGCGAAAACAATCCACCTCAGTTATAAGCATCGATTCCAGCGATCGTTAACATGTAATGGCCGCATTTGTATTCGCCGGCCTCGGCTTGATTCAGCTTCCGTAAGAAGTGTAGGACGTGTATCCCGTCGAAACTGGCGCTAGGAACACTCTCTCGCGAAAAACTGCGCAAAGCGATCTCCGTATTGTGCTAACCTCTGGCCATGAAAGTGGGAGGCTCAGCTTGCGATGGGATTCGCCCGGACTAGAGGACTCCGGGTTAATCAAATCACACACCGTTCTATATGCACCTTCATTCTATATGCACCTCCATATAGAGTCAAGATAAACGATCGATTCCTATCAGGAGGATACTTCTGATGGGAAACACTCGGAGAAGGCCCAAGAGCCTGCCTCGCAAGCTACTGACTATTCGTAAGAGGCTGGATGTGAGTCAAACGGAAATGGCAAGGTTGCTCGATCTGGATGTGGCTTATACGGCCGTATCCGGATACGAACTAGGTACACGACAACCCGATCTGCTCGTGCTGTTAAAATACGCCCGGCTGGCAGGAGTCTCAACCGACGTGCTCATCGATGACAAGCTGAAGCTGGATTAAGAACGTGAGACCTAACACGGCAAATTTAGCGAGTTAAAGAGACTGATAATTCGCGATCCTGTGACTGTTCGCTCCCACGCGAAAGCTCCAAATACTTTTCCCGCTCTGACTCGTCGTTTTGCCGCTCAGCGTAGATTTCTAAATTAATCTTCTCTTTGTCCGTGAATTGAGGGTTCCGATCTTTGGCATCTGATGCCAACTCTCGTGCCGCCTGGTGATATTGCTCGGCACGTTCTAGATCGCTTACGAGACGAGTCTCGTGCGCGTGTGCTGCGAGCTTGACATCGTGACGATACTGTCGCTGTTCCTGAGTGTCGGTTACTGCACGCACTATGTATTCCGTAACCGTACGCGCTTCGACCTGACGAAGTGTCCCGGTGCGATGCTCGCCCACATGGAGAGAAGCAACTTTCTTGAGATCAAGGAAGTGCTCCAGCCGCTCCGTGCGTTCTCGTACGGCAACACGCGACGTGATCTCTCTCGCGATCGCTCTGCCCTCCCAGTTGATTTGAGGATCGCTTCTCGATGCGCTCTTCTCCCATTCATGGATATCGCGAAGAAGCTTTGCATCCTGCAGCACTTCGGCACTTGCTTCGAGAGATAGAATTTGAGGGCGTTCGTATTTCGGTTCCGGCATGCTCAAGCCATTCTGGTTGCGCCAGCGATCCTCCAACGTGTGCGCATTTCCCAACACGTCCACCATATCCCGTGCCAAGTCGCGATCGGTGAGCAAGGGCGCACGCCGGTCCTCAATCTTCGCGACGACTTGATCTCGGATCGAGATAAAGTACTGCACGTCCGCGGCGGCTTGCTCTCGATCGGTCGCCGAATAGTTAAAACGCGAGAGAGAACGCAGATCGAGCCGCGCCGCATAGCGCGGAATTAATTTAGCGTCTTCTCGCCGGCGGGCAATTTGCCTGTCCAACTCTGCTAGTGACCAACGCTCATCTCCAACCTCGTACCTCGTCAAATGCACTGACGCATCGAAGTTCTGCAGCCTTGCATCCTTTGCCATGTAGTCCGCACGCATGACGTTAAGCTGCGCAACGAGCCATGCAGCTTCTGAATCAGTACGCGCAGGTGCGCTGTGCTCACGCGCGAGGTCCATTCGAATTCGTTCAAGTTCCTCGACGCGATCTGACATATTCAGCTTGACCGCTTGGTCCTGAAGCTCGGAGAGCACTTCGCGAGATAGCAACGGTGTCATTCGGCCGCCTTGCGGCATCTGGTGGCGTTTCGCGATATTGCGTTCGACTTTCGCCAAATTACCCTGTAAAGAATTGACGTCCTTTTCGCGAGCCGCAATCTTTGTTTCGCGTGCCTGAGCGAGCTCTTTCAATGTTTCTGAGTGTTTGGTGAGATCCAAATTAAGCGCTTCATTCTGCTTGTTGAAATCTCCCTGGCCTATACGAGCGGCGCGCGCTGAGGCGCGTCGCCGGACGTCAAGCTCCGAAATCCGGCGCTCGTCCATTGCGGATTGGTCCATGACTTCGAACCGGTACGTTGTGCCGTACTGAATAGCACGCTCATGCCAAGCCTCTGCGAACGCGAGCCGAAATTCGAGCGTCAACCGTTTGCCCAGTGCGAAGCGGAATTCGCGGGTCGGATCATCGGGCAAGTCGGCATCTGACCTCCAACTAACTGCAACGTGTCTTGATTCCAGAGCTGCACCAGGCCACGTTGCCGAGCCTTCGTAACCGCGAGAGGACATCGAACCTCGCTCGCGATCGCCTAAAGCATATGACTTGGTTGGCTGCTGATGAGCTCGTTGATGTTTGCGGAATAGCTGTTCCCATTGTTCAGCGGGACTGAGTGCTGGCTGTTTGTCTTTGGAGTGGTGAATTAACTGCTGAGTCTTAAGAGCCTTGACGAATTTCTCTCCGATCGGACCGTCAACGATCAGCTCCTTGCCATCTCGCGTATCTTTGTGAGGCAGAAGAGACTTCGGTATTCGCGCGATTTTTCCGGGCCGTCCGGTGCCTAACTCGATCACTTTCTTGTTAAAAACAATATGTACGTGTGGATGTTCTGAATGGTGGTGAATGCCAGCAACCCAGGTGAGTGGCTCGACATTGAGCTCTGCCGCCATACCTTGCATTCCCTCGCGTACGACTTCTTTGAAGCGGGCTTGTCTCTCCTTTTCATCGTTGCCAAGCTTGTCGAACTCCTCTTCGTTAACCATGACGGAGAAGTGAATCAATTCGTTCTTTTCGGGATGACCGTCGTGAGGATCGAGAATCCAGTCAGCCTTGCGATATGTGAGATTCTCGCGGTCTTCAGTGAAAAGAGGACGAGCACCTGGAACTTCACGATTCAGATCCTTTTCTCGTTCAGCAATGTATCGCGTTGTCCGACTAGCACCGCTGCCTGCACCCGTAGACAAGATATGAAAGAAGACACCCATACTGGGGCCTATCTCTTCGATTGTTGCAGAGAGTCCTGCTTGATCATTCCAAGTACTCCAAGTTGCGCGTAACTAGGAGTACCCGAGATGATCGCCGCCTCTTTAAGTTGAAGTGGAGGGCCTTTCCATTTCTCTCTGTCTGTTGGTGTGAGAACAAGAAAATATGAGTTAGCTTCTTCTGTGTGCGGTCCTATCGGAACTGCCCATAATGTGCAACGTGTAGGACTTACGGAAGTGTAGAAATAGTAGTAGTTGCTCAACACCAGGGAGCGGCCGCCGGCACCATAATCAGGCGGATTTGAATGCTTCCAGATAGCTGTTTCGAGCTGTTGGAAATCTTGGGGAAAAGTGGCATTGATTCTTCGATACTGCCTCAGATCCTTGATGATCTTTAAGATCGGATCGATTCGAGGCGTCTGGGTTTTCGCTTTCCATTCCGCCGCATACGACGAATAGATCCATGTTCCTAAATACGTGACAACAGCAATTGGGAGTAGGACGTAAGAAAATCCAAACCTGCGCTTACCTGTCTTTCCCTCAACGCCCCGCATGTTTAGCTTGCCTCCTCGAATGGAAGTTTTGGATCAATGCGGGCCACATTAATCGGGTGATGAGTGAACTTCGTTGTTATGGTTGGTCGCTCAGGCGGCGGAATAATCGCGAGTTTTTCTCTCTGCTGGGTGTTGGACCCATTACCTTGAACTTCCAACCGTTTTTTTTCGGCTTCTCTCATCGCGTCCATGGCCGAAACCGCGCCTGCTAACGTTTGTGGATTGTCCAGCTCACGCTCTGGAGCTACGGCAATGTCGCCTACATCGGCTCTTGGTAAAAATCGAAAAAGTATTGGATCGGCAGTATCGATAACCGCGATTCCTTGCCGGTACTTCACCAACCGACGAAGCTCGGGAGCTTGCTTGAGATCTCGCCGGCTCTCTGATACGCGCTCCGCATCGTGACTCGTGCCTGTTGCGTCAACTTCAGTTCGAGACAACACCGTCGTGGGGCCGAGCATTGACGATGCATAAGCTCCGGTCTCTGGATCGATACCAGGAAGAAAGATCTGATTCTTCATCCCGGCAAGCACCGCCTTGCCGCCGTTCTCTTGAAACCTACCCTTAATTTGAGATACGTCCTGAAATCCCAACAGATAGGGCGTATTTCGAAATCTCCCAATCTTCAACTTGTCTTGCAGCTTTGGCGGACTGATATTCCCTGCCTCGTCCAATGCCATAAGAACTGGCGTCGCATTCTTCTCGGTCGAGCTCTGCAGCTCGATGGCAGCCAAACCAAAGAGTAGTTCCAACAGGATGCGATACTCGCTTGCCTGCGTTTCGGAAAGTACGACGTAAATAGCAGTTCCTGGTCGGCGTAAATCTGCAAGCTTTATCTGGCGGACACCTCGAGCGAGTTCTTCCGTGCTTGCAGTGCGCAGTATTCGCATCGCATTGGGCGACCGAAGCGGTCCTAACTTATTGTTTATGCCAGTGATCACACCTCCCTGAGTCTTCTCGGCATCGACTTTGATGAAGTTGCCCCACTCGATTCTTGCTTCAGCATCCGTAGAGCTCTGCATTTCTTCGCCAAGCTTTTTGAGATCGTTCAGGGACAGATATTCTTTAATCATCGGCAGTGTGGGATTCACAGCCCTTGTTGGCAGGTGTAAGCAAAGTGCTTTCAGCAATGCGGTCTCACCTGAGATCCAATAGTGGGTGCTGTCGTTAATCTTCATGTTCTCAGGCTCGTATCCGACAAGAATTGACGCGATAGAGTGTGCGAGCTCACCGTTTCCTAAACAGCGCGGCAGAGGGTTCCACAAATCCGATCGGCTGGGATTCTCGAGATCGATGCGGTAAACATGACTGAAGTATCTGGCCGTATGTGCGTACAGTTCTCCTTTGACATCCATCACCAACGCCGATCCCCAATGCGAAAAATCGCGCAGCATATTCATATAGAACGTTGCCGACTTACCCGAGTCTGATGGACCAAAAATGCCCGTGTGTGTGAGAAGGTGCTTCAAAGTAAGAATAAGATCGAACTGCCTTGGGCTAAGCGCTGAACTGAGTCGACCGATTCGCACCGCACCGTATGGCAGGGGCTTGTGAGTCGGATGTGCTAATCCTCTAGCCTTCAAGTCGGCGATGCTGGCCCACCGCGCCGAACCATGCGTCAACCGCTGATTAATGCTGTAGTACGGATACCCGAGCGATACACACTCAAACAGGCCCACAAAAGCAACGCAAACGGCGCCCAGAACGACAAATGTCATCCATTTGAAATTCAGATCGAGTGTTTGACCGGACCGAAAGAAAAGATAAGCAGCGATGGAGCTACTTATAAGCAGAGATCCGGCGCGCGAAATGTCCCGGAAGAATCTACTCGCTGCATGAAAGGAGTCGAGGTCCGGCTCATCGGCCGGTCGAGGAATAAAATAATCGGCATCGATTTTCTCGATTGTCGCACGAAAGCTCATTTATAAGATTCCTCATTGATGCGAATCCCGTTTTGCATCCTTCGCCCACCGCTCTAGTTGAGCGCGATCGGCATCAGCAATCTGCGTCTGCTTGAACAGCCGTGGCTGCCAACCTGACGCAATGATCTCAGCTATGGGTACGAAAGGCCGCGGATAAACGACGCCGTCAAGCTGTATTGACTCGAAGTAACGAGATCCAACTGCGGGATTCTCGCTATCGGGAACGCGAATCAAAATCGCAGGGCCGTCCAAGCGTTCATTAGGGACGGAAATCACTTCTAGAGTTAGAGTCGGCGACGAACAGCGCAGGTGAACTGTCGCGTGAGTTGTTCGTAACACCCCTGGCTGATCGGTCTGCCACTCGCTCGGGATAAGTCCGCGTCGAACAATGCCAGTGATTACCTCGTCTGCGTCACGCGGCGCATGACCATGTAAAGATCCTTCGATCATATAGGCAGCTGCTGCGATTGATACGCCGGTTACGTCTCGTAAGCGTTCCGCAGTTCGCGGAACTTCGCTATTGGGCCAACGGTAGTTTGCAACAGAAGGATCTGAATTCTTGCTTCCTGTAGGATCACCGATCGAAACGTAGGCGTCGACTGTGGCCATGTGGCTCGCGTCTTGTCGCTGCACGACTAAGGGAACAATCACTAGCACGCATATCGCTGTAACTGCTACCACCACGATCGGCCAAACCGTTCCGCGCTCTCTCATGCAGCCTCCCGTAAACGTACGGTTTCATGGAAAACCTGCTCGACTACCTGCTCGACGACCGTATCTGATGTACTTGCCGCACGTTCCAGTCGCAATAAACCAAGTTCCAGGTTGGTGAGGTCCTCAGCATTGCGCGCGATAAACCCAAGGTGATCATCGATTACATCCGCAGTAAGTTGCTCAACTCGTTCACTCACCAGCGTTCGAAGAAGAACAATGGATTCCCTTAAGCCGGGCTTGTCTCGAACTGTTGGCATCATGATTCGAATGTAACGCACGACTTTCACAACCTGTGTAAGCAACTTCAGCGATGCTTCCGGTACACGCGAACGAAGAATTCGAGCCTCTTCCAAGTCTGTCGGTAGATTGACTCTTGTATAGACACAGCGCGAGCGCAACGGCGGATGAATTACGTGTTGATTATTTGAAGTCAGAATGACGATAGGTTTCTCATCGCATTTGGTGACGCCAATGTAGCCATCATTTCCTGCCAGGCGCGGAATCGAAGCATGACCGGTGGTGAACACTTGATAAAAGAATGCCTGGCACGCGTTCAGCAGCTTTTCAAATTCGTCGAGTTTCACGATCGGAACGACGCCGGTACTCGCTAGATAGTGATAAGCGTTAAGCACCTCGCCTAAGTTCAAAAACTCTAAGGACCATTGTTGACGCCTCGCTTCCTCAAGACTGAGAGCTCCGCTCTGCACAGCTTGGACCACAAAGCTGTGCTGTCCCTTTTCATCCCACTCGAAGAGGATATCCTGCAAGCTAAGGCCTTCCATTCCTTGTAGCTCGAAGTACGGCCGATTACACGAATAGGCGAGCGCATCTACCATCTCAGTCTTACCGCCGCCGCGTTCACCTTCGGCCAACAACGGCATTCCCGACATCAAGCAGAGGCAGAGGTCTTTCAATGGCCTGAGTTGAAAGATATAGCCAGACTCGCGCGCGACTAACTCCGCCAAGGCCTCGCGCCCATGCATCCGTACGAGTCTGCGCGGATCGATCATCTCGCGGTTCGGGTCAGGGGGAATCATTCGCTATTCCTTTGGACTAATCGATTTCAGAACCAATCGTCTTTGTTCTTCATTCATCAGAGGCTGTGCCGCATGGATGTCTTCGGGTGTGCCAAAGATGATCAATTCCATCACTTCACGATCAGTTAGCGAGTTGGCAGAGTGACTGGGATCGTCTTGTCCGGGCGCATCAACGGCGGGAATTTCATGGGGTAGGTCTGAGACCATCACATATGCCGGCTGACCAGCTTCGATTCGCACAAACCTGCGGTTCTTGTCTTCGGCATTTAGAATCTGTCCGGCTTCACCGCTTATGGGATTAAGCACGCGATAACCGGCGTCATTGACGACAACCGTGCCACGTCCTGTCAGTGCTCCCGCCATTGTGCCTGCCACTTGCAGGCCGCTTGACGCAACCTTGCTTAATGTTTGTTTCAACCGATCGCCGTCAACGGCGATACGTTTACCTTGTATTCCTGCGCCACCATCACTTCCGAAAACTTCACCCGTCATCTTCACGAGCCGATTTGTTCCTGGATCGATGTAACCGACGATGTTGATGAAGGCGCGGTCATCTTTGCTTCCGTTAACACGTCCGACGAGGAGTGTACCTTTTGACATAGACCATCCGTCGCCGCCGCAATCTCTGGTGAGTTCCAGCCGTGCATATGAATTAGTCCGAACAGAAAAGATGACACCTCGAGTCCGCACTGGCAGCATAGTGCCGAACACGGGTAAGACTTTGGCAGGTGTCGCATTCGAGGTTTTCGTCGCTTCCGGTCTCTTTTCCATGCCACCTGAATTGGCCTTAACAACTTGTGGAGTTGATGGCAGTTTCAAAGGAAGATCTTCGACGAATAGAGTTTGGGTCGGATTGGGGTGGCTTTGCGTTGGTGATGACGATTGATCGGCTACTTGGGCCGTTGACGTGCTGATCGGTTCGTTTGTGTTTGAATCGCCGCGCTTGGTATCAGTGAGGTGAGCATAGGCGGGCGAGTTGTCGCTGAAACTGAGCGTGTCCTGACCTTCTTTGCTGGTTGGAGCTGAGTTATTAGTAGACGGGGCAGCAGGACTCGGCGTTACGCCTGTTGTTTGATCAGCTTCCATAGCCTGGCGGGCGATATTGATTGCCTCTGCACTAAGTCCGTTCTCGGAGTTGTTCGGGCTGGGTCCTGGCTTTGCAGTCTGAGACGGGCGTTGAGAGTCTGCGTTGACTCGGACTTGAACACGCTTAACGCGCACGAGAACGTACAATGCAAAGATCCCCGCTGCGACGACCACTAGTATCAAGCACCAGCCGATCAATTTGCGCTTCCATCGTTTCGTCTTCTCGACCGGGTTTTCTTTGGGTGCGGAAAACTCAGGGGCAGTGGGATCAAAGAATGCGCCACCGTCGTGACGTGGAGCTTCGTCGACGACTCCAACAGACACACGATCGCTGTTTCCATTCACTTCCTGCATGGTTGTCTCCTTATTTTCCGGTGTTCGAAAGAATGATTGATGCGGGCTCATCGGCCGCGATTGAGTGCGCGACAGAAACTTTGACTCGCTGGTTCGTGGCTAATACAGGTGGTTTGTAGGCAATAGCGTAATAAGCTGTGCCTCCGGGTTGAATTTTCCGAGTTGGATCACTGAGTTCGAGGTGCGTGTATTTAAGTGACTCGATATTCACTGGCCGGCCTTTATCATTCACCATTTCAACGAGGAGATCCGGGCTTGTTGCAGTCAACGTCAACGGATCGCTAGTAGTGTTTTTTATGGCGATAATCGCCAACGAAAACGACTGGTCTATAACTGGCACCGATACTTGTGAGAGCTTTAAGCCATGTGACGTTCGACTCCACCGTTTGAATTGTTGTGGTCGCTTCATCGCCAGCTGCAAGGCGTCGCGAATCGACGCAATAGTTTTCGATTCCTTATTCCGGTCGAGATGATCGAAGTCAGATTGCGGCCTACTATTCTTCGGTTCTTCAATGGCCGTCGGGGTTTTCGGAATGTTGGACGGAGAACTTGCGGGCTTTGGGGGAATGACCGGTGGTTTGTTTTCATCGTCTGAAGTGTTTTCCACAGAGATAGTAGTCGGCGCGGCAGACTGCACAGTCATCTCCCCCCTGTTTTCTATATCAAGATTGACTGGCAGTCCCGCCGCGCGCCTGCGCGCGACAACCTCATCGCGGTTATAACTCAGAACACAGCGATGAACGTTTTGCGCGAGGTCTTCAACGGGATAAAACAAAAAGGTCACGACCAGACCGCTGCGCATCTGTGCGGTAACAGTAGCAGCCGGCGTCCGCGCCTTACCGTTGCGTGGTGGCGGCAGAAACTGCGTTCCTGGCCGCACGATGATCGCTCTTTTATTTCGCTCCAATGCCTTCTGATCAACGGTCGCCATTTCCGGATCGCCTGGAATGATGTAGCGAGGTCCATCGTTCGATGGAAGTTCGATCAAGACACTTCCGTGTTGGGCCATCGCTAACCTGACGACGGTCTGATCTTTCACGAGATCGACCTTCGCCTCGCCAATAAAAAACTCAGGTAATGGTTGAGGCGCGGTGGCGGAAACCGGCGCAGTCTTAACTATCCGACGAGTACAGGTACGGCAACGCGGGTGTTTGGTGGCTACGGTTGCGGTCTGCTGCGCATATAACACTGAAGAACCGGACAAAAGTAGAAATAGCGTGCGAAGTATTCTCATGACATTCCTTTAGTCTTGTGCTGAGTTAGCCGGGGTTTCTTTCTCAGTAGAGCTGAGTTCCTTGTAGTCGAGCGCGTTTATGCGAAAACCAGAACGTAGATTTCTGTCCAAACGGAACGTTCCTCCTTCTGGAGCATCCGGCAGAAGCTCTACCGTTAGCAGCACGTTTTTTGTCGCGTGCTTACTCTCGTTCTTCACGACGAGATCGATCTCCTGGGTGCCATAGACCTTGATAGTCAATGGTTTGCCTTGGACATGTTCCAGATATTCCGGTGTCCAAGTGGCATTCCATTGTTGTTCGCGCTGGGTTTGCAGGATCTTTTGCTCAGTCAGGTATTGCGCAAACTTTTTTGCCTGGCTCGGAACCATCAATCGAAGTGCCGCCTCAATGTCCTTGGACCGTGTCCGTTGATCCACACGGTAGAGGTAGTCAAGGAACGCCTTGACCACGTAATCCATATCCGCGATCTGAAGTTTGTCTTTTTCGAGTCTAACTGCCTCGGTCGCTCCGAATTCCCGATCGTTGATCATCACCGTCCGCCCAGATGACATGTCGACGACGATGCGATCGGGACGTTGAATGGATTTATAGACTGCGCCGAGAATTGCGATTGTCGTGATGAGGAGGCAAAGAAGGATCATTCGCCCTTGACGGCGGATAGTGCGGACGTCGGCAGGATCGCGATAACAAATGACAGACCCGAATGTCGCATGATCTGTAGTCTCGCCTCCGCCATTGTCACTTGTTGCTATTGTTGGTAACTCGATTACCTTCGCGCTCATAAGATGCTTACCTCGCCAGTTGTTGACTTTTAAACTGAACTCTGCAAATTCCTTGCGTTTGGGTTCCTCGCCTCTACAAGTTCCGTTCCACTTCCAAAATTTGTGAGTGTGGAGAAACGCTGATCACGAAAGTTGTGAAAGCCAACGTAAAACGTATGTAAATCCCGACACTCACGGAATGTCGATGAAGAACGGCGTAACTTGTTCGCTCGATCGTGAGGCAGACCCGTTCAGGTTGAACACGTCGATAGTAAAGTCGCTAGTGAGATTCTTATTGCTCATGAACGCGCGAGATGTCTTTGTCGTGACAGTCAGTAAACGGATCGCAGAGCGCACGTAATTCTGAGTCTCGCGATATGGAGGAATCCCACCAGTGATCATTTTCGCTCCGTTGACGACTCTTCCATTTTCCAATCGAAGACTCCGCCCTTTTTGAAATGCGTCCACGGTCCCTTCGCCGGCGTTGTAAGCCGCGATAACAAGATCAAGCCGTCCATCAAATCTGCGAAGTAAATCTCTCAAGTAGCGAGCAGCGGTATCGATTGCCGCCCTGGGATCGTGTGGATTAGTGAGGCCGTATCTCGCAGCGGTTTCGGGCATGAATTGCATTGGTCCACGCGCTCCTTTAGAGCTAACCGCATCGAGTCGAAAACGCGATTCGAGATAACACAACACTCGAAGGATTCGCGGATCGATTCTGTAGCGCCTCGCTGATTCAACAATGTAAGGCTCGATGCTTTGCGACCTCTTGCGTATGGAGGGTTCCCGCATTTGAGCAGTGATGTTTAGGCTCAGCAGTAATACGAAGGCAGATGTATGGAGCAATCTTTTTAGCATGACTGAATGATGCGCAATCAATGGACCAACTGAGTGGCACAGCACTTGTGAGGGCAGTTGCACATTCCACTCGCTGTAACCGCCATAATGCGGCGTAAGCGAAAGCAAATTGAACAGGCTTAATTGGAAGGAGAAGTCAGGAATGAATCATCTGATTGAAACAATCAATTCGTCGGCTTTGCCTAATTCTCGAGCAGCGCGGTTCGGACGTCGTCTTATCGGTTTCGGATTGGCGCTGAAGACGTTGAATGGGTTGGTCGCTTTGGTCCTTGCGATGACATTTGGTGCTGTATCAGTCACCGCACAAACGCCATCCGGTCAGTTCTTCAACGGAAGCAGTGATCAACTCGGTAACAGCCTGCGATCGGTGACGTTTTTTCTCGCTGCGGCAATGATCATCGCCGGAATCATCTTCATCGCCGTCGGAATCATCACGTCGGGTCTACGCGAATCACTCTCTACTTGGAAATTCATTACCGGCGCCGCGTGCTTTGCCTTTGGAGGCATCTGCGCTGCGGTCTACGCGTTCAGCCAGGGAGAAACGGTCCCAATCGACAATCAATTCTGAAAGCGAAGAGCCTTAGTTTCGACTGGGAGGTGAAAATGCGGCCGCGTCCCGTAAGACCAAACATTTACTTACCAGTGGTGCGCTTTGGTGTTGCTGATAGCGATTGGTTTTCGATTCTGTTGATTTCGTGCATCTGCTATCTCGCACCAGTGCCGTTCGGAATCACACTGCTTTATGTGCCTTTGCAGATGTGGACGTGGTTATTCGCCACTGCCGCCGCGATCGCTTTCTTCAACTATATACGGATCGGACGCAAATCTTACTGGCTTCAGCATCAGCTTAGAGCTTTGTTCGTAAGCCATCGCCAACATCGCTTTATCCCTAACAGCAAGCGGCGCAACTTTAGGCGGCCATGGATTAGGGACCAGCCCGATCTGGTTCACTTGGCAAAAGACGGTGCAGTGAGTGTCAACTCAGTCCTATTTGAACACAACAATCGCATCTTGGAGGCTCATGAAGAGAGATGGATCACCGATTGGGGTACGACGAACTAGCCGAAGAAGAGAAATCGAACCGCACCATAAGAAATCTTCGACAGCCGCAAGGACGAAGACGAGATGCATCAGTAGTCGGTTTGTATAAGGACGCATTACGACACAAGGATGCCGCGTTGACTGTTGCTTATGAAGTCTCATTGCCGGCATCGATGTTTGCTGACGATCAGGTCGTTGATATTCGCTACGACGATCTGGCCAGGACGTTGGCATTTGATAAACCGCCAGGCACATTGATCCAATTTAGGTACGCAACTACTCCCGATCCGGGCGGTGCAATCAACGACGTCATCTGCTCACGTGTGCGCTACGGTAATCACGTCCTGGCTGGCTTGTTGCAAGCTTCGAATCTTGATTGGCTGCGCAGCTCCGGAAAGGTCCAGCCGTTTCGCCGAAGTGTTCTGACGATGTGGATACGTGTTCCGCCCAAGCAGCGCGGAAACTCAACCAGTGATGCACTCGCTGATTTCAAAAGAGCATTGGTGCAAGAGGCACAAGAAAGTGGTTTTCTGAGTGCAACTCAAAACGTATTCAAGATCTACTCGCGTAGCGCTGATGGCTCCGTAGTACGCAACACTTTGGAAGAAGAAACACGAGCCTACCAACGGGCAAACACGATCTGGCGACAGGTTGAGAATTCATCACCTCTGACGCTTCGGCGTTTCACACGACAGGAATTATGGGAGGCCGTGTTCTTCGGCCATTGTCAGAACGCGATTTCCGCTCCTGTTCTGCCCGAACGGCCAGGCTGCGACCTGCGCTCATACCTGTGTGCTGAAACAATCGAAGGCGAACTGAACTATCTCATGCACGGTCAATATCCCATCGCGATAGTTTCGATGTTTACACCTCCAAATGAATTTGTAACGGCCGATGCGCTACGTGGATTAATCGGAAGACGCGACTTTAACAGCAGACACACGATAGTCACTGAGTATCTCTTTCCAGATCAAAGAAAAGAAACTAAGCGTCTTGACCGGCGCATCAGGCAAGTGAAACGCACGTTCACGCGACGTGAGAACCCGGAAGGTGCCGCAGCGTTGAAAAGTTTGCGTGCCGTCCGTGACGAAGTTGCCGGTTCACGTGAGTCGCTCTTGCCTACTCGGTTCTATGTAATTCTGCACGGAGACCGCGCCACAAATCTCGCTGAGTTGAAGCGATCGCGCGATGCTCTGGACGAACAATGCGAACGAGTCATCGCCGCAATCCGACAAATTCCCGGTGCTAATGCAGACCGCGAAGAACCAGCTGCACTCCGTGCCCTTTATCCGACTGCCATCGCAGGCGAGCTTAGTCCGAAACCGACCGGACGGGAGCTTACGGAAGTTTCAAATTCCGTAGTCGCGCTCACGCCGACCGAAGATTCGTGGACTGGAGCTGACCATCCGCACACAGTAGTCTCAACGGTGACGGGACGGCTGATCGGTATCGATCTCTTCGATCGGGATCGAATCCCCTCGCCACTCATTCAGATCATCGCTGCACCGCGAGGTGGCAAATCGATCCTGATGGCGCAGTTTGCCTGCGACATATTGGCAAGTCTCCGAGACGCAAGCGTCAACGCCATAGATATAGGTGAAACGTTACTGCCGCTCGTGACGGTCTTAGGCGGGCGCTACATCCGACCTCGTCCCGATGAAGTGCGTGCAATCAACATCTGGTCCTACGCAGATCTCAAAGATGGTGAAATGCCCGATGACATTCAAAAGGCTTTAGTCGTCGGCGACTTGAAGATGTTGGCCCGAGTGAAAGACGACGACAAAACAGCAGAAGACATCATCAGCGCTGTCGTGTCGCAAGTGTACGAAAACGTGGTTTCACAAAATGGCCCTGGGCGGCCACTGTTTGAACCGATCCTCTCGCATTTCGTCGCACAACTTCGCGCATATCCCTTTGATTCGGAGATAGTGCGGGAGCGCCGCGAAACCCTTGTGCTGGCGCTGTGTAATTACATACAGCATCCCTGGTTGGATGCGCCTACGCATCCGGACTATGAGCAGAAATCGCCGTTCGACGTTTACGAGCTGGGCTCGCTCAAAGATTTCCCCCAGGACATTAAACAATCTCTCGCCTATCGCATCGCTGCGCATGTGGCGCGGAGCATCGGTCGTCGTCGACAAGACGGTACTCGTGCGCCAACAGCGAATCTGTTCGATGAAATGTGGGAGATCAAAGAGGAGTATCCGTTCATCTTCAAGGTGCTTCAGCATGCCGGCCGCAAGGGTCCGAAAGAGAATTCGATCACAGTTCTTGCTACTCACGCATTCGAAGACATCGAGGACGTCGCCTCACTGTCAAAGACTGGCAACGTTCTCTTTATTGGCAAGCAGCTAGGTGATTACTCGAAGATTGTGGCCCACGCGAAACTCGCCGCGAACGGTGCTGATGCAATCGGTCATATTAAGACTGCTCCTGGTCGGTTCTCGCAATTCGTGATGGTAATTGGCAGTGGTCCAGATCAGATAGTCGAGATAGTTCAGCACGAACTCAGCCCATTGATGCTTTGGATCCTCACCACGAATGCCGATGAAAGAAATGCACGCAGTTTAGTTTCGACATATCACCCAGAATGGTCGGAAATACAAGTAAATAGTTGGCTTGCTCAGCGATACCCGCGCGGCTTAACGGCCCTTGGTCTACGCGAAATCGATGCAACGCGGCTCGAACCTGCCGCTTGAGGTCGTCGATGCGATCAGAGCAATAGCTCAGAAAGGAATCTGTAATGAAGAAGCTCGTTAAATGCCTATTGATCGGTGTACTCATCGGTGACTTTCTATTACCAACACCTGTACAGGCCCAGTGGACCGTGTTCGATCCCGCTCAATACTCACTGCAGATCGAGCGGCAGATTGAAGAGGCGAATCGCTGGTTAGAACGTGTAAAGCAATACTCCGAAGAAATCAACAAACTCGCTCAACAACTCAGCACGATGAAAGGAATACTCGGCGAAACAGAGAAGCTCGTGCTGCATAACGCGAATCTCACGCGAACCATGGCTCAGCTCGGGCAAACCGTGCGAGATGTCTTCGCTCTGAAACGCGCAATGGAAACAATGGTGATCTCTCGTCTGAGTATGATCCGGTCTATGAAGACGCGGCTCATGACTGGCGTCTTCGATCCCGAGGCAGACTTGCGCGACTTTGAGGAGTATTTGCGGAATTCAATCGGGCGAACTTCACAGAACAAGATTGCGACCATGAATCGCATTGCGATGTTTGATGCGACTCTCGCTCGTCTTTATCACGATTTACAAACCGAACAAGCCAGGCAAGCCGGCGCCGCTCTACAAATGAAGCAAGCTAAAGACAAACTCGATACTGAGCTCGCCAAACCATCCGCAGAACAGTGCGCAAGTTGCATCTCTGACTTGAAACTGGAGATCGCTTCTTGCGAGAAGATGATTGCTGACCTGGATACGCAGATTACAAATCTTTCGACCCAAATCGAAGATAGAGTGAAGTTATACAACCTCACCATGGAAGAGCGTGTGAGGATCGCAAACCGAGTGAGAGCCACAGACGAAGCCTGGAATAGCCTAAATATCGTCAAGGATGACATCTTCCAAGCAATCGAAAATGGTGGCATGCCTTCACCGCCTCGTCTCCCACAGTAACCGATCGGAGTAGCGCCGATGAGACTCAATCGTACAATGCGGCTGGTTTTCTTACTGTCGATGCTTCTTTCGCCTATTGTTGTCGAAGCGCAAACACCGATACCGAGCCCAACGTCGTCACCCGTCCGATCGTTGTCCGATAACATTGCTGCGCTTTCACAACGTGCGGCTGGGCTGCTGCCCTATTTCGATAACGAGATCGTTTCAAAGCTCATCGGCTGGTTTGAGTTGTTGGCTTGGGTCTTGGGCAATTGCTTGGCGGGCTTCGCGATGTTGCGCGTGATTCGCGAAGACAATGGCGAAGGTTCTGGGCTTTACTGGTGGTTCGGAAGACTCGCTCTCTTCTTCATGCTCTCAGGAACAAGCTTGGCAATTATCAATACAATGAGTGCGATCGGCTACGAAATCGCCAACGGAAATGAAACCCGCCAGAGATCCATTCTGCAAGAACTCTATACAGCACAGCGCGACAGCTTTAACGACTCGTACGCAAAATTTCAGCAAAACATGTTTACGGTAAAAGTCGATGGCCGCGAGACTGCAATCGAACCGGTGCCACTGGGAAACGGAGCAGTATTGGGTGTAATCGTCGATACGGACAGCACAATTCAGAATTTCGATCAGAAGGTCGACGTTTCGCAGTGGGACATCTCCACGATGATGACTTGGCTAAACTTCGAACGAGCGTTGATCGAGTTTGGAGATCTGATCCTGGTGCTTCTTGGCGCCGCCTTGACTATGGCTCTAAAACTCGCAATGCCGTTTATGCTCGCCGGCATTGTCGATAAACACATTGCCAGCAAAACGACTTACCCGTTTTTCTACGGAGTCATTGCGATAACTCTGCTGTGGCCTTCCATATCGAAAATCATCCGAATTGTGGCTTATATGTGGGGAAACGTGGCGATGGCTGTCGGCGACAGCAGTCCTTTATATATATGGAACTATGAAACAATGCGCGCGATCACCGATCCACTGGCTCAACCGCAGTACACGATCGCGTTAGCCGCGTTTGCGATGGGACTCGGCGCGCTCTGTCTTTACGGTACTCCATTCATTTCGCTTTATTTCCTATCTGGTCGAATTTATGAGTCAGTCGCCACGGTAGTCTCGAGCTGGACCGGAGCAATAGTCGGGACCGGAATTGAGAAGTACAGCGCGGAGGCCGCTGCCGCGGTCACTCGACAAGCGGAGACCACGCAGTACAACGCGGGTTACCAGGCCGATGTCACTCGATCGGCGGGACAATTACAGGCTGGAAACATGCGAGCAACCGGGCAACGTGCTTCGCAGATGGCTGCAATTCAGGCGGCACTCACGAGTCAAACCGCAGCGACAGTAGGAGCAGCGACAACTCAACGAATGATTATTCAAGCAGCCGCAGGATTTCAGAAAACGCAAGTCGGCACAGAAGTCGCTCGGAGCATTCGCGAGACAAACATCTCTCGCGATCAGCAGGTTGGCACATTCAGTGCAGCCGCAGACAAAGAGAAGACAATGGCCGCTGCCGAATCACACGCCGCAAAGAACGACGCGTGGGGTCGAAATCTGGCGGAGTCAATTCCTCCTGAAATTCCGGTTTTACGTCCAGTCCTAAGCGGTGGTTTCCAAAACGTCGCGATCGGGAATCGTAATCGAGGAGTAAATCAAAGTGCGGACGCCTATCGAGATGGTGTGACGAACCTTCAAAACTCGGCGACGTCGCAATCCGTTTCGAGTAGTCAACAGTACGAATCGGAGATGAAAGTGGCGATCGATCAGCAGGCACAAGCTCAGGTTGGAGCGGTTGATGCGGGTGCGGGGCAAGCGATCGGTGGCTATCAACGCGGCGCCGCACAAGCAAGAGGAGGTGTGGACCAAAACTATCGTTTAGAACTCGGCGCCAATCGTGAGATATACAGTAGCCAAGTCGATGCAGCCGGACAAATCCGCGGTGCCGGCATCGAAGCCGCGAAACTGCGCCAAGCCGCCGCAGTGATCGCATCGGTAGGTCGGGAAATTTCGAGAGAAGTCGGCCAAGGCATGCGCATTCGCTTCTGAAGAGCGATGAGACTGTCACCGCTAATGTGGCGGCGCGATGGAAGAATCAGTAGCCGCCAGTTATCTGTCCAAACGTTGTCGGGTTCTTTTGTCGTTATCTTTAAGACGCGGTGGTGTTCGTGCTTCCGTAGCTTTGTGGAAGTTGATTTTGACCACTCCCGGAAACTCGACGGAGCGCACTCTTGTTATGAGCCAAGGTAGGTTGGCGAGTACCACCAAGACAATAAGTGAGCTATAACTCAAAACTCTTCCGAACACCCAACCGGCAGCCATCCAGATCAGTGCCGCCACTGCGGATGTAAACAAATAAAAAACAGAACGGTTCACGAAATTATTCACCTCTTTCATTAAATCGGCCGGCAGCCATCAACTTCAGCCGAAACGATTCTGATTGTAGAAAAAGAGGGAGCGATGGTCAGTGAAATTAACGCGCGGAATTAAACTCATTCAGAGTCGTCGGGGACAAACTCGATAGTACTTACAGACTTGATAACGGCAGTGAGTTCGACGGCTTCATCCTCAGCATGTTGGTTGAGCCATGCATCGTAAGCCTGCTCGTATCTCATGCCGTCTTTCTTAACCTTTCGCCAAACAAAGATGTCACGTTCATAATTGCGCCAAACGCGGCCGCGCGTTCTTAAACCCTTCTTGGCTCCCGGAAAAAGCCATTCGATCTTTCTCATCTCTACCTGAGGCCAAGTACGTTTGATGTCTTCGAGAGTTGTGTCCAGCTCGACGTTGATTAAAACGCGAGTATCGAAGGTAGTGTCCTTAAACTTGTTGATGTACTGAGCGGCACGTTCGGCACTGTCTCCCGCGTGTCCTATCGTTTTGAGCGCCTCCTCAATTACTCGACGGATAGGTTCTGGCAAGCTGAGCGCCACACCTGCTTCTCTTAACCGCAGGAACAAATACGAAATTACAACCATGCCAATCAAATCCTGTTTGACGCTTTCTTGATGATCCAAAAAGATTCTGGCCCCTGGCGTTCTGGTCTTTGACATACTGAACTTCAATTGGTCCCAATGCCGAGTGAGATTGTCCGGAGTGAGGCCGTAGCAGAGTGCGCCTACTATCAAACCATAATCATCACCTTCATCGAACCACTTTAGATCGAACCTGTTGGCCAAATTCGATAGTTCCTGCTCCATGTTCTTGCGCTCTTGTTCGCTTAGATGTGCCGTGTACTCGTCGAGAACAACACCGATATTGATAAGTTTATCTTGACGACGGGGTGAGACTCTATAACGATCTCTGATTTCACTGAGTGCCTTTTGGAACTCGGAATTCACGCTTAGGCGTTTGGCCAGTTCCAAAGTCCGACTGATCTTCCAATCAACTATGTCGTCGCCTTTGTCGGCCAGGTGCTCGAACGCCCTCAGATATGCGTCACCCGCTGAAGCTGCGGGTTTGTCGCGCTGACCTCGTTCGCCACTGCCGGCCTTAGTCTTCGCTGTTTTCTGTTTTTTGGTCTTGCTCGCTTGTTTCGACATTTTGTTCCCCAGGATCGAAGTTGGTCCAAATCTGCAACGGCCGTCCTAATTCGATCAAGTGTAAAAGGACGAGTATCCCACATTACTGCGTAAAGAGGATTGTGAAATTGAAACTCAGCACTATTTGAGAAACTAATTGAGTAAGGAGTTTCTCAGCGCAGGTCGATCTCACAACTAAGGGTTGTGGAACCAAAGCAGTGTAGGAAAAATTACGCAAGCTGAAGACGCCGACGGGCCCGTTCGATTCGTTGATAAAGCGAAGCCCGGTCGGTACGCAGCAAACGCGCCGTCTGCGAGTGGCTACCGGTTTTGGCGAGTAACTGGTCGTAGAGTCCAAGCATGATTCGATCGAGGAAGTCATCAAGAGAGTCGGTTTCCTGATAAATCACTGGAACCTGTGATGCAGCGCCCGTAACTGTGGCGAGGGGTAAAGCTTTGAAAATTTCCGATTCAGTGATAGTTGCTCCTTCTGATGCCGTAGCAACTAACCTCTCAACCACGTGCCTTAGCTGACGAATGTTACCCGGCCAAGGATAACCCAATAGCGCATTGACGGCGTTTTCGTTGATCTTATTCTTTTGTGAGCGCGTTAATGTTTTTTGCACTTGGTCCAAAAAATACTCAACGAGGATCGGAATATCTGATTTGTGTTGTCGCAAAGGCGGCGTGTGAATAGTCAACACGGCAATCCGATAATAAAGATCTTCACGAAAACGACTGCTCGCCATTTCCAGCGCCAAGTCGCGATTCGTTGCAGCAATGACACGAAGATCGACCGAGATCTCGGCGTGTCCGCCAACGGGCCTGAAAGCACTCTCTTGTAGAACGCGAAGAAGCTTGACCTGTGAGCTCGTCGACATCTCTCCGATCTCGTCCAGAAAGATCGTGCCGGTGTGAGCAGCCTCGAATAGACCTTTTTTCTTTTGGACTGCTCCAGTGAATGCTCCCCGCTCATAACCAAACAGTTCCGATTCCAACAGAGTCTCGGTAAGAGTTCCACAGTTTAGGGATATAAATGGTTTATTAGCGCGTGCACTTTGAAGATGGATAGCGCGAGCCACCAGTTCCTTTCCGGTTCCAGATTCGCCAGAGATGAGTACAGTGAAATCGCATTGAGCCGCAGTACGAATTTGACGTTTCAACGCCTTGATCGCCGCTGATTCGCCGATAAGTCCATAGTTCGGTCGAGACACTTGCGAAGTCATCGTCTTTATTGGGTTGGCCTACTGCTTGTAAGAAGAGACCTCCTCGTTTCGTTCAAATGACGCGGGATATAGAGAAAAATTCCAGGCGGAGTAGAGATAATTTTTCCAGACAAAGGTATTCGGCTAAAATTTTTTTCGACTCCGTTGGAAGTTCAGCCTCTATCTCCCGTCTAGAGAGAACATCATCAAATGAGAAAAAACCGTTCTGAGTCCACCGATGATGCTTTGCGAAGAAAATAGTCAGTCTCGAGCGACAGTTCAGACGTTTAGCGTACGAGTTCTGCTTGCCGTAGCGTTAATGCTGACGGGAGTGTTCCTTAGTAAGGCGCAGAGTTTCGTCCCGGTTGATAAAAATCTCGAGGTGGTAGGTGTCCCACCCGTGCCAGCGTCTTTGGTCAGTGACGTCGCTCCATATACGCAGGCCTATGGACTGCCGTTAGCCGATTGGGATCCTGTGAAGCGAGAGATCTGGTTGAAGGGTCTATCGAGCATGACTTGGATCTCAAAGGTTAAGGCTCCGGGCGCCAATCCCGACAATTCCTCGATCTACATTCAGTCACCTGGTATCTATGACGTTTACTTCCAGCCGCAATACAAATATCTCGCTTATACGAAGGACACAGACGGTAACGAAACCTTCCAACTATACCTGTATGAGATCAACGGCGGTGACTCAAAACAGCTGTCGGATGGCAAATCGAGAAATACCGAACCAGTGTGGTCGAACGCCGGTGATCAGATCGTCTACAGTTCAAGTCCTTTAGGTGCGGATGGTGTGAATCTTCGAGTGTTGAATCCGTTCGAACCAAAAACAGACCGGCTATTGGTTCAATCGTCCGGAAGTTATTTGAAAGCGTTCGCGTGGTCTCCTGATGACAAGCAAGTTGTTTTTTGCGATTTCCTTTCCAACACCACGAGTACACTCTGGCTAATCGACGTTTCTTCGGGGAACAAAGTACTTTTATCGCCTCGAACGGATGAGGCGGAATCCTACGACTATCCTCAATTCACCAAAGACGGAAAGGGAGTACTCGTTCGGACAGATCATGGCTCAGACGTCAGACGGATTGCACGCATCGATTTGGCCTCCCGTAAAATCACGTACGTGCCGTCGGGCTCTCGTTGGGACGTGGATGAATTTCAGTTATCACCCGACGGCAAAACAATCGCCTTTACGACGAATGAAGATGGTATCTCGCGACTCCATCTGTTTGACGTAATTACGTCGAAAGAAGCACCAGCTCCAATTATCCCGCTCGGCGTCATCTCGGATCTGAAATGGCATTCGAATTCGACGGATCTAGGGTTCAATTTCAAATCACCGCGTGGTGCGAATGACGTTTATGCAATTCGTTTACCGCCGTTGAAGGCAGACCTATGGGCAAAGAGCGTTAGTGACGGCGTAGATCCAGAAAAGTTCGCATTGCCTGAACTAATACACTGGACCACTTTCGACAACCGCAGCTTGTCGGCATTCCTTTATCGGCCGCCAGTGAAATTCACTGGTAAGCGACCAGTTATAATTGACATCCACGGCGGACCGGAAGAGCAGTACCGGCCCATCTTCGGATATGAACACAACTATTTCCTCAACGAGTTAGGCGTCGTCAAAATCTATCCAAACGTGCGTGGCTCATCTGGCTACGGCAAGAAGTTCCTCAAGCTCGATAACGGTCTTTTGCGTGAAGATGCAGTAAAAGACATCGGCGCTCTGTTGGACTGGATCAAGACTCAACCTGACCTGGACGCTGACCGTGTGATGATTGAGGGCGCGAGCTATGGGGGGTATCTTGCGCTTTCAACTGCATACGCTTATAGCGATCGAATCAGAGGCACAATCTCCGACAGTGGTATTTCTAACTTGGCTACTTTTGTCGCCCGCACGGAAGGCTGGCGTCGCGGTCTTCAGCGTTCAGAGTTTGGTGACGAGCGCGATCCGAAAACGAAGCAGTTTATGGAACGCATAGCACCGCTGAATAACGCAAACAAGATCAAGAAGCCTTTGCTACTAATCCAGGGGCAGAACGATCCTCGTGTGCCCGTCGGTGAAATGACAACGTTAGTGGCTGCAACTAAACAGCATATTCCTGTTTGGTATGTGCTCGCAAAAAACGAGGGACACGGCTTCACGCAATTGAATAACCGAAATTATCGACTGTACGCGACGATACTCTTTGTAAAAGAGTTCCTGCTCAAATGAGCATTAACCTTCAACCTCAAAGTCACATTTTTTGGTGGCGAGAAAACAACAGGAGTATGGAAATGAGAAAAATCAAAACATATGTATGTTGCCTCTGTCTAGTCGCATTGCTAATGTTTGCCTCACCTGCAGGCGCTCTCGCCTCGGATGGGACGCAGGGAGGCTCCAATTCAACTTCCAGCGCCCCGCCGCCCCCATCTTCCGGCACTTTGGGTAAGTTGGTGGCAGCACTCATCAACCTTCTCAGCTAAAAGGTTAGAGGGTGAGAAGTGCCCAGACTCTCACCCTCTAATTGAACAGCATGCGGACGATTTGGAAGTCATGCGTTGTCTCGTTCGGTTGTGCAATGGTCCTCTACACTTCTGTCTTATCCTTTCAAGCGCAGCAATCTGAAAACATAAAGACTGAAGCCGATCTCATCGTCACTCTCGTCAAAGCAAAGGGATCACAGGGTGAGATTTCCGAAGTACTGGAGACACATGCCGCTCTCGTTACGACCAACCTATGGGATCAATTAATGTCTCTCGCGTCTCAGATGTTCTACCAGAACCCCGAAAAGGCATTCGTTCTTTATGACCGAGCTCGGGAAGTTGCACTACATCTGAAGGATCAGATGAGACTTGGAAAGACGCACTACAACATCGCGCGATCGTATTCAGGGCTGGGACAGTATGACAATGCCACGAGGAATTATTTAGAAAGCAAAAGGGCTTTCGAAGTCGCGGGTTTTGGAAGAGATGTGATTTACGTGCTCGCCGAGTTAGGAATGATCAGCTGGGTCCAGGAGCATTACCCTGATGCCCGGCGGTACTCCGAAGCCAGCATAAGTTTGGCAGAGACACTTAACAGGAGCAGTACTCCTGTTGGAGCATGGCCTGATGCGTTCGGGATCGCGGAATCGCTTCTTACGTTGGGACAGTTATCTGCGCGCGAGGGTAATACCGAACAAGCAGTCGCACAACTCATGCGCGGGTTGAGCCTGCTAAACGAGTTGAACCTCGATCACAGTTACGACTTTTATGTAACAGAGATGTACGCAGCACTAGGTAGGGTTTACACGTCCGCGGGTGATCACATCAAGGCACTTCAGTACTTGAACTCCGCACTTAAAACAGCAGCGGTCGGCCAGATCCCAAACCTGCTTAATAGTCTGGGCTATCTGTACATGGAGCAGGAGGATTATGCTCAAGCAAATGCACAGTTCGAGCAGAGTTTGAAACTCTATCGTTCAGCAAAGAATCAAAAAGAAGAATCACGCCTGCTGCTCAACCTTGGTGTCGTTCAACAACGAGAAGGCAAACACGACGAAGCATTGAAATTTTTTACTGAGAGTCTTGAGGCTGCCAGAGCTACTAAGCTAATCGATGTTGAGATCGCAGCGCTTGAAGGAGTTGGTGTGGTGTTGACCGCACAGAGACGTTTTGAAGAGGCGTTGCCAGCTTTGAACCATGGCTTGGCAGTCGCACGTGAATTTCAGGATAAGACGCGTCAGACCGAGCTTTTATGGCGTATGGCGCAGACTTATTACCACATGCAGGACTACGCGCGAGCGACGGAACTCGCTCAAGACGCAGCGGAGTTGGCCCGTGCGACGCAGTTACCGAAGCTCTCGTATTTAGCAACGTTTACGCTCGGCGACACTTACGCCGCCTGTCACAAACTAGATTTGGCTGTTGCGACACTGAAGGCTGCAATCGAGCAGGTTGAAACACTGCGGGATCGCGTGGCCGGTCGCGAAGAAGATCTTCAACTCTTTTTCGAAGACAAAGTGGGTGCATATCACTCCCTTATGAGGTTGCTAGTTCAGCAGGGTAAGTTTTTCGAGGCGTTGGTCTACGCAGAACAAGCGAAGAGCCGTGTGTTACTTGATATCGTGCGCAGGGGTAAGGGCGACTTGCAGAACGTACTGAGCGAGAGTGAAAAAGTTGAATGGCAAACTCTGATCAGGAGGGTCTCAGCGATTAATGAGCGCTTGAAATCTGAGCCGGTTCAAGAAGCGGAATCTACAAATGGAATCTACAAAGAGCTGGATGCCGCTCGTCTGGAATTGGCATCCTTTGAGGACCGAATATACGTTACACATCCTGAGTTACAGTTGCGGTCCGGAATCACTCAGCCCTTAACAGTGGCGAGCCTCACGTCACTCGTTGCCGGCAAAGATGCTGCGTATCTGGAATATGTCGTCACCGACGATCGAGTGGGGCTGTTTATGGTGACGAGAAATCGGGCAACGAATTCACCTGACATCACATACGTGGACCTCTCCATTACGATTAAGGATCTTCGAGGAAAAGTGAAAGAGTTTCACTCCTTGCTCGCAGAGCGACATCCGGGTTATCGCATTTTAAGTCGTGAACTTTACGAGTCGCTAATTAAGCCAGCCGATAAACAACTACGTGGCATCAAGAACCTTTTCATTGTGCCCGATGGAATCGTTTGGACTTTGCCTTTCCAGGCACTAATAACCGAGAGGGATCGCTATCTTATTGAAGAATACGCCCTGAGCTATGCACCTTCCTTAAGCGTGTTGCAGGAAATGAACAAGAGTGCGAGAAACTCGAACACCGCCTCCTCAATAATTGCCTTCGGCAATCCAGTCATCGGCCGGGATGAAAAACTTAATCAAGACCTTTGCCCGCTGCCTGAGGCTGAAACGGAAGTTAAAGAAATTGCCTCTGTTGTAACGTCGCGAGTCAAACAAGTGTTCGTTGGATCGGCTGCAACCGAAAAGACGTTTAAGAGTCTTGCGCCAGTATATGCGACGATTCATCTCGCAACTCACGGCGTCCTGGATAATCGAGACCCGTTGTATTCTCATCTGTTGCTTACGAAGACGGATGGCGACGTCGAAAATGATGGGTCCCTTGAGGCGCGCGAGATAATGAACATGCACCTCAACGCAGATCTCGCTGTCTTATCGGCATGTGAAACGGCCAATGGACGAATCAGTCCTGGAGAGGGAGTGATTGGAATGTCGTGGGCTTTTTTCGTTGCGGGAACTCGGACGATGCTGGTTAGTCAGTGGCGAGTCAATTCAGAAAGCACGGCGCAGTTGATGAAGAACTTCTATCAAGCTCTCGCGATTCAACCTAATGCCGGACATAAATCAGATGCACTAAGGCAAGCATCGTTAAGCCTGATTAAAGATTCACGCTACCGACATCCGTTCTATTGGGCGGGTTTCGTACTGGTTGGTCGTAATTGAGCTCCGTCCCTAAATCATGACGCCTTAGATGTAGACAAGTGTATGTAGCTGCATATAGAATCTTGGCGAGGGTCTAAAGATGTCTTATGTGATTTCTCATTGCTTACCTGAATTGGACGAACCCGAAAGATTGTTCATCGAACGCCTCACGACTGGAATGTCTGAGACAGATATTCAGCAATTCGCGGTTGCTTATCGACGGGGAAGAAAAGATCCTCAATTGGTTCTGCTTATGGCCGTCATTAGTATCGTCGCTGTTCCAGGCTTGCATCGATTTGCTCTGGGACAGGTTGGTTTGGGTTTTCTGTATCTTCTCACGTATGGCCTCCTGCTGTTTGGTACGATCATCGACATCATCAGGCACAAAGATCTCGCTTTTACTTACAATCGACAAGTTGCACGGCGGATCGCCATTAATCTCCTTCGACCGAGAAACGCATTGGCAGTTCAGGCAGACGGCAGGCTTGGCCCAGATCGGGTCCTTCTTTCACATTTGCAGTTTCCGACCTAAATTCGATCTTTATTAGGTGCTCTAATTCCTCATTGCGAGATACTAAAACACGTTGAGTAAACGCGAGCCAAATTATACAAGCGGTACGCCAAATGGACTCGATTCGTGCTAAGAAGGATCTGTTTGAAGAGCAAGAAGACTAAGCGCGCCGGCGAAAAGCTAGTATGCTCTGACGTTAAACGAGGGATGAGTCACACAATAAACTCGACCATTCTTCCCGATGAGTTCGGGAGACCACCGCTGACTCTGTCGGAAGTGCTCCTCGACCTATCGGACGAGCGCCGACAAAAACTGCGAGTTGATGCACCTCTGGTCGTCAACGATCAGGGCGCTCTCGTCCCAACGACCTTCGTTGTTAATTCGCGGGACTCTCCTCTAGTTGCGCTGCGTGAAGAAACAGCAACTCGTTTGCTACAGCTCTCTCCTAGCGATCGGTCCGCCGCGTTTCATGCTCTATTCCCACCTGAAGGCAGTGTCGGGTTTTGGGATGTGAAGACGCGACTTTACAGAACTCGATACATGGAATTATCGGCGCTCGGTCCGCCGCGGATTTCGAAGGACCTGGTTAGTGAATTCGAGCTTAAGGACACACTTGACTTCTGGACCTCTGTCCAGCGCGGAGACATATGCCCGTTCAAGGAGATGGCCGTCTCTACCCGACCACCCGACCTCGACAAGCCGTGGGCTTTCGTATTCACGTATCCTGGTTTTCCGTTCCCGTACACGCTCTCGGTGGCGTATCGAGGCTGTCACGCGCTATACGAATACCCGTTGCGAGCTAGCGCTTTTCGGCGGTTCACATCAGCCGACGTAGCTCCCTACGACATGATGAAGCGGTTCGTACTGAATCTGATCACCGAACTAACATGGTCGCTTCATAAAGTATCGCTACAAGCGAGCGATGCCGAATCCCTTGTCCAGCACTACAAACTCTTGCCTTGGACTTACATGACGGACCTTTCCTATGACGCTAATGTCGCTAAGGCCTTCGCTTGCCCTCCGCCCGGCATACTGGCAACAACGCCAGCCGTTTACAAGATCCTTCTTCTAAACATCGATCACTACGAGCTCGGGGCCAGTCACATCAGCAAACTACCCTTCATGCGACCTGCCGTGCAGAGGGCGGTAAGCCTCGTCGGGCTTAATGGTTTGATGCAGGATCCAACCGGCGTGGTCGTGTCGCTCACAGAGCACGTTCATCACTTTGGGCCAGGCTCTCTTGAGACCGTCGGCGGCGAGGCATTTGTGCTTGAGGGACAACGGTTCGAGTCCATTTGGCTTGAGGATGCAGACTACCTGAAAATGAGCATTCTGCTCTATCCCGAAGAGCCGGAGGACACACGGTTGTTCTTCAAAACGATCATCACGAAATTACGGGCGCGCGCCTCGCAGTTTGGCTTGCCCGTGGATGCTCTGGGTGGAGTGCTGGCACGTCTTGACGAGCTTGACGCAGAGCTTGGTATTCGGAGCACGGGATAGCATATTTCTCAAGCAATTTCACGCCATCGATTTCGAACAATGGTTTACTCCATTCGTCCGCTCATTTCCCAACTTCCTTTTTCTTTCGGTGGCCGAACTGATAATTCAATTCTTCCGCGCGCTTTTCAGCCACAGAAATAATTACGTTTTCATTATCAGTTCTCACAAACCGCTGGCCTTCATAAATAACAACCCTGTACAAGCCCATACGAGGTAAAAGATCTGCATCGGGCGACATCGGTTCGACTTCTGCTCTATACATTTCACGTATGATACAGCTTTGCGCGAAAAGCACAAAAGTTACTTGGGTTTAAAATCTCTACCAAATTTGCGGTTGCTCTTCTCGAAAACATTTTGCAGGATGAATTCCACAACAGGAGTACCAACAATCGGCGTCCGATGCACATGTCTGGTTGTCGTGATAGTGAATTTCACAGTTTCTATTTTATAGCGCGGCATAAGTTTATTGCCCGAGTCCATGAATGTCGGCTTATCGAATTTATGAACATGGACCTTCGTGATGCTCTTTTTAGTACCTTTCGGATATTTGCTCTGAACAATCTCTAGCAAGTTCGCCACAACGTTTCCTGATTCGTCATAGAAATTAACATCTTGCGGTCGAAACTCTATCTGACTACCTGCTTTTCCCAGACGCAAGCCAAGCCGTTTGGCTTCCTGCTCTATCCACTTTGCATCAAGGTCGAAATGGTAGTCACTTGCACCACTCAAAGACATTTGCCATTCCATAATGCCCGACGCGATTGACTTCTTATCATCGTTAAAAACGGTAGTCAGTGTGTACATGAATATTCCGTTCTTTTCAGCTACTTCTTTTGCTCCTTTTTGGTATCCGCTTTTTGAAACGAAAAACCCTCTTGGTTGATTAGGCAGGTCTTCTATCACTTTGAGAAACTTAAGCATCTCACCTTTAGTGACACGACCACCCCAATCTTTCACCTGCACAACATTCCTGTAGGTAAAGCCAGCGTCTTCGAACTCCCAATAAACGTCTATTTGATGTTTGGTTGTTTTTCCTTGAAGTTCTTTATCATGTAAGACATCAATGTTCCTCACTCGGTGTTGATTAATCATCGAGTCAAAGATTTGGCGACTCAACACCTCATAATATAGTCCTGTCTTCTTCCCCATAGCCTGTGGGAAAATCCTTTCCATTCCGCATAGATAGGTCAAAGTTTATCAATTGAACGGTTCATACGCTTGTTAGACTAGGAGTACTGTATGAGCGGTTGTTTTGACCTTGTGATAGCGTGTAGTCCATGCAAAAAGAAGAAATGATGAAGATTGTGATGGCCTTTAAAGCTGAGCTGGAAACCTATTCCGAGCAGCTCGATTTACATAACAAGATGGAAGAAGTTTTGAGACAGGACATGCTTGATTGTGGAAAGTTATCTGCGGGTAAAGATAAGACTGGCACCGGAGAACGGTCATTCGTGCGAGCTGTGTTCGCAATGATAGAGGGCATTGTGTTCAATCTAAAACAAATTGCACTAGCTCTCTCTAAGCATGGTAAAGGTAGTTTCTCTCAGGCTGAGTTAATGATGTTGGAGGAGGTTAGTTATGACCTCGATGATAAAGGTGCAACGAAGTCACAGGTTAAATTCATCCCCCTGCCTAAGAACATCAAATTCGCCTTTTTGTCTGCGGCCCGTGCCTTCGGAGTTGCATATGAACTGAAAGTTGATGACGGTGGTTGGAACCGCTTCAAAGACGCTCTGGTGATACGAAATCGCATAACGCATCCGAAATCCATTGATGACTTGCAGTTATCAGATAACGAAATCCAAACTGTGGCCGATGCTGCCGAATGGTTTTTAAAAGTGCAGCGCGAACTGATTCAAAAAATGATGACTAAGATGGAAGCCCTTAGAGACAAACTGGACAAGAAGTAGTTTGCTTCCCCTGCTCCCGGGAACCGAAGACACGGAATGATAATGATAAGGCATCGATGTATGGATTTTGCAACAACCTCATCCGGGCAAGTCATTAAGGCCGCCTGAGAGCCAATCACCTAACACAAAACTCATGTGCGCTACATGGAATAAGGAATACGATCCCAACTTGATAGCCAAGAAACTTGAAGAGATTCGAGTCTTTGACGACTCAGGCAATCACGGAGGATTCCAAGGTCCTTACGAGGATTGCGTGTCGGTACTCCACTCTTCCCTGACATTCTCTGAGGGCGTACCGCAAACGGAGCGACGTCGTATCATAAGCCTTTCGATTCGCGCGGCGGCAATTGCTGGTGTTATTTCGTCCAAAGTATTACGGCGTGAAATTTCTAAACAAGAGAATGCCTACTTAAGACGAGCTGTAAGGAAGCTTGTACTCGTCACAAGCCTATCAATCCGTCACGATGGCACCTTAAATAACGCCCTCGTCAGTGGCGCAGCGATTCGGTTCACACCACAATTGCCGAGACGTTTTGACCAGGGACCAATTCTGCAACTAGCAAATAGTTATGTCGTCGGCCCACCGCCAAAGGATTATTGCGCAGTTCGAGTATCGGTGACTGGACGTTCTGAACATGAAGCCGTTGAAAAGGCCTTTAATGCTATCGACCTGCTTAGAGGAATCTGGAACTTAGGAATCAATAGAACACGCGGCCTAAGTTATCGCAGTGGCAATCGGCGCCCAATGAATCTTATTCTTCCTGGACCACTTCATACACTTCACGAGCCCAATGGGAAACTCGTCTCCACGGACGAACTCTGGTATGAACCTGAATATGTCGGCCCCATTGAGTTGTTTAGCCGGAGCAATGGCATCTCGCAATTGCGCCGTTTTGAAAGATCAGTGCGACGGCAGCTCGCCGGGGTTGAGTATAGAAACCGAGTCGAGAACGCGATTAAGAGATACTGTCGGGCCTTGGATAGCAGAGACTTTGAAAAGGCATTTTTGGACCTATGGAGCGTTATGGAGGCGCTCACGGATTCGTACACAAGTAACTACGATGTGACCATTCGACGCACGGTATCATTATTTGGTGAAGCTGATTTCCACAAGCAAGTGCTAAAGCATCTTCGGCACTTTCGAAACCGGGCAGTGCATGCTGGTGAAGGAAGAGAGGAAATAGAGACGCTGCTCTTTCAATTACGCCGATATGTACAAGAACTAATAATGTTTCACGCAACCAACGATCTCCGCTTTCAACGCTTTGAAGAAGCGTGTGAGTTTCTTGATTTGCCCACAGACTTGAAAGTCCTGCAGCAAAAGAAGAAGTTGATACAAAAAGCGCTCAAGTTTCGGGGTTAGCCAGTGCTTTAATCCAATTTGGCTGACCTATAAAAAGCTGAACTGTCAACTCCTCATTCAGCCCCCCAGCGATCACGTCTACCGCAGCCGGATCAAGATCGCGAGTCTCAACCAGATAATTCTTGGCTCTGTTCGCTCGAACCAATGCCTCACCAGGCGTTGGTGCAAAAACCCGAATATAACCAATGGCGTTCTTGTCGTTCTGTAAGTTGATCGCGAAGTTATCGAGACGAGCTTGTTCGTCGCTCGTGCTGATGTTTCCAAACTCATCCCACGGTTTACAATTAACCAATCCTATGTCGGCTCTAACAGGGGTGGTGATCTGCCAGAGTTCCTGTTGATCCGCGGGGAAACCTTTTAATGAATTATGATTCAGCGGAATTATGTCGAAGCGTCTGCGAACACTAGCTCCATGTTCATGTTCAATTCGCTTCTTTGCCTCTGTACTGAGCGCAATACCTTGGCCCACCATTGCATGCTGAACGCGAGATGTGTAATTCACCATTACTCCATAAAGGTCACTCTCTATTACCCGGACGTCACCCACATGTATTCCCGCTCTAATTGTGATTTCTGGATCACCCGTATCGCCAGCGAAATCGATCGCAAAATCAAGGGCTGCATCTGCTGTGCGAAAAGCAACCATACAAGAATCCCCGATCAATTTCACTTCACATCCGCCATGCCTCTCGATATAGATACGAGCTTTCTTGAAATGCTGTATTAACCGGCTCACCCAATCTCGATCGCCCATCCGTATTGCTAAATCGGTTGATCCGACGATGTCGGTAAAAACGAGCGCAATCGGCCCACGGTCTAGTCCAAACCAGTCTCTAATTGATTTTTGAATTTTCTTAAATTCTAAAGTTTCCATATCCATTACTGGATTTTACGGTGTGAACAGATGATTACCACTAGCTTTGTTTTGGCATTTCTGACGAAGACAAAGCTGCCAAATCAGAGGGCACAGCGTGAACTCCACAACAGCGTTAATACTGAAAATCATCGACTACACGATCAAACTCCCACTCTGAACATCCCGCTACACCCTGTGTCAAATAATTACTCCTGAGAGGTGAAGAGATTTTTATCCCATAGGCAGCCAACTGCTCAATTTCTGCTCTCTGGGTTTCACTACGAGTTTCCCACCATGTCGGACTCATAGCCAAGTTTTCGCAACTTGCTACGACAAAGCGAAAAAGAAAATCTCCTAAGTTGCCTCCATCGCTGACCTGAGTGGCTAAGGATCTCACCAACGGAACACAGGTTTTGGAGCTGTCCTCGTGCCAAGCGAGCAGAAAAGCCCATCCATCAGACATTGGCGCGAACGAGAAAGTTATTAAATTCCGTTCGAGGCTCTGATTCGTCAGATCTTGCAGCAGCGTGCCTAGAAAATCGTAGTCTGGAAACAGTAATCCAGAAAACACGACCGAAGGTTTTTGACATGAATGGAACAAGACCGATTTCATGGTTGCGAAGGACTTTGACTTTAATAGCAGCTCGTAGTTTGTTTTGTGCCTTAGTAAGTTTTTCAGAGCCAGTGCCGATCCTTGCAGTGCACTACTCAAAATTGCACGATTTGCTTCATTGCGAGATGGGCGCTTCATAAGTTCTTGAAATAGCGTTACTGCGTTTTCCTTAACGAAAACTTCTCGGCAAAGGCATCGATACGCAAATAGCGTAATCTGCTCCGAAGTAGGAGCCAGCAGGGAGTCATCGATGGGTGCGAATATCTGTTTGTCGTGCTTGCCGCAAAATCCTCGAAAAGTGGACACCTTGTTAATACCTTGCTCAGTAAACACTACGCCACCTCGACGTCGTTTTGTATCGCTGAAGTTTCTCGACGGCGAATAGACATGTCCGCTTCGCGCTATCAGAGACAGTACCCCGCTTTTTTGAATTGAATGTGCTTCGATTGGCTCCGAGCATCTGTTCCCAGCCTCGAAATGCAAACATCTTCCTGCCCGCTTAAGTTCAGCAATTTGTGATAAGTAGTCACCGAGATCAAAATGATTCGCCTTCTTTGGTTCTATTGGGCCGCGAAATGTTTTTCCGTTCTTGCCCCAAGCTGTGAACTCAATCGACATTCCACGAATCTGCGCAGATCTAAAGCGATCTAAATGCATCTCATTTTCCCGATAGTCATTTTGCGTCACGATCACAGGTACCTCTTCAATTCCCACAACCGCCCAATTCAGCTGCCTGAGCTTAAAAGCGACCAAAATTGACGCTGATACTTGATCATCATCACAAACCCAACAAGAAGCGAGCCCACCTTCAACTTGGTCAATGAGCTCATTCTGCGGTGTTGGAATAACGCGTAGAACCGAATAAAACGTATTCATTAAGTGAAAATAGATATTGCAACCTAAAGCGACGAGAAGTAACCGATTACAGTGGCATACCAATGAATGCACAACAGCGCATCTTCAGGAGTTAAGTCGGCAGGAGGCTTACCAGTCTTGGGATCTCCTTCAAGGTGTACCGCTTGGTTTAAGATGGCAGTAAGCCCTTTAATTAACTCTTCCGCAAACGCTTTCCGACGTGGATCGCCAACAATTGGAGCCAGTAAGTGGTCAACCGTCTTAACCCCTGAAGGTGTAGTGGACAAGATTGTTCGCCAAGCACTACGACATGAGCTTCCGGCTGCGTTCCAATCTCCCCGGTTATATTGGCGTTCTGCTTCACGTATTTTGCTAAGCGCGTCCGCAAAGGGTTTATGAAGATGACTTGATTGAACTGGAACCCTTATGGCGATGAGCTCGAAGCGATCCATTCCCGCTTTGTTAATAAGGTCTAGCCATTCTGATCTCGGGATAGTCAATCGGCCTTGTTCTGTCTTGCCTTCGTGCGTAATCCCAGAGAGCAGCGATCTCGTGCGAAACTCAAAAACCACGTCACCCTGATATGATCTGTCGACAAGTCGGAGGAAATCATCGCTTTTCAGATCTATATGTCTTTGCAGTGTGAATTGGTGTATTAGCCGTCTCGGATGTTCGCTTAAATCTGGAACTAACCTGCCTACTAGTATTGATTGCGACCCCTGGTTAAAATAAAGATCCAACTCCCATCCGTCCAATGAAACCGAGTTACCGTTCTGGGCCTCGAAATCAAAATTAAACTTGAGACGGTAACCGAACAGGGTTTGCTCGATATTCAAGTTACATCCGGTGGCTCGCGCGTATGATCTGGAGCCTTGATCTGAGATTCGAAGTTCCGGCTGGAGTAACATTTCAGAATTGCCTCTGGTAGTTATTTGAGCTTTCGCGGCTATGAGGTGGTGAACACCATTTTATCTAGTAGACCGTTGTGAATTGAATAAGCCGACGGACCGCTATACACCTTAACGAACGAAGCACAACGGCGCAACTTAACTAAGATTACGGGCGAGTCTTTAGGAGTGATCTGGAAAGCCTTACGCTATTATGCTAGGCCAAGAGGAGGTTTGAAATCTGCAGACCTGTCATTCGACGCTCATTCGTTGATGAGCTTGCATGAGCATAGCGGGTGAGCATGCGAGACTCATACTCACCTCCGACTCGCGTCGAGGGGCTGTGTAAAGCAGAAACAGTATCGCGACACTGCGATGATCCGCTGTCTCAGCTGCCGATTCGGAGAGCATACGTCGAAAATTTCTAGTGCGGGAGATTGCGGCTAGTCAAAGAACTTGCACAGGAGGTGTACGCCGGTTCTGCCGACTGGCCGCATAATATCAAAAATGTGATTTACACCTGAATCTTCAACAGTTGAGCATCTGACTAGCAAAACTCCCGGAGTCTACTGGTGTCGATATGAACGAGCACCTCGCGCCGATCTTTAGCGTAATCTTACCTGAACTGCATCGTTCTGGATCGAAGTATTGGGTCTATGGCGGGGTTGCCATCGCCGGTATTAAAGGAAAATTCCTGAGACCTAATCCTGATGTCGATCTTTTTGTAATGGAAGATGACTACGAGGACATCATAGAAACCATTTCAGGGCTCGAGTCGAAGCTTGGGTGGAGACACGAAGACAAAGATGCGAAGAAAAGAAACAAACGAGACTGGTTCGCTCCAAACCAAAATGAAGATGTTTTGTCAGTGGTCCCAACTTTTCCTGCCGGAGATCGAATCAGGTTTGTTTTTGGCCATGGTAGTTACACATCACAGAATGTACTTACTTCGGAGATCAGAACGACTGCTAGTTTCTCTTTTGTCACACCAAGTACAGCGTTGATAAAGGAATTGTTTCTTAGGAAGGCTCACAGTGGTTCATGTCTTCTCGACTCCAGGATTAGCAAAATGAAAACTGACGCAAGGGTCATAATGGATAGAAACGAGTACCAGAACTTTTGTACGTTTGTGGAAAGCCGTCGAAAGGAGCGCCAACGGGTGGTTTCGTCTTAGTGAAATCCTCCACTCACTATCTGCAGCCAGGATCGATCTGAAACTCGGGGCGGATTATTTCGATGATCGAACAAGTCTTCGGAAATTTCGGGAATACTTCCCTTGGCTGAATACCAATCACGATCAGTTAAATTGATTTTTGATAGGCAAAGCCGTGCCTCAATTGTTCTAGCAGCCTGTCACAACTAAGTCACAAGGGAGTGGTGCACGTGCAGATCGTGCAGATTGTGCAAAACCCAAAAGACCTTCTGCAAAGCACCTAACTGGACGTTTCTCTCCAACAGTTAAGCAAAAAGAAATCAAGAAAGCCGATTGCCAGAATTCCGCATCCCCTGTTTTCCCAGAACCGCTTCCGTGACTCATCAGGAATACGTGTTGAGATTCAGACCGGAATGGAAGACATTCTTTGTCGTTTCTAAAGGAATGCTTGGGCGTCTTCGAAGTCATCTAGATCTTCGTTTTGGGCGTTGGCGATAAGGCGGTTTTGGCCCATGACAAAACTGGCAAAGCACTTCTAGATTCGAATCCTCGCAGTTAGACTTATTTCCGTCCTTATGATTCGTCTGTAATACGATTCTTGATAGACCTATTGCTTTAAGTGCCCGGAGTTCAAGTGTGTATTCAGATTCAGGACTAAAGAACCGTTCCTCATCAACGTCGGTGTTAGGCACATACACACCGTCGGCATAAACTCCGAATATTTCATCGGGATCCTGTATAACCTTGAACCCGATCTTCGCGAACTGTTCTCTCAATGCGAAATCAAGAAGGCGATCCTCAGTTAGAAACTGTCGCTCGGCTTGCAAACGTTGCTCAAGTTGCTTCTGGCGAACGAACTCTTGATTATCGTAGTACAGCTGTTGCAGTTCGATGTACTCCTCTTCTGAAACACGTTGAAGCTTACCGCCTCGCTTCCGCACGATAGCGTTGTTTTCAATGCCACACTCTTTACAACGATTCCCAGCCTCAGCAATCTTGCGTTTGCTGATCTTGGGCCACTCTCGTGGGTATTCATTCCTGGTTACTTTCATAGCCTACCTAATAGAGGACCTTGGCAAAACTTTAAGCCAATATCTTACGTTAGTATCGAACAATACCTCCAAACTCGATATCACTCATTGCCAGAGTAGTCAAAGCGCGAAGCATCTCTATCGCATGGACAACCCTGTCCGCTTCGTCAGCTTTGGATACAGTTTGGCCGCAAGCTGTAAAGCTACGTTCAATTTTGACTGCTCGATCTGTAATCGCAACTTTTCATTTTCCAGAATTTGCTTTTCAGCTTCCGCCTGCAACTTTGATGTCTTCACTTAATAATCTTCTTGCTTCCGCCTTGTCCAGTATTGCGTGAACATCGTGCGCAGGTCTTCAACAGGGAATTAAGAAGCACGGTCACATAATCTGCGGGAAACGGATTTATGTGACCGTGCTTCTTGGTTCGATTTATCGTTAATGCGATTGACCGGAGGATTGAGGCGGGCACATATCTTGTTTCCGTATTCGGCTTTAAATCTGGCCAGAGCGATCCGACTCCTGTCGAGAGTTATCGCTTTCGCATAGACTAGCTGTTGTAAGCCTCCCTTAACTCACTGCCATTGAGAACTAGAGGTTTTCCGGGGACTATGACGTTAGGAGGTCCTGATGTGGAAGAGCAAATTCAGCGAATACCAGATCATTGCGAGCCTGAAATCCGTCGAATACTTTGGGAGTAGTGGGTTAGTGCTTCTTAATTAACATCATCGCAAAATGCATTGCTGGCGTAGGTGTAACCTCAATTTTCACTGGCCGCTTTCTTCCGGCATAATTCGACCAAATCTCGACCTGTTCGCTTCTCGTTTCGGCCAACTTCTCCAATTTGCGAATCTCATCCTCTTGATTGGTTTTTAACCCGGTCCACCATATTGGTAAAGGCCAGAGCGAGTCTAGGTTCCAAAAGGAACATGCAATGAGACGATCCTTAAGAACGCTAACCGTTTGAATAGCTGCAGACTGAATTGAGACGTTATATGCGTTGGCTATATCCATTATCGTCATTGGGTCGATCGGATGGACCGCTAATCGAAGTCGGATTTCGTCTGAGGGCATCAGAAGTTCCGCAGCAAAGTAGTTACATAGAGATTCTTCGACAGGATCTTGATGCAGCCCAGGGAGAGTCCCATTCGAACGAAATCGGATGAGTCTAACAGGTGTTCCGCGCTCAGCCTTTCTCATGAGAACCACATGACACAACTCATGCGCCAAAGTGAATCGCCGCCTTGTTTCCGCTGCGTCCGTAGATATCGTAGCTACATACTTACTATCTATCGTTTCGACGTATCCCTCAACGCCGGCAAGACGAGTTTCATGGACATCTACTTTTAAGGCCTTAGCAATTCTATGAGGGTCATATGGCGGCCCGTCAGACCCATATTGCTGAAGGAGATTTTGGGCGCAACTTCGCAGAGCTTTTTTCAGGGCTTGGTATTCCGCACCGACACTTCTAATTCGTGTCATGACGTGAAATCTCGTATCCACTCCGGGTAAGTACGGGGCGCCGAAATGCGATGGGCCCTTCCGATTGGGGCAGTGGGACGTTGCTCCATCCAGTGATTCCATTTCTCTTGAAATACATGGTACGGAACAGCTCGTTCAGGAGATCTTCTTTGGATTTCACCGTAAGCCTCGAAAGCATTTCTTAAAGAGTCTATTTCAGCTTGGTTTCGCGGCTGGAGCAAAGGCAATGCAGGATCTGTCGGCACGCTATGTTCAGATTGCTTAAGATGGAACCGCACTTTCCAAGCCAAGAGCGGATCGAAGATAGGTGCCGTGCAAGCCTGAACGATACTGGCTCCCGCGTCCAATAGCTCAACGACATGTCCGGCTGTAGATACGCCGCCAATACCGATGATGCGAAAGTCGTAGCCCAGTCTTTGTTTTATCTTACGGAGGACTTGAATGCCCTTTCGAGTTGACTCAAATGTTGCTGGGCCTGATAGCCCGGCAAATTCCCGCCCCGGAAAGGCTTGGTGAATCTTGTTATCACGGTCCTTTATCAGGGGCCGCACCTTAATGGTGTTTCGAAACGCAACTGCATCGATGTACTTTCCAGCTTTTTTCAAAATCTGTTCCAGCATTCCGTCTGGCAATGCCGGAATCTTGGCAAGCAAAAGGGTGTTCGTTCCTTTTAGAATTTGACGGGATCGAGTGCATAGCTCGGCAATCCAATCCGGATCAATGTACACGTCAGAAGTTTTGCCAAGATTTGGACAAGAAAGATTGAGTTCAATGAAAGGTGGGCAAACGTCCCTTCCCTTTTCAACGGCAATCGCAAAATCTTTAAGTATCTGCTGACGCGAGTCCCCATCACCGATGACACTTACGCCGACAAATCGTCCGAAAGGATGACGTTGAATTCGCTCGTAAGTCTCCTGCCACTCGCTGGAATTCTCCGAAGGTACTCCAATTGAATTAACCAGATTCGGAATTAACTCACGTATATCTTTCCGATTGAATGTGACAAAAACATCCAGTGGATTCTGCGGGTCAAATTTCGTTGTATCCGGTTTTTCTAGAGCGAATGCAATATGAGGAGGAAGCCAGGCTTGCTTCCCTGCCGATCGCTTGGTTTTGAACGTACTTAAACCAAAACCAAGATTAAGCATCAAATTTGCCCATTTGTCATCTGCAATGAGTGGGGATGAAGCAACTCCAAGAGGGCCGTCAAGCTCGATTCCGCAAAACTCTGTCTTTACACATGGCGGTCGTTGCGCGTTCGAAAGCCACGACAGATCGATTGGTCCTTTTTGGATACCTTGATCGTACGTAAGCATTGAGGACAGGTCATATATGGGAACGTACGTTTGGAATTGACTGAGATCGACTCCATGAATAAGAGCATGTCGTATTACCCAAGCAACATCCATGGGATTGGCTGGAATTGATCCTTGAAGCCAAGCGGAGATCGTTTTCTTATCTTTGCTAAGGAGTTCTGCGAGCTTGTGTTTTGAGAGCCGTTGGCTCAACGCGGTGATCAGCCCATTGAAGTCTGCGATAAGTTCACGCCATTCCATTGGATGTGACATCTTCAAGACATGCTAATCGTTTTTGAAGGGTCTGACTAGGGGAGGCTCTGGTTGCTGATGTCACCCAGCGGCCACCCGATAAAAAGAAATCATCGGTGACTCCCCAGAGAATTCTCACAGCGAACACCCATCTATCGACGGCACTGCAACTTTGATTCAATTCGGAGTTGAAATTTAGAAGGCACTGCCTTCATCAAGACTAGGTAGAGGAGAAAACGATGAGCACTGAACATAACCCACAACATCACGGACATGATGATCGTGAAAAGCCAGAGCACAAGGTTGAAGTCACTGTGAATGGAAAGGAAAGGAAGATTCGTCCTGGAATATATGTCGTTGCTGACCTCAAGGAAGAGCTCAAGGTGAACCAGGACCTTGCCCTCTCCCAGGACATTAACGGAACACTAACGCCCCTGGCTGATGACGCGAATGTGACTATCAAGGGTGGCGAAGCGTTCTTTAGCGGTCCACGGACGGGTGGCTCCTCTCATGAGTGAACTGAATATGGGTGCGCTGAAAAGGTTCTCGTCGGATGCGAGCACGTTCACAGAGGCTGGACTTCGGTATATACACCTTCCGAAGTTCGGCCTTCCAAGTGGTTGCACGCCATCTGAGGTCGAAGCCTTGTTGTGCATGGATGCGCGTGATGGCTATCCGACACGATTATTCTTTTCAGAACGAATAGCGACAACCGTCCGAACGCTCAATTGGCATATGACCGTCACCGTGGCGGGAACCGTCTGGCACGCTTTTTCGTGGACTGGTGTCCCGTCCAGTGATCCGATCGAAGTTCTACTAGGCCATTTGAACGCTTTTGTATCATGAAGCTCACCTTCAAGATTACTCACCCGTTGATTCAGAAGGTCCGAATGGACTTGGACCGGCCTCATCCGTACGCAGCGGAACGTGTCGGCTTCGTCATTGGCAGGTGCACTCGCAGTCGCAGTGGAATCATTATCTGTGGAAGTCGTTATGAGAGTGTTCCTGATGATGGTTATGTCGAGGATCACAGTGTTGGAGCTATGATGAATCAGCGGACGATTACAACCGCCATGCAGATCGCATATTCAGAAAAGATTTCAATATTTCACGTCCATACTCACTTTGGAAAGGGCAAGCCACAATTTAGCGGGATTGATTTGCGAGAAAATGCGAAGTTTGTGCGGGCATTTATAAACGTGCGCCCTGAGTATCCGCATGGGGCGTTAGTGCTTAGCGATACCGACATGACCGGCTTGTGTTGGTTACCTGGCTCTTTGAAGCCTCGGCGGATAGACCAATTTACGGTTGTTGGTTCACACTTTCGAAAGACAAGATGAAGGAGACTTTAACTCGCCAATCGTTTTTGGGTCCGGACAGCGATGCGATCCTGGACGGGCTCATAGTGGCAGTCGTAGGCACCGGAGGTGCGGGATCGCACGTTATCCAGCAACTTAGCCATCTTGGCGTCGGAAATCTACTGCCGATCGATCCGGACAAAGTCGAGTGTGTGAATCTTAATCGCCTCGTCGGCGCAACCTTTCGAGACGCGAAGAAGGGTCAGAAAAAAACAAACGTGTCCAAGCGTGTGGCAAAATCGATTAACCCGGATGTGCGAGTACGCCCACATTCAAAGCCCTGGCACCAAGCGATGGATGTCGTACGCGACGCCGACGTGATCGCGGGTTGCTTGGATACCTACTCCGGACGCTCACAACTTGAAGCGTTCGCCCGGCGTTATCTCATTCCTTACCTCGATGTTGGCATGGACGTACACCCAGTTGGTGATCACTATGTCATTAGCGGACAAGTTGCGCTCTCCATGCCAGGGGATGTCTGTTTGCAATGCATGGGCATCATTACGCCAGACGACGTGGCGAAGGAAGCATATGGAGCAGCCGGCGGCCGACCGCAAGTAGTTTGGCCCAATGGGCTACTCGCCTCGGCAGCTGTCGGAATGTTAATTGAGCTTGTGACTCCATGGTTTCGCTCTGAAAGTTTATCGCTACTCAGGCGTTACGATGGTAATCGACAGACATTAGAACCCGACGGTTGGATGAGTTCTAATCTTAGACGGGAGTGTAAACATTATCCAGTAACTGAAGTAGGTGACCCTCACCCATTCTGGATCTCGTCAAAGAATAAAACAGTTTCCTAAAAACACCTCGTCGTTGCTGGCACCTTCTACCCTTCGTGACAACGAGACAAAATCTATAGTCGGTCATTTAGTTTTGAACACTGCGCACTAACTTCGTTAACGCGTCAGAGGCCTGAATGCCTGCGGCCCGAGTGCTTGTCGCACTTGCTTGCTTCACTGCTTTCATATGCACAGACAGTGATAGAATCAGGAACGATTTACCCGATTGTTTTCTAAAAATTGGTGAACAATGGATTCGTAATTATTGCGATTCTACCGCTAATTACGGAGGGCTCTATATGATTCGGATTCTGCTCCCCGCACTCGTCACGGGCTTTTGCACTTACTTGCCGCGATCATAGGAAAATCGGATCTGCTGTTTATTTTGCGTCGGAGAAAACGTCAAATTAGTGGAACTTGGACCGGCCGAGGCAGTGAGGAAGTGCTTAGAACTACATCAACACGCTTAACATATGAAGCCGACATTTCAAATCCGTCAGATTGGAAGCAGGATCACCGGCCATGTGCACGCTCTTTCTAGTAATGGGCAGCACTATCTCTCGACGTTAAAGGGTCAAATGGAAGATGATCATTTCGTGACACTGATTATTCGATCCTCGCGACCTCAGGACTTTAATTTCGCAGTCGTTGTGCTTTGAACTAGAGGCAAAGGGGAAACAACTAAACGGTTATGCGTTGGCTAATGGTCTTTCGGTCCATGGAATAGCATTATCGGAAATCACTTTGAATAAAGATCCGGTTTGAACAGAAGCAATAATGACGAATTATGAAATCATAATTGTTGGCGCCGGTCCTTCAGGTTGCTCCGCGGCGCTTATGCTAGGCATGCTTGATAAAAACCTTGCCAACCAAACTTTGTTGGTTGACAAGGCCGTCTTTCCTCGACCCAAACTGTGTGCTGGAGGGATCACTCTTGATGCTAGGGCACTTCTCAGACAACTTGGCGTTCGCATTGAAGTACCTTCAATCCCTATTCACATATCTAAGTTCTTATTACCCAATGGTGTCTTGACGTTTCAACAGACAGGTCAATTCGAGATCGTTGGTCGCAAGGAATTCGATCATGATCTATTTCAGTCCGCAAGCGAGCGAGGGATTCAAACGCAGGACGCCGAAGCTGTGCAAATGTTAACCCCTACTAGCGACGGTGTAATTGTTTCAACTTCAAAAAACGAATATCGAGCTAAGATCGTGATTGGAGCAGACGGAGCAAACAGTAGTGTGCGAAAGCTATTGCCTGGTTCAACGGCACGACTCTTAATGATGGGACTAGAGATATTCGTGCCAGAAGGCTTGATCTCGGGGTATGGCGAACTAAAGAACACAGCTATATTTGACTTCAGCAAAGCCGGCCCTGCAAGACCCGGATACTTTTGGATTTTTCCCACGCTCGATCTTGCTTCACACCGCATGAGTCTAGGGTTAATGCAAGCACCATTCGAAAACCAAGAATTCAGCTCACTAAGCAGAGTGTTTGCTGATTGGCTTAGTGACTACGGTATAGATTTGCGGCTTTTCGATGTACAAGGTCATCCCGCGATTCGCTACGATCGTAAAGCCTCCTCCAGCGGACACAGAGTGCTTCTCGTTGGTGACGCATTGGGAATCGATCCATTGTTTGGCGAAGGAATTACGTCAGCGCTCGCAACTGGAGTGATTGCAGCGCAATCAGCGGTCGAAGCGATTCGAAAAAAAGAATTCTCATTTTCGGATTACAAAAGGCGAATTCAGCGGAGTTATTTTGGTACGCTGATGCGTCGCAGATGCATTGTTGCACGCAAACTGTATAGGCACCCCGGCCATCGTAAGTTCCGACCCTATGATGCTTTACTGAATTGGGTTGCCCCGACAGATGCGGAAGAAGGAACTTCAATAGATTGGACGCCCGACAGTGAGGCCGCAATTTCTCCACAGATTCAGCATGCTCTCTAGTAGAGTGACGATCCTTAACGTTCAAATGCGTTTGCTAGGCATGGTTTTTTCGCGGTGAGTGTGATATTTACAGTAGCCGATTTGGAACACTCTTAACGAACTACTCTTCGATAGTGCCGCCCACTATTAAATACATTGCATTAGCCCTTACATACTTCATGCTAGGTTCTGGTGTGAAGTACGTCGATGCAGCATACGACGATGGTACGTTTAGTAAGAGACTCGCGTGGTGTCTAGCCATTTTGCTAGGTTTGGTTACCGGAATGGTCATGATCTTGGATCAGCCAACACTTATTATCTTCCTTTCGTTAATCGTAGGAGTAGCGATCACAGGCAAATTGGATATCGGCCCTTTTCGAGTTCTAGTGATCGTCGCAGTTCTGCTACCTGCGTTTTATTACGGGTTCGCTCCACCCCTCACCAATTATGACTGGAAACTTGTATTGCTGCTTTCATTAGGGGCGGCAATTGATGAGGTCGGCAATGATTTGGCTGACGCAAACTTGCTACGGCGTAAACTCCGAATGTTCTTCCTTTACCGTGGCTACCTCAAAGTACTTATCGGAGTCATCGCTATCTTTCATTATCTACAAGTTCCGTACGTGATTGCATTTATGTCATTCGATATTGGTTATCTGCTACTTACTCGCATTTCTGATCGACGGATTGCCAAGGTTCATTTCCACTCAACTGCAGTGGCACGATAAGCCCGGTCCTGGTCTATGGCACAGACTCTCTTCACGTTGCTAATTATAGGCGTTGTCCTCGCCTATTCTATTTGGCAAGGCCTGAAAAGCGAAAATTCATCTGCCGACTTACAGGGCTTCTTTCTTATGAATAAGAGCTTGCACGCGAAATTATTGGGCACTTCGTTTGTTGCAAGCAATATCTCAGTCGCAACGGTTGTGCTGGCGCTGGGCGTTGTGGGCTACAACTTTGGGTTTTGGGGTGCCGTATGGATCACGATATGTTGGATTTTAGGCATTTTCCTCTTCGCATATTTAATCGGAAGAGAACCTATACACGGCTATTTATCAGTGGGACATACCCTACATGAATTCATTGGAGAACAATACGACGAACCGGGACGACTCCCGATTGTACGCCTTGCCGCTTCAGCCCTTACGATATTTGTTTTTTGGGCAACGATCGGCATTGAATTCTTTGCTGCAGTTATTGTCTTCATGAAGTTAGGCGGAGGACTGTCGCCCATGTTGATGGCTCTCCTGATTGCTTTGGCTATTATCATATACACCATGATAGGCGGATACCGAGCCGCCACTGTATCAGACTGGCCGAGACTCGCCCTCGTAACTACCGGATTTGTAATCTTGGTCGCCATTGCTATTTGGATTCAGCACAAATCAACGGTTGCAGCGGAACCCCTGTTCAGTATTAGTGCTGTTGCTAGAGTGCCGCCGGAATGGGCAATCGCCGGAATATTTACCTTGGTGCCAGTCCAACTGTCCGGAATGGATATGTGGCAGCGTTGTGTTGCTGCAAACGGAGACGTTCCCGCCATTCGTCGAGGCTTGCTGTTTGCCGTGCCTTTGAATCTGTTGTGGCTTGTGCCGGCTTACGTGGGCGCACTTGCCAAGACTTTGAACTTTCAACCAACAAACGTGAACCATGTGGTTCTCGAGGTTCTGGAGAGAATCGAACCATTCATCGGTTCCTGGTGGGGCTGGGCTGTCCGACCGTTGCTATATGCGTCTTTAGTCGCGACTATGGCCTCAGTAATCGATACGCTTTTAATGAGTTTAATTTTCACGTTTATGTATGACATGTATGGATGTTTTAAGAAGATTGACTTTTCGAAATTAACTAAACCTGAAGAAGCTAAGATGGTTATTCGCGCGAAATATTGGACCGGTCTGCTCGGTTTGAGTTCGCTGTGTGTCGTCTTTGCAGGCTTAATCAAAGCGACGATTTATGATCTCATCGTCACATCCTTTGCTTTGCAAATAATCCTTTTCTCTCCAGTCTTGTTAGCCGTGTTCGCACGAAACCGGAACCTTCGGAAACGTCGGCTTGCTTTTGCGGGTTTATGCGCAGGTTTCCTCGCTGCGGTGGCTGCAATAGTTAGATTTCTTGTCACTCAGGATCAACGTTTTCTAAACGGTGCACCCATTGCTGCGATTATAGTTACTTTTGTCATCTATTTGATTCTTGTCCTCTCGTCCCCAAAACGGCAGGTAAATGTCACAGGTGCAAACAACGCTGCCCGAACCTAATCCTCAAACAAAAGCGAGCTTCACTGTATTCGTGAATCTTTTCTTGAGTTTGATCATTAAGAAGCTGTTGGATACGGCCCTTATTAGCTATAACACCCAGAAGCTTCGGGGAATGAACATTATCTTTCTACTTTGCTTAGTCGTAATCCTTATCCAAAGCTTTTCGCTGTTTCTCAAGGTGAGCATAAGTCCAACTTACGGTGACCTACTCGATGTCAGCATCCGACGCAGATTTCGTGTTCCGACTCTATTTGGCGCAATGATCTTCGTTTTCATCCTTCTGTATCTCTTGGCCGATTTCTTTTCTGGCAGCGCTATGACCTTCGTAATTGGGTCTGTAATTCTCGCGTTCTCTTGGCTGATCTTCGATTTTATTTGTAAAGCGACAATCGAGGATTATTACCGTGCGAAAAATAAACCCAATGACGTCAAAGACGATCTTTTGTACGAGGCTGTAGGGTTGTGGATGATTTGCGATCTGTTTCTAGTTGTTTGGTGTGCCCTAGTAATCGCATCACTTCATCTGGCGAAGATCACTGAAAGAGATGCAGCAATCGCTATGTTGGCAGCCTTTTCTTTTCTGTCATACCTAGTGTTGCGAAGTGTGAAAAGAACAGTCCCTAATACGTCTCAAGGGTCTAACTCACCAAACCAACCGTCTGACAATAATCAATGAATACAGTTTCTAATGAACAGTGCATAGTCGCATGAAATCCAAAAAAGGGCTTGGAGCGTCTGCCCATCAGTGGGTTTAAGAATAACGAGAACACAGCGGGTACATGGAAAAAGCTCTCGGCTCAAGCCGATCAAAGCTCCCACGAGATCATGGATGAGCTACTTTCTCGCCAGCGATCATTGAAGCACCCTAAACTGCTCTTACTCGGTGTGGCGGCGCACGGTCCGAGTAAAAAACAAAGAGTGTTATAGGCCGTATGTGCGATGGTCTACGGTAGGCACGCCTGCAGCTGACAAGATGTCGTAAAGATCGCGAATATTCTCCTTTTCCTGATCTCTCAACCCCCACTTGCCGACCCAAGGTAATAGATCACCGGGCATCACCACGTGGGCCACATCCGTTAAGTATGTAAACCTAAACCAGAAATTGCCTGCAAGGTTGCCTTCAAAAGGAGATACCTGATAAGAAAAATTGAGTGGGTGATTTGTCTTAGAGTTTACGAACTGCTGAATGGACGCATCATCAAAATGATTGATTACACCGATGACATTGCATCGGCCTCCCTTCACTTCTTCTACACCAATTAATATGTACGCATCACTTCGGCGCGCCAACCATTCGCAAAGGCGAGGATGTCTTTAAGAAGCTCACCCTTTTGTTCGTCACTCGCCCGCTCAAAACGGTATTGCTCACGCTTGAAATCCAGTGTTGTTCCCTCTTCCTCATTCAGCAATTCTTCCATTAATGTTGAGTTCATGCTATTCACACGATAATTGAGAACGGTCGAAAGTTTCAGCAGCGCCCCTTGCCGGTTCACCTTGCGAATACATCGCTCAGATGCCAGGGGAAAAAGATAATTCTTCAAATGAAGCCTATACAAGTAAGTGACTCACATTTGCCAACCGAAAATCCTGCCGTTAAGTTCGATGCATGAGTTCAGTTGGCTTCGTACCTTCCCAGCAGAAAGAGATCGAACAACTCCGTGAAGCGTGGAAATCACTTAACGCGCTTCTAAAGAACATCACGAACGCTGAAGCCTGTTTGCAGAATCATGATCTAAAACTCGCTGCGGATCACCTGAAAGTTGCGAAGTGGAATGTTGGAGAGGTGAAGAAGGCGATCAAAGCCATCGGCCAATCCAAGACTCAACGATTTAGTTGAACTATGAAAAAACGAACTACAGGTTGGATATGAAATAGGTGCATTTTATGGAATTGAACGGCGACCGACAAATAGTACAGACAAGCACAGGTGGAGATAAACCACAGCCCCAAAACAATGAGACTAACAACCAAGCGATGATGGTTTACACGCAACGTCGTTGGCCTTTTTTCATGACTGCTGGGGCGATTGCTGGCCTCGCTGCTGGTGGCGGCTTTCTCATTTGGCAGCTAAGTGCCGCGTTTAACGATCCATCCACTTGGGCCACTTTTGTAATAGGCAGCGCATTGAATCTGGGTGTTTTGCTGGCAGTAGTAGCTCAAGCCTGCATTTATTGGGGACAGCGCAATCTCATGGCTCAACAATGGCGAGCGATGGTGGATAGCAAGAAGCAAACTGACACCGTCATCGAAGAGATGAGAGTTCAAAGCGCGGGTCTCCAAGAAACTCTACAAAGGGAAAGAGCGAAAACTGATCCGCGTTTGAGAGTGGTGCGAATTAGGATAGACAATTTTGACGTGGGTAGGACTCCGATATTTATCATCACTATTTCCAATGACGGATTGATTAATGCCAACAACGTCGAACTCCATATTGGTATTAGTATGGGGAATAATCGAGAGTTTAATTGGATTAGCCCGCAAGTTGTGACCGTGCCAGCCCGATCTCACGAATCATATCCCGTTCGAATTGGCATCCTGCCTGACGAGCAACTCATACACAATCTTACGGATGGAATTACACCTATTGAGGTCAAAGTACGACTTAAGTATTGGCCGCATTCTCCCATTATGCCAACGGAGTTTTGTTATAGGTATTTCCCATGGCCACGAGGTTCCGAAAGGCCCGATGATATTCCGCAATTCTTTGGCTGTGACTTCAGGGCCAATACCAATCACATAGTGCATGTTCAAGGCATAGAGCTAAAACTGACAGGCCATGCGCCGGAGATGATCCATAACAAGAGTCCAGCCCTAGACGGCAATCATATTGCCCCAGGCGACACAGCTAATATCGTTGTAGAAGAAGGCGCGCCTGGAAGAGAAGACGTCCGCGTACAAAAGAGCGAAGAAGCAGACGATGCAGCCGAAGATACAAATTAGGTTTTCGGGTGCCGTGCCCCTAATAACTCTCTAAGAAACTCTTGAGAATCTTTTGATTTGACAGCAAGGAAGATTTGAATAGAATGCGCAGCAACACGGCGAAGCCATGGCGGGGTGAGGACGTTATGGCATTGAGGCTAAATGTCTCGCGCCAACCTTGAGAGCCTGGCTACCAAAGCCGGGCTTTCGGTTTTACAGGTGCCATATATGGATGAATGGAATGAAACAAGACTACGGTCTTATATCGATGACCGCGTCGAAGAGAGTTTAACTCTCGATTACAAAGCGGCTGAGTCGTTAGGGTCAAGCGACGGCAAAAAGAAAGAAATAACTAAAGACGTTTCAGCAATGGCAAATTCTGCCGGTGGCCTAATCATTTATGGCATACGTGAATATAAAGATCCGACCAAAGAGCATCTAGCTGAATTACTCGACCCGGTTGACCGAACTCAATTTTCAAAGGAATGGTTAGAACAGATAATAAATAACATTCGACCCAAGATAGAAAACCTAATCATTCATTCGGTTACGTTATCTGGAAACAACAATGTCGCGTACGTTATAGAAATCCCACAAAGCACAACTGCTCATCAAGCGACTGACCATCGATATTACAAACGGTTCAACTTCTTGTCTCAACCTATGGAAGACTATGAGATTCGAGACATTATGAATCGTGCTAGAAGGCCAGATATGTCAGTCGAATTTGATTATAAGCGGCAGCATATTGAAAGTAGTGAACACCATTACCTACTAAAAATTAAACTGAAGAATTTGAGTGAACAGGTAATAAACAACTATCAGTTGCAGTTCACCTTCCCAACTTACAATAATAATGTAAACAACATCGTCGCTTATCTGGATAACGCCACGGTTCGACCAACGTCGAAGAACGAATTGCTTTTTACCTACGATTCAAAAACCGTTTGTTTTCCAAATCAGGTAATCGACCTTGGGCAAGAAATGGCAATCACCTACAGAATCGATAGTCAAATCTATGCAGATTCTCTTATCGGTTACGGGCGAGGTCCGACTATTAAATGGACCCTCTATGCTGACAATATGACTCCGAAAAGAGGAACGAAGGCATTTGAGGAACTGCAATGTTTCTAGGAGACTATGAAGAATCGTCCAACACTCGACAAAGATACTCTGCGGATAACTTAGATAGTTGGCTTAATTAAGCGACGAAATATTTTTCACAAATCGTCTGTATTGACCAGCATCGTTTCGACGTTGTAGTTAAAGGCTTGTTCCTGCGCTTCAATTAAACTAAGAGGTTCGGACCAAACTATTTCTGAATCTTGATCATCAAATTATGACCTGCCACTTATCATTTATTCGTTTGAGAATCGCTTTCAGCATGGGATAGATAAGCGGAAAGAAATTTTCATTTGTAGTCAAGGTTTTCCAAATCATAGTCATCGTCATCATCAATTTCGTCGCAAGCAAATGATTTCCATAAGTCGCGCCATTCTTTTGTGGGGAGCCGTCCATTATTGTGGTCCTTGATTAGAGCCAGGGTGTGACAAATTTCGGATTGAGCGATTTCCTTTTCTTTATCTAGTTCAAACGGAGAAGTAGGACCACTAAATGCCTTTAAATATCGTTTATATGAACGCTTGAGCCGTTTACCGGCAGCAATCCCAATTCCTCGTGGTAATGCTTGAGCAATATTAATATCGCGCGGGTCCATTCTACTTTCAACTTTTCGAATATCCCCAGCTTCGACTATTAGGAATTTATCTCGTTCGGTTAGTTCTCTTCTTTCGCGTCGGATTGCGACATACGCATTAACCATACTTGCGAATGCGCCTAGTGTCTTTACAAGGTCCATTGCCAGGTTTGCATCCATTTTGAAGACTCCTTAGAGAGGATGTGGATTAACTGAGGTTGACGCTTTATATCAGAGTGCTAGAGTGTACGCAAAGGGTGTGCACTTTTTCACGTTGCGTGCGATACTTATGGTTGACACTTTCAATCACTAAGAAATAAACTGCGCCCGCTTTTCCGGTCTTGCTCCTCGCCCACGCTCTTGGGCCTCTAACCTCCAGGAGGTTCCGATGAAAACTTAGCCCGAGACGTCTTACGGCCGAAATGTGTAACGTTATCCGCTGTAGGCTGAATATTCTTCGACGGTAGTGATCATCTTCGCGGAGACCACTGCGGCGTTCAACTGCCAGGTCCATCCGGTCGACTTGATGTTTGCACCAACACAATGCTTGCGGCCTGTAGTGCGACGAATGAAGGGCTTGTGGACAGCCTTCAATAAATGGATCGCCGCTCAATAAGGCAAGCACTCTACAACAGAAGCAGAAGACTTGACGTTAAGGTTAAGTATCCATGAGCGATGCACCGAAAGACTCACAGCGGCGAAAACCACTGATCAGGGAAAGCACGAAAAAGATTTTAATGCGGGCTTTAGTGAGATCCATACCTTTATTGCCGGGACCTGATCTCTTAGATTTGGTCATCGATCTACGACAGTCGAGAACCGCCATTGATGAAAAGATTACGAAGGCTGTTAGCGCTTTAAGAGATGCTTCCCAGCTTGTAGCTGAATTGGAGAAAAGTCTAAAGGAAAGAACCGAGAAGCTCAATGTGCTTCGTCAAGAGGTTGAACGATACTCTAAGCTAGCAGAAGTAGAAGAGGGAAAGGCCAAGGCCATCGTGCAGCAACTAGAACTTTCGATCAATAAAAATAAGGGTGTCGAGCGGCTGATAAGCTTACTACTGAATCTCATTGCGGGGGTCGTAGTTTTCGTTCTTGGCTTAATACTGAGTCCCTTGATAACGCCTTATATTAAGGCGTGGTTGGGGTTTTAGGATACGGGGGCTTGCCTCCGGCGCCACCCACGCCACAGTAAAAAGAAAAAGGCGGCTCTAACGTTCCAGGTCTTGAGCCATCATGCGTAGGTCCAGAAGCTATTTCCTGATTGTTGCTGCGCTGCTCGTCAGCGGTTGCAGAACAAATGATAATGGCCATCTATCCTCAGCGAATGTCGAAAAGCCAAAGAATGTACCGTCACCGGAGCCTACTAAAGTAGCGAAGTCAGACTCCACGCCTTCAATCAGAATTGAAACACTTGATGATTTTGAGAAGAGTGGGTTTTATGTGGACTATAAAATGCGTAAGGAAGATGGATGGAAGCTTAATAACGGTTCATACAATAACAGCTATGAAACATCAGCCCTTTCCGACACCTCAGTTGAAGTACAGACGATCGAAAACAAGGTCGTTGGATTTGGTATGGTGTTTTATGAGAGAAACGGCTTAGAAGAAGCAGACTTAAACTTTGTTTACAAGCTTCTTGAATCTATTGATACACGCGCAACGCTTGAATCGAAGACTAGAGAATACATAAAGGTGAATGCCGAGAAACACGTCTTCCAAATTAGACAGGCAGATCCAACTACATTCGGTAAATTCAAAGTCTATGCTGGAAAGGTAGGACACGAGCAGATAATCTCCATCGAGGTAAGGTAGCGAGCTTCGGAAGCATTTTTACCAGAGAGCCGCAGCGACAGTTGAAGGCCCTTCGCCGCTGACCCGCTTCGTGCTGTTAACAACGAGTGAACTTGACAAAACATGAGCTTGGCCGCTTGTCCAGACTGTGGCAATGATTGCTCTCTCCTAGCGCAAGTGTGTCCAAGGTGCGGTAGACCCTTTCAGCCAGGGGAGCTTGAGCGCATTCTTAGAAGTGAAGAATCAGCAATATCACCTGAACCGAAAGCGAATGCTCAAGAGGCTCTTCAAAATGTTCCGGCGAATAACAGTTCTGCCGCGATTGGTTGTCTCGTTATTGCCGTACTCTTTATCCTATTAGCAATAGTCTGCATGTCTGCAGGGTCAAACAAGAGAGCTGATTGCGAACAAGAAAGACTAGAAGAAAACCAGCGACGATATGCTCAAGCCCAACGCGATCCAAACTACAATCCTCAGTATGTAGGTCCATGTCAATGATCGTTAAGAGATTCAGGGAGATCGGCGGTCGCAACATGCTTCTAGGTAAGGTTTGACAAACGATCTCGATGGATTAGGACCCCTTCTTCCTGAAACAACTTCCTTGCGGATTAACTGAGCGGGCAATAGCAGCTGCCATGGCAATACCCTTTGCTCCAACCAAAAAGGATGGCGTCCCTGTCTCGGTGCGGTTAGATCTTGTCTATAACTTCAACTTGTATTAGAGAACCCTATAACGTTCTTCTCAAATGGCACGGTGGACGCCTGAAACTTCAGCCCTACGAATCAAGGCTCAAACGATTTTTATTAGCGCTCGAACTTCATGGCCCTATTCTGTGGACGGAACTCATAAAACGTGAGCATCCACCATCAAAAAAAGCGCTTCCTCCCATAGCGACAATTAGAGCCTGCGTCAATCGTTATCTGGTGCCAGAGTTGTCAATTATTCCCGCGAGTTGGCCCATCATCGCGGCGGGTAGGAAACCTTTTGAACTTGCTGCGTTCATGTTTCCCAACAGAAAGGTGATTGGCGCCCCCCTCCCACAGGTTCTTATGGCAATACGTTTCAACAACTGTTTGAAGGCGACCTGCTGACCCTCAGTTCCGAGCTATTTCACAAAACGTACTAACAGACTCTGAACCTAAGGCCACTTGGATCACTGAGGCGCAGACGCTTGTGGAGCCTCGCACTAAGGTACTTGTGTACTTTGTGGACAAAATTCCTCGATTCACAGAATTAATCGGTATTAGCTAACGGCACGTCTGCAAAATTCCGCCTGAAAACGAGCAAAGCCGAGAGGATCCTCACCGATGGTCCACTTGGATCACCTCACCCCGCGGAACCGTGCGCTCTAGATGTAAATCACTAATCTGCCTAAGAGCGTTGAGTTAAAAGGAAGACCGATCGTGTGGGTTAAGCTATTTAATTAAGAATTCCCGTGTATCAACCGCACTGTTCTTTGGCGACAGTTCGACATATACCATTTCGAATCAGGCTTCCCACCTCTCAATCGCACATTCTCTAGCGCGACAGATCGAGTTACACCTGTTGTAAACTACGGTCTTCCACTTTCACTCGGTAGGATGCCAAAGGCGCGGCTTCAATGTCGTCTTGGACCTCCATTGATGCTAAGTCCGTGTAACTGATCGAGTGTTGGAGACAAACTTACCTGCATTCGGCTACACGCATTTCAAGATCGTGATGATTTGAGGTTCCGAATCTAGTCTGCCGCACCACGGTCTCGTAGCTGGAAACCATGGTTCAATTGTTTCGTTACTCTACGCCAACGTGAAATATCGCCGAACTGGGCTTAAGTCCCGAGTTCTAGCGCAGCTAATTCTCAAGCATGGATTCAAAACGGCTTCCTGTGAGACAATTTGTTTTCCGGAGTGCACAGTTCTCTACCAGCGATCCCGAACTGCTCCGGGAAAAGTAAATAAACTCTAAACATGATGAAATAGAACCAAACTATTCTGTTGTTTTCCGGCTAACTTCCTCCCGAGGCATAGCAAGGTGAAAAACAGACTTTTCAACTCCTTAAAAAAGCGCTTATCTAAGAAAACTCCTGACACGGTTGACATCATTGAGGATGCCATCAGAGGAGCGTCGGTACGACTCGATCTGAGTAACTTAGGACTTACTTTTCTACCAGAATTCGCGCTTGCAACTATCCATTATCCTCAGGGATAAGTTCGAAGTTTCCACATCTTGGATTCTTACTCAAAAACTTAGTTAGCTGCTTCGCAATCATGTTTCAGCCTCAATAATCCTTCGTGGCAGCGGAACCATATGTCGACAAATCACCTTTTGTTTCTCCTGATTGTTCTCGTAACCATCTCTTTCCCTGGTTGTAAACCCGAGCCTCGAAATTTCGAAGAGGAAGCTAAGGAACTACTTAAGAACCCCTCGTCAAGGGTAGAACACAGAAAAATATATCTCGATCTCCGTGACGATGGGCCAATCTGTTACGTTGATGAGGTAAGCCTCCATTCTGCCGAAATTCAGGACTTCGCCGTCAGTCCTAACGAAAGATATATTGTTTTGACCTTTAGTCCGCTTTTCGGCAAAGACACTACGGGAATCAAAGTATGGAGTGTGGATACGGGGAAAGAGGTGTTTTCAGCATCTGGTATCAAACACATTAACGACTACTATTTTGACAGCCAAAATCGTCTTCTCGTATTAACCGATTCCTACGTAGCGTTAATTGATTTAACCCAATCGCGCCCAGTGTTCATAACACCGGGAAGTTTAATTAAGTCCCTGGGAGTCAGTGAGGATGGCAGCAAGCTTGCCCTGTTTTCTGCCGACCGCCATCTGCGGGTTTATGCGGTAGCTACACAAGAACTACTTTTCGACCAATCCATCGAGCGTCCAGTCGTCCCGGCGACGGACGCATTACGCTTCTCATCAACGGGCAAGGAGCTGCTGTTTTTTACTCTTGAAGACTTCTTTCTGGTAAGCATTGAGTCTGGTTCGATAATGCCCCTCAAATATGAATACACATCGAGAACTGCAGGAGTGACTCCTGTCAGGGATAAAAATCTGCTGATAAGTTCGCCCTGCCCAGCCAGGTCTGGAGAAAGGGTGATTCTTGTTGACTTACAGAAATACTCTTATTCGGCAGTGGGCAGCGGTGATTGTGTGACAAACGTGGCTTACAATATGGCTTCGAATCTTGTCGCAGAACTTGATTTCAGAAAAGACTCTATCAGCGTATGGGATATCACGAAGCAACACGTCGTTAAAATCCCTCACCAGCAAACAGCCAGACCAACAACCATCGTTTTTAGTTCGGATGGTAAGCAATTGATTGGATTTCCCGAATATGGCTCGGTTCAGGTTTGGGACGCGGTTAATGGCGAAGAGAAGATGCCTACAAATGAAGTTAATTTGTCGCTGACGACGGGGCGAAGGACCAATGACCTCGTTCGCATAAAACGAAAATGGTATCGTTTGCACACATCCGATGGACCGCTGTTCCCCTCACAGTATGGAGTCACAAACTACGGCTGCTTGCTCTTCGAAGAAGCGTTCTCGCAGACTGCTCTTATGCAGTTGTGCATTCTAAATGAGCCACAAGGTTATCAGTGGGTAATGGCTGCCGAGCCGCGCAGATTCGATTCATCGGAAGCTGGGTACGGCTACGTCAGACCAGGCCTCGCAGATATTCCGTTAATTGGGCGTGCAGTTAAGTCGCAATATTATGAGCCACAGTTGCTTGCAAAGGTTCTGGCAGATGATTTCGTCCCGCCAACGCGACCTTATCTCCAGCGTTTCTCAAACAATCACCTCAGGGGCCAACATGGCTCTGTTCTAAATCTTCTACTTAATCTGGCTTTCGGTGCTGCGATGATGGTAGTTCCGTTCGCGGCAGCGCTGGTACTGCTCGGAGTGGGATTACAACCAGCTCTTTGGCGATTAATCTATTGCGTTCCTCTGCATACTCGACTCCTTCAACTGGAAATGTCGAACAGTGTAATCCCGTTAATAAAAGACATCATCCACATCGCACTCCGAATTAGCTTATGCGCCGGTATTCTAATATTTATCGATCGAGGTGTAGGTCTTCCGTTAGTCACCTTGATGTTTGCGGTATTCATTTTAGTTAATAGCTTTTATGTAAGGAATAAACTGTTTGCACTCTCGGTAGCCGAACGTCATTGGCTATTGGGTTCAGTATTGCCTTACCTCAACAAACGCGCTGACATCACTCTTGTTCGCCTGTTAGTGAAACCTAACTATTTATTATGGACAAGGCTTCAAAGCATTTTAGTGATGGCCGGTTTGAGTCTGCAAAAACTCTTAATCTTTGGGATTTTTGTGTATGCGGGCCTCTATAAGGACAACCCCACTTTTTTTTGGTTTGGCATAGCAGCTAGTCTCTGGTTCTACAAACACAGCAATAAGGAGGCGAGGAGTTTCCTGGCGACCTCGAACGCAACCCTGATAGAACAAAGGACATTCAGAGTTTACGGCGATACTATTCTTAAGTCGTTTGAAGCGATCCGGAAGCTATTTTCCTTTATTGCACGTCCGATGCAGGTTGAACGGTTGAAGTCACTTGTGTTTGCGATATCGTTTCTGTTTCTGCGGTTAGTCGATACCTTATTGCTAAGTACAATGCTGTTGCTGCTTTTGTATTTTCCTGCAGTTTGGTTTTTTTCAAACTGACTCGATCTTAGCTGATCAAACCGTTAATCAAGGGCTCTCATCCCATGACGACTCAGGAATCTCTCACTGCTAAGCTCTATCACCTCCGCGGCGAGGTCGAAATTGATGGCAATGGCTCCACCGTTGCTGCGGAAGCTAAAGCTATTGCGGAAGAGGCCTTTGCCGAAGGTTTTTTAGAACTAGCTGTTGACGCATCGCAATTCTTCGATACAGACGATGCGAAACTAGATCTGATTGGCAAATGGGTAGAACGCCTGAACGAACAAGGGGATTTGGCCAAAGCATCGTTCCTGTTAACAGCCCTGCCAAAAGTTGGCAACGTCGCGGAAAAGGAACTGGCCCTAATTAACAAGATGCTCACGGAATCTAAGGACCTCGAAAGCGAAAGGAGAATTTCAGCGCTCGGTCATGCTTTCGAACTGACGAAACGCGCACAAGGGAGACAACGCGACGCCTTTGCACTCTTCCGACTCGCCGAATCCGACCCGGTCAGTCACGACCTTGCGAGCCAGGACTCCGCAACTCAGTACGCGGCAAGAATTCTAGCCTCGGTGGACCGCACGAGCGACCTTAGGCATGAAATTCAACAGGAACTCTCACTAGAACTTGCTCTAATCGGAAAACTAGCGGACGCGACAAATGTTGCGAAGGATGGTTCCTCTTCTGACTTTTTCGTGAGAGCGTCTTCCGTTGTAAAGCTTTGCATTTGTCGTTTTCTGAATCGAATTGCGCCACACCGTTGGCTCAAGGCCTGGTTTGCTCCAGACATTCAATATAGAAGTAATGAAACGGGAATCACACAATGGACCATGCAGGATCTCCTGAGGTGGGCAAAGGAAAAAAATTCGTCGGCGAGTGAGGTTGGACAAGTCTGGTATCAAGTGAACAAGAATATTGAAAAGGGAGATCTCGAAACCGCGACACTTCTGATTCCGTCACTCAAACCGTACCGGTTAAGAGTGGAGTTTTTGCTTCAAGTTGCGAGCCTCTATCGTCTGACAGACGAACCTCGCCTCGCACAAAAGGTTCTTCGCAGTGCGGCGGAGTTGGCCGCTGAATGCGATAGCTATCAATACCGCGAAACAGGGTTACTAGAGATTGCAACTCTTCAGAAAACGGTCGCCACTTCTGATGTGGCGGCCTTAACTATCCGAAGAGCACTTGCAGCTGTTCCCGTTCTTGCGGACAAGATCGAGCAAGCCAAGGCAGTGTTAAGAATCGCGCACACACAGATTGCGATAGAAAACTATGATGACGCCAAGGAGAGCGTGACTCAAGCAGCAACACTCCTTTTGAGTCTGCCGCCTGACAGTGAGATTGCGGAACTCATAAAGCGGGTAGTACTGATGCAGTTACAACTCGGCTTGTTTGCCGATGCGCGGAAATCATTGAAAGGTAAGAGTTGGGATTTTGCAGGCGCACTTTGGCTACGGCAGATAGTGGAAGTCGCATCTGCCGAGAATCGCGAAACGGTTCATCGCCACTTGGTGGCTTTTCCAGACGACGAACTGAAGCAATGGATCATAGTCTGGTATGAACTCAAAAAGGGGGCTGTCGCTAACGCCGTTTGGTTGGTGTCTGAAATGGCTAACACCTTCAATGATAAACCGAGCCTAAAAACAAGTGCGTCGCTCAAGGAAGACATTCTGTACTGGGTTGCACTGGAATTCATGCACGCGCGTGAGTTTGATTCCGCGCTCGCAGCGATACGGCGAGTCGGAATGGAGACCGGTGAGCTGGATGTTTATTTCTTTGATCACCGGCGCATTTTGCTTCTCGAAAGGCTCTTTCAAGAAGCGCAGAAGACCCATGATGAATCTGAGTGGGCTTCCAAAATCATCACAACCCTCATGTTTGATCAGCCCGGCACAGTGGCTGAACTCTGTTTACGGTTGGAACGATGGCTCAAAACTGTGCGTATAGGCAGGCGACTTCTCGAACCTGAATACTGGTTATCTGATGAAGCCGGTCAAGAAGCGCTCGTATCCAAGTTTGGAAGCGAAGAAATCAAAAACTATTTAGACGACAGCTTTGTGTTTATTTCGGCGCTCCTCTCCTTTCAATCCGATTTCTTGCAGGCCAACGAAGTAGCAAAACTTATTAAATGGCAACCAAAGCGCGACGTCGCTTACAAATTGATCGTGGCGAAACAACTCTCAAAGGGAGACCTCACAGGTGCTGAAGATACAGCAAAAATGATTAGCGGCTTGAATTTTCGAGATGAAGTCCTGGCGGCTATTGCCCACGAGTACACTCGGATATTCAATATGGTTTCAACTTTGAAAATTATTGAAAACATCGAAGATCCAAGAAGAAAAGTGAGAGTTATTCTTCAGAGTTGTCGGGAAACACCTGGCTTCGCATCCTGTCGAGCAGAGCTTCTAACTCAGGTGAATGAAGAAGAACGAAAGACGGTTACAGAGATTCTTAAGTTGAATGAATCTGACTACACCATTCTACATTTCGCGTTTGCCTTGATATGGAAGACTTCAAATATACAGACCAAGATGGCGTTGTTTTTTGAAATAGCAGAGCAACTACACGAGTTGAATGATGATTCGACGGCTAATTTGATCGATGCTATGGCAGTCGAATTCTTGATTGCTTGCTCATCAGAAATAAACGACGAAATCAATAACTACCTAAGGACAACCAGCAACCGGTTCATTTCGATTGGAGATTTTCAGGCCGCATTAAGTTTTGCATCTCGAGTTAAGGACACCGCCGCAAGAAATTCGATCCTCTGCAATATCTCGCTGGGCTATTCATCAACCGGCAAATTCTCTGACGCCCTGGAGGCAGCGTCACGCATCACCGATAGTCAAGGTGCGGTCGCAGTCAGTCGAATTGTGCGCGACCTAGAGGAAGCTTTTTCTGAATCACAGTCTAATGAGGCAATAACTTGGCTCGATCTCATAGAACAGGCGATTAGGCTAACCAATACCAAGCAATGGCTTAGCGGCTATGATTTGATGCCACTGCTGTCATTGAAGGCCCGACTTGCAGCGGCAACTAAAAACATCGAGTTGGCAGCAAAGACCTTCATCGAATTGGCAAATCAGGAAGATGTATTTCTCGAAACTTTGTTTTCTTCTTCATCCGACGAATTTAGGTTGCCCTTTTTCGAAGCGTGTTTGTCGCACATGCATTGGTTTGTGAGTTTAGTAGTCGAGCTTTCCCACTCTTCAGCCCCGGACAAACCGGTCTTACTCGACGCCTATGGTTTGATGCTGAAGCGGAAAGGGTTGTTAACTCAACGCCGGCGCAAGGAAGTTCTTGTTCGACTTGATGAAGCAAACGCGCATCTATTGTCCATCGTCCATAGATTACGAATGTTAAGAGAGCAAAGGGCTGACGTTTATGTAAAGCATCTACTCATTTCTTCTGCAGTGCGGCTGCCACACGACGCTTCTAAATCGCGGGAAGCGGATGCCTCATTGAAGGAAATTGAGACGGAGATCAACCAACTTGAGATCGACCTTTCTCAGTTAACTTCATCACGAATAGAAGGAGAAACACTCGATGCGATTGATCCTTACAAGGTGTCTGATGCAATGCCGCCGGGGTCCGTTCTAGTAGACTTCATTCGTATACCCTGTATTGGTTTTACAAACAACGGCGATGACTTGGAAAAAGTATCCTCGAAATATCTTGCTTTTGTATTACCAGCAAAGCAGCCACATAAACTGGTGGCGGTCGATCTTGGCGAAACAGACCAAATAGATTCGTTGATTCTCGAGTACCGTGAAGAGGTCTCACGAGAGCTACGTCGTCAATCGATGGAACCGCCCGTTGATACTAAGTTTCCAAGTGACCACATTGCGGAGTTGATCCGTGACAAGATAATACAACCGTTAACGGCTTGGATCGATGAATTCGAAACTTGGTTTATCTCTCCCGATGGACTATTGAATACAGTCGTGTTTGACGCTTTTCCCCTGGATGCAGGCCACGAGGATACGAACGGCAAAGACGACAAACGACTATACCTCGCCGATGCGAAGGAGATTAGTTACGTTACCAGTGGTAGGGATATCGTGAGCTGGTCTCGAAAGGTTGCTGACAACCACAAGATCACTATTGTTGCCGCTCCCGACTTTGATTGGCGGCCTGACACGGATGAGCTTGAGCCGAGGCAAATGGATTGCGACAGGTTACTTAACCCCTCCCAACCAGACGGGGTTCGCACAGCACTGCATCGGCAATTAGATCGAGGCACTCGCTTCCAGAAACTGGACGCGGCGCAAGATGAAGCGGGAGAAATAGCCAAATTGTTTAATACGAGAGTTGAGATGCTAGTCGGACGAGATGCGACAAAAGCGAAGGTAAAAAAGATCCATTCACCTAAAATCTTACACTTCGCGACGCACGGATTTTATTTAGATCCAGCCACATATCGCCTGGCCGGAAACGCAGTTACTCATCAATTAAAGAACCCGTTGATGCATTGTGGTCTTGCTCTGACAGGTGTGAATACTTGGTTGGTCGGAGGAGTATACTCAGGCGAAATCGGCAATGGGATCCTAACCGGAGAGGAAATCAGCAGTCTCAATCTGTTTGGAACAAAGCTGGTGGTCCTATCAGCTTGCGAAACTGGTCTAGGCCGTCTTCGCTTCGGCGATGGCGTATATGGTTTGCGTCGCTCACTCATTCTCGCGGGTGCAGAAAGTGCGGTCGTTTCTTTATGGAGAGTATCCGATGAGGCGACTGCTAATCTGATGCAGAATTATTACAAGAATCTAAGTCAAGGCGCTGGCAGAAGCGAAGCCTTGAAGAAGGCCAAGCGCGCGCTTCGGCGCCAAAATTCCGGCAGGTGGAGGCACGTCGGGTTCTGGGCAGGCTTCATTCTCGAAGGTAATCCGAATCCGATTTAAGTTGCTTCTGAGTTGCTGAAAGAATGAGTCGTGGACGCCGCATACTAATTACGACTTGGATTAGATTGCTTCTGACTTAGATCAAATGAAAAATCGATCCGACCAATTTGAGCGACAAATAGCCGATCTGCTGCGGGAGGCCAACGTGCCTTTTGAATCAAATGTACCAGTGGAAGGATTGCAGGCAGATTTTGTGATTTCCGATCCGTCTGGGGCCTTCATCATAATCGAGGCCAAAACGTGGGAGCCAAATGAAAGCAATCTCAAACGCGCAACGAATCAGGCTACGCTCTATGAGAGAGCAACGAAAGCGGACAAAGTGTATTTTGTCATAGATGGTCTTGATCATGGCGATGCGGGAGAAGGAGTACTAGCTTTCAGTCAACTCCTTGATGTCTTGCCTTCGACATCTACCAAACTAAGAATGCGCTCAGGGATGTTTCCAGAAGTCCAGTATTCAGAAAGCATCGTATTCGCTGCAATGCCGTTCGCTGCAGAGTATGACGACATTTTTTTTGTTGCCATGTCATATGCGGCTAAATCCGTGGGTGCCGTGTGTCGACGCGTTGACCTTGAGGATTTTGGTGGAGATATTGTCGCCGAAATCAAGCGGCTAATTTATTCGAGCGTTGCCGTTATAGCCGATTTATCAGAAGCTAAGGCGAATGTTCTATACGAGGTTGGGTACGCACATGCTCTTGACCGCCCAACTGTCCACATTTGTAGCACACCGATGGATGAACTTCCGTTCGATGTGAGGAACTGGAGTACGCTGCAATACAAGCGGGGACAGACCTACGAGTTTCAGGAACGGTTAGGTACAAGACTTAAGTCGCTATTGGACCGCAACGCCAATTCTAAGTAGATCAGCGCGCGATCGTCCACTGTCATCCCGGATTGATGAAATGGACTGAACCCCTAGATTGAGACACTCGGAATAGGCACACTTAGCACAGAAAGGAGCTGCAAGTGGCCAAAAGACGAGTGGGACGTTATTCGAATGAGTTTCGGCGTGCATGCGTCGAGCGCATGAAACAATGCGACGACATCTCGGCGCTGTCGAGAGAGTTGGATATAGATCGGCGACTACTGTACCGCTGGCGCGATCAGTATGACCCACCTGATAAGAGCGAGTGGCCGCCACCACAGAACTCACGCGAATCCACCCTGCGTAAAGAAGTCAGCCAACTCAAAAGAGTGCTGGCCGAGAAAACTCTGGAACTAGATTTTTTCAAAGGTGCCTTGCAAAAAATCGAGGCGCGACGGCAGCAGAGCGACGGCTCTGGCGCGAAGGCATCTACGACCAAATCCGGGAAGTGATGTCTTTGCAAGGCAGCTTGAGTATTGAACGGATGTGTCAACTGGCCCAGGTAAGTCGTGCCGCTTCTATCGCTCGCTGCAGGAGCGTTTGCCGGTCGAAGAAGAGATGGAAGTGCGGTCCACCATTCAACAGGTCGTGTTGGAGCACCGGCGGCGCTACGGCTATCGACGAGTGACAGCAGAACTGCGGCGGCGCGGTCTGCTGGTTAATCACAAGCGGGTAGCGCGACTAATGCGCGAAGACAACTTGCTGGCGATCCAGCCCCGGGCTTTCGTCGTCACGACTAATTCAAAACACGAGTTTGAAGTGTATTTGAATCTCGCCAGCCACCTGAAATTGACCGGCATTAATCAACTCTGGGTGGCCGATATTACTTATATTCGGCTGCAATCGGAGTTCGTTTATCTGGCGGTGATCCTGGATGCGTTCTCTCGCAAAGTGGTCGGCTGGGCATTGGCGCGAACCATGGCTACACGCTTAACCAAGACTGCGTTGGAGCAGGCAATCGCTGCGCGCGAACCTGCGCCGGGCTTGGTCCATCATTCGGATCGCGGACTGCAGTACGCTTCAGCCGAGTACGTGCAGGTACTTAAAGAACACCAGATGATTCCCAGCATGAGCCGGCCAGCGAATCCCTACGACAATGCGAGTTGTGAGAGCTTTATGAAGACGCTCAAGCGCGAAGAGATCTATGCTAACGACTATCGTGATCTCGAGCACTTGCGTAGCAACATCGAGACGTTCATCGACGATTACTATAATCGCTGTCGCTTGCACTCCGCGCTCGGCTATCAACCGCCGGAGGAGTTTGAGCAGCAACTAAAGACCGCGACAACTTTCGCCGCCGCGACGATGAGTTTTTTCAGGCATGAGGAGGACTATCGACCCGATAGTATTCTCTTAAACACGAGGAGCCGCCCGCAGACCGCTCCTCCGACCATCGGTTTCGATGAGTCTCCGGCTGGTTATTCCTTGGCGAGTTGCTCTCCAGCAGAGCTCGCCTCCGCTTCACCAGCCTACGGAGATTCTGAACCAGAAGCGCTGTTATGAGAAGCCATTTTTATTCAACTGCAAGTGTGGCTAATTCAAATTGTCTCAACGGAGGGGTTCACCCCAGAAAGTTGTGGCCAATTTGTGGACAGAATTCTCAGCAGTCAACCGATAGCGAATGGTAAAGAATGGGAACGGATGTAAAAACGCTTGAAATTCCCTGGTGGCTGCAACTTTCGAAAAGGCAAAGACTTACGTTTTTGCCGCGCTCATAATTCGGGACCGTGAGGTCGGTGGTTCGAATCCACTCGCCCCGACCAATAACTTACAATTCATCAATTAGATACCGTCGTGAACGTTAACGGACTTTTTTCGTCGTGTGGCCAATTTGTGGACAAAATTTCTTCGATTTTAAAAATTAGCGAGTTAACTCGTTCCCAAAGGTTTGCAAAAATCGCCTAAAAACGCGAAAACTGAAAACAGTCCTCACTCCTGGTCCAATTCTTCACTGCTCGGAACCGTGCGCTCTCGTAAGGTATAAATCGTTCCGATGCTTAAGATGCGTGAGCCCGCTGGAAAGACCGACCGTGCGGTCGGTGAGATGTGATTCCTAGGAACGTAAGGTACGCCGATAAGCCAGTCGTACTTGAGATGCAAGTGCTTCGTGGGTCTACTCGTGCGGGGTGTTCGAGGAACTAAGAAGGAGTTTGATAGCAGCTGCGCGAGCTGAAGGTAACGACGTTCGCGGCAATATTTACGCCAGTCAACCGACGCCAAAAACCTACGGACGATTTGGTTAACGAACGATCGACTCCTTAGTCCAGGACAAGCGATTGGTGGATCATTTACCGGTGATGTATACATCAGAACCATATGGCAAGTTGAATTCACATTGCGTGCACTCTTGTTGAAACTCCTATCGGACGTTTAGGAATCGCGGGAGTCTTCTTTAATTTTTTCTTGTCGTTCCTGCGCGTAATGCAAAGCACCGGGTTGGCTCATCGATTCAAAGACGGCATCAAAAACGTCTTCGACCTCGGTTACCGAAGAGAAAGACCGAACTTTGATTTCAAGCCCACAATGTGGGCATGTAGCATATATTTTGAAAGGCGATATATAGAAGACGTTGCTGCAATGCTCGACGCCCCTCCTTAAGGGAAAAGACTTGATCTCCTGTATCAAACAGTCTGAGAGTAGATTTTTTCTGGACTCGGACATAAGTTAAATATCACTACGCACTTTTCAAAAGAAGAATCCGAAGGTAGGCTACGGTCACGAAACTAAATTTGCGAAAACTTTTTGGGAATTGCATCCGGTGTTTGATCTGTCGTCTGCTTCACCCTAACGGTGGTAGCATCAATCTATTGGGCGGTTCGTAAGAGCGTGAAACAAATTTCGACGGGTCTTCGATTAGGTTTCCAACCCTAGCCGACGGAGTAGATGGAGGCCGCGCATCGGGTTAAACTGTGAGATAGGGTCGGCACTACGGCTCCTCAGCCTTGATCAAAATCTTATAGCGTGCTGTCGCAACGGGTTGTATCCAGTATCTAGCTGTATTCACGGCTCTCTCGAATCGTTCTTGTGCTGCTTCGTCATTTTTGTATATTTCTTCGCCAGCGTCAAAAAGGATCGATTTCAAGCGTTGACAGCTCGCAAGCAATGGTGACCCCGGCGACAAGCCCCGCTTGTTGATCGCTGTCCTTAGTCGATCGGTATCAAAGCCCTCGAACGAAACGCCTTCAATCAAGAACTCTTCTGGTGACCCTAACCATTTAGGAGTGATAACCAGATCTGCGTCTCCAGCGGTCGTTCTAACAATGTTGATGTTAACGTCACTAAATAAACCAGTCGCCATTAATCTAGTTTGTAGATTCTCGACTACTTGGTCATCAAGACGTTCACCTACTGTTACCGCGTTATGAGCATACTCAGCAACTATCGAGCTGCTATATCCTGTCTTCACGATAATACCACTCAATTTTGGTCGTGTGTCTGTGATCTGAGGCGACCACACAATCAACAGAATTAGGCCAAGCAGAATCTTCGACATACATACCTCCAAAAAATTGAACAAGGATAGCCGGAGTATTTCGGCCTATTTATCGCTAAGACGAAATTCCGGCCTTTTGCCTCCAACCATTGTGTCTCTAACTGAAATCCAATAATGCCTGGGATGAAGCTGTCCGGTCGTCGGGTCCTTTTTCGAATCGGTATATGGGTTTTGTTTCGCCGTATTTCCCTCCCAGATTGTAACCTTAAAAGTAATAGACGCAGAAGCGCGCCCGAGTCCGTCGCCAGGAATGATATTTCCTGCTTTGTAGAGGAATTTCGCCTCATATGTGAATTTTTCAGGGTGCTTGTCATCGTCTGTCTTTATTAGTTTGACCTGTGTCTGACCTACCTGCTCGGCCGCTGTCTCAATCACTCCTTGGAGTTCGGGTCTTTGCCAATTGTTTGTCTCATCGGGTCCTACATTCGATTCGTATTTTACCGAAACCTCAAATAATCCGCCCTCAGCGACCTCGTCATCAAAACCCTTCGCTTTGTCGATGGGCTTCGTTTTAACGGATATGACATTAGGTACGCGCTTCGAATCCTGCGTCGGCTCTGACGCATTCGCCGCCGCGGCGTCAGCGTTGCTCACTATTGCCGTAACGTCCTGCCATGCCATCGCATCCGAGTAAGCGTTCTCGCTTAAGTAGCCTCCTTGATCACCTTTGCTTGGTGGATCGAGTCTCACATGGCCCGTTGGATCGATGAAGTTTGCGGGGTTGTTCCCAACATAAGAATATCTATTGAGAGTTTGGGGATTCATAAGCGAACCTATAAGCGAGTCGGCGCTAGTAAATCTCCCCTGTGACGAAGCGAAATATCTGGCCGCAAAATAATCTAAACCAGTTTCAGTATCTCGTTCTTTTGAGGTGAACTGCTGACGAAGGCCGTCGGTAGCTCCAAAACCGGACCCACTTGAGCGGCCACCGATGCCGCTGCCCAGTGACTCTCCGAAAGGTTTGAAGTCGTGACGACTAACAACGCCTGCCGATGAATTCGTAACGACGCGCGGTGAACCAAGGTAATCTGTTGTCAGGTAGCGCGTCCCATTCGAGCCTGGTTCAATTGTCGCGACCACCGAATAAGCAGCACAAACATACTCCTTGCTGATTGTTCCGTTGGCACCATTGAACTCCGCTATGAGCTGTCCTCCAACACCATAAATGAATCTCAAATTCTCACCGAGTAACTTCCGTACTCGTAGCCCTTCTCCATCGTAGGTGTACGCCGACGCAGCATCGACTTTGACAATCTTGTTTTCGGCATCGTACGTGTAGGCATGACTCCCATCATTGAGCAGATTCCCCACTGAGTCGTAGGAATACCCAACCATCCGGTTGTTGCTGTTAAATGTAATGCCGCTACCAACAATCGAACGATTGCCATAACTGTCGTAACCATTTGTCTGTGACCAGCTAGAGCCGCCGTTCTCCTGTGCGGTTGCCAAACGGTTGAGCGAATCATATGAAAATGTCTGGCTGTAACTCAGGCCCCCACCCGAATATGTCAGACTCAGCACGTTGCCATTGTTATTGCTGGTACCATAGTTGTAATTGAGATCAATAACGGATGTCGGCGCGCCCGAGGTGCCCAATCTAATTTCATAGGGCTGCAACCTACTGTTGAAATTGGTCGCATGTATTAAGTTATTGCCGTAAGTCTCGGTCGTAACTACCTGGTGGGGAGAATAGCCAATGCCACTCACGCTCGCACCACTGCTGTAACTGGTTGCATTACTGGTGAGCGAACTCAACCTTCCTGCTGCATCGTTAAGGTGACTAACCACGCGTCGATCACCGAAACCGGGCACAGCTGGGTAGGTTTCATTCTGAATGGAACCATTTGCGTAATAGGTTGCTTCTACGAGGTAGTTGATCGCGTCGGTCTGTTGGTACTGCCGCAGTACCCTTCCAAGAGCATCATAACCTCGATACGTTCCAGCGCTACTTCCGTTGCCGTAGGTGACCGCGATTAATCGACCCGCAGCATAGCCACGAGCGAAACTTGGCGCGCCTCCAGGAAGTGTTTGCGCGTCGTAGAAATAACTAACCAGAGGAGTTTGCGGATTGTCGTTATAACTCTTCGAGACGATCCGATTTAGAGCGTCATACGCAAACGTGGTGGTCACGTTACGAGCATCGGTCCTGTGAAGTAAATTTCCGTTATTGTCGTAATCAAACGTGACGGTACCGCTTTCAGGGTTGGTTGCTGAGGTTAACCGAGCCTGAGAGCTATAGACAAAGGTTCGAGTCTGTGCTCCTTGACTAACAGTCTTTAGATTTCCAAAAACATCATAGGAGTAACTTGTAGGCTGTACGGGCATTGTGGTGCTTCCCAAATTGCCACCCGAGTCTGGTTCATCCACTCTGGCGAGTTGCCTCAATCCATCGATCATAGTTCGTCTAACTTTGCTCGCCTGATCCGTGACTGTAACGAAATTCGCATCATAGGAAGACACTACAGTCCCAGTGCCGGCCGAGTTTGTTCCCCAAGGCGATGGAAGACTTGCACCGCTGAATGATTGCAGTTCAACAACGCGGCCGCCGTTGTCCCTCTCTCTTCGAGTCCACCCCATTGTCTCTTCACCACTAGCCGCCGCACTTGTTGCCGCACGATAAGGATTGGAGATCAGGGTGTAGGAGAATGAACCACTATAGAGATAACGTGTTTGGACCTTAATGCCAGTGCTCTCGTCAGTAGTGCTCTGAGTTAACGCATCTTCTAGCTGCCGACTAAGGCGCAGACGTCCGAGTTGGTCGTAATGCTGAATCGAAACGATCCTAGCATCATCCATTGTGTTTAGATCGGAACGTACAATTACTCGCCTGTTAGAAGACGAGTATTCGGTAGTGACTCGCGTTTCCTCTGTCTTATTTTCTGCGGCCCGAACCAAGGTGGGCCTGCCGAAGACATCATGTGTCGTCGATGTTGAGACACTGTTATCTACATCCGTGACGCGTGTGGTCACACCTGTAGAAAAATCGTATTCGCGGTTTTCCGTCCGTTGCACAGTCGTTTGATACGCACTCTTTATCTGTGTTGGGTAAAGATTTGAAAAGCCTCCAACTGGTCCGTAACTAATCTGAGTCTGGAAACCACGAGCGTCAGTACTCAATGTCGGATTTCCGTAAGCGTCAAACTGGTGCGATACGGAAATCGAGTTTCCGCTTGAGAGTGGATTGCTGTAGGTTCCCTTCGTTGAATCCCAAGTCTTAACTTGAATTAGATTTCCAGTCGTAGCCGAATTATCGAAGAACGACTCGGTTCGTCCATACGTTTGCACACCATCGCTAACTTCTCTCGAATAGACGGCGCTTCGCAGATTAGGCGAACCGGAGTTCCAGTAAGAATCCGGAGAGTTTGAAGTGCCGTCACTTGCATCCGGCGTTGGGCGGCAATAAGCAGTGGTCGTTACGCGTTTAAGGAGGGCAGTTCCAGGTATTCCGGTTGGACGGCCATTAGCATCTCGAGAAACACTGCTGTAGTCGACCCAGTCATACTCGGCAACGCGTGTCACATTTCCATTCTTATCGTAATTGAAATCCTTGATCGCGGTTTTTGAAAAATTCCCCAGGGCATCTTTGATCGAAGTGAATTGGGTCTTTACAACTGGATTGATACCCATTTGTGTCGACGTAAAGCCATATGTTTTATTTTGAAGCCACAATTGTTCCACTAAAGTTCCATCTGGATATTGTGTGCTGTAGGTGAGACCTGATTCGGGGATTGAACTTGCGGTCGATCCGTGTATTTCAGAAGTAACTCCACCATCTGGGCCCGTTACTGAACCGGCTGTTGGACCAGCACCATAGGTCCAAGTTTCAGTGATTGGTGTCGAAGACCCATCATATTCCTGGTTGTAGGTTAGGTTCTTAGTTCGAGGATAATTTCGCTGAATATCTTTCCAAAACTGATTGTCTTGTCCGTCCTTTAGGTAGGCATAAGTGGACTGCGCACCGCTTGGGAGCGTAATAGAACTAAGTTCGCCGTAGCCATATGAAGGTCCAAGAGGAGCGGGGTCATCTGGCGCATTGTAGCCGAATGTGTAAGGCGACAATCCGGACTGGGTCGGGGGAGTTACTTGAGCAACCACCATCAAATAAGCACCCAGACTATCTGTAGTGCACGGGCTGTTTGTAGTGCGATATGTTTTGCTAACATCGATTGCCTTCCACTTGACGGTCCAAATCATTTCCTCATTGTTAACTCCCCATGCATGAATGTAGTCATACATTGGATTACCCCAGGGGCCGTACTCAATAACCAAAAACCGATTCATTTGATCAATTATTTTGACGGCAGGATGAGTATTCCAAGTAGTATTTTGAAACTCGATGTAGTTGTTGTTTCTGTCATAAATACGCTGAGGAGTATTACCTCCGGTTGCTCTTGATCCATCACCGAAATAAATTGTCCAAGCGTTGTTGGTCCAATCCGAATCACCATCAGATCCAAAATAGACTCTGAAATATGTTCCGTCAGTGCTGACATAAGTTTGATTGCTGGGCAGGTTGGAATAGTAACCAGAAGGATCACCTGTCGAGCCGAGCGGCATGAGCGTATGAATGCTGCCATCAGGAAATCTGAATTGCAGCTTGTTCTTTCCCTGCGGGTTCGAAAGTAGTTCGGGCTCGTAGCGAAAATTGTAGTGCCACCCACCTCCATCACTCTCCAACAGGAACGTTTGGGTGACGAGATGATTTACACAATCCGGAAACAGCTCAGTTTCAGTAGTCCACAACTTGCTGTTGTAATTAAGCCTCACCCCGGCACTCAGGCCGTTACGTCCTGGAGGCAACGAGACGAGCGCCAAATCAACCATTAGATTGCCATTCGTGATGTTAACCGATTCGATTTGGCTTGAGGCAACGGAAGCACCAGCGTAGGTCCCCGTTTTGGGATCTTGATCTTGGGTCTGGCCAATCACCCTTATCGCAGTTGTGCTAAGACTTAAAGCTAGGAGAATGCTCGCGGCTGCATGATTACTGAAGAGTATGTGAGAGCGGTTGAATGAAATAAAAACGCGCGACATAACGGCTCCTGTTGTATTGAGCCCTCTGCGCACTGTGGGCTAGAATGCCCTTTGCCCAGAACTCATCCTTTGCACAGCATTGCAGAGGTTTTGAGTTTTTGGTTAGGCTCCGTCGTCAGCTGCTAACTGATTACGGAGCCGCTTCTCTTAAGAGTTCGGCCTGAAGCTATAGATCCTTGTCGAGGTGAAACGAATGAAGGGGAATAGAACCGTCAACTTAGGAGTGCTGAGTTTCTAAAAAGACGCGCCGCAATCTACTCTCATACTAAGTCACTGTCAATAGAATTGTTTACGAAATTTTGTGTGACAACATTTTTATGAAGAACAATGGTAGAGATTGGAACAACCGCAAACAATCAGGACCTGGATTCTCCACAGCGACTCGACTGTTGGCCCAGACCTGTGAATCGAATCTTCTGGCTGCTGCCAAGATCCCACTACAACTGACGGTAAGTGGTTTCGATGTCTCTTCGAATATCGTCACGACTTCCACCACAAGCGAGTGGCAAGCATTTAACTAATAGGTTGCGGTTTTCCGTGTCGATCTTAACGCACAAACCTATCAGACTGGTCCAAGACAAACTTTGCGAAGTTCACTCAGAAAACCAACCCTTGGAACAAAGTAATTACAGCGAATTGAATTACCGTCCGCGGCCGGTGGACTGAACCCCTAGATTGAGACACTCGAAATAGGCACTTTTAGCACAGAAAGGAGCTGCAAGTGGCCAAAAGACGAGTGGGACGCTATTCGAATGAGTTTCGGCGTGCATGCGTCGAGCGCATGAAAGAATGCGACGACATCTCGGCGCTGTCTAGGGAGTTGGATATAGATCGGCGACTACTGTACCGCTGGCGCGATCAGTATGACCCACCTGATAAGAGCGAGTGGCCGCCACCACAGAACTCACGCGAATCCACCCTGCGTAAAGAAGTCAGCCAACTCAAACGAGTGCTGGCCGAGAAAACACTGGAACTAGATTTTTTCAAAGGTGCCTTGCAAAAAATCGAGGCGCGACGGCAGCCGAGCGACGGCTCTGGCGCGAAAGCATCTACGACCAAATCCGGGAAGTGATGTCTTTGCAAGGCAGCTTGAGTATTGAACGGATGTGTCAACTGGCCCAGGTAAGTCGTGCCGGCTTCTATCGCTCGCTGCAGGAGCGTTCGCCGGTCGAAGAAGAGATGGAAGTGCGGTCCACCATTCAACAGGTCGTGTTGGAGCACCGGCGGCGCTACGGCTATCGACGAGTCACTGCAGAACTGCGTCGGCGCGGTCTGCTCGTCAATCATAAGCGGGTTGCGCGAATGATGCGTGAAGACAACCTGCTGGCGATCCAGCCGCGCGCTTTCGTCGTCACGACTGATTCAAAACACGAGTTTGAAGTGTATTTGAATCTCGCCAGCCACCTGAAATTGACCGGCATTAATCAGCTCTGGGTGGCCGATATTACTTATATTCGGCTGCAATCGGAGTTCGTTTATCTGGCGGTGATCCTGGATGCGTTCTCTCGCAAAGTGGTCGGCTGGGCATTGGAGCGAACCATGGCTACACGCTTAACCAAGACTGCGTTGAAGCAGGCAATCGCTGCGCGCGAACCGGCGCCGGGCTTGGTCCATCATTCGGATCGCGGACTGCAGTACGCTTCAGCCGAGTACGTGCAGGTACTTAAAGAACACCAGATGATCCCCAGCATGAGCCGGCCAGCGAATCCATACGACAATGCGAGTTGTGAGAGTTTATGAAGACGCTCAAGCGCGAAGAGATCTATGCTAACGATTATCGTGATCTCGAACACTTGCGCAGAAACGTCGAAGCCTTCATCGACCATTACTATAATCGCTGTCGCTTACACTCCGCGCTCGGCTATCAACCGCCGGAGGAGTTTGAGCAGCAACTAAAGACCGCGACAACGTTCGCTGCAGCGACGATGAGTTTTTTCAGGCATGAGGAGGACTATCAACCCGATAGGATTCTCTTAAACACGAGGAGCGGCCCGCAGACCGCTCCTCCGTCCATCGGTTTCGATGAGTCTCCGGCTGGTTATTCCTTGACGAGTTGCTCTCCAGCAGAGCTCGCCTCCGCTTCACCAACCAACGGAGATTCTGAACCAGAAGTGCGAATGTGAGAAGCCAATTTTATTCAACTGCAAGTGTGGCTAATTCAAATTGTCTCAACGGAGGGGTTCACCCCACCGGGTTGTGGCCAATTTGTGGACAGAATTCTCAGCACTCAACCGATAACGAATGGGAACGAATGGGAACGAATGTAAAAACCTCGAAATTCTTTGGTGGCTGCAACTTTCGAAAAGGTAAATACTTACGTTTTTGCCGCGCTCATAATTCGGGACCGTGAGGTCGGTGGTTCGAATCCACTCGCCCCGACCAATAACTCACACTCCATCAACTACATACCGTCGTGATCGTTAACGGGGTTTTTTCCTCTTGTGGCCAATTTGTGGACACAATTTTTTATTTGCCGAAAAACCCCGCCCTGGTGCTGTGTCACCATCTGCAAAAAACCGCCTGAAAACAAAAAAAGTTGAACTGGGTCCTCACCGATGGTCCACCCATCCAGCCGTCGGAACCGTGCGCTCGTCAAGACGTAAATCGTTGATTTGCTTAAGATAGCGTTAGTTCGCAGGAAGAGGACCGTGTGGTCAGTCTAATTTACGTATTCACATCTTTGTAAGCATCGGTCTTCCACGACAGGAATTTGCAGATATATGCTTACTTAGATTTCGACTGGTAGAACTCGTGTCCATAATCTCGCCGAATCCTTGAGCAGGCACCCTGGTTCGACGGCTGCCAAGATCGGATAAACTGATGGTCGCTGAATCTGCGCTTCCTTAGTGAAACCTTGCGTTGTAGTCGGACGGTGAGCTGTAATTTGCAATGGGTGTGCTTTAAGTCTTAGACCCGTTCGTTGAGTTAGGCACAACATTCCGCTCAGTTTCTTTGACCATTCAATTATTCTCATACGAGCATGAAGACGCGCGACGACTTCTCCGAGTATACCAAGCGGACACTTGCAGTCCGCGCAGCTCACTTCTGTTCAAACCCTCATTGCCTAAAGTTGACGGCAGGACCTCATTCGGAGCCCAATCGAAGCCTTTCTACAGGACATGCTGCTCACATCCACGCTGCATCGCCGCTGGGACCCCGCTATAACAAGAAGCAGACTCCCGCTCAGCGCAAATCGATCTGTAATGGTTTGTGGCTGTGTAGAGAGTGCGGGGATATCGTTGATAAAGACGATGCACCTCATACGCCTGAACTGCTGCGCCGTTGGAAATCGGACCACGAAGCGATGATTGCTGAAGTTCGCACGAAAGGCTATTCCCAGGGTCTTGCACTGCTTCAATCTCGACGGCAGGAACCAGCGATGGCGAAAAAGATTATCGGTGCCCTGGAAGACAGACGAGCGCTCTGGCAGACATTTGACGCTGAGTTTCCCGATCGTGTTCGCCACTCTCTCGATCATCTGCGTTCGCGCTTTGTTGATTTGCGTTCTGAACTGCCGCAAGGAAGTCCACTTGATCACGTCCTGCTTTCGCTCATCAAGACTATTCACACGTTCTTCAATGCTGTTGAGACTTCTGACCTCACCCGTCTACGCTGTGATTGGAATAATCCGGAATGGCATCGTTTCAGTGATGCTTTGGCAACTCTGCGCAAAGCAGTTGGGCTTCAAATCTCAAATCTGGCAAAGGCCTATGGTGTCGCTCTCAGTGCGGATCTTCAAACTTTGTCACCTCGTTACGCAACGCCACTGAACCCGATCCTTGGTTCTAAAATAACGTAGTCGAATAAAGAAACTGGGTTCCTTCCTACTGTATGAAAGGAACGCATCATACTATCTCGCCTCGTCGACAGGAGTGCGCGAAACCATCGCGGTACGAAGTGGCGCCATTCCGCGACAGCATCCGCATATCTTCCGGTGGGGCTGCCATCGCGGTTGCGACTTGGTGCGATGGTTGCCTTGAAGGAGCCTTACAGGTTTACCCTTGAATCTGCAAGCTTTAGATCGCGCAGCAAACGGTCAAATAATTCCTGATAGGTATCGGGATCTTTCCAATTCGTGAAGTCTCCAATCTGACGTTGTCTCCTTAGTGATGCAGCCCAAGCCTTCTGAGTATTTATTACTGCGTCATCTATTCGGATAGGAAACAAAACTAAGCGCTTCTCTTTATGCTCTCGTTCAAGCGCACTCTCCACTTCATCCTCAACCCAAGAGCTTAAAATAGAATCTTCGGATAGGACTAGTAGTAACTTGTCATGCAATCTGATTGATTCATCGATGCGCTGCCTGAATTTGTCACCGGTCTTTAAGTCTTCTGGTGCGAACCAGCAATGAATCCCTCTGTCTTGAAGATCGTCATACAGTAGTTTTGCAAATTCATGATCCTTATTAGAGTGGCTTATGAAGCAGGAATAGAATTCAATCGGCTGTCCGGTTAGTGAAGGCGCGTATGCTATGAAATTGTCCGGGACGCCCGCTCCCCGTAGGAACACTTCCGGTATGTTACCCTGGGAGCGATAGATCGTCGCGATGCCAATAACGGATGGGCCATTATGAATTACTGCATCCAAGCCTATTACCTTGTCGAGGTAATTGTCACCGAAGACAGTGGCATTCAAGATAGATTCACTCAGATCTGCTTGTGTAAGGTCAGCTTGGGTGAAATCCACCCCGCCCAGATAAATCCCTCTTAGATTGGAACTCATGAGGTAAGCTTGTCGGAAGTCGGCGGCCTGTAATTCTGCACCTTCTAAGTTTGCCCCAACAAGGTCTGCCATGAAAAAATTTGACCTGCCCAAATTAGCTCTAGTCAAATTAGTATTATTGAATTTCGCTTCTGAGAAATCAGCAGAGTCAAGCTGCATGCGGCTGAGATCTCGACCGCTAAAATCCACGTGACTCAGGTCTGCTTCGGCAAGGTAGGCATCGCGGATGTCTATTCCATGTAAATCAACTCCACGTAAATCGGGTCTTATATGATAGTTACGATTCCGCCACTGGTTCCATGCGTCAACGCCCTGCCTCAGTATTTCAAAATGTTCGCGGTCTGCCATTACTGTCAACTCCTATGGGCACAAGCCTAGCACGCGACGTTGAGGTCCTGATGCTACTTGGTCTAATTACGACAAAACCTAATCAACGAGCTGGTACGCGATACGGCATCGATAGAGCCTGGCTGGCCCTACCACTAGAATGCTTCAGGCGTAGATTCACAATTTCATGCAAGAGGAGAAGCTCTAATGTCCCAGAATACTCCGTTCATAAGAAAACTTGTTTTTGCCATTCCGCTCCTTTTGAATCTAATCGTTTTTGCTTCTGTTGCCACGCAGGAGCAAGAATTGCCAATGGATACGGTTAATGCGTTGCTGGATCCGAAGACATTAGGAGTGAACAAGCACAAGAAACCAATCTATTCCAATGGAATTTTAAACGGTCGTTACATGGAACAGGATATTCATGGCAAATGTGCAGATGCAACTTTCAAGCATTGGGATGAATTCCATTTAAAGCAGTGCACATATAACCAGCCGGACAAGAAATTTCCTCAGGGAGGAAAAACGGCAACCGTAATTATGTTGAATCCCGAAAAAGAGGTCTTAGCTAAATGGTTAGTGGCAAGTTGTATGATCGTCAAAGGAAATGTTGATATGGTTGATATCAAAGATTGTGCTGTTACGCTCGCCAAGGCTGTCATCGAAGTATCGGGAAGTCAATTTGCTATCGCTGGAATAGTTCTTGAAGACGAGCTTCCTAGGAACAAACCCGACGGAGTACAGGAAGCGTATACCTTCCGCGATGGAGTTACGGTCATTGTGCAAGATGGAATGTCAGTTGGATTTACCGGAGGTTTTGGGACGAAAGAAAACGATATAGCTCTTGAACCAAATAGGAAAGTCCTGTCAACGGCCTCGAACATGGGACCGGCGAGAATTCAAAATACTACGAGAGAAGATTATAGGAATTACATGGGCCATAAGGCCAAAGATGTTAACGGAATTGCCTGGGTGGATGTGGTTAGAGAGTTGTATCAGGATGCTTGGAAACGAGCGCATGACGACACTTCGCCTGAAACTGTGCAAAAATACCGCAATGATTTGATGGTCGCAAAATGTTACTCGTTAATGGGCGTCAAACCGCCAGAATGAAGTACCGAGGCGAAAGCGATTTCACATGACGTTAACGAATCCAGCTCTTTGCCTAGTATTCCTGTAGTGTCTTTCTGTAGTGTCTTTCTTGACTTTCAATAGCAGCGAGTGTAGTTTCTGGCCGTCCTATGATGGCTAAATGTCGGGATTTGATTTCCTCGCAAACCCGCCCGACGTCAACTTAACTCAGTCTTTTCTCAGACGAGCCGGAAGGCAAAGGCCCGTTATTTCGGATTAGCTAGGATCGTTTTCATCCGGCGATAGAAGTGTCGCTCCCAACGCGTTTCGAAATACATCGTGGCCAAAACTCATTAGTCTTGGAGGCCAACCCCCATGAGAATACAACGAATCATTGTTTCGACTTGTGCAATAGCAATACTAATGATGTCAGCGGCGCTTCGTGTTCGGGCTCAAAGTACATCTCCGTGGATAAAAATAACGGATGACAGCCCAGCGGCATTACCGGCCGGAGGTCTGATGAATCCGACGGTTGGAGATGCTTACATCACCGTACAGTTTGTAGACGCCGGTGTGTTCCAGAAGTCTAATTGGTGGACCAACCTGGTTGAAAAGAATCGCGTCGCCACCGCAAACACAGCGCTATCAGGCACAATCAACGGCCGCAGCATCGATGACGCGCGCGCAAGCAAGCCAATCGAGCTCAGGAAAAACAATAGCCTCGTCGGCTTTGGTTTCGCACAATTCATCATCGAAAGATTCCCGACGACCTATTCCAAACTGGAATTACGAGTGAACATTGCAAAGTCTGCCCAGGATGGTTTGGCTGATCTGTTGTCAGCGCTGGGTGACATTTCCAGTAGCACTCCCAGCCTCCAGGTTTCCCAGTCCACTATAGGGATTATCAACGGGTCGAAAGCCCTGGCAGATTTCCTATTCAAAAAGCAGCTCATCAAGGCTCATGCACAAAGCGTCATGCAGTTTCCCGCCTCGGGCAACTCATTACCGGCGGGTCTTTATGTTTCGCTGGCTGGAGATTCAGCCGCGGATTATGCTGCGATTACAAATAATCCGCAGAACCTGCACTGGAATGCCGCACTGACATGGAATGGCGCCGGGATAGAGAGCCTGAAGCTCAGCTACTACGTTGTCCGAGTAAGTTACGACCGGCGTGTCTTCGCCGATCCGCTCGCGTCATTGAGCTTAACGTCCAAACCCTGGGTGGCTCTATATCAAATCGCTAACGGCAAGGTGAGCTTGATTGTGCCGGGAACCGATCTTCAAGCCTTGAAAGTTGAAGTCATACATCATCTGATCAATGCCAACACGCTATTGGATGCTGACCCCGACTATATTCAGGCAGAAAAAGACGAAATAAAGAGTGCGGTTCTGGCAAAGATAAATGCCTTGCTGAATCAAAAACGTCCGGGTGCTCCGCCTTTCAGTGTGCCAAGTGACACCTTGGGCCTGAGGATCCTGATGGAAGAACTTCAGAAGAAGAATGAGAAGCCCAAGTAATGTAAGCTCCACGCAAAGTTCTCATTCGCAAGAGGTGAACCAGCTGAATCGTTTACGTGATTGTTATGCTGTTTGTGGCGCTGACCGTGCCAGCGCCTGCGTACCTCACTGAAGGCAATCTAAGTGAAACAGGATGGAGGTTGGCACTGCGCAGCGGAGAGATATGCTCCGGGAGATAGAAGCGACACTTCTTTGGTGATTAAGATCAGGCGCCCGAAAGGATGACAACGACGAAAACCTTCGCCTTGCTACTCACCGCAATTGTCGGGGTTGCGTTCGCCCAGGAATGCGGGCCCGGAAAGAACGTCGCATCAAATGCGGCAATCGCTGCTGATGTTAGTAGCGACAACAAAGCCAAAGATGCGCCCCCCATCCGTCTCGATCTTTCAAAAGATGACCAATATCTCGTCTATTACGATTCCTGGGATTTGAACAAAATTGAGCTCGTAAAGAACAAGTTCAAAATCATAATCCTTCATCCTGGCAACGATGCGACGATGGTATCAGCTGAGCAGGTCCAAAAACTGAAAAACGGAAATGCGACAAAAGTTTTTGGCTATTTGACGATTGGAGAGGATGACACTTGTTCAGGGGACGAAGTCAAGTCAAAAGATAAAAAGCTGAAGTGTGCAAAGCAAAAGCTTCCTTATAACGACAAGCTCGGGCCGGTGACGTTGAAGAGCGGTGCCAGGGAGTTCGAGAAGAATGGATATCCCTCTTATTTGGTCGATCTGAATGGTGACAAAGAGCCGGACATCAACGAGAGTTGGAACAGCTTCTATATCGACGCGGAAAATGAGAATTGGAGGAAGATAGTTTTTGAACGAGCGGGGAAGGTTGCCAACCTCGGCATCGATGGATTGTTTCTTGACACGCTTGATACTAGTCAGAATTTCACAGAGTCCCAGCCCGGAATGCTTCATTTGATACGAGACCTCAAGAATGCAACATTTGACGGCAGACAAATGATTCTGATTGCGAACCGCGGACTCTTCTTCTTCAAGAAGAACCATTGTGAAATTTGCAATTCTGTTTCTGCCGTAATGTTTGAGAACCTCTTCACCAGTCAGTGCGTCAGTAAGAAAGACGATAAAAACTGCAAAGAGGACAGCAGCGGAATTGAGGCGTCATTTCTCAACAATGGCAACGGTGAAGCTCTGAATGATTTGAAAGAAGTGCAGGTTGAATATCCTCAACTTCAGGTGCTCGTTTTGGAATATGTCGGCAGGCAACAAAAGAAGCCTCCATGTAAGGATTTGTTGAAAGGCACACTCGAAAAATTAACCAAAGGAATTACTGTTGCGGCTTCCCATTTTGAATATGATGGTCGCTATCCTTATTACGTCGCGCCCAGCCAGTTAAATGTTCCGGCGGGAGGCAAGAGTGAAGATTACTTCCCGGTATTCTCCGCTAGTGGCCGATTAGACTATGCCAACTGGTGTCGCTGAATTGACCGCCGAAACGTTGACATTGTCAGTTGACTTTCGCTCTTGCTTAATCTAAAAGGGCCATACTTCACAGGTTCCGAGCAACTTTCTATTCCTCGCGCTCAGACTTCTGCACTGCGGAATAATGCTGTCGACGAGCCAGTGAAGGGGGTGCCTTTCTTCGTTGCTCGGTAGTCTTTCAGTAATCCAGGACGCGTACAAAAATGATCATCGAGTATGTTGTAAAAAAGGCTTTGGATGAGATCTATGGTGCTGCCAAACGCCTCTTAAACGAAAAGGACGAAAAACTGATTTCCGATAGATCTGACGTCGAAGTTGCGATTAAGGATCATATTCAGTTCGTGACAGGCTGGTCGGAAGAAGTCTCTTTTTTGGACCTCAAACGGGCAAGGCTTACAAAGGAAATATTTATACAGCCGTATTTGTACGTTATGCCTCTAAGAAGACGAGTTCAACCCGATGAAGTACTTGAAAGCATTTCTTTGAAAGAGATCGTAAATGAAGATGCACGCCACTGTGTGTTATTAGGTCAGCCCGGTGCCGGAAAAACCACATCAATGAAATATCTTTGTCAAGCGCTCTGCTTGGATGAGAAGTTTGGTTGTGAGGGACTTTCCTTTCCGATAGTTATTCGCTTCCGCGACTTAAACACCGCGAAACTGTCGGATGAGGCCACTATATTAGTCGATTCGATTTCTAACGTTTTGGGGTTGCGTGTGGGCATGCCCGACGGCCGGAAAATACCGGCAAGCGCAAGTTATCGAAAATCCATTATAGAAAGATTAGTGATAAGCGTTCTGAATTCGCTACGTGTGCTCTTGATTTTAGATGGATTTGATGAGCTCACCGATCCTGAAAAACGCAAAGAGGCGATAAATGATATTCGGAATCTTGCTACTCGCCTTGACGCCACAACCATGATAATAACGTCTCGGACGGGCGAGTTTGAATACAGTATCGAAAACCTCTCACAATATGAACTGTGTCCTCTAAACTCGGAACAAATACTATTATTTGCTTCTCGCTGGTTGGGGGATGAGCAAAGCGTCGCACCCTTCCTAAAGCAAATATATGACTCCCCTTTTATAGATACAGCGGTTCGACCATTGACTCTTGCACATCTTGCCGCGATCTATGAACGAATTGGCGAAATACCGAAAAAGCCAAGAACAGTTTATCGAAAGGTCATCAATTTGCTTTTGGAGGAATGGGATCAGCAAAGGTCAGTCAAGCGAAATTCCAAGTACGCAAACTTTGAAGTGGATAGAAAGTTCGAATTCCTCTGCCATCTATCCTTCGCAATGATGCAAAAAATGGTGTTCTCACATGGAGATTTGATTAACGTATATGATCGTATCTATAAGGATTACGATTTGGAACCAAATGAGGCAAAGCAGGTAGTTAATGAGTTGGAGAGTCACACCGGTTTATTTGTTCAGACCAGTTATGAAGCATTCGAATTTGCCCATAAGTCGCTTCAAGAATATCTCGCTGCTGAGTACATAGTGAGGCTGCCTAGCATCCCAAACCAACCGGAGATGCTGTCGCAGTTACCAAATGAGTTGGCCATTGCAGTGACAATTTCATCTGATCCGAGCCGATATTTAGACGAATTGGTTCTCAATAGGTTACTAAGAATCGAGAAAGGGGAGGGAATGTTGCGGCCTGGCATTTTGGCTACTTTTGTAGGCAGCTTTGTGAGAAGGCTTTTGTTAGAAAAGCCTGACTTCTATATAAGCGCGGAATATGGCATTGCATTGATCATTCTTCATCATCTAATGCTGGCAGGATCCTTTGAGTCAAACTTTTATAAAGCCATTCATGATGAAGAGTTCGAGAATCTTGTCAGACGACTGGTTCCCGAGAAAACGTGGATGCTGATAAAGCAGGCCTTCTCGAAGAGTAAAGTTCGAAGGACAGGCCCAGGTAGTGATATATATTTAATGCTTAAACAGGGTTCTGTCCGAAGACCAACGGTCTCCTCCGAATCGGATTATCATCTAGTGAACAGCCTACCCACTAGGTTCTATATACGAGAATCGCTACTCGATTAATGAACCAGCGATCACCGCCCAATGAAAACAGATCGGTCGCGCCTGAGCCTAATTCTTGCAGACGAGACTGAGCCGACCTTGCATTAAGCGCTACTACAATTGTAGGCTCGAAGCTCTGACGGAAAGCGAACTCCGCGCGCCGTTCTCAAAGGAATTAGCACCATCGAACACGCCAGACGAAAACCCAACCCGAAACATTAGATCCGAGTCGGAAAACTTGTGGCCAATTTGTGGACAGAATTCTCAGCACACAACCGATATAGAATGGGATGGAATGGGAACGGATGTAAAAACGCTCAAAATTCTTGGTGGCTGCAACTTTCGAAAAGGCAAATACTTACGTTTTTGCCGCGCCTATCATTCGGGACCGTGAGGTCGGTGGTTCGAATCCACTCGCCCCGACCACTAACTCACAACCCATCAATTACATACTGTCGTGAGCGTTAGCGCTCTTTTTTCGTCGTGTGGCCAATTTGTGGACAAAATTTTCGGATTTACAGAATTACCCGCTTTTAGGCTCCGGCATTATCTGCAAAAACCCGCCTAAAAAGAAAAAAGTTGAAAGCGGGTTCTTACCGATGGTCCAATTGATCACCCTCGGAACCGTGCGCTCTATCAAAGTGTAAATCACTGATTTGCTTAAGATAGTGTTAGTCAGAGAGGTTAGTCAGAAGGAGGACAGACCGTGTGGTCGGTAAGCTTTAAGTGATGGGATTCCAATTCTCAACCGCGCCCTACTCTAACGGCAGATCGGCATTCACGGTCCCACACTAATAAAATCAATAGGACCTGGATAACTCACGTGTACGCTGCATAAGTTGATTAAGTCGCCAGCGGAGTCAGCCAAAATCTTGTCAAAAACTTTGAGGTCGTGAGGATCTCTGTCCTTATTATATGGGTCGCTCACATCTAACGGTCATCGGTTATTGAGATCTATCTTCTCTGTCCGCAATAGGTGATGGATTTGCCAAAAATAGGAATTACGTCTACAACGAACAGCGGCTCGACAATGTGGATGTTCGAATCTTCGAGCCGATAGGGAACGGCTTCTACCGGGATAAGCACAACGTTCGCAAAGGTCGGTTTGCTTCAGCTCAGGCGCTCATCACCAGAATCTAAACCAGTCAGCTTTGATCCGTACTCTTTCGACTACCTCGGGTGCGGCTTCGTCAGGGATAGCTCGGGAGTCTACAATGAAAAAGGTCTCAGGAAGATCTCTTCGAACACAACAAGCATGGAAAGCACGATCAAGTAATTGTCGTTCTCGATCGTATTGACATTGTGGACGCCAAGACATTCGAAGTGGTGAAGGATGGTCGCTCAACACGCTGTGAATCTAAAGATAGGTACTTCCTCTACCACACGACCTACCAGGGTGAATTCTTCAAGAGCGTCTAAGCAAAATCGTAATGATTTTTCTAAGACCAATAATCAAACGGACGGTCTAATAATCTCGGCAGATGAGGATGATTTGCCACGATCCGGCCTAGATGAGCGACTCGCACTGTTATCGCCAGTCTGAAAATTATAGCCGCTCAAGAGGCTAGGCTTTTTCAGGCACTAGCGGGCAAGTGCACACGAATGCGTTTCCTCGATTTCTTAGATGTGTGACTGATCCATTCGTATACTAAGTTCATACTTCACGAAGGGCAATCATCGGGTTCACTTTCGTCGCGCGACGTGCCGGGAGATAGCTAGCCAGCGCGGCCACTCCAAGTAAAAGCAAAGGCAGGATCAGAAACACGGCCGGATCATGCGGGCGGACACCATAGAGCAAACTTGCCATCATGGAGGCAGTGGATGCAGAAAAGACCAATCCGGCAATGATACCCAGGCCCGCAAGCGCGACGCCCCTGCGTAAGAACATTCTAAGAATGTCGTTCCGCCGCGCACCCAGGGCCATGCGGATAGCGATCTCCCGCGATCTTTGGCCGACCATATAAGACAACAAGCCGTAAATTCCGATGGACGCTAGAAGCACCGCCAGTCCAGCAAATCCGCCCACCAGATCGGCAGAGAAACGGCGCGAAGCCAGAGAGCGATCGAGCACGTCATTCATAGACGAAACACCGAATACAGGCAAGTCGTAATCAATGCTCTGGATTTCATGCCGAATCTGTGGTTCGAGCAGGGGCGCGGGCAGAGACGTCCGCAACACCACGCTCAGTCGCTTGCTGGAGTCTTGATAGGTCGAAACGTAGATGTGGGGAACTCCATCGATGTCGAGACCGTCATTCTTGATATCCTTAATAACACCCACGATGGTCGTCCATGGCTTGGTAGAGTCTTTTCCGAACCGCACTCGGCGGCCTAGCGGATCGCGGGTTGGCCAATACTTATGGGCGGTGCTTTCATCAATGATGGCCACCAGCGGTTTGCCGTCTTCATCGAACTCGGTGAATGAGCGGCCGCGTAGTAGCGTCGCTTGCAACACCTGAAAATAATCGGGGCTTATCCGAATTTTCTCGGCACTCAGATCCAGCGAAGACTCGACCGGTCTATCTTCAATCGCGAAGCCTTCAACGGCTAAGCCACCGACCGCGTTGGGGTTGCTATTGGTCGTCGGTATAGCTGAGGTGATTGCTGCGAGTTCCACTCCCGGAATAGCCTTGATGCGCCGCAGCAACTCACGATCAAAGGTGGCTCTGCGAGGAATATCGAGATACGGATCCGTCTTTGGATCGTTGGGGTTCGGAAGCTGTATGTTTGCCGTGACAACTTGAGTTGGATTAAAGCCTGGATTTTCCTGCAACAGATTCCACAGCGTACGCAGCAGCAAGCCAGCTCCGACCATCAGTATGACAGCGAACGCCAGTTCAGAGACAATTAGAACATCCCGCAATCGGCCGGTCTTAGTGCTGTAGCCGGATCCTCGACCGCCTTCACGAATGGCCGAGGTGAGAGCGCCTTTTGCCGAATGAAGCGCTGGAGCAAGTCCAAACACTAAGCCGGTGAGAATGGAAATCAGCAGAGCGAACGCCAGCACTACCCAGTCGATTCGTACTTCGTTGAGCCGGGGAAGGTTCGATGGCACAAAGCGCAGGATGAAGCCTAAAGTACCAACCGCGGTTGCGATTCCCGCGACACCGCCGATGAGCGACAGCAGCATGGACTCGGTCAGCATCTGGCGCACAAGGCGGCCGCGGCTCGCTCCCAGCGCTAGCCGCACCGCCATCTCTTGTTGTCGCCCGGAAGCGCGCGCCAAGAGGAGATTGGCAATGTTCAACGATACGATCAAAACGATCAGGATTACCGCACCCAGTAACACCAACAGCATGGGCCGAACCTTGCCCACCAAAGTTTCTTGCAATGGTTGAATCTCAATTGTCCATTGGGCCTGCGGCGGATAATCACCGGGAAAGTCCTGACGTAACTGGAGAGCCATGGCAGTGAGCCGGGCCTGAGCTTGCGCCAGTGTCAGGCCAGGCTTAAGTCGTCCGATTCCAGATTTTAAAATCCGGGTACCACGCATTGGCGGGGGAAAGGGATCTGCGCTGAATCCGAAGGGGCAAAACACTTCCGCGTCGCCGGAAGTCGTCGGTCCAGGATGGCGAAATCCGCGTGGAAGAACCCCGATAATTGTAAAGGGATCACCGTCGATCCGGATGGTACGGCCGATAACGTTCGGATCGGCGCCATAGTTACGGCGCCATAAGGCATCGCTGATCACGGCCAGTGGAGCGAAACCAGGTGCGAAGTCCTGCGGACCAAACAACCGTCCAATTTGCGGGATCACACCCAGCATGGAAAAGTAGCTGAAACTGCCATTGACCCCATCGACACGCTCGGGCTGTCCGGCGCCGGTCAAATTCTCGCTACCCTCGAAGATCGGGCTGACATCTTCAAATACATCCGCTCGCGACTGGAGGTCATCCAGTTCCGGTTTGGAAAACCTAACATCCCGCAATCCTACGCCGGGCTCGTTAAAGAAGATCCGTACCAAACGATCGGGATCGCGGTAGGGCAAAGAACGCAGCAACACGGCATTCACGATGCTGAAAATCGCGGTGTTAGCTCCCACGCCCAGAGCCAGCGTCAGGACAGCCACGATCGTGACTGTGGGTTTCTTGACGAGCATGCGCAAACCATAGCGAATATCCTGAAGCAACGTCTCCATGAAGAGCTCCTCCCGGTCAATATCTGTGACCATCAATAGACCGTCCAGGCAACGGACAAGATCTTCCACTGCCCATCAATTTTGCACACTTGCCAGACCTCGAGGCCTGAATGGTGAACCTTGTCGTTGATGACAAAATCGTAATTAAACGTCACCAGCCCCAGAGGGCCGTCCTGGCGAATCTCGATGTTGCGAAATCTCTCTTCGAGTTTGTCCTTCGACGTAGCGAGGAGTTTTGCAAATCCATCCAGCTGGCTCGGTCCAATCCCATCGAACTGAGCGTTATATTTGCGGGCGCTATCAATCTCTTCCTGGGTGTTGGTGTGATGAAAGAGCACATCAGGGTTCAGCACGAGCTTCGTTAGGGCGTAGCCGTCTTTGCGAATAACATCCTGACGGAACTCGTCCAACAGGCCGCGAATCCTTGTGATGTCATCGCCGTTGGAGTTGAATTTGGTTTCCGCGTCCTGTGCCGACGATTGAGAAACCAAGCCACACATGAGGAGTGCAACCAATACTGCGCCTGTTCTCTTCCTGTTCATATGCCATTTTCCTTTCAGATCTTAACTTTCTACGGCGTACCGAACTCTGTTCACACCCGCAAAGTCATTGTCGAATTTACTTCCCGTTCAGACCGTCATACCCAGCGCGCCTCAGGAACGAAAGACACTATGTGCTTCAACCTTCACGGTGGAGTTGTGTTAGACGGTGGGGTTGGCGGAGCCGGTGGCGCCAGCCCGAGCTCTTCCGCGAAAAAGCTAAGCTCGGCGCCCGTGTTGCCTACACGCTGACTGAACGAACAATAGACGCCATGCCCTTCGCCGCGGCATGTGATCAGGAGGATCGGCCGGGCCGAGTAGAGACGCGTCCTCTGCGTGGAGCATCAGGGAAAGGCTCACTGAGGCGAGCGCCATCAATCCGACGGTTACGGTTGGAATGCTAAACATGACTGATCCTACCCACAACGTTCCTCAGAATTCGCGTAATAGCCGCTCATTGCGAACTCTATAAATAATTGGAGTGCGCTCTCTTTCAAACCTGCATAACAATTTCACTTTAAAATAAGTTCACGAATATAATATCTGCGCAGAACTTTTCTGTATTCATTCCGGGCCACTCTGGCTTTGTTCTGAACCTCGGTGCTACCGATTACTTTCTGGGCGATTGCTTCTTCCTCGACACCTCTATCTAAAGCCGCCATGTTTTTATAAGTGATCCACAGAATGATACTGGGGTGATCCGGTGATGGTGGAGTGGCGCTGAAAACCTTGTAATCGATGATTATCCCAGCTTTCTTCGTGGCTTCCATGGTTGGCTTCCATGTTGAATTTAGCCAATCGATGTACTCTTCAAAATGCCCGTACTCCACTGCTATTTCTTGAACGAAAGTGACCGGGCCCTCCGTGTACTGGCGCTCATCCTGGGCACGTGCATTAACCGAAAGTGAGCAAACTGCGAAACATATGGATAAGATAATGGTCTTAATCATTTTCTCTTCACCTCTTGTGATCTATCTACCCACGGCTGAAGCCGTGCCCTTCCCAAGACCGATTTATGATGGCCTCTAGCTGAATCGGGAACGGCGGAGGACATCGTTTGAAAAACTCCATTACCAGTTTGCGATCGGCGGACTCTCCTGCCACTGTTGCCGACCCAGTGGCTCGGAGGATAGGAGGGTCCATTGGTTGTCGTTGGATTTTCTCCAACCATCCCGGGCAACCAGCATGATGTACACCTTGCTCGTTTTGCCATGCTCGTCCTTGGTCTCGGCCTCTACTTTCGCAGATATGACTACCGACCAGTCGTTGCCTCTGGGGTCGACTGTGAGCACGCTGGCGTCAAATCGCGTTTGCTTGGTGGAATGCACTCTATCGATAAACTCCTGCCGTGTTAGTTTTCGGTCGGGAAGTTGGAAGTAGAAATCTGGAGCCAGCATCCTCTCGATCGTGTTCATGTCCAGCGCGGCACGTGCTTTAGCCCACTCGGTGTAAGCGGCTTCAATCGCTTTTCGCGCTTCTGTCGAATTGACGGCAGGAGCACTTTGCGCCCCGGCTGCAGCCGTTACGATTACCGCCAGCAACGTGGAGACCAGAATGCGCCCGCCCAAATTCATGCACAGAAAGCTACAGCGTGTTGAAGTTGCCAATCTCGATTTCATTCGCTTCTTCTCCTCTCGGTAAGCCCTGTCGGCCACGGCGTCATCCCAACCCCAATACCTTCTTGATGGTGCTACAACCCGTACTGAATCAGAATCTTCTTCATGTGGATCTTCTTTACGTCTATGTCGCTAAGCGACTCGTGCTGCTCAATGGACAATATATGCCGCGAGGAATTTTTATCTGCAGGAAAAGTGACATGCGGTGTCCGAAATGAGACAAGCGGCCTGAGTTGGCCGCCAAATGCGCTTAAACTGCTTTGTTGAGAAGGCTCGGCGCTCTCGACGGCTCGGTTCTCAGCGCAGTCTCCTTCGAATGTTCAGCTATAATCCGTACCGAAAGCGTCGATACACAAATTGCCGCAGGCCACGCCAGATATGGTGGACGGAAGAGATGGATTTTGATCCTGTGTGCGTGGACGATTGTAGGACTGTTGTTTGCCGTGCGCAGGATCGTGTGGTGAATGTACAGGGTACGCACGTCAACTCGAATGTAAATAAACTTGGGGACATTGCTTCGCGACTGAGGAATGCACGAGGGGCATGCAGCAAAACTGGTTTAGAAGAGCCCGCCTAGCGCCAGAACTTGTTGTGGTGTTTCCCCCAGCAGCGGATCCATCAGTAGAGATACCAGCAGCTTTGGATCAATGCCGAGGTGCGGTGCTCGAGAATCGAACTGCGGCGCAGGTTATGCTGTATTTGCCGGCGCCTCTTCGTCTCTGAGATGTAGACCATATATCGCTGGAATGATCTGATACCGCTTAATCTTTGCGTTAAGAGTTGTAACTTTGATACCCAGCACTTTAGCCGCGCGAGTTTGATTACCCGCAGTTTTTGAGAGGGCAGCGCAAATAAGACTCCTTTCGAATGCACTCACCTTTTCTGTAAAACTACTACCTTTTGAGTTCAATCCCAACGCACTTGGCTCAATTTCTTGTAGCAGCTGAACAACGATTCGCCTGAGCGTCGGAATCCGATCATGGATCTTGTTTATGGGCCGCTCTTCAGTAGCGTAAATTACGTCAAACTGACAATCCTGGCCTCCGGTTTCGGGAAACTTCGGTTCTTGCTTTTGCATTCGGTGTTTTCCCCTTGCAGACTCTGGCGGTCACAGCGTCATCCCAACTTGCCATTGGTGTCCTTACTTAGACCAGGGTGGAACCACGCCGTTGCTGCGCGAGTACGCGACCTTTACGTCGATGTCGCTAAGCGACTCGTGCTGCTCAATGGACAATATATGCCGCGAGAAATCTTTATCTGCAGGAAGAGTGACATGCGGTGTCCGAAATGAGACAAGCGGCGTGAGTTGGCCGCCAACTTTCTTAAACTGCTTTGTTGAGAAGGCTCGGCGCTCTCGACGGCCCGGTTCTCAGCGCAGTCTCCTTCGAATGTGATCGTTGGTGCGCTCAAACTTATCTACTGGTATGGATGGGCGGCGTGCACACCGCTTGTGATTAGTCTGGCCAAACGGTTCCCGTTGACGGGGCCACGGTTGTATCTCACATGTGAAGCAACCGTTTGTAGCACTATCGGCTCTTTACTCAACCGGAGAGCCAGGCTTCCAGTTTATCTCGGTACGTTCGGCTGGCCTTGAGACTGGTGCCATAAATAGTCGTCATTATATTTGTTTCTCATGCTTCAGTTCTGCCAGTCGCACACCACGCTGACCAGACGATCCATATCGTGCTCGCAGTTGAATAAATGAGGTGAGACCCGAATCTTGCCCTCCCGCAGGCTCACGATAATGTTTTCTCGCCGCAGCTTCTGGTAAAGCTCGACAGTCCTTTCCGGTTTGCGCGCTGTGAAGCATCCAAACGGCCCGCGTCTTCCAGACTCCAGCGGACTTGCGGGAGTACAACGATCCTCTGGGAGATGACGATACATAAATTCGATAAGACTCCGGTTGTGCGCGGCGACATGTTGCGGGCCGGCACGCAACACGAAATCCACCGACTCCGCCATCGCGGAGAGATTGAAGTTGTAGTACGTTGCCCATTCTGCGGCGTCCCAGCGTTTGGCGTTGCGGGACGGTTTAGGGTCGACAAAATTCAACTCCGAAAAGTTATCCGTGTTCTGGCCTGTCCAGTAAAAAGGCCCAGGCCGTAACGTGTCGAGATGCTCGTTCTTTATCCATAAAAACCCCGTGCCGTAACAACTCAGCAGCCATTTGTAGCCGGCGCACACTATAAAGTCGGCCCCCAGATCCTTGACGCTCATTGGCACCGCGCCGCAGGCTTGACTGACGTCCAATAGAAGCAGAGTTCCCTGTGCGTGGCATGCGGCACTTACCCGCGCTGCGTCCAGCAGAGTCCCGTCGTCATAGCGCACCAGGCTCACCGAGACGATTCTGGTTCTAGGCGTCAGCGCATCGATCAGGTCATCCGCCGTGATAAACCGATCGCGCGGCGCAATGGTCCTCAGCCTTACGCCTTCACGTTCTTCCATGGGCTTCCATGTCGAATAGTGCAGCGGGAATTCGCCCTGCGCGGTGATGATCTCGTCGCCCGGCCTCCACTCCAAACCGTGAGCCACAGCGGCAGCGCCGGTGCTTGCTCCCGTAGTGACAGCGATTTCCTCCGGTTTAGCCCCGATCATCCTCGCCAGAGAGCCACGGATTCGAACTGGCGACTCGAACCACAGGGAATCGTCAACACGATGGGGAAACTTCTTTGCTTCGAGCGAGCGTTCTACCGCGCGGATGGATACGCGCGGCATGACTGTGTGTGCTGCCGTGTTGAGGTAGGTTGCGTCTTCAATTTCGAACCATTCCTTCTTCCACTCAGTTACACCCTGGGTTGCCATCGCAAAATTCACTCCTCGCAGAAGATGTCGATTGCATTCGGGTCTTTCATTCGTCAGCCGAGCGAGCAAAGCTTGCGCTCATCGGACAACCTCCGTTCGCGAGCCCTCTTTCGCTGCGGTCGCAGCAGTCGCCAGCCTCTGCATCACGGCGACAAACGCCGCGGTCGTTCTCTTTTTATTCATATGGCACTTTCGTTTCAGATCTTGACTTGTTGGATCGCCGGGGACTACCGATTCCGTGCACGCAACATTTTACGGAGGAGATCGGCGCTCTTACTTGGACCAGGGCGGAACCACACCGTTGGTGCGCGCGTATGCGATCGACTGCCCCAGATGCTCGTGTTGATCTTCAATAATCAGCATCAGCGCGTCCTGCTTCGTCATATCTCTTCCGAACAATTTCACCGTCGTCTGCAGGTCGTTGTCGGAAAGTCCTGTAATCGCTTTTTGCAGATTGAGGTAAGAAGCCTTCAGAGCTTCCTGCATTTTCTCCGGATCGGTGATGGGCGCGGGCGGTGCACCCGTATTCGGCGTGCCCGAAAGCACGCCGGCGAGCAGGCCGTTCTCTTTAACGATCAGGTTGAACACGTCGCCAACGGAGCGAACGCCCTGGCCGGGCTTCCAGTCGTACTTGCCCGACATAACGCGCGCGAGTCCGGTGAATTTGTCGGAAAGCGTTCCGGCGTCTTTTGCGAAGGCGGCCTGCAGCCCTGACGGCTGCGACTGCGCCCGCGCCAACGGCACCATCAGAGTGACCGCAAGCGCACACACTGCGTACTGAATCAGAATCTTTTTCATGTGGAATTCCTCTCGGCGATGCCCCTGCCCACCGGACAATACGCCTTGAAGAACCGGTGGTTGCAGGAAAAGTGATATGCGGTGTCCGAAATGAGACAAGCGGTCAGAGTTGGCCGTCAAGTACTCTTGCCACTTGTGAGTCTTCACTCCTTCGTGGAGACATTCCGCTAGCTTCTTATAGAAGTGTTCTTCAATTCAGATGTAACTAGAGTATTCTGACTACGCGGAACCCGAAGCTGGTGACCCGTTTGGACGTGCGGATCCCACGGCGGTGAGCCGAGCGGACGACGCTGAGGTCAGCGTCCCAGGAACCGCCACGCACAACGCGCCGATCACAGTCTCCTGACTGCCACGCCATGCCACCAGTAGGCGCGCCGCTATAGTTGGCGTTCCAGCAATCTTCAGTCCAATCCATGACATTGCCAAGCATATCGTAGAGGCCGAATCGGTTCGGCGGAAAACTTCCAACCGGCGACGTGAATGCATACCCGTCGCGGCACGCTCGATTCACCCCGCTATCGCCAGGATGCTGCTCACTGTAATCCAGATCGCCAACATTGGTGTAGCGGCAGAACTCCGCCGGATTATCGCTACCGTAACGCGCAGTCGTCGTTCCCGCGCGCGCCGCGTATTCCCACTCAGCCTCCGTTGGTAAGCGGTAGACACGCCCTGTCTTGGCGCTCAGCCAAGCCACATAGGCCTGCGCATCGTCCCAACTCACACAGACGACGGGGTCTCTTCCGGTCTGCGGAAACCCCGGAGAATGCCAATTGCCGTTCGTAGCAATGAAGCCGCCGGACGCATTATTCGTAGTGCAGCTATCGGGGTCCGGCCGATTTGTCTCCGCCACAAACTGAGCGTACTCGTCTCGCGTCACGTCAAATTTGCCAATTGCGAACTTGTGTTGGATCTTGATCAAATGCTGCGGTACCGAGAGTCCGCGAAGTTCATTGGGTAGATTCTCGCGCCCTTCTTCCCCCGCCCGCGCCCCCATAGTGAACCTGCCCTGCTTCACCACCACCATTTCCGGGCAACCTTTCGAACAGTCACGGAACGATGTTACGGGGGCAGAAGTCTGCGCCCGCGCCAACGGCACCATCAGAGCGACCGCAAGCGCACATACTCCGTACTGAATCAGAATCTTTTTCATGTGGAATTCCTCTTGGCGATGCCCCTGCTCACCGTTGCATTGAACAACCGGTGCTTGCAGGAAAAGTGATAGGCGGTGTCCGAAATGAGACAAGCGGTCAGAGTTGGCCGTCAGTACTCTTGCCACGGGTCCGTTCACAGGTTTGATCAGCTAGCTCGTTCATCCGTTCTCGTGTCGGCTGGAGAACTCCACGTTCGATCTGGTGTACAAGGTCTGTAATTGTGGCATTCATATGTACCGGCACTCCGGACGCGTGGCCTAACGTCACCACAAAGCCGTTGATGAAGTCGACCTCAGTCTTCCGGCCCCGCTCGAAGTCCTGGAGCATCGAGGGTTTGACATCCCCATAAAAAGCGATTATTGCCTCGACCCACGACTCATAGTGTTCCTCTGCAACAGTGCTCGGCCATCCGGGCGGAATCGGGTCCATGGCCAGACGCTCCAGCCGAGTGCCAATCGCAAGTGCCACCGATAACGCTTCCTCGTACGTCCGTCGGAAGACCTTTTTGCCTGCCTCCGTTTCCATGTACTGACGCATAGTTTGCGAACAAAGCGCGCCGAGAGTTGTAACCGAACAATTAATCAGGAGCTTCGACCAGATGGCACCCATTATGTTTGAAGATATCTTGACCTCAACTGCTCGACTCAAGACGCGCGCAACCCGTTCGGTACGCTCACTGACACCACCAGCAAGTTCGCCTATCAGTAAATGCCCTGCATTCTTCTGCTCGTAGACGCCGGGTTCTACCATCGTGGCACCAAGATTTGAAATTCCACCAAGGATCTTATCTTCGCCCAGACGATCCGCGAGTGCCCTGGCAACTCCGCCATTCTGTATAGGCAATATGGCCCCTTCGGGGGCGAGCAGGCCCACCACGCGGGGCGCGACTTCCAGAGCGTCCTGCGCTTTAGTGGCAAGCAGGATCACGTCAAATTGGTCTCCCTTTCCGTAGTCCTCAATTGCAGCAACGTCGATAGCGTCTGCTCTTACCTCTCCTCCGATGCCGGACACTCGCAGGCCCGATCTGCGCAACGCCTCCGCAGAATCGGTACTGCGAGCCGCAAGCCGGACGGGCAGTCCTGCGCGGATGGCACGCGCCGCAATTGTTCCGCCCAACGCGCCAATGCCCACTATCAGCATTTGCATTGTGAAGCCTCCAAGATGCCCGCGATGAGACTGAAGCCGACCAGTTGCCTCAAGAATCGAGCTCTTTCCCCACCACCTCCCGCAACTGGTGTCATCTTCGATCTATTTTGGAGGCGTGACGTACTGGGCCTCGCCGTTACCAAAGGACCAATTTTCCTTCGGGACTTCAACAAAGCTGATGAAGACATCTTCCTTGCGAATCTTTACTCCTTCGTGGAGATGGTCCGCCAGTGCTTTGTAGAAGCGTTGCTTCAACTCAGTGGAACGGCCGCTATTCAATGTGATCTGAAAAAAGATGCAATCGTCCGACCGATCTATTCCGAGATACTCTCGATCGAATGGCAGGCTCGCCTTCGTGTGTTCCGTGATTACCTGAAATCGGTCATGTTCCGGAACATTGAGAACATCCACCAAGGTTTGGTAAAGAATATCGCCGACTTGAGCACGGTACTGTTCTGATTTTCCCTCGAGTAGATCGATGCGAACTAAAGGCATTTCTCCTCCTTAAATGATGACGGATTATGGAACGCTATTGTCTGGAGCCCATGGCGGTACCTCAGTATCCTGAGTCGCGCTCATCAAACGAAAGTGAGGAAGCCGCGAGACACATAAATAGGACAATAGTCTTAGTCATCTTCTCTTTTACGTCTCGTGATATAGCGCGATTTCCGAGCGAAAGTTCATTTGATCGCCTTCAACGGCTCCCGTGTGCCGATCGGAAGGGCATTGAATCATTCAGTCGGCGGGAAGCTGCGAATCTGCCTCACCGCGTAATCGACCTTCATGTCGATCGCGAGCTTCCCCAACTCCACCGTTGAGCGACGCGCGTCGCCCTGGATTGCGTTATACGGACTCTGCGGCCCGATCTGCACCTTGCCATCGACAACGGGATCTCCCACGGCAGACGAGATCAGGTCTCTGCGCACCCATGTGTTGTCCTTGTCGAGATACATCATTTCCGACGTGTCGAATATGTAACCGTGGAGCCCGGGTGGATAGCCGTGCTGCGCCAGGTACTGATCGAATGCATCATTGGCGGGCCTATAGACCTGGTCACAGTAGAACACACGGAGAGCTCCGTAGCGTGCGTTGAGCTTTTTGGCGACTTCCTCGTAAACCTCCGGCTGGCCGCCACCGTGATCGCCCATCAAAATCACCCTGTGGAAACCGTTGAGGAACGCTTGCTCCGTCAAGCGCTCAAGCATGGCAGCGAGCAGCTCGTTGGTGATTCCGATGGTGCCGGGAATCGGTTCTGCATCGTTCGGAGTGTAGGGCAACACGGGCAGGAAGATTGCATTGCCGAGTTTTCTCGCGATCGCTTCGACCGTCGCATGCGCTATGAGGTTATGGCCACCGTTCGCGTTCTGGGGGCCACGTTCCTCGACACCGCCGGTGTAGATGAGCGCAGTCGTCTTGCCCGCCGCGATCTCGCACTTCACTTCCACCCAGGTCATCTTCTCAAACTCCACGAGATCGGTCTTCGCACACGGCGCAGCGCACGCCGGTGCTGCAATCAATATCAGTGAGGCGGCGCCGCCAGCGATCAACATCAGCAAGGAATTCGAAACCGAACCAATACGCATATGACTCTCCTTTTTCCACGACAACATCAATTCCGCAACGCTATAGTCCGGGTTGGACAACTCGGCGCTTTGGCGAGGGCGAACTGTTGGAACACGGCATTCGGCATTTGTTTGAGGCAGCCAACACCACGAAGCCCGTAACGAGGAGCTGAAGGGTGTGTCCGCGAATCGGCGGAAATCGAAATCGCGCAAGTAGTCGCCGTGCACATCCGAAATCTCAAATGCGTACTTCATGAGATCGACCTCCATGGGCCACCTCAGGCCTTGACAACGAGATCGATCTCGACGCAGGCCCCAAGTGGTAGCGCGGCAGCCGCGATCGTCGTGCGGGCGGGAAAGGGCTGACTGAAATATTTTGCGTAGATGCCATTCATCGCGGCGAAGTCAGTCATGTTCGTGAGAAACACACCGGCGCGCACGACATCATCAAAACTCTTGCCGGCCGCCTTCAGAACCGCCGATAGGTTTTGGAAGACGCGCTCCGTCTCGGGCACGATGCCCCCCTCGACCACCTTGCCAGTGGCCGGGTCTTGGGCGACCTGTCCGCTGAAGAAGAGGAAACCATCGATTTTGACTGCCTGGGAAAATGGGCCGACCGGCGGCGCGAGTTCAGGCGAGGTAATTGCTGTTTTGCTCATAGAAAACTCCTGCGGATACTGGGTTAGAGGGTATGGAAAATACGCCGCGAAGAACGGGCATTAACAGGAAAAGTGACATGCGGCGTCCGCAGTGAGACAAGCGGTCTCTCCTCAGTGATGTCTGCTTCGAATGTTCAGCTATAATCCGTGCTGAAAGGGTCGATACACAAATTTGCCGCAGGCCACCCCAGATATGGGACGGAAAAGATGGATTTTGATCCTGTGTGCGTGGACGATTGTAGGGTTGTTGTTTGCCGTGCGCAGGATCATGGTCGTGAAGGTACAGGGTACGCACGTCAGCTGGGTGATCGCGGGTGCGCCCGAATTTGTCTACTGGTACGTATGGGCGGCGTACACACCGCTTGTGATTGGTCTGGCCAAACGGTTCCCGTTGACGGGGCCGAGGTTTGTACCTCATATAGCGATTCATACAATCACGTCCTTCCTGATGGCTCCCCTGGGAGCGATCACCGAATACTTTCTCACCGGTGTACTTCTGCAGTCAGTTTTTCGCATAACTGATCCTGATGCGCTGCGCCTTCTCCCGACTTTCTCAGTCAGTGTCCTGTCCATGACCTTTACTGGCGTGCTTACGTACTGGTTAGTGGTGGGACTGTATCAGTCGATCCACTTTTACCAGACCGCTATGGAGCGGCAGACCAGAGCGGCGCAACTGGAGACGCAGCTCTCCCATGCCGAACTTGAGAACCTTAAGAGCCAGTTACATCCGCACTTTTTGTTCAACAGTCTTCACACCATTGGACTCCTGATGCAGGAGAACGTCGATGCTGGGAGCCATCTGCTGGTCTGTCTTGGCGACTTGCTGCGCACGGCCCTCGAACGGCGGGAGAACGAGATCACCTTGCAGAGCGAGCTCGAGTTCGTCGGCAAGTACTTGGAGATCGAACAGACACGCTTTCATGATCGCTTGAAAGTTCACATGGACGTGCCACCTGACCTTCTCGCAGTCTATGTACCGAGCCTGGCGCTTCAGCCATTGGTTGAGAATGCCATCAAGCACGGCATCAGCGTCAATTCCACCGCAGGCCGGTTAGAGATCGCTGCCAAACGCCACAACGGCAGAGTTTGGCTCTGCGTCCGCGATGATGGCCCGGGGCCGGGATCGCGCCTGCGATTCGGCGTCGGACTCACCAACGTCCAATCACGCTTGAAACAGCTCTACGGGGACGACTCATCGCTGGAACTTACGGGGGGCAACGGTCGAGGCTGTGAGGCCATCATCACCATTCCACTGAGGAGTTCGCATGAAGACACGAGTCCTCATCGTCGATGACGAGCCGATCGCCCGCCGCGGTATTCGTCGCTATCTGGCCGAACACGACGGCATTGAAGTTGTAGGCGAGGCGGCGAACGGAATAAGTGCGGTGGAGCAGATCAATGAGTTTCATCCCGACATCGTTTTTCTCGATGTGCAGATGCCTGATCTGGATGGTTTTGGAGTCATCGAAAATGTGGAGCCATCGACGCGCCCCGCTCCCGTTTATGTCTTCGTCACGGCTCACGATGCGCACGCCATTCGTGCATTCGAAGTGCACGCTGTTGACTATCTCCTGAAACCGTATGATAAGGAGCGATTTGCCAGGGCCTTGGCGCACGCACGCCAGGTTCTCGAACAGCGCGGGAAAGCAAATCGAGATCTCGAACCACTGCTCCAATCCCTCCGGAGTCTCCGCCCTTTGGAACGCTTTGTGGTGAAGGACAAGAAGCGAATTTTCTTTGTTCCCGTTTCCAACGTTTTGTGGATCGAAGCCACGGGAAACTATGCCTGCATCCACACCGCCAAAGACAGTCACCTGTTGCGGGAAACCCTGGCACACCTCGAAGAGAAGCTGGCGCCACACCACTTCATTCGCGTGCGCAAATCGGCCATCGTGAACGGTGCCTGCATTAGCGAGATTCGTCCGATGTTCGATGGGGTTTACGACATCGTACTGGCAGAAAAAACGGTGGTAACGTCGAGCCGCAGATACGCTCACAAGATACGGGCGCTGCTGGAGTCCTAGTGCGCAATGAGATCGTTTCCTGTTCGCGGCTTTGCACAAAAAGTCAGATACCACCTGCTTTAGCAGCGTGGAGTCTCAGCTTGGCGCTAGGTGGCAGCTTTGGAGTGACGGTTAGATACCACCTGCTTCAGCAGCGTGGAGTTTCAATTTTCCGCTACTGAGCAGCTTCTTACCGCGGTTTTAGCGAGAAGTTGAAACTCCACGCTGCTGAAGCAGGTGGTATCACCTCCTAAGGGTTCAGGGCGCACTCTAGCGCAAATTTGAATCTCCACGCTGCTAAAGCAAGTGGTATCTGACTTTTTGTGCAAAGCCCCTGTTCGCTGATCCTTATTGGGGTCATATCGCAGCTTCCGTGCTGCAGCCCCTGGTTGGCCGCAGGTAATAGTTAGCAAGAGACATTAAGAAACGCGTTTATCAGTGCTTTTGAGGACGCGGGGATTCAACGCAATACGATTAGCGAAACTGATGGGGTCCCGCCAACATCTTAATGGGTCATCGATCGAACCCCGAAACTTTCTGTGGCCAATTTGTGGACAAACCTTTTCTTATTCTCACCATTGAACAACTCACTGATTGAACTAATCGAAAGGAAACCTCCAGAACAAATAGCAGAAACTATTCCATTCAACATTTCGGCTGAACGTTCCTATGAACATGACGAAATCAAACGTGGTTATTACTCGAATTAAGCGCGCTGCATAAAACCTTGCAATAATCTTTGTGCAGTGGTATTACTCCGAATGTCAATCTCAGCCTCTTCAATGAACCTCGTCCGGCTCAGTCGCTCATTTTGAGATTGGCTCTTTCTCCAATGCATCAGAGGTATTGCCGTTTCCAGTTTGGCCTTTGCTTAAGAGAGGATTGTGCGGCAAGGAAACAGAGCTATGTAGGACGTGGGTCACCGCCCGTTCGATTAGATAAGGCTGAGGACGAATATCTTCGAAGATCCCCTTGCCAGCGTTTGAACATTGTCTTTGGCTATACCTAACCCTTCTGAATAGTAGTACAGAAACTTCTCGACTTCTTGATTCGTTTTTGTAAATAGGTTTACCGTTTACTGAAGGGATTTGCGGTACAACCATCATGTTGCTTCCTGCAAAAGTTATTGCTTCCTGGTCATGCTTGGGCGTGATAATTCTCTTCCTTTGCTTCGTCCCAATATCCGCACGCCAGCAGCTGAGTGAGTCGAAGATTGATGGGCCGGTTTCTGTTAGTTTGGGTGACGTTTACAAAAAGGGCACTGTCAAAATTGAAGAGACCGAGTTGAGCGCTTTACCGTCTCTACCTGACGGTTTTGTCTCGATCACTAACAAGGCTTATCGGATAACTAGTGATGCAATAGCTGCAGGTCCGTATATCGTAGGTTTTGCAGTTGATTCCATACGTGACGAGGACCAGTTTCGACATCTTAGAGTATTACATGCTGAACAAGACGAATTTGATCCCGATACGTTCCTGTGGCGCGACCGCACCGCAGTTCCCCCAAAAGCGCCTGGTCCAGATTTCTCTCAAAAGAAAATATACGCGTACAGCGAGGAGTTAGAACAAGGGCTGTACGTCATTGCGAGCCTCAGGAACAATAGTATTACTGAAAGACGAGTAGCCGACCTGGCAGTCGTAACCAAAGTTAGACCGGAACTACCCGTTATGCCTGCCGATCTTCAGATTTCAATTAGCGTTAAGAACAATGGGCCACAGTTAGCAACGGATGTCGGTGCGGTTACCGATTTGAATGACGTTACTCTTAATTCCGTGACACCCAGTCAAGGTACATGCAAACAAACTCACCGGCGGTTGTACTGCAAGCTTGGTGGTCTGACTGTTGGGCAGACAGCAACAATAGAGTTCGTTGTAACGCCCCACAATGACTCATCTCGTTGGTATTCGCTACCGGTTACGGTCGGGGGCAGTTCTATGGATACCAACCTGGAAAACAACAATTTCCTGGCGAGAGTAATGGTCCAGCCTGATCCGAACCGTCCGCCGACTGTTACTTTGGAAAGTCCAGCTACTGGAGAATTATTTGAGCGCGACCAGCCAATACGCTTGATGGCAACGGCGAAGGACGACGATGGTTCAATCTCCAAAGTTGACTTCTTGGACGACGGCCGAAGCATTGGAACAGGAGTAACTTCTGACGGGAAACATTTTTCAATGAGCACTAACACGTTGAGTAATGGAGCTCATGTTTTGACTGCAGTTGCGACGGACAATCGTGGGCGCCGCACTATCTCAAAAGGCAATGAAGTTTTTGTAATGGCCCAATAAAACTTCAAATCGTTTCGCCGCAGGCGGATAGTGTAGTTGAACCAGGACGCGATCTACTTATCACAACTAAGGCGATTCACGCGTTTGGCGAGATCCGCAGTTTAGAAATCCGTGTAAATGGAATATCAGTGGGACTCGCCAATTCTATTGGCGACGACCGGTTTGTTTTGAAATTGCCTGATGTGAAACGGGCGAGATATTACATAGAGGCCGTGGCCCGTGACGGTAGCGGGCTAGTCTCAAAAGCAGTCGTGCAAATAAAGGTGTCAAGCCTATCAAACATCCGCATCGCGACGCCTAGAGATGGGACTATCCTTCTTGCTAATGAAAGCATTCAAATTGTGGTAAACGCGACGGATCCAAATGGATTTATTCGAGATGTAGAAATTTATGCTAACAACACTCTCATAGAACATGGCCCAGTCATGATACCAGGTAAGTATGTGTTCGTATGGCGTAAGGTACCTCTTGGAGAATATGTTCTAAAGGCAGTAGCCATAGATGACGTCGGCGTTGCCGGCGAGTCCAATCAGGTTAACCTGAAGATAGAAACAAAGGTGTTATCGCCGTAGCTTCGCAGAGCAGAAGCAAACAAATGCCCTGTCGTCACGTTCCAGGTAACAACAGGGCTGTTCAGAATCAACCTTGCCACAGCGTGGAAAGATGTGATCCCTAGCAGACGCATCCTAACTCACGTCTGTGGCCTCTCTCAAGTTGAACCACCTGTTCAACCAAGTGCAGGAGACCACAATGTCCATTCCGCCATATGACAACTCCGCATTCTACCTCGCGGGCATGGTCGTCGAACGGGCTACAAAGCAGGAGTATGGCGCATACGTGCGCGAGCACGTCTTCAAACCGTTGGGGATAATTGATCGGTAATGGCTTGTGGCTGTGTAGAGAGGGCCGGGACATCGTTGATAAAGACGATGCGCCTCAAACACCTGAGCTCTCACGATCCCGTGCGAAAAACTGCCTCAGTGCCTTTCGGCAAACTAAACCCAGCCTCAATCGTGATCGTGCCACGCGATTGGAAAACGACACTGGCGGCGGCGGGAAGTGCACTACCATCGAGCACTAGTGAGTTCGCCGCTCGATAAGAGGTGGCGGAGGAGTATGAAGGCACCTCGACACTACTTCCGACGTTGGGCGTCAACCGGAATACGACCGAAGTCGAATTGCAGAATATTGAGCCGTTTGGCGCCACTTGCAAAACTCCCAGATTCCCGCTGAACGGAAGAGGCTGCGGACTAAAACCGGCTGGCGGTTGCAGGTCTGGCTTGTACACAAAAAACTTGTTCTCGTTGTCTATGATGAACAGATTGCCAGCACCATCCATTACTGGTTCAACCGGGGTGATTGCAGTGAATCCAGGTATGGCCACGCTCGATTGGACGCTGGCATCAGGACCAACACTGTACAGTTTCGTCCCCTGCAAAATGTAAAGCGTGTCGTTCAAACCAAGGACCGGTTGACTGAGTGGTTCGGACCCTTCTTGAAGAATAATCGGTGATTTGGAATCTTTGAATACGTAGAGCGTCTTATCAATCGCGAAGTATGCGACGTTGACGGTGCTTCCAGCCACAGGAGTCCCAAGATGATTCGCGTGGTACGGCAAAGGAAATAACCACTTCTCACTGCCGTCTGCAGTGTAGAACGCATAGAGCTTATCCACTGCCGCAATGTAAGCTACTGAACCGTCCGCGCTCAGTGTTACGGGCGAGACTTGGGCCGTACCCAGATCTTTGGTCCAGGCAGGCACGAGTTTTCCGCCCCAATGCACGTAGGCAAACAGGGACGAGTTCTGAACAAGGTAAACACTACCCTCTGGGCCGACGGTGATAGTCGACGACAAATTCGTAAGCGGCATTGAAATAATCTTCTTACCCTCACCGTCGAGATCAAACGCAGCAAGTTCGCCGCTCTTTGCCGCTGCATAGAGCAATCTGTTTGGTCCCAACGCCGCAGTTCCAAATTCAGTGAGCCCGGAGGCTATTGACGTTAAAACTTTTCTCTCCGGATCCATCACCCGTAATTCAGTTGGGGTAAAAAAATAGAGCAGTTCTTTATGTATGATCGGTGGGCAACTGAGCTGAACGCCGGACAGCACCGTGTCTGATATGTAGCTCGAGGTCGGAGTATTAGCAAATACCCAGGGCGTACGTCCACTATGTTGAGCGTCGGCCTGGTACTGGCCCCAGTCACGCGCAAGAGGTTCCAACTCAGGCTTGTACTGAACCACGAGTCGAGGTGCCGCTGCGTACTGCTTTTTCCCACTTGCCTGCTCGAACGAAAAGTAAGTGTTGGAGGCATCTCCCCCCGCCACTCCAAAAGTCGAGCTGATCTGAATTGATAGCTTTCGGGTTGTTCCAACACCGACTCTTTTCTGGACCTCATTGACAAGTATCGGGTTAGCCGCATTAGTGGTCACACGCTGATCACTTTCCCACGTCCCAATCGCAGTCGCGGTCGGCTTCGGTGCGGTGTGGAACGTAATAGTTTCCGTCCAGTCGTCGTTGTCTACCAGCAGCAACTTCACGACTTGTTTCCTGACTTCGCCTTCGATGGTGAAGTAAAACTGGCAGGACGTGATATTCGCCGTCGGGGGAACAGGTCCAAGGTCGAAACGAACATACGCGACCTTCTGAGCCTTATTCTTTTCGGACGAGACGACTAACGACTGGCCCGCAAAGCTGTTCGTGGGGCTTGCGGGATCGACATAGGTGTCTATTTCCGGGAGGAGAGTGATAGTGCAAATTGCGAAACGTGTGTCAGCATCGTTCAAAACCGAATTCATGTGTCCTCCAGTTTCTAACTTGCAGTGCTCGGATCGTAATAAGCAAATACTGAATCTTTGTCGGTACCAGTAAGAATCAGGAAGAGGTAGTTATGATAGGTCAATGTGGAGAACCCATATGGAGGTCGGGTCTCTAAGAAGAACTTCGCCGTCAGGTCAGATAACCGTGTAGTGGTGGAACTCCAGGCAGGTAAATCGTTATTGATCTCACCGGTGAAAGCGGTCCCGTTGAAGCTTGCGAGAAGGAGAAGCCCGCCTCCCAATGAACCGAGCGACCAGTAATCGGCAGTACCCGCTGGCGTACTCTTTTGTTGATCAACCCACGATTCGCCAAGACAGTAAAGACTCGAAGTAGTGGTCCCACCGGGCATATCGCTATAGCCTCCGAAGAGATATAGCTTTTCGCCGACAACCGCAAATGAAGCGTTGCAGAGCGATAGTGGTAGCGTCGGCTGCGGCGTCCATTTGCCTTGATTATACGAGTAGACATCATCGTAGACTTTTCCTGAAGCCCCATAACCACCTGCGACCCAAATCGCTTGTCTGAAAATCGTGACCGCCTGGCCAATTCGTGGCTCATTCCAACTGGGTGGGCTAGCGATGGGCTTCCAGTTATCTTGCTCGTAAAACCAGAAGCTGTTCTGGAAACTGTTGAAGTCGAACGAACTACCTCCGACCAGGTAAAACTGAGAGTCGTAGTAGACGCATGGGCTTGTCTCATAACCCGACTTCAGAATGAGACCCGTCTTCACCCAGTTGTCCTGAGTACCTGATTGATCGTTCTGCCAAATTTCTGCCGGTGACTGATCAGTCCGGAAGATTCCATAGATACGTGACGACTGGTCGCTGGCGATCAAACTTATGGGTAGACCATTTGCGACCTGCAATCTGAAATAAGGGTTGAGGTCCCTCAAGGTGATTCGGGTGTTATTGGTGGCGGTGTTACCGTTCTGATCGCATGCTGTAATCGTTACGGTTTGCAGGCCGCTTTGCAGGATTAAATTGGATGCTTCGTACTGCGAATCCTTACTGTAATAGCGCGCGACTCCAATGTCTTCTCCATTGGCTTGAATCGTGCAGTACTGGACTGTTCCAGTTGCGGTCCACTTCAACGAGCCGGGCCCTGGTAGATTGGCGAGAGACCAAACGACATCGTCAATAACAACTGGTGGAGTAGACTTCTCCACCATGTAGGACATCAGTGTGCCTTCGATGTCGGTCTTATTCTTTCCTGGTCGCGCCTTCAATCGCGGCAACAAACTAATTGCTGCTTCTCCCGACACGTTATTCGGTTTGATCGCGATCATGTCGAATACGAGTGGCTTCGTCTCACTTATGACTACGCCATTCGGCTGAGGTGTGACGGTCGCTGTCCAGCTGTAGGTATTTGTCTGCGCGTCATAATTGCCATCCGATATCGACTCACCTTCAGCAAGGGTGAAGGAGATGTCCGCCGCGGCATCGGATGAACACAGCGCATTTGCATCTGTTCCGACAACAATCGAAATTAGAATCTGGGCGTCGTAGTCCGGGGACCTTCCTTCAGGCGTATAGATCCAATCATTGGTTGTTTCTATCTGAATGTGAACGCCATAGGTGTCATCGTTATCGATGCCCATAGACGAGTGATCATTTACAAGTGCAAGCGGCGGGATCGTCGGATCGGACATCGTTTACTCTGTAGCCGTCGTTCCAATTAGGACGACACTTGAACGGTGAGTTTCTGATAGTCGAGTACGGCACTATTACCGTCGATCAACTGTAAGGTATAAGTTGTGGTTGCTAGGACCGTTTGTTCGAAACCGGGCGATTGATTGGGTACTGTTTGCGATTTGCCGTCGCCGGTGATGAGCTGAAGTTGGTAATTCGCCTTTCCCAGCTTAGCGGCCCACATCAGACTTATCGTAGTTCCGGCTGCAACGATATAGGTACCGCCTCTGACCGCGAAATACAGGATTGCGGTGCCCGACGCCGAGGCAATCCGAAGTCTCAACCAGCCCTCCCTGATCTCCAACGGATATAGCGGCAATCCATCCTTGCCTGTTTTCTGATCAAAATCCGCGGTCTCTTTCCAGATGCTCTCCCAAGTTCCATTGCTGGATCTTCCTTCGAGGTTGAGCCAGGACCAGGTTCCATACTTCTTCGAAGGATGGGGTAAGGAAAGCGACCCGGCACTACCGACCACCGGACTAACCTGAAAAAAGATTTCGTGTGACCCTAAAACTGAAGCGTGCTGAGGAGGAAGCATCAATGTCGCGGCCGGCAGAATCCCGCTCTGAATCTTTATCTGAGTGCGAGGATCGAGCAGAAGAGTCACGTAAGTTGAGTTCGACCGCTTGCCGTTGGTGTAAGCAGCGAGTCGCAATGGCGGATCGTTTGGGTTGGGCTGAACAATGTAGTCACATTTAAAGTCTCCCACGTCTGCACCGCTCGCGCTGAAGAATATCGAGTAGTTTGTGTCGTCTGGTCCTAAATTGGCATCCTGGTTAATAGGCTTCGGCGCAAAGTATCCAAAGAGTCCGTCGTCGGGTTGTCCGATATCTCCCAGAGCGAGCGGAAAGGAAAGCTCAGAGTAGCCGTGGTCTTCGAAATGGCCCACCTGTGATTGATCATCGAGTGGAAGGCGATCGAACTCCAAACGCAGTGCGGCACGGACAACTGCAATCGGAGACCCCATAAGCGCTGACACTGTCGAATTGATCTGTGAGCCCGGCGGATAGATCGTTTCTTCTACTTGTTCGATGTATTTAAGAAATTTAGTGAAGTCGCTGCCCGACACTTTAAGCAGCGCTTGCTGGAAGTTGCTGAGATGGGGATTTGCGATCGGCACAGACGATCCCTGCTGATTTTGGCCTTGTACCGGATCGGGAACCCAAAGAACGTTCGTCTCGTCGGCATCGAGCAGTAGTTTTCCCAAAAGCTCCCCATCGCCGCTCGTCAACATCAGGCTTTGATCGAGATAGTCGGGAACGACCCAGCCGCAGACTGGCGTGGTGGCGGGATCCACACCGCTTACAACGCTGTCGTTCACTGAGGAAACGAATTTGAAGTTCAACCGCGCATGCTGCGACAGACGCGGCACCATCCTGATTCGCCCAGGTTGTGTAGTTCTCAATTGACTGCTAATCGTCGGATTCTGAAGAGCTGCATCCGGCACGTTAAGAACCTGGCCAAAAGCGTCGACGATGTTTAAAGCCCTGAGAACCACGTGACCGGCGCGCACTGGAAAGTAGTTGTTCTGCGCCAGTTTGCCTCTGCGCCAAGGCGCCGTCTCGTAGCGCTTGTCAATCAAGTCGGTGACCGTGCCATCTCCAGCCACCGCTAATCCGCCCGTATTGCTATCGATGGGTGGCAGCTGTAAAGACTGATCCCGCATGGTCAGCGACAGATTTGCGCCTCCTACTATCTGTGACATGAGATCAATTTTGGTGAGCGCGCTGATCAGCTCTGAGATTGCTTTCGAATCCGGATTATCAGGGTTCCTGCTGTTGTAGTCCTCGAGGCGATTCTGCAAATTCCAGACTGCCGCCGGAGTCAGCACCGTGATTCCGTCGTAACGGACCGGAGTGTCGAGCGACACGCCCTGTGCTTGATCGAGATCGTAATCAGTACCGTTGAAGTTCCAACCTTGCAGAGCCTGAGACACTCCACTACCCGATTTGTACGTCGGATGCCAGTCGAACTGCCATTGCATCATAAGCGGGATCCAGGGATTTCCGATGGCTCCAGTGCTGTCGAGCCAATAAGTCACGGCCCCGGGAGACGGTACCTTGCCCACCGCGCCTGTTAGATCCGATGTTTGTTGTGGTGCGTTCCAGTTAATTGCCTGAAGCTTTTGGATCTGCTGGGCCAACTCTTCCGGTCCCAAGCCCGAGTCTGCACCGAAAGTACGAGCGAGGAACTTTGCTTGATTGGGATCTAACAACACTGTTTCAAGGAGCAGTGCTTGTATATCCGGTAGAATTGCCGTGTCAAAGTCGCCGCTTGATCCTTTGCCGGTGTGCGTCGGGAGGGAGATCCCGATCGCATCCACTGACATCTTTATTTCGTTACCGCATTCGGGAGTAAAGTCAATTTCGGCTAGCGCGGATCCCGAGATGCGGCAAAAGAGGTTTCCGGTTTCTGTAAATCGCCCGTCCTCTCCGTGGCGAAATGTGCGACCTGCGTTAGCGACCAGTAGCGCGAAATCATTGGGCAGCCAATAGCGAGGCGAGACAATGGAGCTTAGTTCGTAGTCTGGGAGGAACTTTTCAATGGCCTGCTCGGTAATTGTCTTAACAACAGCGAAGGCGCTCGACAGATTGGTTTGTGCAATCCGGTCGGCCTCAATCTGGTCCGCGAGGTCAGCAAAGACTGAATCGGCTATTTGAATCCCATCGGCTTGCTGATGCCATGCAAGGAAGTATGCTTCCCGATTGGAAATAAGCTCGAGTGCGATGTCATCCAATTGCGTTTGGATCTGATTGAGATCGGTGAGCGCTTGACCAACCTCGTTCGGCAGCGCAACACCACGAGCAGGGGCACCCAGGGGGTCAGATCCGGCCGGCGCGTTTGCGTCCTTGCGCCTGCGACGAAGCTCGTACTCCACACCTGCATTGCGCGATCCGAAAGAAGCAGCGTGCAGAAGTTCGTCTAGCTCACGATCGATGGACGCAGAGTCTTTATCTTTGTCATAGACGGAGAGGAGATCGTTCTGGAAAGCGAGTAACACTTTTTCGAGAGTGGCTCGATCTATGTCACCAGAAGCTTGCGCTGCAGTGAGTGCCGCGAGCGCCTCAAGCGAAGTGTTACCAACTGCGACTTGCGGCGAAACACTCTTGTCAGGGCCGTAGTTGTAAGGAGTATTCGCGCCGGTCCATTTAATTTGACTAACGAAGCCGTGTGTAATAGTACGCGTGGGCTGCGGCGTAGGCGGCGGTGGTGGATGGCCGTCGACGATTTCGTTTTCGAGATACCAGGACCAGTTCAGTTCGGCCATTCTGTCCTGCCAGCATGTCGATTTGTCATCGGTGTTCGCGTAGCCGTACAACACATCGGCTTGCGGATTGGAATACCAACCAGCGACGAGATACGCGAACGACACGCCCTGCTCATTGGCACCGTCGAAGTCACTCATGTCATCGTGAAACCCGAACACTGTGCGGCATGCAGGATAGTAGGCGGCATACGTCGTGCTTCCATAGCCGACGGCTGTGAGCCTGGCTCCCAAATCGCTCAAGTATTGGGCTGGACCATCATCCGGCCAACTGTTGAAATCGATCTGCCGCCCAACATACCGCACGTATTGGAAGTCCTTCGGTGTCGCAGCCGAACTAGTAGGCAGCACTGGCCATTGGCTGACGTAGTTCCCGTTCCGCGTCTCGCTAACGAAGTCACTCTCCACGATCCATGCTCGAGCCGCAGGTTTAGGTGAAACTTGTGAGTAATCGGTGTAGAGCCTCACAATGATCCAACGGTTCGGGACTTCAGGATAGCTCGGGTCCGTCGCGTCCTGGGCTTGGCCATGTGTTAGCGCATCGGGCAAGGCCCAACGAAGATGGATGCCCGCATCGTAGGGACGAATTCGCGTGTTCCACATGTCCGCCGGAAGCTGCTGGTAGCCAAGAAAGTTGTACTGGTTCATGCCGGCGTCGAAGTCAGGCACCTGGAATATCCACCCGTTCGAGTCGATACCGATGGCCAAAGCATCGACATTCATCGGAACCAGCAGATTGGGAGTCTCGATGGTCATGACCAGAGCATCTCGAACGTTACCGACTTCGGACTCTCAATCATCTCGATCGCAAGCTCGGCCGAAGTAAAGTTATCGGGTTTCGGATCCACCGCGTTTGCTATCTCGTCTTTTGTACCAATTACGTCTATCACGCGATGCTCCTGATCGTGGAACTTGATCTGCACTGATTTCTGGTCGTCATATATACCAGTGTCCAATCGCCGGATTTTCTGTACCCATGTTTGAGGAGTGTCTTCCTGGCCATCGATTCCGAAGTGCAAACTCTCCGGTGGATGTTTGAATGTTACTGAGCCGAGCTCTCCGTTATACAAACCGAGGAGGATGCCACGAGCCGGCTGATCCAATCGGAGTGTCGTAAGGGACTTCGTTGGCTCAAGTTTGGAGGTGTTCTCAACGACGATGCCCTTCCAGTGATCGACCACGACTGAACGAATCAGAAAACCGGTCAGCGGCCAGTTGAGCTTCTCGGCGCTGGAAAAGTGGACGCCGAGAAGACGTTGCCGCACGCTCGTGGTAACTGAGTCCGCGACGGGCTGCTTGATGACCGTGCGGAGAGAATCGGTGATGAGTTGGTCTAAGCCTGTACGTCCCACTATGCTCAAGGCACCATCCATGAGACGTTCGATCCAATTCTCGTCGAGAAAGAAGAAACGCAGCGACTCCTGTGGCAGCATCCGTTCATCAGGCACCAGGTACTCAAAAGGCACGCCGGTAAGAAGCACCAGATTTGCCAACCAACGAAGGACCGTGTCCGGAGGTGGAGCTGCTGCGGAATTGAGTTTTGCGCTGTTCGTTTTGTCAGAAAGAAATTGATATAGCCGAGAGAAGCGTGGTGTGGCAACCGAGCTGTTCTTGACTTCGATGTTTTGAGGAGCAGCGCCAGAAGGATCAAGCGATGCTGAGTTCAGAGCCTCAATTCCATTTCTTGCGAGCCAGTTTATTGTCGCGTCGAGGACGACTCCGTTGCGAAGTAAGTTCTGATTTGTCTCAGGCAATTCCAGCGGAGTCCTATCTGACTCGACGAGTACCGTCCGGTTGGCAAGGCGAAAAGCCTGTCCCTTTACCTGGTGCAAATAAGTTCGAAGCGAAGTCAGAAACGCCTCGCTCTGGAGTGCCATCAGTCGTCCTAGTTGAAAGGCTGCGGCATAAGTTGTATCGAAAAGACCGGATTCCGGGTTATATCGCAGCAACTCGTCGGCACAGCGAAACACCGGGTTCGACTGGCCGTTAAGCACGAGGCCGATTTGATATGGAATTAGCGGACCCCGATACCAGGAGAAGATTTGGTCGCCTTCTCTCAGCTCATGCGAGAGTGCAGCATATCCTGACTGGAGTGCGTAGTTCACTGTGTCCGCGGCAAAACTCGAAGAGTTCGGAGTCGGTGGCGAAACGGTGTTGGACCGCCACGTACACTTGGTTCCTGTTTTCTGCTCAGTCACGTTCGGAGGTGAATTGATTGAGAGTAAGCCGGAGTGACCGGGCGACATCAAGATATCGAACGGATCCTCGTTACCCATCTGGAACAACCATGAATAAAGGACTGCCAGACGCACCGTGTCGACGTCGGTCGGAATAGTTCCCGTCAACAGATCAGTGAAGTATTCGAGAGATACCAGGAACGCGCCGTTCAGCGAAGAGTTGTGGGAAAGACGATTGCTGATAACAACGGAGTAAATCCCGTCTTCGATTATCCCTTCGATCGGCTTATTACCGGTGTGCACGCCACGCGCGTGGGCCAGAAAAGGCAGCTCTCCAACACGAGGAGCGATTGCTGTGAACAGGCAAGCCGGGAGATCAATGTAACTACAGGGATCGGCAAGTGACTCGCCATCGTCGAGATCAGTTTGCGCCATGGCGGTACCGCCGGTAGTCGCAGGTCGTTTGCCGCCATTGTTGATTGCAATCAAATCGCCAACGGTGCCACTCACCACTTTCGGAATTCCTGCCGGATCGTCCTCGTAGACGGTTAACAAAGCGATCCAGGGCGTGGAACGATCTTCATTCTTCGCCAATAAACGTTCCCAGGGAAGAGTTTTGCGACTGACAACGAGATGCGGGATCTGTCCCTCATACGGAATCGGATTGCCGGAGGGTGGGTATACCGAGTGTATATCAGCTGGATTGATCCTGAATCGCGGACCTCGCACTGAGAAAGTAAGACTAACAGGAGGGATAGGCGGGCTCGGCTGCGCTCCTGGAAGACCGCTCAGGGTCTGAGCGGCGACCAGTGTGTAGTCGCCATCCAACAGCGGCGGAGTTATAGCTTTGTAAAACTGAATGTCACCGAATGGCACACCGCCGTTACCCTGCCGATTGTCGCTCATCGTCATCAACTCCTACTTGTGTTGCCGCTCGGGAGTTGTCCCAGGTTCGCGACCTCGGGCACGGCAAGAAAAACATTGTCAGGCTGCTTACTTAGGTCCGGACTGATCACGATCGTATCCGGAAGGTTTTGAATTCCGGCTCCCTTCAGTGCTTGTCTAATCGTCTCGCGCGTCGCGACTACTCCAGCATCAAGGATCGTGTTTCTGATTTGTTGGATTGCGTCGGCTTTTGCGGCACTTGGTCCGAAGGGATAACCAGGCCACGAGACGCATATCGAAACCGGTTCTGCGGCAAAGTTTTCGAGGGGGATCTGGGCGCTTGGATCTGCATCCTGTTCGACTCCGGATCGTAGACTAATACCGAACGGGACTTGCGGAATTGTCAATGTTGGGTTGCCGTTTTGATCCGGCGTTGGATTAAGAGCCGGGCCATCCTTGTCCCACTTACTCCAAAGTGCAATTGGTGCGCTTTTCAGGATCGGTTCGAGAATGAAAAAGTCAGTATGATCTTTTCCTTCGTAGTTGACTTGCACACTCAGCTTGCCATTAAAACCGGTTTCATCATGCATTGGCCTCGCATAAAGAGTGGTAGAGAACTTTCCGGGATATGTTGATAGTGGTTTTGAGGCGTCCCAGAGTTCGACCGCCGGCCAGTTCGATGTCACGTGAATTTCGAGCGTGCTCGCTGCCACGATCGGCATGGTCAGGTTCTTGTTGCTGGTCGGAGATTCGATCACGCCGGAGCTGATGGTGGGGGTGATGAAAATCGGCACACTCGTAGCATCGCCATCATCCAGTTCGCTCACCGACTCAAAAGCCGCAATAGATGCTATTGACTCCTTCGCGTTTTGTTTGGGTAGGATTGCCTGGTTGAATTCTTCAAAGCTTAGCGCAGGAGGTGAAGTGGTCTTGTCGCCAAAAGGAATTGTTACGCTGATGATCCACAGATAGATCGTCGCACTGCCACCGAAGGGCGGGCCGCTTAGATAAACCGTGGCCCCAATTTCAAGTGTCAGCGTGATCTTCGCGCCAAAGAGACTGAAGGTAAACGAAACGCCCACGATCACGCCGGCGTCGGCCTCATAATGGAAGGGTTGCCACTCGATCAGGAAGTCGATGTATGCAGTCAACCAGGCCTTGAACCAGGTTCCGAGTTGAAACAGTATTTGCAGACTGCCACCTGCCATTACGGCATGGGGTGTCAATGCAAAGTAGCAACCACCGATGATTGTGAGAGCAGAGCTAAGCGTCCAGTTGATTCCCAGCCGAGGTTCGTTGGGGTACCACTGCGCTGGCTGGTAATGAGGATTGTAACCTCCGAGTGTAATGACGAAGTCGCCAGCGTGTTCTCCGCCATACCAAATATAAAACGCAAAACCCCCGGTCAGTCGACAGTTCTTATCCAGGATCCAGGAATTGCTGGTCAACACTGCCGACGCTTTGAAATCACCGGCGTCCGGGTCGATTCTGACTTCCAGCGCTAACTGGACATTGGCGATCTTTTCATTGTCGGGCTCCTCACCGGTGGGATCGACTGGAATGCTGAGTTGGGTTTCGCCGAGAAGTGCAATTTCAAGCTGATTACCGAACGCAACGCTCACGAGCGCGAACGACGACAGCATTTCAAAAGACGTAAAACGAATTCCCGCGGCCAACCAGTATTCGCCTGGGTCTGGCGGGATGTATTTCTCCATTACACCGAGTGCCTGCGTTAACGAAGTCGTTTGATTGCTGCCACCAGGAAAAACTGCCGAGGGATTCATGGCTGCGGCGACGAGTGGGAAGTTTGGAACGTCGTCCACTTCCGGCAGGATTAGATTTCGATTAAAACCGAAACCTGCTGCGGCCCCAGTAACAAAGAAAAACGGTGGTCCACCGAGAGGTATCTCAAGAACAGCAAAGATAAATAATGACGTTTGGCCGGACACTCGCGCATACGAGCCAAGTGCCGTGAGGTCAAACTCTCCCGCTTGCAAACTGGCACTCCCTGCGTATTCAAACTCAACTGGTGCCTGGACCGGCATGTTGAGAAACTCGCCGGCAATCTCGAAAACACTCGCCTTGTATTCGATCTCGAGACCCGCAAGGTGGAAATGCGGCGCAAAGTCGGTTAGCACGGAGCTAACCCCAAGGCCCGCGAGATCAATCGTCAGCCCACCGGCGGAAAACCCGAGATCGAGTAGAAAGTAGAGCTGGCTGTCCGCATACTTCAAGCCGAGGCGCTGCATCGTCAGCGGCCCAATCGTTTTCTGAATGTCTATCCATTTGGCGCCATCAGAGCTGGAGTTCGGCGGCGTTACCTTGCCGTTGCCCTGCGCCGGGGATGCACCGACGTCAGAACTCATCGGCATGAGTGCTTCGTCGGACTTGGTTGAACCTAAAGGCAGCTGCAACGGATAGGTGGTTGTTGGCCCAAGTTCGAGTTTGGCGCTTAGAAGCACACGCTCGGTCAGGTCCGCGTCAGTTGGTAAAACCGGTAACGTGTGTCCCTGGGGAGCGGATGCCTGTGCCGTCGCTATATAGCCGTTGACTCTTTTGCTCTCTTCTGTCTTTACATCACGAGAAAACACCCAAACACCAGCATCCAAAATGCCGATGTCCTTCGCACCGGGAAACTTGCTTCCAACCGCGGGAATATCTGCAAAGTTTACATGTAGCGGAACCACGATGCCGAACGCGTACAACGGAGCGTTCGCTTGAGACATGTCGGCGATGAAAACGGTGTCGCCATACGTCTGCGATTCTGCGGTCAGCAACAGGAGCTTCTTGGTAAAGTCGTAGGTAAGGGATGCGCCAACGAGGTTGAGATCTAATTTCGGCGGAATCGAGATCGAAGACACGTCGAATCCGAACGTGCGAGCGATATCGCCAAACTCAATCGGATGAGCCGGATCTTTCCAGTCAGCTGTGAACTGAGTGTCTTGCCCTTTGACTACGTGGACGTTGAAGTCGGCGCTGCCGACTTGCAAGTGACCGTCTATGCTGACGCTGTAAGTGTTCTTGTCTTCGTTCTCGAGTTCGGGAGGTGCCTGAGGCTTCTGCAAGTGAGCAGAGACTGTCAGCTCGATCGATTTCTTATCAAGCTCAAAATCGACTGTGAATTTACCGCTTGACTCGCCCGTAGACGTGTTGAACTCAAACTCGAAGTCTTTGAGAATGAATTTGTCGAGGGCTGCCGGCAACGAAACGTGAAACTGCTCTGCAAGACCTGAGGTGATATCGCTAATGTGAATGGGATTATCCTTAGCGATGACTCCTTTGAAATCCCAACCACCAGTCGCCGGATGAAGAGCGAAAACTTCGATGTCGATCGTTCCCAGTAATATTTTTGTGGCAATCAAACCCGTCACTTGCTGAGTCTGCAATGGGTTGAGCACAGTTAGGCCGATCTCATAACTCTCTACAGCCAGCACGCCTGGTAAGATTTTCCAATCACTCGCCTTAGCGGAGTTTCCAATCTTCACGCCCAGCTGACTAATCGTCTTCGCGTTTGGGTTGAAGCCGACGCTTAACTCGAGCAGTGAGAAATTCAACAGCTCGTTCAAAGTTGAGGGCAGATTGATCTTGTCAGTTGTGCCGAAGGCCGCCAGGATGTCGTTGATGGTTGGTAGATCGATTGATGAGGTATTCAACTTGAGCAACAAGTCACCGACAGGGTCCTCTTCGATGAGGATCGGGATACCTGTATTGCTGCTGTCACCTTGGATGTGAAGCGTCGTCCCCAGGTCAATTACTGCTGACGGCGAAAGTTCGGAGGAGTAATGGATGTACTCAAGGCTACGGCCTCCAATCAGAAATTCTCCGAAAGAAAACCAATGCAGACCGGGTATGCTCAGGTTTGCCGATGGAGCGGAATCGATCTCCAGTGAACTGAGATAAGCACCTTCCTTTGAAGCGTCGGGCGTGATCTCAATAGTTGCTGAAGCCTCGTTTAGAAGTCCCCAGTTTACGGTGCCTTTGACCGTCAGCTTTTCGTCTGATCCTGAGCCGTTAAGAGAAAACGTGGATTGCGCAAGCTTCACGTCACCGACGGGTGGAAGAGCTGCCAGGACATAGCCGAAGGGAGGAACTTGCTGCGCGACGACGTACAACGTCAACTCGTCACTCGCGGCGAGTGCTTTGAGTGCGATCTCAACGTCCTGCAGCGACATAGGTCTGCTCCGAGAATCAATCAAATACAGAGACTACGTGTCCGTAGCGTCGTGGCAGTGTTGGGAGGAACGGGAGGTTCATAAGCGTTCCGAAGAGCTGGGGCCGCCCAGACATTGGAGGGGTCAAGGCCACCTGGCGCTGCCGCGATCCAGTTTTGGCGCACTGCGTTTTCACTTACTGGCTCGTTGTTGTAGGGTTGGATCCCAGTGAACTTTAATTCGGCCGCCGTCGTCGTGAAACCACCGATCTCGTAGCCTGGAGCAGTTCCCTGGCCGTAATGCAGGGCGTGCATTAGTTCGTGCGCCAATCCGATCGCCGGTGGACGAAACTGAGGGGATCCAAGCACGTTGTCACCTTCATTCCTCACATTGAATTTGACGCCTGCACCGCATCCTGTGCCCGTCGGAGACTGCGCATTCAAAAGAAAAATTAAAGACAACAGGAAGAATTCGCGGACTGTGACTCCCTGCTGAACGCCGGGAAAGTCTGTTACGTTTTGGTCAAACGCTGGGAAACCGACAGCGCTGAACCAGTCCATCAGGTCCTGTCCAGTCACCCGCGCATTACGAAACTGGAAAAAGTTGGCGAGGAATTGATTTGCGAACTGACCTTGTTGGACGAACAACGAGTACAAAGGCAAGGCGTTCACGTCAGCTGCGAGCTGGTCATACCGTGCCGCCACACCATTGATGTTGGGGTAGGTTTGGTCAACCATCGTACGGATATTTGGGTCCCTAACCGTCTCGTTAGGATAGTTCGCGATCTTTCGAGTCAGATATGTGACGGCGTTATCCGGAGTTGACGCGAAGGTCTGATTGGTACCAGCTGCCGGAGAGATGAAGACCGCATACGGACCCGTATCCAACCGGTGTAATAAGTTCTGGCCCGCTGGCATTTGGTTGATGATCCTTAAACAGGTATCGACGTACGACAGAAACCCACTAATATAGAGCAACCGCTGCGGACTCACTCCTTGCCAATAAGTTCCCTCAGCACCGGCGGGTGGATTGCTTGTCACTGTATTGACAAGTGCGGTCAATGCTTGTGATGGCGCTGCCGCTGGCGGATAGACCGTGCCAACACCACCTACACCGGCATCGAATGGGTCAGGCCTTGGGCTCAAGTGAGCCGACTGAAAGACGACGAACAGACCTGGCGGAGCAGTCTCAGGATCGAAGACAGAGAAGCTTGCGGGAATTGGCTGCCCGGGTCTCCATCTATAACCGTAACCCGCGCCGCTTGGAGGCTGCGGATAAATCACGTTCCAAAGGTATTGCCCCAATAAGCGGAAAGGGTACATGGTTACAAAGGAACGTCGAGATCGTGAGTTCCGATTTCACGGAAATGAAAGGGCGCGTTTTGGTACTTCATATCGATTCTGACGTCAAGAAAACGAGTGCCTGCCGGAATCATATTTGCCGGTATGCGAGCGGCCAGATAGCGCTCATACAGTTTGCTATTCCAGTGCCGTGAAAACGGATTGTCGTAGGTCGAAAGCAACCGTTCGATTGGATTTCCACCGACTGTGATCGCCGAGTGGACGACGAGTTCATTGCCGCTGTCATTGTGGTTAATGATGTAGAGCAGCTTGTCTCGTTTTGAAGGCACTACCGGGACCTTCAACAATAAATTCGTTTGCGGGTTTAGATAGCCGAGTACGTCATAACCCCAGTTATTTGTTGACCACGCTACTGCATCGCCTCCATTCAACTGCCAGTTATAGCCGACCGCTGACTGCGTAGCGTGAGCCCATGGGTTCCTGCTGAAAGCAATACCTGACAACCAAAAGGCTGAGTCGGTGTTCGGTTTTGAAATTAGTGCGACGTTGCCAGAGCGACCCGCGGGGATCGCCATCCATTGGTGAGCGGGTCCCGTACCATCGCCGAGGCTTCCGTCGGGGCTGTAAGAGTTTGCACCGCGCCAGCCACCCGCCCAGAGGCCGAGGTCCTCCTTGGGAGAATCAGTGAAATATGCATGAACAACATTCCAACGGTCTCCCAACACACGAAGCCAGAGGGTGTCATAGCCAGGGGGAATGGTGACCAACGCGCCATTGCCATCGTTCTCACTGTTGCCCCCGAATTTAATAATGGGTCTTAGATTCCACGGATTTGCTGAGGTGTATTGTTTATCGTCGTATTGCGGATTTCCCAGCTGAATGATGGCACTTTTCTGCTGGAGCGCAACGAAGATGTCCTGATAGACGATCGGATCTTGCGGATACATCCGGTGCTGCATCGGATTGACGGACTGGATATTTAATGCACGAAGCGAACCCTGCACTTCCACCGATCCAGCAATCGTACCGACAGTTAGCGTTGACCCAATGGATAACGATCCAGCGATCTCGCCCCCAATCTTGTTAAGCTTCTGATCCAATACCGTCTGGAGGCTGCCCCCTTGCAAAGTCAATGAAGTTCCATCGCCTTGAAAGCTTTTAGCGCCGACAACCCCTTTCGTGTGTATGTCCCCATCACAGCGAACATCGCCGCCAACGACATCGAGCTTTGCTCCGGGATCGGGTGTCCCGATTCCGACATTGCCTTGCTTGTCGACAAATAAGCTGGTGGGTTGCTCATCCATAGCAGCTGTCTCCTCTAATAATTACCTCTGTTAGTTATCGAGAGGACTCAAGGCCTCGCCGAAGGTGATACTGATCTTGTTATGGTGAAAGCCACGACGGAATAGCAAACCGTGAACGTATTAAGGAGTGATTTCCCAACAGTGAATGAAACGTTTAGTAACTCTTCAGAGTCTCTAAAAACTTCAACCGGGCAGAAAAGAAATTGTCAGTAATGTTGGCTTTAATGGATTGAAAGGCTACGTGTATAAGGCAAGACTAAATGTAAGTCAAGAAGTAGTTATCCGACATGTCAGAGATCTTGCGATGGGAGTCCAATGAACCAGGTTGGTAGCCATTGATAGAGCGTCATCAAATCCCACCAGTCGAGTGGCTCGTCTGCAATCGAAGCCTGTGGTCGGTGGCTCTAGTAAATTACGGATTCACATCTTCATCGCATCACTCTGTAGCCACAGGATCTGCATGCGCTTTAAGCAACGATCGTCTTCTTCCTGTTAGGCAGCCGTTGAACTCATGTTCACGAAGACGGCCTTAACCGCGCGTCCTGCTTCGACCCGCTCTTAAATCCGGGTGATGATGGTCGCTGAATTTGATCTTTCCGCATTTGAGGGTTCGTCGCGTCATAGTTGCTCGGAAACCTCTAGTTTTCAATTGCGGTTTTTTAAGGGAGGAGGTCACGTGGATTTGTCTATTTGGAAGATTTCGCCAAGTGGCTCATTCAACGGTCTTCCTTCCAATCCAGAGTTCGGCCAGTTTCTTTTACTTTTCAGTTATCACAAATCGCCACGTTGGGCTATGGTGACATCAGGCCACAATCGCCATTGGCCCGCGCATTCCATGGTGCAAGAATAATGAATGATCGACGAACCTCGGCCTCTACTGGACCTTCGACGGAAGCCCTACTCATTCGAGGTCGCCACTGAGTTCTTACTAACGCCCAGTTTTAACGCCGTACTCTCTACTAGTTTCACCAGTGCCGGGATTTCACTTGCCGCAGCGGCCGCGGTTGCGTTGTTCAGGTAGTTGTCTCGCCACAGCGTATCACCACGCGCGTGGGCTACCTGGGCAAGCCGTGCATACGTCTTTGCGAGCCCACTTGGGGTACCTACCGTTACGTAACGATCTCTAGCCTCCAAGTAATGTTTATCCGCCGTAACCCAGTCCTGCTGATCAAAGTAGAGCTCGCCCAAACTGAGATGGGTGTTTGCAAAGCCGAGATTGTCACCCTCTCCGAGGAATAGGTCTAAAGCCTGCTCGTACATTAATCGTGCCTCCTCCATCAAAAGTTCATAACTCACTTCATCACCCTGACTCCGCTCGATCAGTGCCTTATACCGCACTGCATCAGCTTGGCTTCGGAGAGCGTTCGCAGCGAGGAGCTTGGACTCAACACTTTGGGATATGACAAGAGTTTGTATAAACAGCAATTGGGCTTCATCGTATGCATTGACGATCAAGTGCAAATCGCCGAGTCGTTGGAGAATGTTAGCGAGTCCAGTAGGGACGTTGGCCTTCTCGTAGATGGTCCGAGCTTCCTCATAGAAAGCATATGCATTGTTGAGGTTGTCAGAATCCTTCTCTAAATCGCCCAAACCCTGAAGCGCCGTAGCGACCCCCACATCAAAACCGATTGCCTGATACTTGTCACGGGAGCGTTCGTACAGCTTCCTCGCTTCGTTCCGTCGGCCCAAGTGTTCCTTCATATTGCCTAAGAGATAACTGGTATAAGCCTCGGCCTCCGAAAGACCGGCACGTTGTTGCTGCTGAAGCAGTCCTTCAAGCATTTCGTTACCTAGTACCGGCCGAAACTGGTAATAGTTGGCAAGACCTGCACTCAGTTCCGAAAGGAACTCTGGCCACTCCTCCTCAAATGTTGTTGTAATCGAAAGGAAATGGTGCAGGTTCGTAAATTCTGTGAGCAAACCTGTAACTGCAGAGGTACGGTCGGCATAGTGCTCGTGCTCCCGCTCTTCTGCTTCAAACACCAAGTGATTGAAATAGTTAAAGGCACGACGAGCCACTTCTTTGATGAAGGCACTCTTCGCTCCACCCGCGCTTGAAAGAATGAATTGACGGATCGGAGCGAGCATGCTAAGCGTTCCCTCTCGATCGACTTCGATGAGCTGGAACCACAAAAGCCCCTCCCGCGACTCTTGCCAGGCCGGATCCTCTACCGAGATGAACCGCCACGCTGAGCGCGACAAACCTGCGGGGAAGAAGACCATCAGCCCCCAAAGACGAATTGCTTTGGGTTTCAATGCTTGTACCGCTGCCAACGTTAGTTTGAGCGACGTGTTGAGGCTAGTGAGCCGATGGGAAGCCGTGGAACCCTCGTCCGCCTGTTGTGCAAGTCCAAGTGACTGTTCTTGCCACGCTTCTCGCAACAAGTTGAAAGACCCGACACGCCAACCCTGTGCGGCAACCAGTACGATCGACAACGCGTGACAGCTCAGCTCATTCGTAACGAAGGCTCGAACCTGCTCATCTGATTCTTGAACCGAGTCCTTGTTGCCACTTCTATTCCATTGCTCGACGAAGAGTCGGACGGCGTCCGCGTCGCCGAGCTTGCTGATCGGAATGTGGCGTACGTGAAGCTCGCCGTCGGGAACGCGTCTTCGCGACGATACAAGAACCCTCATTTGGGGGATCGCTGCAAGAAGTTTAAGGCTGTGGATTGCCCACTCGTCTTCAAGTACATCTTCGAGATTGTCAAGATAGACGATGCCGGGAGTCGGGGCGATGGCTCTGATTATCTGTTCCCGGCTCTCAGTCTTTGAGAGGCCGAAGGAAGTGGCCAGACGATCAAGCAACTCTGCCTCGCTCCGGGAGCTGGATAGATCAACGTAATAGACAGGTCGACTCGCTGGCGCCTTTAGATAACGCCGAAGTGCTTCTTTGCATACTTCCGTCTTGCCAATCCCCGGCGCACCCTCAACGCTGCTGATCTCTTGAACTACCCTCTTTCGATCTTGGAGGAAGGCGAGCAGCGTTTTAACTTCTTGCGTTCGACCGTACCAACCACTCCGGTGGTTTAGTCGCGAATCGTGCATGCCACTCAGCCGCGCCGGCGCAGCACTCGCCAGCGATCGCGGCCGTCGTTCAAGCGGAACGCTTTCGAGCAGGGTTAAAAGAAATGGTTCGATCAGATCATGTTCGCCGTTGGGATACCAGATTGGAAGGATGCCCCGGTCGCCCAGATATTTATGCCGCGTCAAGCGGGTCGACTCGTTGGCGGGGGCCTCGACGAGAGCGAAGTGCAACATTCCGATGCCGGCCTGACGCGCGCGATCGAGAATCTTCAGCGTCCTGTCCGGACCCAAGCTGCAGCCTAGGAATAACAATCTCTGCGCGGTGAACATGAAGTAAAGCAAGGCCGGCAAGGAGCCCTGTAAGTTGGTCTCATAGTGCTTCGCATATTCACCCTTTGTGAAAACGCGGCCGGAAGTCTCCTGGATATCACCATGTATCTTTAGCAGCAGATGACGGCCTTCTCGGAATGCCTTATCGGTTTGACTGACGTTTGCTCCCCAAGCTTCTCTCTCGAAGGGATGGCCTGCTGCTGCGAAGACCGTTTCTAACACGCGATCAAAGTTAGAGGTCACCACGGGACCGTCGAACATCCAGGGAAGCCTCGCAGCCGCTCCCTTGTCCAATTCCTTTCCGTTGAGCTTGCTCACGGAGTATTCGGCTTCCAACGCGGTCTCGAAGGTTACATCACCGCGCCCTTGCTTCACCCTCTCACCCGCCTCCTCATAGTCACCTTTGTCGATGAGCGACTTGATCGTTTCCGTTAAACCCGCCATAGCCGCCTGTTCAAAGAGGAATGCTGTCCAGCCTTTATAACCGAACGGAACGGACAGCCCCGCACCGACGAATGGGATTACGCCAAGCCTAGAAGCAACCTGCTCGCGCAGCAAACGCAAGTGCTCACCATTGTCAGCGGCGAACTCTAAGATCTTACGGAGGGCTTCGTCTTGCAACGACATCACCGGAATGCCTGGAAGAGCCCAGCTTGGAGTCGGCCGGGGTGGTTGAAATTAAGGATCCTGTAATCAGCGACGGTCTCAGGCTACGCCCAGCATCATTGGAAAACAAGGTACGTTGGGTGGTATTGTCAGGTTACCAAGGGCTTATCTTCACGCCTTCCATCACGATGAGTGAGCCGGTGTCCACAAAAGCGGCGCCGCAGTAGAAAAGGATGGGTGTGTCGTTATCGAACTTACGCAAACAGTAACTCAACTCGATGCCCGATCCCCCTGGCATGCAGTTATCTATCAGATACAAATCGAAAGAAGTTGTCTGTGCGAGACGCGCAGCTTGCTTGTAGTTTTCCGCGACGACTACTTCATATCCTGCACGCGCTAATACGTACAACACCAACTCCCGGGTGTCAGCGTTATCTTCCACATACATAATTTTCGCGGTTGAAGGTGCATGTCGGTTCATCACTGAGACTCACCAAATTCCTTCGTCTAAGTGAAGTTAGAGAATAACCATTCAGACAGTTGAAACGACCGACTGCCTATTCTCCCGCTGTTGTCCAGCGATTAATTTGCGCAACACCGCTCGTCCTTTATGCAACTGCGATTTCGATGTACCAATCGATTTGCCTCTCCTTTCAGCTATCTCCTTGTGGTCTAGGCCTTCGATGTCATGCAGGATAATCGCCTGCCGGTAGCCCTCGGGCAATTTCGCAATTACCTCGGATAACAAAATTCGATCAACGATTCTCATTCGCTTTGGATCCATACTGCCCGCGGCAAAATTGGTTAGCGACTCTTCGTTGTAATCAATTAGCTCTGGCCGCAGTTTGCGCCTTCGCAAATGCATCAATACATGGTTAACCGTCAGCCGATGTAGCCAGGTTGTGAACGCCGATTCCCCGCGAAAACTACCGAGGGTTCGAAACAACTTAATGAAGACGTCTTGAGTCAGGTCTTCAGCCTCAGAAACGTTCCGAGTCATTCGAAGGCAGGTTGAATAAATATGATGGTGATACTTCAGATAGAGTTCGTGAAAGTCCCGTTGGTCACCATCGGTGAGTTGTCGAGTTTCTCCTGACCTCATTTCATGTCTCCTTCAAAACGTCGCGGCCCAATGACCGCATCGCAAGAAGCGGGCCAATACCTATCTTGACTGCGTGTCGATGAAGTAGGCCTGTCGTTGCAGGTTCAGCATCAGGCACATGACTTCGAGTCGTTACTTGATCATTGTGTCGCGATTTTTGCCGAAGGTTGTTGCTAGTGTCGTCAAAGTCGCGGGCTGACGCCTACCAATGACTGGCGCACTTCGAATGCTGGTAGCTCTGCTGTCGTTATAACGACACGCGGACGTTGCTTCGACACTTCCATGAAAAAGATTCGAAGTTACTGCCTGACAAAACCGAGTTCGCACTGCGCAAAAACAGCGAATTCGCTTTTGGCGTAGTGCTTGCAAAGCGCCGAAGCGAGATGAAAGCTACACGACAACTTCAAAATCTTCGTCAGAGACTTCAGTCGCGCAACATCAATCAAGACCTGCTGAGGAGTGGGAAATTCAAAGCTTACTCAATTGTCTTCATTCTAATGCTCGTCGTTTTGGTTGCCTTCGAAGTCAAGTCACAAAACAACACTAGCCCCAACGGATTCGAGCTCGTCGACATGTAAAAACCTCGAAATTCCCTGGTGGCTGCAACTTTTGAAAAGGGAAAAACTTAAGTTTTCACCGCGCCTATCATTCGGGACCGTGAGGTCGGTGGCTCGATTCAAAAAGTGAAGTCTCGCGTGAGCTTCACTTGAAAACTGTACGAGGGGCGTTCCAGTCCTGCGCCGCTGCTCTGGTTGTAAATAATGAAGAAGTCGCTGTTGGGACGATAGATGTAACGAAGCCGCACGTTGATTAGTGAAAGACGCGCGGCGGAGTTCAATTGAACCAGCGCAGAGGTGAGCAGCCTGCGTGAGAAGTTGTAGTCGAATCGTCCACTTAAAAGACTGGCGCTGAAGTTTCCCTGGGGCAACCGCACGTTGTTATAGCTCTCTTGAAGATCAAGAAGTAGATGCGGGTTGGGTCGCCACGTGATTCCGCCGGAAGTTTCATAACGCTTGCCCGTATAGAACTTTCCCCACTTTTCTCGAAAGGTAAAAATTACCGGCTTACTGAGATCGCTCATAAACGAAACGCGCGGCCGGTTGAATTGATAAGCGCCGATTGGAACGGTAATGCCTGGCCGGATGTGAAACGGCTCAGTAAGCACGTCGTTCACCGCCTCGATCGGACGAAAAAAGAATTCAGATGAGTTTTTGAAAATTGTGTCCCATGACAATTCTGTCTGCCGCGTCGCGATATTGTTCTGGCGATCAGTGTAGTACTCGATTTGTGTTTCAAACTCCATCTGTTGGACATGGGGTATGAACTTCGGTCGTGGTTTGTAAGCGAACTGGCCAAAGTATTGATGAATGGCATTGCGTTCGACGAAGCCTACCTCGGGATTAAAGTTCGAACCCACGTCCTCATAAACCGTGATGAAGCGATAGAGATCGTTTTCAAAGATCGATTGCAGCCGAGAAGAGCCATAGCTCGAGTGCACGCCGGGCGTGGCCGAACCCATCCAGAAGGCCGTGAACTTGTAATGATCGGTGAGATTGAATTCTGAATCGATACCTGCGACGCGGTTGTATGCACTGCCGCCTAAGGATGTTGCACCCTGGCGATTGACGAAGATCCCTCCGACATATGATCGCTTAAGAACATCTCGCTTGAGGCGTAGTACCGTAAATTGCTGGCGCGGAATGGCAAAAGGACTTAATGATTCACCGAGCTCACGCGTCTGTACCTGCAAGAATCCGACGTTGTAATGACCGATCTTTCCAGTCATCTTCGCGCCGTAGTCGATCGATACTGGAGCGCCCTCCTCAGTGAGACCAATACGTCGCGTGAAGAAAGCTTGGTTCTCTCCCTCTCGCCCAAAGAGAAAGACTCCTGAGTTCTCAAGAAAGAAGTCTCGCTTCTCGGGGAAAAAGACTGAAAATCGTGTAAGGTTAATGACCTGATTGTCTACCTCGGCCTGACCAAAATCCGGGTTGGCGGTGAACTCCGCTGTAAGTGAGGGCGTAATTCCAATCTTTGCAACTTCCAATCCGGCCTTACCGTTTGCACCGGCGTCAAAACCCTGAGCGCCTACAAGCGACACGCCCTCGCGCCAACCTCCGGTCGCGTAAGGTTTAAGCTCATAGAGACGACGACGCTTGATATCTCCCACACCGGCAAGTTCGCCCGCCTGCGATATGCGCTCAAGACCATACGAACGTTGCCAACTACTCCAAAGGTTCTCTTCGTTCTTCCGGCGGATTACACGCGAGACATTGAATCCCCAAGTGTCGATTCCTTCAGCGAAACGGAGCGTGGTCAAGGGAATCTCAAGTTCAACTGTGTAACCTTTCGCATCGATGTGTCCTGATGAAATCCACGATCCATCCCATGACAGGTTTATGTCCTTACCTTCATCAGTAATCAGCGCGTCCTGTTGCGTGCCTAAAGGATTAACGGCGAAGCGAAAGGCGTTGCGCCGGTCATGGTAGGTATCGAAGATGATCTCAATGCGATCGTCTGTACCAAGAGGGGAGTCGCGAACAAGATCGCGCGCATTGATTTTTGCAGGCTCAGAATCAAACGCGCGGATGCCCACGTACACGTTTTTGTTGTCATAAAGCACTCGGACTTCGGTTTGCTCAGAGGCAGGCGCGCCTTCGATGGGACTCTCCTGACGAAAGTCCGTAGCGCTTTCGGCTGTAGCCCAGGCACGTTCATTCAGAACACCGTCAATCTTAATTGGATCGGTTACTCGCAACGCGTGAATTCGATGCGTATCGGTTTTCTCCGCCTGAGCTTGGTTCGGAGGGGCACTCTGTTGAGCCCCGGCACTAAAGTGAAAAAGAATAATGCTGAAAGCAGATAAGAGCGCCCGAAAGTGTTTCAATTGATCATCGAAACGCCTCAAACGTCTCGTCATAGCTGTTTGTCAGTGGGCAAAGTAATTCGCAAAACAGGTTTGCCGCCAACGTTTTGCAGCGGCCAGTAGACGCGATGGGTACGTGAATCAGCGGCAACAGAGTGTGCATTCGCTGCGAAGAACCCGCCAAACACTTTTTGCAAGGCGCGATCACGCTCGTCAAAGATCGCGATGTTGCCACTTTCAGCCGAGACATACAGACGCTGAAGACCTGTGTCGAAAGACAGCACATCAGGATCAGCTCCAACCGCAAGCGTTGCAGTTGCTTTCTTGCTTTGCAGGTCGAAAACGACCAGTTTCGAGTTTTCTTCGCATGCCGTGAAGGCCAGGCGGTTTTCAGAGTCGACTGATAATCCATGACTGCCCTTGCAACCAGTGAGTGGATAACGAGCGACAACCCGATCGGAGTTTGGATCAATTTCGGCCAATTCCTCTCGTCCATCGACGGTGACGAAGATGCGATCTGAGGTGGAATCGTACTGACTATTCCCAGCACCGCCGCCGAGTTCGATAGTCGCTACGCGTTGGTTTGTTTTCGCATCGATAACGGTATCGGTTTTGCCGTGCAGGTCTGAGACGTAGAGCTTATTTTCTTTCGACGCATAGGCGATGCCATCAGGGTAATCTCCAGCCGCCACTCGGGTGATCACTGTGAGACTTTGATCGTCGATAATGACCAATTCATTCGTTCCGGTCGCTGATGCATACACTCGATGCAGTTCGGGAACTGCGAGCACCCCATGCACATGCTTCAAGTCCTTGACGTCACCTATAACAGTCTGCTTGTTCGTATCGAAGACTGTCATGAAATCCGAACCGAGATGCGCGATATAGAGTCGGCCAGTGCTGGTGTCGAGACTTTGATAGTCCAGGCGAGTTGTTCCCCCAGTAAGCGGAACATCCGCGAGTATTTTCAAGGGAGCAATATTACCAGCAGGTTCGGTTAGTGCTTCCGCATTTGCTGATGGAGCCGGTTGAGCATTTACCGGGAGGTGAGACGGCGCGGAACAGGCGATCAAGAAAATCCAGATCGCGAACGGCATAAGAATAAGTGGATTTCCTTTTGCGGGGCCGCGCTCTTTATGTAATCGCATATTCGACCTCCTTACCGCATTAGAACGCAAATCGCGTCTGTAATTCAAAGCGACGATTGGAATCGATTGTACTAGCGTGGCGGCTTCACGCGAGAATTGTATGAGGTCAAATACCCCGCGCCCGGCGATCCACACCTCGCGCAGCGCATCCAAGAACTACCTGCGCCGATCTCAGTTAGCTTAGACGAGCGCTGGGGCTCGACCATGGCACATGGTCTGTGCCTTGTCACATCTTCCCCGCAGCAGACGTGTCTGTTATCCAACTCAGCATTGACGAGACGCAAAGCCGGCAAAGTTCCACTACGAGACGGTGAAGCGCCTCGGCAGCTTGCGCGACGAAGGGGTGCTCATCATGGACAGCGGTAACCTCGTGCATAACTTGCACGCGTACGACGTGGGGTCGTCAGCAGATCAAGCCACTCGACTGGGCCGTGCGCTTCGAGGAGCGGGCGCGTGAACTACTGCTCGCCGGCAACCACGACCCGCTCATCAGCTACGAGACTTTAGGGTATGACGCCGCCTTGTCAGTTCCCACACCCGATCATTATTTGCCATTCCTCAATGTGATCGCTCAAATGAAGGAAGGCGATGAGATTCGATTTCCCGTCGAGGGATTCGATGGTGGTCCAATCTCGATGCTTTCGGTCAAAATCGGCTAAGCCGTCACCGGCATTTCCGTGCGGCGGGTATCATTAGGCGGGGGTTGCTGAATCGCGAAGGATAATGTAGTGACGATTATCACCTGGGAAAATAAGCCTCATAGAAAATTCCGTTCCAGGGCTGTGGAGCTTGCTAGTCTGCTTCGACGTAAAGACGATGTCACACAAACGCCGCCTAGCTTTCCGGAGAGATAATCTGTCACCCCAATATAAATTCGGACCCAACGCGCTACTCCAGAGACGATCCTCGATTCAACAAATGGGCAAAACGGTTTGCTCGCTCGTCCGTTACAGAAGAAAAGCGCGCTCCCGGAATTCTATGAATTATACAAGCCAGTTCGTGGACGGTTGGCCTAAGGAACTCCTTGGTGTTTCGACGAGAATTGACATCATCTGCGCTTGTCTTTACTGGTTGAACGGGAAATTGTTTCATCGGAATTTGGCAGGGTTGTTGACGAAGTTGCTGAACCAGCGAACGGTTCCGGAATTGGACCGGCACAACTTATTCTTCGGTTGCGTCCTTCTCATCCTGAGCATTTCCCTGATCGCAATTCCGGCTATCTCGCAGGAAAAGCGGTACAGACGTTTGATCGTTCGAAGCGAAGGGCTTCCGTTTCGACGACGGACTGAATTGTTCTTCGGCCCGACGTCGATGGATAGCTTTCCATAACGAAAAGGCATTCACCGATAAATTGACGAGCGCCTCTCAGAGATAGAACCAAGGTTATTGAGCAGTCGGCGTTTCCATATATAGAGACTCAAGCCATTTGCCGCCTCGCTTTACATAGACCACCGATGCGCGAACGTTAGCTGGAATAGTTTTTCCATTACACACTCCGTCCTGCTTAGCTGTATAAGTCATAAGCACCGAGTCCTTGTCCAGGGTGACAAAATTGAAATTGGTGAGCGAGTAACCCTTGACCTCACAATCGGTGGCCGTCGCTTTAATGACCTGCGCCTTATTGGAAACACCGTCAGAATTGATCAGCAAGAACTCTGCTGTAACATTATCCCGTGTCCATGAACTGTCCTTATTCTTCCACGCTTCCCAACCTGCTGTCTCGAGCGCGATGATTTGGCCCTTAAGCTTTGAGTCGTTCGCTATCTTCGTTTGACCAAACGCAAACGATAACGTACCAATTGCAATCACCAGAATCATGATCATTTTTTTCAATGTGTTTCTCCTTTGCTGTAGCGGTGGACTCAACGCTTCGGTTCTAAAACGATTTCGCGTGCGGTGCGGATGTCCAGAACTTCGCGGATTTGGAGGCGATCCCTATAACCCTGCATTTGTTTCTCGTCATTACCGATGACTGTTTGCGCCAGGTTGTCGGCTTTGTCTTCGTTAGCTTCCCTCGTTGCCAGATCCTTGTATTCAGTCATCAGCATGATGTTCCAATCACTTGACCCATGCGCCTCGGTAGTGATCACTTTGTAGGAAAGAATCTGCCCGTCTTTTTTCAGCGCCTCTTGCTCCCGCTTCCAATCTCCGGCGACGTAATTTATATAGGCTGTCTCCATGCCTGGCTTCATCTTTATGAAACTGATGGACCATACTGAGCCGTTACGAAACGGACGGTTGACCTCTGCTACAACGACAACGCTTACTGTGAGAATCAAAAGGATCAGCGAACTAACTAATGCGCGATTGAATTTCATGATGTTTCTCCTATTCGTTGGGGAATATTGACGTGTTGTTTTGGTGATTGCTTTCATCTGTCATTTTCGTTCCCGCCGCTTGGCAAGAGCGAACGACACAAGAGGGAGGTTGCTGGCCTAATCCGGGGTGTCGCGAGTGATGTTGTCTAGAACGACTACAAACAAAGTAACACCTTAAAAGAATGGACGTCTGTGCGATAAGCCACATACGCGGCGCAGTCGGTCTTACCCAGCGTCGAGATCCAATTGAAGTTAGTGTGGCGATGTGTAACAGCGATGGCCAATAAACGCAGGCTAAATGACCTAATCTGGCGTCACGGAAAATCGAGTTAATGCGACTAAGTTATTGAAGGGATTGGTAGGCGCGTGGGGATCGGAATAGAAGAGTTCTATTTTCCTGAAGCACAAACGCCATCGCATCGCTGAGGACTTGAGTAGAAACGTTGATAAGGCGCGTGTCGAATTAAAAGTTGATCGTAGTGGCCATTCCGCTCCCGAGCGACTAACAATCGAAGACCGGATTTATGAATGACCATCTTTGTTGGACGCGATACTCAGAGTGCCGTTCAGGGTACTCGTATCGAAGGATCATAGTATGTTCGGTGAGCGATCATCTAAGGGATCGGCCCAACGATTGTTAGGGATAGTTGGAGCCCACTCAGGTCTGAGAGGATCTTGATCGTAAGGATAGCTTCCCAACCGTTTGTACAATTCGCTGTACTGCTGGACCTTCTCGCGATTTAACTTCACGCCCAAACCAGGTCCCTCCGGCACCTCGATGCTGCCGCCTTCGTACTTGAACTTGCCACCTTCGATGATGTCATCAGCAAGGTGGTGATAGTGCGCATCCGCTGCAAAAGACAGATTGGGAATGACCGCGCCGAGGTGAAGCATCGTTGCCAGTTGAATACCCAACTCGCCGGAAGAGTGGACAGCAACTCCGAGCTGAAACGTTTCACATACACCCGCAGCCTTTACGCATTGACGAATGCCGCCCCAAAAAGTTGTATCAAGAAGAATCACGTCAACAGCAGTGTTCAGAACGTTTGCTGCAAGCTGTTCAAAACCAACAACCACAGTATTCGTAGCAAGTGGAATGCGGAGTTTCTCGCGCGTTCGTCGCATACCATTTAATCCGAAAACGGGATCCTCGAGGTAATCATTCTTGATGTCTTCAATGGATTGTCCAAACCAGATCGCCTGCTCGGTAGACCAAACGGCATTAGGGTCGAAGCGAAAGCGATCGCCAGCGAGAGCGTCCGCAACAGCCCGGTAGCACTCGAGCTCGTATTCCGGCGGAAACACACCGCCCTTTAGCTTGTGTGACGTGAATCCGTAACGACTCTTCAATTCGAGTGCGTGCGCTACGAGTTGTTCGATCGTACGCACTTCGCCGGAACCATCCTTCGAATTTGGATAACGAAAGAATAAGTATGAGGCGAATGGTACTCGGTCTTGCAGGCGTCCGCCGAGAATTTCAGAAACTGGCACATTCCACTTCTGTCCGAGAATGTCGAGACAGGCAAACTCGAGTGCCGCGAGGATCTGTGTACGATTGTTGTAAAGACTAGCGGTGGGATTTGCAATCTGGAAGCGCATCTCTTCAAGGCGAGTCGGATCGTGGCCCACCAGGTAATTCTTCATCGCCCGAAACATTGCTTCAGCCGACTCGCCGCCCCCACCCATTTCACCGAGTCCGGTTATTCCTTCGTCAGTGTCGACCTCGATGATGGTGCGGACGAAGCGCCCCCAATGACAGCCATTGGCGTGACGAAGCGGCGCTTCAAGCGGCACCGTCACCGTAGTTGGTCGGATGTCAGTTATTCGCATGTGCGCTAGTTGATAATGCGGTTCTGTCTTAGGAACGTCCAGATTGCTTCATAACTTCTTACGAAATCCGCCTGCGGGAACTGGCCGTGTCCGCCATTTTTGACTGTTAATAACTGGTTTGGCACCTTTTCTTTCTCAAGTGATGCGTGCAACCGCAAGGACTGACTATAAGGCACAACGTCGTCTTTATCACCATGAATCGACAATATGGGTGGCAAGCCTGAACGCACATAAGTCAATGGCGAAACGCGACGCGCGATGTCTTCGGAGTCCGGCTGACTGCCCACCCACATCGCGGCGTAGTTTTTCAGATTGCTGCCTTTGATCAAATCATTGACGTCGGAGATTCCGTACCAATTTATGATCGCGGCGACCTTCAACTTTTCTTCACCGTAACATCGATTGTCGAGTCCGGTTCCATCCGGCAGCATGCCTGTAATCAGAGCAAGATGGCCACCTGCCGAATGGCCTGTTAATACAATCCTGGTTGTATCGAAGTGCCATTGACTGGCATTGCGGTAAACCCACCGCAGCGCACAGCGTGTGTCTTCCACCGCGGCCGGGGCCAAAGAATTGCTGGCCATGCGATATTCAACATTAACCACAGTCCAACCCTTTTCAAGAAACGGCAGGAATTGCAACACGCTGCCTTCTTTCGTACCAAATATCCAGCCGCCACCGTGGAAGTAAACCAGTGTGGGAGTTGGGGTGGTTACATCATGCTGGTACCAAACATCCAGCTTGAGTAACGTGTTGTTCGCTCCGAGATAAACTATGTCGGGTTGAACCCAGTAGCGGCTGCCGATGTCGGTGGCCCACGGTGAAGCAGGTTGATCTTGCGCAGGGACCGCGATGAAGCAGCAAAGAACGATCAGCGCTGCGAGAGTAAGTTTCTGCATGTCTTTAAGCTGGCCTAATCCCCTGCTTTGTAGTCACGTACGCTTTGCCTTGATAGTTAATGTTTCGTAACTCTGCTTTTGCGTCGAATACACCAAACGCCGGTTGCGCTTCGATCTTGCCAAACAATCCGGCCTGGATTCCGAATAGATTTTCAACCACCGGTTCCAGATATGCGCAGCCTGACACGCAGGCCCAATCGTTAATGTAAGGTTGATCTGAAGGTGCCTTGCGTGCGCCGCCGCCTGCTTCCGGCGCCACTGCCGTTTCGGCAAAATGCGCTTGCGCGATCGGTCCTTGCTTTGCCGTCTCGGCCAGTCCTTTGATCCACTTGAAAGCGACGTCTCCTTCACCGGCCACAAATAACGCACTCAAAGCAAGTGATGGCCAGGCGGTGTAAGCACCCGTCCACTGGTGATCCGGACGAATGCTAAAGGTCACATCGAGATCTTTGGTTGAGAGTGCGCGCATCCACATCGGCGTTTGCAGTTCCTCACGAAAGAAACGAACCATTTCTGACTTCACCTGTTGGTTCAATGTGTCGCCGATCGTAATGAGAACAGTGCCAAAGTCGTAGCAGTGATGGACCTCGTTCATGCTTCCATCCGGAAGTCGACACCGCCAAATGCCTTTTCCCGGAAGATAGAGCTCAAGCACTTTGCGACTCAACTGCTGCGCTTCAACACGCAGTGCCGCTGCCTTGTTCGCAGATCCGCGTTGCTCCAACAATTCGGCAGCAAAACGTAAGTTATAGACGTTCGCCGCGTTCAACCCTGCTACTTCATGGACATAACTACTGACAGCTTCGAGCAAATTTGAGACGCCGCCATAGTCCGCTAGGCCATGGTTGTTTGTGTCCAACTTCCGCCAGTGTTCGGCGTATGTCACCAGACGATCGATAACCTTTTGACCACCCACTTCTTTATCCAGCCACGCACGATCGCCGGTCCAGCGCAAGTACTCGCGCGCCATTCGGCACATCGCAAAATCATTCACCGAATACCATGGTCCAACGCCTGAACCAGTCAAGTACTCAGTGCCAAAATGCTTGTAGACATCCAGCTGCATCCACGTTTCGATCATGCGGCGCAGGATGAGCGGATCTAGCATCGCCAGTAGCATCGCGCTCAGGCTTATGTCCCACAAAAAGGTTGTCGTCTCCCAATACCGTGGCGCCAGGGTGACGTACGTCGTACCGTAGACTGAATGTGGAGTCGTCCGCCTAAAGAAGAGTGCACTCAACACTGCAGAGTGATAAAGGCGGCGAACTGAGTCATCACTGGTAACGAGAGTCGGAACGTATCCTGAGAACCGATCATTTCCCGGAGTAAAGGCCGCCTTCAATTGCGCGTTCCACTCCGCTCGCACCGCGGTGGCGTTTGACGCAAAATCTCTTACGAGCTTGTCGTAATTTCGTTGCGCTTCATCAGCACTTTCTGCCAACGCATCGACAAATGTGATTGACCGTTTTTCGCCTGGAGCCAGATCGAAACGATAGATCAGCCACGATGGCCGCACCTCGGTAGCAACAGGCCACGCACCTTGAAGCGAGTAAGCCTCTGTCCGAACCGACTTACACAACACTGCGCCCCTGTTCGCGTCGACCGTGCGTTTGTTGTCGAACTCTCCGGGTGAATAAGCAGCGTTCCAGGGGGCTACACTTTTGGTTACTCCGCCATTCAACGCAAGCTTGATCTCAGTTGGGCGGCGTGTCCTTTGTTTGTTTTCTATAGTCAGAGAAACCGCAACCGACATTTGCTTGAACGGCACGATCGTCACGCTCGACAATTCGAGACCTCGGTATTGCGCACGTCGCTCGACTCTGTCGGGCTGCCACACGAAGTCGATCGGCGTCTTGGTCGAAGCAAAGTATTCGCCGTCAACGTAGAGAACGCCCGTTAACAACTCACCACCAGAACCAAGTGGCGCAACATTCATTTCGCCCTGTGCGAATGGTGGAAACGCGACACTCCGTATAGCCGTGACGTCCATCGCCGCTTGCGCGCAACCCCACTGGTTGGTCAGACCCGGTGGATTGAAGAGATCACCGAAACGATGTGGCATCGTAACCGTGCGCAACGACTCTACGGTAGGAATGTCAGTAGCGACAGGTTCGTTACTTCTGCGCGTTTGCTGTGGATCGATCCCGTCGGCACCAAACGCCAACTTCCCCATAATTGAAGGCGCCACCAGAGCCGCGGTCGTAGTCTTCAGGAAATCTCTGCGCTTCTGTTCACTCATATTTGTTGGTTTTCAAGGTGCTATTTCAATTTCTATGCGCAGCGTGACTGTCTCGTAAGGTTTTAGCTTCACGATCAGCGGTGAGAGGCTCGAGACATTTTCAAGAACTCTGTCTTCAGTCTGATTCAAAATAGCGGCCGCGCGTACCTTTACCGGCGCCGTAACCTCAACGGTCGTTGCCCGGCCAACAAACTCTTGTAAGCGAATGACAAACACGGTACTGGCTCGCGGCGTTAAGGGATTTGCGCTTACTTCGCCGTGAGTGGTTGTATCGGCAACCTGATTCACGGTGACGATGTCGACGTTTGACTGATTAACCGTTAAGAAACTTCGCTCTAAAACAGCAGGCAGTACGGTGACGTACGAGGCTCGCAACGGCAAATTAAATTCAGAACCAAGACGCCAAGCCGCTACATCGTCGAAATTTCCATTGGTTGCGTTAACCGCATAATCGAAGACGTACCGCTGGTCCAGACCCGGTTCTGTAGTCATCAAATTCGTCACGCCAAGATCGTGTGTATCTGCCTGATTGCCACGCCGGAATGCACGTGAGTAAAGGGTCGCTTCGGGCAATGGCCATTTGCCGGTAAACATTGCCGGGAAATCTGATGGCGCATTGCCGGGTGAGGGTCGCGCCTTGACGTAGCTGGCAAACACGGTATGAAACGCCTGTCGATGAGCAAGCATCACGGAACCTTGCCCGTCACTCAGGCCGATTAAATTTTGTGTCGTTACTGAATCTCGTCGCGCACCCGGCAGGTAGTCGTCCGGCAATCTATCAAACCATTTTTGACCGCCGCGAAGCACCTTTAAGTTCTGGGCCCTCAGGGCAAACGGAAACGCGAAATAGTAGGAGTCGTGCCAACTCTTCCCACCTGCAAAGGGCAGCAGATTGGCGTCGATCTCATTACGGATGTCGACGCGGTCCAGGTCGTCGTAAATAGTGAAGGTAGTTAACGGAAAAGCTGACCGTTCGCGCGTTACTGTCACACGTGTCAGACCCGCGCCGCGTTTGATGCTGACCTTGGGCGGCAGAGGCATCGCAAGATTAGACGGCTCATTGCCTTCGACTCGAAGCAGTTGATTGAACGGCAACTCGCCCTTGTCATTCACAATTTCACGCCCGCTGTGTAGTGCAATGAGGCTCTGAACATTCCCGTCGGGTCGAAGCTGCAAACGAAAATTTCGGTTTTCGACACGAGCCGCAGCAGGCACACCGCGCAGAGTAGAAACCATTTCACCCTTCGCCGTCTCCACCTGATATGTCGAATAGCCAAGAGATGGAACTTTCCGAGCTACGAAAACCGCGCGTCCCTGTTCGTCTATGTCAAAAGATACGGTCTCATTACTTCCAGATTTACGAATCGCAACGATTTTGAGCCCAGCGGCCGGCGGTGCGACCACAACCAGGTCATCGCGCTGCCACGACAGGGCGTTATAAACGAGCAGCGGCCAACTGTTCTCCGACAATAACGATCGCGGCGACTCTCCATGAGAAGGTTGGGCCAGCACTCGCATTCCTTCGTCAAGCAGGTAGTCGACCTCAGTCCTGGCCTTCTGCATGTAGCCAACATATTCGCGGTTCTGTTCTTCGAGTTTGGCTAGATCGTTAAGCTGCGGCCAACCTGTATTCCCTGCCCCACTGTGTTCGTCATACGTCATCATTAGATCGTAGAGCGTGGTTGTATTGCCTGCCGGAAACGGAATTCCACGTGTGGCAGAGATAATGCTCCAGAGAGTTTCTGCCGCGGGCGTATGATTGTGGGCATAACGGGCGAGCGCGCTGATCTGCGGCGACATGGTTTTTGCTTCTGACCACAGCCCTGACCATTCACCGCGAAACGTCGGAATACGATCGGCGTATTTGGTTTCGATGTACTGAAAAAATTCCGGCGGCGTTGCAATTCTCAACTTCGGAGACTCATGGTGATTGTTCCAGAGCGCCACCGCACGTTCGAGATTCGCTACGTTTGTCGGCTCGACGAAGTCGTGTGCGTACAACGCCATCACCGCGTCGTAGCCATAGCCGGCATCTTTGTATTTCTTCTGCAGCGCGGCGACGCCTTCCTCCATGATCTGAAGATCCGTTTTCTTACCAGACTGCGGATTAAACATTTCGTAAGGCGTTTTGCCGGTATAGGGATCGAGAGAATAAGGATCGAGATAGAAGTCTGTCAGCGCTTCAGGATAACCACCATGCTGCCCTTGACTTACCCACGTCAACACGCGACTGCCATCCGGCGATTCCCAATAGAACGGAACCTTTCCAGGAGCCAGAGAAGTTGCCGTGTTGATAAAGACGTTCGCGCCTACGACGAGGTAACGCATATCGCTGCGGGCAAGTACAGAAGGAAGTGAAGACGGATGGCCCGGCACGTCATCCATCATCGCCATCTGCGTCTGTACACCGTACAAACGTTTGAGTGTGGCGTAGTCGTAACAAAGACGATTCAGCTCCTCAGCGCCCATAAAGTCAGTGTGCATACTGCCCCAGGACGAAGAAAGAGCGATCCGTCCACTCTTGATAAGAGTAACGAGCCGCGCGATCTTTTGCTTATCGTTGGGTAGTACAGATGTAGGAGCTTTGGCCCGTTTCAACCATTCGTTAACTTGCCAGACACTTTCGATGGTCCAACGAAAGTCAGGATCGGCTTCGGCAGTGCGGATGACCTCGTCGATGTGACGAGCCGCTCTTTCGCGAATAGCTTCCGGCGGATCCACGAAACCAAAATCGTAATGGCTCGTCGGTACGATGTAGACAGTTTTGATCGGACCATCCTGAGCGCTCGTTTGGCCGCTGGCGAGTGGAACGAAAACTAAAAGCGGCAGCACCCAAAACAAGGTCGTGATGTACCGAAATTTAAGCGCCATTCGCATTCCCGATCAGAAAAGATAGCGCAAGGAGAACTGAATCTGACGCGGGCCGCCATAACCGAGTAGCCCACCAAGTTGATTCCCTACGGTCGAGATGCTCTGACCGAAGAACGCCGTTGGCCGGAGTGAGTTATTATCACCTCGAACCAACCCGCCGGAAGGATCAGCGAAATTTGCGTGGTTAAAGAGATTGAAGATCTCGGCACGAAATTGAACCGAGCTGGTCTCCGTCAGCTTCGTATTCTTAAAGACCGAAAAGTCTACCTGCGCAAAACCAGGCCCGCGTAAAAGGTTACGTCCAGCATTGCCGAACACTCCGTCGCCTGGATTTGAAAAAGCGGCCGCATTAAATTGACATTCGGGAACGCTGAAATTCGGGCAGCGCGTGTCAACACCCGGAACTAAATCAGGCCGGAAAGAAAAACCACCGAAGACGCCGCCCTGTCTGGTGACGTTTACCGGAAGGCCGCTTCTAATTTGCGTGATCGTATTGAGCTGCCAACCATCGACTATCCAACCTGGACCACCGCTAAACCAATCGCGGAGCGGTACATCGTAGCCCGCATCAAGTGTGAAGTTGTGACGAACATCCTGATCGCTGCTCGCCCGTTCCGCTCGAGCGTTATTTTCGTCCTGATAATCCTTAAAGAAACCGACGACGTCATCAATTGCGTGAGACCAGGTGTAGTTGGCATTGAAGCGCAGACCCTTCGCCAGATTTCTCTTAAAGGTCGCCTGTAACGCATTGTAGTTTGACTGGGGATAGTCGCCGACTACGAAGATGTCGCCAAAGTTTGAAGACAGTGGTCGAACCTGAGTTACAGGATCTCTTCGATTTATATTTCGCGGCGTAACGACACCGTTTGTCAAAAGGTGTGTCACGTGATTGCCAACGTACCCAACCTGTAAAGTGCCGAAGCCGAGATCATGCTGGATATTAAGCGACCAATGCTGCGCCATTGCCGTCTGAAGATTCTTCTCGATGTGAAAAGCATTCGGGACCGCGCACGCATACGCCGCCGGATCGACCGGAAATTGGGGGAAGATTCCGCACACAAACAGTGCAGTAAACAGATCGACCGATAAAGTCGGGAACGTGTTTGCCTGCGGCGAGCCGAAACTAGCAGGCAGATCACGATCGTAGAAAATTCCATAACCGCCGCGTACCACAGTTTTATGGTTGCCAAACACATCGAACGCAAAACCGAAACGCGGGCCGAAATTGTTCTTATCAATGTCATACAACTTCTGCCCGGGTGGTGTGAACGTCAACGTATTAAGGTCGAAGTTTTGCAAACGACCTTCTTTTTCACGGCTCACACTGCTCACGTCGTAGCGCAATCCCAAATTCAAAGACAGACGCGGATGCGCCTTCCAATCGTCCTGGATAAAGAATGAGTAATTCTCGTTTGCATAATCGAGCAGCGGATTTCCTCCCTTGGAAACAATAAAGGGAACGTTATCCCTGAAATCATTCAACGCGAAGAAAGTAAGTGTTTCCTGAGTATCTGACCTGGCCGAACGGCGATTGAGCCGAATATCAGTACCTGCCTTGAGCGAGTGATTGCCCCGAACGGAACTCAGCGTGTCAAGAAACTGATAAACGGTGCCAGTACGGAACTGTTTGAACTGCGCTGGTCCAGGCACCGCGATGGCCTGATCAACGAACGATAGATCGAATCTGGGCAGAGTCGATGGCCCGGCGCCGACATCGGTCACGTTGCGATTGATGCCGAATGCAAATTCATTGATCGTATTGGTCGAGAACGTGTAGTTGTGCGAAGCCTTAAACAACTGCACGCGTAATGTTCCGTCCGCTGACTGATCCGTTCCCACGCCATAGGGGGTCGTTGTCTTGGAATCGTTGATGTTATAGCGAACCGAAAATTGGCTGCGGGTGGTGTGTAGCCAATCAATCTTTACAGACCCCGTGTCCTCTCGCAGATCCCCATCCTTTTGGATCGAAAATATCCCAAGGTTAGGATCGGGGACAGCGCTTCCAGCCGGAATAAACGGCGCAGACGGGAGCGGGATCGTCGCAAGGACTGGCCGGATTGTGGGATTGAATGTGGCCCTGAAACTTGCAGTAGGAACCAGGGATGTAAATGTCGTTCCGCGTGTCTGCCGGACGCCTTCGTAATTCGTAAAGAAAAACAGTTTGTCGCGAACCAGACGCCCGCTAACATTTCCGCCAAACTGATTCAAGCGGAATTTTTGCTTACCGGCAAAAAAGTCTCTCGCGTCGAGCGCTTCGTTCCGGAAATAATCGAACGCACTGCCGTGGAATTCGTTGGTTCCCGATTTCGTGATCGGGTTGATGACCGCACCGATAGCCTGTCCGTACTGCGCACCGTAGTTTTGTTCGACAGTCTGAACTTCTTGAATGCTGTCCATACTGACGCGGTTGACACGCGACTCGATCCGCCCGAGTACGTTCGAAGTTCCATTAAGATCGACGCGTCCAGCGTCGATACCGTCGACCAGTACGCTCGAGCCACCAAACGTCGAAGGGATGCCGTTGATGCTTGTTTGAAATTGATTGGTCGTTTGAACCGAACCGGGAATGGTCGCAAGTAAACCAGTGAAGTCTCGACCATTGACCGGATTATTAGATATCCGCTCGGTTGCGATCGTGTCGCCGACTGTCGATGTTTCCGAATCGACTCTTGTTTGCCCTGCCACCGTCACCACTGCATCCACGCCGCTGACATTCATCATCAGGTCCGAGCGTGCTTTCTCGCCGACGGCGAGACGCAGGTCCTTGATCGATGTTGCCTTGAATCCTGTCGCAGTAGCTTCGACAGTGTAAATGCCGTTTGGGAGACCGGGCACTTCGTAGCGGCCCTCGCCGTCTGTTTGAGCAGTGCGTTTTTCGTTCGTTCCTTGATTGGTGACGGTTACCGCTGCGTTAGGCACCACGGCTCCATTCGGGTCGGTTACCACTCCCGTGATCGAACCGGTGTTCGATTGGGCGAAGGCTGCGGTGGCGAATACTAAAAGCACGAATAGGGAGATCAAAGTTCTGTTGACCTGGGTCGTAGTGAGTTTCATTTAAACCTCCGCCTGTCTTTCTCTAATATCGAGCGTCGCCCGTTCTGGGATCAGACGACACTATTCCTGAATGCATGAAATCGATGTAGGCAGTGCTGCGACCGCTTGTAAGTCCGGCGTCCAAACACCATCAATTTTCGGATAATACTTTGGCAAGATATCCGCCGTGACTGGAATCGCAGGGACCACGTCACGTCGATTTACGTCATGACCTGCGTGAATCCGCATCACGTTGTCAACACAACGAGCGGCGACATATTCTGGAAACATTGCTGCCCCAACCTTGAGAGCTCCTCCAGCCGTCAGCAGATCCTTTTCGTGATTGCCCGCCAACCCGAAAGTAGCCAACGTTATTTGGTTCGGATCGCGACCTGCGTCTATATAGGCTTCGAGTGCCCCCTGGCCTGTTTCGTCATCCATCGCAAAAATCACATCGACCTCTTCGGACGCACACACTGGAGCAGCGAGACGCTTCGCTATGATCTTGCTACCTTCGCCGTTCAACCGCGCGACGAAGGCGGCGTTAGACTGAATCGATTGCAATCCATCGATGAATCCATCACTCCGAAGCAGGCATGGGCGTAACGTAGGCAGCCCCATGTCCAGGACTCGTAATGGCTTTCCGGTGCGGAGGTGCTGACCCACCCACATTCCTAAAGCAAAGCCCGCGTCGTAATCACAGATCGCTACCAGAGTCTTCATTCCTTTAACCGGGTTTGCTTCCACAACCACTGGGATTTTTCGATCCGCGCCCCACGCGACAATCGATTCAAGTCCCTCCGTCGCAGCCGGTGTCAGGATCAGAGCATCTACCTCGCCGAACAGCTGTTGGGCCTGTTGAATTTGCCGTTCGACGCTCAATTCGGCATCCAGCACCGTAACCACTGCGCCATATTGGGCGGCTCGCCGGCGAATGATCTCGATCAGGATTTGATACCAGATGTGGAAGCTGTAGTTAGTTAAGTACCCTATTTGCTTCGGCGCGGCGTCGTGAATCTCAACGAGTGGCAGGTGGTCCAACGCTGCATCGAGTCCCGGAGGTGGCGTGTAAACTGCCTGCGGATGATCGCTTAAACCGTCACTCTTAACCTCGTGGCTTGCGGGATTTACTCCATGTTTGGCTTCGCCCATTCGTCAATCCTCCTATTCCAGATTCGCTCGCGGTGTCCCGCCGATTAGAGTCAACAGTCCTCCATCAACCGTCCAGACAGCTCCAGTCACAAAAGAAGCCCTATCGTGGGCCAGAAAAGCGACCACCTCGCCGATCTCCTCTGGCTTGGCGATACGACCCAACGGATGCATCCGCGCGCACTCGTCATAGACCGACTGAGGATTCGGATCGAGCGAGGCCGCCCAACGAAGCATCGGTGTGTCGACAGTGCCAGGACACACGGCGTTGACACGCACTTTCTGCGCTGCGAAATCCATTGCCATTGAGCGCGTGAGTCCGATCAGCGCGTGCTTGCTGACGGTGTAGGCTAGAACGTTGTATTGGCTCGCCAGCGACTGCACTGAGGCGACGTTAACGATCGATCCGCCACGACCAAGCATGTCAGGAAGACAGAACTTCGCCGCGTAACGCGCTCCGTTCAAGTTGACACCCATAACTTCTGTCCATTGATCTTCGTCGGTTGTTAGCGCATCGCCGTAGCGCTGTATTCCGGCGCTCACGATGAGGATGTCAATCGGTCCAAACGTTTTGCGTGTTTCATCGATGGCTTCCTGGAGTTGTTGACGTTGAGAGACATCAACCGAAAAGAAAATCGCTTTTCCGTCGCGCGAACGGATATTGTTGAGCGTCTTATCACCAGCATCGTGCGAAACGTCAATTACCGACACGGAGGCACCACGTGCTGCAAGTATTTCCGAGGCTGCACGTCCAATGCCCGACGCCCCTCCTGTTACAACTGCAACTTTTCCATCGAATCTCATAAAAGCCTTCGCACTCGTTTAATCTGTCGTACTGCCCAGTGACAGGGGCGGTGCGTTTCCTTCCAATGTCATTTCTTCTTCACTTGTCACGGGCGCTGGCGCCGGTAGGTGTTTGTACCAGGTGAAATAAAGGGCGATACACATGATCGCCGTTGTGGAGAAACAGGCGAAGGCGGTCACATGGCGATTGAGAATCAGGTACAGCGTACCGACATAGAGAGCGCAGATGCCGACAAGTGCGAGCAGAGTGTTTAGTGCTTCCAATCGAAACGGAGTTTCGCGTTTGAATTGGGGGTTGCGCGCCAACACTCGTTCGCGAATTGGGGCCCAGGCCCCGGCCGGTTGCACGTTTTCGTAGAACTTTTCAAGTGTCGTGACGTCGGTGGGTCTCGTGATCAGGGTGACTGTTATCGTGATAATCGTTGACGCGATTGCGATGACGGGAAAACCTACGTACAACGGCAGCGGTGAGCTAAACAAAGATGTGTCAGCGACGGCTTGGCCCAGCGAGAGCGCCATACCTCCGAGCACACCGGCCGCGTATCCCCAGCCATTAAGGCGCCACCAATACCAACGTAAAACGTTCGGAGGCAGGATGCCGGCCGCAAGCGTTCCAAAGATCCATAGAAAAGCGGTATTGATTGATGTTCCAAAATAGGAAATTAAGATCCCGGTAAGAATGAGTAGAGAAGACGCCAGGTAACTCGCGCGGATCAACGTCCGTGGAGCAGCATTCGGATTGATGTAACGCTGGTAGACGTCCTTTACCAGATAAGCAGCACCGCCATTTACTGTAGAACTAAACGTCGCTAGAAATCCGGATAGCAATGCAGCCAGCATGAAGCCGACGAGACCAACCGGAAGCATTGCGCTGATAATGACCGGTAGTGCTGTTTCGGGATCGTGCTTAAGAGCTGCATCCAGCGCCGGGTTCCCGAGACCCATGATCGCCATCACAGCGATCGCCATCGCAAACGGCCACCGAACCGTATGAATCGCGCCCCAAAGCGCGCCCAGCTTAGAAGCATCACGCGCATCACGTGCCGCGAGGAAACGCTGAAAGTCGTACAACTGCTCTGGCCCGCTAAAACAAAGCAGAAGTCCTTTTGCGACCCACACGGCGACCAGCGCCCCAAAGAATGAATAATCAGTACCGCCTGCTACGACACCCTGTAGTTCAGCAGGTCTCGTTTGGGGCCAAATACTCATCCAGTTGCCTGACACCTTCGAAGCGAACACAGCGGAGTCAAAGTGTTTGTAACCAATCACTGCAAAAGCGATCGCACCTGCGCTCAAAATAATTGTCTGCACGATCTCGACCCGTACGATCCCATGAAAGCCGCCTGCGACAACGTATAGACCAGTTACCCCAAGTATTAAGACAGCGCACATGAATGGTGAAAACGGCAGGAAGATCGCGCCGAACTTACCCATACCGATAGCGCCATACCCGAGCAGTGCGGTGATAGTTAGAATTGCGAAGAGGGTGTAAGAGAGTCGCGCTGTATCGCCGGCACGTGATTGACCAAAACGGGTGTACATCCATTCCGCACCAGTCAGTACTCCGCTGCGGCGGATCCACTTTCCCATGAAGGCCAAATAAAAAGCTGTAATTGGGAAGCCCCACAGCCAGTGCACCCACATACCCTTTAGCCCAAGTACGATGAAAGTGGACACAATCCACATCGTGCCGGTGATATCGAAATACGATGACGAGCCTGACATCGCGAGTGCCCACCAGGGTAAGCGGCGGCCACCAAGAAAGTAGGAGCCCATGCCTTTCGCGGCGCGTCGCTTCATCGCCAGGCCGATACCCATGATGGCGGCGAGATAGGCAACGACGATCAGTTGATCAGTGAAAGACAGTTTCATCTCTGTCCTTATTTCTGCAATACGAAAAAGGTAACCTGGGCAAATGCAGAATTAGTTGGCGATTTTCGGTGACAAATTTGAAATTCTTCTCTGTGCTACCTATGTGTTCTCTGTGTCGTCTTAGAAACTCTCTGCGTTTCCTCAGCGTTCTCTGCGTCTCTGCGGTTCAAAAATGTGCGCGCCCCAATCTTGGCAAGAGAACGCTGAGGTAGCGCAGAGAAGATCATGACGTTTCACCAAGTTATCTGCTTGTCATAACAAGCAGGTCTGTGGTGAATTAAGGTTTCGCTTCTAGCTCACCACAGAGACACAGAGAACACAGAGGTAGCAGAGAAATCCAAATTAGGACTATCAATTTGTCTACTTTGTCAACGCTATTGATAAAGTGGTTGTAGATAGCACGGTTTGTTAGCGACTGTCAACAAACTTCTTTTGTGAAGGTGAAGTGATGAACTGGAAAGATATCTCTGCCGCTCTCTGCGTATCTTTGTATCCTCCGCGTTGAAATATCCCTTAACGAAGAGATACGCAGAGATCTGCATAGACCCTTAACACTTCCCTCACTTGCTGGTCCCAGTATCCCCAGTTGTGTCCACCGGGAAGTTGCCGGTATTGATGAGGGATCTTTTTAGCAATGAGGATCTCCGCGAGCTCTCGATTAGTTGGAAGGAATCCGTCTTCTAAACCGCAGTCGAAATACAAATACGGAAGCGAAGCAATGTTTGCTGCTGTGAGGTTGCGCGCGATTTGATGAAGATCGTTTGCCTGTCTGGCGGGGCTATTCGGCGGACCGAAAGCGGCAGTTATCGATGCGCGGAGAATGTCCCACGCGAATCCGGGATGCTCTTCGTTGCGGTTTGCAGGATCCAAAGCTCCACTCAGTGACCCGGCAAATGCGAAGTAATCTGGGTGTTTTAGCCCATATTTCAGCGCGCCGTAGCCTCCCATCGAAAGACCAGCCACCCCTCTTGCGCGTCGATCTTTTATGGTGCGGTATCGTGCATCAACATCTGGGATCAGCTCACGCAGAATGTAAGATTCATATTTATCTGACGCGACAGTTGCGCTGTCGATATACCAGCTATCGTTCCCTTCCGGCGTAATGATAATTAAATCGTACATGCCCGCGTATTCGGCGAGATTCGTGCGAGTGATCCAATCGTCGTGGTGTCCGAAGAGACCGTGCAAAAGATAGAGAACGGGATAACGTTTGTTGGATTTGAAGTAGCCAGGCGGTAAAAGTGTGTCGTACGGAAGGACCTTTCCGATCAACTCGCTTTTGAATTGAACTGTTTGATGATGGTCTTCTTGTGCCCGCGCCGTCGTCGCTAATAGCGTGAGAAACAATAGAAAGGACGTTAAGCAAGAGAAACACGCCGACCAGCGATCGTGGTTACGTGCATACCTACGAGCAAGGATTCTCACTTCTATCTTTCCTGTCTTAGACTTAGTTATTGGCGATGACAAATCGTTAATAGCATGAGGACATTCGGGCGTCAATCACCATTTACGGGAGTCGTGCCGGAACGCGTCGTAGCGTCGGGATAGAGGCTTGTGGAACTTTGACCCCGTTGCTTTGTTTGGTGCGATCGTCTCGAAAGCAATTCTGAAGCGCGATGGGTATTGCACCGAAGAGGCTGGGACGGAGGACGCTTGATGGACGCACTTTGAAACTGATCGGGGGCACTATGTAGTTGCTCTTGATACAACCTTCAACAATTGATCCGATGATGGGCCAGGCAGCCGTAATCTCACCTCCGATGACGACGACTTCGGGGCTAAGGCCGTGTACCAGACTGGCGATTCCGTCACCTAAGTACCGCGCGGTTGTTTGCAGGGTCTCGAGGGCAATAGAATCCCCTTGTCCGCCGAGTGAAATCAACTCGCTCACAGAGCGCACCGGGCTCTTTGGTTTGGCTACAGCATTATATCGATCCAGCGTGGCCCGATTTGATGCGAAAGTTTCCCAGCAACCGCGACGGCCACATGAACAAGTCAACCCCTTAGGGTCCATCGTCATGTGTCCGAAGCCACCCAGGCCGATACTCGTTCCCACATGCAGTTCTCCATTAATAATCAGTCCGGTGCCTAGACCTTCAACCACGAGTACCGACAGCAGCGTTCGTGCACTGACCTCGTCGAGTGGGCCATACCACAATTCCGCGAAGGCTGCGGCGTTAGCGTCGTTTTCCACGTATACAGGTAATTCCAACTTCTCTTCCATCAACGCACGCACTGGAACCGCTCGCCATCCTAAGTTTGGTGAAACGATCACTGTACCAGCGGCACGATCAACTAACCCCGGCACACTCACCCCGACTGCTTCAACGCGAGCTCGAGGATATTGCATCCTTACGAGGTCGCGGATTTCAGCTGCAAGTGAACGAAGAAACGCTTTTGGCTCGCCTTCCGTAATTACAGATTTTTGCGTCAGTATTCGACCATTGAAATCACTGACGGCATAGATCGATTCCTTCACACCCAAGTCTATTGCGAGAACATAAGCACTCTCTGCATTCACATGAAGATACTTTGGTGGACGGCCTCCGCTTGACGGCCCTTCCACTCCTTCATAGATGAGCTTCTGCTTTATCAACCGATTAACAATGGCGGAGACTGTTCCAGGCTGCAGACCGGTCGCCTTGACGATATCTACACGCGAGATAGGCTGACGATCCCTTATTAAGTGGAGAAAAATCGTCTGGTTAATGTCGCGCAAATCGCGCACGCCTATCATTTTCACATGATGCGTGCTATGACCTTTCATCCTAATCAAACCTTTCGAATGGAAAATGAGCCGGGCCATTGTGCCACCTTCGGCCAAAACAAAGCTACCGCTTTGACGAGCGAAGAGGCAAAACTTACGAACTCTGAGTAACTATAGATCGGGCGAATTCACACGAGCTCTCATGAAAGAAACCACAGGAGCTGTGATAATAATCCGATACAACCCGGCCATTCCTACACACGTCAGCTGGTATATCCGAACGATAAAGCAACAGTGATGGTGGCTCACGATGCAGAATTGTCGCTATCACATCACTCGTTGTCGCACCTTCAAAGGGCAACCGTCCAGCCCACCAATCAGTGTTCCTAGACTCCAAATATCCTAACGCACGTCGGGCCTGTTCCGGTGACATGTAACTCGCGGTACCCATCGCCACACCAGGATGCGTTTTGACTACACGAGTCATTGTTGGTGCTTCCGGCTTTACATCGGGCGTGGGGGATTCATTTGTGAGTTTCGCCAAACCAAAGTCGAGCACCTTCACATAACCGTTGCGCCGCAACATCACATTTTCGGGTTTGAATCAATATTGAGTTGCACTTGATGGAAACGCCTCAACCGTACCGTCGATTGCCAATTGAAAAACGTATAGGTTTTTTGTTATATCTTTCGCTCGCGTGAGGGTCATCGGGACGAAGGAGTCAGGACCCGAATTCCCTGAGCGTGAGGGTTAGCCGCCCCTCTCTCCCGGTGGTTGAGGCGAAGCGAACACGATTGGCGAAGGGCTCGGGACGCGACGCCTTTTTTCGAGGAGCTGCCTCGAACAAGACTACTTACAATTCATGCGAGGTGCGCGAGGTCTCGACATCACATCAACACTGCAGTGTTGATATCGTCCCAGTTGAGCCCGCTTAACCGTCAACGTGGTCGAAGCCGTACCGTTCGGCTACTTCTACAATCCGTTTGTAATGAGCAGATGTTCAGTTGTCTTTCGCGCTTCTGTGGTGGCCAACTGTGCATGAGTTCCACCGCCGATCTTCATCGATGAGGCAAGAGTTCAGCCCATGAATCGGTCGTCCACGAGCAGCCAAAACTCGCCAACGACTCTCGGAGATGTGCTTTATGCCAAGTCCGAGGCTCCGGTCGCGGAGCAGGAGTGGGTGATGCTCGTCCGATCTATTGCCGCGGGAGACCAACTTGCGCTGCATGCGCTCTACGAGAGATCGCATCGCGTTGTCTTCACTTTGATGATGCGGATTACGGCCAACCGGGAAACCGCTGAAGAGCTCACAATCGACGTCTTTCATGATGTCTGGCGGCATGCATCGCGTTACGATGCCGCGAACGGCACTGTGCTCGGCTGGATGATGAACCAGGCCCGCTCGCGGGCGATCGATCGCCTGCGCTTCGACAGTCGAAAGAAACGCAGGCAGGGTAGCGATAGACCGCCGTCCGAAATTGCTCCCGATCCGCGCGATGTGATCGAGTTGCGCGAGCAAACGGAATCACTCCGCGCCGCATTAGCGACGCTCACGCCGAACGAGCGCCAGGCAATTGAAACGACGTTCTTTGCCGGGCTTACCCATGCAGAAGCGGCGGCGCGGCTGAAGCAACCGCTTGGCACCATCAAGACTCGCATTCGTTCGGCACTGCGGAAGCTCCGGGACGCGCTCAGCGTAGAAAGGGTCAAGCCATGAGCACATTCCAGGAGAACCACTGCGAGCACAGCGAGACAACGTGCGCTTACCTGGCTCAGGCGCTCGCTTCGAGCGAGATTGCTGCAGCCGAAGCTCATATCGCCACGTGCCCGGAGTGTCAGAGCGAGGTGAAAAACCTACGGCCACTGCTGGATCGGTTTGTTTCCTGGCCCACCGATGTTTTGCGTCCTAATACATCGCTGCAGATGCGTCTGGCGCTGCGCATTGCCGAGGAGACCGGTCAGCAACCAGTGCTGCCGCCGAAGCGACAGTGGTCTGAGCTGGAATGGGAACAGGTCGCACCCGGCATCGAATGCAAACTGCTCGCAACTGACACCGAAAGAAATCGGGTGAGCATGCTGGTACGGCTCGCGCCGGGCGCAAGCTATCCTTCCCATACTCATGCTAGCGTAGAAGAGCTGCATCTCCTTGCCGGTGAGCTGTGGATTGACGAGCGCAAGCTCTTCCCCGGCGACTACAACCATGCCGCGGCTGGAACAGGCGACGAGCGCGTCTGGAGCGAGACCGGCTGCACCTGCGTTCTTATTACCAGCACCAAAGATATGCTTCGCTGAACCGCTCGGCATTATTATCCAACGCCGACAGCCAGCACCATCGGAAGGCTCGCAAATCGCCTCGCGGCTCCTAGTTTCGCTCCACTCTTAGCACGTACCAATCCAAAAGCTTGTGTTTGACGTTTTATAGGTTATGCAGACCGCGCATACCCTGTGCGTCCCGACGAGGAATTCGAGACGTGCCTATCCAGTGCCTGACTCCCGAATCCTCTTGTCGTTGAATGTCGTGCTTTTCCATCACCGGTGCCCAATCGAGATTGCCGCCGCTCGGCACCTGTGGCGGAGTTTTCCCAATGACCCCGAAATCAAACTTGAACAATTGCGAAAACGCTGAATTCGCGTGCGCGTATGCCTTGCAGGTTCTGCCTATGAGCGAGGTGGCAGCGGCCGAAGCTCATATCGCCACATGCCCGGACTGCCAGTGCGAGGTGAAAAGTCTCGGCCCACTGCTGAATCGGTTTGTTTCCTGGCCCACCGATGTTTTGCGTCCTAATACATCGCTGCAGATGCGTCTGGCGCTGCGCATTGCCGACGAGACCGGTCAGCAACCAGTGCTCCCGCCGAAGCGACAGTGGTCTGAGCCGGAATGGAAACAGGTTGCACCCGGCATCGAATGCAAACTGCTCGCAACCGACACCGAAACAAATCGGGTGAGCATGCTGGTACGGCTCGCGCCGGGCGCAAGTTACCCTTCCCATACGCACGCCGGCGTAGAAGAGCTGCATCTCCTTGCCGGTGAGCTATGGATTGACGAGCGCAAGCTCTTCCCCGGCGACTACAACCATGCCCCTCCTGGAACACACGACGAGCGCGTCTGGAGCGAGACTGGGTGTACCTGCGTTCTCATTACCAGTATTAAGGACCGCCTGCAATGATCATGGAGAAGAGACCGTTATGAGCGTAGAGCTGTCGCGCAAAGTGGGGAGTTCTAAAGGGTTAGTTAGAAAGCGTCTGTCTTACGATGGCGTGCAGACAAACCTCGAACAGACTGCTGGTGACTTGGCCCAGCGCGTTCTTGCAGCCTCACGCGAGGGTGAGAATGAGTTCCGCGCAATGATCGATGCACTGCCCGCTGCCATCTACACCACAGATGCCAAGGGCAAGATCACGCATTTCAATCCCGCCTGTATCGAGTTCTCTGGCCGCACACCGACGCTCGGCTCCGATCAGTGGTGCGTCACGTGGAAGTTGTTCCACGCCGACGGCCGACCCATGCCACACAACGAATGCCCGATGGCGATCTCGCTCAAGGAGGGACGCGTCATTCGCGGCGCTGAAGCGATAGCAGAGCGGCCGGACGGGACGCGTAGGTGGTTCATACCGTATCCCACACCACTATTCGATGATAGTGGCAGACTCATCGGCGGCATCAACATGCTAGTGGACATCACAGAGCGCAAGGCGGCAGAAGCGCAACTTGCGATTGAGCGCAAGCAAGCCGAGAAATCGTTGCGCGATAGTGAACAGCGTTTTCGCATACTCGCCGACAACATGGCTCAGCTTGCCTGGACGTCCGACAAATTCGGCAACGTCACCTGGTACAACCAGCGCTGGCTCGAATATACCGGCCGATCTTTCGAAGAGATCAAGGACTGGGGCTGGACCAGGTGTCTTCACCCCGATCATGTCGAGCGTGTGGTCGCCAGCCTCACCCATTCGCGCGAGACTGGCGACATTTGGGAAGATACGTTCCCGCTGCGCGCCAAGGATGGCAGCTATCGCTGGTTCCTCTCCTGCACTCGGCCCATTCGCGAGGAAAACGAGATCGTGGGCTGGTTCAGCACCAACACCGACATTGAAGATCTGAAACAGGCTCGGGAGGCAGCCGAGACTGCGAATCGAATCAAAGATGAATTCCTGGCCACTGTCTCGCACGAACTGCGGACGCCGCTCAACGCAATTATGGGATGGACACAACTGCTGACGCGAAGCAAGCTTGACGAAGAGACTTCCGCGCGTGGCCTCGCGACTATTGCACAAAATGCCTCTGCGCAAAGCCAACTGATTTCAGATCTGTTAGATGTGTCACGCATCATCTCCGGCCAATTCCGCTTTGAGAGCAGCGTAGTTGACTTGATACCCGTAGTCGAGGCGGCGATTGAGACTGTGCGTCCGGCGGCTGATGCCGCGGGGATCGTGTTGCAACTCAAGCTCGATGCAGAGACCGGCATGGTCTCGGCAGATGGCATGCGCGTGCAGCAGATTGTTTGGAATTTGGTCAGTAATGCAATCAAGTTTACTCCAAGAGGAGGGCAGGTCACTGTTCGGCTGAAACGTGAAAACACCAATGTTGTACTTAGTGTAAGTGATACCGGTGAGGGCATTAGTGCTGAATTCCTTCCCTACATTTTCGATCGTTTTCGTCAGGCAGAAAAGACCAGACGGGAACATGGTGGCCTCGGGTTAGGATTAGCGATCGTGCGCCACCTGGTCGAGGCACACGGCGGGACCATTTGCGCGTCAAGTAAAGGAGTGGGAAAAGGAGCAACCTTCACAGTGACGTTTCCCTTGCTGGCCGCGTATACCGATGCCATCGATGCCGAGAGCACATTCGTTCCTGGGAGGTCATCTGCCTCTGCATTGCCTCGAATCTTAAAAGGACTTCGAGTGCTGGTTATTGACGACGAAGAGGATGCTCGCGAATTGTTGACCATCGCTCTAACGGACAGCGGAGCCGATGTGAAAACTTCTGCCACAGTCCAGGCTGCGCTTGAAACTCTCAATCGCTGGAAACCAAACGTGATAGTGTCCGACATCGGCTTGCCTGGTGAGGATGGCTACGATTTGATGCGGAAAGTGCGGGCGCTGGAACCCGAAAAGGGTGGAACAATTCCAGCGTTGGCTCTAACCGGCTATGCGAGTGCAGAACATGCGAAACGTGCCCGTGACTCAGGCTACCAAACGCACATAGCGAAACCTGTATCACCAATTGATCTGGTAGTGGCAATAGCAAAGCTTGCCGCAGAAGCGTCTGTAGACGCGTAATAAATCCGAAAAGTGGTCAAGCAGTAGGATGGCCGTCGAAGGAACGCCGCGTGGCGCCGACGATCTCCATCGCCGGCTTTCCTGACGCGGTTACCTCGCTCCGCATGGGCACACCCACACGTGTCAGGTTCACGTGCGCGCTAAGTCGACTCGCTCAGACTCGACTACAAATCTGCTGGCCGCGAGCGTTTGGGCCAACCGCTAATTCAAAATCATCGATTCGTGGATGGTAACAAGCGTTGCGGCCTGGCTTTGCAAAAAGTCAGATACCACCTGCTTTAGCAGCGTGGAGATTCAAATTTGCGCTAGAGTGCGCCCTGAACCTTATGAGGTGATACCACCTGCTTCAGCAGCGTGGAGTTTCAACTTCTCGCTAAAACC
>Ga0207707_10000016_pt1 | contig 256002 bp, 217 predicted proteins | sample KBSC83BmetaG_FD_184336 | JGI IMG/M metagenome (GOLD analysis project Ga0207707, IMG submission 184336) | Corn rhizosphere microbial communities from Kellogg Biological Station, Michigan, USA - KBS C8-3B metaG (SPAdes) (version 2) | ecosystem: Host-associated > Plants > Roots > Rhizosphere ... | reverse complement strand
GGATTGTTCTTCGCCAGCACCTTCGTGATCGCTGCCGTCAACGTCGTCTTCCCGTGGTCCACGTGCCCAATCGTCCCGATGTTCACGTGCGGTTTCGAACGGTCAAATTTTTCCTTCGACATCTCTTACTTGCCTCTTCCTATATAAGGATCGTAACCACTCAATTTGCGGACTGACACTCGCTGGAGCCCGCGATGAGATTTGAACTCATGACCTCCTCCTTACCAAGGAGGCGCTCTACCCCTGAGCTACGCGGGCGCAAATCCCAATGTTTCGAAAACTGGAGCGGGCGACGAGACTCGAACTCGCGACCCTCAGCTTGGAAGGCTGATGCTCTACCAACTGAGCTACACCCGCTCGATGAGATCTCAAATTTCAAATCTCAGATCTCAGAACAAATCGCTGCCGGATCATTCAGCTTTGAGATCTGAGATCTGAGATCTGAAAATCTGAGATCCGAACTGGTGCAGGGGGGAGGATTCGAACCTCCGTAGGGTGTGAACCCGCCGGGTTTACAGCCCGGTGCCATTAACCACTCGACCACCCCTGCGATTTCAAGTGACTTATGGAGCCGGCGAAGGGACTTGAACCCCCGACCCTCTGATTACAAATCAGATGCTCTACCAACTGAGCTACGCCGGCCGCTATAGGTGCAAAATAGCGCATTCCGACAAAATGCGGATACTACCAAGCGGATTTTAAAAACGCAAGCCGCGCTTAGTTGTTGTAAGCAAAAAGGCTTTTGAGCACCGAGTCAGTGTCTCACCTGAACGAGAATTGACCTAATCACTGCCGCAGAAGTAGTATCCATTTTGCCCTTCAGAACAGCCTCGGCGACGTGAACTCACCCGAACCGTTCGCCATCATTAGCCCCTTCCTCGATCGACTTTCTTGTCTAAAGGAGGCTAGAGACATGGCACGGAATCAATCATATGTGATGAGTTGTCTCGTTCTTTTCACCCTGGCTCCGTTTGTCGAGACAAAATCTCAAAACCCCTCTTCTCCTCAGGTAATACCGCCCACCACTCAGGCCGGACGTGTTGCCGGAAGAACAAATCTCTATTGCGCCGGGTATATTCGATACCAGCGTTTCCCAAAATCGCCTGAGATTGTGGGAGCAGAAGGAGAACCCGATCAACGGACGTTCGCTGAGGGCGACATAGTGTTCCTGAATTGGGGCGCTCAGCAAGGTATAAAGGAAGGGCAACAGTTTGAAATCGTCAGACCCAAAGGCGATATAAAAGGCGTCTTCCGCGAAAAGAAAGGATATCTCGGCACATACGTACGCGAACTCGGTCAATTGCAGGTTTTCAAGGTGCGCGAAAACACTTCCATTGCCCAGATCATCTTATCCTGCGAAATGGTACTGCTGGGCGATCTCGTTGTGCCAATTCCAGATCGCGAATCACCACTGGAAAGATCTGAAATCCAAATCGATCGATTTGCTGAACCGAGTGGCAAAGCAACCGGTCGATTGATGATGGCGCGCGACGGTAAAGAGACAGTGGCCGTCAACGATGTCGTCTACATTGACTTAGGCGGCGAGGACAAAGTCGTACCCGGAGATTATTTGACAATTTATCGCCCACTTGGCGCGGGTGGAGTTACATCGGTCGACGACGAGGAAGATGCCCGCGGACGTGCAACTGGCTTTCAGAGTGAGCGCTATCGCGGCGGCGGATTTGGCTCTCAATCTCAAAGGGCAAGAGATTCGACTGCTTTCGTGAATGTGCCGGGAAGATATCGCTATAAGCCAATTACGACTCGCGAAATAAAGCGCCATCGACCTCCCATGCCACGGACGGTGGTTGGCGAAATGGTGATAATTGACGTGCAGGCTCGAACAGCAACTGGAATCATCACTCGGTCGCTTTACGAAGCACACACGGGAGATTGGGTCGAGATTCAGTAAGTCTATTCAGTCGAGACGACAACCTGAGAACTCTTTGTTTTCTGTTTGGCCGCGCGGTCAGCAACGACCGCGCGGTAAAACGAACTGAAATATCCATACATCGAAACACACGCCGAAATCACTACCAGCCAAAGCATCGCTCGTCCAGCCGTATAGAGGAGCACCTGCCAGTCATTCGCGTTGGTTGTGCTTTCACCGATCAAATGATCCCAGGCCGTGCGTAGCTCAGGCACAGACCAAAACTCTATAGCCGGAAACGGTCTTCCAAAGTTAGCTACGGGTGGTTTTCCAGCCACGCTAGAGCCAATTAGAAGAGTGATCGTGATCACCTGGGCCAACATCTTGAACTTGCCCATCTTCGACGCCGATATCACCAACCCTTCAACAGCTGCAATTGACCTAAGCCCGGTCACCGCAAATTCCCGCCCAATAATGATGACTACGGCCCACGCAGGAGCCAACTGGTTTTCAACCAGCGAAATGAGCGCCGCCGATATCAAGAGCTTGTCGGCGATCGGATCCAGCAGTTGCCCGAGCCTGGTTACTTGCTGACGACGCCGCGCAATCTGTCCATCCAAATAATCTGTCAGGGCGGCTGATAGAAACATGAACACGCCAAGGATGTGCCGGGGTACGCCAAACCAGTTTTCAGAAAACGGTGTGAGCAGCACCACAACCAGCAACGGGACGATAAAGATTCTCAGTAGCGTTAATGCGTTTGGAAGGTTCACGTTAACTGCCTAGAAGCGGAAGCATCGATGTTTGAGGCAGTGTAGGACTCGCTAAGAAAATGTGTCAATCGAACGAACGATTGATTGTGAAACTTTCGTGGCGCCTGCTGTGAAATACTGCTGGGTCTAATAGGTCATATAGGTCCTATACTGACGACTAACCACTGCCCTTGCTTGTTCTCGTAGTCAATTAAAAATGTGGCCGCTTGCTGGCTTACTGTCGCTCCGCTAGAATGACTGATTCTCCGCACCGCCTAATTCATATCCGTGTGGGAGCAGTCAAGATAGTCACATGGCAATTGACCGAATAACTGTTCGTGGCGCTCGCCAGCACAATCTCAAGAACATCAATGTGGATATACCGCGAGACCGGTTTACCGTAATCACTGGCCTGTCCGGTTCGGGAAAGTCCTCACTTGCTTTCGATACTATCTATGCCGAGGGCCAACGCCGTTATGTTGAGTCCTTGTCAGCTTACGCACGCCAATTCCTCGATCAATTGGAAAAACCCGATGTAGATTCCGTCGATGGTCTCTCTCCAGCAATTTCGATAGAACAGAAAACAGTGTCGCGAAGTCCGCGTTCCACTGTCGGAACGGTAACGGAAGTCTACGACTACATGCGGCTCTTGTTCTCCTCGATAGGCATACCTCATTGTCACATTTGCGGCGCCGCAATTACCCGTCAAAGTGTCGATCAAATCGTCCAAAACGTTCTGGCCCTTCCTGAAGGCGAACGCGTAATGGTATTGGCTCCGATTGTGAGAGGCCGCAAAGGGGAGTTTAAAAAGGAACTTGAAAAGCTCGCCAAAGACGGCTTTCTACGAGCGCGCGTAGATGGTGAGCTCTTATCGCTCGACGAAGAAATCAGGCTCGACAAGCGAAAGAACCACACGATTGAAGCTTTGGTCGATCGCCTGTTGATTAAAAACGGAATCAAGGAACGTTTAACCGAATCGATCCGAACCGCATTGAAGTTAACCGGCGGTGCAGTCTTAATTTCGATTGTTGATGGTGAAGAAAAACTTTATTCGGAGCGAATGGCATGTGTGAACTGCGGCATCAACGTCCCCCCATTGGAGCCACGTTCCTTCTCATTCAACTCAGCTTATGGCGCATGCAAACGTTGCCATGGTTTGGGAACGGTCATGGAGATCGATTCACTCAAATTGATCCCCGATGCCAGCCAAACTCCTGAACGGCTTGGATACATCGGAACTGCCGACAAGCAGGGTTCGGCCTATCTGAGAAGTGCACTTCTCGCAATCTGTAATCACTTGAACGCCGATCCTAAGAAGCCTTATGGCGACCTTCCTAAGGAAGTACGGGAAGGTTTTCTCAATGGCGTAACAGGCAAAGTAACGTTCACTCAAGGACTCTATACTTACCAAAGTGAATGGAAGGGGGCGCTAACCTGGCTTCGTGATCGTCTCAGCGAAGCACCTTCAGAAAAGATAAGAGTCGCACTTGAAGATCTAGTCTCTCCAACCGTATGTCAGGAGTGCAAAGGACAACGCCTGCGATCTGATTCATTGTCAGTTCGTGTCGGCGGCCGAGGAATCGCTGAATATACTTCGCTGCCCATTTCGGATGCTGTAGACGCGTTCGAGCAAGTCAAACTAAACGCTCGAGAGGAACAGATCGCTGGAGGAATACTCCGTGAGATCAAAAACCGCTTGAGTTTCTTGCGTACTGTAGGATTGGGCTACCTAACTCTAGATCGCACCTCATCAACATTGTCAGGAGGCGAAGGACAACGCATTCGACTGGCAACACAGATCGGTTCACAACTCCGCGGTGTCCTTTACGTTCTCGATGAACCGTCGATCGGACTTCACCCGCGCGACAATCAAAAGCTTCTCGACACACTTTCAGCGTTACGTGACCTGGGAAATACAGTCCTGGTAGTTGAACACGACGAAGAGACAATTCGACGCGCAGATTATGTGGTCGATCTCGGTCCCGGCGCTGGCGCTCACGGCGGTGAAGTGGTGGCATGTGGTACGGCTGACGACGTCGCTGGCAATCCAAACTCGATAACCGGTCTCTACATTCGAGGCGTGAGAAAGATCGAAGTGCCCTTAGAGCGACGCTCTCCGAACGGAAAATACCTAACCATCCAGGGCGCTCACGCAAACAATCTCAAAGACATCGACGCGACATTTCCTTTGGGACTCTTGACGGTCGTCACGGGCGTTTCGGGTTCAGGCAAATCCACTTTGGTCGAAGACATCCTTTACCATGCGTTAGCTCGACATCTCTACGGCTCTCTTGCTGAACCGGGTTCTTATCACGCACTGGAAGGACTCGAACACGTCGATAAAGTAATCGAGATCGATCAATCACCTATCGGGCGTACTCCTCGATCAAATCCCGCAACATACACAGGGTTATTCACGCCGCTGCGCGAACTGTATGCAATGCTGCCCGAGTCTCGTGAGCGTGGGTACAAACCTGGCCGATTTTCATTCAACGTCAAGGGTGGCCGTTGTGAAGCATGTGAAGGCGACGGCATGAAGCGCATTGAGATGAACTTCCTGCCAGATGTCTATGTCCTTTGTGATGTTTGTCGGGGAGCGCGCTACAACCGCGAGACCCTTGCCGTTAAGTACAAAGGCAAATCGATCGCCGATCTACTGGATACGACAGTCGAGGAAGCCCTGCCGATCCTCGAAAATCTGCCTCAGATAAATCAGAAGTTGCAGACGCTGCTTGACGTTGGTCTTGGTTATATAAAGTTAGGACAATCGGCGACAACGCTCTCAGGCGGTGAGGCACAACGAATCAAGCTTGCAAAGGAATTGTCGAAGCGAGCGACGGGTCGAACCATCTATATTCTGGATGAACCGACGACAGGCCTTCACTTTGCAGATGTCCACAAACTACTCGACGTATTGCAACGTTTAGTTTCACTGGGAAACACGGTGATTGTCATCGAGCACAACCTGGACGTGATCAAATCGGCGGATTACATCGTGGATCTCGGACCTGAAGGCGGTGAACACGGCGGGCGCGTTGTTGCAGTTGGGACACCAGAAGAAGTTGCCAGATCAAGACGGTCACATACTGGCCAGGCATTGCGGCCGTTACTAAACGGACGTCTGACGAGGAACGGAAACGGCAACGGTCATTCAAAGAAGGACCGACCGACCGCGTGATATACTCGCCGACGAACACGCGCATCTGAAATGTCTCAGTACGATGACAACTTCCGCCCTCTTGATCTAGCAAACGTCAAAACGTACCCGCTCGCCAGTCGTCACAGCAAAGTCACTCTCGAAGATTTTGCGAAACCCATTCCTGAAAATGCGTCAGCCAGAGATCTTCTTGCGAGCCTGCCAAACATTCTCGCCGTGCGTCGCCTGCGTGATCTCGTTGATCGTATGCGTCGAGCACGGCAGTTACGGAAACCGATCATCTGGGGTGTCGGTGGTCACGTCATAAAGACGGGGCTCGCACCTATTCTTATCGATCTGATGAATCGCGGATTCGTGTCTGCGGTCGCCGCAAATGGCGCAGTTCTCGTTCATGACGCCGAGATCGCAATGGTTGGTTCGACCTCGGAGGACGTTGATAGCACTTTGGGCGAAGGCATATTTGGGGGTGCCGATGAAACCAGCAAACTCATCAATGGCGCAGCAACCAGCGCAGCAAAAGAGCAGATCGGTTTAGGCGAGGCAGTTGGTCGGTCGTTGTTGACCTTGAGCCCGCCGAACGCGGGCTATTCACTTCTTTGCGCAACCTACCAGGCTCGAGTTCCCTTCACCGTCCACGTAACAATCGGAGGTGACATCTCGCACTTTCATCCGGAAGTTGATGGCGCATCGTTAGGCTCGGCCACTCACACAGACTTTCGTTTGTTGGCCGACATTGTTAGACATATGAATGGCGGAGGAGTGTACTTGAACATCGGCTCCGCGGTTGTTTTACCTGAAGTGTTCCTCAAGTGTGTGAGTCTGGTAAGAAATCTCGGTTACCCGCTCACTGACATTACCACGGCTAATTTTGATTTCATCCAATCGTATCGCCCACAGACAAATGTAGTGCGGCGGCCCACGGAGAACGGAGCAGGTCAGGGATATTCGATTACAGGGCACCATGAACTGACCATTCCTTTGCTCGCTGCAATGCTGCTGTCGAATTAGCACTGACAGAACCTCCTCAAATTCACTGATTGACGACCGCGACACATCTCCGCTATTCTTGCGCTAATGCCGAAATTGAAATCGGATTTCAATTTCGGCCCGACAGACCGACGGACAGACAAGCCCACGACAAGAGGACGATTCTCGACGGCTGGGGTAAGTCCGGCTCACATTCAAAAGGACTCAAGCAATGTTCTCCAGGAAAATCTGTAGTCTATTATTCCTGCCACTCTTCTTAATCTCAGGTTTCTTCGATTGTCATGGTCAAACTCCACGAAAATTGACTGGCAAAGTCCTGGACCAAAATCGCGAAGCAATACGCGGAGCCCAAGTTATCGTCGCCCAGGAGGGTACGGTATTCCCTTCCTCGACCGTCACAAATGAAAACGGCGAGTTCTCGATTGAAGTGTCAGTGTGGAATTGCAGGCTTACAGTTATGGCGGATGGCTTTGCAACCAGAATCGAGACCGTCAACCTGGCAAAGGTTTCAAGTCCCTTCGAGATAATTCTAAATGTCGCCGACGCCAGTGCTGCGGTCACCATCACAGATATCTCCGGGTATCTTACCGAAGCGGTAACGGGTGCAATGCGCCGTCCAACATCAATACGCGATATCCCGCAATCAATCAGTGTTGTCTCTGAAGAACAGATTAAGGACCAATCTCTTCAAAGTATTTCCGACGTTGTCGCATACATTCCGGGCGTGACATCTCATCAGGGTGAAAACAATCGCGACCAGTTAATCTTTCGCGGGAACAGCAGCAGCGCAGATTTTTTTGTGAATGGTGTGCGAGATGATGTTCAGTATTACCGTGACTTGTACAACATCGATCGCGTCGAAGCTGTCAAAGGGCCAAACTCGATGGTCTTTGGACGAGGAGGTGGTGGCGGAGTAATTAACAGAGTTACCAAGGAACCTTCGTTCTCTTCGACGCGGGAGCTAACGGCTCAACTTGGTTCTTTCGGCAATCGCCGGTTCACGACTGATATCAACCAACAACTGAACAGGACCGTGGCTTTTCGTCTCAACGGCCTCTACGAAAACTCAGATAGTTTTCGTCGACTTGTTGGACTTGAACGCTATGCGGTGAATCCAACCATCACGTGGAACCCAGGTAACAACACACGGATAACGGGTTCGTATGAATTCTTTCGCGACCGCCGCGTTGCTGATCGAGGTATTCCCTCATTTCATCTGAGACCGATCGATGTTCCCATCGACACTTACTTTGGTAATCCAAATGACAGTCGCGTCAGAGCCGACGTCAACCTTGCGTCGGTCGTGATCGATCACAGCAAAGGCCGTTTCAATGTTCGCAATCGAACGTTGTTTGGTGACTACGATCGTTTTTATCAGAACTACGTCCCCGGAGCTGTCACACCTGATAAGTCCAAGTTCACGCTTACCAGCTATAACAACGCAACTCAGCGTCGAAATCTCTTTAATCAAACGGACGTTACCTTCGATACGTCAATCTATCGAATCAAACACAATCTGCTGGCCGGCACTGAAATCGGACGTCAGCTTACAGATAACTTCCGTAACACCGGCTTCTTCAACAACACTTCAACAGCCATCCTGGTACTACTGGGTCAAACGACCATTTCCACGCCGGTTGTCTTTCGACAGAGTGCGACCGATGCAAACAATCATCTGAAAACGAATCTCGCCGCTGCTTATTTTCAGGATCAGATCGAAATCAATCGCTATCTTCAATTCGTAACTGGCGTGCGCTTCGACTACTTTGATCTCAACTTCCACTATAACCGAACCGGTGAGAATCTGCGTCGCATTGACAGACTTGTATCTCCGCGTGCGGGAGTAATTATCAAACCGGTTGGGGCAGTTTCGCTTTATGCGAATTACTCGGTCGCTTACCTGCCAAGTTCAGGCGATCAGTTTTCGTCGCTTACATCGATCACGCAACAAGTGAAACCTGAGAAGTTCAATAACTACGAGGTGGGCGCCAAGTGGGATGTGCGGCGAGGCCTTGCCCTAACGACTGCAGCCTACAGGCAAGATCGCACCAATACTCGGGCAACGGATCCAAACGATCCGACGCGGATCCTGCAAACAGGCAGCCAGCGCACAAATGGTTTCGAATTAGGTTTGACTGGGAGTATCACGAACCGATGGAATATCGTCGGCGGCTACGCATTCCAGGATGCGTTCATTGCCAACGACACTACCGCAGCGAAAGCCGGCGCCCAGGTCGCACAAGTACCTCATCACACGATGTCACTATGGAACAATTACAGAGCCTGGCAGCGAGTGAGTCTTGGCTTTGGAATCATTCGTCGAACGGACATGTTCGCGGCAATCGACAACACGATGATACTGCCAGGGTACACGCGCGCGGATGCCGGTATCTTCTACTCATTTAGCGAACGCTGGCGCTTGCAGGCGAACATTCAGAACTTGTTCGATACGCGTTACTACCTTAATGCAGATAACAACAATAACATCTCACCTGGCAGTGGAAGAGGAATCCGTGCCGGTCTCACCGCGCGATTCTAGTCCAAAAAAGTTTGGTTTTTGATCTTTCGCCTCTGGCTTTGAAAACTGCATTCGCAAAGTCCGAAGACCAAAAGCCAAAGGCCGCCCTGCGTGCTATACTCCCGCACTCGTAAAAGAATCACTGAACCCTGGGGAGTTTAAAAGCGTGAACGCAGAGAGACTGGAACACTTTCGTCAAATCCTTCAAGAACAACTGCGAGAGCATGTCGCCAAAGTAAGCACCGAACAGGCGGCTGCTCTGGAGTCCGATGATGATGGCGTAAAAGACAGTGTTGACATGTCTCTCATTGACGTTACTAAAGAGATTGCCTTTCGCCTGACTGAACGCGAGTCACAAATCGTCGCCGACATCGATCAAGCTCTATTGAGAATTCGTGAGGGCTCGTACGGAAGATGTGGACGATGCGACAAACCTATCGATGAGCGTCGCCTGGAAGCCGTCCCCACCGCCCGATATGACGCGGCGTGCCAGGCAATCATTGAAAGTGCAAACGGCGACGACGATCTGCCAACACTTTAAACAATCATTCCAGTGTTCAGAAGAATAGGTCCTATGGGTCTTATAGGTCCTAGACACGCCAATCGTGCTCACGCTTTCGGATGTGCCTTGTCGTAAACCTCAACAAGCTTCTCCATCGAAACATGAGTGTAAACCTGGGTTGTTGAGAGCCTGGCGTGACCAAGCAGCTCCTGGATATCGCGAAGGTCTGCTCCGCTATCTAACAAGTGTGTAGCAAAAGAGTGTCTCAGTGCGTGAGGACTTATTCGGTGTACACCGGCGCAAATTTTGATGTACTTCTCAACCATCCTGCCAACCGACCGCGTTGTAATTCGCGTCCCCTGATAATTAAGGAACACAGCTTCATCATCCCTATCCGAAATAGGTGAACTCATTAGAAATTTGTCCCGAACCTTCAAGTAGTCTCGAATTGCATTTGCGGCCGGATCGCCAAAAGGCACGATACGCTGCTTGCGACGCTTCCCTGTCACTCGAATCAATTGATTGCGAAAGTCGATGTCGGCGAGATTCAAAGTGGTCAACTCAGCAACGCGGATGCCGGTTGCATACATCAACTCCAACATCGCGCGGTCGCGCTTTCCCAGATCTGTGTTGGTATCCGGCGTCTCAATGAACTTGATCGCCTCCTCAATCGATAGATGTTTTGGAAGTTTCTTTTCCTGACGAGGTGTTGAGACGAGTTTTGCGGGATTACTTTCCAGTAACCCTTCTCGAACCAAAAACTGAAAGAACGTTCGTAGCGCAGCAAGCTTCCGAGCAATCGAAGCTTTCTTCTTCTGCGCCGAGTGAAGTTCCGCCAGCCATTCGCGGATGGTGAGATGGTCTACATTTTTAAGTTCGGGAAATCTTCGTGCACCCGACTTCGGATCGGCGGGTGCTATATGATTCACAAACTGTTCAAGATCACTGGCGTAGTTCCGAAGAGTATGCGCACTGACGTTGCGTTCGTAACGCAAGTGCTCGAGGAATTGCTCGATGAGTTGCTCCATTGAACACGTGCTTCTCTCTGCGCCAACTTTGCGTTCTCAGCGTCTCCGCGGTTGGCCCGGATCTGAATTTCTAGCACCGCAGAGACGCAGAGACAATCAGTAGTCAGCGTCGGACACTGTCTTCGGAGCATAATAGCCTTTTCGCGAACGCAGACGAACATCATTTCGCGTTTTGATCTTCAAATCGATCACGTGCAATCGTCCGTCGCGATGTTCTGGTAGCGGGTAATAACTGAGAACGTATTGCTGTGAAAGATCTGCCGCGATCTGATCGAACGCCAGGTCGAGCTCCGCCACGGTCTTGGGAAGATAGACGGCGCCGCCAGTCTGTTCGGAAAGTTGCTCCATCCGTCTTTCAGCGGCGAGAGCCCGCAAGTTTGCTCCCTCATAAAGACCGGTTTGAACAACGTAGACCTGACAGTCGTCGGCCAGAACATGTTGAATCACCGCATCAAATTCATTGATACGACTTGTGGTTTCAATTCCATCGGACACGATAACAACTACTTTTCGACCCGAGTATGGTCGCAGGTAACCACCGGCAAGCACGATCGCATCAAACAAAGAAGTTCCGCCTTCAGGTCTACCAAAGCCCGCTATTGTCTGTTCCAGCTTCGTTACATCCTTTGTCAATGGCTGGGCTAAATAGCTTTCAGTCTCGATCGAAAACACCGCGGCTTCATCGCTGGCTCTCATTACCTTGCGGAAGAAACGGATTGCCGCATGTTTTTCAAAGTCGCGCGCAAAATCCAAACTTCCACTGTTATCAAAAAGCATTGCGAGCTGAACACTCGTTTCAGATCGACTGATGTCGCTCAAAGGTCGCAACTGACCATCAACTCGTAACTCAAAGTCGTCCAGCTTTAGATTGACGAGAGCGTTGCCTCGCGAATCAACTACCGAAACGGGTATTGGAACCAGGTTCGAAGAGATCCGCACGACGTCATCGGGATCTAATTCGTCCCTGGATTTGGTTACTTTAGTTGAGCCGCTGGGTCGCGATGGATCCACGTGTGTACCCGGGGTTGGTTTTGGAGTCTTGCCCGGCTCCTGACGTCTTCCGGACTGGCCGAGGATGGAACCGGAAAGCAAGAGACTTAGAAAGAGAGCCCAGACTAGCGGCAGAGGAGCTGTCATCTGCTTACAGTTTGCGCCGCCTGGCTGTTGAAGTTCTGTTTGAGCCACTCGTCCCACTCTTTCAAAGCAATGTCGATTTGCCGTTCACGTCTTTGCCGTTTCTTACGCACTCGCCGTTGTTCGGGTTCAGGCAAAGGCGGTAACAGTGCAAACGTAATGTTCACCGGCTGGAAGTTTTTTTTATCAGTCTGAGAGACATAATGCGCGAGAGCTCCTATGGCGCCACTAACTGGTGCTTCAATCAGGTTCTCCCCGTGGGCCAATCGCGCGGCGTTTAATCCAGCGAGCCAACCAATCGCTACTGACTCCACGTAACCTTCAACCCCGGTGATTTGTCCGGCAAAAAACACATTCGGACGCTCGCGCATCTGCATAGTTGGCAATAAAACACGAGGGGAACAAATGTAAGTGTTCCGATGAATCTGGCCGAACTGCAGAAACTCCGCATTTTCCAAACCGGGTATCAATCGCACGACGCGGGCTTGTTCACCGTATCGTAGATGATTCTGAAAGCCCACCAGGCTGTATGCATCGGCCATTAAATTTTCCTGCCGCAGTTGTACGGCGGCGTACGGCTCGCGACCCGTCTTGGGATCGCGCAAGCCAACGGGTTTCATGGGACCGAAGCGAAGCGTGTCGATACCGCGTCGTGCAAGCTCCTCAATTGGCAAACAGGCCTCGAACCAACGCGTTTCTTCAAATCTCTGGAGCGGAAGACTCTGAGCAGCAACCAGGTTTGCGTAAAACTTAAGGTACTGCTCTTCGTCAAACGGGCAGTTCAAGTAATCATCGCCACCTTTGTCGTAACGGGCGGCACGAAAGGCGATTGTGGTGTCGATCGACTCTGCGGAGACAATCGGCGCGATCGCGTCATAAAAGTACATTTGATCGCTACCTGTTATCCTCATGACTTCTGTAGTCAGCGCCTCAGAGGTAAGAGGGCCCGTCGCGATTATTGAGATCGAATCCGGTACGCTGGTTACTTCACCGCGTACGATTTCTATCTGCGGGTGCTCTTCTATTTTCCGGGTGATCAACTCGGCGAATCTGAGGCGGTCAACGGCGAGTGCGGCTCCAGCGGGCACACGGGTCGCCGCGGCAACCTCCATTACGAGTGATTGTCCACGTCTTAATTCCTCTTTCAGTAAATAGGAAGCGGTGCCCGGCTCATCCGACTTCAAAGAGTTGGAGCAAACAATCTCCGCGAGTTTATCGGTGCGATGCGCAGGGGTCTGGTGAACAGGCCGCATTTCGAAGAGGGTGACCTTGACTCCCGCGTTTGCCGCTTGCCATGCGGCTTCAACGCCAGCCAGGCCTCCTCCGATAACAGTGATCTCTTTCATTGGCCGAAGATTATAGGTCCTATAGGTCGAATAGGTCCTATTTAAGATCCAGTTTTGCTCCACAACAAAACACGCAGATCAACGAGATGATCCGCGTGCCTTGTTCTTGAATAGCAATTGATTCTTTAGCGCTTGCGAGCTGCCTTGCGACTCTTGCCGGTTCTCTTTTTCGCTGGTGAACTCTTCCTGGCCGCCTTCTTAGTTGCAACACGTTTCTTAGAGGCTTTCTTGCTTGCCTTCTTCTTGGCAGGCAATCGCCGAACTCCTCTTCTGCCTGCTTTCTTAGTCGCTTTCTTAGCTGATTTCTTGGCTGATTTCTTAGTTGGGGAGCGCTTTTTGGCCACTTTCCTTGCTGCTTTGCCGGTCGTCTTCTTAGCAGCTTTTTTAGTACTCCGCTTTCGGGTTGCGCGTCTTGGCGGTGCCTCACTTACTGCAGGACTAACGGCAGCAGATTGTTCTACTTCCTGGGCCGCATTCTGTTCGGGAGGTGTACCAGGAATCAATTGAGCCTCGTCTGAGCTGGGTCGATCAGCGAGCGCTTCCTGGTTCTCTCGATATTCCTCCGGGTTAATGTCTCCACCAGCCATTTGATATCGGCCGATGTTCTTGTATGCATCCTTGGGCATTCTTCCCTCCTGTATTCAGTTGTAAAACCTCATCATAGTTGAACTGTCTGGATTGAGCAGCGCTTACCCCCGAACGGCCTGCGGTTGACACCCGAAAGTGCACGTTCGTATAGTGCAACGGCGCTTCGATATTTCCCATCTTCGGCCGGCTTAGCTCAGTTGGTAGAGCGTCTGATTCGTAATTAGAAGGTCGCCGGTTCAACTCCGGCAGCCGGCTCCAAAAAATTTCCTGAACAGTATAGTGCGGTGCGGTCCGAGTAAAAAGCTGCTTCGACAATTGTCCGACGAACTTTAGTTTGTCGTTGTGTCGAAGTTACGCTCTTGGTTACAACCAGGTCTGTGGATGGCACGAACGACAAACTAAAGTTCGTCGGACATGTTGCTATGACATTTGAATAATGGCGCTCACGACCCAGCAACTCACCAACTATCAAAACGAAGGGTTTCTCGTTCTTCAGGACTTCGTTGATCCAACGGCTTGCGACGATCTTCGCGACCGAGTCATCGAGATGATTCGCGAATTCGAGCCAGCCGAAGTTGCTTCAATCTTTTCAACTCACGAGCAGAACCGCGTCGCAGATGAATATTTTCTCAACTCCGCGAACAACATCAGCTTCTTCTTTGAAGAGAATGCCTTCAATTCAGATGGCGCTCTCAAACAAGACAAAGAATTATCGATTAACAAAATCGGACATGCTCTTCATGATCTGGATCCAGTATTCGATCGCTTCTCACGAACCAGCACGATCAGGCAACTGGCCAGCGACTTAGGTATTAATAATCCGCTGTTGTTGCAGTCGATGTACATCTTCAAGCAACCGCACATCGGCGGCGAAGTTAATTGTCATCAGGACAGTACGTTTCTGTACACCGAACCTCATGACATTCTCGGTCTGTGGTTCGCCCTCGAAGATGCCACTGTTGAGAACGGCTGTCTCTGGGTGTTGCCTGGTGGACACCAAGGCGGACTCAAGTCGCGTTGGGTAAGAGCTGGGAACCGAATGCAGTTCGAAACGTTCGACACGTCGCCATGGGCCGAAGAGGAATTGATTCCCCTGGAAGTTAGGAAGGGAAGTTTGATTGTGTTGAATGGACTGCTGCCTCACCGTAGTCTGGAAAACCATTCTTCGAAGTCACGTCACGCTTACACCCTGCATATCATCAGTAGCAATTTACATTATCCTGCGGACAACTGGCTTCAGAGGTCAAAGGACATGCCGTTGCGCGGGTTCTAATGTCCGATATGCTTTAGCTTGTCGTGACGTGACCAACATTAGCCACAGGTGAACACAGATTTCACGCGTTAGCTCCCTGAGTCTCTTGATCCGTTAAATCTGTGTAGATCTGTGGCTGAGCTTGGTGATGGTCACGACAAGCTAAAGCATATCGGACACTAATTGCTTGGCCTTAATAATCCTCGGAAAATGCCCTGAACTCGGACCTGGTTGGCGGGAATGGTAAGGGGTTGAAGCTGGGAATTTGCCGGTTGAAGTTCGATATTCGGCCCGCGTCGGTATAGTCGCTTCAGCGTTGCCTGATTCTCATCGATTAACAAGGCCACCACGATTTCACCGTCGCGCGCGTCGGTTCGGTTCTCAATCAACGCGATATCACCGTCACAGATATGTTCATCGATCATCGAGTCGCCTTTTACGCGAAGCGCATAAACTCGATCTGGTCTAACTCGACCCAGGAGAAAACGCGGAACCGGAATTCGCTCTTCATAATCGACCACTTCAAGTGGCGCTCCCGCAGCAATCCTGCCGAGGAGCTTCACCTCGCACAGTGATTCACTACTGGTGTCTTCCACTTTGACGTTCAAAGCGAAAGAGCCATCTTCATGTTCGCGCGTCAACAAACCTCGTCGCTCAAGCGCAGCAATGTGCTTTGCGATGGTCGCGCGAGACTTCACTCCAAACTGTCTGGCGATTTGAGTGTATGAAGGAACGTAACCGTGGCGTTCGAGGAAACGAGTGATGTAATCGAGAATCTCTTTTTGTCGCTGCGTTCGAGGGAGCATTTGTCTGTCAGCAGTTCCCGATTAGTTACCCTGCTTGTGTTAGAGCTTACATCACCCTGAAGGTGACGAGGCATTCTAGGGTTCGACAAACGAATGCGTCAAGAGTTTGTTGGTGAGGCGTGTGTTTTGTGTTGGAGTTGGTCAATGGTCAGTAGCATAGGACCTATTTGACCTATATGACCTACTACCACTAACTATCTGATCGAATAACGCACAAGTGTTCTCGGAAAGATCCGAACGGCGGCGGGCATCTGTTCGAACGTGAGAATCTTACCCTTCAGTAGTTCATCCGCCTTCACTCCATAGATCGCTTCGTTGAGATCGTTGTCAGGACTTATATACGCGCCTTTGAGTGCTGCACCAATGAAAGCGCCTTTGCTTCGTGAGTAAGAAAGTATGCCGGCATCCAAACGCGCATTAGTCGATGCTGCAGCTTCTCGACCTACTGGACCGGCAGCAACTCCCGCTTCGCCGCCGAGTTCGAATTTGTCTTTCAACAATCCGTCAAGTCCGTCTTGATTCATGATGAGGAAAATGTAGTCAGTCTTTTGTGCTCCAATCTGCGCGCCAAAGCTTCCGCCGTTGAGATTGAAGAACGCAGGCGCGCTCCAGCTTCCCTTTACCCGCCGACTAATAACGCCCTGACCGCCGCGGCCGCCGACGATAAAGGCCGCCTTAACCACCCCGGGAAAGACCGCGATTGCCTCAGCTTTATCGAGTAATTCCTTGGGAATTGAACGCTCTTTAACATTCATGATATCGGAAAAGGCCTCGGCTGCTTCTCGTGAATGGCGCTCCGCGTCTTTTGTTCGCGATTTCTGTGCGGGCACTACTAAAGACCCGAGCAGGAGCAATACAACCAGACTAACCGCGCAACCTAAACGAGCGACTGACATAGAATTTCCTCCTGATGCTACGATGCAATTGAATGCGAAAGGTTTTCTTCTTAGATTGATGCTTTCCGCAAACGCAATGCATTTGCGATTACTGACACCGAACTAAAACTCATCGCTGCAGCAGCAATCATCGGACTCAACAATATCCCGAAGACGGGATAGAGCACGCCTGCTGCAATTGGCACACCCAATGAGTTATAGACAAAGGCAAAGAAAAGATTCTGTTTGATATTCGCCATCGTCTGCCGACTCAATACGCGCGCTCGGACGATCCCCAGCAAATCACCTTTGACCAAAGTTAAATCCGCGCTCTTTATAGCAACGTCCGTTCCAGTTCCCATGGCAATCCCAACGTCTGACTGCGCCAATGCGGGTGCGTCGTTAATGCCATCGCCTGCCATTGCCACAATCTCACCACCGGTTTGCAAACGCTTCACCACCTCTATCTTCTCGTCAGGTAGAACTTCCGCAATGACCTGATCGATGCCTAACCTTTTTGCGACACTCTTCGCGGTGGCCTCGCTATCGCCGGTCAACATTATGATAGCGATTCCTTCCCGATGAAGCTGTGCAACCGCCTGCTGTGTCGTGGACTTGATCGGATCTTCGAGACAAAACAATCCGGCAACTCGTTCATCGACGACAGCAAACATAACAGTCTGTCCTTGTTTGCGAAACTCCTCAACTTGCTCAAGCTCCTTGCCAACCTCAACGTGCAGGTCTTTTAGCAGACTCTGATTGCCAAGTGAAACGCTTCGCTTATCGACGATTCCGGTTACTCCTTTGCCGGGCAAGTACTCAAAATTAGTTACTGGAGACAGTTGTATTTTTTGTTCGGCGGCGGCAGCCACGACAGCGGAGCCGAGCGGATGCTCGCTAACTCGTTCCAGACTTGCAGCCAGCCGTACCAGTTCACTCTTCTCAAGCTCTCCAAGAGTAACCACGCGCACAAGTTTGGGTTTTCCTTCTGTTAACGTACCGGTTTTGTCCACGATCAGCGTTTGCACCTTGCGCAACGTTTCAACGGCTTCCGCGTTTCGAAACAACAATCCGTTCTGAGCACCTTTACCGGTTGCCACCATGATCGACATTGGTGTGGCAAGTCCCAGTGCACAAGGACAGGCGATTATCAGAACAGCGACTGCGTTTACTAAGGCAGAAGCGAATCGTGGCTCGGGTCCCCATATAATCCATGCGACAAACGTAACAATTGCTATCGCGATGACAATCGGAACGAAGTAAGCCGCTACCAAATCGGCCAACCTTTGAATAGGTGCTCGACTTCGTTGCGCTTCACTAACCATTTGAACAATCTGCGCCAACAGGGTTTCGGAACCAACCTTTTCGGCGCGCATTACCAGTGTTCCCGTTCCATTTATCGTCGCACCGATAAGTGGATCATTCGCTGTCTTTTCAACTGGAACCGGCTCTCCGGTAACCATCGATTCATCCACACTGCTGGAACCTTCTGTAACAATCCCATCAACCGGAACCTTTTCACCTGGTCTTATTCGTAAGAGATCATCAGGCTTGATTACTTCAAGTGGGACATCTTCCTCGCTGCCGTCAGGATTTATTCTTCTTGCAGTGGCAGGAGCAAGACCCAACAATGCCTTAATCGCAGCGCCTGTCTGACTGCGAGCTTTTAACTCAAGCACCTGACCCAACAACACAAGCGTGGTAATTACCGCAGCGGCCTCGAAATAGACTGGCACGGCACCGTTATGGCCGCGAAACGAGTGCGGCAATAAATCAGGTAAGAGCGTTGCCGCCACGCTATAAACATAGGCAACACCAACACCGAGTCCAATCAACGTGAACATGTTGAGACTTCGATTTGCGATCGACTGCCATGCCCGCACAAAAAACGGCCATCCGCACCACAGTACCACGGGTGTTGCAAGTGCCATCTGAAGTGACGCGAGCACCGAAGGCAAAACCATTCGTTGCAAGGGAGCTCCCGGAAGCAAGTCGCTCATTCCAATTAGAAAAACCGAAGTTGCCAGAAACAGGCTTACCCAAAAGCGTCTCCTCATGTCAGTGAGTTCAGGATTCTCTTCATCAACAAGCTGGATCGCTCTTGGTTCGAGCGCCATTCCGCAGATCGGACAGTTACCGGGAGCGTCACGTACGATCTCGGGATGCATCGGACAGGTGTATTCAACTTTATTTTTTGGCTGTTGAATTACAACCGGCTCAAGTGCCATACCGCATTTCGGACACGATCCGGGTCCGATGTTTCGCACTTCCGGATGCATAGGGCAGGTGAACTCACGGTCATTGCTCGGATCACGTTTCAACGTGATGAGCTCTGACGGAGGTTGTAAAAATTGGGTGGGATTCTCGCTGAACTTCTTCAGACAATGCTTGCTACAGAAGTGATAAGTCTGGCCTTCGTATTCAAATGAACCGGCGGAAGACTGTGGATCAACGGTCATGTGACAAACAGGATCGATAACAGCCGACTTTTCAATTTGTTCATTCCCGATCATTGGAAGTTTCATGATAAGAGCTTTGAGAGGTTTGCACAAAAAGCCTTCCCTTGGAGTGCGACGGCCTGCCGTCGCTTTGTCACAGCAACCCTCCTGATTAAGTAACGTTGTAACAAAGCAACGGCAGGCCGTCGCACTCCAAAGAGTGAGCTGGTACTGACCTTATCCAAGAGACGACTTTTTCTCTGCTGGCAATTCGAACCGTTCTCGCGTACCCTCTAACTCACCTCCGAATATTCGTATACCATGCTGACGCGCGCTTGCAGAATTCTTCTCTTAGCGACACGACTTTGTGTTGTCGCTGTGCTGGTAGCGTGCGTATGTCTATCACTCTTGCCCCGTTTCGCTAACGGAGCAAGTTTGAATAGTTGTTGCGTCGGTAAATCGGCGTCGCATTGCAGTGTCTCACTCCGCAAGCTGCGCAGGGCACTGAAACCGGAGCCCATGTGCGGCTTGAAACCAAGTCCATCCAGCAATGAAGAGGTCACCGTAATTGCGGATGACAACGAGCAGACTTCAAATCAAACAGCAGTAACTCACCCGACCACTTGCAGAGATTGTCCATCGTGCAGTTTGGCATCTAAACAGCGTACTCGCTACAAGTCGTTCATCCAGGTACAACAACCAATCAAACAGGAATCAAACCTGGCTCTGCTCCTGGGCGCCAGTCCCAATTCTTTTAGGCCTCGAGCTCGGTTCAAGCTCATCAGTCCTCGTGGTCCACCGCTGATTTAAGTCTCCTTCTCAGAACAAACCTGGTCATTATTCACGATGCGGGCGTGTCGGCCCGTCGTGTTTCAGCTTGAACTTTCAAATGCGCTGCTCAATCTATTTTGATCACTATTCTTTGGCGCCAAACGATCGTGGCTCGACCTGGTTTGTGAAGCACTCCGGGCTAACAGAAGCCGGAGCGGCCTCTTTGTGAATAAGGGAGGAGTAATGAAGACCATCCGATTGTTGGCTTGTCTGATTCTGATTTTTCTCAGTCTTGGAGCCGCGAAGGCGTCCGTTTTTGGCGACGTCAAGGGCACCGTGCTTGACCCGCAACAACGACCGATCGTTGGAGCAAAGGTGACGCTCTTAGCCACGTCGTCAGCCTGGTCGCAAACAATTCAGACCAAAAGTGTCGGCGATTTCGCTTTTCGCGCCGTGCCGATCGGAGAATACAAGGTTGCGGTTGAGTCAGACGGCTTCAGCACGTCGACCTTAGAATTGACCGTCCTTTCAGATCGAACGACCGTCATCCATTTTCAACTGAAGATAGCGCCGGTTTCGCAGCGAGTGGAAGTGCGAGCCACCGCGGAACAAGTTAACTCAGACTCTCCATCTCCAGTCACGCTGGTTAGTCGCAAGCAGATCGTGGAGACGCCGGGCGCCAGTCGCACGAACAGTCTCGCTATGATCACGGACTATGTGCCAGGAGCCTACGTAACACATAACCAATTGCACATTCGTGGCGGTCATCAGGTCACGTGGCTCGTCGATGGCATTCCAGTGCCCAACACTAACATCGCCGACACGGTTGGACCGCAATTCGATCCCAAAGACATCGATTACCTTGAAGTCCAACGAGGGAGTTACACGGCAGAATATGGCGACCGTACGTATGCGATGTTCAATGTCATGCCTCGTAGCGGCTTTGAACGCAACCGCGAGGCCGAGCTATTGGTCTCCTACGGCAACTTCAATCAGACCAACAACCAGTTGAGTTTCGGCGATCACTCGAAGCGTTTCGCCTACTATGCCAGCGTCAATGGCAACCGCAGTAACTACGGCCTTGAAACTCCAACAGTCGAAGTCATACACGCTCAAAGCAATGGCTTCGGAGGCTTTGCTTCTTTGATCTTCAGTCCCAATCAGAAAGATCAGTTTCGGCTGGTCACCGCCGCGCGGAGAGACTTCTATCAAGTGCCAAACGATCAGGACGGACAAGTTGAAGGCGTTCGCGACGTTGAGCGCGAGCACGATGCCTTCATTAACTTCAGCTGGATGCGTACGCTCAACTCGAAATTACTGCTGACCGTTTCGCCCTTTTATCACTACAACCACGCGGGCTTCATCGGCGGACCAAACGACACGCCGGTAGTTACCCGCGACGAGCGCAACTCGCAATACGGTGGCGCCCAAATCACGTTGAGCGCGCTAACGCAACAGCACAATACAAAAGCTGGTTTCTATGGCTTCTGGCAACATGACTCAGCCGTCTTTAGCCTCAGTGGTGTCGACGGCAACGGTAGTCCTATGAATCTACAGCAGCAACAAAACCAACACGGCAACCTGGCTGTGCTGTTCGCCGAAGACCAGTTCAAGCCAGCAGCGTGGCTGACGCTGAGTGGGGGACTTCGTTTCACCCACTTTCATGGTTCATTGACCGAGAATGTGGCGAACCCGCGCGCGGGAGTGGCCCTTCGCGTTCCGCGCGCGAACCTGGCGCTTCATGGGTTCTACGGGCGCTTTTATCAAGCGCCTCCACTCTCGACGCTTTCCGGACCGTTGCTGGAACTCGCGCTGACCCAGGGAGTCGATTTCATTCCGTTGCGAGGGGAACGTGATGAAGAATATTCCTTCGGCGCATCTCTACCAGTCAGAGGCTGGGACTTCGACGGCGGCTACTTCCATACCGCAGCCAAAAACTTCTTCGATCATGAGGCGTTGGGAAACTCGAATATTTTCTTTCCGTTGACCATCGAACGAGCGCGTATCCGGGCCTTCGAACTAACCGTGCATTCCCCACAATTACTCAAGCGCGGCCAGTTCTATCTCGCCTATTCGCATCAATACGCTGAAGGGCAAGGTGCGGTGACCGGTGGGCTGACGGACTTCTCACCGCCAGCCGATCTCTTCTTCCTCGATCACGATCAGCGTAACAGTTTGAGTACCGGTTTTACCCTGAATCTTCCCTCAAGCAGTTATCTGTCGGGGAACGTTCGCTATGGCTCGGGCTTTTTGAAAGGTGATGGACCGGATCACCTGTCGGGCCATACAACCCTTGATGTCTCATTTGGCAAAGGCTTTGGCGAAGGCGGGCTGGTGGCGTTGCATACGGTGAATCTGACCAACCGGCGATTCTTGTTGGACAGCGCCAATACATTTGGCGGCACGCACTTCGCCGAGCCGCGACAAATCTATGTCGAAGTCCGTTACCGCTTTCACTACTGACGCGTTTGATCCCCCGACAATTTCAGTTCGGGTTGAGAGTTTAATTTTGAATTATGAGGATGATTCTTGTCGGCTTATTTCTAATTACGGCACCTGTCTTTAGCGGCTGCTCACAGTCCCAGGGTCCGGAGGCAGCTGTCCAGACCAATACTTATGTTGGAGTGGGAACAGTTAAGGATCTAGATCCGAAAGTACCAATGATCGAAATTGATCACGAGGATATCAAGGGCTTGATGCCGGCGATGCAGATGCCATTTCACGTTAAAGACAAAGGCCTACTTGAGGGAATCAAGCGTGGTGATCGAATCGAGTTTACTGTTGAAAATGGTGTGGGCGGGATGCTGGTAACTGCGGTCAGGAAGAAATAAGCAAAAACCCCAATGGGAAGCACTCACTTTTTGGAGTGCGACGGCCTCCGTCGCTTTGTTACGACGTTACTTAATCAAAAGGCACGCTGTGACAAAGAGACGGCAGGCCGTCGCACTCCAAAAGTATTCAACTGAAACCCAGACTACGGCTTTTGAAGCTCACCTAGCGCAGCCAGCACTTCTTCGCTGTGGCCGGATGGTCCGACCTTTTCAAATACCTTCGCGATGTTTCCTTTCGGATCGATGATAAACGTGTTTCGTGCCGAATATTTAGAACCGTTGTACTCCATCACAGAGCCATACTCCGCCGACACTTTTGCATCAGGGTCGGAAAGAAGTTTGAAATTCAACCCTTCTTTCGCGCAGAAACTCTTATGCGATTCCGCAGTATCAACACTTACACCCAGAATGACGGTATTCAATGCAGTGTACTTTTCGAGATCACGCTGAAAATTATGCGCCTCAAGAGTGCAACCACTAGTGAAGTCTTTAGGGTAAAAATATAAGACCACCCACTTCCCTTTGAAATCGCCGAGACTGGCTTCTTTCCCTTCATTGGTTGTGAGCTTGAATGTTGGCGCCGCGGATCCAACCACAGGCATTTCAGTCCACGCACTCACAGGTTTGTATGTCCACGTTACGATGGCTAATACCGCGAGAACCACAATCAATACACATCTACGCATTTCTTACCTCCGTTTTCAAACAATTAGATCGGGTGCTGACCAATATACCTGATCAGTTATCACACGCCGAATGGAGCCGATGCCGAAAGTCGGTCGTAAATATGAATTTGGTTACTCTGGTTTGCTCAATGGCCACCATGCATATCCATCTTCCCCGGCCTAATTCTAAAGAAAGCTTTCCATGAAATTGGATTCGTTCCGTAAACCGAGTCCAACAGAGACGGCTTTGAGTAGAATGTTAGATCACTCCCAATTGCGATTGACGCTTTTTCACTACTCCACAGATCGTGCGCGCCGCCAACAGTGTAAGCACCGATACGAAATGATGGATGATCGTCGCTGATTCCCAGGCGGAGTCGATCAGACGCGCGAAGCAGCTGATTCTTGTCAACCAACTCGATTCGACCATACACGTAATTCTTACCTGCAAAATTCAGGGTTGACTCCGCCAGGTAGCTGTTCAAGTTCAACGTCTCACCATGATGGCTTTCGTGATTTCTTCCCCAAATCAGACTTGAAGCCCAAAATCCACGCGCAAACTTGCGGTTGTAACTTAGGGATGCCGTTGTTCGTCGAACATCGCCGGGCTCTAGAGCCTCAGGATCTCTTAGAAAACCATGACTCACCTGGAGTGACCAGTTATTGGATGGCGCCACTGACAAACGCACAGACCGTGAGTTCCACGGATGCGCCTCGAAGTTATACCGATTCTCGTCTGGTTCTCGGCCATTGAACACAGAACCTTCGAGTTTTACCCAACGATATGTAACCCCTGAGGTAATGACTCCAAAACTGATATGACTTGAGTCCTGTAGATGATGACCAAGCGGTGCAGACGAATTCTCCGACGCAGAGCTTCGGTGCATGAAAGCCGTTGGTCCAAGAGCGGGCTCTCCCGGATAACCTGCATAGACAAACCAGGTAGCGTGTTCACCAACCGGCATGGTGTATGTCGCTGAGAGTTCCATGAATAGATCGTGCGGGTGCTGTCTATCGATGAGTGGCTGCCCCTTGTACGTCTCACCTGTTTGAAAGAGCAATGGTGAGCCACCCGGTGGGAAGGTAAACGGCTCAAAACTAAACATTGACCGTAGTTCTAACGTCCCCTTTCCAACTCGACGAAAAGCGGCCGGCATAAACCAGTTTGCTGACTCGACTTTGGTAATACCTCTTGGACCCCCCTGCGAATTCACTCCGCCCACGAAGTTGTAATGGAACATCAACAGCCAGTCTCCAGACTGTTTGTGCAGCATGTTCAGCTGCGTCGAAGCGGGTTGCCAGGATGTGCCCGAACCCATGCCTCCCATCGGCATGAGGTTGTTTTGACTCGTTCCTACACGAATGAACATGTCGTCATCTTTCATGACTACCAGAGCCGTGGTGTTGTCATTCATCGATCCCATTGCCTCGGGGGACATACCCGGCATGGGCTGTGGAGTTGGAGTTGCGGAAGCCGAAGGGCTGGGCGTAGCTGCAGGCATTTTGTGGCCTTCATGCTGCGCCGTGCCGTTAATGTTAAGGATAATCAGAAGCAGTGCTGCGTTTACACAAATCAACCTTGTAATCATAACGTCCCCAATAAAGTCAGCGGGTGCCACTGCGTTCAAACATCAACGCAGCAGCACCCGATTCTTCAGACCACTTACGCAGCCTTCTGTTTAGCCTGCGAGTTCTTGTGTTTCCCGTCGCAACAGCATTCTTGTCCCGACGCATGGCTCTTCATGTTTTCATGAGTCTTCATGTCGCATGAATCACCATCGCAGCAACAACAGGAGGCGTTGTCTTCTGCGTGATTTTTCATATTGTCATGAGCCTTCATGTCACATGAATCACCACTGCAACAGCCATCTTTAGCATCTTTGGCTGTGGCCGAGTCTTTCATTGGACACGAATCACCTTTGCAACAACATGAGTCCATCGAACAACAGGACGTTTCACTCTTCTTCACTTGTGCGTTTTGACTGGTACTCTGAGCCATACTCACAACGAAGATAGCGAGCGAGAGCCCCACTAACAGAACCAGAAGGATACTTTTATTGGGTTTCATTTCTAACTTCCTTTTCAAAAGAACGTGGAGGTGTTGATTAGATACATCAACACCCGCAAAGACAGATCACAACGATCGGTCTTACCCGGACGATTCTTTAGATCAGGAAAACACAGCAGCGGAGATACGTTGGAGCACGATTCAAAAATTGAACCGGCGGTGGCGACCAAGTTACGTATTGATTGATGCTGTCAAGAGCAGATGGTTCGGTTCGGAAGGTGCGAGCCTGTTCAGGGGTATGATGTTTAGCCTTCGATGCAGCGACTGCCGTGGCATTGACTGCAAGGGGGCATTCTCCCATCGTCCGTTCTGGAACGGCACTCAATAACGAAGAGGTCCGTTCAGAAGTCTTTTCAGCACTGATGGTTGATGAACTCTTCGCTTTCGCGCAACAGTCGTGCCTCGGACGATGACAGGACGGACCAGCAATTACTGTCTGGTTTCTTTCCCTTTGCGTGGCGACGATAATGCCATTGCCGCAACCCAACATACATCCGGCTCCAGCGATCCACAGAGAGACTGTGAGAGCTAGAAATGTACGGAGGATTCGGATTGAGGCAGGCGCTCTCATCGATTTCAGTTTACGCGTTGGATGAGGAAGTTGTCGAGGTAATAGGTCGAATAGGTCACATAGGTCCTATTCGGATTAAATAAAAAGCGCGGGCTCGGAATTGCTGAAGGATGTTTTGCCGATCATCCGTCATTAAGGGCCAACCAAACAAGACCGAGCTCGCGTCCTTGGCTGATTTCGATTTTAGATTCTTGCGGGGTTTAGTCTGTACGTTATCGGACTATGGCTGGTGTTGGTGCTCCCAGTTCCCCGGGACGAATTGCCACATCCCAATGGCGATGCAACTGAAGGCACCAACAATTAGCCATTATTTGAGAAGTGCAGACTTGATAGTCACAAATTGTCATAAAATCCCAGCATTTCTGAAATGATTCGACTGTTAGCTTAGCTAAAACATTTGGAGAACAGCGATTCATGCATATTGATAAGAACAAAGTTAAAACACAGGACGAATTAAACGAACCAGCCCCAATCGATGAGGTGGAGGAACGAGTAGAAGCTGAAATGAAGCGCCTCGAAGGAAGCGCAAGAAAAGACGTTGCTGAGGGGCTGCAAAACGATGAAGTTGCTGAGGAACGATCACATAACAAGCAAAAGAGTTAGCCTTTTGCGGCCAGTGCGTCTTCCAGGGCCTGTCGAAGTTGTGGAGGTGTAGTAGTCGGGCTGAATCCGATGAAACGTTTAAGGATTCGTCCCTCTCGGGTGATGATAAAACTCTGCGGAATTGAGTCTCGGCCCTGCATGAGTGTGAGCGCAACTTCGGGCGTGGCCCAGCCAACGTGGTAGTCGACATTAAATGCTTTGACAAACTCGACGACTCTCTGAGCGGACGCATCTGGATTTTCTGTGGACAAGCCGACCATTTCTACGCCACGTGACTCATACTCCTTGTGCAGCCTCACGAGCTCGGGAGTTTCCAGACGGCATGGCCCACACCATGTTGCCCACAAATTAACGAGTAACACTTTTCCGGAATAGTCGGACAATTTAATTGGTGATCCGCTCGCCGCTCGCAGCTCGGTCTCCAATACAACTGGCGGAAGACTATTCAAGACATTCCCCGCCGAACTTCCTGCGTCACCAGCGCCCGGTTGTATGCGGGTAATCCTTTCGTTTGAGTTACAGCTTGAACCCACCAGAAGCGCAACAAGCGTTAGGACAGTTAACGTGGCGAGTATTCGTCTTGTGGTCCAAAGATTCTTCATTGCAGTTTTCCGTGTGTTCCTACTTGCTATTTCTTTTTACCAAATCTGAATGATTCGAGAATCACCGGGGCTTCGCCTTTGACTCCAAGGTCGTCAACCGACGACAACTCCGGTGCAAGAGATGTTGAAAGCATGGTGAGGGTTGCGCCTGTAGTATCTCCTTCTTTGCCCGTTGGTAGAAAGATAACGCGTCCCCAAAGTTGTAAATCACCTCGATCAGTCCCCTTGGTAAACCCAACCCATCTAAACTCATAGGCTTTCATCGAGTTCACTTTAGTCGGACCTTCAGAAACTTTCCTGTACTCTGAAATACTTTTTGATAGAGAGTCGCTGAATTCCTGAACGCGCCGTGGATAGTTCGGAAGATCTGCATCGTAAGTGCCCGCACTTGTATACCAACCGACGGTGAAATTCTCCTGCGTAAAATCCGGTGGTAACCGTCGCTCCACTCTGACAAAACTACTCGCTCCCGGGACGCCCGCCTTAGGATCCTTCTGCCAGGATTCAGGGTAATAAAAACTGAAATCGAAGTAGTGTTCCGAAAGTTTTCCATCCAGACGTTCGTTTGAATTTTCAAACGCCGTAGTGCCGAGCGGTGGTACGAAATTGTCTTCCTTCGGCGCAGGTGTTTCGGCTGGTGTTGGTTGGGTATTCGCGTTTGCGTTAACGTTTGTCTCCGCCACGATCGGACGATTTTCGTTTGCCTGATGCTGTGCCTGCATACCAACCAATCTAGGTTTCACCACAAGGAAAAACACAGCGGCTAGTGCGCCGCCTCCAAGCAATAGAAACAAAAGAACCCCAACGATGATCCAGGGTAACTTAGACTTCTTCTTTGGAGCGGCTGCAGCTACTGCTGGCGCCGCGGTTGGTGGAGACGGCAGAGGTGTCGATGGAGTCGGCGACGCTTGTGGTGGCGGTGGCTGCGGAGTCAGCCCGGGACTCGGCAATGCAATGGTTTGATCCTGTGAATATGCCGGCGGTGATGGAGGCGGTGGCTGTGGAGTCGCCGGCGCGGCGTTTCCAAAACCTGCAGTGTTCGGTGGTGGCCCAGTTGGCGCAGTGTTTCTCGGAAGGGCTACGGTTGATGCGAATGACGACTCAGCGATCGTGGCGTTTGGATCCGGTAAATCGCGGCTCGTCGGTTTCTCCGACATTGCAGTTAAGTCCGCAGAAGTCGCTCGGATTGTCGCGTTTGGATCAAATGCCGGGGGCTGAGCTATCAACAGTCCACCGTCAAAAGTGCAGAACTTCTGTCCCTCATCCGGGAAGGTACGGTTACATTTCGGGCAACTCTTCATTCTGACGACCTCTTGGGAAATTCATTCAGCTAAACAGCAATCATTTAGTTCTGCTTTGCACTCGCAAGTTTCTGCTCGAGTCCTTTATTGCCGGGATCAAGATCGAGAGCGCGCTGGTACACCCGCGCGGCATTACTCTTCTGCTTCGCTTTCATATACCCATCACCAACACCTTCAAAGCCAAACACCCCAGCCAATTGTTTCTTCTCACCGAGCACGGCGAGAGTTGATGCACGTTCATAGGTCGTTTCAGCTTCGGGCAAACGGTCTAATGCAAGGTACGTACGACCTAACAAAATAAACGGCTGGAACGCCTTCGAACTCACTTCAGTTGCCGTCTTCAAATAAGATTCGGCTTCAGTGTAGCGCTTGTAGAGGATTAATAGTCGCCCCATCAGAAGCAGCGAATTCGGATTACGCGGATCGAGTTCGAGCGCTCGCTTCAGAACAGGCTCCGAGTCTGGCCACAAATTTTCACCTTGCAACGACTCAGCAATCAAATTGAGCGTTGCTGGATCCTTCGCCAGTTCTGTTGCCTTCGTGTAAAGCGGAGCCGCCTCGCTCGCTTTACCTAATCGATTTAACGTCCTTGCCAGGTGTGTGTACGCCGCGGCGAATTCAGGATCGAGCTCGATTGCACGACGATATGAATGTTCTGTTTCGCTGTTGAAGATCCCACGTGCCTGCAAGGCAACTCCCAGACGATCCCAGGCAACAGCGAGTTTTGGATCGATCTGGACGGCCCTGCGCGCGAAACCTTCCGCATCCGCAAACCGTTTGGCATTGTCGGCACCCACGCGCGGCAGAACCAACACGACACTGGCTGCGACGTAAGCATCTACCTCATTAGGTGCCCATTGAATAGCATTCCGATAAGCCGCTTCCGCGTCGTCCCAACGCCCTTGATCTGAATAAACGTTTCCAAGTCCGTAGGCGGCGCGCCAGTCCTTTGGCTTTATTTTCAACACACCTTGATAGGCATCTTCCGCCTCCGCGAATTTGCGAGCATCACGAAATCCGTTTCCGTTATCCAACAGTTCCTCAACTCGTTCGGAGGTTGGCCCGGAAGCTTTCGTTCGCCCAGTCCCACGGTTTGCTGGCTTGGTGCCTGTCGTGCTGTTCGCCGATGCGGCTTTCGTGGATTTCTTCTTTGCCTCTGGGTTCTTCGCTCTGAAGATCCCTGCGCCACCGCCAATGTCCGCACCAACGTCTTGAGCAACCGCAACGCTACCGCTCAAACAGAGTCCAAAACAGACTGCGCCTAACAGCAAAACGGCACGCAGTATTCCTAATGCTTTCATCTCCTGGTCTCCTAAGATGTTTATTGCTGGATTGCGAATTATTGGATTAAACGCGGACTTTGAAGTCAACGTGATCGTTCATTAAATCTCTGCATCCACTAACGCTGTGGGGATTGTAGCAGCTTTTGCTGGAGTAGCTAATCGGATCGCGCCGGTTTTGGTGAGTGGTCAAGCTAGGAACCACTTCGTACGAGGCGAAATCCAAGCAATGGGTTTTTCGTATTTGCGGGAATAAACTCACGCATCGCAGAAGAGATTGGTTTATCAACGTTCGCCGGATCGCTTACGTAACAGGCGCCGCGAATAGTAACCAAATCGCGCGTTCCGGTCGGTATAACCGCGCGATTACCCGGATAGGCTGACACTTTCGAAGCAGTCCATTCCCAGACGTTTCCGATCAGGTCAACGACTCCCCATTTATTAATGCCACCGGGTCGGGACCCAACGGGTGCGGGTGTAGCTTCTTTCACTACTGCATTGCTCAGTTGCCAATCCGTTCCCCAGGGATAGAGATCATCCTGAGCTCCATTTCTGGCAGCAAACTCCCACTCTTCTTCCGTTGGCAATCTGTAGGCGGCTCCGTCTCGCTTGGAACGCCAGGCGGCGAATTGAACGGCATCGTCCTGCGAAACATTCACAACCGGCCACTGCTCCTGTCCGAGTGGTGGCTTGTTACCGGCCCAATAACTCGGAGCTGGATGGTTAGTTTCGCGCACGAACCCGGCATATTCCGTATTTGTCACTTCGGTCTTATCCATGAAGAACGTCTGCACCTGAATGGCGTGAGCGGGTCGTTCTTGTGGAGCACCACCGTTACGACCCATCTGAAACTCTCCACCGTCAATCCGCACCAGATCTGGCTTCCCTGCCGATGGCTTTTCACCAGATGGTTGATTGATAACAATTGGCGGCTGAGGAGATTTAGGTCGGAAAATGAAGTAGGCGGCCGTGCCAACACCACCAAGACCGAGAATCACGATTGCGGCGACCAGCAAGAGAACCGCAGTGTTGCGCCGGGGCGTCTGAGAGATCTCTGTAACAAGCGTTGGGGCCTGATTGGTTGCGTAACCTGAGAAGTTTGTCGGTACTGATGGCCCGGGATAGCTCGTTTGTCCGGGATAGCTCGTTTGACCTGGAAAACTGGTCGCGCCTGGTTGCGCAGGCTCCGAACCTGGAGGCGGTGGCATACTTACGGCGAGTCGTTCAAGACGGTCTTCCAGGTCTTTGGCTTGTTGGGCCATCCGTTCAAGTTTCTCTTGCTGCTCGCGTTCTTTCGCAACCCGCTCTTCTTGTTCTCGCCGAAGTCGTGCTTCTTCATCCCGTCGTCGTTGCTCTGCTTCCTGCTCCGCTTTTAAGCGCGCCTCAGATTCTCGAGCCCGCTGCTGTTCTCGTTCTCGGGCGAGTTGCTCCTCCTTCTCGCGGGCAAGTTGCTCTTCTCGTTCACGCGCCAGTTCTTGCTGTTTTTCTCGGGCGAGTTGCTCCTCTTTCTCGCGCGCAATTTGCTCCTGGCGTTCGCGAGCTAATTGTTCCTCCCTTTCGCGCGCCTCTTTCTGCTCCCGTTCACGCTGGCGCTCAGCGGTCGGATCATTGACTTCCTCTACAACTCCCGAACTACTGATCGTTCCTGACAAAGGCTGAAACGATGAAGACAGCTGTGTTTCGCTAACACCTGGAGGCTGAACAGCAGTTGATAAGAGATTCGGAGCTTGTGTGTTCGGAGGTAAAGATACTTCCGACACCATGGTCTTGTTTGGATCCAGCGAACCCGTGGGTCTGCTCGTCACTACAACAACTGGAGAAGCACTCATTGCTCCTCTCAATTCTGTCAGAAAAGATTCAATCGAAGGGATTCGATCTCCAACTTCCTTTTCCAGCGCGTGCCGCACGACCCCTTCGATCGCAGGTGGCACTGCAACTCCCATCGATTGAAAACTGGGCGGTGGCAGCGTCAGATGCTTCTTCATAATCGAGGGAATCGAAGAACCTTTGAACGGGACTTCCCCGGCAAGCATTTGATAAAGGATGACGCCAAGACTGTAGATATCTGCCCTCGCGTCAGGCTCTTCATCGGACCACTGCTCGGGCGCCATATAAAAAGGTGAGCCCATTAAGCCACTCGTTTGTGCTTGAACGAACGAGCCCAACAACTCACCTGATTTGATCTTGGCCAAACCGAAATCAAGAATCTTTACCCCCTCGTTTACAGGAACATTTTCCTGGACCATGATGTTCAGCGGTTTCAGATCGCGATGAACAATGTTCTGTCTATGCGCAGCAGCTACGCCGGCTGCGACCGGCGTAATCAATTCCCACGCTCTTTCCGCTTTCATCGCGCCTTCAGCAGTCAATATTTCCTGTAGCGACCTGCCCCTGATAAATTCCATCACGAGGAAAGGCGTGTTTCCGCGCATGATGCCAAAGTCAGTCACCGCGATTATGTTTTGGTGTCTGATTGCTGCGGCAGCAAGCGCTTCCTGGCGAAAACGCGTCGCCAGCATCGGGTCGTTACCCACGAGATCGGGCAGGATGATTTTTATTGCGTGTGCAGTTTTGAGGAAGATGTGGCGGGCTTGAAAGACTACTCCCATGCCTCCCTGGCCCAATCTCCGTTCGAGGAGATAGCGACCATCGAGAGTAGTTTCTCCGGTAAGCGATGAAACCGTCGCGTCACCGTCCTGAGGACAGTGATTGATTGCGTCTGCGAAACACCGCTTACAAACAGGACATTCTTTCATTCGGTGGCTCGAAAAACTGTGGCCGGCCGTGCCATCAACGGTGTCGGTGTGGACTCAAGGTGTTGCGCTGTATCTGTCTGCGCGCTAGCTGATTCTAGCGGCTGGAGGATACACAGGCAACCGGGAATTTTGGAGTGCGACGGCCTGCCGTCGCTTTGTCACAGTGGATCTGGTCTTCCAACAAAGCGACGGCAGGCCGTCGCACTCCAAAGATCACTTGATCACAACGTTCACTAATCGTCTTGGAACCACGACAACTTTCACTACCTGGTGCCCGTCGATTAAGGATCGAATTCTTTCATCCGCCAAAGCTGACGTCTTCAGCTCTTCTTCGGAAACGTCCGGCGAAGTGATCAGTCTCGAACGGAGTTTGCCGTTGACCTGGATCGGAATCTCCAACTCTTCGCTCCGTGCGAGATCCGGATCAGCAATGGGCCAAGGCGGTTCACCACTTAATAAGCCACCGAAATGGCCCAGACCTTCCCACATCTCCTCCGCTGCATGAGGAGCCAATGGCGCCAGCATCACGACAAGGGCTTCCAAGGCTTCGCGTACAACAAACACATCGTTCGGCGAAGCGGTCAACGGATCCGCGTCGAAGTCAGACAGCTGATTGAACAGTTCCATCAGCGCCGCTACACCGGTGTTCAAGTGGAGATGTTCAAAGCCACTGGTAACTTTGGCAATGGTCTGATGTGTTTTCCGTCGCAGCGCCCGACCTTCGCTGCCGATGTCATCAACACGAACATCGCCGTCAGGCGCTGACAATCTGTTCTGCCATCTCCATACCATCGTGTAAACACGTCGCAAAAAACGGACAGCGCCTTCGATTCCGGATTCCGACCAACGCAGCTCGTTCTCTACCGGCGCCGCAAACAACACGAACAGACGTGTAGCATCAGCACCAAACGCAGCGATCATTTCGTCGGGATCAACTCCATTTCCCAAACTCTTCGACATCGCTCTCCAATCCATGGTGCCCTCCACTTGATTGGTAACCATTCCCTGCGTTAACAACTTCTTTACCGGTTCGTCGAAGTCGACGAGACCAAGATCTCGCATGAACTTGGTCCAGAAGCGCGTGTAGATCAGATGCATCACTGCGTGCGAATCACCGCCGATGTACTGATCGACAGGAGTCCACTGTTTGATGATCTCAGGATCGAATGGCGCAGTTTCATTCCGTGGATCACAGTAGCGGAAGAAGTACCACGAGGAATCGACGAACGTGTCCATCGTATCGGTGTCGCGTCGCGCCAGTCCGTGACAATTCGGGCATTCAGTATTTACAAACTCGGCGACTCCGGCCAACGGAGACTCGCCAGTGCCAGTGAACTCTGCACTCTGTGGCAATACAACAGGCAACTGGTCATAAGGAACCGGGACCATTCCACACTTATCGCAGTAGACGATCGGAACCGGTGCGCCCCAGAAGCGCTGCCGGGAAACGCCCCAGTCTCTGATTCGATAAGTAATGGCGCCTTCGCCGAAGCCGTTCTTTTCTGCAAACGCCGACATCTCCGCAATCGCGACCTCAGACAATTTGCCGCCCCAATCACCGCTATTGATCAACACTCCGTAATCGGTGAAAGCAACGCTCATATCAGCGGATTGATCTGTTCCGGTCACTGAAGTCGGTTCAGCTTTAGCCTGACCATGCGTCACCGGAGCGATGACTTGCCTAATGGGCAGCGAATACTTCTGCGCGAACTCGAAGTCGCGCTCATCATGCGCCGGAACACTCATGACCGCCCCGGTTCCGTATTCGACCAATACGTAGTTCGCAACCCATACGGGAACCGCCTCGCCACTGAATGGATTGATCGCGAGGATCCCCGTATTGAGTCCTTCCTTCTCTTCTTCGTCTATCTCTCCACGGGTGGCGCGTTGGCTCTTCACTTTCGCAGCGAAACTTTCGATGTCACTCTTCAACGCAGAGCCTTCGAGCAACTCGGTCAGCAAAGGATGCTCTGCCGACAACACAACTGCCGTTGCGCCGAAGATAGTGTCGATGCGTGTGGTGAAGACCCTGATCTTCTTGTCACTGTCTTTGATCGCAAAATCAATAAAGGCACCTTCGCTGCGACCAACCCAATCGCGCTGGCGCTTCAAGACCTTTTCCGGCCAACCCGCTTCGATCTGATCGATGTCAGCCACAAGTTGTTCTGCATAGTTTGTAATCTTTAAGAACCACTGTTCGAGATCGCGCTTCTCGACTGTCGTTCCACATCGCCAACAGATCCCTCCTGACGACTGTTCGTTCGAAAGTACAGTCTGCTCCTTCGGACACCAGTTGACTTGGGAAACTTTCTTATAAGCCAGACCTCGCTCCAGCATTTTCAAGAAGAACCATTGGTCCCACTTGTAATAGTCCGGACGGTGCGCCGCAATTTCGCGACTCCAGTCGTAACTAATACCCAGACGCTGCAATTGCCCTCGCATGTGTGCGATGTTTTCTTCTGTCCAATCGCGAGGATTCACACCACGTTTGATCGCAGCCTGTTCCGCCGGTTGACCAAAACTGTCCCACCCAATCGGATGCAAAACATTGAAGCCCTGCAAACGCTTGAACCAGGCGAGCGCGTCGCCGATGGAGTAGTTGCGGACGTGACCCATGTGCAGGAATCCCGAAGGGTACGGCAGCATTTCAAGAGCGTAGAACTTGGGACGCGAATCATCCGGTCTGACCTCAAAGGCCTTCATTTCGTTCCAGCGCTGCTGCCACTTACGTTCTATCTGTTCAGGAAAGTATTTTTCGTCCATAGCTTTAACCAATCTACACTTAACACGATTTAGCGAGCGGAAACAAAGCTGAATCCCGCTAATAAACTCTGGTGAAATTTAAGTTTGGAGTCCGCCGCTCCGCGCGGGCACGCAACTAAGCGCGACGCAGAAGCGGCACCGATAGGAGGAGTTTGGTTGGCGGTCTTTTCGAAAACATGATCGTTATCCGATGAAAGAATAATAGCGGAAGAGGCACGATCTGTCTAACTAGATCTCAAATTCCAGATCTCAGATCTCAAATAGAAACCGGAGCCGATATTTGAACCACCTTTCTATTTGAGATCTGAGATCTGAAATCTGAGATCAACTGCCTACTGACCGTTGACGAATCCTCTCAACATCTCAAGATTCTTAATATCCGCTCGGGGATCATCGTAGGGTGTCTCGAGGATAAATGCGCAGTGACTAAGCTTTACATGTTGCGCGATCCGTCGCAGTGCGTCCTGTCCAATGTGCCCTTCTCCGATATGCCAGTGGCGATCGACTCGTGAATTGTAAGCTGCACGCGAATCGTTGAAATGAATTGCGCGGACTCTTTTGAGACCAACGGTCCGTTGCATCTTCTGAAGCAATGCCTCTAAACCATCTTCTTCGCGGATGTCATAGCCGGCAGTAAATGCGTGGGCCGTGTCGAAACAAACCCCGAGGGGCAATTTCGAACAGGCATCCATGACCTCTCGCAAGTGTTCAAACCGGTGACCAATGCATTCGCCCTGGCCCGCAGTGTTCTCGAGCAGGATTTGCAATCGCCCAAGACGAAGACCTTTTAACGCAACTCGAAGACTGTCGGCACATAATCCGATTCCATCTGCTTCACAAGCACCACGAGCGCTGCCGGGATGAACTACAAGATAATCGACGCCGAGAACCAAAGCCCGCTCGATCTCTTCGCGAAACGATTCGCGCGACTTAAGCAGTAACTGTTCATCTGCTGCAGCCAGATTGACGAGATAATTACAGTGGATCAGTACCGGAGAGATCCTGGTGAGCTTACGAGTCTTGCGAAACAATTTAACGTCGGAACTTACGAGCGGTTTCGCCATCCAGCCGCGAGGGTTGCGCGAAAACAATTGAACAGTGTCGCATCCGGTGTCCTTTGCAACCACAAGAGCGTTGTGAAGGCCGCCCTTGATCGGCGCATGGAAGCCAATCGCGGGTGTCCGGCGAACTTTAGTTTGTCGTTGTTCGCCAATTGGCCCCCTGCTTGAATTGCGTGTTCTTCCCTCCATTGACGAGCTTGACTGCGACCACGACAAACTTAAAGTTCGTCGGACATTACTTCTCCTGCGCCTCCATCACGCGCAGCATGTTCCCACCAAGAACCTTGTCAATGTCACTCTCTGAATACCCACGCTTCAGGAGCTCCCTGGTCAGATTCGGTAAGTCCGCAACCGTTGCAAGATCCGAAGTCGTCGCCTGCACACCATCGAAATCGGAACCAATGCCAACATAATCGATTCCAACCAACTTAACGATGTGATCGATATGATCGACAACGCGAGACACATATACTTTCGGAAGACGCAACGCGTACTGTTCCTGCCGCACGCGATCGCGGGCCAGCTTTTTGTGAACTGCGTCTCCGGGTTCATTATCAGAGGCGCGTTGAACTAACGGGGCGATCTCCGCATCCAGTTTCTTCTTCTTCTCGCTCCAACCGGGTTCAATGTGTTCAGGATAGAAAATGACATTCACTACGCCTCCGGTTTTGGCGAGTGCGCGAATCATGTCATCCGTCAGATTCCGCGGCACATCGGCAATTGCACGGCAAGCAGAATGCGTTGCGACCACGGGCTTAGTCGATGTGTTCACGATGTCCCAGAACGTCTTATCAGATACGTGAGACACATCGACCATCATCCCCAGTCGATTCATCTCTCGAACAACATTCTTTCCGAAATCATTCAAACCTCGGTCCGCGCCAACATCGTCTCCCGATGAGCCGGCCCAACTGGTGCTGACACTCCATGCAGGCGACATGTAGCGGACGCCCATCTTGTAGTACCGTTCGACATTCTCAAGATGTTCATCGATTGCGTAACCACCTTCGAGCCCCAGGAGCGCGGCTATCTTTCCATCAGCAACTGCGCGGCGAATATCGGCTGCACTGCTGGCAAATTGCCAGGTTTCAGGATGCTGTTGGGTGAGGTTCTTCACTGCCGCAATCTGATCGTCTGCTCTTTTAACCGCTCGTGGACCGCCACCACCAAACAACTGTGGTTCAACCCAAATCGAAAAGAACTGTGCGTCCAGTCCACCGGCCTTTGCTCGCACGGCATCGAAGTGACCGTCGTTCAATTGCTGCTCAAGATCGACTTTTTCATCGAGAACTCGCTGCACTGTGTCAGCGTGCATGTCGATGGCGATCGCGCGGAAGTGAATTGCTGCAGGATCACTCGCCAGCGGCGGAGGTGATTGAGTCCGATTGATTTCGTTCATATTTGGGCGATGGCATTCACTGGTGAAAATTCCTAACAGTCCGATCGATATTAAAACATAAAATTTGGGGGGCTTTTGGCGGTTTGTCGGAAGGACCAGATATTTAATAATCTTTAGACTGTAGGACACTTAGACTGGATGTTACGCAAGCAAAATCGGCCAAGCAAGCCGTGTCTTGCAAAGAAAAGCGCAACTACTGTATTGTGCCGTGTCCGCTTACAAGGGTAAATTTAAGGACCGAAGGCCAGGGTTTGCTGCGGAGCAAAGGCAACCTTCCTACCTCTTCCGTTCCTTACGTTCAGTGAAGGAGTCAATCTTAATATGTTCGCAAAAGACGGTAAGACTAAAGATGTAGCAACCCCACGAATTTGTGACGTTGTCTGGCACAACGGCAAGTTCATTAAGTGGGACGATGCTCGAGTGCACGTGATGTCTCACGTGCTGCATTACGGCTCAAGTATTTTTGAGGGCATCAGGTGTTACTCAACCGCGCAAGGTCCAGCCGTCTTTAGACTCCGGGAGCACATGCAACGCTTTTTAAACTCGGCCAAGATCTATCGGATGGATCATCCGTGGACACTGGACGACTTGTGTTCGGCCTCAGTTGGCCTGGTTCAACAAAGTGAAATGGAGCAGTGCTACATTCGGCCGATCCTATTCCGCAGTCTTGACGAAGAGCATCCAGCGTTTGGTGTAAACCCCTTCCCGAACCCACTGGCGTGTTATATCGGTGCCTGGGACTGGGGCCAGTATCTTGGTGATGAGGCCGTTGAACGCGGCGTAGACGTTTGCGTATCAACCTGGAACCGGCTCACTCCGAATTCAATGCCGGCGATGGCCAAGAGCGGCGCAAATTACATGAATTCACAGCTCATCAAGATGGAGGCGCTTCTCAACGGCTTCGCTGAAGGTATTGCACTTGATGATCGTGGTTATGTGTCGGAAGGTTCAGGCGAGAACATCTTTCTCGTAACTGGTGACGTGGTCTTAACGCCACCACTTTCATCGTCAATTCTTCCCGGGATCACGCGAGACAGTGTGATTCAGATTTGTCAGCAGTTGGGCATCACCGTGAAAGAAAGAACGATTCAACGTGCTGCTCTCTACGTCGCTGACGAGCTCTTCTTCTCTGGCACTGCAGCAGAGATTACGCCCATCCGTTCCGTTGACAGAATCTCTGTTGGCAGCGGTGAGCGTGGGCCAATTACCTCAAAGATTCAGAAGGTGTTCTTCGAGATTACGAAGGGCGAGCGCCCGGCACCCGGCAACTGGCTTACTTACGTTAACCAGCAATCAAAGATCGCTGAAAACAATGGATACACAGGGGGGGTCGAAGCCACCAGCTCGAAAGAACCCGTTCTGAGTTATCAAACAGCACCAAGCGAGTAGCTCCTTCAAAAACCACTTCCGTAATGACAGCGGGTCGGAATATCATCTGGCCCGCTGTTCTGTTTGCGCTTAGTTCAGAGCGGGAGCGCAGCGACCCATTGTTCGGATATACCAGGTATTACAGTCAAATTTTTGTTCGTGTTGGTTGGTGGGTTTCCTGGATCGTCTGTTTCGATCGCGAGAAGAAACGATCAACGAAATCACGAACTGACCCCAGACAAACTACAAAGCCGACGCGAAATCTTGACACCTCAATCCTGAAAGGAGACCGCCCTATGATAGAGCTGTACTTTGTTTTTTACCGGATTCCCAAAATGATGTCTCAGTTAGCCCGCGAACGACAGCGAAGCGCTGTTGCGTGGAGTCTCATCGGGATCGGTGCATGGATAGGAGCAGAAATCCTGGTGATCTTTGGAATTGGCGTGACATACGGAATCGTCAGCATAATGACTGAAGGTGACGTTTCAGCTGAATTTCCTCCAGCGCTCAGACTCTTAACTTATGTCTTTGGGCTGGGGGCGGCGATCGGAAGCTTCCTTCTAACGAAGCGTTTTCTCACGTCGAGGCCTGGGCCTGCATTCGAACCGCCACCGCCGCCGCCCAGCTTTTGAAGATCAGTCAGTCAGTAGTGCTCAGAATAGGCCTTATAGGTCGAATGGGTCCTATTTCATTGACCACTTCTATTAAAAACAGAATTATTGACGGTTCATTGGCCAGTTCGTTATAGTCAAACGCAGCGAGGAGCCTTCGCGCCCAGCGCCCTAAACCAGAAGCTCAGCGCTCCTTCCAGCGCGAAATTCTTCAATACAACACCTGTTAACTACCCAGAAAGGGCAGCCAATGGCCCCCAGAATTGACGACCTCTTGCGAATCGCCGCCGGACACAATGCTTCCGACCTTCACTTGAAAGTCGGTGCTTTCCCGTTTATGCGGATTGGTGGTGAGCTCCATCCGGTTGCCGATGCCCCACGTCTTAAACAGGAAGACACGTTGGACATGGCCTTTTCAATGATGTCCAACCGCCAGAAGCAACGGTTCAAAGAGATGTCAGAGGTGGATATCGGTCACGGCGTCTCGGGTCTCGGGCGATTTCGCGCCAACATCTTTCAGCAAAGAGGTACGGTCAGCATTGTGCTTCGTGTCATTCCCGACCAAACAAAGACAGCTGCACAACTGGGCCTGCCACCCGTTATCGAAAAGATCGCAGAAGAACGCCGTGGTCTAATTCTTGTTACCGGGTCTACTGGCTCAGGAAAATCAACAACGCTGGCCGCGATGATCGACTGCATAAACTCGACGCGACCCGGCCATATCGTCACTATTGAAGACCCAATCGAGTTTCTGCATCGAGATAAGCAATCATTCGTTACTCAACGAGAAATTGATGTTGACACGCGCTCTTTTGCTGAAGCACTTCGAGGTGCATTGCGACAAGATCCCGATGTGATCCTGGTTGGCGAAATGCGCGACCACGAAACCATCGAGACTGCGTTAACTGCTGCGGAGACCGGACACCTTGTACTATCAACGCTCCACACTTTGGACGCGACCGAAACCATCACGCGCATCGTGTCGTCGTTTCCATCACATCAACAGAAATCTGTTCGCATTCAATTAGCGGGAATATTGAAAGCCGTAATTTCGATGCGTCTTGTTCGGGCGGCAAAGGGACCGGGTCGTGTTCCAGCCATCGAGGTGCTCGTGTCGACCGCCTTTATTCGGGATCACATCATCAACGAAGAGAAGACCTACTTGATCCGAGAAGCCATTGCGGCGGGAACCTCTCAATACAGCATGCAAACGTTTGATCAGTCGCTGTTCCACTTGCTTCAGTCAGGACTGATCACGATAGAAGAAGCACTTCACAACGCAACAAATCCCGATGAATTCAAGATGAGAGTCTCCGGGATTTATTCGGCCGATTCCTCAATGCCGAATATCACCACACCAACACGCAGCGAAGACTCCTCATCGGTAAACGATCAGGAAAGCATTTTTGTAAAGCATTAGCCCAATGTCCGATATGCTTTAGCTTGTCGTGAGCGGGTCAGAACCGAACCGCGGTAGCGTCGGGTTCTCATAATACAATGACATGCTTGGTTGAGAACCCGACGCTACCGCGGTTCGGTTCTGACCCGATTTCCCGACCAGCTAAAGCATATCGGACGTTAGTTCACTCGCGATCGCCTCATCACGCGAACTCCCAATCGCCAATCCTCATTGATGTCGAAACGGTAAATTTCAATGTCGTGTGCGATGCATCGCGCAAGCATGGGAAATGACGGGTGAACTCTCAGCATTGGGGCCACTAGATAAACTAATGGTGACTCGTCTCTTATGGGTCGTTCACCAAACAGCTTCGCCTTTGTAATGTGGCCTCGGCGTCGATGCGCTTCAACGCGTCGCCAATAATCAGCGCCTTGAAGTACGTGTTCACGATCTTCCGCAACCTTCAACTCGATCACCACAAGGCGCCCATCCTGCCGCAGCGCCAACATGTCAATTGGCCGCACACCAAGCTTGCCGCCTCGTGCGGTTCTAAACTGTGCGTGTAGCGGCGCAATGATCAGACCAGGATCAAGTTTAGTTATGTCTTTACGCAGTAACGACTCGAGCCATGCTTCAGACGCATTGCGATAGAGTGCGTGGCGATGGTCTGTAGCTGCGGCTGAACGATACTGTTGAAGATCACTCAACAAGTTGCGCCACGCATCACCTGTTGAATCATCAAGCATTCGGCGGTGTGCAGCGTCGAGTCCGAACCACAGGCGTTCCGTACCCAGGAGTGAGCGAACACGAGCGAATGGCAATCCAAAGTAGCGCAGGGTCTCACCGTGACGCGCGTGGACAACGTCGATTGCCTCGGGCGCAACTTGAATGACGTGTGAGACAAGCGGCGTCAGGTTTGCCGCGGGTACTGGAGGGAAGCGTGCAAGTTTGCTTCTCCACAACACTCGTCGCTCGAGACTATCCTGTCTCACCAAGTCACTCAGATTGTCATCAACCGTGAAAATCTTGATGATGTCTCGAAGACTCGTTCTCAACAACGCAATGCGATCCCTGGTCGCCTTCAAGGATTCTGACGAGACAATTAGCCAAAGCTGTTCTATGTACGGAGGCTTGATTCGATTCGCAGTTCGCTCGAACCAAAGGAGAGAAGACGATAAAAATGCGTCCACGGCTGAGTTGTGCAAGGTGATGACTGAGCCTGTTACAGCGATCCGTTGCTGCTTTCGTCGAAGAAGAATGCGCGCGTGACGCCCCGGCTGACCGCGACGAATTCCTGGGCTCAATGCGCAGCGCTCTATTCGTGTTTCGGGTTGAATCGCAGAAGCAAGTTCAGCCAATTTGTAACAACGAACCTGACGTGCCCCCTTGATTGCCGCGGCGATCGATTTTGCAGAAGCACGTGGGACGAGTTCGATCAAGGGAGTCTCGGCCCCCATACGTTTTGATGCCTGCAACGTGAGAGTTTGGCCATTCCAGAACCACCCGAGAATTCGCCATGACTTACTTCCCTTCTCAGTCCAGCAGGAAAGAATTAATCGACCCTGCGCCACGACCACGTCTATCTCATTTCGCATTAGGGCATAGGTCTCACCGTCTGTCTGCGTACAGAACCACTCTGCATGTTGATTGATAAGCGCAGTGATGTGGATGCGAGCGGATTCAACCAACGAAGGCGATGTGAGGCGCTGAAGCATAAGTTGTGAGGATGTCAGATGATCTCAGATCTCAGATTATCTCAGATCTCAGATCCCAGATCTCAAATATGATGCTGAGGGGATTTGGATCTGAGATCTGGGATCTGGGATCTGGGATCTGAGATCTGAGATTTGAGCTCTGAGATCCGCAGTCTGAAATCTGAGATTCATATACCGTGTGCTAACATTTTGGTCAAGATGAAGAATGTTTATCTCGCAGGTGCAGTAAGAACGCCGATAGGCAAGTTTGGTGGGTCACTTGCAGGACTCTCAGCCGCCGACCTGGGTGTGGTCGTAGCCAAAGAAACCTTGCGACGATCGGGTGTCCCTGCCGAACGTGTGAACGACTCCATTTGGGGTTGCGCTCGACAGGCAGGTGGTGGTCCGAACGTTGCTCGACAGATCACGTACCGAGCCGGAGTTCCTCAGTCGGTACCCGCCTTCACCGTTAATCAGGCATGTGGTTCCGGGTTAAAAGCAATCATTCTTGCGGCCCAGGAAATCCTGTTAGGTCGTGCCCAGGTAGTGCTCGCCGGTGGATCCGAAAGCATGTCGCGTGTTCCGTATTTCGCCGAGGGTGCGCGATGGGGAACGAGGTTAGGTAACACGCAATTGGTCGATGGAATGTACCGCGACGGTTTCAACGATCCATTATCGGGACTAGTGATGGGCGAAACTGCTGAGAATCTCGCAAGGCAGTATCAGATTTCACGACAAGAACAAGACGAGTACGCACTTCGTTCCCAGCAGCGTGCTCAAGCAGCGATTGAAGCAGGTAGTTTCAAGTCACAAATCTTTTCTGTTGATATCCAGGGTCGCAAAGGCGAGTCTATCTCCTTTGGCCACGACGAACATCCTCGTGCGAATGCAACGCTGGCAGATCTGGCTAAATTGCCGCCCGTGTTTTCTAAAGATGGAACTGTGACTGCCGGAAATTCTTCAGGAATAACTGATGGAGCCGCTGCGGTTGTGGTGTTGAGTGAAGAGGCTGTCGAAGACCTTGGCACGCAGCCACAAGCGCGCATCATCGACTACGAAATAACAGGCGTTGCACCTGAGATCATGGGAATTGGCCCAGTTCCGGCGATTCGTTCATTGCTTCAAAGACAAGGACTCAGTCTGAATGACATCGACTTGATTGAACTCAACGAAGCGTTTGCTGCTCAAGTGATCGCTTGCGATCGCGAACTCGGCTTTGACGCTTCAAAGTTAAATATCAATGGAGGTGCAATCGCCTTGGGCCATCCGATAGGTTGCACTGGAGTTCGTATAACGACCACCCTTCTGCACGAGCTGGATCGCAGACAAGGAAAATTGGGATTAGCCACGCTTTGTGTCAGCGGCGGAATGGGTCTCGCACTTTTGGTGGAACGGGCGTGAAGCGCTTCGCGGCTTATCAATACAGCCTGGTCATTGGAACGCTATTGCTTTCATCATGCAGTTCAAAACCACGGGCGGGGGCCACAAGTTCACAGTCGAACGAACTAATAGTTTCATCCACTCCACCTTTTCAAACTAAAGAACCTCAACACTACCAGGCACTCCGAACAATTACGTTTACCGATCCTTCCGGCTCTTCGATGACACGAAAAACAATAATCGCACGGTCTGAAAGTTTTCGACGCGAAGAAACCGAGAACAGCGATTCTGATACCACAGTCTTTCTCGAGTCGGACGCGGGAAGATTTCTTCTTCTGCCTAAAGAAAAAATCTACGCCGAGTTAAATGATTCGTCCGCCCTTGACCCGACTGAATTTGAGAGTTCTCCCGAAAGACTGCTTCATCCTGATGCGCTTTCTACAACTTATCAAAAACTGGGAAGCGAGACGGTGTCTGGGCGCACAACGACAAAATACCGAGTCGCTGTTAACACTGCGACCGGCCCAAACGTCACCCCTAGTGTCACGCTGATTTGGATTGACGAGTCGGTAGGCATGCCCGTTAAGTCAGAGACAACAGCAGGCGACGGCAGCCATGTGTTGATGGAACTTTCAAACATCGTTCTTGAAGCAAACAAGAATCTGTTCCAGATTCCGGAGGATTACGTAAAGGTTAACCCGACTGCACTGCGGCAGCGCCTTCGGCAAAAACCAGCCCGGTGAGCCAACTTCAACAGGTGGAGAAAGCATCGGACAATGCTCATGCTGGCGGCGCAGGCGCCCTGTGTTTCAGTTCAAGGGAGTCCGATGGTCAGGTGCACTTAGTCTCCCAGCTAATTTTGACGACTGTTACTAGAGGAAAGGTTTCGTAGTGATTAGAAAAACATTCGCATTGATAACTTTCGCGTTGCTTCTGTTGAGCTCGTTGCAAACGTTTGCACAGACGCGCACTTCGCGTCCATCACAAACACAGCCTGCATCGAGCCTGCTTGCCTCTCTTCCAGAATCTGACGCTGTGACGCTGGTAAAGATCAATCGATTGCTCAGCGATATGATGCCGAAGATCCTCGCTAACAACTCCGCGAAAATCTCTGAGCTCAACACCAGCATTGAGAACTTCAAAACACGAACAGGTCTCGATCCAAGATCATTCGATGAAGTAGCGCTTGGCTTTCGTTATACCTATCCGAGAGAAGGCGTAACAAAGCTGATCACTGCCGCTCTGGCAAAGGGCACGTTTAATGCTGGAGCGATGGTTGCCGCCGGTCGACTTGCAGCGAATGGGAAATATCGTGAAGAGAAATACCAGGGCAAGTCCATCTATATCTTTTCTCTGGACGAAAGTATCCGACTATTCGGAATAATCGATCTGAAGATTAACGAGCTTGCAGCCTCGCCGATCGATGCGAACACGCTGGCACTGGGTGACCCAAAGAGTATCCGCAGCGTCATTGATGCAAACTCTGGCCGGCGTCGAGTTAACAGTGAACTTGTCGGTCTTGCGAGCCGCGACCCAAATGCTGTGATTGGGTTTGGAGGCAATATTTCGCCGCAGGTACTTCAAAATCTCGACGTGAGTAACGCATCTTTCGCCGGAGATCTTTCTGGGGTCAGACAAGCGTACGGATCGATTGGTACCAGCGATCGTGATGTTGAACTGTTTATTGGTGCAAAGATGGTGAACAACGATGCCGCGCGGAACCTCAGCGATACTCTGGAAGGGCTCAAACAGCTCGGAGCTTTGTTTGCAGGCAGGCTTGCTGGAGCAAAAGGTGTGTTGGCGAAGACTGCATTATCAAATCTGAAGATTGTGACGCAAGCAAACGAACTTCAGCTTCGGACGGCAGTGGCCCAGGCCGATCTTGGACCGTTGGTTGGAAAGTGAGGATTTAGTGGTCAGTAGAATAGGACCTATAGGACCTATCCATGCCACAGACCACTGACTACTAACAAACTTCAGTCTCCTTGTCCTGGTAATTTCAGACCACCCGGAATCTGTGGCTCTTCCTCTTCCGGCAGCGAATCAAGGACATCTTCGTAGATCTTGATCTTGCCCTCGCGCTTCATCCTCTCCTGAACGCTGGCCACGTAATCTTCGAAGACCTGGTCCTGCCGATCGCGAAGCAGCGAGTCCTTCAGTCGATCGCGTTGAGTAAAGAACTGAGTGAGGTCGGCCTCGTGTCGTTGGGTAACTCCAAGAACGACCCAGTTGTCACCGACTTTGATCGGCGCCTTCAGCATCTCACCGTCTTTCATTGCAAAAACGAGCTCATCGAGTTGGGGACTGGTTCCCGCTTTGCCAAGTGTCGCGCCCAACTTGAAGCCATCATCGTTGCCCGCTTCAAAGCCTTCTTTTTCACCAGCGGCTTTCAAAGCTTCGGGAGTAGTTGACGAAGCAAGGAGGTCCCTGGCCTTTTGTTCCAGCTGCTCTTTTGCTCGTTGCTGTTTTACCGTATCGCGAATCTTCGCTTTGACTTCATCAAAATCCGGGATGCGCGGCTCTTTCTTATCGAGCAACATCGGAATTGCAAACCCCCCTTTAACGCCAATCGCGTCGCCGACGTCGTTTCGATTATTCAATGCTGCAACCGCGTTATGGAACTGCTGATTATTCCCAATCTGAGGTACATCGTCTTCCGGTTTGATGTATGGAGTCTCGCGAATCATCTCGGCAGGAGTTGAGTTGGCTTCGGTGGCCAATTCCTGCGCCACTTTCTGCGGATCTTTCGTTTCTTTGAGCCGGGACTGTGCTTTGTTGGCAACCTGAAACGCCGCCCCAAATCCCTTCCGATTTCGTAAGGAAACCAGAAGCTCAGGTTTAGCTTGTTCAAATGTCTTCGGAACAGAGTCTCCTCGACGAAGGATGTACCAGTTGCCGGCGTAACGAATCGGTATATCCGAGATATCACCGGGCTGCATGTCTACGGCGCGATCGTAAAGAGAATCTGGCTTGTTTGGATTCTGCTTGATGAGTCGATTGAGAAAACCGCCGTTGGAGGCTGTTGCTGGATCTTCAGAATTGCCCCGAGCCGCTTCGGCAAACGCCTGTTCCGAAGCCTTACCATCAGGACCGTGCAACTTTGTAATCAAGTCTTTCGCTTTTTGTTCAACTTGAGCATCGAGGTCCTTGCGCGCAACTTTCAGCATGATTTGCTGGACCTTCACGCCTGCTTCTTTAAACTTAGGCTCAAGGCTATCGTACTCTTTCTTTAACTCCTCATCGCTGATCTGAAGCTTCGACCCTACTTTGTCTGTATCAATAAAAATGTAACGCACCTTGCGTTGTGGCTCTAAATAACGGAGATCCGTCTTGTGGGCATCGTAATACGCCTGCAAGTCAGAATCGGAAGGTTCTATCTTCTCAGCCAGCTTGTCCGCCGACACGACAACGTAATCGACGCCAAATGTTGTCTGCTCGCGTTTGAACTGCTGCTGCACTTCTTCGTCAGAAACATTCACGCTCGCCGCAACGAACGCTTTCAGTTTTTCCGACGCGATGTCGGCGCGGAGATCATTTTCAAACTTTGCGAGGTCGCCGAATCGAGTCGTAACCGACTCTTTGTAACGGTCGAAGCCGATGAACTGACCAGAAGCGTCAGAAAACTGTTTCCGGATCTTTTCAGCAAGCTCAGCGTCGCTGGCGCTTAGACCGAGACGTTCCGCTTCCTGGGCAATAACATGCTTACTAATCAGCCCGTCAAGAAAGCGTTTGTTGCCCCCGAGTTGGGCCAAACTAATACGACCGCCGAACATTTGCCGGTAGTTCTCTCGAATCTGTGCAATATCAGCAATGGTGATTTCAGTCGAACCGACTTTTGCGACAACGGCGTTGTTTTTGGCGGGATCCAGATTACTTGAGTTGCGTCCGGGCGCGTAAAAAATGACAAGGCTGACGGCCATTAAGACAGCAAAGCCGATAATTATTATGCCCCGCGTTCTCTCAAGCTTTGATAGTTGTTTGAGCATGAGTTGTACCTTTCCAGGAAATCGCGGATTGTACGAGAGACGCCGGAATAGTCGCAACTCTCCAGCTCGTAACACTTCTCCTGAGCTTCGACGGATTCAGAAAGGCCCTCGTTGCTCGAAGGTTCTGCGGATGATATTTTAAACCACTACATGGACGCGATTGGCGGCTCAACATGGCTGTGGATAGGCTTTAGCATTTTCATCGTCGTCATGCTGAGCCTGGATCTCGGCCTCCTAAACCGGAAAGCTCACACCGTAAGATACAGAGAAGCATGGATCTGGACTGGCGTTTGGGTAACGCTGGCGATGATCTTTGCCTACATTGTCTTCCGGTATCAGGGATCACAAAGAGGTCTTGAGTTTCTCACCGGCTACCTCATTGAATTGTCACTGTCCGTTGATAATCTATTTGTCTTCATCCTGATCTTCTCTTTCTTCCAGGTACCCTCGAAATATCAACACCGAGTTCTCTTCTGGGGTGTGCTCGGAGCGTTATGTATGCGGCTGACGATGATCTTCGTCGGCGCAGCATTGCTGAATCGGTTCCACTGGATCATCTACATCTTTGGCGCTTTCCTGATTTATACAGGAATCAAGATGTTCAGGCAGGAAGAGGCGGATATTCGCCCTGACGAAAACCCCATCGTAAAGCTTGTTACGCGCTTCCTGCCGGTTACCGATTATTACGAGGGTAAGAAATTCTTTACCAAGACAAACGGCAAACGGTGCGGTACCCTGTTATTGCTGGTATTGGTGGTCGTTGAAGTAACCGACCTGGTTTTCGCCGTTGACTCGATCCCGGCAATCTTTGCCATCACGACCAACACGTTCATCGTTTACACGTCAAACGTTTTTGCAATCCTAGGGTTGCGATCGATGTACTTCTTGTTGGCCGGCGTGATTGATAAGTTTCGGTACCTCCGCACCGGTCTGGCAATCGTACTCACCTTTATCGGCGCGAAGATGCTCGCAGCCGCTGTCCATATCAAAATAGATACCAAGTATTCCTTAATCTTTGTCGCCATAGTGCTACTTGGGTCTGTTATAGCTTCACTGTTGTTTGCGAAGACAGCCGACCGAAACATCAAGCTGGATCTCCCACCCGACTTCGATCTGCCACTTAGTGAAGACTGTCCGCCTATGGATGATGAATGTGAGGACGAGGTCTTCAAACCAAGCCTTGAAGAAGAGAAGGGCGAGACGGTTGAATCTCCCAAATAGGCCCGATTCTTAATAAAGCGCCACGATTAAACGTGCTTGAACGTAGTCTCTGCGGTGTGTTAAATTTCTGGTTAGCGGTTGTTTACTGCCCAGTTGGCACCGCCGAACCGGTTCGGAACTTCACACCTTGAACGTGCGGATTCAAGAGTCCGCACACGAGCATCTCAAACATTTGTTAGTCCCTCGAAGCAAGTCGAATCAACAAAATGGCCAATAAGACCAGTCACTTTGCTTTTGATTGGTGGATTATCCAGAAGAGGTTTGTCTACCTGGTAATTGCCGTTTTAACCCTTTGCGGCTTGGCAGCAGGCACAGCCGTTTATGTCTGGAAGTATGGCAACCCGCTAAAAAATGCCGTTAAGCTTAACAACCCGGCCGGAGCGCGGTTCATGTCCTTCGAAGGTGACGTGCGCGTAGTTCGTGCCGCAACCCGAGAAACCATTTCGGCCAGCAGTGACACAGAGCTCTATCCTGGCGATACGGTTCAAACCCAGGCGAGCGGACGTGCTCGAATAGGGCTAGCCGACGGCTCAACGCTGGTAGTTAAGCCAAATAGTACGATTATCATTCGCGATAACGCTCGCGGGGATGATGGGAAGCGTACGAATGTTCACGTCGTCGTAGATAGCGGGCAGATGTTTGTTCGAACTGAACAACAACCTGAAGGCACGACCAACGTCGTGGAAACACCGAAGACCAAAAACCAAATGGGTGAGCAGACCAACGTCAGCTTCGGTGTTAATCCAGAAGGCACGGAAGAAATTCGTGTAAACACTGGTGTAATTGAAACGACGAACCGAGCAGGGGATAAAACCTCTATCCATGGAGGCGAGTACGTATCGGTAAACAACTCCGGTCGCTTGTCTGCGCCGCAACGTCTTCTCGATGTTCCCCTGCCATCCGAGCCACATGATTTGGAAAAGGTTTACATCGGTTCGAATGGTTCAGCGAGTCTGTCGTTGAAATGGCAACGCCCTCAATCGGGTGCGGCTGCTTTCTATCGTGTGGAGGTTGCAACGTCTCCGTTTTTTGTCGCTGATGGAAAAGTGATCGAAAGGGATCAATTGGTCGCAAATGAGTTTGGTGCGAACGATCTGCGACCAGGAGTTTACTTCTGGCGTGTGCGAGCGACTGCTTCAACTGGTCAGGTCAGCGATTGGAGCGAACCACAAAAGTTCATCGTTGCAATGCGGGGAACAGGTTCCCAGGTGAATGTTGCGAATCTTACGGCCGAGTTGTTGGGTGGCAACATCTACTTGATTCGTGGTAAAGCCGATCCCGGCACAACGATTCACGCCGGCGGTCGTGAGGCTATTGTTCCGACCGATGGCAATTTCCAACTGCAACTTACGGTTTCAGGAGCCGCTCATGAAATCGCAGTTGAGGCACAAGACCCTCAAGGCAATAGTAGTCAGTACAAACTTTCACTCGGGGGACGCAGCGGGCGCAGATCTTGATTATCGAGATATCACTGCATGTCGAATTACGTAATCTTGCTGACCGACGCTCATGAAGCTCCAGCCTACGAGCTGATCGAGGCGCTGCGTGCTGCTGGCGTGAAAACACTGATCGAGGGTCTTCGCGAAGTTGAAGTAGAAGCCGTAATCGCCGAGCAAAGAAAGAATCAAAATCAAAGTTCGGATCCAGGACCACCGCCACTCGCCGTACTCTATGAAGTTGTTCCGGGTGCGGACATGGTTGAGCTGCATACTGCGATCGACCACTCCCGCGCATTCTGGCCAGGCGCTCCGCTCCTTGCTTGTCGACGACACGCCAACGGATATCAAACGCTGAATCTGCGAAGTCTCGATGGGGCGACATTAAAGCGCCTCGGTTTCAAGGCTATTGCGGATAAAGCGGCCCAAATTCCAGCTCTATTGCGAGAGATCGAGGGCCACGGCGGAACTGGCGAGCTACGCCTGCCCGAAGTAGCCCAACGGCCTTCCGAGGCCGGTTCGATGTCGTTGCCCAACAAGTTAAAGGCGAACGGTCTGCGTGCTGCGTTTGATCTGGTCTCTTCTCTGCACTTCATTGGCGATCAAAATGGCGCTGCGGAAAATGCATTGGCAGGTCTTCAACAACTTATCAACGCGGATCGTTGGGCCATCTACCTCTTTTCAGAAGCGAAAGGATTTGAAGGTTCTAACCTGGAGGCGATCGCAGTGCGCCGGCCAAACGATCCTCGCGGCGTCAGATCTGAAGAACACTGGCGCCGGATGCTCACAGGGGATCCCGATCTGCCGTTAGGTTCGGAAACAAAAGCAGCCAAGCGTGCCGCCGCTGGGATGGGAATCATCAAGCGGAAAGAAGCCGGCCAATTTGTCTTAGCGGTACCTTTAATTTGTGGCGAACGAATCCTTGGGGTGATTGAAGGAATTCGCGAAGGCAAAGACTCTCATGCGTTCAAGAAATCAGACGTCGCATTGCTGGATTGTTTATCGTTACCGATTGCTTCGGCACTCGCGAATGCTGTTCGCATTGCCGAAGCCGAACGTCTTTCGCAGACTGACGATTTAACTAAACTGCATAACGCCAGGTACCTTCGTCAGTTTCTGCTGAACGAAATCAGACGAGCTCGGCGCTACGGCTCGAGTGTCGCGGCCCTCTTCCTTGACCTCGATGACTTCAAACGCATAAACGACGAGCATGGACACCTTGTCGGTTCACACGTTCTGATGGAAATCGCAGCTGTCATCCTCTCCTCAGTTCGCGATACGGATGCGGTTGCGCGGTACGGAGGCGACGAATTTGTTATCGTCCTGCCTGACACTGGAATCGAATTGGCGGGAGCGGTTGCCGAACGAATTCGACAAAAGATCAGCCGGCATTACTTCACCGGTGGACGTCGTTTACAACTCTCATTAACAGCAAGCTTCGGCGTGGCGACATTCCCGAAACACGCCTCTTCCCCGCAACAACTCATCGCCTGTGCCGATACAGCAATGTATGAAGCGAAGGCCGCAAACAAGAACTGCGTCCGGTTTGCCTCCGGACTGGCATCACGCGACGCATCATCGGCTCAACGCGAGGCTGCTAAGTGATACGGAGACGCGGCGACGGGGCGACAGGGAGACGCGGCGACAGGGAGACGCGGCGATGGGGCGATGGGGCGACACGGCGACAGGTAGATGCGGCGACACGTCTCAGTATCTCCGCGTCACCGCTTCTCCGTGTCACCGCTTCTCCGTGTCGCCCCATCTCCGTGTCACCCCATCTCCGCGTCACCGCTTCGCCGTGTCGTCCCATCTCCGCGTCACCGCGTCTCCGCGTCACCGCGTCTCCCTGTCTCCGTTTCTTCCAAGATTCCGGTTTACGGCTAAACCACGAGAGTGTATCTTAGGTTGTTCGGACGTGTTTGGTGCGTCTTGGGGGGTAAAGAGAGCAATCCGACAGTGGTGAAGCAGGACCAATTCCCGACGTCAATTGAATCAGATATGAGGTAGTGGCCTAATTTTTTCCAAACTGTACCACTACCAGGTAAGGATATCGGCGATTGGAAGCGACTGGAAATCAGTCGGGAGAGCTTTTTACTGACAGTTACCGCCGATCCCACCCGAAGTTCCACTCTACAACCATGGGAAGTGAATTAGTCTAGATGGCTTTTAAATCTATTTTCAGTCTGTTCTCCAGCGACCTCGCCATTGACTTAGGCACCGCAAACACGCTGGTCTATGCGAAAGGTCGTGGCATCGTCGTCTCGGAGCCTTCGATTGTCGCAATCAATAAAGTGACGAACCAGGTCGAAGCCGTCGGTCGTGACGCGAAGGACATGCTTGGCCGGACTCCAGGGAACATCGTCGCTATCAGGCCGATGAAAGACGGAGTAATCGCCAACTTCGAAGTTACCGAAAAGATGTTGCAGCACTTCATTCGCAAGGCACATAACGGAAAAACCTGGGTCAGCCCGCGCGTCGTGATCGGCATTCCTTCCGAGATCACTCAGGTTGAACGTCGCGCGGTTGAGGACTCCGCTTATAGGGCCAAAGCCTCGGAGGTTTATCTGGTTGAAGAAGCGATGGCCGCGGCAATCGGCGCCGGACTTCCAATCACCGAACCACACGGCAACATGGTCGTTGATATTGGCGGAGGCACGACAGACATCGCAGTGATTAGTTTGAGCGGTATTGTTTACTCTCGCGCGGTTCGTGTGGCCGGCAACGAGATGGATGAAGCGATAATTCAGTACATCAAACGAAAGTACAACTTGCTAATCGGCGAGCGCACTGCGGAAGCAATCAAGATTGAACTCGGTTCTGCCTATCCGCTTGATGAACCCCTTTCCTACGAAGTGCGCGGCAGAAACCTGATTGAAGGTATTCCGAAAACGATTACCATCTCCGACGAGGAAGTACGTGAAGCGCTTGCGGATTCGATCTCGACGATCATCAACGCAGTTCGTGTTGCGTTGGAGCGAACTCCACCCGAGCTGTCTGCTGACATAGTCGAGCGCGGAATCGTACTGACTGGCGGAGGCGCTTTACTGAAAAATCTGGACAAGCGACTTTCAATTGAAACTGGACTGCCAGTTTCGCTCGCAGACGATCCGCTCGCTTCAGTCGTGCTTGGCACTGGTAAAATGCTGTCAGATTTCGATCTGTTGAAGCGTGTAAAGTGGGAAAACACAATGACCAGCGGCATGTAACCAAGTTGCATCATGGCAACCGTTAGAACACAAAGAGAAATTCGCCAACGCGCACCAATTTGGTTGGTAGCTCTGCTCATTACCAACCTGGTGATAATGGCAGTAGACGCCCGCGACAGCGATGGTAAACAGAAGGTGGTTCGCGTTTGGACGCAAACGTTTGCTTCGCCGTTACAGAACGCGTCGTCAAAGGCAAGTGGCGCCACCTCCGGATTTTTTCGACAGATACTGAACTTTCACAGCATTGCCCTTGAGAACGAAGATCTGAAACAGCGATTGGCAACCACGGAGCAAGAGCTCCACAATGCTCGCCAACAAGCTGTTGAAAACGACCGCCTGAAGGCTCTGCTGAATCTAAAAGAACAGAGCCAGTATCAAACAGTTCCAGCGCGAGTGATCGCCAGAGACGCCTCAGTTTGGTTCAACACCATAACAATCAACCGTGGAACCAGTTCTGGTTTAGCCGTGAATATGCCTGTTGTCTCAGGGACTGGAGTAGTGGGACGGATTATTACAGTTAGTCCCTGGGCGTCACAGGTGATGCTGTTGACTGATGAAAAGGCCGGAGCTGGCGCCGTGGTTGGTCAAGTCGGACAATCCGGGGCCTTAGGCTCTGTGCGTGGTCGCCCTGATCTTGGTCTGATTGAGATGCGCTACGTCTCCGGATTCGAAAAAGTCGCGGTTGGTGATTACGTCATGACGACCGGGCAGGACGGGATTTACCCGGCCGGTCTGAACGTTGGCGAAGTTGTCGACGTCAAGACTGGAACAGCAACGCAGCCACATCAAATTCTAATCAGACCTGGTGCCCGTTTAGATCAACTGGAAGAAGTAGCTGTCCTTCTCTACCGAGCCCCCCAAAGGACCGCGCCCGAACAAACCCTCCCGAACGCCGACAAGGCGAAGAAATGAAGCCTATTTCAGGTTTAAGATTTCAGATTTTAGATTGGCCGCGTTCGTACAGGACCTATTCGACCTATAGGACCTATTTCGGACAGTTCAATCTGAAGTCTGAAATCTTGAATCTGCAATGTCCCTATGCCTCAGCTTAAGATTGCCGCAGTTCTAGCCATTTCTATTGTGCTGCAGCTTTCGTTGCGCATTGTTTGGCCGCCTCTTGCATATATCGACTTTCCTCTAATAGTTGTTGTCTATATTGCTCTTCAACGTGACGCATGGCAGGCATTGCTTGTCGGTACTTTGGCCGGAATCATTGTTGACGCGGCCAGCGGAGGACTTATCGGCGCGGGCGGGTTTTCGAAGACCCTGACCGCGTACATCATTTATTTTGCCGCCACCAGGGTTAATCTGGAAAATCCATTACTTCGCATTCCAGTCCTGGCAGCGGCGACTGTAGTGGATTCCGGCATCTACGTCTTCTGGCATCGAGTCCTTGGTTACCCTCCTCTGGTTCCGGTCATGCAGACGATCTCTTACCGGCTGATTGCCACTACGACCCTCGGGACAATCGTCCTTTATATGCTCGACGCAGTCATAGCTGAACGTTCAGCTCAACGCCGCCAGTTTGCGACCCGTCGACGTGTGGCGCGTCGATCAACAGGCTCCCTGCGGAGACGATGAAAGTGGATTTTGAACTTTGTGCTTTGAACTTTTTCATTTGCATGTCAAGATTCCCTTGAGGTTTTTGGCTTGTCAGACTGGAGACAACTCGACTGAAACCACGCCGCTCTAAGTACAAAGAACAACGCACAAAGCTACATCTGGCTTTATGAAATTCGAAGACACTTCACAAAACCTGCGCGCTCGGCTTCGCTTCTTGCAGGCACTTGTCCTGGTGATGCTCGGTGTTCTAGCTGTGCGGCTCTACGTGCTGCAGGTGGTTCGCGGTGAACGCTACGGCGAGATTGCTGAAAATCAACGACGGCGCCGCTTGCCAATCCCCGCACCGCGCGGCGTGATCTTCGACCGCGAGGGACGAGTAATCGTTGACTCGCGCCCAACTTACAACGTGATCCTCTCGCGCGAAGATGTGAAGGATAAGCCTCTCAGTTCACTCATTCAGCCTTTAGCCGAAGGGCTCGCAATCGATGGCGATCTTCTCAAGGAACGTTTCGACCAGCTGACACCTGCTTTCGAGTCGATCCTTGTTAAGTCGGATGCGACACCAAACGATATTGCATGGGTTGAGGCACATAACCTCGAGTTCCCTGAACTCCGCGTTGAACAACAGCCACAACGTCGTTATCCCGAGAACGGAATGCTTGCGCACGTGCTTGGCTACGTCGGTGAAATAAGTCCGGAACAACTCAAGCAACAGGCGCTCAAAGACAAGGGTCTCAAACCAGGCGACATTATCGGACAAAGTGGTATCGAACAGATCTACGACGACTATCTCCGAGGCACCGACGGTTACCGGGAGGTGGTGGTTGATAGTCGTGGAAGAATTCAGGACGAGCTCGAGACAGTCAATCCGATCCCCGGGCGAGATCTTGTGACCACGATTGACCTTGACCTTCAGAAGTCAGCCGAAGAGCAATTGGCGACCTCTGTCACGAAACGTGGCGTGATCGTCGCTCTTGATCCAAACAACGGAGAGATTCTGGCGCTGGCGTCATATCCTACTTTCGATCCAAATCTGTTTTCTCAGCGAATCAACACCAAAGCTGGACGCGCCGAGTACGTCGCTCTCTTAAACGATCCCCAAACCCCGTTACTAAACCGCGCGATTCAAAGTCGATATCCGCCGGGTTCGACCTGGAAGATTCCTATGTCAATTGCCGGTCTTCAACAAGGTGCGATCACTCTTGATCATTCGAACCTTGTCTGTGGCGGCGGTATTACCATCGGGAACAAGTTCACCCGTTGCATGGGCAATCACGGAACTCCGGATTTGAAAACCGCTATTACCCATTCCTGTGACGGATACTTCTATCGACTTGGATTGAAGATGGGCATCGATGGCATCGTAACGATGGTTGATGAGTTTGACATTAACAAACGGACCGGCATCGACCTTCCAAACGAAGTAGTTAGCTGGACACCGTCAAAAGAATTCAAGCGACGCATGCAACCTAAAGATCCGGACTGGCGTGATATAGATACGGTCTATGCATCGTTTGGCCAGGTCTACGACATCATTACGCCGATTGCATTGCTGAGAACGATCTCCGCCGTAAGCATGCACGGCAAGATGTACATACCGCATCTGCTAAAGGAAATAAGACGGATCGGCACCCCTGGAGGCTCCGATTATCATGCAGCAGTCGGTTTTCAGCCTCTGGACTCCACCAAACCAAATCCGAAAGTAGTTCCGATTCCGGAAGAGATCGATCACGCTGTCGTAGAGGGAATGTGGAACGTTGTTAATGGCGGCGGCACGGGCGCAGGTATTCGGATGGCCGGCTTTGATATTGCAGGGAAAACTGGAACAGCTCAGGTTGTAAGCCTGGGTAAAGATAGCGGCAAGAACAAAGATCACTCATGGTTTGTCTCATATGCCCCGGCGTATAAACCTGAAATCGCAATGGTTGCGCTCATTGAAAATTCCGGTTTCGGAAATATGCATGCTGCGCCGGCTATTCGAGGAGTCTACGACACCTACTATCGCAAGACCCGTCACGAAGAACCTCCCGGAGCAGTCCAAATCGCCAAGAAACAAACCCCGCCACCGAACGCTCTGGCGAGTAATGCGCAGTAAATCAATTTCCGATTGAAGATTTCAGATTTCAAATTGATCCAAATGTCCGACGATCTTTAGTTTGTCGATCTGAAGGTGCAGGTACACAGTGTTAACAACGGCGTTAGACTCTACGCACAGCAAACTAAAGTTCGTCGGACATTCACCAATCTGAAATCTTCAATCGGAAATCTCAAATAACCAGATGGTAGCTATTATTCACAAACGCAGCTGGCGCGACTTCGATTGGATTCTTGCCTTCCTCGCCATCAGCATTGTCGCCTTCGGAACGATTCAGATCCGATATGCACAGCCGGCGGAACAGTATTGGGTCAAACAGATCATAGGACTCGGTATTGCTCTGATAGCAATGCTGGTAATTGCATTCACCGACTATCGGCGACTTCTTAACTGGGCGCCTGCGTTCTACATCTTTGGTCTGATCCTATTGATCATCGTCCTTATTCCAGGAATTGGATTAAAGATTAACGGTCAACGCTGCTGGATGAAGGTCCCAGGCATCGGACAGTTTCAACCGTCGGAGTTCGTCAAGGTCACGACGGCCATGATGCTCGCCCGTTACTTTGGGAAGAACCGCGCTCAAGCGCTGTCAGTGCAAGAGATGATCGTGGGTGGTTTGATCCTGGCGCTACCGTGCGGTTTGATCATGCTGGAACCTGACGTTGGCTCAGTTCTCACTTATATTCCAATACTTGCTGTCGTTCTGTTCTTATCTGCGATCCGTTTGCGTCTCGTGATAGCCGCGACCTTGCTCGCCATCATCATGATCCCCGTTATGTATTGGGTTGGGGTGAAAACAAATCTCATAAAGGTTTATCAACAGGAACGAATCAACGTTATTCTCGATCCGGAAAACGCTGATAAGCGCCGCATCGGCTATCACACCTGGCAATCGATCTTGACTGTCGGTGAAGGCGGTTTGTTTGGTTCACGCTCTGATGCCGCACATTCACAAAGCGGCCTGAAGTTTTTACCAGAACCACACACAGACTTTATCTATGCTGTTACCGCAGAAAACAATGGCTTTATCGGTTGCCTGTTTGTGCTTATCGGCTACGGCATCCTGCTGTCGCGATTGATCACAGGTGCCCGCCGTTCTGCAGACCGGTCTGGAATGTTATTCATCATGGCGGTTGTGGGCGGGTTTGCTTTCCAGATTTTTATCAACATCGGCATGGCGCTCGGAATCTCGCCTGTCATCGGCGTTCCACTTCCACTAATGAGCGCCGGTCTCGCATCATTGATTGCCACTTTTATCGCCATTGGCTTTGCGATTAGCGTGCAGCTGAGAAGGTTTGTGAATTGAGCGGCAGAAGAATAGGACCTTTATGACCTATGCCACCTATTCTTTCGTGCTCAGTTTTTCGATCTTCATTGCCACCTTAACCGGCATAGCCCAACCCAGATTCAAAATCGTCAAACTCGCTAAAGGCGTTTACGCGGCAATTCGTACTGAGCCGCCCGGGTTGACCGTCAATGCCAACAGCGTCTTCATCATTAATGACAGCGACGTTGTGGTCGTTGATACAACGCTAACGCCCGGTACGGCTCTGGAAACTATCGCTGCGCTAAAACAGCTCACCAATAAACCCGTCAAGTACGTCATTAACACGCATTGGCATGATGACCACATCATGGGTAATCAGGCGTATCATGACGCGTTCCCGGGTGTCGAATTCATTGGGCACGTGAAGATGCGCGAATATCTGCCGACGACCGGTCTTGCCAATCGACAAGCTGCAATGTCTGCGGACGGATATCCGGGTTTCATTAAGGCCTTGAGGAGCAGACTGGAAAAGAACGAAAGCATCTTTGGCGGTCCGATGGACCAGGAAGAAAGAGACACCTATCAGAGTAGCGCTGAGATTGCCGAACGCTACATGGCGGAGAACCCGAAAGTTGAAATCATTCTGCCTACGACCACCGTTCAGGATCGGTTAACTCTGCACCGAGGAAAGCGCACGATCGACATTCGCTATTTTGGCCGGGGACACACAAGCGGAGACCTGGTTGTTTATTTACCTAAAGAACAAATTGTAATCACTGGTGACCTCGTTGTTTGGCCTGTTCCTTATGTCGGTAGTCCACAGTCGCATCCTGGTGATTGGAGCAAGGTACTGGATCAAATATTGACACTGCATGCAAAGACGATCGTACCCGGACACGGTCCCGTCTTAACAGACCAAACGCAAGTGAAACAGATGTCGAAGCTATTCGCGACGATCGATGAACAAGTCAAAACGGCAGTTAAGCGTGGCGAAACGCTAGACCAGATCCACAAGAATCTGAACCTGGACTCTTTCAGGGATCAGTTTGCCGGTAACTCACGCATACGCAAACTCATCTTCCGCAATTACGTCGCCTTCCCGGCAGTGGATGCTGCTTATCTTGACGCGACGTCGAAACAATGATGTCGACATTCGTTGACGCAGGCGAGCATCAACTGGAATACAAGTGGCTTGGCCCTCGTCCTGAAGAAGCACCGACAATCGTATTTCTTCATGAGGGACTTGGGTGCGTTGAGATGTGGCGCGACTTTCCCGAACAAGTTGTCGAAAGCACTGGATGTGGCGCTCTTGTTTATAGTCGGGCCGGCTACGGCAGGTCCTATCCGATACACTTGCCTCGGCCAGTGGATTTCATGCATATCGAAGCCTTGAAGGTCTTGCCGGAGGTACTTGAAAAGTTTCATATCCGCGACGCCATTCTCTTCGGTCACAGCGATGGAGGGTCAATTGCGCTCATCTTTGCCGGCAGCGGCAAAGCTAAAAATATTCTCAGTCTTGTGCTTGAAGCGCCGCATGTCTTCGTCGAACCAATCAGCGTCGAGAGTATTGCCGGGGCGAAAGAAAACTATGACCACGGTTCGTTGAGAACGGGTTTGGAGAAATATCACGGGACTAATGTTGATTGTGCCTTCAGAGGGTGGAACGATGTTTGGTTGAATCCGCAGTTCCGTTCATGGAATATCGAATCTTACTTGCCTGGCATCAGAGTGCCGGCTTTGGTTATTCAAGGTGAGCAGGATCAGTACGGGACTCTCCGACAAGTCAGAGCGATTCAGGATTCCAGTGGCGGACCCGTTGAGACGCTGGTGCTGTCGGATTGTGGTCATAGTCCTCACCGCGATCAGCCCGGAGCCGTGTTGGACAATGTGAGCGACTTTATTAAGAAACACATTGACTGTTGAGTACGAACTTCGCGTGTTGGAGTTCTTTCGAAAGAATCTGAAATGAGGGTCGACCGAGTTCCATTCCCATTTGTCCTGGATGAGTTGGTCAGTTTGCGACCAACCATCAAACGTGTGTTTGGATTCACCTACCTCTATCTCGGTGAGCGATTGCTTTGTGCACTTCGAGATAGTCAGAAAAAGACAGGATCAAATGGTTTGTGGTTATTCACAACAACCGAACATCTGCAGAGTCTTGGCCGGGAGTTTCCGGAATTATCGCGTCGTTACCATTGGCGCTCAGGAAAGAACGCGTGGGTAATCCTTCCGTCGAGGCTGGCAGAATTTGAAGAGTACGCATTCAAGGCCTGTGAGCTGATCCTGAATGGAGATCGGCGAATTGGAAGAATTAGCCGAGGCAAGAAAGAGTTTTCCGCCGATTACGCAGCGCGACTTGGGCCGCAACCGAACCATCCTGAAAGGATGAGAGTTAATAGCCGTGGGTGAGCGCTTTGCGCGAAGCCCACCGTAAGATGAGAGAGAAAAGATCTGACCCTGAAAGGGTCCAACCGTTTTCATTGTCTGACCCTTTCAGGGTCAGAACTTACAATTCTTTTAACCGTGGGCTCCGCGGCAAAGCCGCTCGCCCACGGCTATTAACGTTCATCCTTTCAGGATGAAACCGTTTGGTTGCGGCCTAAGCCGCGCTATGTAATCTGCGGAAAAGAGGAGACGAACTATGTCTGCGCAAATTCCAGTAGCACGTCTGAAGAAACCGCTGCTTCGATGTCTTGAAGAAACATTCTCCGAAGTTCACGGGATTTATCTCGACAAGGGTACAACCTTATTCGAGACGCTCGATACTATAACCGCCGACGAAGCATCTCAGCGTATTAGTCAAAACACCGCAACCATCGCCGCGCAGGTTGAACATGTGCGTTTCTATTTAGATGTGCTGGACAAATACATCAGAACACTTGAAGACTCGAAGAATAACTGGAGAGAGATTTGGGAAACCGTAGGTGAAGTAACCCCGTCAGAATGGGAAGAAACTAAAGCGCGACTCCGAGACAGCTACTCGAAGGTGATGGCGACTATCAATTCTTTCGAGCAGTGGGACAGAAAATACGACATTGCCGGCGCACTTTCAGTACTCACGCATACTGCATATCACCTCGGGGGTATTCGAGTGACTTTGGGAGTCATTCGAGCACGAGCCAACGTTTAGCCACAGATTTCATTAAACAAGACAGACCTCAAGTCAGAAGCAAAAACTTATCTGTATAACAAACCGACAAGTTCTTGTTTTTTTGGCAAGATTATGGTCCTGGAAGGACCAAATTTAGTAGCCGTGGGCGAGCGGCTTTGCGCGAAGCCCACGGTAAGATGAGAGAGAATATCGGACCCTGAAGTGGGGCAACGTTTTCATCGTCTGACCCTTTCAGGGTCAGAACCATGATTGTTTTAACCCTTGGGCTTCGCGCAAAGCCGCTCGCCCACGGCTACTAACGTTCATCCTTTCAGGATGGAACCGTTGGCTTTCGGCTAATAGTCGCTCTGTGAAATCTGTGTTCATTTGTGGCTAATTCTATGGACAAACGAATAAGGGATCTCGCATCAATAATCTGGAACTACCACAAACTCAATCAGCCGCTCGAGAAAGCCGATGCGATTTTAGTGTTGTGCAGTCATGACGACCGCGTTGTAGAAAGAGTCGTTGAGCTATTTGAAGAAAAGTGGGCTCCGCTCGTAATTTTTTCCGGAGGTCTGGGCGCAATCACCAAACAGTTGTGGACCGAGCCGGAAGCAGAACGGTTCGCGCGCCTTGCGATCGCTGCCGGTGTTCCTAAAGAGAAAGTGATCATTGAAAATCGCTCGTCTAATACTGGTGAGAACATTCTCTACACTAAACAACTCGTCGCGGATATGGGTTTGGAGTTGCAGAAGTTCATCGTGGTACAAAAGCCTTACATGGAAAGACGGAGCTTTGCAACTTTTCGAAAGTGGTGGCCCGAGAAACAGGTTATTGTCACGTCTCCACAGACCGGTTTCGATGACTATCTGGCGAATTACGCGAACAGCGCGTTATCGCCAAATGAAGTTGTGAGTATCATGGTTGGCGATTTGCAGCGAATCAGAGTCTATCCGGCGAGAGGTTATCAGATCGAGCAGGATGTGCCTTCAGAAGTAATAGCGGCCTACGATGAACTGGTTGCCGAGGGATTCACGAAATATCTAATTCAATAATCGATCGAGAGGAAACAAGATGTTAAGAAAATCCATTCTGACAATTCTCCTCGTTTCAGTGAGCGTAGCGGTGCAGGTCAGTACCGGCCGGCAATACCCAATCGATATGAACCACTCAACTGTGGGCTTCTCGGTACCAATCATGGGAGGGTTGTCGAAGGTAAAGGGCAAGTTCATGGATTTCAACATCAATCTCAGTAACGACGAGCATGACATCACCAAATCGTCGGTGAATGTTGTGATCAAGGCAGCCAGCGTTGATACAGGCATTGAAGGACGTGACAAGCACCTGCGCACTGCCGATTTCTTCGACGTTGAGAAGTTTCCCGAGATTACGTTCCAGAGTTCCCGCATTGAAAAGCGCGGCAAACAGTTGATAGCTCACGGAACGCTGACCATGCATGGAATATCAAAAGAGATCGCGCTCCCGTTCACGATCACCGGTGTGGATGAAAACGCTGACAAGACAAAGAAGAACGTGGGTTACTCAGCTAGCCTTGTCTTGAATCGTCGTGACTATGGGATTAACTATGAGCATAAGACCGTACCGAATTTCGTCGGTGACAACATTACGGTGGAGATTGATTTGATTACCAAAGCCCTGGATATGAAGTAGAGGTCCACCAAACTCAAAGAACAAAGGAGCAACACAGTGTCAGACACCCCAATCCTGTACCGCATAATTCTTCAAGTTGATGATCTTGATAAGGCAGAAGAGTTCTATGGCACCTTGCTTGGTGATCGTGGGCGTCGCATTCCCCGAGCCGGTCGCCACTACATCGACTGTGGACAGGTCATCCTTGCGTTAGTTAACGTCAGTGCAGAAGGACATCAACCACAGCCATTGCCAGACAATATCTATTTCTCAGTTAACGATCTCGAAGCTGTACACGCTCGTGCGAGGGCGCTGAACTGCCTGTCCGCCGAAGACGTACATGGTGATAGCGCGGGTGACATTGCGAAGCGGCCGTGGGGCGAACGCTCTTTTTACGCATTTGATCCATGGAGAAATCCAATTTGTTTCGTGGACGCAACCACGCTTTTTACCGGAAAGTGAAATAGGTCAAAATAGGTCGAATAAGTCCTAGCGGTTTAATCATGACCAGCCCAACCTACCAGGCAGCAACGACTGTCGCGCCGACTGTCGAGGCACACTTTGCGCGACATATTTCAGCAGCTCGCAAATCGGGCGAAGAAGAACTCGCATCGCCCCCTGATATCAAAACGGTCGAGGCAATCATCGACGCTACATTCTGGGCGAGCTTTCGTCCGGAAGAGGGTCGATTCCCCAAGATTTCAATTGCATATCTTCCGCCTGAACAAGCCGACAATCCATTACTGTTTGAACGTCCGCTCCCTTTGACCACAGCGGTGTTGGTCAAACTGGCGCCGGCTGTCGAACGTCCCGAAGTACATCTCGGCGTTTGGATGATCGATGGTAGGCTTCAGGTTTGGGGTGCTACCAGGAGCATACCGAGTTTTTGTTTTGTGGTTGAAGACGTTGAACCCGGACTTCTCGTAGTAAAGCATCGCCGTATTGAAGGATTTGGCAAATATGCGAATGTCGCAGTGCTAAAAGGTCAGCACGTAAAAATCATCGACGAAAAAGGTACAAGCCTTCCCGATTGTCCGGCGCTTCTGAAATCACTACTCGCGTTCACATCCTCAGCGGCGAACGGCACCTATCACTCAATCAATATTCTGGTCGAACTTGCAGCCTCGATGCGTGCGCACGGTCACGGTGGCGCGTTGCTGGTTGTGCCAACACGCGCCGAAGGTTGGCGCTCTTCAATTGCCAGGCCAATTCTCTATTCAACCGCGCCTTCTTTCTCGGCGCTGGCAGATCTGCTTCGAGTGAATGTTGAAGACGAAGATGAACGCGAATGGGCGAGCTCAGTTAGACGCAGCGTGGATACGATTGCGGGACTCACAGCTGTAGACGGTGCGACGATTATCAATGACCAGTATGAGGTGCTGGCGTTTGGGGCAAAGATACGTCGTTCCGAAGGCAGCTCGCCGGTAGAAAACTGGGTAACGACAGAACCAATCGTCGGCAATGAACCGAGGATTGTTCAGCCAACCGAGCAGGGTGGTACGAGACACTTGTCGGCCGCACAATTTGTTTATGATCAGCGCGACGCACTTGCACTGGTTGCATCGCAGGATGGCCGCTTTACGATTTTCGCGTGGTCGCCTTGCGAGGATATGGTCCACGCACACCGAGTTGATGTATTGCTGCTCTGATGTCCGATATGCTTTAGCTTGTCGTGACGCAACCAACCAAGCCCACAGATTCAGAGGCTCTAAGGAACTTAGGCCTTGGTTGGTTGCGTCACGACAAGCTAAAGCATATCGGACATTAAGGCGTAAACGTTCTGCGAAAGATCACGCCCGAGAGATTCAGCCGCATTGCTCGTCCGTCAACAATCGATTCGAATGAGATCCAGTCCGGAGCCTCAGTCTCGCCAAGTCCAAACTTACCGTCTGCACGCATCACCAGCGGCTGCACACCATCAACGTACAGTTGACCCTTTCGCAAAACTACTCTCGTGTCTCCATACCAGGGACTGTCGTTCGAGTAATGACCCACGTACGACTCGAATGCCTTCGCAACGGAAAAGGTTTTCGGCCCAGAGTAGTTCGCACCCGCGTACCAATCGCCGCCATAGTACGCTTCTGTTACCTTGCCTTTGTCGCGCACGAATCCAAGTAGATAGGTTTCGAAGTCAGGATCCCTAACCAGAAACAGATCACGACCAGCTCGCTCCAACACAATTCGCTTCCGCCGGTAACTCAGTATCAGCTTGTCGGTTTCGGCAATTAACTCGAGCGTTTTGTTATCGGGTGAAGTAAACACTCCAGCATAATCAGTGGCATTTTTTACTTCCGTTGGCGACGGCGGTGGCGGAGGTGCAGCCGGCAGTGGCTTGCCAGACAATGATGCATTCATAAGTTCGACCGCAAACTTAGTTACCGCAACAGGTCTGTAACCGCGTAAGTTGGCGTTCACTGACGCAAAGGCTCCGATTCCACCGGTAACGTCGACATCGATTGATGAACTGAAAGCAACCATCCCTCCGGTGTGTCTGAGTCTGGTATGCCCATCTATGTCACTAACCCACAACCCATAACCATACGAAGCAGGTTCGCCGCGAAACGGTGAGTTGATTTCCGGTTTGATGAATAAATTGAATGTCTCTTCAGAGATCAATCTTCCCTTCGGCAACGCGCCCCGATTGATAAGCATGCGAATGTACTTCGCCATATCAGCAGGAGTGGAGGCAATACTCCCTGCGGCCATCTCCATTTCGAGCCACTGAGCTTCGGCAAGAGTGCCGTGCAAGGCGAACGGAACGCTGCTGTTGATAGGTTCATAGCCGACCGCCATCTTCGATCTAATTTGATTTGTGATAACCGGCGCGCTGGCCGACATTTCAAGTGGCTCCAACATTCGAACACGCATCGATTCGGCGAATGGTCGCTTGTCGAGCGCTTCGATGAGAAAACCGAGAATGTTGTAGCCCGTGTTGCAATACAGGAATTGCTTGCCGGGTGGATATGCAGTCCATAAGTCATTCAGCAGAGCATCGAAGAGCAGTGGAACTCCTGGAAGTCCGGCGGTGTGCGACAGAATGTGATGAGTGGTTACAGCCTCGAACCTGGAATTGATCTTCAGCCAGGGCAGATACTGCGTAATCGGCTTGTTTAGATCGAGCTTGCCTTCCTCGTGTAGTTGCATCAGGGCCAGAGAGACGAATGATTTTGAGATCGACCCAATCTCAAACATCGTTTCCGGCACCACATGCAGACCAGCTTTCGTATCCGCGAAACCGTAAGTAGAAACTCTAATAAGGCCATCACGGTTTGCAAGCGCCAGTGTCAGGCCCGGTGCGCCCGTCTCACGCATATGTCGCGCGATGTATTGATCGAGTTGCGCGAGCCATGGCTGCATTGCGGCCGCCTGTGTGTTAGCCTCCACGGGAACGAAAGACTTAATAAAGGCAGTTGAACCTTTTGCTTCGATCGCTGTGTAGACAGAAGCGACGACTGCAGATTTCGCGGTGGCAGTTAGAAAGTTACGACGCGAGAAATTAATGGACATGGGTTGATTCTCGGATTGCTTGTTGGATGTTAATGAAGCGCGGGCATTATAAGTCCGACGAACTTTAGGAAACTCTGATTAAGTACGATAGGCTGTTAGCCTGTCGACGATCTTAGCCATATTGTTGAGGCAAACCACGACAGGCTAACAGCCTATCCTACTTAATCAGAGCTTCCTTTAGTTTGTCGAGTGTGGAATTCACTGGTCGTTATTAAGTACGACAGGCTGTTAGCCTGTCGGCGGTGTGGGCCACATGGTGAGGCAAAGCACGACAGGCCAACAGCCTGTCGTACTTAATCAGAGCTTCCTGGAGTCGTCGGGACATTGCGTTAGGAGGGATACAGATGAACATCTTCACCCGTATTCGAGCAATAGTGCTGGTAATGTTCTGCGTTGTCGTTTTAGTGGCAACAACGCGAACACCTTCCGCAGAAGTATTTCGGCACACCCCACACGCAACAATTGCTACCTCCAATGTGAATAGTTCCAGCTTTTACCTGGTGCGTTTTGATCTCCGAAAGTGCGCGTCGCCAATGTGCGGGGGTTACTTTGTCCGCCGAGTCAATTCTGGTCTAACCCAATGCGCCAATGGTCGTCGGATGTCTGAATGTTACGTAAGCAGTATTGATTGGAATGGAATGGTGGAAGCTGAGCTCTGGAAGATTACCCAACGGGAAATGACGACTCCGGACTCAAATGCCTCAAACTTTACGCTTACAGAACAAACCGTGGACCTTGCAAAGCTCAACGGTGCTTTGTTGCGGGGTTACATCGTCAGCAAAGGCAACCGGAATGGACGTTATGGCGTTTTAAAGGTTCGGGAAGTTTGGTACGCCGCAAATGACGAGAAACCATACGGTGACTTCTTTCGAGTTCGCGATCTGGGCATTAAATGCATTGCGGCTCCCTGCCCAACACATCAGGAAGCAAAACTCAACACACCATCGATGCGAAAGATCGCTGGCGTCGATCTGAGCGACGCTCGGGCTGGCGCAGGTGCACTGGAACAAGCCCAAACGGCGATGACCAGCTCGACGGGCATCATCGTCGCGGGGGGACATTCCACGGTGACGGGACCAGCGGGTCGAAGTTTGATGTTAAAGGCGTCGCAGTTTTATCTTCAGCAGGAGCCAAAGAGATCTGAGGCCGGATTGAAACCATGTATGAAGACGGGGTGTTCACGTGAGATTTGCTCCGATCACGATGTGATCTCCCCCTGTGACTACAAACCAGAGTACGAGTGTTACAGGAAGGCGACCTGCGAACGTCAGGCAAATGGCGACTGCGGCTTCACTAAGACGAAAGAGCTGACGGACTGCCTGGCGCGCGTTCGATAACGCATTTCAGATTGGTCTTTGGTCTTATGATTTGGCTTTGACCCTTCGATCTCGCAAGCCCCCAAAATCAAAGCCCAATCAGAAATCTTACATCCTTTGATGCTTCTAATAATCGCCACCATCCTCTTCGCCACTCCACACTGGACGCTTCAGTCGAGCGGCGTTACTGCTCGCTTGCGCGGAATCAGCGCAGTCAATGAGCAAGTAGCATTCGTAAGTGGATCAGGAAGTACTGTCCTTAAGACAATCGATGGTGGAGGTACCTGGCAGAAGCTTACGGTCACTTCTGAAACACTCGATTTTCGCGACATCGATGCAATTGACGAACGCACTGCTTATGTTCTGAGCATTGGTACCGGAACGGCTTCTCGAATCTATAAAACAACCGACGGTGGGACTTCCTGGACGTTGCAATTCCAAAATGAGAATCCTAAAGCATTTCTGGATGCGATGAGTTTTTGGGACGAACAACATGGTCTTGTCTTTGGTGATTCGATAGATGGGAAGTTTGACATACTTCTAACTGAAAATGGCGGGAAACTCTGGTCTCGTATCGAACCGTCTCGTCTTCCCACTGCACTAGCCAATGAAGGTGCATTCGCCGCCAGTGGGACCAACGTCGCGCTGTTTGGAAAGACTCATGCCTGGATTGGAACCGGCGCTGCTGGGAAAGCACGAGTGCTGCGAACTTCCGATCGTGGCCGGACCTGGCAAATCAGCGACACACCACTGGCCGCTGGGCCATCAACAGGAATCTTCTCGATTGCTTTTCGGGACGAGAAACACGGCGTGATGGTAGGCGGCGACTATACCAAAGAGGGTGACGCACAAAACAACCTTGCGTTCACGTCTGACGGTGGTGCTACCTGGAGACTTGGTACCGGCCTGCACGGTTTTCGATCCGTTGTTGCTTATGTTCCAGGAGAAAAAGGTCCAGCATTAATTTCAATCGGCCCATCAGGCGCAGACTATTCAATCGATAATGGTAGAACCTGGAAAGGCATCGACGGGCCAGGGTTCGATACGTTCAGTTTTGTTCCAGGTAAACGAATAGGTTGGGCGGCTGGAGCAAAAGGCAGCCTCGCCAAGCTCGCTTTCGATTGATCTCTGATCTCAGAGGAGGCGGGAGGCGGCGTGGGCGAGGGGGCGAGAAGGAGACGCGGCGAGGGGGCGAGGGGGCGAGGGGGCGACGCGGAGACGCGGAGACGCGGTGACACGGTGACACGGAGATGGGACGATAGGAGGTGCGACGACAGGGAGATGCGGCGACGTCTCCGTGTCACCGCGTCTCCCCGTCTCCGAGTCTCCGTGTCGCCCCATCGCCCACTCGCCCCCTCGCCCACTCGCTCTTTAACCCGGGACCAATGTCGTGATAAAAGGCTTCGCGCCTATTTCGATGTCCTCGCTCAACGTCTTCAAAAGGAGATCTGTATGCCCCATCTAAAGAGATTCGTGATCAGCATCGCACTAGTTGTCTCACTATTGGTCTCACCATTCGCCGTTTCGGCCCAATCGTCAGCGACAGGTAGTTGGAACACAGTTCAGAGCCTGGCCGCCGATAGCAAAGTCACAGTGAAACTAAAGACCGGCAAGACAGTTGATGGTCGTTTTAAAAGCGCCTCTGATTCATCATTGACATTAACGACAAAACACGGTCAAGCCGATTTGAAGCGTGACGAGATTGCAAGCATTTATGAGGTTCGAAGGAAGTCAGCCACGACGTCTACTTTGTTGGGGATGGGAATCGGCGCAGGTGCCGGCGCGGCATTGGGTGCTGCCGGCTCCGCCAATGACGACAACGGGTTCGACAAGCTCGATCACGCCGTCACTGCGGGCCTCGCTGTTGTTGGAGCGGTGGCGGGATCGGTAACTGGTTATTTCATCGGCCGTCGGGCAAAGCGAACTCTAATCTACGAAAACAAATAGCTACTCTCGCATCTTTTCATCGATCGAATGTAATGCGCTCTCCAGCATTCTTCGATGAGCGGGATTTGTGGCGTTTTCCAGTTGCGACAACACCCGCGACCGTGAAAGTCGCAGCGATTCCAGCTCGGCGTTGCGAGCCCGGTCCTCGGCTGTCAAATTGGTTCGATTAGCGCGCGCTTCGGCTGATGCCTGTTGCCGCTCCAGGGCGTCCTCGGCCTGGCCCGCCAGATCATCTCCATCCCAGGGCATTTCAGTGTCACCTCCTCGCTAATTGTATAAGACCCGCCGGTCTTATTCGACCCATAGCTCTGTGCACTTGACAACAATTCGTATCATCTAAGTTGATCGATCAGGTTAGGAGATACAAATGTATTTAAACAACGAACAAGCTTTTGAGGACTTTCAGCCGACTTTAATAGTTAATGATTTAGAGCAAGCGCCAGTCGATTCGATTCCCACCAACGCATCACCGCCCGACGACGATGTTCTCCTGGATGCCTACTCACGCGCTGTTATCGAAGCTGCTGAAAAAGTAAGCCCTTCGGTAGTGTTTATACAGGTAACAAGCTCGCGCACAAGTCGACGTCGCACACCTGGTGAAGAAGCAACCGGTAGCGGATCGGGGTTTCTCTTCACACCAGACGGATTCATTCTGACAAACAGTCACGTAGTTCACGGAGCGACCAAAATCGATGTCGCATTGATGGATGGCCGCCGGTTTCAGGCTCAACTGATCGGGGACGACCCGGATACGGACCTCGCCGTCATTCGAATTAATGCACCGAACTTGATGCCGGCAAGTCTTGGTAATTCGCATTCAATCCGGGTGGGTCAACTCGTGATCGCGATTGGGAATCCGTACGGCTTCCAGTACTCGGTCACGGCCGGAGTAATTAGCGCGCTGGGTCGCAGCTTGAGAGCACAGTCCGGGCGCCTGATGGACGGCGTTATACAAACCGATGCAGCGCTGAATCCGGGCAATTCGGGTGGCCCACTTGTGAATACTCGAGGCGAAGTTATCGGCGTGAACACCGCGATGATTCTTCCGGCACAGGGCATTTGCTTTGCAACGTCAATCGATACCGCGAAATTTGTCGCTGGACGGTTGCTGAGAGATGGCAGAGTGAGCCGGAGCTACATTGGCTTTGCAGGACAGAACGTTCCCATTCCGCGCCGCGTTGTCAGGTACTACCAATTACCAGTTGAGTCTGCCGTGTTGGTGGTTTCGTTTGAAAACAACGCGAACCGCAGCGCAGCTAAAGAAGGCGGCTTGCTGACTGGCGACCTCATTGTTGAGTTCGACGGGCATCCGATTCAAGGCATCGACGACTTGCACAAGTTGCTTACGGATGAGCGAATCGGAAAGCAAACTCCAGTGACGGTTATCCGCGGAACTCAGAAGCTGAAACTTACGGTTGTTCCGCGGGAGGCGAGGTGATTGCAGGTAGTGGTGGGCAGTGATAGGTCTTATAAGTCTTATAGGACCTATACTGGCTAATCCTCTCTCACTCGATCAAACGGTGTCCGGCCCTTTTCATCGAACCCGACAGGAGGAGTGTTCAGTCCTAGAGGCTTTTGCGAAGTTGAACTGAATGCGTTTGCGCCACACTGTTTTGCATAAACAAGCAAGATTCCCAGGCCGCCGATCATCATCATTACATCGCCCACACGATTCACGTGCATTTCGGGAACGAAAAGTCTCAGTAGCAGGCCGGTAACCAAACTCATCATAAAAACTGCGTCCAGTATCCAGATCAGGAATGTCTTGCCGGAACCAATGCGCACACACTCCTTTTTGATCCGACTCACATTTCCGAAGCGCGTTTCGGCCATAGTGCGTGACCGCTCGCGCGAGATTCCCTGACTCTCGTAGTCGCGAGTCTGCATGTCGATGTGAAAGGTCAATTCCTCATCAACTTCAGTTTCAATTGTGGGTTTTTTGCGAAATAGGTCTTGAAGGCTTCTCACAACACACCTCTTTATGTGGCACCCAATACTCTCATCACCGCCCGAGAGATTCTTTCCCAATTGACAGACTGCGCGTCCAGTTGTTTGCGTCCAGTTCTGGTGAGCTTATAAAACTTGGCTCTTCGATTGTTTTCAGAAGCACCCCATTCCGAAGCAATCCAGCCTCGAGCTTCCATCCGATAGAGCGCTGGATAGAGTGAACCATCTTCTACCTTGAGCAGATCATCAACCGTCTGATGAATTCTTTGCGCGATACCATAACCATGCATAGGCTCGCGCGACAGAGTTTTGAGAATTAGTAACTCCAAAGTGCCTTGCATGATATCGGTTCGGTTTGTTCTCATTGCGCTTCCCTAGATCCTCTGGGGCAGAGTAGCGAGAAGTGTGTAGAGGAGTCAAGGCCGCATGGGAATTTCAGATTTAAGATTTCAGATTTAAGATTGGGAGTCCAAATAGGGCCAGATTTATCAAATGGGCAATCTTAAATCTGAAATCTTAAATCTGAAATTCTGTTACTCTGTCACACTCAATGAGTACGCCTAAACCAAAGAGACGCTTTTCCCCTTCCGCCGCCTGGCGCGATGCGCGCGAGTTGATCTGGCAACATCGCTTCCGACTGGCATTAGGAATGTTTTTAATGCTGATAAATCGACTGGTGGGTCTCGTATTGCCCGCAACGTCGAAATATCTCATCGACGACGTGGTACTCAAGCACAAAGCTGATTTGCTCCTTCCGTTAGCTCTCGCAGCAGGGGGCGCAACCGTTGTTCAAGCGATTACTTCTTTCTTACTGTCACAGGTTCTTGGTGTTGCCGCACAGCGCGCAATCACCGACATGCGCAAGAGTGTTCAGGAACACGTTGAGCGGTTGCCAATTCGCTATTTTGATTCAACTCAAACGGGCGTACTGATTTCGCGAATCATGTCTGATGCGGAAGGTATCCGTAATCTGGTTGGCACTGGTCTGGTTCAACTCATCGGTGGTTTATTAACGGCAGTCCTCGCGCTTGGAGTACTTTTTTATCTCAACTGGAGACTAACGTCTGTCATCATCGTGGCGCTCGGAGCTTTCGGCGGTGCAATGGCGCTTGCTTTCAAACGGCTGCGACCGTTATTTCGCGAACGCGGACAAATCAATGCTGAAGTTACTGGCCGTCTGACCGAGTCACTCGGCGGCATTCGAATCGTCAAAGCTTACGCAGCCGAAAAGCGAGAAGAGCTGGTCTTTGCTCGTGGAGCACACCGGCTATTTCGCAACGTTAAGCGATCGATGACGGGCGTTTCGGCGGTAACGTCATTTTCAACTTTGATCGTTGGACTCATCGGCGTCTTACTTACCCTCGTAGGCGGTCGCGACATTCTTGCCGGCAGCATGACGCTGGGCGACTTCTTCATGTACATTTTTTTTACCGCTTTGGTTGCGGCCCCGCTCGTTGAGATCGCGTCGATTGGAACTCAGATCACTGAGGCTTTCGCCGGCCTTGATCGAATTCGCGAGATCAAACGAATGGTAACGGAAGATGAAGAGGACGCGAGCCGCCAGCAACTTGGCGACATCGGCGGTGAAATTGAATTCCAGGATGTCAGTTTCGAATACAACGACGACACTCCGGTACTCAAGCACGTGTCTTTCGTCGCGGCGGCAGGATCAACTACAGCACTTGTCGGTTCGAGCGGTTCGGGCAAATCAACCCTTATTAGTTTAGTGATGGCTTTCAACCGTCCTCTGTCGGGAAAAGTCACGGTCGACGGCCGTGATCTCGAATCGATCCGTTTGAAGGACTATCGTCACGAGCTCGGCGTTGTGTTGCAGGACAATTTTCTTTTTGACGGCACGATTGCGGCAAACATCAGCTTCTCGCATCCACACGCTACTCGCGAGGAAATAGTCGTCGCGAGTCAAATCGCACACTGCGAAGAATTCATTAACGGTTTTGCCGATCGTTACGACACGATTGTTGGTGAGCGAGGTGTAAAACTTTCCGGCGGGCAACGTCAACGCGTCGCTATCGCGCGCGCGATTCTCGCCGAGCCAAAGATACTGATTCTGGACGAAGCAACGTCAAGTCTTGATAGCGAGAGTGAGGCCCTGATCCAGGACGGTCTTCAATCACTGCGCCGCGGAAGAACGACATTCGTCATTGCCCATCGTCTGTCGACTATTCGCAGTGCGGACCAGATCCTGGTGCTTGAAGGTGGTGAAATCGTCGAGCGAGGAACTCATGATGAATTGCTGTCCAGGGGCGGCCGCTACAAACAGCTTTACGATAAGCAGTACAGCTTCGAGCGCAATCAGTTCATAAATCCGGGAGAAGACTTCACACCGGAACCACCGAAGGTAACTCCGGAACGACGCGAGAGTGCTGCCGTACCGAACATGTAGAATCCGCAGATTATGCAGCGCGACTTAGGCCGCAACCGAAGCATCCTGAAAGGATGAAAGTTAATAGCCGTGGGTAAGCGGCTTTGCGCGAAGCCCACGGAACTGAGTTACATCGGCTCGACCCTGAAAGGGTCGAACCGGGCTGTTTGTTTGACCCTTTCAGGGTCTTCAATCCTTGCTGCTTAACTCCCGTGGGCGAGCGCTTTTCGCGAAGCCCACGGTAAGATGAGAGAAAAAGATCGGACCCTGAAAGGGTCCAACCGTTTTCATTGTCTGACCCTTTCAGGGTCAGAACTTACAATTCTTTTAACCGTGGGCTTCGCGCAAAGCCGCTTACCCACGGCTATTAACTTTCATCCTTTCAGGATGGTTTGGTTGCGGCCTAAGCCGCGCTGCGCAATCTGCGGATAACATTTATGCTTCAACTGCTCAACATCTCCAACATCGCCCTAATCGATGAACTTCAGGTTGAATTCGACAATGGCCTGAACCTACTGACCGGCGAAACCGGTTCAGGCAAATCGATCATCATCGACGCCCTTGGAGTCTTGATTGGCGGAAGATTCACCAACGAACTTTTGAAGTCGGGCGCCGAGAGAGGTTTCATCGAAGGCTTGTTCGTCATCAGTGCTAATCAGGGGCTGCAGCAGCTCTTGCTTGACGCGGGCCTCATCTCGTTCGAAGCCAAAACTAAGAACGTCAAAGTCAAACCCGAACCCTTCGAACTAATCATCCGTCGCGAACTGTCTCCAACAGGCAGAAACAAAATATTCATCAATAACCAGTTAGCTACGCTCGCGTTTCTGCGGAATCTTCGCGAGTATCTCGTCGACATCCACGGTCAGGGTGATCAGCAAACTCTCTTCAATTCAGAGACCCATCTCGAAATGCTCGATGCGTTTGCGGGGGATAGCCTGCTGCGCTCTGAAGTCGCTAATGCCTACGAAGAACTCAGAACAGTTCAAAAGAACCTTCAAGCGCTAAATCGAGATGAGGCTGAGCGGTTTCAACTCGTCGATACTTTGCAATACCAGATTGGCGAGGTGGAACGTGCACAGCTCGTGATCGGCGAAGATGAACAATTGGAGGACGAGAAGCGCCGCCTTACAAACGTTGAGAAGCTTACGGCGCTCTGTCAAACAACCTACGGAAGAATCTACGAGGACGACGCCTCGGCGCTCGCGAGGATACGTCAATCACTTTCGGAAGTGACCGAACTCTCTGGGTACGAACCGGTGTTTCGCGAATACTTTGAGGGTCTTGAGTCTGCACGCGCTTTGCTTGAAGACCTGTCATTCACATTGCGGGACTTCGCCGACAAACTCGAGTTTTCCCCCGCTCGACTTGCCGAAATAGAAGATCGACTTGTTGAGCTGTCTCGCTTGAAGCGAAAGTATGGTGGCTCAATAGAAGCGGCCCTGGGGCATCTTGCTCATTCAAAAGATCGGCTACTGCAACTTGAATCATCGGATGAACGCGCACAACAGTTGAACGATGATCTTGTTCTTGCGGAGAAACGGTATTTCGAGAGTGCGCAGAAGTTACACAAGGAGCGAGTGCGGGCAGCCAGGAAGTTTGAGCAAGCAGTTGAAAAGGGGCTTGGTGAAGTGGCACTCGAGAATGCGCGATTCCAGGTTCAGGTGTCCGATAAACTTCAGTTTGTCGAGTCGTCGATCGAAAGCCCCTCCGATCAAACCTTAGCTGCGGACAAACCGATTAAGACGAAAGGGCATGATCGGGAAACTCCCGACAGGCTAAAGCATATCGGACACACCGGCACGGATTTCGTTGAGTTCTACTTTTCCGCAAATCCAGGTGAGGAGCTTAAGCCGCTGGCAAGGATTGCGTCAGGTGGTGAAGCGTCCCGTTTAATGTTGGTATTGAAAACTATCGCAAATGCAGCTGAGTTTCCCAGGACAATCGTGTTCGATGAAATCGATACTGGTATCGGTGGCAGAGTGAGCGAAACGGTAGGCGCGAAACTAAAGAAGCTTTCGTTGACGAACCAGGTACTATGCATAACACATCAGGCACAAATTGCTCGTTTCGCCGATTGTCACCTCACGGTGCAGAAAGAGGCGTTTAAGAATCGAACTCGAATCAGCGTGGAGCGACTGGAAAGAAAAGGACGAATAGAAGAGCTCGCGCGAATGCTCACCGGCGCAGAGATTACGGCGAATGCGAGAAGGCATGCGCAGGAACTGCTGGAGCAATGAGATCTGAGCTTTGTGCTCTGTGTGTGATCAAATAGGTCCTATAGGTCGAATAGGTCCTATAGGTCCTCTACTCCAAAGATTATGTCATCCGAACCAAACAAAATCATTTATTCGATGGTCGGCGTCAGCAAGTTCTATGACAAGAAGCCGGTCCTCAAAGATATTTACCTGTCGTACTTCTATGGTGCGAAGATTGGCGTCATCGGATTAAACGGATCTGGTAAATCGTCGCTCCTTCGGATCCTTGCCGGCGTTGATAAAGAGTTCAATGGTGAAACCGTTCTCTCACCCGGCTTCACGGTTGGATATCTCGAACAGGAACCACTCATTGACGATGCGCGGACCGTCCGTGAAGTTGTTGAGGAAGCTGTTCAAGACATCCTTGACCTGCTGAAAGAGTTTGAGGAAATCAATGCGAAGTTTGCAGAGGAGATGACCGACGACGAAATGTCAGCACTACTTGAACGACAGGGCGAGGTTCAGGAAAAACTCGACGCCCAGAACGCGTGGGATCTCGATTCGCGTCTGGAAATGGCAATGGACGCGCTGCGTTGCCCGCCTCCGGAGACTCCGGTTAAGGTCCTATCTGGTGGTGAGCGAAGGCGTGTCGCGTTGTGTCGTTTGTTACTTCTAAAACCTGACATTCTCTTGCTGGATGAACCAACCAACCATCTCGATGCTGAGTCGGTGGCGTGGCTCGAGCACCATCTTCAGAACTATGCGGGAACGATTATCGCGGTGACCCACGATCGCTATTTTCTCGACAACGTCGCCGGCTGGATTCTTGAACTCGATCGCGGAGCCGGCATTCCCTGGAAAGGAAACTATACTTCGTGGCTCGAACAGAAACAGGAGCGGCTGCGACGTGAAGAAAAATCCGAAACCGAGCGGCAGAAAACTCTGCAGCGTGAACTCGAATGGATTCGAATGTCGCCGAAAGCACGACATGCAAAAGGCAAAGCGAGGATCAACTCGTACGAGCAATTGCTGAAAGACGAAACTGAGAAGCGACGCGAGGATCTGGAGATCCACATACCGGCCGGCCCACGTTTAGGCAACGTCGTGATTGAATCTGAAGCGGTCAGCAAAGCATATGGCCAAAGACTTCTTGTCGAGGACATGACGTTTTCATTGCCACCGGGAGGTATTGTTGGCGTGATTGGACCCAATGGCGCCGGCAAAACAACTCTCTTTCGAATGATCACGGGTCAGGAACAACCTGACGCCGGTACGATACGTCTCGGTGAGACCGTTTCGCTCGCTTATGTCGATCAAAGTCGAACGCTGGACTCAAACAAATCAATCTGGGAAGAGATTAGTGGCGGCGAGGACAGCCTTAAACTCGGCAATCGCGAAGTAAATTCCAGAGCATACGTTGCGCGGTTCAATTTTTCAGGTTCGGATCAACAGAAGAAAGTTGGCATGCTTTCTGGCGGCGAGCGGAATCGCGTCCATCTGGCAAAGATGCTCAAGGAAGGCGCGAACGTAGTTTTGCTCGATGAACCGACAAACGATTTGGATGTAAATACTTTGCGAGCTCTGGAGGAAGCGTTGGAAAACTTTGCAGGCTGCGCGGTGGTTATCTCGCACGACCGCTGGTTCCTCGATCGAATTGCTACTCACATTCTTGCGTTTGAAGGCGATAGCAAAGTGTTTTGGTTTGAAGGTAACTACTCCGATTATGAGGCCGATCGGAAGCAGCGCCTGGGTGTGGCGGCGGAAACACCTCATCGAATCAAGTACAGACAGTTGACCAGATGATTGAAATTCTTCTCTGCGCTTCCTCTGCGTTCTCTGCGTCTCAGCGGTTTTGAGGCTGCATCGTAGTTAACCGCAGAGACGCAGAGAACGCAAAGGAAACGCAGAGAAGAACAATTTAACTGATGCCGAGAAAATCCCCTGAGTCGATCGCCTCATCAACCGCCCGAACACAAAAGCTCCCTTTCAATCTCCTCGCGAAACACAACCGTGGTCTCTTGTTGGACATTGTCGTGTTTATCGCGAACCTCTTTCTACTAAGAATGTTGTCAGGTTACGTTCTGGCCCTTTTCGCGCGGGCCGATCAAAATGATGATGCAGCCAAGTTCGTCTTGTTACTCGCCTGCATCGCCATGTGGGTATTACCCGCCGCCGGTGCGGTATTAAAGCGTTGGCACTTTCACCAACGCCTTCGAGCCGAACACAAACAGATTGCATTTTTCGATTCGGTCGCAGGAGGTTGCTTGTTCAATCCACTCTTCTACTTCTGTTTGAACTTAGTCGTAATGTCGGCAATTCTAGCGGGAGTTGGAGAACAGCTTTTTGGACAAAAAGGAATGGACAGCGCGGTGGTGTTTGTTCCCTCGATTTTGCTGGGACTCGGTCTCACGATTTTTCAGACGTACCTGATTTACCGATACTTTTCACCGCCTAAGCAACCGCCGAAGTCCGGTTTTCTGTTAAGTCCCGAGAGCGAACTGCTCGGCGACATTTGCATCTTTGTCAATATGATTTTGTTCCAGACGGGGTGGAATTTGTTGACGTGGACTTCCTTTGGACGTGTGGGAAGTTTTTTCGAATTCTTTGGGAGACTCTTCATCCTTCTGTTTCTGGCTCTTCTGGTTTACTTCCCTCCGCGCATGTTTTACCTCGCGGAAGACATTCATCGGCGACGAACCTGGTTCACGATGTTGCTGGCAAACTCACCCGTTATTTTCAAAGTATTGATCGGATCAAACAATCAAGCTGGTTGGTGATTTTGAACTATCCACAGATTACGCAGATTACGCCGATTTTTTGCAGTGAACTCAGCGCTGATGCTGAAAACAATCTGCGTAATCTGTGTAATCTGTGGATAAGATCACTTTGGCAAAAACATAACGCCTTGTGTAATCTCCCTCTCAATCTGAAATCTGAAATCCGGACATGACCACCACTCGATTAGAGGCGTTTAGCGACGGCGTTGTTGCGATTCTTATCACGATTATGGTGCTTGAACTCCGACCGCCTCACGAAGCAACGTTTCAAAGCTTGAAACCTCTAATTCCGGTTTCGTTCAGCTACCTCTTGAGCTTCGTCTTTCTAGGTATCTATTGGAACAACCACCACCATCTCTTACACGCAGCGCAACAGGTTAATGGTCGCGTATTGTGGGCGAATCTACATCTTCTTTTCTGGTTATCATTGATTCCGTTCGTGACTGCGTGGATGGGCGAGAACCATTTTGCTCCAGCGCCAGTTGCCCTCTATGGAGTCATTCTCGTGCTGGCGGCCGTTGCCTACACCATCCTCGTCCAGGCTTTACTGTCGCTCCACGGACCAGATTCTTTCCTGGCGAATGCACTTGGCGAAGACTTCAAAGGAAAGATCTCTATCGTTCTGAATCTAATCGCGATCCCGCTGGCATTTTGGAAACCCTGGTTCGCGTTCGCTATCTACGTTCTCGTCGCAGTCATGTGGCTGGTCCCTGATCGACGAATTGAACGCAAGATAGTAACGAATGGTACTCCTTAGATTCGACACGACATGCCTCAACATTGGGACGTGATCGTCATTGGAGGCGGAGCGGCAGGGTTATTCTGCGCCATAGAAGCCGGGAAACGCGGTCGCAAGGTTTTAGTAATTGAACACTCCGAACGCATTGGCAAGAAGATCGCAATCTCTGGCGGTGGTCGTTGCAACTTCACGAACCTTTACACTTCGGCTGATTCATTTCTGTCGGCAAACCCACACTTTGCGAAGTCAGCGTTGGCTCGATACACACCAGGCGACTTTATTTCGCTCGTTCAGCAGCACAGAATCAACTATCACGAGAAGAAGTTGGGCCAGCTCTTTTGTAACGATAGCTCCCAAAAGATCATCGACATGCTGCTCAACGAGTGTGCCAAAGTGGATGTAAAAGTCCGTTGCGGTTGTAGTGTTGAAAGTGTGACAAAGGACACTCACTTCAGCGTACGGACGATTAATGAAGCATTCGCATCTCAGTCTCTCGTGATTGCGTCCGGAGGACTTTCAATCAAACCACTTGGCGCGACCGACTTTGGTTACCGAATAGCAGAACAGTTTGGATTACAAATTGAAGAACCTCGGCCAGGACTTGTGCCATTCACTCTCGATCCAGATATGCAGCGGCGCCTCGTAAACCTGAGTGGCATCTCACTCGATGCGCTCGTACGATGCGGGAAGACCTCGTTTCGTGAAAACATTCTCATCACGCATCGCGGATTGAGCGGACCCGCAATTCTGCAGATCTCCTCGTACTGGAAACCCGGGTTACCAATTTCCATCAACCTCTTGCCCGACCTCGAGGATGCGTCGTTTCTTGAAGATGAAAAGAGGTCATCGATTGAATTGCAAAATTTGCTTTCACATTACTTACCAAAGCGTTTCGCGCAAGCATGGTGCGAACTGTTTGCCCCCACAAAACCGATGCGGCAGTTCAGTCCGCGGGAGCTGCGGGATGTTGCTGCGCGATTACATAACTTCGAACTTCTTCCGACAGGCACAGAAGGATTCAAGAAAGCTGAAGTAACCGCGGGAGGAGTTGCAACAGACGAGCTGTCGTCGCAAACGATGGAATCGAAAAAGGTGCCTGGTCTTTACTTCATTGGTGAAGTTGTAGATGTGACAGGTCATCTCGGGGGATTTAATTTCCAATGGGCCTGGGCGTCGGGCTATGCGGCAGGGCAGAAGGCGTAGGAATAATCCAACGACCATCGTGCGGTCCGTGCCCATAAAAACCAACTGCATTTCATCTGGTGGCTCAGCAAATTGTTATTGGTCGGTTGGGCACGAGGCAGGCGGGAACGCCTGCAGTCCCAGGACGATGGTCGTACAATTCCCACAGCCCTCTACCGCGGGGTGTTTCTGATCGCATTCAGCGTCCCGTGAAAACCGGCAATTGGCAATCGCAAATCGGCAATGATGATATATTCTGCGGGCCCGTTGTTCACCCATGACCCCATTTAACAGGCGAACGTTTATTCAGTCTGCTCTCGCGGCCTCTGGCGTTTTAGCATTAGAAGCCTCTGTACGTTCACTTGCGGCAAAAGACAACAAGCGAACACTGCTACCGGTCAAAGTCTCGCGTGATCGGCTGATTCGAACTGTCGTAGGTTTGAGACCTTATCGTCCCGAGGGCTTCCGCGTCGAAGCTGAAAAGCTGGGTGATAAATTGCTTGTGCATCATTACGGGCATGGTGGCGCCGGTATTACTTTGTCGTGGGGCAGCGCACATCTGGCTCTCGAACTCGCACGCGATCTTAAACAAATTAACTGCGCCGTGCTCGGCTGCGGGGTAATCGGGCTTTCGACTGCGCGTTTGTTCCAACGGCGCGGAGGATCAGTAACCATTTACGCTAAAGAGCTGCCGCCTGAAACCACTTCAAACATCGCCGGCGGATTCTGGTACCCGACCTCCGTCTACGAAGGTAATAGAACAACTGCAAAGTTCCTGGATCAATTTCAATCCGCTTGCTCAACTTCGAATCGCGCTTTCCAATTGCTGGCGGGTCCCGAGTATGGGGTGCGCTGGATTGATACTTTCGAGCTTCAGAGTGGCGAAGCGTCGCTATCGAGTGACATGCCAGGCGGTACTGAACTCTATCCAGACAATCACCGCTTTGAAGAGTCGAAGAAATACTTCGGCGTTCCAGTAGCACGCCAGTTCAGCACGATGCTGATCGAGCCGCAAGCCTATCTGAATGCTCTACTGCGCGACTTCTATGTCGCTGGTGGAAAAGTTGTCGTGCGTGAATTCCAAAACCGCGAAGAGATTGCCCAGTTGCCGGAGGCATTGATCTTTAACTGTACCGGTCTTGGAGCGAAGAAGTTGGTAGCAGACCCCAGCTTAACTCCGGTGCGCGGTCAACTCGAGATCCTGTTACCTCAATCAGAAATCGATTACTGCTATGTGGGTGAACTGGGATATATGTTCCCACGGCGCGACGGCATAATTCTCGGAGGTACATTTGAACACGACGTCTGGTCGCTTGAGCCGAACCCAGATACGGTCACACGCATTCTCGACAATCACGCTCAACTGATGAAGCGAATGAAGAAGTGAAGAATCTCAGATTTTTAGATTTAAGATTGCTTTATAGGTCCTATAGGTCAAATAGGTCCTATAACCCTCCAGCAAGACCCTCGAAAGGAACAATAGATGATCAAAACTCAATGCAAACCTGTCCTGGTAATTATCGCAATTCTGTTTATTTCCAGCTTTGTTTCGGCCCAGACTTTGCCCAACGAAAGACCAGATAAGATTGAACCAACCTACGATGGTTTTGACTACGCGCGTCGCGAAGTAATGATTCCCATGCGTGATGGCGTGAAACTGCACACCGTGATTCTCGTCCCCAAAGGCGCTAAGCATGCGCCAATCCTTTTGACTCGCACGCCATACAACGCAACTGCGTTAACAACCCACACCAATAGTTCGCATCTCGGGCCAAGTCTGGAAGGTTATGACAATGCAACAGACGTTATTGTTGAAGGCGGTTACATCCGTGTCGTGCAGGACATTCGCGGCAAGTATGGATCAGAAGGCGATTATGTAATGAACCGGCCTCTTCATGGGCCGCAGAATCCGACGAATGTAGACCATGCGACCGATACCTACGACACGATTGATTGGTTGGTGAAAAACATTCCTGAGACCAATGGCAAGGTCGGAATTCTCGGAATCTCATACGACGGCTTCTTACCCTTAATGGCCCTGTTCAATCCACATCCGGCTCTTAAGGTCTCTGTTCCCATGAATCCGATGGTCGATGGCTGGATGGGTGACGATTGGTTTCACAATGGCGCGTTTCGCCAACAAGGAATGTCGTACATCTATGACCAGGAAGCCACTCGTGCCAACGACATAGTCTGGTGGACCAGCCATCACGATGATTACGACATGTTCATGGAGGCGGTTTCAGCAGGCGAGTTGGGTCGACGCCGTGGACTTGAGCAAGTTGGCTTCTGGCGGAAGATTCTCGAACATCCAGCCTATGACGCATTCTGGCAGGATCAAGCAGTGGACAAGTTGCTCAAAAAGGAACCGCTGAAAGTGCCGGTCATGCTCGTGCACAGTTTGTGGGACCAGGAAGACATCTATGGCGACATTGCAGTCTACAAAGCGATCGAGCCGAAGGACACTGCAAACAACATGGTGTATTTAGTTCTTGGACCGTGGCATCATGGACAAGAAATTCGTGAAGGCAGCTCGTTAGGTGCAATCAAATTCAATAGTGATACAGCGCTGTATTTCCGTCAGGAAATCCTGAGACCTTTTCTCGATCACTACCTGAAAGACGATGCACCAAAGATGGACGTTGCTCCTGTGACGGCATTCGAGAGCGGCACAAATAAGTGGTATCGACTGCAGTCATGGCCATCAGGTTGCCCCAGCGGCTGCACGGTGAAACCAACACCGCTCTATCTGAATGATGGCTTAACCGCTAGTTTCTCTGCACCAAAGAACAGCTCTCCAGGCTATGAAGAATATATTTCAGATCCTTCTAAGCCTGTACCCTTTCGTTCGCGACCGATAGATGGATCGACTTGGCGATTGTGGTTAGTAGATGACCAACGAGAACAATCTGGGCGACCTGACGTGTTAGCTTTTAAATCTGAGGTATTAACTGCTCCTGTTAAGATCAGCGGCCAACCAATTGTGAACCTGATCGCTTCGACAAGTGGCACGGATTCAGATTGGGTCGTTAAGGTAATTGATCTATATCCAGATGAAGTTGCTGCACAGCCGGAAATGGGCGGCTATCAGTTGATGGTTTCGGCCGACATTTTGCGTGGTCGGTATCGAGAAGGCTTTGAAATAGCGAAACCGATTGAAGCAAACAAACCGCTAAAGTACAGATTTGCGTTACCGACTGCGAATCACGTGTTTTTACCGGGCCATCGAATCATGGTTCAAATCCAGTCGAGCTGGTTTCCGCTTTACGATAGAAACCCGCAGACGTTTGTGAAGAATATCTTCTGGGCCAAGCCAGAGGATTACAAGAAGGCGACTCAGCGGATTTATCACTCGACGGGTTCAGAAAGTTATATTGAGTTGCCGCTGGTGACGAAACCTTGAATATGTTCTCTGTGCACCTCTGTGTCCCTGTGCCTCAGTGGTTTTTTTATTCGCAGAGCACGGAGGCACAGAGAACTACGGAGATTCAATAAACTGAAGTGCGGCTGAGCCGCCCTCCTTGCGGGAAGCCTTTGGCGTTCCGTCAGCCGGCTCTAGTTTTTGGGGCTGCGTCTCCGGCGGCATAGCCGCAAGGTTGTTGAGCCAAATCGGAAAGGCAAAGCCTTTTCCGCAATGGACACCGGCAAAGGCGTAGGCGATTGAGTTTCGTTGAGGCGTGAAATGAACATTGGACGAGACACGCTCAGGCGCCTTGGAGTTCTGGTGGTTCTTGTGCACGCCATCGTAACCACTCCTCATTCCATTGCACACTCCAATCTCCACATCGCGATGGCTACGTGGCAGAACATCTTTATCTTTCTGGTGATACTAATCACTCCGATAGTCGCCGCGGTCCTTATTTGGAAAAGGCGACGGCCGGGATATGTGCTGCTTACGATTTCGATGATCGGATCGTTTGCTTTCGGCGTTTACTATCACTTCATTGCTATCGGTTCCGATAATGTGTTCACGTTGCCTGCCAGCTCATGGACTCTTACGTTTCAATCGACTGCCTGGCTATTGGCAATCACAGAATTTGCTGGAGTTGTTATCGGATTCTTAGGCATTGCAAATCCATTAGAAACTATTCAGCCATAACTCCTCAGATGACTCCTGAGTACAAGTCAAATCTTTTACGAATCCTTCATCCAATATTAGCCATACTCATCGGCACACTTCTTACCGCGGTGGGATTTCTGATCGCAGGTTCGGCAAGTTCCGCGTGCCAGTGCTCGAGGCCGATCACCTTCGCCTTTCCTTTCGCGGCTATTCTTTGGAGTTTACGACGATGGGAAGCAGTAGGCGGCGTCTTGATGGCCTTTCAGTTTCCCGCCTATGGCCTGCTGATCGCGCTAGGCAAAACGCGCGGACAGCGTGCTCGCTTTGCGGTGCTGCTGCTTATGGTACATGCATGTACAGTAATTCTCGGATTGTTTATGTAACAGGGTCAATGAGATGGTTCGACAAGGCTCAAACTTTTCCCTGGTGTTCAGACCGTGGTTCTCGCTGCTCATCTCACTGCTGGGGGCTGCCGCTTTTGGTTGTTATCTATTGCGATCGCCAGGCGTTCGTTCACATTTGTTTGAGCTTTCCAGTCCATTCATGTATGTCGTGCCGATTGTGGTTCCGTTCGTGGCCTATTTGTTAGACCGTGCCGAAAGATGGGATGAAAGAAACAAGCGCCAAAAACTCGTCGATGCGATCGTAGTTTTGACAGCGATGTGGAGGGTCATTGGAAACGTTCCATTTGTTTCCGGACACGCGCTCTTTCTTACGTACTGCATAATCACGTCGCGCTCCCCGGTTGCCCGGGTGACTGCAATCGTAGTGATGGCTCAGACCGTCTACTTGAAGTATTTTGTCTGGCATGATCCAGTAACTTCGACGTCAGGTATTGTGCTCGGTTGTGTCGCAGCGATTATTGTTTGGCAAATAGGGCCATCACGTGCACCATCCTTTGAAATGAGGAGGACAAATGGCTGATATACTCCACCACTTTCCCATCAAAGGTTCGCTTCAACAAGTTTTCAAAGCTGTCTCGACTTCCGAAGGGCTTGATTCCTGGTGGACAAAGAGCAGTTCGGTTACACCTGAACACGGTGGCGAATATGAACTGAATTTTGGTCTCGGGTATGATTGGCGAGCGTTGGTATCAAGATGGTCGCCAAATTCTGACTTCGAACTCACGCTCACCGAATCTGACAACGATTGGAAAGGAACGCGTCTCGGTTTTCACTTGGAGGGACAAGATGGAATGACTTTCATGTCTTTCCATCACCTGAATTGGCCCGAACCAAACGACCACTACCGGACCTCATGCTTTTGTTGGGCGATGTATCTTCGTCTCTTAAAGCGGTATGTGGAGTTTGGAGAGGTAGTGCCTTACGAAAACAGGCTCGACGTTTAGACAACTTTCCCGAGAATTTTCACAACGAAGGAAAGAGTTACATTCGAATTAAAATCAACCCATTCACGATAAGACCCGGCTTCGAACTTAGACATGATACGCGTCGTCGTACTCGCTACTATTACTTTTATCCTGCTCCAATCCGCGTCCGGAGTTCGGCAGAGTCCCACCTCGCCAGATGAATCGACGAATTCGTTGATCGAAGTTCGTGATAAACATCGCGCTCTTCTGGTCGTCTTTCGTTCCAGTGTTCTTGATGCCAGCGATAACGAACGCGCAATTATCGACCAGGTCCTGAAAGCTGATCCCAGACCAAGAGGGCGCTACCAATGGGTGTATGGTCAACTCGCCAAAAAGCTCAATGCTTACATTCGAAAGTATCAGAGCTTAACCGCTGCAACAGATCTCAGCGATGCTGATTACGTTATCTATTTCAACCTGATTGAATATCGACGAATTCTAAACACGGTGTATCCATACGGCGAACTCTTTGTAATCGTGAAAGGCTCACCTGAAACTAAAACGCCTGCTCGCGTGGTTTGGAAAGCCAAGAAGATTCTCTGGGCGGGCGACGCAATCAGTAATCTGATCAAGGAACTTAAGACCTTGCGTGGCGAGACTTAAGTTTAATCAACCTACTTTTTGCAACTTACCGATAATTCAAAACGTGTACTTGCTGTTTGAGACCTGCGAAGTTGTACGACAGGCTGTTAGCCTGTCGGCCGCAGTGAACCGAACCACGACAGGACGTCAGCCTGTCGTACTATCAAATATGGGCTCACTAATTACCGATAGTAATGTTAGTGCTTAAGACAACTCTCAACGTCGCTCTGCTTCTCGCCTGTGCGCCGTGTCTTGGAGTTCAGCAACATTCCGGCTCGATCAAAGGAACAGTTACTGACCAACTCGGCAGCCTGGTCACGAATGCCCGGGTTGTTCTGAAGGATGACCGCGCTTCCACAACCAGCATCACGACAAATTCAGCCGGCCTGTTCGAGTTTAAGAATCTCAAACCGGGCCTTTATCAGGTGCGTGTCGTTGCGCCCGGGTTCGTTGTTTACGAAGACAAGGAAGTCTCCGTTACGGCGCGTCTAACAACCAATCTGGAGATTCAGCTTTCAGTTCAACTCGAGGAACAGCAAGTAACAGTTGATAACCGCAGTGTAAGTACAGACGCCGATAACAACGCAAATGCGATCGTGTTACGAGGCCGCGACCTCGACGCCTTGCCAAATGATCCGGATGCATTGTCGGCTGCACTTCAGGCGTTGGCCGGCCCACCAGACACTGAAGGCGGTGCGCAAGTGAAAGTCGACGGGTTCTCGAATGGTCAAATACCTCCCAAGGAAGCAATTCGCGAAGTACGAATCAACAACAATCCCTATTCGGCTGAGAATGAGTTTCCAGGTTTCAATGGAATCGAAATCTTTACCCAACCTGGATCCGACAAATGGCACGGCGGCGCCAGCGTCGATTTCAACGACGAGAGCCTAAATTCGAGAAATCCTTTCTCAAGTCGGCGAGCACCGTATCAGCAGCGATCAATTGGACTCAGTCTGAGTGGACCTATTGTGAAGAAACGCATGTCGTTTTCTACCTACTTCTCTCGATATCTAAGCGACAGCAACTCGATCGTTAATGCGACTGTGCTTGATCCAATCACGTTACAACCAGTTTCACTCAACCAGTCATTTGTCACACCGCAGAAGAATACTTACGGAAACGCACGACTCGATTTCAAGGTAAATAAGAAACACACTTTGGTGGGAAGGTTCTCGTATTCGATTTCAAATCAAAACCTTCAGGGAATTGGAGGGTTTTCACTACCGACCCGCGCGTATCGGGGGAATCGCAGCGACTACACCCTTCAGATCACCGAGACCGCGGTGATCAGTGAAACGACCATAAACGAAACCCGACTCCAGCTATCGCGAAACAATTACGAACAAACAAGTGTCTCGTCGCTGCCGGCACTGACCGTTCAGGACTCATTCTACGGGGGTGGCTCGCAAGCCGGCTCAAGTCGAAACTTGCAACGGCGAATGGAATTGCAGAATTTCACCTCGTGGTCAGTGGGCAAACACTTCGTTAAAGTCGGTGGTCGCTTGCGCTGGGTCGCAATCGATAGCGTATCGCCAGGAAACTTTGGTGGCACTTATAACTTTGGGGGCGGAACCGGGCCTTTGCTCGATGCAAACAACCAGATTATTCTCGATTCGAACGGACAACCGCAGTTAATTCAGTTAAGCAGCCTGGAACGTTACCGGCGAACACTTCTTTTTCAACGTCAGGCGTTGAGTCCCGCAGCAATTCGAGCGCTCGGAGGTGGGGCGACACAGTTTTCAATTGCCGGTGGTAACCCGGAAGCAAAGGTAAGTCAGGGTGATGTAGCGTTTTACTTTCAAGACGAATGGAAAGTGTCGCCGCACTTCACACTATCGCCAGGGCTGCGTTACGAGAACCAAAACAATATCAGCAGTAACTTTAATTTTGCGCCTCGACTGGGGTTCGCCTGGTCGCCTGTGTTTGGACATAAGAAAGCCGAGCCTGCAAAACCAACTCCAAATGCTGCTCCTGCTCCTCCTCCTGCTCCTGCTCCTGCTCCTAAACCAAGCTCGGGTCCACCGAAAACAGTCTTCCGCGGCGGCGTGGGTTTGTTCTACAACCGAATTTCAGAAGACATCACGCTCCAGGCCTTACGCTTCGATGGCGCAACTCAACAGCAGTTCCTGGTAACTGATCCCACTGTTCTCGATCTGTTTCCAATCGTGCCACCGATTGGCTTGCTCGACGCCTTTGCGCAACCTCAGACCCGCCGCGTCGTTTCAGACGATCTGCGTCCATCGCGTTCGTTCAGAGCAATGTTCACGGTCGAACGACAGCTCACCAAAACCATCAAATTGTCTGCAACGTATTCACATGCGCACACTGTCGATACACAACGCACGGTGAACATCAACGCTCCGCTGGGTGGAACCTTCATTCCTGGTCAGCCAAATAGTGGAGTTCGAGCGTTAGGCCAGTCGGCAGGCAACATCTTCGAATATCAGCCGACCGGACGTTCCATTGGAAATAGTTTGAATCTCAATCTGAATGGGAATCTGAAGAAAGCAAACTTCTGGGGTGGTTACAGCTTAGGTAAACAACGAAATACTGATGGCGGGAATAGCGGTTCACCGTTTGATGCATACGACTTCACCCACGAGTGGGCAAGAAGCAATTTCAGCACACTCAGCTTCGCCTATGCCGGCGGATACTATCAAGCGCCTCATGGAATCAACGTGAACCTGTTTATGATTGCTAACTCGGGACAACCGTTCAACATCACAACCGGTCGAGACACTAATGGCGACACCGTCTTCAGTGAACGACCAGCCTTTGCGACAGACCTGACTAAGCTGGGAGTGGTTCTTACTCCGCTTGGGGCGTTTGATCCAAATCCAACCTTGGGTCAACAGATTGTCCCGCGGAACTTTGGTCGGGGACCTGCTTTTATTTCCGTGAATCTCGGACTGGAAAAAGTTTTTAAGTTTGGAAAAGCAATTGAACCAAAAACACCTCCCGCGCCTCCGAAGAATACTGACGCAGCCGCAACCGCTCAGAAGCCGCAACCCAAACCTCCGATCCAACGTCCCTACACCTTGGGTTTCTCGATTTACACTACCAATCTCTTCAACCGCACAAATAAGGGTGTGACAGTAGGAAACATGGCGTCACCTTACTTCTTGAAATCTGCAAGCGGTTCAAATAATTTTGTTTTTGGACCGGGCGGTGGATCTGGCGGCAACCGTTTGATCATACTGCGATTAAGGTTCAGTTTCTGATCTGTCCGGGCGCGAGTTCTGGGCTGTCAAACATAGCTCTCCAACCCCTAACACACGAAACCTCCTCTGTCGCAGCGCGTCAGTCCTCGGCCGCCCCGTCGAACAGAAGGCCCCAAACCCCTAACACACGAAACCTCTTCTGTCGCAGCGCGTCAGTCCTCCGCCGCCCACATCGAACAGAAGACTGCTCGCTAGACGCCGTAAGGTTATTAGTTGGGCAGCCGTTGAATTCGCCAGGGATGCTATTTGACGGGGGCGGCCGAGGACGGACGCGCTCCGACTGAAGAGCTTTCGCGTGTTAGGGACGGTGACTTCTGTTCGAAGGGGGGTTGGCGGCGGGGTTGGCTTACACTTAGCCGTGCCTCTTAAAGACATGAGCAGTGTGCCGAGCGTTCTGCAAATTCCCCAAACGGCCGAGACGGTGTCAAAATCTAATTTGCCCTGCATCTTCGTTCGTGTCAGTTGACACGAACAAAAACTGGTGGGTAATCCGAGTTTGACACAGTCTCGGCAGTCTCGGGATGGTCCCAGTCCGACCTATTCATCGGTTGGATTACGTTGAGATCTCTCGTATAAGTAGAGTCGACTTGAACGAACTACTCACTACCGTGGTTCGCTATTTGTGCAAAGCTATGGCCCAACAGTGCGCTTGTGTGCGAGAGGTCTAATCAAACATGCTTACCCACATCGTGGTTTGGAAATACCGTGCAGATGTTGCAGCGGACATTCGTCAGCAACACGTTGACCGCTTGCAGGAGCTTGCCCGCATCGTGCCCGAAGTAAGAAGCTTGTCAGTTGGCTTTGATACGTTAGGACTGCCGAGGTCTTACGACACTGGACTAGTCGCAACCTTTGACGACCACGCAGGGCTAGATGCCTACACCCTTAATCCGGAACATGTAAAGGTCGCCGAATTCGGAAGAAGTATCAGCGAACATGTGGCCTCAGTGGACTTCACATAGTCAAAGTGCACACGGCTGTTCTTAGAAAGTAAGGATGTCACGTCGTAAGAAGTTTCTGACAATAATTCTGGCTGTCCTGCTGCTATCGCAGCTCCCTTTCGCCTATCGTCGGTATCGACTCGGACGCCTAAATGCAGCGATTCAGTCACTAACTTCAGAACGGGTTTCTCCCGATAAGAGTGGCGCAATATCGTTTAGAGATTACCGAGGCGTGATTCATGTTCATTCGTTTTTAGGTGGACATAGTACTGGGACATTTCAAGAGATTATTGCCGGAGCAAAAGCAAACAATCTCGATTTCGTAATAATGACCGAACACGTCGAGAGCAGTTTCGACACTTCGGCGCTGACGCTCTCGGGCACTCACGAGGGCGTGTTGTTTGTAAATGGAAATGAAGTTGAGACTGCTGCTGGAGATCGCATGCTCTCAATCCCGGGAGATGCTTCTCTATCTCTTCATCCGAAACTGACTACGGATGAAGTTGGCGCGAACATTCATTCTCGCAATGCGCTTGCAATCATTGCTTATCCAGAGAATTTTACTGGTTCATCCGAAAGAGCCGATGGTGTGGAGGTATACAACGTATTTACAAACGCGAAGAGGATCAATCGACTGGTCGCCTTTTTCGATGCGCTCTGGTCCCACCACAGTTACCCGGATCTGCTTTTCGCAAACTATCTTCAGAGGCCAAACGAGTCCTTGGCCAAATGGGATCAGATGCTGGCAAGGAAAAGGCTGGTCGCTACGGCAGGCAATGATTCACATTCCAATATTGGCGTCACTCTAAACGACAAGAGTGGGCACGAGCTACTCGGTTTTAAGCTCGATCCCTACGAAACGAGTTTTCATCTTGTCAGGGTACATGTCTTAATTCCGATGAAGGAGTCTCCAGACACAATTTCGACGCCGCTGAATACTGCAGGGTTGATAAACGCCCTCAGATCCGGCCATTGCTACATTGGTTTCGATTTGCTAAGTGACACGACTGGATTTCGATTCGAGGCAGTTAACGGAAAGGATGGGCAAATCCAAGGCGACGAGATTGCTTTGCGAAATGACACGAAACTGCAAGTCCTCTCTCCATTACGCTGTCGCCTGATGATATTCAAGGACGGTCAGATTATTTCAGAGCAGAATGATGTTTCAACAACGGAGTTCAAGGTCGATCAGCCGGGCGTTTATCGCGTCGAGGCATACCTGCCACAACTAGGCGACCTCGCCGGCAAGCAGCCCTGGATAATGTCCAATCCAATCTATGTAAGATGAGAATCTTGAGGACTATGCGGGTTATGGCTAAAAACGGTTTCGCCCCACGGGCTGCCCTGCTAACTGCCCTGTGGGGCGACGAACCTCGTCGGAAAGCTCCGACTTCACTTGTCTTCGGAAGCGGTGCGTACGTTCACCGGAGTACTGGAGGAAGTCTAGTGTTTGACTTCTCTCTCCTCTCTCGCTCTAGTGTAGTTGAGCGGAGGGAGTCAGCCTTCCACACACTGTTTTTTCAAGTGCGTTCAGTCTAGCGCCCGACCACAGAAAGTGTCAAGAATCAGCTTGACCGAACTTGAACCATACAAGATTAATTCAACCAGATTTCCAGTATTCTTATCCATCAAATTCAGCAGCCATGACCACTCCTATCACGATCCCAATCCCCAAAACTTTTAGCTTTCCGCGCACCATTATTAGCCATGGATGGTGCGAGCTCTTGCCGTTTTCAATCGACCGCGAGGCATGGGCACTGACCCGAGTATTAGCCCTTGACCCAAGACCCCCTGTAACTGTTCAAATCAGCGCCCGGAAACGTGAGCTGCATATTATACCCAGCCGCAGACTCACGAAGGGGGAAGCGAATCGGGTCGAAAGTGACGTTAGACATATTTTGCGTTTGGATGACGATTTGAGCGCCTTTTACGCGACGATGACCGCCAATCCGGACTTCGAGTGGATAACAAAACAAGGTGCTGGTCGAATGCTTCGTTCACCAACTGTCTTCGAAGACCTGGTAAAAATGATTTGTACGACAAACTGCTCCTGGTCGTTGACGGAAAAGATGGTCACTGGCATCGTTGAGAATCTGGGTCAAGACTCTGGCAATGGCAAACGTACGTTTCCCTCAGCACAGGCAATGGCCCTGATGCCAATCGAGTTCTTCACCAATGAGGTCCGGGCTGGATATCGCGCGCCATACTTGAAGGAATTAGCGGATCGCGTTGCCGCAGGTGAATTGGATGTAGAGAGCTGGCTGCACAGTCCATTATCAACCAGGGAGTTGATCAGGGAGATGAAGCAGGTGAAAGGAGTCGGCGATTACGCCGCTGAAAATTTGCTGAAGTTGGTTGGCCGATATGATGGACTGGCCCTGGATTCATGGACGCGAGCGAAGTTTTTCAAAGTACGAAACGGCGGACGAAAAGCGACTGACAAAAGGATAGATCGTTACTATTCTCGTTTTAATGAATGGCGTGGGTTGGCACTGTGGTGTGACATGACACGAGATTGGCTGGAGTAATCAGGACCACAACTAACTCCCGGGAATTTGCATCAACCAAATATCAGCTTCTGATGCCACATAAGTAAAAAAGATTGTGCGGTTATCATGGGACAGTGCGGGGCTGCCGATATCCACGTCCTGATCAGTGACTGCCAAAACCCGGGTGTACTTTCTCGTTTGCGTGTCAAATAAGAAGAGATTTCCCTGACTTACAAATAACAAACGACGGTTGTCGTTCAGCCAGAGCGGCCAGTCGCCAAAATCAGTTAACCAATCGTAAGTCTTCGAATCAAGATCATAAATTCCGACACCCGAATGAACTCCGTTGGGCAGGTGCTTAATGCCTGCCAACTTCTTCCCATCGGGAGACCATGACCAACCCTCAAACGACAGACTCGCATCGCTAAGCGCAGACAGATACACCAGCTTCTGATCGTTCCAGGCCTTGTCCGGATTAACTATCACACAATCGTTTTTCGGCGTGTGAATAGAATATGCCACCATACTCGCATCGGCAGACCAGGGTGAGTAATGCCCTCCTGCGCTTTGTGTTAGTTGTCGCAAACCTGAGCCATCACGATTGATGATCCAGAGTTCGTAATTACCGGTCCGGCGCGACGTAAAAGCGATGCGTTCACCATCGGGAGCCCAGCGAGGCCATGCATGTCTGAAATTGTCGGGCGTGAGATCGCGCTGCTCTGTGCCGTCAGTTCGCATCACGTAGATGTGTCGTTGCTCTCCCATTGAATATGCTGTCAACCATTGTCCATCCGGCGAAGCGTCGGGAAACCAAAACTGCATAGAACCCTGAGTGACTGACACCGTTTTGCCCGCAATTCCGGTGACTGGATCAAACGAAGCGCTACGCAGATTTCTGATCTCTGTCTCCGCGGAGTACGCCATCTCCTTTCCGTCGCGTGAGAGACTAAGGTGGAGAACCGAAGTGTTCGCTCCAATTGCTGTCACGGCTTCAGGACTGCCTGACGTGACACCTGTATTCTCATCAATAGCGATGCGCCATATATTCGAACTCCCACCGCGATTGCTTGAAAAGTACAAATAGCGTCCATCTGGAGACCAAACAGGGTTGAGCTCTGTCGAAGTACCGTCCGTTACGGCAACTGGTTCACCTCCGTCGGCGGGGACTGTGAGAATGTGTTCTCGCTGGCCGTATCTATCAGGCCGACTCCAGTAAGCGATTCGCTTACGGTGCGGAGACAGAGTCGGTTGCAGAGCATCACCCTGAGAGATTTGTTGTCGTTGTCCGGTCCTTATGTTGATCCTCCACAGCTGACTTCTGGTGGGGCGAGTAGAAGGCTGTGGAATTTTCTCCGTGCCAATCACAATCTCATCGCCGTCGGACGACCATGAAGGACTATACCCAAAATCGCAGAGTCGAACTGGTGATTCACCATTGGCTTTCATCACGAAGATGCCCCCGCCCTGGCGCTCTGACCGAAATGCGATTTGTTGACCATCAGGAGAGAAGGCAGGCTGCGAATCGTCGACCCCGGACTCCTTTGTCAGATTGATCGCATTGGCGTCACCAATTCTCTGCAGATAAATGTCCCAGTTACCGAGTGCATGACTCGCGTAAGCGACGGATTGACCATCAGGCGAAAGCGTGGGAAAGAACTCCGGACCTGGCTGGTAAGTCAACTGATGAAAAGTTGTAGCCTCCGGAGAGCTTGCAGTATGGTTCCTGGTCAGCAACTTGAACGAAACATAACCCACGATGAGCAGCAGAAGCATCGATGCCGCGATCACCATCGGGAGTCGAAAGCGTTGTGAGAACGACGTCTCATGCGGGGTGATTGTCGGAGCTGCTTTCAGAGTCGGTATGGCTTCAGCGGCGTCCCGACTCGTACCGAGCCCAACTCTCTTCAGTAGAGCAGAAAAACGTTGGTCAGGGCGCAGATTGTCAACAACCGGATCAACCGGCAGCCAAGCCAGCCAACCATCTCGTCCTTCGCAAGCATGCTCCAGCCACTTAAAGGCCCGGTCCTTATCACCGAGCGCCGAATAGACGGCAGCGATGCGATACGGTGAGACATACGTTTGAGCTGAGAGCTCATTCAACTCATCGAGCAGTTGCAATGCCTGGTTTTTTCTGCCCGAAAGTGCAAGCGTGCGTGCCAGTAAGATGCGAGGATGCACACATTTTCCCGACAAGGCGATTGCTTTCTGAAAAGCCGCGATCGCCTCATCGAATCGTCCACACTGTTCGTAGGTCAGAGCCATTTGCCAGTGTGAGTAAACAAAGTTTCGGTCCATCTCCAGGTTTCTATTGAATTGTTCGAGCGCCAGGTCGTACTTGCGTGAGAGGTACAGCAGAAATCCCACGTTGGAACCAACTGGTAAGGAAAGCGGATCGAGTTGAAGCGCTTGCTTTGCTTCTGCAACGGCATCATCCAATCGACCCATTGCAGCCAGATAGGTAAAACCATACCAATGGTGCGCCGTTGCATACCCTGGTTTGAGTTCCAGGGAGCGTTTGAATTCCGCTTCCGATGCACTCCAGTTCCAATCGTAATTACCGAGGCAATAAGCGAGCGAAGCGTGAGCCTCAGCCAGCGTGTCGTCAATTTCTAGCGCTCGAGTGGCTGCCTCACGAACTTTTGGAAAAGCATCGTTTGGGGCAAGTGTCGCAATTCCAAAACTACCGAGCACCAGATACGCGTCCGCCAGGCCGGAATAAGCAAGCGCGTAACCCTGATCGGCATCGATCGCTTTCTTGAAGTATTCGATTGCGGTTCTTACATCCTCGTCAGTCCGTCTGTTCCAGCAGTAACGTCCTTTCAGGTAAGCGTGATAAGCCTCAACGTTGTCGGTGTGACGTTTGCCCAGCTGCTTTCGTTCTTCGCTGGTTAATCGGAGTAAGAGTTTCTCAGAGATTTCACTCGAGATTTCACCTTCGATATCGAGGACGTCCGATGGTCTACAACGATAACTATCGGTCCAGAGTAGCGAGCCATCGCTCACGTCCACCATTTCTATCTTAAGTACCAGGGCGTCGGGGGTCTGAAGTATTCTGCCGGTGAGTACGGCGCGTACGCCAAGCTCACGACCGACCTGACGGGGATCCGTTTGCTGTCCTTTGTATCGCGACACGGTGCTCCATGCCATCACACGCAGGTCCACTAACTCCGAAAGCGCATTAATCATGCTTTCCGTTATACCGTCGCTCAAGTAATCCATGCTTTGGTCGGCACAATTGTTCAGCAGAGGGAGAATCGCGAGGGAATCCATCGAGTTTCGAGATGGACTTGGTTGCAATTGCCGATCACGAGAAACGAACTCGCGGACACGGACGGAATCAGTGGTATCCTGGGACCGCTCTAATTCCTCTTCAAACTCCAGCCTTTGTTTTAGATTTCTCAGATCGGCTAGAAGCTCTTTCGTGGTTTGATATCGCTCATCTCGATCCTTGCGAAGTGCTTTCTTAATGATCCACTCCAGTTCGGTTGGCACTTCCGGACGATAGCGCACGAGCGGAAAAGGCTGGCGACCGAGAATTGCTGCAATAACATCTGACGTAGTTGGTCCTTCGAAGGGTGGGCGGCCGCCGACCATTTCATAAAGCACCGCACCAAGGCTCCAAATATCTGTCCGCGGATCCACAGTCAGTGCACGCGCCTGTTCGGGCGACATGTACGGTGCCGTTCCCATCACAGTTCCTTGCTCGGTCTGGAATGTCGAGGTAGACATCGCGCTCACCGGAGTCGATTCCGTTAGCTTTGCCAGGCCGAAATCAAGCACTTTTACGACTCCGTCTGCGCGAAGCATGATGTTTTCTGGCTTGATGTCGCGATGAACGATTCCTGCTCCGTGAGCGGCAAGTAATGCCGCCGTTACATTAATAGCGATCTCGAGAGCTTCAGAAATTGTTAATGGCGTTGTTGCCATGCGCTGCCGCAGTGTTTCACCATCGATAAACTCAAGGGCGATGTAGTGGAGCTCATCTATGTGCCCGATTTCGTAGATGGTGATTATGTTTGGATGGCTAAGGGCCGACGCTGCTTTCGCTTCCAGTTGAAACCGATGAACTCGGTCGATATCTCTGGTGAAGTGTTTGGGCAGGGTCTTGATGACAACTTTACGTCCAAGCCGCATGTCTTCGGCAAGGTAGATGTCACCCATTCCGCCGGATACAAGACGCTTGATGATTTGGTAATGACCGATGTTTGTTCCGGAAACTAAAGTGCTCTCAGTCAGCGATTCTGCCATGACTTCAAAAGCTGGTGATTCGATAAAGTCTTCGGAGCGAGCGTGCGAATCCAGAAGCGTTTCGACTTCACGACGTAAATCGATGTCACCGGCGCAAGCATCATCGAGAAAGGCATTACGTTCGCGCGGATCGCGCTCCCACGCCAATACAAGTAAAGCTTTGATTTGCTGCCAGCGTTCGGGAGACATGGGAATTTCAGATTTAAGATTGGCCGGTAGTATAGGACCTATACGACCTATTGGACCTATGCTTTCATGCCTTCGCCAGCTCACGATACAACCACGCCTTTGCTGTGCTCCATTCGCGTTTGACCGTGGCTGGTGAGATGTGTAGGACTTCAGCGGTTTCCTCAACTGTTAATCCACCGAAGAATCTGAGCTCTACTATTCGACTCTGATCAGGATCTATAAGGGCGAGTTCCTTCAAAGCATCGTCCAGGGCCAGGACCTCCGACGCCTTTTGTTGGGAAACCAACATCGTCTCATCAAGCTCGAGTTTGTAAGTGCCACCTCCTCGCTTGGTACAGGTATGACTGCGAGCATGATCAACAAGGATCGTGCGCATCAGCTGGGCAGCCAGCCCAAAGAAGTGAGCTCGGTTTTGCCAATCCACTTTGCTGCGCTTGATGAGCCGAAGAAACGCTTCGTTAACGAGCGCGGTGGTTTGCAACGTGTGACCAGCACGCTCTCTACTCATATAACGGTGAGCCAGACGCCGTAATTCGTCATCAACCAGTGGCATCAACCTGTCGAGCGCTGTCTTGTCACCGTGGCCCCAGTCAACAAGGAGTTGAGTCAGGTCGTGAGTATGGGCTTCAACCATTGAAAGGCCTCTCTTCCCCGGCGGGTGAATTCTATCGCAGGCCGTGAGCCCCTCAAAAAGATTTGCTCAATTGCTGAGCTGGTTTTTCTTCTGTTTGCGCTTAGGAGAATGAGAACGGTTACTGCCGCCGAGCAGACTAAGAGCAGCGTACTTCCGTTGAGGAGAACACAACATGTCAACCTACGTCTTTATCGAGTCGCGCGATCCGTTTGAATCACGCGACGAATTCATCGAAGAGACAGCACTCGCCGTAAAGGACCGCGGCCACGATGTTACTGTCTTTCTCGTGCAAAACGGCGTGCTTGCTGCCCGAAAGAGCGCGAAACGTTTTAACCGGTTAGTGCAGGCAGGAGTAACTCTGCTTGCCGATGATCTGTCACTACACGAGCGAGGCATTAAGACAGACGAATTAATGTCGGGCATTCAACCAACAGCAATCGACGAGATCGTCGAACGAATAGTGAAAGAGAAGACGAAGGCTGTTTGGCATTAAGTAAATCTTTGCGACTTTGCGTGGAGGCGAAAGCAGGCTTGGATGCAGTCAGTACCACCTCGCGGTAGCGGGTGGGTGCGAAGTCTCCTTTGTCCTTCGTCTTGGCTGCGCACCCAACCCGCTACCGCGAGGTGGTACTGACTGCATCCAACCCGATAAGGAGAACCACAGATGAGCGAACGAACACTAACACTTGCACTGATGGATCCGCCTTATGAATCGGCAAATTCAACAACTGCGCTGCGAATCATTTCTGCCGCCCTGGCGAAAGGAATTAATGTCAACGTGTTTGCCTATGAAGGCGCTGTTTGTCTGGCCTTGAAAGATCAGGTTCCACACGCAAATCCGGTAAAAGGCACAACGGTCGAGCAGGAGGATCACCCAACAACCCGCGGTTTCGTCAGTTCGCTTTTGGAAATCGGTAAAGATAAGCCGCTCTTGACGTGGGTTAACTGCGGCCTCTGCGTTGACGAGCGCGGCGCAACAAACGTCGTTGACGGGATTAAACGCGGTAGTCCAGCCGATTTTTTTAAGATGGCGAACGAATCGACCAACACTTTGGTCATTCCAACCAAGTAAGGCAGGTTGCTATGAGAATTCTAAACATTATCGAAACAGCTTACCGGGCAACACTCGAGGAACAAGACGATACGATCCTGTGGTTGAGTAGCGCGTTGAAGAACTCTGGTGCAGATCTGAGTGTGATGCTCAGGGCTAACGCCGTTAACTATCTTGTGCCGCAGGAGTGCCCATCAGTCAAGATTGGAGAAATTGCAATCAACCATCCTTGTCGCCCGAACGAAGACATCAAGAGATTAAAAGACAAAGGCGTCGCAGTTTTCGTCGTTCGTGATGATCTTGAAGAGCGTGGAGTCAATCTCCAGAACTGCATAACCGGAGTTGAGTTGATCCGACGCGGCGACGTTGCTCTGTTGATGGATGATTACGATCAGGTTTGGCACTGGTGAGGCTTTGGAGTGCGACGGCCTGCCGTCGCTTTGTTTGACGTTCAGCGTTCAATTCGATCGCAACATGAAAGGTGGCGCCCCCGTAACAAAGCGACGGCAGGCCGTCGCACTCCAAAAAAGCGACGTTAATTAAGTTCAGCTCTTCGTAAAAACGTACGTGCTATCCTGCGTGCCCTGCGGACCGCCTTCGGAGTGACGCGTCACTGTTAGAGTGTTGCCCGAAACCGAAAGCTTTTCTGTTGTGGTGCTGGTCATCTCGTTACCATCCTGATTAGTGAAGGTGACCTTCGAGACGAGTTCAACTGTGTCGCCTGACACAGCCGCTTTACGTGCGAACTTCCCCCGACCCATCTCACCGGTTGTTTCACTGCCGTCAAGGTTGAACGTGCGTGGTCCACCAAAACCACCACCCATTCCGCGACCGCCACCGCCCCCTCCTGAAGGTGCACCCGCTGGTGGACCACCTGCTGGAGGAGCGCCAGCAGCACCGCCACCGCCCATCTGGCCACCCATAGCCTTCTCTTCAATTGTGATCGTTTTATCGTTTTGAGTGATCGTCCATGTAACGCTATCCGCACCTTGCATGCGCCGGCTCAATCCCTGGCTTTTGCTTTTGTCGAGTGTCCAGGTCCCGCCGAAGTTGGCGGGTGCTGCGGCATGCACGGCCAAAGCAAATATGAGTGCGCCCGACAGGCTCAAAGCGCCAATTATCTTTCTCATCCAAGCTCTCCTTTAGAAATATCGATGTTAGTACCCAAGACGCCGCACGCTAGAAGCGGTCAGAGGAAAGACTGACCAGAACAGCGAGCGAAAGCAACTCAGAAAGTGGTTCGAGTCTATCAAACGGAATATGTGAAAACTGTAAGGAACTGTAAAGAATTGTATAGAGATGGTAAAGACGAAGAACGAAAAATTTCACCGGAACCTTTCTCAGGATCGATGCGTAACAAGCGAGGTGTTCGACGACGGATTTTGGTACTGCCGATTCCATACAGTTGTAGTTTTCTATGCGTGCACATCCGTCGAATAGTTTTTGGAACTTAGCGATTGCTCAATGTGAATCAGAAGCGTGAAGCAGATAGGGAGCGCGATGATCGTCCGAGAAACTGAACTCGAAACAGATTATTGTGAATGCTCTTCGAGCACGTTGATTTTGTGTCATAACAAATCTACGCGCGGTGTTTACTCGCAGAGAGCAACCATAGTGGCAAACCTTTTGATGGTAGCTTTGGATGGTTACTGGCGGACAAAGGGATGAATGCCGTCACAAGGTTTCGTAAACCAAGGCTTGCATAAGGAAATACCAAGAGGTGCTTTTGAAGTAAGCTGAACCAGGAGAAGGAGAGGATAATGAAATCAATCGTAAATCGCGTTATTGTAGTTTTGATGGTCGGCGCACTCACCAGTGTCGTTGCGCTCGCCAAGGTGCACAAGCACAAAGTGACCTTTGAGAATGACACCAAAGTGAATGGCACAGTCGTTGAAAAAGGCACTTACGATCTTAAGTTTGATGACGGGACTGGACAGCTGTCGATCGTGAAGAATGGAAAGACGATCGCCCAGGCAATGACGAAACTTGAGCCGCGAGCCAGGAAAGCTGCTGACTTTCAGCTACGCTCCACCGGCAGTGGTACTGATTCCCAGCTCCTCGGAGTTACCTTCGATGGCTGGGACAAAGACGTTGTGATTACCAACAACGGTGCCGCGACATCCGGTAGCAACTAACTGAAACAATCAATGATTCTAAAACGCCTCGGGATCGAAAGATCTCGGGGCGTTTCTATGTCCGATGAACTTTAGTTTGTCGTGACGCAACCAACCAGGCCAACATTACCCAATCAGTTTCCACATATCATTTGACACTTCTCAGTTGCCATTTGAACTGAAATTGCCATTGATCGCGGACCGATGCCATGACCCATGAGTTATCAAGGATCTTCGAGCATTCATTATGACTGTTGGTCACATCACGGAATTCCCTCGTGCGGTTTTCAGGGATGAAGTAAAGATTTTGCAGAGCGCCACGTTCTCCTGAATAATTTCGGCCAGCAGCTCGCGCGGAAGAAGTTCACTTCGCTCAATAACCTTAAGCCAGATAGCCGTCTCATTGAGCTCTTTGAGCACCACGCCCATCTTGTGAATAAAATCGGCTCTACTCTCTGCTCCACGAGCCTCGCCATAATTGGGCGCTGGAGACGTGCCCGATCTCAGGATCTGACCACTGACATGTTTGCCCGCGGGAGTCTTCGGCATTCGCGCGACAAGCCGAATAATTCGAACTGCAAAATCAATCAATCTGTCTTCGAGCCTGTCAGCGAAGGCTTGTGAGTTTTTGGAGTCTTGTGAGTCGTTATCAGATTTCTTCATTGTGAGGTCTCCGAATGTGAGAATTCGGTTAAATAATAACTTAGTCAAAACTAATGGCAACTAAAAAATGTCAAATGATATATGGAAAATAATTAGGCCACCGGCGGCCTGGGTCTTATTCGAATTCCGAGGCTCGGAGAAAAACTGAAGCCTTGGGTGGCTGCACCACGACAAACTATAAAGTTCCCAACTCCTCGAAGATCTCGGGGCGTTTCCGTTTTGGTCCGATATGCTTTAGCTTGTCGTAAATACAATTAGCTTTAAGCAGAATTCACCATGGAGACAACCATGAATTATCGACAATTCGGCAGACTTGAGTGGCAGGTAAGCGATATTGGCTACGGCATGTGGGGGATGGCCAGCTGGTCTAACTCCAACGACAGCGAATCACTTGAATCGCTACAGGCTTCAGTGGAACTCGGCTGCAACTTCTTCGATACTGCTTATGCGTACGGCGAGGGTCGCAGTGAAAACCTGTTAGGTCAGATAGTCAGGTCGAACCCGGGCAAGCGACTGTACACAGCTACGAAAGTTCCACCGAAGAATATGCAATGGCCGGCGCGCGCGGATTCAACCTTGATGGAATCATACCCGCCTGATCACGTTGAAGAGTTTGTCCATCGGAGTTTGAAGAACGCCGATCTGCAGCAGTTTGATTTGATACAGCTTCACACCTGGAGTGATCACTGGATGCGTGACGATCGATGGTTCTACAAACTCGACGACCTGCGGAGTCAGAAACTGATCAAAGGAATCGGTATAAGCGTCAATCGGTGGGAGCCATGGAATGGTTTGGATGCTGTTCGAAGCGGCGAGATTGATTCCGTCCAGGTTATCTACAATATCTTCGATCAGAATCCCGAAGATGAATTGTTTCCAGCGTGTCACAGACTCAATGTTGCCATTATCGCGCGAGTGCCCTTCGATGAAGGAACCTTGACCGGAACGTTAACAAAGGACAGCAAGTGGCCCGAAGGCGATTGGCGCAACAACTATTTCACTCCTGAGAACTTGACTCCCAGTGTGGAACGAGCTGAAAAGCTGAAGACACTTTTGGCTGATTGGAATCGAGAACACTCGACAAATATCACGTTGCCCGAACTGGCGTTGCGCTTCATTCTAAGCAACGATGATGTCTCAACGATTATTCCCGGCATGCGTAAACTGCGCCACGTTGAGTCAAACATTGCCGCGAGTGATGAGGGACCGTTGCCTGAAGAGTTATTAAAGAAGTTGCGAGAGTTTAGATGGGTGCGCAAACCAGCACCGTGGTCTGATTGAGGGAGAGTCATTGGTCAGTGGTATAGGACCTATATGACCTATATGACCTATAGGACCCATACTGACCACTAACTACCTTTCATCTCGAGAGTCTTCACAAGAAACGCCCAGCGGTCGGCGATCTCTTCAATGACCTTCGACGTTGGCTTCCCTGCTCCATGTCCGGCTTTTGTTTCAATTCGAATTAACACCGGTGCGCCACCAGACTGCGCCGCTTGCAATGCCGCCGCAAACTTAAAACTGTGACCTGGCCAGACACGATCATCGTGATCGGCGGTTGTGACCATGGTGGCCGGATATGAGGTTCCGGATTTGATGTTTTGTAACGGCGAATAGGCGTACAGTGCTTTGAATTCATCAGCATTTTCAGATGAGCCGTAATCCGACACCCATGCCCATCCAATCGTGAACTTCTGAAATCTCAACATGTCCATCACACCGACCTGAGGCACCGCGGCCCCAAACAAATCGGGACGCTGAGTCATGGCGGCACCAACTAGTAATCCACCGTTGCTGCCTCCGCCAATTGCGAGCTTAGGCGTCGACGTATACTTGTTTTCAATTAGCCATTCGCCGGCCCGAATAAAGTCGTCGAAGACATTTTGTTTTTTCAACTTCATTCCGGCCTGGTGCCAGTCTTCGCCATACTCACCACCACCACGCAGATTTGGTTGCGCATAAACTCCGCCCAGTTCCATCCATACCAGATTGCCCACTGAGAACGCCGGCGAGAGCGAGATGTTGAACCCACCATATCCGTAAAGATAAGTCGGGTTGTTTCCATCAAGCTTCAGACCTTTCTTGTACGTGAGGAACATCGGGACCTTTGTCCCATCTTTGCTCGTGTAGAAAACCTGCTTCGTTTCAAAGTCGGCCGGATTGAAATCAACTTTCGGCTGCCGGAAGATCGAACTCTTACCGGTTATTGTGTCGTAGCGATAGATGGTCGTGGGCGTTGTAAAGCCCGTGAAGGAATAAAAAGTTTCCTTGTCAGTAGACTTGCCGCCAAACCCTTCGGCTGATCCGATTCCCGGAAACTGGACATCACGAACCAATTTCCCAGTCAGGTCGTAAAGCCTGACCTGCGTGTAAGCATCTTTCAAATAGTTCAGTACAAACTTCTGGTCGACAAGCGTCGCACTCTGTAAGGTTTCTCGACTCTCCGGCACGATCACCTTCCAATTTTCCTGTGCAGGCTGCTCGACATCAATCTCTACGATCTTTCCGCGCGGCGCTTGAAGATCAGTTTGAAACCAGAAGCGGGTGCCGCGATTACCGATAAAACTATATGCAGCGTCGAACTTATCCAGAAGCTTTACAACCTGCGCATCTTTGCCTCGGAGGTCTTTGTAGTAAATGCGATTCTTTGTATCCGTCCCTTGAAATACAGACATGATCAGGAAATTGCCGTCTTCTGTTACATAAGCGCCGAATAGCCAGTCTTTTTGATCGGGACGTTCGTACACCAGCGTATCTTCTGACTGTGGCCGGCCAAGTTTGTGGAAATAGACTTTCTGAAAATAATTAGTGGCTTTTAACGAATCGCTCGTGGGCTCGTCGTAGCGGCAGTAAAAGAAACCGCTATCGTCATGGGCCCAGGAGACATCGGAAAACTTCACCCACTTCAGATCGTCAACGAGATCCTTTCCTGTTGCGACATCGCGTACTTTCCATTCCTGCCAGTCGGATCCGGAAGCCGAAAGACTATAGGCCAGCAGTTTTCCATTGTTGCTAACCTTCATTCCCGAAAGGGCGACGGTGCCGTCTGTTGATAACGTGTTTGGATCGAGCAGGAGTTTTGGCTCGCCGTCGATCGAGGTCACGGTGAAAAGAACGCTTTGATTTTGTAATCCACTATTACGCGAGTAGAAGTAGCGATTGCCTTCCTTGAAAGGAATGCCGTACTTCTCATAGTTCCAAAGTTTTGTAAGCCGATCCTTGATGCTTGTACGCGCTGGGATTGAACTGAGGAATGAAAACGTCAGTTTGTTTTCTGCTTCGACCCACGTCCTCGTCTCTTCCGAATCGAGATCTTCAAGCCAGCGATATGGATCAGCCACTTTGACACCGTGATAGTCGTCAACCTGATCTGCTTTTCTGGCGGAGGGATACTCGAAAGTCGTTGTCATCTTATTTGAGCTGCCTGTTATTGAACTCTGAGCACCAACATTGAAAACAAAAGCCAAGAGAACTGGTAGCGCCAATACGAAACCGCGCATGGAAGTCTCCCTTCAAAGATATTTCAGATTTAAGGCTTAAGATTTCAGATTTAAGATTGCTGAACGAGGCCCAAATTTGGCATCTTAAAGTTCGAATTGCAAGCGTAGTTAGTCCGACGAACTTAAGTTTGTCGATGGTCCACTCCACGCACTACGGAATTCAATTGGGCGTTAATACATCATATGACAAACTGAAGGAAGCTCTGATTAAGTACGATAGGCTGTTAGCCTGTCATGGTTTGCCTCCCGATTATGGCCAAGATCGCCGACAGGCTAACAGCCTATCGTACTTAATCAGAGCTTCCTGAAGTTCGTTGAGCATCAATCTGAAGGGAGAGAATCTAAACATGAGCGACGGACGATCTGGAACTTTCTTGGCGAGTTTGGTGATCGCGGTTGCACTGGTTATTTCCACAACGATCGGTGGCTGGTTCTTTGTGAAAGGAAAACGAGGAGACCAAACAATCACAGTCACAGGTTCGGCACGCCGGCCAATCAGATCAGATCGAGTCATCTGGAAGTCGGCGGTGACGTATCAAGCATCTGCTTTGTCTGAAGCTTATCGTTCACTTTCCGAGGCAGTACCTCGGGTGAAAGCCTATCTAATAAGCAAAGGCATCGCAGACAATCAAATTACAGTTTCATCTATCAACACTCAAACGCTTCACGGACGCAGCAGCGATGGGACGGAGACTTCAGATATCACCGGGTACTCGTTGCGACAGGAGTTGGAGGTTCGTTCCACTGATGTCGACAAGATTGCTCAAGTCGCTCGGGAGGCAACCGAGTTAATCAACCAGGGCATTCTTGTAGAATCGATGGCACCGGAGTACTACTACACCCAGCTCGGGAATTTAAAAATAGAGATGTTGTCTGAAGCCGCAAAGGACGCAAAACAGCGGGCGGTTCAGATCGCCAACAGCACGGGAGATCGAATCGGAAGCGTGCGGTCAGCCAGAATGGGAGTCCTCCAAATTACTCCGGCGGGCTCGAATGAAGTCTCAGATTCGGGAATGAACGACACTTCTTCGATCGAAAAAGAAATCACTGCCGTGGTGAATATTGGCTTCGCGGTGGATTAGCCTCGAGTCAGCGCCCCTGTCCTTGCCTCGATGCCGCTCAGCCGTTGGGGTCAGAACCGGAACGCGCTAGCCTCGGGTCCTCGTCATTTCAGGCGGCTTAGAGGATCGTAAGACCCGACGCTAACGCTCCGGTTCTGACTTACCAAAAACAAGTTGACAACTCCATACGGCATGGGCGAATCTAACGACAGCTCACCGGCCCCCCCGGTGAGATATTTTGATCTAATCTCTCCTGAATACACATGAAGAGTATTTCCCGTCGTGCACTGATGTTTGTGGCCCTGGTTGTCTTCTGTTCAAGTGTCTTCGGTCAAGCTGATACCAGCCAAACCCGGCCAAGAACGGTTTCCCAGTTAACCCAGCAAACGGCTGATCAAGCGACTCCACAAACCAGCACACCGGTGGCCGCGGTGAAGGAATCGGCCCCTGCGGAGACTACGAGTCGCAGTTCTCTTACGCTCACACCGCCGCTGATTCAGTCGCGAATTACTGAAGCAGAACGGCTACTTAAGTCGAAGCCGATGACGACAGCGCTGACAACGACACCAAATATTGAATTCGTCACTGTCGCGGCACTTGACCGGTTGACTCAGCGTACACATTTGATCACGCTGTCGAAAGAAACGTTTCTTAAGAAGGGCAGCGAAATTACTTTACCAAGTTCGTTGGGCACACAGCTCACAATACGTGTGCTTCGAGCAAACGGTGTAAACACTGCGCTAACTATCTCCACCCCTGAAGGGAAAGAACTCCTGCCACTCACCGTTGAGTATCCAATCGAGCACAACGGTCTGTTTAAGGAGATGGCTTACTACACATCCGCGCATCCGGCTTTGTTGTCAAAGGACCTCGTAAACTCTGGTCAGGCGTATGTGCACAACATGCTTGACCTCGCAGTACGCCGGCTTGGTGAACGAGGAGTCGCCATTTCACCAGACATTCTGAATGTTGCTGAGCGGTTGTGCATTGTCGAGCATATTGACCACGAAAGATTTCGTGCGGAAAACCGTCTTGCACTTTACGATGAAATATACTCCCTGTACGCGCTCAACCAGCTCGATACCTATCGTTACTCCGTCAGCAGCGCCGGCGCCGGTGGTATGGTTCAGATGATTCCCTGGGCATACAACCTGATAAGACAGCGACATCCGGGAGTCGGACTGATTCCAGACTTCGTCACTGGCATGCGCAACCACGCGAACGCGCTCCAGGCAATGCTGCTTTACATGCAGGACACCTGGAACGATCTCACGGCCAACGAAGACATCAAGTACGCGCTCAATGCCAAGATCGCCAGCACGCCTGAATTACTGGCTGCAGCCTATAACTCAAACGCAGCCAAGTTGCCCGGATATATCAGACGAGGTAACGAAGACTGGAGACTTTTGATTCCGCGTGAAACTCAGATGTACCTCCAGATTTATAAATCGTTTGAGGGGCTGGTGCCGATGAAACCCCACAGCTCTGTATCAACCGTCGCCGAGAATTGATCGAGGAACACCACCGGCTTCAGCCGGGGGTACTTTAATTTCACAACTACAAACCGATCATATGCCTGAGACACCACCAGGCTTCAGCCGGTGGTTCTTCAATTTCACAGCTAGCCAAACATTGACGGTTAGGATGCTTCGCATAAACCCAAAGAGGTTTTCTCAGGGAAGTTTGCCCGAAGTGAGTAGCTAAGAAATTGAAGAACCACCGGCTAAAGCCGATGGTGTCCTGTGCTCAGGCTTATCAACCGCCCTAGCTGTGAAGTTGAAATACCACTGGCTAAAGCCGGTGGTGTCCTGTGATCAGTCTTATCAACAGCCTTACCTCTGAAGTTGAAGTACCACTGGCTGAACCCGGTGGTGTCTGACTGCGACTTGCTGTTATCCTCAATGAGCTATCCTAATACACCGTACCATCGAGGAGCTCTCGTCTCATGTCTTCGATAAAAGCCACCATCCTCAGAATTACTCTGTTAATACTGTTAGTCGCTGCGGTTCTGACTGTTGTTATTAATCGCACCTCCGCGCAAAACCCAACCACACCAACACCGACCGCACCGGCCGAGAAAACGGTAGAGCAAACTCATACGAATATCCAGGTTTTGAAGGGATTGCCTGAGTCGCAGCTTATCCCGGTAATGAATTTCATCGGAGCCTCACTCGGCGTTCGTTGTACCTACTGTCACGTAAACAAAGATGGCAAGTGGGACTTTCCGTCAGATGAGAAACCAGAAAAGAAGACTGCCCGAGAAATGATCACGATGGTCATGGGAATCAACAAAGGCAATTTCCGCGGAACTCCAGAAGTCAGTTGCTACACATGTCATCGCGGCCGCGACTCAGTTGTCCACACTCTGAGTTTACCTTTGCCGGCTCCTGAGCCCAGGCCATCACCAGCACCTTCACCAACAACATCGCAACCAGCTAACCCGACCGCCGAACAAATTTTCGATAAGTATTACCAGGCACTTGGCGGCAATGAAGCCCTCGACAAACTCAAGTCGAGAGTAATGAAAGGAACATTGGTTACCGGGCAGGGAGAAGTTGCTTACACGCTGACTCAATCGGGAGCCGATTCCGTGCATGCAATCATAACTACACCACAAGGCGTTATCGAACGTGCGCTAAACGGCGCAACGGGTTGGGAGAAGAGCAATCGTGGCGTGAGAGATTTGAGTGATGGGGAAATAAGTTACGTTCGCCGATATTCACTTCTGTACCCCGATCTCAAACTAAAGGATCAATTCACACGCACCTCATTTGGCGGTAAACAAAAGATCGATGAACGTGATGTCTACGTTGTACGAGGAACAACGACTACCGGCAAACGTGAGACTCTGTTCTTTGACGTGGAAAGTGGGTTACTGGTGCGCCGGACCAGTCTGACCACAACCCTGGTTGGCCAAATTCCAGAACAGGTTGATTTTGCGGATTATAAAGATGTCGACGGAATGAAGCTGCCTTTTACGATCCGTATCTCGGCCGTTGATCCTTCGTATAGCGGTGTGCGGAAGTTTACCGAGATTAAGTTGAACGTGCCCGTCGATCCCAAACAGTTCAACAAACCCGCATAACCTTTGGAGTGCGACGGCCTGCCGTCGCTTTGTTATCGCTGGCCTTAAAATCAATGCGTAACAACGCGGCGGCAGGTCACCGCACTTCAAGGAGATCTTCTTCCCGAGCGTACTGCAGTTTATACAACTTCCAGTAAAGTCCTCGCTGTCCCAGCAACTCCTGGTGAGTTCCCTGTTCGCGAATCTCACCATGATGTAGCACGATAATCCTGTCGGCGTTTTGGATTGTCGACAGTCGATGGGCCACCACGATCGAAGTGCGCTCGCGCATTACTCGTTCGATAGCCCGTTGGATCAACTGCTCCGTCTCTGTATCAATCGAACTCGTTGCTTCGTCCAGGATTAGCAGGGCCGGATCGAAAGCCAACGCCCTGGCAAACGAAATTAACTGCTTCTGGCCCACTGAGAGACCCGCGCCTCGTTCCCTGACCTCTGCGGCGTACTTATCTTTTAGCCGCTCGATGAAACGATCGGCATGGACCTCTCTCGCAGCCCATTCCACTCGTTCCTCGGAAATCTCTTCACGACCCAATCGAATGTTCCCGGCAATTGTTCCGCTGAAGAGAAAGACTTCCTGCAGCACTACCGCAAAGTTCTCTCGCAGCGCCTTGAGATCCCACTCTCGCAGATCTACGCCATCAAGAAGAATTCGTCCGCGTTGGATGTCGTAGAAACGCATGAGGAGGTTGGTAATCGTGGTCTTACCCGAACCCGTATGACCGACAAGTGCAATCGATTGGCCCGGCTCGACAGTAAACGACACGTCTTTCAAAACCCAGTTCTGGTCTTTGTAAGCAAACCAAACGTTCTCGAACTCGATTCGGCCCCGAGCTCGTTCGGTCTTAATTGGTTTGGCCGGATTCAGAATCGCGATTGGCAGATCAAGTGTTCGGAAAATGCGATGCGATGCGACCACAGCAGCTTGCAACACATTGTACTTGTCTGAAATATCGCGGATCGGTTGGAAAAGAAAGCCGGAGTATTGAATGAAAGCAACGAGCCCGCCCAGAGTCAGCACAACATGACCCGCTGTGTTCTGCATAACTCGATAACCGCCGTACCAAATAATCAAGGCAATACCTATCGCACCAATGAAGTCAACCAACGGGAAGAACACTGCGTAATAGAAGATCGTGTCGATGTTCGCGCGGCGATGGTCGTCGTTGATCTCATCGAACTTCCGCAACGACTTTGCTTCAGCATTGAAGATCTGTACCGTCTGCGCGCCCGCAAAATGCTCCTGAAGAAACGCGTTAATGCGCGCGATTCTGGTTCGCACCATGTCGTAGCCCTTACGCGCACCTTTTCGAAACCACGTCGTAGCAGCAAACAAGAGAGGTACTGTAAGAAGTGTGACGAGCGTGAGCTTCACATCCATCCACAGCATCATCGAGATAATCGCTACGATCATCACCAGATCACCGAGAAGGTCAGTGACGCCCTGCGTAAAGAGTTCGTTCAGAGCGTCCACGTCCGTCGTGAGGCGCGTCATGATGCGACCGACAGGATTCCGATCGTAATAAGCAATTTCCTGATGCTGCAGCTTGTCGTAAAGCTCGCGTCGCATGTCAAACATCACATATTGTCCGACACTGTTAAGCAGAATCGATTGAAAGTAGGAAAAGACGAATCGAAAGAGTTGGCTACCAAAATACAGACCGACGATCAGAGACAATCCATTTAGCTTCCGCGGCAGGATGTACCAGTCAATCGCGTACTGAGTGAATTTGGGTTGCAGGACGCCTAGTAAGTTAAGAGCCAGTGTCAAAATTAACGCCGGGATGAGAAAGCGTATGTAAGGCTTCAGATACTTGAGCAGACGACGAGCGATCTGAAAGTCGTAAGTCTTCCCGATTGCCTCTTCTTCGTGAAATTGCTTTACCGCTGTTGACATCTATCGAGTTGCTTCCAGTTCTTCTTCGAGCAGTTGCCGTTCATAAAGTTCAGCGTACTCGCCATTCAAGGCGAGCAGCTCGTCATGAGTGCCCTGTTCGATGATGCGGCCTTCATCGAGTACGCAGATGAGATCCGCATTTTGCACGGTCGAGATTCGATGCGACACGATTAAGCTTGTGCGATCGCGCATAACTCCGCGCAGTTGACCCAGGATCTTCTCCTCTGTGTATGTATCCACCGACGATAACGCATCATCGAGGATCAGAATCTCTGGCTGACGCAAGACTGCTCTCGCTATCGCCGTTCGCTGTTTCTGGCCGCCGGACAGTGTGATACCTCTTTCACCGACCAGAGCTTGAAAATGATCAGGAAATTCCGCGACGTCGTCCGCTAGTCCGGCAACATCCGCCGCCCATTCAACCTCCGCATCCGTCGCCTGCGTTACACCGAAAGCAATGTTCTCTCGCAGAGTATCGCTGAATAGGAATGTTTCCTGAGGGACGTAGCCGATGCTGCCGCGTAGCTGCGCCAATGGGTAGTCTTTTACTTGAACACCATCGATGAAGACCGTATGGTCCGGCGCATCGATCAAGCGCGGAATCAAATTGGCGAGTGTGGATTTTCCGCTCCCCGTGCGACCCACGAATGCGACAGTTTGGCCTTCGTGGATGGTCAGGTTGATTCCTTGAAGGACCGGCTCTTCCGATCGCGAGTAATTGAAGGTCAGATTACGGAATTCAATTTTGCCTTTAATGGGAGTCTGCGTTGTGACGGCCCTGGTGTCCGCGATCGCCGGCCTGATCTTAAAGATCGCATTTAAACGCTTGAGACTTGCAGTGCCGCGTTGGTAAAGGTTTACAACATAACCCAGCGCGATTAAGGGCCAGATCAACCTCGTAAGATACATGTTGAAGACCGCAAACTGACCAACGGTAATTTCACCACGTACGGCCAGTGGCACACCTGCCCAGACTATCAACACGAATCCGATTCCAATCAGGAACTGCATTAATGGACGCATCATTGCGTCGATGCGGACAAGACTCAGATTACGTTCAGCGTACTGCCGGTTGAGTTGGTTGAAGGCAGCTATCTCAGCATCTTCCTGAGCATAGGCTCGTACCACCCGTACGCCCGTGAAGTTTTCCTGTGCTCTGGCGGTTATGTTTGCAAAGAATTCCTGAATCTTCTCGAAGCGCGTATGCACTTGCTGTCCGAAGAACTTTACAGTCAACGAGACCAGCGGCATCGTTACGAACAAGAGCAGCGTTAACTTCCAATTGATCCAAAACATCAAAGGCAAGACGGCCAGCACGACGAACACCGTCTGCAACGAATACATGATCATCGGCCCGGCCAGTTGACGTACAGCGGACAGATCGTTGGTTGCTCGGGCCATTAGATCGCCGGTGCGATGCTCATGAAAAAACGAGAGGGGTTGATCAACCAGATGAGCGTAAAAGTCTTTGCGCAAGTCGTACTCGACGTTGCGGGACATTCCGATCAAAATTCGTCGCTGTAGAAACAGGAAAATCCCGCTGATGACGCTGGCACCCAGAACTTTTAGAGCAGAGATGGTGAGTCTTGAGACTGAGACATATGTCCAGTTAGCATCAATTGCCTGCCCAACGATTAACGGAACGTAAACACTAAACAGAACACTGCCGAGGATGCAGGAAATGCCGACAATTAAAGAGAGTTTGTATGGGCGAAAATATCGCGCGAAGTTTTTCAGATCGTCCATACCGGCCCCTATGCTTCGAATGTGTTGCTGGCGAAAGTCAGTGGTCAGTAGTGAATAGGTCAAAAAAGTCCTATAGGTCCTACACTCACACTACCTCCCTCACCAAGCACAAAGTACTAAGTACAAAGCACAATGTCCAAAGCAGAAAAGTTACTGAACGATCTCGAGGGTTTCAACTTGAGAGTCTGTATGCGGAACAAGACCGGGAGCCTCGTTAACAGCGAGGCTAATTCGATTGCGACCAGCATGCTTTGATTCGTACAGCGCCCTATCAGCTGCTAAGACCAAAAGGTCGCGGGAGGAAGCATGCTGCGGGAAACTCGCAACTCCAAAAGATGCGGTGATAAGACCGTAACCCGGCATTTGGGTGCTCGCGAGACGTTTCTGGAGCCTCTCAGCAACTACCTGGGCGCCTCGAATGTTCGCTTGCGGCAGGATGATCGCAAACTCGTCGCCGCCAAACCGGGCCGCGGTGTCTACTGCTCTTAGCTCTCCACGAAGAGTGTCGGCAACGATCTGCAAAGCAACGTCTCCAGTGAAGTGCCCCGTACGGTCGTTGATATGTTTGAAGTTGTCGATATCGATCATGATCAGCGACATCGGTTGGCGCATGCGTGTTGCAAGTTGCATGTTTTGTTCAAGCTGCATTTCAAACGAGCGCCGGTTATAACAACCTGTGAGCGGGTCAGTCAGTGCCTGTAACTGCATCTGAGCGAACATATCAGCCTGCTTAACGGCCACAGTGAGTTGTTCTGAAACCGTATGGAGCAGTAACAGTTCGTTCTCACCCCAAACTTTTGATGCATCGTCGGATTCAATCAAGATCAAACCGACAAACCGTCCTTCATTGATCAAAGGCACCGCTGCTTTTGCGCAAGCCTTATTGTCGATCATGTCGTCGCCATCGCTAATCCAGCTCTTCCGTGACTTCGCAACAAATGCTCTCACCAGGTCGACATTGGCGTAGAGTTGAGCCTTCTCTTCGTTGCTTACGATCGGCTCGGCTCGAAAATAGTGGCTGGTCTTGGTGGCTCCAACGAGTTCGCCTTCAACTCGGACAGCACAACTCTTTGCATTCAAAGCTCGACCCAACTCGTTAGCAGCCGTCATCAACAAACACTCGAGTTCAAGTGAGTCGCGAATCGCAGTGGCAATCCGATTCACAGCGATCTCGCGTTCGGCTTGTTCCTGAAGGAGCCGCGCAAGTTTGGTAGTTACCCCAAGTGTCAATTGCAGTGAAGTCGCTTTCGGCATCGACAGTTGAACAGCCCTGGCGAATGAAGCGGAGTGAGAAGGATGTTGAGCCGTCACTCTGGCCATCAGATATTCAAGAGCCGAATAGACTACATCTGGCTCAAACGTCCAGACAACCAAGTCTCCGGCGCTTGCGGAGTGGTCGCTCTCTCCGGAAATGGACGCGAGGAGAGCTGAGAATCGAGCATCGGCAATTACGACAAAACGTTCTTTAACGGCTTCCGGAGGATGTTCGATTATCGACGGTGCGGAGCCTGCGGCATTCTTTGTAGCGAGTTGCTGCGACAGCGTATCGCCGCTGTCTATGAACAGAAATACCCGGTCGGCAACTTCGACAAGTTGATTTAGGCGTGTCGCTTCACGTTGGTGCTCTTCAGCTGGAGGAATGCTTTCGACAACCAGAGCATTCAAGCTGTTCTCTAACACAACCTCTTCAAAATAACGATGAAGTTGGACGATAGTCGACGGTGCACATTCCACCGAAGTCAACTGGCGTGGATGCTGAGCTAAAAGGGAGTCGTAAAGAGAATACATGAAGGGAGTCAGCCTGGGCGGCTGGGAAGCTTGGGAGTAGGTGACGCGGGCGAAGGCTTCTCAGGGCCAAACTGATTTTACATTGATAAACGACGGGTTGTCTATTGATATTTCCTAGCGATTTTTCACCCGGAGATATGTGCTAAGAGCTGTGGCAGCAATCTTTCCTTCATTATCAAGGACTTCCGCAGAGAGGACTATGATTCGTCGCCCTTCCCGCAAAATCTTCGCGGAGGCTCTCGCCGTTCCGGTGGTCAGCGGGCGCAGATAACTGATTGTCAGGTCCACAGTGACACTGTGCTCGCCTTCTTCGAGTAAAGGAATAATTGCGAAAGCAGTGCAGGTATCGATAAGGGTGGCGATTGCACCTCCGTGCACGACACCGTTGTCTCGCTTCAGATCGTCGCGAACGGCCAAACTCATCACCGCGGAGCCTGGCGCAGCCGATTCCAGTTCGATCCCTAAAAGCGACGCGAACGGCAGTTCTGCTGCGACTGATTTCAGTCGTTCGATTTGTTGTTCTGAGAACCCAGCGTAACTCATGAACGGTAACTCTCACCTGGATTGACGGGCTCAACAATTACTGCCGTTCCATAGGCCAACACCTCAGTGACCCCAGCAGACAACTCTGTCGTATCGTAACGCGCGCCAATAACAGCATTGGCACCCACCTCAGTCGCGTGCTGAATCATGATGTCGAATGCATCCCGACGTGTGTCTTCGCAGAGCCTGGTCCAAACAGTGATGTTGCCCCCGACGATCGTTTGCAGTGACGCACCGATGGTTGCAAACACGTTCCTGGACCGAACGACAATGCCACGCACGACGCCGAGGTTCTGCACGACTCGATAGTTCGGAATTTCGAAGCCGGTGGTCACCATCTGATGCGACACAGAGTAACGAGGCGGACTAACTGCGTATGGAACTCTCTGCATGTTGTCGGAGCTCATCGTTTGCCTCCCTTGGGCTTAGTGGATCCACGTCTGTAAAGCGTTACTTTGGATGGGCGCCGGCGCGACTTCGGAATCCATAGGAATGTTTGGAAATCACATCGTGCCCGCTTGTCGAAGACTACGCCTTCACTTTCAAGCAGACGTTGCTGCTTGTCATGAGGCAAGACTATTTGGCCCGTGGAGCAGCCGCCTTGCGCGTTCACCACACGATGCCAGGGCGTCCCTTCAGGCGAAGCGTGCATGACGAACCCAACTGTTCTTGCCGTATAGCCCTCTCCCAACAGTTCAGCAATCTGCCCGTAAGTCATAACGCGGCCTGAAGGAATCGAACGAACAAGCCTGTATACGCGTTCGCGGTATTTTGGGTTATCGCGTTTGGCTGTTGACACGGGGTTAGTTAAGAGTTCGAAGCACCGCTCGTGCAGGAGATCCATCGCCCTTGCCGCTTCGGATTCGCATGGGCAAGCAAATCAGTTCGTATAAACCTGCCGGCACTTGCGAGAGATCCAGGCCTTCAAGAATCACGACTCCCTCAGACAGCAGAGCCAGGTGTGTTTCATGTTTCTTTTGACCAAACTGCTCGATAGACAAATAGTCAATGCCAACAAGTTGCACACCTTGCTGGACCAGGAAGTGTGCGGCCTCAGATTCCAGATAAGTGAAATCCAGTCGAAACTGCATCGAGTTATCGTGCCAGAACGCGGAGTTTCTTGTTCTGAACAGAAGGCGCGTGATGTTTGGTTTCAGCTGTTCAGCAACGGAAGTCTTGTTGATGGAGAGTAAGGTCTCAGGTACTGCGATCACTTGTGCCTTACCGATTAGGACCTCAAGTTGCAGTGCTTCTACTCGTGCGGCGCCTTCGATGAAGTGTGCCGGGGCATCCACATGGGTTCCCGTGTGTGCACCAAGCTTGACGTGAGTTACGTTGGCGGCGTCGCCGTTCGCGAGTGTAAACCAATCGCTGATCTGAATGCCGGGATCGCCGGGATACGTGGGCATCTCATTCGTCAGCGGTACGGTTATGTCGTAAAAAGGCATTCTTCTGATTGGCTGATCTGTTTTGGTGCCGCCGATAGTAGTGGCGACGGAAGAAGCGTGTCAAACTATCGATCTCAGATCTCAGATCCAGATTTTCAAACTTGGAACGAAGCAAGTTCCGAAGAATCTGAGATCTGAGATCTGGGATCTGGAATTATCTGGAATCTGAGATCTGAGATCTGTTTTCGCGCTTGCTCCAACATCGACCTATCCTTTAGCATTCAACGTAACCGAAGCACGTGAACAATCACATCGAAAACAACCAGCCAGTAAAACTCGCGGCATCAAGTTATCTAAACAGCGCTCCTTTAATTTGGAGTTTTTTGCATGGCTCAATGCGAGATCGCGTCGATTTTACTGAAGCCGTCCCTGCAAGGTGTGCACAGATGCTGGCGAAAGCTGAAGTCGAAGTCGCGCTCGTCCCAGTGATCGAGTATCAACGTGCGCATGCAGTATCTCTCGTGCCGGAAGTCTGTGTCGGTTCGATAGGAGAAGTTCGAAGCGTGCTCCTGGTTTCGAGAAAGTCACAACTCGAGAGTATTCGCAGTGTCGCTTTGGACGAATCGTCTCGAACGTCAGCAACGCTGGTAAAGATTATTTTCCGCGAGTTCCTGGGACGCGACGCTGAGTGGACAACACGTTCACCCAGGCTCAATGAAATGCTTGAACGCAACGATGCGGCCTTGATCATCGGCGACCCGGCAATGGTATTTACGCCAGGCGATCTGAAGATTTGGGATATGGCGAGTTTATGGCGAAACTACACTGGCCTGGGATTCGTTTTTGCTATGTGGATGCTTAACGACTCGGTTATGGATCGTGTCAGAAGAATAGACTTCGCCGCGGCTGCCGACGAAGGCGTCGAAAACAAGCCTGAAATCATCTCGGAGTATCAAAGAGTTCTGGGCCTTTCACGCGACTCTCTGCAAGACTATCTTGATAAGAACATTTGCTTCCGATTGGACAATCAAATGCAACAAGGCTTAAACCTCTATTACGAGCTCGCCTATAAGCATGGGCTCATCGAGGCCATAAAGCCGTTGAGAATGTTGGAACCTCTGGTTGAGGCTTCGTTGTAATCATGAATGAAACGAGAAACGTTCAGTCAATTCTCGACCGGGTCGTAGGTGGCGAGCGAATGAGCGCCTCCGAGTGCACAACGCTGCTCGAATCTAGCGAGATCGCGCGCATGGGTGTCGCGGCAGATGAAGTTCGGGCACAACGCCATCCGAATAATATCGTCACGTATATCATCGATCGGAACATCAACTACACGAACGTCTGCAATGTGGTCTGCACGTTCTGTGCGTTTTACCGCCGGCCAGGCGCGCCTGATACATACGTAAGAACGTTTGAAGAGATTTATCAGAAGATCGATGAAACAATCGCGCTTGGAGGAACCGGAGTGTTAATGCAAGGCGGTCTGCATCCGGATTTCGGCATTGAATGGTACGAAGATTTACTACGAACCCTGAAGTCAAAGTATCCAGATTTTCAACTGCATTGTTTTTCACCGCCCGAGATACACAATATTCACCTGATATCGAAGCTTGATTACGAAACGATCATGTCTCGATTGAAAACCGCCGGATTGTATAGCTTGCCAGGAGGGGGCGCTGAGATCCTCGACGATGAAGTGCGCAAGCGCGTCTCCACAAAATGCACGACGAATGAATGGCTTGGTGTTATGCGCGCGGTCCATCGCGTAGGACTAAGATCAACGGCTACGATGATGTTTGGCATCGGCGATACCATCGAGCACCGCGTGCGACACTTGCAACGGATTCGAGATCTGCAAGATGAAACCGCTGGGTTCACAGCCTTCATCCCGTGGACCTTCCAACGCGAAAACACAGCCCTGGGACGCAGAATCAAGGACGAGCCAACAGGCATTGACTATTTGAAGATGCTTGCAGTGTCGCGTCTATTCCTCGACAACGTCGAGAACTTTCAATCGTCGTGGTTGACTCAGGGCTTGAAATTGGGGCAGGTTGCGTTGCGTTTCGGGGCAAACGACATGGGATCGATAATGATTGAAGAGAACGTGGTTTCTGCAGCGGGTGCTCATAATTGTGCGGATGAAAAGATGCTGCGTTTCCTAATTACTGAAGCAGGCTTCATTCCGCAACAGAGAGATATTTTGTACCAGCATGTGAATCGAGAGGTGAAAGTGGCCGTTTGAACGTGACCAATGGGACCTATTTGACCCATAGGACCTATTTCAGGCAATAGCCATCGCCCTTCCTCGCAACGCATCCTTTACCAACTGATTGAACCTCTCCGGATGCTCCTGTTCAGGCATCATTCGGCAAAAGTCGAACACTTCCAACTCCGCTCTCGAATTCAAACTCAGCAACGCATCTGCTTTAGAGATAGGAGTCGTCAAATCCTGTTTACCCCAAACGAGGATCACACGTTGCGTCAGTCTTGAGAAAGCCGGACGCATATCAGCGTTCAAGTAACCGGAAAGGAATGCTGCAATAGCGTACTGGGCGCCGTCTTGATGACTGGTTGCATAGAGATTGGCAACCAATCGATCGGTCACTCGTCGATAGTCATAGAAGAGAGTTCTTCTCGCATAATCTCGGATACTTCTTTCGCTGGCCATCACGTTGTAGAACGAAGTACCCAAAACGGGTGACTGCAACAGACCGTAAAATGCCGCGCCCGCCATTCCGGGGCGCGAAGTGTGGGAGTCGTAACCAGCCGGGGCATTCAGAATCAGCGCGTTCACTAGCTCTGGATGTTCATCTGCGACACACACGACGTATGAAGCGCTAAGCGAACTGGCGATAACGCTCGCTCTCCCACCAACAATCTCGCGGATAAAGTCGGAAATCAACTCGACGTACAAATCCGGTGCATACCGAGCGGCAGCGGGCTTATCTGAAAACCCAAACCCGAGGAGGTCCAACGCGTAGACGGGGAAACTCTGACTAAGCGAATCGAAATTCTTCCGCCACATGAAGCTCGATGCTCCGGCCCCAATGCCATGCACGAACAAAATCGGCATGCCGGAGTTTCCGAGCCCCGACTCCTTGTAAAAGATTTTGCCGTGTTTCCAGGAAAAGAATTTGGCGGCGCCGCCCAACGCCCTGTCATCAGGATCCTGCACGTTGCGGCGAATAGCCACATTCACGGCAGCTAGTGCAGCCATCCCCGCGCCACCAGCGATGAGGGTTTTCCACAGATTTCCCAGCTTGCTCATTAAATGAAAATTAGTGGTCAGGGTTTTCAATAGGTCCTATAGGTCTAATAGGTCCTATCTTCTGACCACTGAACAACTCCTATATCACCGCGAAATCGAATTGCTCCTGATGAATTGTGGGATCACTGCTGATGTCCACCGGTCCCACGTAGTCTTCGATCTCAATCAGCACATCTCGTTCTGATGTACGGAGCGCCTTCGCGACTTCAGGATTAATTCTCAACGTCACTTGATTGTGATCCGTATCGCCTTTCAGTCCCTTGGCCAGGCGACGAGCTTCCTCCAGCAGTTCGTAACAAATCGTCTGCGGAGACTTGATCAGGCCGGCTCCCTGACAGTAGTAGCAAGGCGAACACAATGTTCTTTCCAGCGACTGCTTCACTCGCTTTCGCGTCATGATCACAAGCCCAAAGTCGTTGAATGAAAGAACTTTCGTAGGTGACTTGTCATTGCGTAGTGCTTCCTGCAACGCTTGCATCACTTTTTGCCGGTTGCGACGCTCTTCCATGTCGATTAGGTCAAGCACTATGATGCCACCGAGATCACGTAATCGAATCTGACGGACGATCTCGTCAACTGCCTCGAGGTTTGTTCTCGTTATCGTGTCCTCGAGGCGTCCACTTCCTCGACCCACAAATTTGCCTGTATTGACGTCGATCGCCACGAGTGCCTCGGTTTGGTTGATGACGAGATAACCGCCAGACTTCAGCCAAACGCGTGGCTTGATTGCTTTATCGATCTCTGACTGAACGCCATATGCTTCAAGAATCGGCTGCTCGCGCGTGTAGAGTTTCACTCGCTTTACGAGTCGTGGCTGAATCCGGTTTATGAACTCAACGATTAGTTGATACTCATCTTCGGAGTCCACACGAATGGCTTCAAAATCGTCCGCCAACTGGTCGCGAAGCAACCGCTGCACGAGATCCAGATCGCGATGAACCAGAGTCGGCGCTTTTGACTTCTCTGCCCCGCCTCGAATATCAAGCCACGTTCTCACCAGATACTTAACATCCTCACGTATTTCTTTTTCGCTGACTCCCGTTCCGGCAGTTCGCACGATGAAGCCTCCAGACGGAATATCCTCTTCCGCCCGGATCGTTTGGATCAGTTTCCGTAGACGATGCCGTTCGTTATCAGATTCGATTTTGCGCGACACGCCGATATGCTCGACAGTTGGCATGTAAACCAGGAAGCGGCCCGGCAGCGCGATATGAGAGGTGATTCTCGCGCCTTTCTTGGCAATCGGCTCTTTTGCAATCTGGACCAGGATTTCCTGACCCTCACTTAACAAATCTGTAATTGCCGGTTGATGCCGATCGCGTCTCGACTGTCCACGAAAGCGTTGACGTTGATCCCGATCACGCTGCTGTGGACGTTGTTGATGTTTAGCTTCCGGTGCTGCGACCGGAGGGGCGACGATCTCCTCCTGCGGTTCGATCACTTGAGGAAGTTCATGGTCGTCGTCCGCACCGTTTGCGCCTGATTTTGCCTCGTCAACAGGTGCCGTCGGACCCGATTGTTTGACCTTGCTTGACCGCCGCCGCCGGCGTCCTCCTCTTCGCGTGGCAAACTCAGCACGCGACTGACCTTCACCAATAGCAGCCTCACTATCAACATAACTGTCCGGACTCTCGTCTGGCTCTGAAGCAGCTTTTTTCGATCGTTTGCTGGACGTCTTCTTTTTGGAGGCTGACTTACTTGCGCCACTCGATCGTGTACGTTTCTTCTTGCTTCCTTCCGCAGTCGCTGTTGCCTTGCGTCCTTTTCGTGCAGGAGTTCCAGCAGCTTCAGCCTCTTCATCGTCACTGATGCGTTCAAAACTGCGACTTGCCAAAACATCCGTATCGACATCGTCGACAAAACCCGCAAGGTGCGCTTCCTGCAGCTGGCGGCCCTCTCGGACCAGTACTTCCGATCCTGTTTCGTCATCATCAACTCGCTCAAACGAATCGGCTCCGAGACCACTAGACAGTAAAGATCCGACTTCCGCACTTCGATACGCATCTTCAAAGTTGAACTCGACGGCGTGAATCTGATCGAAGATTCGCTCTTGAAGGCGTGCATCCTTAAACATCTCTCCATTGACAGCCGCTATCTCTTCCTCGTCAACAATTCGCTCGATACTGGGATCGCCGGCGACAAATGGTGTATCGGGAATCTCAAATTGTTGTGGGGCCGATGCTGGTGCCGTCTCTTCCGGTTTTTCCCAACGAGACCGGCGTCTGCCTCGACGCCCACGACGGCGACCACTTTCCGGCGCTTCTGAAGTTTCAGCTGGCGCGGATGTAATTCCTTCTTGAAGGGGTTCCGCTCGTTCGTGTGTGGCTTCAATTCGTTGTTCGCGCTCGACGCGATTCAGAGCCACTTCTTCAGCAGCAGCATGCTCCGCATCAGGAGTCCCCTTCTGCGACTTATCGATGACGATTCGTTCAAATTCTTCTTCTTCATCGAAGAAATCAGAAACATAGAGGAACGCGTCTCTTTCAAGCCCGATGTCCACAAACGCCGACTGCATACCGGGTAAAACCCGCATTACGCGTCCCTTGTAAATGTTCCCGACGATGCCTTGATGTTGTTCACCTCGTTCTATATAGAACTCAGACACCTTGTCGTCTTCGATTATTGCTATTTTCTTTTCGCGTCCGTTGACGCTTACGATTAGTTGCTTTGCCATTTCCTGACTAAATCTCCTTCAAGCACAGACACATCGCAGCCTGTTCGCGTTGGCGATCTTCGCAACCGGGAACTCGCCGCATGTGAGTGCTTCGTGAATGTTGGGGACGCGAGCGGTGCAGCCATCAAGCTTGTAGCGAGGCGCGCAGCTTCGGTCCGATTGAGCGATACGTGTAACGCATCACTATGAATTGTGTGAATGGGTTCAACCACAGGATCGAACTGGTGTGAAAGCCGATTCGGAACTGTGGGATGGTAGGTAATGTGGGAATCACACCGTGTGATTAGTGTAATTCGTGCTGGGTCTGGGTGAAAGACACCCACACCGCAGCGGAGAGTTCTTGCGTTCAACAGAAAACCTGACTAGTCGCGGGGCACATGAAGTTGAAACACTCGCAACAGGGAGCGGCAAAAGCTCTTTAGCGATGCCTGCTCTGGACCCATTGATAACGAGCGCCAGTTCAAATGTCTCGGCAGCACCTTTGGCTCGATCGATCGAGTCTCGCGACTGCTCTCAAAGGTTAAATTCGAATCATCCAATTAATGGATGAATGTAAATATCGGACTCGCTCTACAGCACAGAGGTTGTTTAAGAACTCTTGCGCGATCCTAGTCTGTTTATGACTGAGTGCCAGACGAACCAGCCGGGCGAGCTACCCGAGTATAACCCAGATAGCGTGGATTATTGCAATGGGACCCTTGATCTTGAGCCTTTAAACGTTGGTCTTTGGACTTTGGTTTTGGGTCTTTGGCGCCTTGGGATGATCAAAGCAAGACCAAGAGCCTCACCACTCATCTCTCCTCGGCCTGTACTTCGGTAAGCCTTCAACCAGATTGTCGAACGCCAACCACAAACTCCAACTGTGATGGTAAAAAGCAATTGGAAATACGACGGCTATGGGAAATAAGAACCACAGCACGTTCTCGTAACTGATGTCCAGGATTAGCAAAGCAAAGAAAGTAACTACGAGTAAAGCTAACTCGGTGGTCACAACATTCGCCAATATTGCTCCTACAAAGAAGCCTTCCTCTCGCTTGAAGATTGAGCTGCATGAAGGACAGTGGTGCCGAATCTGAAAGGGGCGCTCCACAATTGATTCCCTTCCGCACGCGGGGCATTGCAGCCGAATGCTCCGCAGCGCAAACTCTCTGAGAGATGGAAAGTTCAACTTCACGAGTTGTCTAAATGATCTGGGCCGAAACATCTGTTCGAAGAGATCGCATTCAAGCGTGGCTGGCGGGGGATTGTGGTCCACGTTGACCTGACAATAATAACATCGTGAAGTCACAATCAAGCGCGAATAATGTGTTGATGTCGGCTATCGCGACACCATTTGGGTCAAATTAGTGCAGAAAACTCTTCCAAAACACCCAAAGTCTCCAATTCAAGAGCGGTATGTTGCTTGCGGACTAGTTCTACATGAAGGAGGCTAACCTATGAAAATGATCGACTTCAAAAACAAATTTGCAGGTACCTTGTTCGCGATAGCATTGTTGTTTGGGATCGGTCTTGCTGCAAATGTTACTGCGTACGCGCAGTATCCATACCCGAACGATCGGACTTATCAACGCGATCGTAATCGTGATTATCGAGAACAGCGACGCCGGGACAACGATTGGAGAAACCAGCGTGGTAATCGATTCAATGACGGCTATCCGGATTTAGGTGGCTCGTTCGATCTGCGCCAAACCGCACTGAACGCGGGCGCCAATAATGGGATTAAGGCTGGACGAGACGATCGCAGAAGAGGCCGGCCATTCAATTACCAGGACGAACGGGACTATCAAAAAGCTACGAAGGATTACAGCTCACGGTTAGGTGATCTTGGGCTGTATCGAACGTATTTCCGTCAGGCGTTCGAACATGCTTATGCTGATGGGTATGAAGGGTACTAGTGAGTAAGAATGTCTTTGGTACGCAAAGCGGAAGTGCATTAGCACTTCCGCTTTTTTTGTTTTGGCCCAGCGCCTCTTTCTACGGTCCGAGAAGATGGCTAATGTTTGCTTTCCGAGATTCTTTTGATCCGCTCTTCCCTGCTCAGTTTTCTCTCGTTGTATCCCCGCTCACCATAGGGTTCCAATTTCTCAAGCCACATCTCTTCCATGAACTGCAATTCACGTCGGGCATCGAAAGTTGGCTCGTCCCGTGGTTCCATTTGGTCGAGGATCTCGAATTCAAACTTGTCTGCTCCAAGTTCATTCCAGTCTTTTTGCAGGGCCTTGCTCTGGTGACCTCCCATCGACAGCGCAAACCTATGCCGGTTAACGATCCCCTGAATATCGATTCCGGAACCCAGATATACTTTATTGTTCGTTGTGTTTCTGATCAGGAAAACGCCGAGCATACGCTTGGCCTGCATGTACTCCTGTTTCAGAAGTCGCTTATCGGTATTCATTCTGATCTTCCCCATTGCTACCGATTCAGATAGGTCCAACAGGTCGTATGGGCCCCAGGTCCAGGAGAAATCACTCTACATACTTTTCAAACCACGCCAGTGTTCGTTCAAGTGCATCAACTCGGTGCTTTGGTTCTCGCAACCCGTGGCCTTCCCGCGGGTAGCGAACCAACATCGAGTCGACTCCTCTACGCTTCAGAGCCATATACATTTCTTCCGCTTGCGTTATGTGTACATCGTTATCGTTCTCCCCGTGAAGGAACAGAGTCGGGGTTTGCACTTGCTTAACGTAACGAAGTGGAGACCATTGCCAGAGCAGTTCAAAGTTGTCCCACGGAAAGCCACCAAACTCAGCGTGAATCAGATCCTGATAGAGCGACGTTGAATAGAAACTGATCAAGTTACTCAAACTTGCCGAAGCGACTGCTGCCTTGAACCTCGGTGTCTGTGTGATAATCCAATTCGTCATGAAACCACCGTAGCTTCCTCCCGTCACAGCCAGGCGATTTGGATCTATCCATGAGTAACGCTTTAAGGCTTCGTCAACACCAAGCATCAAGTCTTTATAATCGCCACCGCCCCACTCATTGATTGTGCCGTCCGAAAACTTTTGACCATAGCCACTCGATCCGCGCGGGTTTAGATAAAGCACGGCAAAATTTCGCGCCGCATAAGCCTGGAAGTTCGCATTAAATGCCCAACCGTACATTCCGTGTGGCCCACCGTGAACACTGAGAATCAGCGGACACTTTCGATCTTCCCGGCAACCTGCCCCGCGCATCACCCACCCTTGAATCGGTGTGCCATCAAAACTCTGATACGTAAACTCCTCCGGTACGACAAAACGGCTTGATCTGACAAATGAGTCATTATGGGAACTCAAGCGACGAAGCGGGATTGTACTTCCGACAAAAGACCAGGCTTCGGCGGGTCGCACCGACGTACTTAACGTGAAGGCAAACGGATACGACGAATCAGTGCCGCTTCTAATCAGCTGCCGGCCACTCACACTGAAAGCGCCAATCTGAAACGGCGGTGCGACCGCCGAGTTAGAACTGACATCAACGCGAAACTTCGAAGCCTCGATATCAAACACTCCGCCCAACTCACCGTCATAAACGAAGAGTGAGAAACGACTGACCTTTCCGCCATCAACTCCCGAACGGTAAATGGTTGTGTAGCCCTTATCTCCAGCAAGGAAGTACACCGCTCGGCCGTCCGGCGACCACTGCGGATTTCTGGCTCGCCGATCGAGCTCGGCTCCAATTTCTCTTCCGGCGCCACCTGACGATGGGACCACCCAAACGTGAGTGTCTTCGGCAACGCTGTCGATCGTTGTTACGTCACGCTTCGTTGCGATATACGAAATCAATTTCCCGTCGGGAGACCAGGACGGGTCATACTCACAACCTTTTGTTTCCGTGATTTGGCGAACTTGTCCCGCTGTGTCAACGGCGAAAATGTCAGAGTTGTTGTTGGCATCAGGGTCAGCTTCACGATTTGAAAGAAACAGAATTTCATCGCCACGTGGGCTGAAACTGACGGCGTGATCGTAGAAACCACCGGAAGTGAGTTGACGTGGCTCTGGTCTTTCTACATCAACGACCCAAACATGCGTGCGCTTGTCATCAGAAAATGAAGTCCGAGATTTGTACTGGATGCGATCGATAACGCGCGGATCATCAGCACGTTTTCCCGCCGAAGGTTCGCTAATTTCAGGTGTGGCTGAGATGTACGCTATACGCTTTGAATCCGGCCCCCACGAAAACGATTCGCCGGAGTAAGTGATGAAGAAATTCGTTGATTGCATAGGGACAACAAATCGCGGTTCGCGTCTGTCGAGCTTGACTATCCATAAACCGTCCTGGTCATCGTGATTGGATAGGAATGCGATCGTCGTACTGTCCGGCGACCAACGCGCCTCTGATGCATTCCAGCCAGCTGGCAGCAACGGCGTTGCGGCTGTCCGAAGATCTTCCCAATCTGCATACGGAACGTTTCGTTTGGTGGGCTGTTGCGGATTGATCGTATACGGAACGGCATCGATTCCAGCGCGGGCTAACCAAAGTGAATTGATTGTCTTATCGTCTGCAACCGTTGACACGATGTACACAACCCATGAACCGTTGGGAGAAATCTGCACATCACTGACTGCAGCGACTCGAAGAATGTCCGCGGGAGTCATCGGCCTTCGCGGCTGGGCTTGAAGAGAGAGCAGCGCCAGGGAGAAAAGGAGGATCGAAACAAAAAGGCGATAAGAGACCATGATCATATTTTGAGTCTTTGAGTGCGGTGGCCTGTGCACAGATTACGCAGATTACTCAGAAACTCTTTAATATTCAGAGACTGGATCTCATAACGATCTGTGCAGTCTGCGTAATCTGCGGATAATGCGTTTTCCGTAACAAGTCGCCGCACGCCAAATCAGGGCTTAGGTGATGCTTGTGGTGCGGCTTTCGGATCTTCAATTTTCAAACTGCTGCGAACCATGTCCCACGCACTCGCAAATTGTTTGAGTTCCTTGTCGGGTCCGAAGTAAGTCAATACGACAACGCGTCGGCCTATCAAGGCCCAATAAATTTTTGCAGCTCCGGGTTCGCCGCCGAGGCTCGCAGTAATTGCAACCCCTTCCGCCTTCTCGCCTGCTATCTCAGTACTGTCGTTCGCCTGTTCCGGCTTCGCACCCATTGCGACAAATTGTTTAGCAGTTGCTCCGACGTACGGATCGATGAAACCCTTTTTTGCGTCGGGAAACTTCTCTGGGGCTATTCGTCCTTTGTGCACAAAGACGCGAATTTGGGCATCGGAGTTTGCCTTTCCTAGTGTTAGTTGTTGAGCATCCGCAGTGGTATCTTCCTGAAGTGTCCAGTCTGCAGGGTAGTCAAACGTCAAACCGTCTTTGGCGAATTGCTTATTGTTACCGGTCTGAGCCGCAGCCAGTGACGCGAACATGACAGCCACGCAGACTGCAATGAAAGTGCGTGAGTTCATTCTTTAGGCCTTTCTCTGGAATGATCGATAGATTTCGTGTTGTTTCGTGTGGTTTAGTGGCTCGTTTTCTTATGCAACCGACAGACGATCCACGAACCCACACGAAACATCACCAAATTTCCCAACACATCAAAAAGAGGCGCTTGAACTTACGACAACAGCTTTAACTGCTTATTCAGCAACTGCCAAACTTGCTTGACATGCTTTTCCGTCGTTCGAATGTTTCCAATTGAGAGTCTTAACGTAAGTTTGTCGTTCAGCCTGGTGTGTGACAACAACGCTTTCCCGGTTGCGTTCACTCCATGCATAATCGCTTCATTTAGTGCGTCCAGTCTCTTCGCTCGTATCTCATCACTCTCACCTTCAACGTTCGGACAAGCACGAAAGCAGATTAATGCGAGTGGAGTTGGCGCCATCAATTCCCAGTCAGGCGAAGCTTCGACCCATGAAGCGAACTCTTTAGCCAACCGGCAGTGTTCGCGGATGCGCTCGGCCAATCCTTCCTGACCAAAGTAACGCATCACCATCCACAACTTGAGTGCTCGAAATCGACGCCCAAGTTGAATCCCATAATCAGACCCACTGCGAACCTTTTCCTGTTCGGGCGTCCTCAAATACTCCGGCACAAGTGAGAACGCTCTTCGTAGTAAATCCATATGACGCGTATAAAGCACCGACAAATCAAACGGTGTGAACAACCACTTGTGGGGATTCACAACGATGGAGTCCGCGCGTTCGCAGCCCGCGAGAATCTCACGAAACTCCGGAACGATAGCTGCTGAGCCTGCATACGCTGCGTCGACATGAAGCCACATTGCATGTTCTTCCGCTATCGGAACGATTTCGGGTACAGGATCGATACTTGATGTCGAAGTGGTTCCAACAGTCGCCACGATGCAAAACGGCAAGAAGCCGTTGCGCTTGTCTTCTTCTATAGCAGCAGAAAGCGCCTTCGGATCCATTCGAAACTTTTGGTCCGCCGGGATCTTTCGCAATCCGCGCTGACCCAGGCCAAGTGTGATCACGCCTTTTTCAATCGACGAGTGTGCCTGCTCTGATACGTAGACTCTCAGTAATGGAAGATCCGGTCGGCCACTCATTCCTTCTTCGCGAATTCGTTGCTCAACACCTTCACGTGCTGCCGCAATTGCATGCATGCTTGAAACCGACGCAGTGTCGTAGATGATGCCGGTCATTCTCTCATCAAGGCCCATCATCTGACGTAACCAGTCCAGCGTCACCTCTTCGAGTTCAGTAGACGCAGGTGACGTTCGCCAGAGCATCGCCTTGTTGTCGAAAGCGGCGGTGAGCAATTCGCCCAGGATCCCTGGCCCTGAAGTGGAGGTGGCGAAATATGCAAAGAACGATGGATGACTCCAATGTGTCAGGGCAGGGACAATCAGTCGATCCAGATCGCTGATGATCGTTTCCATTGGCTCGCCGTGTTGTGGTGGTGATGACGGGAGTTGCGCTTTTAGATCGCCTGGTTCGATCGCAGCTAGGACAGGTAAGTCTTCTATGTGATCGAAATAGTTTGCGATCCAGTCCACAAGCTCATGCCCGACACGCCGGAATTCCCTGGTGTCCATGTCGCCCAGGGTGGGTGCGACGCTTGTTTGAGAATTCTCAGACTTGCTCACGGCGCGCTATCTTACATGGATCCGGAAAAGGCCAATAGGACCCATACGACTTATTCGAGCTATTGCTCTGTGTTCGGGGTGTTTTCTGGACAGATCAAGCGAAATCGGTATAATGCGCGCACCCGCTCGTTAAACGGTTTTATCCGCTCCCTGGGCAGCGGCTGTGTTACTTTAGTCACTCGCTTTAAGTCAGCAAGTAAAAAGTCAGTTCTCGTAACCAAATCAGGAGTCCGGAGAAAACTATGGCCGACTCGCCTTTGGACGGACAGGAGACTAATACAGGCTTCATTCGTGGCCTCGGCTTGCTCGATTCCACGATGATCGTGGCCGGTTCAATGATTGGCTCCGGAATATTCATCGTTTCTGGAGGTATCTCGAAACAGGTCGGAGCCCCAGGCTGGCTTCTGGTTGTTTGGATTGTCACGGGACTTTTAACTTTGATGGGTGCTCTTTGCTACGGCGAACTCGCAGCAATGATGCCTAAAGCGGGCGGTCAATACGTTTACTTGCGTGAAGCGTTCTCACCCTTGTGGGGCTTTCTTTACGGCTGGACTTTGTTCCTGGTTATTCAAACTGGAACAATTGCCGCTGTTGCTGTTGGCTTCGCCCGTTACCTGGGCGTACTTGTTCCTTCGATTGGTGAAGAGCGTTACATCATTCATCCAATACCTGTCACAACAAACTACGCCATCTCATTATCAACCGCGCAACTAATTGGTTTGTTCCTGATCGCGTTGCTGACGTTCATGAACACCCGCGGTCTGAAACTCGGTAAGCTGGTTCAAAACACTTTCACGATCACAAAAATTGCCGCGCTTGCAGGTCTGATCCTGGTCGGGCTGTTTTTGGGCTGGCGCTCTGAGGTGGTCAGCGCAAACTTCGGACATTTGTGGAATGTACGCGGCAATCTTGATGACTTTGGTGGCGGGTTAACTGCAGCAGCCACGTTTGGTCTGTTCGTTGGTATCTGCGTCGCACAAACAGGTTCGCTCTTCTCGGCAGACGCATGGAACAACATTACATTCACTGCTGGTGAAGTAAAGGAACCAAAACGAAACATTCCATTGTCACTTGCGTTTGGGACCGGCATCGTCATCGCACTCTACCTGCTTGCGAACGTCGCTTATTTAGTCACATTGCCGTTCGAAAAAATTCAAGGCGCTGACCGTGTTGCAACTGACACGATGAACGCGATCTTTTCCGGCAAGGGTGCACTGATCATGGCTGTGGGCATCATGATCTCGACGTTTGGATGTAACAACGGTCTGATTCTCGCCGGTGCCCGTGCTTACTACGCAATGGCACGCGATGGCTTGTTCTTCAAAGCTGTCGGAAAGTTAAACGACAAACACGTTCCACTCTGGGGACTGATCGTGCAAGGTATCTGGGCGGCAGTGCTAATCCTTCCGCGAACGATCAAATATAATGCTGCGGGCAACGTCACCGGCTACGGAAATCTTTACGGGAACCTGCTCGACTATGTTATTTCCGCAGCCCTTATTTTTTACATCCTTACCATCGCAGGCATTTTTCGCTTACGACAGACTCGTCCAAATGCTGAACGGCCGTACAAGGCCTTTGGTTATCCGATAGTTCCAATTCTCTATATCATCGGCGCCGCCGTTATCCTGCTCGTCTTGTTTGTGTATCAAACGGCCACCACCTGGCCGGGACTGATTATCGTTCTAACTGGAATACCTGTTTACTTTGTCTGGCGGAAGTTAGGCGTACCGATGGATGCGCCCGCGGGAAGACTCGCTGAAGACGAAGTATAGACAGGTCAAATCGAACAACCCAGGCAACTTCGCCTATCAATTTGGAGATGCAACTGAATGGCTAGCAACTTATTCGCGACAAAACCACTGAGCTTGCTGCTTGAAGAAATGAAGGGCGAAAACCGCCTGCGCAGAATCCTCGGTCCGGCGCAACTAACTGCTCTTGGAGTAGGCGCCATTATCGGCACCGGAATCTTCATTCTGACTGGCGTAGCCGCTCACGATCGAACAGGTCCGGCGTTGATGCTTTCATTTGTGCTCGCTGGTCTCGCCTGCGTATTTGCTGCTCTTTGTTACGCGGAGTTCGCTTCGATGGTGCCCGTGGCGGGCTCGGCGTACACGTACGCATATGCGACGCTCGGTGAATTGTTTGCGTGGATCATTGGTTGGGATCTTGTGCTTGAGTACGCTGTCGGTTCGGCAACAGTGGCCCACGGATGGTCGGCGCACTTTCAGGAGTTCATCCCAATCTTTCACGAAGGCCTGTCGTTCATCCCGGCAAAACTACCGGAGATGTTCCGAACAGCACCGATCAATTATTGCGTAAACGTCGGAGCTGGGTGCCCGCATACTGGTTTTGTACCGACGGGGTCGTACTTCGATCTACCGGCTGTGCTCATAACGTTCATTCTTACGATCGTGCTTGTCAAAGGTATCAAAGAGAGCGCTACCTTCAATGCCGTAATGGTCGCGATCAAACTTGTGATTGTGGTGATGGTGATTGGAATCGGCGTGTTCTTGATTAACCCGGCCAATTGGCATCCATTCGCACCCTACGGCTACACGGGCGTGAGCTTCTTCGGAAAAACACTCTTCGGTCAAACTGCCCAGGGCGGTCAGCCTTTGGGAATGTTTGCGGGGGCCGCAATCATCTTCTTCGCCTATATTGGCTTCGACTCAGTGTCGGTACACTCCGAAGAAGCCAAGAATCCAGCGAAGGATGTTCCAATTGGCATTATCGCTTCGTTAATCATCTGCACCATTCTCTACATCCTTGTCTCCGCAGTCTTGACAGGCATGGTGCCTTACAAAGAAATCAACATCGATGCGCCAGTCGTGGATGCTTTCAAACGAGCAGGTTTGGTTTGGATGCAATACCTGGTTGCCGCCGGCGCGATGACGGGAATCACTTCTGTGTTGTTGGTGATGATGCTGAGTCAGCCTCGCGTCATGTTGGCTCTCGCTCGCGACGGTTTGGTGCCTAAAGGTTTCTTTGGAGACATCCACCCGAAATTCAGAACTCCATGGAAGTCAACCATTCTTACCGGTATCTTCGTGGCGGGAATGGCGGGTTTTATCCCGCTGAGCATCCTGGCTGAGATGACGAGTATCGGAACACTCTTCGCATTCGTGATCGTTTGCGGGGCCGTGATGGTGATGCGCAAGACCAATCCGAATGCGGATCGTCCGTTCCGCGCTCCGCTCGTTCCGCTGGTCCCAATTCTCGGGATCTTGACGTGCTTGCTGTTGATGTTCTCTTTGCCCGAAGAAAACTGGTACCGGTTAATCATCTGGTTGGCGGTCGGATTGGTAATTTACTTCCTCTATGGAAGACGACACAGTGTGATGGCGAAGCAGCGACATCTTGCGCACGAATTGTCGACACACGGATTGACGGGGCAGGCAGTTGCTGATCCTGATGCTGGTCCAGGTTCTCCAATCAGGCCGGTGGATCCAAAAGTAGGGGACTAGAATAGCGGCGTGACGGCCTAAATGACCGCCGCGCATTTACCCGGTTCGGTTCGGCGCATCGGCTCCGAACCGAACCTTGTTTTTTTGATCGAATTAGAACCAGCAGCGAAGCGACGTTCCGTGCGTCCGCCGTTTATAGGACCTATAGGACCTATTGGACCGATTCACCACTAACTGCGTGTTTCGATTCGCCAGCTGCGGGAACTCAACCTGTGCTTAGACGCAATCGGGCTTTCATAATCGTACCTGTCTTCCTGATCCTTCTCGTTCAGAGTGCCTGGGCCTCGGGCGGTAGCAGCTCAGAAACTCCTGCACACGGTCTGAATCCCATCGTTCTCATTGGCATCGCTGTCGTACTACTAACCGCAAAACTCGGTGGCGAGGTTTTCGAACGACTCAATCAGCCAACAGTTCTCGGCGAGCTCGTCGGTGGAATGGTTGTAGGCAATCTGACGCTTGTTGGTATTGCGAGTGTTGCCCAGTTAAAAACCGACGTTGTTCTTTCTGCCCTCGCTGAGATTGGCGTCATCATCCTGCTGTTCGAGGTTGGCATCGAAACAAAACTGAGTGAGATGAAGGAGGTTGGGTGGTCTTCTCTCTTCGTTGCCACCGCCGGCGTAATCGCACCATTTCTTCTTGGTTGGGGCGTCGGTCATTTCTTTCTACCAAACGAATCGACACTCGTTCATGTCTTCCTCGGAGCAACACTCTGCGCCACCAGCGTCGGCATTACCGCTCGGGTACTCAGAGATTTAAATAAGATCAAAACACGTGAAGCTCGGATCATTCTCGGCGCCGCGGTGATTGACGATGTTATGGGACTGCTTGTGCTGGCAGTGGTAGCGTCTGCGATTCGATCCGCCGCGTCAGGAGCAGCACTTTCGTTGGTTAGTATCGCTGTTATTGCCGTTAAAGCTGTATCGTTCCTGCTCGCAGCGATTCTGATCGGACATTATGGAATGCCGCACCTGTTCAAAGGAGCAGGTCATTTTAAGACTCCGGGCATGCTCCTCGCGTTTTCGGTAACGTTCTGCTTTGCACTCGCCTGGATGGCCGCCCTGGTTAATCTCGCCCCTATCGTTGGAGCGTTCGCCGCAGGACTCGTGCTTGATGAGGTACACTTCAAACCTTTCGATCGTGGCGGAGACGAACTGCTCGCATCGTTGAAACCGTTGAGCGCAATATTGACCCCAATCTTCTTTGTGCTGATGGGACTCCGTGTTGACTTTCGGTCCTTTGTGCGAGCAGACATTGTCGCGTTCGCCACTGCCTTGACCTTGGTAGCGATCTTAGGAAAACAGGTGTGCTCACTTGTCGTCGTTGAAAGAGGTATAAATCGTCTGGCAGTCGGTTTGGGGATGATACCGCGAGGTGAGGTTGGACTAATCTTCGCCGGCATCGGGTCGACTCTGATACTTCCAAATGCGCAAGGTGTGTTGGAGCCCGTCATCCTACCCTCTACTTTCGCTGCCGTTGTTGTAATGGTTGTGGTGACAACAATCGTGACGCCTCCGGTCCTTAAGTGGGCCATGGCGCGACCAACGCGTGTTACAAGGCTGACATCACCGAAACAAACATAGCGATGAATCGAAAAGAGAGATCAAAACACAGACTCCCCTTACACGTTGCCCGTTTCTCCCTCTTTCTACTCTTTGCGTTCTCGATTCCGAATTGCTCTCAACAACAAAACCCCAATGGGCCCGACCACAGCCGTATTAAGATCGGATTCTTTGGCGACCTTTCGGGACCAACATTCAACTTTGGGGAATCGGCCAGGAACGGCGTAATCATGGCCGCCGACGAAATTAATCTCGCTGGAGGCATTGAAGGAAGACGAATCGACGTTGTTATCGATGACGACGGTGGGAGTCCGGAAAAAGCCGCCACTTTGACCGGCCACCTAATAGATAATGATAAGGTCGTCGCAATCATTGCCGCGGGAACTTCTCAAAACAGTCGGGCAGCGTCGCCTAAGGCCCAGTCATCGAAAATTCCTTTGATAGCACCCTCCTCAACAGACCCTGCCGTAACGCAAGTGGGAGACTACATATTCCGCGCTTGCTTTGTGGATGCTTTTCAGGGTGAAGTGATGGCGCGTTTTGCCTTCAACACGCTGAAAGCAAAGAAGGCAGCCATACTCTTCGATTTCAATTCACCTTATGGCCGCGGCCTTACCGATTACTTCGAGTTGAGTTTTTCAAAACTTGGTGGACAAATAGTTGGCAAGCTTTCTTACACACAGGGAGACGTCGACTTCAAGGGACAATTAAGTACCATTCGCTCAGCAGATCCGGACGTAATTTATATTCCCGGCTACTATGGTGACGTAGCAGTTATCGTCAGACAAGCCCGACAGATTGGCCTGAACCAACCGCTTCTGGGCGCGGATGGATGGGATGCGCCAGAGCTCTGGCAACTGGCTGGCGACGCATTAAATGGATCGTTCATCACAACCCACTACTCCGTTGATGATCCTTCACCCGCTATTCAAAGGTTTGCTCACGAGTACAAACAACGTTACGGGAATTTAGCTCCGGACGCTCACGCCGCGTTGGCCTACGACGCGATGCGGGTACTGGCAGACGCGATCACACGAGCCCATACCACCGCAGCTGCACAACTGAGAGACGCCCTCGCTCAGACAAAAGACTTTGCTGGCGTCACTGGAGTGATCAGCATGGATAAGGATCGCAATGCCGTGAAACCGGCCACAGTACTTAAACTGGAAGACGCTCGTTACATCTACCAGGAGACGATTCAGCCGCAGATGATCAGTCCGAGTCCGAGCTCCACACCATCGGCCAGTCCCTCGAAGAAAAAGTAGCTTTTAGTTCTTCGGCTCATCAAACGTAAACACGAAATCTATTCGACGATTTTCTCGTGACGTCAGTGTGAACTGGATCTCCTGTTCGGGAAGTCGTTCGTGCCAGGCAACCAATTTGTATGTGCCCGGAGGTAAGCCTGAGATCTGATAAATTCCGCGCGCATCACTGATCGCAAAGAACGGATGATCTAAAACAGCCAGATAAGCATGCTCCCAGGGATGCTGATTATCTTTGAATGATATTGGTACTTCAGCTCGAGAAAACATCGTGACCAGGTCATCCCCACCTGGCGGCTGCGACTGATTCCACTCTACATTCACCTTTGGCGCCGGGTGTGTGTTGTGGGTTGTCGGATCAACATTCCTCACGAGGAGCTTCTGCCCCACGCGCATTGCTAACACCAGCGGTTCATATTGACAACGACGGTGCTCGAGAACAACTTTCGTATCTGGCTCGATAAAGCGATGCGTTTTCAACGGTTCCCCATCTTTGACGTAGATGAGAACGTTCTGAAACTTGTCATCATTAACTTTCGCCCATCGATCGACAGGATCCGGGTTGAGCTCTGCGCAAACTGGATCGGCCGTCATATCGATCCTCTGCCGCTTCGGTAATCTTCCGGCAAAAGTAATCGTGCCTGTCACCGTACCTTCTTCGCCGGTCGGTCGGTAGAGTGGTTTCGATGAATTCGGCTCCTGAGATGAAGCACTTAAGCTAAAGAAGGCCACGCTAAGAACCAGACTCACGATCAAGCAGCTGTTCACTCTCATAATACCCCCGATCACTTCTCAATGTTTTTCCGAGCGACGGCGGTTGCATCTTGGACTTGTGAAGGAGATGTGCCTCCCGTGCAGTCCTTCGATGCGAGCGTGCGCTCCAACGTCAGAACCGAGAACACGTCTTCATCAATCAGAGTCGAGTGCGAACGGAGATCGGAGATAGCAAGTTCGTTGATTTCTTTTCCGAGTTCCAATGCTCGGACCACGATTTTGCCAACGATTTCATGCGCCTCGCGAAAAGGCGTTCCCTTTCGCACTAGGTAATCTGCAAGCTCAGTTGCGTTCATATATCCGCGGGAGACTGCTTCATGCGGCTTCAGCTCATCGACTGTAATGTTGTTCAGAACTGTTCTCGCCACTTTGAGTGAATTCGTCGCCGTATCAAAGGCATCAAACACTGCCTCCTTGTCCTCCTGCATATCTTTGTTATAAGCGAGCGGCAATCCCTTCAAAGTAGTTAGCATCGCCATGAGGTCACCAAAAACGCGGCCCGCCTTGCCTCGTACAAGCTCCATCGAATCTGGATTCTTTTTTTGCGGCATCAAACTCGAGCCGGTTGAAATCGCATCTCCGAGTTGAATAAAACCGAATTCCGTTGTCGAGTAAAGGATGATGTCCTCAGCGAGTCTGGAGAGATGCACCATGATTAGCGAACAATCGCTGAGGAACTCCACACAAAAATCTCGATCACTGACAGCGTCCAGACTGTTCGTCGAAATTTTTTCGAAACCCAACTCTGCCGCCAGCGTTTGGCGGTCAATCGGAAAAGAAGTGCCTGCTAATGCACCTGATCCAAGCGGAAGCACATTGACCCGGCGGCGACTCTCGATCAGGCGTTCGCGATCACGAGCAAACATTTCGAAGTAGGCCAAGGACCAATGTGCCAGGAGAATTGGCTGTGCGCGCTGCAGATGAGTGTAGCCGGGAATGACAACCTCTTTGTTGGCTTCCGCAAACTCGAGCAACGCCATTTGAGTTTGTCGCAAATGGGTAATGAGTTCGTCAATTGACTGGCGCAACCATAACCGGAAATCAGTTGCAACTTGATCGTTGCGGCTGCGTCCCGTGTGCAACTTTCGACCGAGGTCTCCGATTGATTCTATAAGTCGAGCTTCAACGAATGAATGCACATCCTCGGCGGTCGAGTCGTTGAAGTAGTCTGAGCCGGCGCGTCCCGCGTTGAGCATCTGTTCGAGCGCCGACGTTATGGCAGTTGTTTCATCAGACGTCAGAACGCCAGCACCAAGCAACGCGCGAGCATAAGCAATACTCGCCGCAACATCAGCTTCAAACAACCTTCGATCGAACGGAAACGAACTATTGAAGGCGGCGAAACCTGAATCTGGCTCTCCCTTGAATCTACCGCCCCAGAGATTTTTCGAATCTGCCATTTGCTATCTCCTTCGTTTGACCAGATCCAACGCCCGTGATAGTTTATGCATCTATGCAGTGAATATGCAACTTCAATGCATAGGATGCGTATGAACAAGCGCGAGCGCCAGCAGAGAATACTGAGTCTTATTCAGGCGAAGCCGGTCGGCACGCAGGCCGACTTGCGTGCGCTACTCGAGAGATTGGGTGTCCCTGCGACTCAGTCAAGTCTCTCGCGAGATTTAGACGAGCTGGGCGTCGTGAAACAGCGCGGTCACTACACTCTGCCGCGCACAAATGGCGCAACAACACGCGGGTTGCTGAGTCTAGACCACGCGGGGGACTCTTTGATAATCGCTCGCACCATTCCTGGACTGGCTTCGGCGGTGGCCGTCGATATTGATGCTGCTGCACTCCCTGAAGTCGTAGGGACGATCGCGGGCGAAGACACGATATTCATCGCCGTGCGCGAGCCCAGGGCCCAGCGAACGACGATTAAGAGAGTGTGGGAGCTTTTTGAGTCCTGAATAGGTCCTATCGGTCGTATCGGTCCTATGTGTTTGAAAGTTTCAAGAGACGAGATGAAGAAGATTAACAAGATCGTTTTAGCGTATTCGGGTGGTCTCGATACTTCAGTCATGCTTCATTGGCTGAAGTATAACTACAACTGTGAGGTCGTGTGCTATTGCGCCGATGTGGGCCAGGGTGCCGAACTCAGCGGACTCGAAGAAAAGGCTTTCGCGACTGGCGCGTCTAAACTCTACATCGAGGATCTTCGTGAAGAATTTGTCCGCGACTACGTGTGGACAGCAGTCAAAGCCAATGCTGTTTATGAAGGCGTCTACCTGATGGGAACCTCGCTCGCGCGTCCCGTGATCGCGAAGCGTCAGATCGAGATCGCGCAAAAGGAAGGTGCCGATGCGGTCGCTCATGGCGCCACCGGCAAAGGAAACGATCAGGTTCGTTTTGAACTCACTTACTACGCGTTGCAACCAGACATTCACGTGATCGCACCCTGGCGGGAGTGGAGTTATAAGGGCCGACTCGACTTAATGGCCTATGCAAAGGAAAACAACATTCCCGTAACTGCGACGGCTGAAAAACCCTACTCGACTGATGCGAATCTGATGCACATCTCTTACGAAGGTGGAATTCTCGAAGATCCCTGGGCCGAACCACCGGAGAATATCTTTCAACTAACCGTTGCTCCTGAGAATGCAAAGACCGAGGCTGAATACGTCGAGGTGTCGTTCGCGAAAGGAGAGCCGGCAGCGGTCAATGGGAACAAACTCGATCCTGTTACGCTTCTCGAGACATTGAACAAGCTGGGCGGCGCACATGGGATCGGTCGGGTTGATCTAGTCGAAAACCGTTTTGTCGGAATGAAGTCGCGTGGCGTTTACGAAACTCCAGGCGTGACCATCCTTCAGGCAGCACATCGAGCGCTTGAATCGATCACGATTGATCGAGAAGTAATGCACTTGCGTGACTCACTCGGTGTGAAGTTCGCCGAGAACGTCTACTACGGTTTCTGGTTTGCACCCGAATTCAAGTTGATGCGCAAGTTGATTGACGAAACACAAGTGAATGTAAACGGTGATGTTCGCCTGAAGTTATTTCGAGGTAATGCGACTGTCGTCGGGCGACGCTCACCGAATTCTCTTTACGACGAAAAGATTGCGACCTTCGAGGCAGACAGTGTTTACAACCAGCGCGACGCCGAGGGGTTTATCAAGCTGAATGCGCTGCGACTTCGATTGGGACGATAGAGATTTCTCTGTGCGTTCTCTGTCTCTGCGTCTCTGTGATGAGGAAAGCGGTTGGTTCACCACAGAGACATGGAGACGGAGAAACACAGAGAAGAAAAGGAAAACAGATGAACCACCAAATCAGCGTAGTGGACGTCGACAAAATTGGTTCCGCGACATCGCCACTGAACATGGCTAAGACTGTAGGAATTGTGTCAGCCTGCGATGCCCCTCGCGCCGGAGATGCCGTTGTCGTGCGCGCGCTCACCGATAGCGCAACCTACAACATGCTGGAACTCCCAACCGGCCGGCTGGCAAAGATAAATCCGGGTGACTTGCTCGTCGGAGTTCTCGGTCGTCGACGCGCACTCAAAGGTTTTGTTGGCGATGTTCCAACTTCAGTATCGGTCGGTGATCACCTTCATCTATTGAACATGGGTGGCGTAATCGGTTGTTGTACCGGGCACCACTCAAGTCTTGGCGAAGCGATTCAGTTGGAAGTGATCGGATTTGTCTCTGACGAAGACGGACAAATTCGAAACATCGCGGACGCTGCTATCGCACCGAAGTCTTCCCTGGGCGAGTCTGCTCCGCTCGTATTGATTGCGGGCACGAGCATGAACAGCGGCAAGACATACGCAGCGACAGAGTTAATAAAACAAGCGACTCGCGCCGGAATGCGGGTTGCAGCTGCGAAACTGACTGGCGTCGCGTGTTTGCGCGATACGATGAACATGGCCGATCACGGCGCTGTGGCAACAGCGAGCTTCCTTGACTGCGGACTGCCTTCCACAGTTGATGTTGGCGATTTAGCACCGACGGCGAAGGCGATCATTGCGAAACTGAATGAAGTCAATCCGGACCTGATTGTCATCGAACTCGGCGATGGGATTCTGGGTGGCTATTCAGTTGATACGGTCTTTGACGATGCCGAACTGCGAGAAGTGACTGCGGCGCTCATTTTTTGCGCGTCTGACTATGTCGGTGCGTGGGGTGGAATTGAACTGCTGCGAAAACGAGGAGTTGAGGTAGACGTTATCTCGGGTTCAGTGACGGATTCGCGCATGGGTGAAGACTATATTAGGACCGAGTTCGACGTTCCGGCTGCGAACGCGCGTAGGGAGGGATCGATCCTGTTTGAACTGATTCGCAGCAAAGTGGCGGAGAAGATTGATACGATCGCAGTTAACGGTTAAAAGAATTATAGGTCGAATAGGTCCTATAACACTATGACGAACAGCAAGATCAAAATTGGCATTTTTGGTGGTTCGGGTTACGGGGGATCGGAGCTGCTGCGGATTCTGCTCCTTCACCCGAACGCTGAACTAATCTTTGTAACCGCGAACGAACATGCCGGTAAATCTGTTGGCGAAGTCCATCGAAATCTCGCCGGCTTGACCGATCTGAAATTCTCCATCGCCTCAGATATTTCCGCTGATATAGACTGTGCCTTTTTCGCACTTCCTCACGGACAGGCAATGGACGTTATTCCAAAACTTCCCACAAGCGTGAAAGCAATCGACCTGTCCGGTGACTTTCGCCTGCGTGACCAGGAAGTTTTTGAAAGGCATTACAAGCAGAAACACACTGCGATGCACGTTCAGTCAGAATTCGTTTACGGCTTAACTGAAACGAATCGCGCTCGGATACGCGCCGCGCGTTTGGTTGCAAATCCCGGCTGCTTTGCAACGGCAACCTTGTTAGGTCTCGCGCCTCTTGTCGCAACTGGAATACTAAATGGCCGAGTTATAGTAGACGCGAAGACTGGCTCATCCGGTTCTGGGGCAAAGGCCGCCGCAAATACGCATCACCCGCAGCGAATGAATTCGTTTTACGCATACAAGCCTTTTACGCATCAACATGTGCCCGAGATTGAACAGGAACTGCAACGTGTCGGTGACTGGACCAGCGAACTGGTGTTCATGACACATTCACTTCCGGTCTCACGCGGTATCTTTGCATCGATATACGCGCAGGTCTCTCACGAGCTGAGTGAAGGCCAGGTGACCAAGCTATTTGCAGATTTCTATCGAGATTCTTTCTTTATTCGACTGATAACGGGCTCGCCAGACATCAACTGGGTCAAGACAACAAACTTCTGCGATATCGGTTTCGCTGTTCGCGGCAACCAAGTCGTTATCTTCTCGGCGCTCGATAATCTCGTGAAAGGCGCGGCTGGTCAGGCCGTGCAGAATATGAATCTGATGTTCGGTTTGGGGGAGACGACGGGTTTGATGTTGGTGGGAACGAATCCTTAAGGCGCCTTTGGCCTTTGGTCTTTGGCCTTCGATAATTAAACGATCGGAACTAAGACAACCGCGAAGTCCGAAGACCAAAGGTCAAAGGCCAGCAACGATGACATTCGCACCTGCGCCAATAAAACCACTGATCGAAATGGCTGATCTCGAGAAGATCGACATTCGGGTGGGAACCATACTGTCTGTGGAAGATGTGGCTAACTCAGATAAGTTGATGAAACTCGTCGTCTCATTCGGTGATCACCGACGAACAATCCTCGCCGGCATGAAACAGGAGCGGGAAAATCCTAAAGAGATTGAAGGCCAGCAGGCTCTCTTCGTGGTCAACTTGCCCCCTCGAAAAATGCGCGGCGAAGTTTCAGAAGGCATGCTCTTCGACGTTGGCTACGCAGACGGGCTGACTCCTGTGCTGGCAGTAACTGAAAAGATCACTTCAGATGGAGCAAGAGCGGGATGACTCCGGGCATCGCAATATCATTCGATGAGATTGTGGCGAGCGAAAATAAGTTTCAACTCGCGACCTACAAGAAGATGGCAATCGCTGCAGAGCGCGGTGAAGGTGTCTGGATATACACAAGCGACGGTCAGAAGTACCTGGATCTATACGGTGGGCACGCTGTCGCCGGCACCGGCCATTGTCATCCTCATATCGTGAAGGCACTGCAGAAACAGGCGGAGCAACTACTCTTCTATTCCAACCTTGTCTACTCCGAAACCCGAGCGCGTGCGGCGGAGAAATTGGTGTCGGTGGCGCCAGCGCAACTCGCGAAGGCGTTCTTCTGCAATTCAGGAACGGAAGCAAACGAGAATGCGATGCGAATGGCGCGCATGTTCACTGGAAGAGAGAACATCATCACTTTCTCCGGTGGTTTTCATGGACGAACCGCCGACGCAATAAGTGCAACGTTCCTGGGAAAGTATCGCGAGATCGGAAAGCCCAACGTTCCGGGTCACATAAAAGCGGAGTTTGGAAACATCGAATCGGTTACCGCAGCAGCGGACGACACCGTTGCGGCAATCATGCTCGAACCGATTCAATCGATGGCCGGCGTCAGAAGTGGCGCCCCGGACTTCTTTCGAAACTTACGCAACCTTTGTGATCAACGCGGAATCGTTCTGATCTTCGATGAAGTTCAGACTGGCATCGGCCGAACAGGCGAGTGGTTCTTCGCCGGTAGTGTTGCCGCAGACGGAGTGGTGCCCGACATTGTCACGCTTGCAAAGGCTCTGGGCAGCGGTGTTCCCGTGGGTGCCTGCCTGGTGACTGATTCAATTGCGTCAAAGATAAAGGAAAATGATCTGGGTACAACATTCGGCGGTGGAATGCTCGCGATGGCGGCGGTGACCGCAACGTTGGAGGCGATTGAAAGTGACAAGATGATCGAGAACGTTAGAAAGGTGGAAGCGCATCTTCGTGAGAGTTTGCGAGAAATCGAGCAGGTGGTTTCGGTTAAGGGCCGTGGATTTCTTTTAGGGCTTGAGTTCGATGATAAAGCAGCAGCAGTTCACAAGGCGCTGCTTGAACGCAAAATTATTACTGGCACCTCGAGTGATCCAAACGTACTCCGATTGTTGCCGCCGTTATGTTTAGGTATTGAGGAAGTCGATCTATTTGTGGATGCACTTCAGTCAATAACACCGGGCTGAAGCCCGGTGAGCATGAGACGAAGTCCTTCGGGCATCGTGAACCATTTTCTATCAACTGAAAGTCTCGATCGCGACGCGTTGCTCGCGCTGATTGAGTCTGCCCGGCGTTATAAGGCCAGGACAGACGGTTCAAAACCGCTGGATGGCAAGTCGATCGCCCTGGTGTTCTTCAATCCCAGTTTACGAACTCGCGCGTCTATGCAAGCCGGCATCTATGAACTGGGTGGCAATGCTGTCGTGTTGGAACCTGGTGGCACCAGTTGGACGCTTGAACATCGTGAAGGCGCCGTGATGGACGGCGATAAGACTGAGCATATCGCCGACTTTGTCCGCGTGCTCGAGAGATACTGTGTGGCTATTGGCGTTCGCACTTTCGCTGCGTTGAAGAATTGGAGCGAAGAGCGCACTGATCCTGTTCTTAGTGCTTTTGCCAAATATGCGAGGGTTCCCATTATCAATCTTGAATCGGCCATGCATCATCCTTGCCAGGCCCTTGCTGACGTGATGACGATCCGCGAGAAATTGGGTGAAGGTGGGAAGCGAGTTGTGCTGACTTGGGCATGGCATCCCAAAGCGCTGCCGATGGCAGTACCGAATAGTTTTGCTCTTGCCGCCGCTCAAATGGGGCACGATCTGGTTATCGCGCATCCGCGGGGCTACGAACTCGACGAACAGTTACTTGACGTTACTCGCGAGAAAGCAATCGAGAGCGGTGGAAGTGTGAAAACAGTTAATGATATCGAAGCGGCTTTCGATGGTGCTGAAGTGATTTACGCGAAGAGCTGGGGATCAAAGAATTTCTACGGCAATAGCGAGCAAGACATCGTCAATCGCTGGCAGTATCGAAGTAAATGGATAGTTGACGAAGCGAAGATGTCGAGAACACACGAGGCGATCTTTATGCACTGCCTGCCAGTGCGTCGCAACGTGATTGTGACTGACAGCGTGATCGATTCACCAGCATCGGTAGTGATCGATGAAGCCGAGAATCGATTGCACGCGCAGAAAGCTGTGCTGGCGAAATTGGTCAATGGTAAATAATCTGTGGTCAGTGTTGGTCAGTGGTTGATAGGTCCAATAGGTCATAGAAGTCCTACTCTTAATGACAGAAGTCGACAACCAACTCCGTCTCGATCTTTTGCGTGAAGCGCTTCCCTATATCCAGCGCTTCCAGGGGCAGACGTTTGTCGTAAAACTGTCAGGCAAAGTAACTGAGAATGCCAACAATCTTGCCTCGCTTGCTGAAGAGTTGGCTCTTTTGCACCAGGTTGGAATTCGCATAAGCGTGGTTCACGGTGGTGGTAAGCAGCTGAGCGAACTCGCAACGAAACTGGGTGTCGAGCAAACTATAATTGAAGGCCGGCGAGTTACCGACGACGCCACTCTCGAAATGGCAAAGATGATCTTCGCGGGAAAGATAAATACCGACATCCTCGCTGCCCTCCGCCAAAGAGGAATTGAAGCGGTCGGTCTTTCAGGAGTCGATGGCAACATTGTGCACGCAGAACGACGACCACCTAAAGAAATCCTGAACCGCGAAACAGGTGAGCGTGCACAGGTAGACTTTGGACATGTCGGCGATGTAGTTCAAATCAACACTCGACTGCTAACCGTTCTTCTGGATCACAATTACCTCCCGGTGATTTCATCGCTCGGCGCCGATAACGAAGGCATGGTCTTCAATATCAACGCCGACACAATCGCCGCAGAGATCGCAGTTCAGTTACATGCGGAAAAGCTTATCCTGTTGAGTGACGTCGATGGAATTTATTTGACCCCAGGAGACACTACAACCAGGCTGTCGCATTTGACCGCAGACGAAGCTGATGACTTGATCGCGTCAGGCGCGGCGACAGGCGGCATGATCCCGAAACTTCAAAGCATCACGGCCTTGCTGCGCCGCGGCGTTCACAGCGCACACGTCATAAGCGGCACCAACCGCAATGCCCTCCTCTCCGAAATCTTCACTGACGAAGGCACTGGAACGATGGTGGTCGGTTAGAAGGGAGCAAAGCGACTTCAGATTTAAGATTGGTCAGTAGTCAGTGGTCAGTATAGGACCTCTTATCATACTGACCAAAATCTGAAATCCATTCGCTCCCCGTTCTATTCGGCTCCCAGCTAAAATCAGCCGACCGGCGACTGCGGCAAATGCCTGTCCCGATCGAATGGTGGATCCTGGTGCGGCGGTATTGGATCATCCGGCCAATCTTTGGTCCATCGTTCTCGATGTTCGTTGTCGGCGTAGTACTTCAGATAGGTGTGGTTGTCTGCTTCGCTTCCGCTGCCGGTCAAGTCGATCATGTAGGCGTAGCTGGGATTCTCAGGAAACAACACAGCTTCTTCTCGTAACCCATCGTCGTACAAGTATTCATACAACCCGCGGTCACTGAGATGGTCTGTGTGCAGGAGGTAAGCGCCGAGCTCCGCCATGCGCTTGATAACTTCCATCAACTTCTCGAGCAGTTCATCATCGGTTAAATCGGCAGCTTTCGGTATTTGCAACCCCGAGTTCTCCAAGAGGCGGAATAGACTAATCGGCTCGGTGGTTTCATACTCGAGTACGTGGCGTAAAAATTCCTCTTCAAGATCTGCCGGCATATCTTCCAGAGACATAGCGCTCCCGCCGAGCTTCTTGATCTCTTCTCGCAGTTTGGCAATACGTTGTTCCTGATCTGGATCTTCGGCAAAGTGTGTGAGTGTCATTTTTGACTCCTTAAGAATTCGAGAGGTTTAAGGTTTTGACTTCACGTGAGGAGAAGCCGGAATCATTGAGGCGCCGACATTGTGCCGTCACTTGATTAGGTTGTAAAGATCTATCCGCAGATTACACCGATTACGCAGATTTCTTTTAGAATGAGCGTGAGATGGTTTTCATTCACGCTCTAAAAAATCTGTGTAATCTGCGTAATCTGTGGACTATTTCTTAGGCGGCTCGGGTGCCGTAAACATCGCCAGGTTTGCGAGGCCGAGGCTCTCTTCAATTTCGGACATTCTTCTTAGCGCGCTTTCGAAACCGTCTTCACCAAAGAACTCCTCTTCAATCTCTTCAAACCTGACAGATAACTCATCCATCTCTTTCTCGCCAGTTACGGTCTTCCAGGCAGGAAACACGACCGTGTCTTCGATCGCGGCATGATGTTCATACATGCGCACAAAACTCTCCAGAGCACTAACGAAAGGGCCTACATCAGCCGTTGGAATCTTGTCGCCTTTTGTTTTCGATAATAGGTAATCAGTGATTTCTATTCCACGCGAGTGTTGAGCGAGAAGGATATCAACATAGCCCGTCGCTGCATTCTGCTGTTTCTTCAGGGCTGGGAAGATGTACGCTTCTTCAAGTTTCTTCTCATGATATTCCTCGCCAAACGCTCGAAAGAGCTGTGCGGTTTTTTCGAGCGCATCGGCAGGAACTGAGTTTGGATCTTGTTTAAGTTTGATGGCCGTCTCCTGATACACGAGCAGGGCACGGCGCAGTATGCCGTGCTCTCGCATCAGGTCCTCGGTTGCTGTTACATCTGCGGCTGCTTCATCGGACGACTGTTCATTGGACTTGTTAGTAGAGCTGGTCGCACCTGGATTATTTCGGCAGCCGATCAATATTGCGCCTGCACTTGCTACTGAGATTCCAGTTATTAATTGACGACGAGTATGATTCAAGTGTGTCTCTCCTTCCCGATCGATCTGGTCTTTTGATAATACTCTCACCGTAACGATAGACTAAGTATTGGCTCAGCACTAAATGGGACCTATTGGACTTATTGGACAAATTTTCTCTAGCGCTATGGACAACAAGACCATTGCCACAAGATTCCATCGTCTCGCCGGATTAATGGAGATACGTGGCGACGATCCTTTTCGCCTGCGGTCCTATCGTAATGCAGCAGAAGCGATCGAAGTTTGGCCCACATCGTTAAAAGAGATCGCTGAAAAGGAAGGAGTCAGCGGACTACAGGAAATTCCTGGAGTTGGCAAAGCGATCGCAGCGAAAGTAATCGAATTGCTGGAACGAGGCTCATTCGATGCGTGGGATCGATTGGTGGCCGAGACACCTGAAACGGTTCTCGACCTCACTGAAGTACCAGGCATTGGCCCCAGGACCGCAGCGCTATTGCACCAAAAGTTCAAAGTATCGTCATTGGAACAACTAAAGCAGTTCGTGGCAGGCGGCGGGCTTGAGATGGTTGACGGAATTGGGACCAAGACCGCTGAGAAGATCAAGGAAGCGCTTGGGATCTGAGCTTGTGTTTGGCAGTTCCTTCCGATCCGAATGTCCGACGAACCTTGGTTGTGCCCCTAACGCGGCTGAGGTTTGACGGCGCTCTTGTCAAATTGTCGATTAGAGTCGGGCACCACGACCGACTAAAGTCCGTCGGACATTCGGTCGCTCGCCGTTCTAATTCGCTCGACGATTCACAGACTGTACAAACGGCAAACTTCCAAGTACAAAGAACAGAGCTCAGTACTGAAAAATCAAAAACTCACGGAGAAGGAACCCATGAGCAAAAAGATGAAGCGACGCGACTTCATGCGTAACAGTGCGGTTGCCGGTCTCGCTATCGCCACAACCAAAGCGGACGTCAACGGTTTTCCAATGATCCTCAAACAGGGCTCCGTTAAGCCGTTGGTTATCTCTTCGGCAAACGGGAACAGGTTTAAAAACGGAGGCACAATGACCGCAGTCCATAAGGCCTTCACAATGATCACTGCCGGCGCGGACGTTCTCGACGCCGTTATTGCCGGTGTCAACATCGTCGAGCTCGATCCACTCGACGACAGCGTTGGCTACGGTGGTCTACCGAATGCCGATGGTATTGTTCAACTCGACTCTTCTTGTATGCATGGCCCGAAAAAACGAGCCGGGGCAGTTGGTGCGCTCGAGGGTGTACGAACGCCGTCGCTGGTAGCTAAGGCAGTGCTTGAAAACACCGACCATCACTTGATTGTTGGCAAAGGTGCACAGGAATTCGCGCGTGGAATGGGGTTCAAAATCGAAGACGACCTCAATACCGACAACTCTCGTAAGAAGTGGCTTGAATGGAAACGGCTCACGGATCCTGATCACTATCTTGATCCAAAGAAACGCGCGGAGGCAGGGCAAAAAGCGGCGTTGCAGATGTACGCGCAGGGTCTTCTTCGTGAAGAGAATCTTCATGGGACAATTAACTGCGACGGTATCAACTCGAAGGGCGAGATCTGCGGCGTTACAACCACGAGCGGATTGGCCTGGAAGATTCCCGGGCGATTGGGTGATTCGCCAATTCTCGGCGCTGGTCTTTATGTTGACGGAGCAGTCGGCGCGGCTGGCTCAACTGGGCGAGGTGAGGCCAACCTGTACAACCTCTGTTCGTTTGTGATTGTCGAAGAGATGCGTCGTGGCGCTCATCCGAAAGACGCGGGCATGGAAGTTCTCAAACGAATTCAAAACAACACGGTGGAGAAGCGTCTTTTGAATGAGCGTGGACTACCGAACTTTGGAATCAACTTCTACATACTCAACGCCAGGGGCGAATATGCGGGAGTTTCAATGTACGAAGGGGCCTCATTCGCTCTTTGCAACGAGAACGGACCACAGACCTTAAAGTGCGAAGGATTCCTCCAGGGCAAGCCGAGCGATTAACGATGGATTTCATCCGTCACTGTGCCACGCTTTTCTTAATAGTTACCTTGGTCGTTGCTGTCGGTTGCACAACAGCGAAAGACCTCAGCAAGGCGTTGACTGACATCGGACACGTCCGCGCTGAGATTATTAAACGTTTCGGTGAAAATGACGTAAACCTAAACGTCAACACCTTTCAGGGCCAAACAAGTATTTCAGTGCATTTCATCAATTCGCCTCTGAATGCGAAAAGCGCGGAGGAACGCACGAAGCGAGCACAGGAAACAGCCGAACTCGTCAAACAGTACTACCCCTCTATCAAAACGGTCAGCGCAATCTGGGTTGCGTTCGCGCGTGTAACGTCCCGTTTTGTCGTCTTTCACTGGACGGAAGTCCTCGATGTTCACGGCTACGACAACGAGGCCCGTCCGCTGAGCGACAGAGGCAACGCACCCGTTTCGATCGATCCAAGTAAACCGACAGTCCGTTACTCCGCGAATCTGAATTCAACCGACATTTCCAGCACTGGCATTCAACTCGAGGGCTCGCCGGAGAATGGAGTAGCCATGGTTCCCCATTTTTCTGTTGCGGGAGATGTAAACAGGGTTACTCCGCGGCCGCCAAATGTAGTGAGCATTGACTTCGCGTCGTACTCCGCACAACCGCGATTCCCCAACACAACAAAGATTGTGTTCATAACCGATAACAAGATTAGTTATCAGACTGAGGGAACGTTCTCGCCATCGCAGTTAGCAGATGGGACATTCAGTGAGTTCCTAACCTTGAAGATTCCGGCTGCAGCCTTTGTGAAAATCACCGACGGTACTACGGTAAAGGTCAAACTTGAGACACATGAATATCGCCTGAGCGAGATCCAACTTCTGCAAATCCAAAGGATGTCGGATTACCTTAAGAGCTAGAACGAATAAGCCTATGAATTTGAAACGCCAACTCGCAACCGTCGCCTTGCTAGCTCTGATTGGTTCAAGTGTTCCGGCCCGGACATCGGCTAACCAGGAAACATTTGCGTCTTTTTGGAAGACCTTTAAGGCAGCAATCGCGCGGAATGACAAGGAAGCAATAGCCGATCTAACGAAGCTTCCCTTTCTCTACGATAGTGAGGAACGAGATCGGGCGGGCTTTCTTAAGATCTATAGTCAGTTGTTTACGCGAAGGGTGCGCCGTTGCATGGCGACAGCGAAACCCGTCAAAGAAGGAGATGGCTACGACGTCTTTTGCGGTGAATTGATCTTCTATTTCAGCAAAGAGACTGACGGCAAATATCGATTTCGCGAGTTTGGTGTGAACGACTAGTCGCCGGAGCTTGCGTGCCTTGCTTCGGCCTGACGCTTCACAATGACCAAGGTGATGTCATCAGCCGCGCTGGTCCCCTGCGAAAACTTCGTCAAGGAAGATTCAATGCGATCGCGAATTCCAGCGGCCGATGCTTCAATATTTCGTGAGACGACTTCGTACAACCTGGTCGGCCCAAACTCTTCACCCGAAGGCGAGACAGCTTCAGTTACACCGTCCGAATAGATCACCAGCACGTCACCATGCTGCAACTGAGTCCTGCCTTCTCGATAGTCCGCATCTCGCTTAATTCCCAAGGGCAGACCGCCCGAAGCGAGCTGTTCCACTGTTCCAGCAGCATGCACGATCAAGGGAGGATTGTGTCCGGCGTTCAAGAAAGAGAGCGCCCCGGAACCCGGATCGAGTTCAGCGTAGAACAAAGTAACAAAACGGTTCGCAGGGATGTTGTCAGCCAGATATTTGTTAACGGCGGAAATCGTTGCCACCAGAGTATCGTGCGAACCGGATTGCGCGTGAACAGCCGCATGGAGCGACGACATTAAGAGCGCAGCCGCAGTCCCCTTGCCTGAAACATCCCCGAGAGCGATGACCAATCGACCATCGTCGCGTTCAATGAAATCATAATAGTCACCGCCGATCTCGTAGCATGGAAAACTGATTCCCTGTAGCTCATACCCCGAAACAATAGGCGGTGCAGTTGGCTGAAAGCGTTGTTGAATCTCGCTTGCGAGTGCCAGTTCGCGTTCGAGACGTTCACGATCGAGTCGTTCTTCGACAAGTCGGGTGTTCTCAACTCTGATTGCCGCAACCGATGCTAGGGTAGTCAGAACCTTTAAATGATCTTCGGTAAAGCGGCCTTCGGCTATTGGCGAGTCGGCGTAAATAATTCCAAAGACTTTATCGGCGACACCAAGGGGAACCGCCAACACTGATCGAACGCCTTGCAGTACGACTGTGCCGCTCGCAAAACGCGGATCGTGCTGCGCGTCGGATGTTAAGACTGACTTGCCACGGATAACTACTTCATCAAGGACGTTGCGACTTACACGGATTTCGCCGACCTCGCCGACGCGATCGCGCAAACGCGCGACGGCAACGCGCAAATCTTCACTGCCTTGATCACGCATCATGATCAAGCAACGGTCCGCGGGAACTGATTCAAAGACCAGCGAAACGATCTGCTCGAGGGTTTCATTGAGAGTGGCCGAGGCAAGCAGAGTAATACCTACCTTGCTAATCAAAGCGAGCAGGTCACCCTGTTTGGCAGTCTTTGTTGCGGTGGCAGTTTTTCCACCTGACGAAGTGGCAACTTCTTCGGGCTTCGTCCTGGCGCCCTCGATTGCTTCAAGCAGGCCTGAAGTAGTCCGATCACCAGAAGCGAGAGCTATAGTCGCCTCAGGCAATGACGCGCCAGAGTTGTCAGTGATCATCGTGGCACCCATGCTTGAGTTGTAGGTGCCATCATCAAAGACGATCTCAGTCTCACCTATCTGGATGCGTCCACCCGCAGTAAGAGGAATAACGCCCTGGACGGTCCCGCCGTTATACAAGGTGCCATTTGCGGATCCAAGATCCTGCAAGACGTACTCGTCGCCTTCGCGACGCACTTCGGCATGCACTCGCGACGCAAACGGATCCGGGATACAGAGATCGTTTCTGGCAGAGCGACCAATGGTGATGCGCAATCGACCGAGAGGGAAATGGTCGGGAGCGCGGTCTGGGTATTTGACGATCAGTTCTGACATTTCTGGAGACTCTAACTATCTGGGCTATGAGAAGTCCGACGAACTTTAGTTTGGCGTGGGTCGTCAACCACGTATCAGGATGTAATACCGAGCTCGCTGTGGAACGGTCGACAAACTAAAGTTCGTCGGACGCTGGGGCGTTTACGAACCTTCACGTACCACGATTGTGCCGGCAATAATATCGTGCAAACCACGTCCTCGCACAGTCACCGCCGTGACCAGAAATCCAAGTCCAAATAGGAAAAAGGACAAAGGATAACCGATGAAGTGTCGCAGTATAGCCCGACCGATACCGATTTGAGCGCCGTTATTCCGCTCGATTCGCAGTCCCGTTGCCCATTTCCCCAGAGTAACTCCGGTCAAACCAGGAAGCACTCCCAGGTCCAGGAACGCAAAGAGTATTGCAATGAGAAATGCAAGGGTCTCGGCCGAGTTGCCGGCCGTGCGGGCGCCTCCTCCGAGCATTCGCGCGATAAGCGTCCCGAATACAACGATCGCCGCGAGGACGATGTAGTCGATTAAAAGGGCGCCACAGCGAAGTGCAAATGGTGCTTGAAGTCGCTTCCCAGCTTCGCGCGCGGCACGACTTCTCACTTGCGGGCGTGTCAAACCTTGGGCATTGGTCATTTTAGGATTCGATCTTTGTTGGATCTCAGATTCCAGATCTCAGATCTCAAATTTGACCCTGGGAACCATCATATTTGAGATCTGAGATCTGGAATCTGAGATCCAACAAAGAACAAAATACAAAGCTCATTCAAGAATTACCCCACTAAAAAGTGCAGCGTTGTTTCGCCAACCCGAAGTTTGTCGCCACTGTCCAGTACTCTGGGTTGTCGCGGCGCGAGTCGCACTGAATCATTGATCACAGTTCCATTCACAGAACCAAGATCCTCCACCAAAAATGTGTCGCCTTCCAACCAAATCCTTGCGTGGCGTCGCGAGACTTTCGTTTCCGGATCAAATCGTGAAAGATCGATCTCGGGGAAAATATTCGAATGCGGATCAGTCCTTCCCAGAAGATTGCTGTCCTTTTGCAGGATGAACGACGCGTCTAACTCTGTCGTTCCCGCTACGACCAGTTTCGCCGTTGGCCGTGAAGCATGTAACAAGGCGCTCGACCCTACACCAGCCAGCGGCTGTCGCGCTCCGCAGTGAGCACAGAAAACATCGTCAGCCGCAATCCGTCCACCACAAAAACCGCAGTACACAGTTTGAACCTGGACTGTTTCAGCGCCGGGCTGTTGTGGCCCGGGCATTCCGTAACTGACGCGACCAGACAAAAGCTTTTCAAGATGGATCGCCAGTTCGTTTCTCAGCTCTCCTGCCGTTCTAAACCGATCGTCAGGACGGTATTCAACTGAGCGCATCAATATCTGCTCCATCTCAGTTGATAAGGACGGAGCAATCTGACGAGGCCGTGGGTTCTTTGAAAAATCAAAAATAAGCAGCGGGTTGTCCTGTGGATCGGCACCGGTTAACAAATGAAACATCGTGGCGCCCAGACTGTAGACATCCGATGCCGGCTGCACTCGACCACTAAACAGCTCGGGTGGAGCATAGCCCATCGTTCCCACTGCGGTAACTCCCTTTTCCTGTTGAGTAACCCAGCGAGCAATACCAAAATCGATCAGCATCACACGTCCGGTATTGCCATCGATCATCAGGTTCGCGGGCTTAAGATCCCGATAGATGATGGGCTTCGGACGTGAATGCAAATACTCAAGTACGTCGGCGACCTGCATTCCCCAATCGGTAACAGTTTTTTCATCGAGCCGGCCGTGCAACGCCGACCGCAGACGAGATGCAAGGTCGCCACCCGAGATGTATTTCATTACGAGGTAGAAACGACTCGCTGCATCGTCATAAAAGTAATCGTAAATCGTAGGTATCGATGGATGCTCCAATGAGGTTAGCAATAACGATTCGCGTTTGAAATCGCCGATTGCTTTTTCATGCTGTACGGGATCGAGATGCGATTCAACCATTTCCTTAACGGCACGTGGCGCATCGCCGAGGTTGCGGTCTTTTGCCAAATAGACGGCACCCATTCCGCCACCACCTATGCGACGGACGATTTCGTATCGACCATTCAGTACCGCTCCGCCCTCGAGCTGCTTCACTGTTGGGTGATGGCCACCGGTTGTGGACTGCTTCGGTGTAGCGCTGGTTCCGTAAACATTCGGATCCGTTGAAGAGCCTCCCAGTGAGTCAGAGCTGATGGGAGGAATTGAATTCTCGAGCACTGGTGCGGGTTTTGACTCCGGCGGGATCGGCGTCTCGTCTGTCGGTTTATCGATTTTTTCTACTTGATCGAGTTGTGTTGCATCGAGAGAGGTCGCGACGGTCTTCATCTCAACGGACGCAGGCGGATTCTGGGCTCCGCAGCTACCGCAGAAGTTCTCGTCTGGTGCGATGTTCGCGCCGCAATCCTTACATTCCATTTGTTTGCGATTCGCCTTGTAAGTCTGTCAGCGTCTTATTGAATAAGACGCTAATGGCCGGGATCTATTTAACGATATGAAACCGCAAGAATGTCTTGCCAACAATAATCTCGTCACCGTCACATAACGCCTGGCGCTGCCCCGGTGGCAGGCGTTTACCACGGTTTATAAAGGTTCCGTTGGTAGAGCCTAGATCTTCCAGGAAATACTGACCGTTGGTTAGGGTAATTCGGGCATGGCGTCGGGACACCTTGGCCTCAGGATCGTCCGTGTCCAGGTCGACGTCAGGGAAAACTCCCCCATCGGCATCCCATCGACCGATGTGGGCTTCAACTTCGCTCAACATGAACTGTTTACCGGTTGACCGTCCTTTTTCGATTACAAGTCGTGCGTGCGGTCGTGCGGGTTGTTTTACCGCCCCTACATTCAAACGCCCGGAGATGTGACCCGAAACGAATTCCGGTCGCGCGTCTGGAGTTTGAGCACGCGATCCATTCTGCCCATCGCCGTTGTTGTGTGGTTTCTGTCCCATTACTGGACGTCCGTTGGGCCTAAGGGGAGCACCGCACTCGTCGCAGTATTGCGAACCGTCCAGATTCTCAGTTTTGCACCTGTCACATGTGATCATTGAAGTCGGTCGCGGGTAGCCACTTTCTCACTGGTCTGGGTTGGGAGCCAGGCCAAACGGCGAGAAGATTTTAGCGCGAAACGAATTCGACCGCCACCGCCTTGGTCTGGTGTTAACGCGTAATCGGTGATCTGCGTCTACATTTAGGCCCCAACAAACCAATGGGCCGCTTTGTGCTTCAAACGCTTTCGCTGCTTGGCGTTAAATGAAACAGTTTGATAAGTTTTGACGTAGAAGCTACTTCGAGCGTAAACGGTTTCCCGGATAAAAAGCCACTACCTCGTTTTCAATGAAGAATTTAAGCCCCTGATCGAAGGATGAAAACATGGCATTAAGTCGGAAGAAGAAGATCATCATCGGAGCCTCCGTCGCGGCGGTGCTGGCCATCGTAGTGATCGTCAGCGTATTCGCCACGCGTAAAGAGGAACCCGAGGTGGTGGTGATTAAGCTGGAAAACAGACCCGAACTCAAGCAGACGGTAACAGCATCTGGTGAAGTACGTCCCGTTCGTTACATCAAACTGACCAGCGAGGTACCTGGTCGAATCGAAGAAATTTACGTTAATGCCGGCGACCAGGTCATCAAGGGTAAGCCCCTTGTTCGTATCGATCCCACTCAACTTCAATCGAACCAGGAAGCACAGTGGGCGGCGACGCAGGCCTCAATTAACGACGTGCAAAATGCCCGCAATGCAGTTAACCAGGCACAGCAGGCGTTGGTTGTTGCTGAAGCTTCAGTGGCTGCTGCTCGTCAACAGGTTGTAGCACTCCAAACGAGCGTCGATCGTGCGCAGGTAGATCTGAACACTGCACAACGTGAGCTGAAGCGGTACACGGAACTGATCGAAGCCGGCGTTTCTTCCCGATCGGAATACGACGCTGCACGAGATCGGTTCGAAACCGCCAAAATCGCACTTGAAACAGCCAAGGCTAATCTTGAATCACAAAAGATCGCGGTCAAGGAAGCGACCGAACGAGCTAATCAACAACGTATCGCGGTTAAAGATGCGCAGATCAGTATTAAGTCGTCTGAGATGCGTGCAAACCAGCAACAGGCAATGTTGAGAGGACAGGCTAGCCAAAGGTCCAAAGCCACACAGCTATCACCACTGAATGGCGTCGTCGCTGATATCCCAACACGCGTCGGCGAATTTGCTGTAGCCGGTCTATCAACGACACCCTTGATGACGATTGCAGATATGTCGCAAATCAACGTCGAAGTTAACGTTGATGAAACCGAAATCAACAACGTCGAAGTTAATCAACAGGCGAAAGTTAAGGTGGACGCACTGGGTGATAAAGAGTTGAAAGCGGTCGTCACCCAAAAGAACCCTCTCGCCGTCGCCAAGTCTGACACGACGGGTGGACTTTCGAATCGCGTCAACGTTCAGGAAGCGAAGGAATTCAAAGTAACATTGCAATTGATGGAGCTTCCGACGGACGTTCAGGATGCTCTTCGCCCAGGCATGAGTACGACTGCCACGATTACCACTAAAACAAAGAACAATGTTCTGGCGGTTCCGCTGGAGTCAATTGTAGAGAAGTCACCGAATCCTCCTTCAGCTTCGCCATCGCCTGCTGTCGCCAGCAACGCGCCAACGCCGGTTGGCGACAAACCGAAGACGCAAAAGGGCGTTTACGTCCTCGACCCAAAGACAAATAAAGTAAAGTTTGCAGAGGTCACAACGGGAATTACTGGCGAAGCTGATATTGAAGTTACGAGTGGCGTGCAAGCTGGTTGGGAAGTTGTTCGCGGTCCAAGTCGCGTTCTTAAGACATTGAAAGACGGAATGTCCGTGAAACGCCAAACGAAGAAACCGGGGGCAAACTCGAATGGAAACGAGGGCAGCTAATGAGTAGCAATGCCACGATAGTGTCGCCCACCGAGAACGTGATACAGGCGACAAGCCACGTCAATGGACACGATCCGCGCGCGCTGATTTCAATGCGCAACATCTGGAAGACTTACCAGATGGGAACCGAGTCTGTTCATGCGCTACATGGCGTCTCATTCGATATTCCGCGCGGCGAGTACATTGCAATCATCGGGCCTTCAGGTTCAGGTAAGTCGACTTTAATGAACCTGATCGGCTGTCTCGATACACCATCCCAGGGCGAATACTGGCTCAACGGAAAGAACGTGTCCGAGATGGATGATGACGAACTTGCACGCATTCGCAACCAGGAAGTCGGCTTTGTCTTTCAGACGTTCAATCTTCTGGCGCGAGCCACAGCCTTACATAACGTTGAGCTTCCATTGATCTATGGAGGAGTAGGTTCATCGCAACGGCACGAGATGGCTAAGAAGGCATTGGCCGCTGTAGATCTGACCGAGCGAATGACGCACAAACCAAATGAGCTCTCGGGCGGCCAACGTCAGCGTGTAGCCATCGCGCGAGCCCTGGTCAATCATCCTTCAATTCTGCTTGCTGACGAACCCACCGGAGCACTCGATACACATACCAGCATGGAGATCATGGATCTCTTCGAGCGTCTTCATTCCGAAGGCAACACAATCATCGTCGTCACCCACGAGCATGACATCGCTGCTCGAGCCCACCGTGTAATTTCTATTCGCGACGGTCTGATCGAAAAAGACGAACGACTAAAATAGGAGACAAGAAATGATGGGGCGAGGTGGCGTTCAAGAGGTCAAGCCACGGCGCTACACGTTTGCGCGCGCAGACCTGCCGGCGCGTATTCGATCGTTTCCGTTGTTTCGCGTGACGGCAATCTGGGAAGCGTTTCGTGTTGCCACTGCGAGTTTGCGCGCTAACAAACTGCGGACCCTCCTCACGTTGATTGGAATTGTCGTCGGTGTTACAGCGGTCATTGCCGTAGTTACGATAATTCAGGGTCTGGACAAAACGGTTGCGCAAACTTTCTCCTCGCAAGGCTCAACCGTCTTCACCATTTCAAAGAGCCCGCAAATAATCAAATCACGCGAAGAGTTCGTAAAGTTCAATCATCGCAAAGACGTGACTCACGAGGACGCTCAGGCGATTCGTCGACTGTGCAATAGTTGTTGGCGCGTTGGCATCGCGGCGAATGCACTTGAGACTGTAAAGTTTGCCGATCAAAAAGCGGAAAATGTACGCATTCGAGGTATCGATCCGTTGAGTATGTTCGACGTCGATGGCGTGACGATCGATGCGGGCCGCATTTGGTCAGAAGCCGAGGGAGCAGCAGGTAGGGAAATTTGCGTTGTTGGTCCGGACATTCTCAAGAACCTGTTTTCAGACGCTCCCCCGGACAGAGCGATTGGACAAGAACTCCGGATTGCGGGCCGGCCTTACCAGATCATCGGAGTGCTGGAACCATTGGGATCGATCCTGGGTTTTTCGCGAGACAACGTTGTCTACATTCCCTATTCGACCTATCAAAAGGAATATGGTGCGCGACGTTCTTTGGTCGTCTTTATACAGGTACCTGAAGCCGAACAACTCGAAGCAGCCGAAGATCAAGTTCGAACAGTAATGCGAAACCGTCGCGGTCATACCCAGGACGATCCGAACGACGAAGGCTTTGCACTCGAGACGCAAGATGTTTTTCTGAATCTATACGGTTCCGCAACTTCAAACATCAAACTTGTAACTGTCGGCGTGGCCGGTGTGTCGTTGATCGTCGGCGGGATCGTGGTGATGAACATCATGCTCGTGTCCGTTACCGAGCGCAGGAAAGAAATTGGTATTCGTAAAGCGATTGGGGCACGACGGAAAGATATCATTACGCAGTTTCTGATCGAGTCAGTGATGGTCACTGCGATTGGTGGTGCGATTGGAGTCGTTACAGGATTTGGACTTGCGTATCTAATCTCGGCACTTATTGGATTTCCGTTGTTGATTAGTATTCTATCTGCCGTACTTGGAGTTGGGGTTTCATCGGTGGTGGGAATCATCAGCGGTCTTTGGCCGGCATGGCGGGCAGCGAAGCTGGACCCGATTGAAGCGTTGAGAGCAGAGTGAGTGCATGATCTCAGATCTCAGATCTCAGATCTCAGATCTCAGATGAACCACTCGGTGCACTTTGAGATCTGAGATTTGAGATCTGAGATTTGAGATCATGCGCGGCTCACAAGACTCTATTTGATCTATGACCCTCGAGGACATTAAAGAATCCGCTCTAATGGCGTTCGATACACTGCGCGCTAATAAACTGCGCTCGTCACTAACAATTCTCGGCGTTAGTGTCGGCGTCGTAACGGTGATCTTTATGGTTTCGATCATTCAGGGTCTGAACAAAGCATTTGCGGATCAGATTGAGACCCTGGGTTCAAACACGATCTTCATCTCCAAGTTCGAACCGAGCTTTGGGAAACCACCAGGTCCTGATGAAATCCATCGCAAAGACCTCACCATGGACGATGCTGAAGCCTTACGTCGTGAGGCACCATCAATTGCCGGTGTTTCACCTCTTCACCGCAAACTCTCATCTACAGCCAGGTATCAGGAGAAAGAGACAACCACTCCGATCCTGATAGGAGTCACGCCATACTATGAGTTTGTTCACACCCAATACGTCGCGAGTGGCCGGTTTGTAAATGACATTGACATGCAGGATCGCTCGAACGTTGCAATCCTTGGCGTTGATGTTAAGCGAGCATTGTTTCCCTATGAGGATCCAATCGATAAAGAGTTGCGAATCAACGGCAATCCATACCGAGTGATTGGCGTAATGGAGCCACTGGGAAACTTCTTTGGGCAATCGCGCGACAACTCGATATTTATACCCATAACGACGTTCGACAAGTATTACGCTGAAGGACCGTTTCCCGAGGTCGTGTTTTTCATGGTGGTTCGTCCGCAATCTCGAGCATATGTGAAAACTGCGATGGACGAGATCACTGATATTTTGCGGAGACGACGTCGCGTGCCTCTTGGTGCAAAGAACGACTTTGGAGTCTCGTCACAGGACTCACTTCTTGATGTTTACAATCAACTCACTGGAGCGACTGCTTTAGTTCTGACCTCAATTTCATTCGTTGCTTTGATGATTGGCGGCATTGGGGTGATGAACATCATGTTAGTCTCCGTTACTGAGCGGACTAAAGAGATCGGTGTGCGAAAGGCGGTCGGCGCAACCAGACTAAACATACTTTCTCAGTTCCTGATTGAGGCCGTGGTGCTGACGGCGATCGGCGGTTTAGCTGGATTGGCCGTGGGCGAAGTGGCCAGTTTGCTAATGAACAAGTATTCTCCACTGCCGGCATATGTACCGCTATGGGCTATCGGAGTAGGCGTGGGAATCTCGGCATCCGTTGGAATTGTGTTTGGCTTGTGGCCTGCGTGGAAAGCTGCGCGTCTGAACCCCATTGACGCCCTGCGCTGGGAATAACGTTCTTTGGAGTGCGACGGCCTGCCGTCGCTTTGTAACAGGGCTAATGTTGGACGATTAAGCAGCCCACTGATCTAGCTATCTTCCGAATATCGCAGTAACAAAGCGACGGCAGGCCGTCGCACTCCAAAGGACGTTGTGGGCTTTGAAAAATGAAGCTTTCAAACAAATCAGCAATCGTCACAGGTGGTGGCAAAGGAATCGGAAAGGAGATTGCTCTCGCGCTCGCCCAGGAAGGCGCGGACGTTCTTGTAGCTGGCCGTCAAGCAGACGTTCTGGAGCAAACCGCTTCCCGGATTAAGTCTCTCGGAAGACATTCACTGAGTTGCGTGACCGATGTTTCGAATGAGTCTCAAGTCGACACGATGGTCAACACCGCGCTCGAGGCGTTTGGTCATATCGACATTCTCGTGAACAACGCTGGAGTTACTGGCCCGACCGCCGCAATCACGAATGTAACGCGAGCTGCGTGGGACGAAGTGATGGCGATCAATCTTACCGGAGCGTTCTTGTGCGCGCGCGCAGTGGTACCACACATGATCGCGCGCGGCTCAGGCAAGATCGTCAACATCAGCTCCATTGCCGGTAAAATGGCATACGCACTCCGGAGCCCCTATGCCGCATCCAAATGGGGAATGCTCGGTTTGTCTTGCACTCTGGCTCAGGAGTTAGGCCCTTATAACATTCAGGTAAACGCTATCTGCCCCGGTCCGACCGCGGGTGAACGCATGACGGGTGTGATTGCGGGGCGAGCGAAGGAAATGAATCGCAGCGTCGAGGAAATCGAAAGGATGTACGTCGAAGGCACTGCGCTGAAGCGAATGGTTGACCCAAGGCACGTCGCTGCGGCGGTGGTCTTTTTGTGTTCAGCAGACAGTGACAGTATGACCGGAGAGGCCTTGGAAGTCAGCGGGGGTTTTGGGCTTTGAGTTCCACATATGCTTTTATGTCCGGTATGCTTTATAGGCCCTTGCAAAAAGGCCCCACGGTCCTGGGAGCGCAGGCGTCCTCGCCTGCCCGTGTCCCGTCTAACCAACAACCATTGACCGAGTTGGTTGCGCTGCACGCGGGCAGGCGAGGACGCCTGCGCTCCCAGGATCGTGGGGCTTTTTTGCAAGAGCCTCTTTAGCTTGTCGTAACGCGCAACGACCAAAGATCGGATTTCGAGCATCTTAAATAAGGTTTTAGCAAACATTCCACGTTATTGGTTGGGCAGGCACGACAAGACAGACGCATATCGGACATCTTGAAACGCCGTGAAATTTATCGAGACACTCAAACTGGCTTTCTCAGCGATCTGGGCGCATAAACTGCGTTCCGCTCTGACTCTGCTGGGAATGATTGTTGGTGTGACAGCTTTCGTTGTTGTCGTCTCACTAATCGAAGGTTTCAATCGATATGTAGACGAGAAGATCGCCGGAATCGGCGCGAAGTCGTTTACTATTCAACGCTTCAACCCCCTCGAAGATTTCAAAGACACTGACACGATCGCCGCAGCTCAACGCAGAAACAAAGAACTAACGTTGGATGACTACGATTATCTTAAACAGCGTGCGTCTTTGATCGGTAAGATTGGTGCTAAAGCCCGGGGCACCCCGTCTGAGGTAAAACGCGGCACTGAAGTTCTGGAAGACATTTTCGTTTCGGGCGCCACCGCTAATTGTGTTGACATAGAGAATCGTGACGTTGCTGATGGTCGCTTCATTGCGGAACCGGAGGATGAAGGCGCTGCTCGGGTCGCATATGTCGGCGCCGACATCGCGAATAAATTGTTTCCCGCCGGAACCGCCGTCGGTGGTGAGATAACTATACGTGGTTTGCCCTATCGTGTGATTGGCGTGGAAGCTGCCAAGGGAACGGTCTTTGGTATTCCCCAGGATAACTTCGTTGTCATTCCTCTGAAGACTTACGCCATTAACTACGGTGGTTTATACAGACAAAGATCACTTTACTTTATTGCCACTTCTCGAACAGACGATTCCTTCAATGACGCTGTTGAAGAATCACGATTTCTGATGCGCGCTCGACGCAAACTCCAGCCAAGCGAAAAAGATAATTTTGGAATCGTAACCCCCGACGCTATTACCGGACTGCGCGATCGTATCTTCGGGACCATTTTCATCGTGGCCATGCTTGTACCGGGAATCGCTTTGATTGTCGGCGCAATCGTTATCATGAACATTATGCTGGTGTCAGTGACTGAGAGAACAAAAGAGATCGGGATCAGAAAGTCACTTGGCGCGCGACAGATGGACATCCTGAAACAGTTTCTGGTCGAAGCTACAACGCTTGCGCTCATCGGCGGAGCTACTGGTATATTCATCGCCTGGATGGTCGGGAAAGTTGTGACAGCGGTTTTCTTCCCCACCTATTTGTCTTTGCTGGCGATTCTGGGCGCACTCGCAGCTTCGGGAGGTGCGGGCATTGTTTCGGGAATCTTTCCCGCCTGGAAAGCAGCGAGACTTGATCCGATTGAAGCGTTGCGGGCTGACTGAGTTTGACTGGTTCTTTTCAATAGGTCCTATAGGTCGAATAGGTCCTATATTCTTTTTAGATCAATGAAACTTTTTCGCAGCGACATATACGAGAACCTGATGATGGCGATCGCCACGTTGAGGGCGAATAAGCTGCGCTCATTTCTGACAGTCTTTGGTGTAGTGATTGGCATCATCACCGTGATGCTGATTGCTTCGATCATCAGTGGTATCGATGTCTCCGTAAAGCGAGAAGTCGAGTCATTTGGTACGCGCTCCATCTACATCAGCAAGTTCAACCCCGGTATCCACATTGGACGTCTATCCCGAGAAGAGCGAATGCGTAAGGAACTGACTTACGATGACGCCATCGCTCTTCAATCACTACCCGCCGTCGAGCTCTCTGTCCCGTTTCTCGACATCACGAACAATTTCTTCGGCGGCAAGCTTCTCGTTTCTGGCGGCGGAAAGACCTCTGCTCAGGTCGCTTTACAGGGAACACTTCCCGATTTTGAAAAGGCGGGAACCCAAGTGATTTCAGAAGGTCGTTTCTTTACCACGACTGAGAACGATACGAACCAGGAAGTCTGTGTGGTTGGCTCAAAAGTAGCCGACGACTTCTTTAAGGTGGGATCACCGGTCGGACAAACAATTAAGATCGGTCCGACGGAATTTCGTGTCGTAGGGGTTTTGGAAAAGCGTGAACAGTTTTTGATGAGTGGCGGAAGCGACGATCAAAACAACGTAATCTACGTTCCCTTCTCGGTTGCACAAAAACTGAAACCAAACGCCGACGACATCTACATTCTCGCTGTCGGCAAAGTTGGGCTGATGGAAGAAGCGAAGGATCAGGTGCGAGATATGCTTCGCATACGACGCCAGGTCCCGTTTGCCGCAAATGACAACTTTGGAATGGAAACATCGGAAAGCATTCTGGACAACTTCCGATCGATTACTGGCGGATTGGCTATCGCCATGGTTGTGATCTCTTCGGTCGGTCTGATGGTGGGCGGAATTGGCGTGATGAATATCATGCTGGTGTCGGTCACGGAGCGGACCAGAGAAATCGGAGTACGCAAGGCGATTGGTGCCAAACGAAGCGACATCATGTGGCAGTTTCTGATCGAAGCCGCAACGCTCACTGGCCTGGGTGGGATTGTAGGTTTGTCGATTGGGTGGGGCCTCACCCTGTTACTGAGGATTTTTCTGCCTTCGTATGTTCCTCTTTGGGCGCCAATTGGTGGTTTACTGGCCAGTGTCGGGATCGGTTTGATCTTCGGTCTCTGGCCGGCATGGAAAGCAGCTCGATTGGATCCAATCGAGTCGCTGCGGTATGAATGAGCGATGTGGTCAGTAGTGAATAGGTCAAATAGGTCTAATAGGTCCTATACCACTCACCATTGCTCACTGACTACGAAATAAAGTTCGGGAACAGTGCCGTAATACCCGTAATCAATAGCAACCCCAGAACCCACATCGTCACCGCCACACCCCATGCAGTTCCCTTACTCACTTTGGTTCCACCGTTCTTCAAACCCGTAGCTTTCAACCAGAGACCATAAAACGATAAGACGCCGATTGCACTCGCCAGCACAAATATCACCGGATGATTGGCGGGCGACACCAAAACTCCCAGGTTGTCTTGCACAAGTGTCTCCTGACCAAGAATGGGGTGGATGTCTTCCGGAGATTTGATGTACAGCAACACTAACCCGAGGAGCTTTTGGACCGCTATTATAGGAACGGCCGCATAGAAGAGTGACGCGAAAGCCTGCCAGTAATTGATTCGTCCTCCGAACACTAACGTCACAAGCAGGTATAAAGCCGCGATGATACCGGTGAAGATGAAAGCTCCGGCGAAGGTCTTTACTACCGTGCCGGCGCGCTGAACCGGATTCTTAGCATCTTCGATCTGTTGAGCACGAATCTGCTCTATCTTGTCGGGAGGAGGAGCCAACGGCGGACCGATCTCAGCGAGTTTGTCCATTGTGTGGTTGACGATGCGCTCAGGTGTAACTCGCTGAGTAAAAGCAAACGTGTAAATCGCACTCAGGACCACAACTACAAGATAAGCCGCCAACCACCTCGGATACGCACGCAGATTGCGAAACACGCGCGATGGTTCGAAAAAGATTCCAGTCAATTTCTGAACGGGCGACAGCGGACCTTCCTCCTCACCAACCCCAGGCAAAGGAACAAAACTAAGTCCGAAGAGCGCGAGGCCAAACGCTACTAAAGCCAGGCCGGTCCCGATTCCGCCCGGAATAAACTTGGCAATGCCGCCTATACAGATAATCAAGCCAAGAACAAACAGGCCAATCGCGACTGGACGCTGCGCCGTGGGGCGTTCAATAGCCGCAGCTTCATGCGGTAACGGTGGTGGGGGGGGTGGTTGAAAGTTGTCAGCAGGTTCGCTCATTTAAATTCCTCCTACGAGAAGACGGGGAGAAAGCTTCCGTCGAAGTTTTGTCAGATGCGTTGATACGGTTTCTGGAAAATGATTGTTTCATATGTTGATCTTAGATCTCAGATCCCAGGTCTCAGATTCCAGAGTTGATCCCCTCGTTCATCAGATCTGAGATCTGGAATCGGAGATCTGAGATCCATTTAAAGTTCGTCGGACATAGGTGGAGATTCCATCCACCCTGGAACGCGAATACACGCGACGTGATGACGTGATGCAACCTCGCGTAACTCGGGATCGATATGCGCACACTCTTCGATTGCGATTGGACAACGCGTTCGAAATCTACAACCCGAAGGCGGATTGATCGGCGTTGGCACATCTCCCTGCAAGATAATCCGTTCGCGTTTGTGCTTCGGATCCGGCAGCGGAATTGCGGACAACAGCGCCTGAGTGTACGGGTGCAGAGGATTAGCATACAGATCCTCAGCATTCGCGATCTCTACAATTCGACCGAGATACATCACCGCCACGCGCGACGAGATGTGTTCGACAACTGCCAGCCCGTGCGAAATAAACAAGTAAGTCAGCTTGAATTCTTCCTGAAGATCCTGGAGCAAGTTGACTACTTGCGCCTGTACCGACACATCGAGAGCTGATACAGGCTCATCGGCAACAATCAACTTCGGATTCAATGCCAGCGTTCTCGCGACACCGATCCGTTGACGTTGACCTCCGGAAAACTCGTGAGCATAACGGTTCATGTAGTCCGGATCGAGACCAACTCTTCGCAGCAACTCGGCCACGCGTTCTCGTTGCTGAGTCCTGGTTCCTTGCTGGTGAATAACCAGCGGCTCTCCGACGATGTCGCCGATCTTCATCCGTGGATTTAACGAGGCGTATGGATCCTGAAAAATGATCTGCATCTCTCGGCGGAGTTCGCGAAGCTCTTTCCGACTTAAAGAGAGGACGTCACGCCCAAGAAAATTGATTGTTCCTGAGGTTGGTTCGATGAGACGTAACAGGCAACGGCCAACCGTGGACTTCCCACAACCCGATTCTCCGACCAGACCAAGCGTCTCGCCAGCAAAGATTTGAAACGACACGCCATCAACTGCGCGAACAACATCGTCACTTCCTTCAACGGGGAAATGTTTGTAGAGATTGCCAACACTGACGAGGACGTCAGTATCTGTATCCGCGGCACGAACTGTTTGAGAATTGACTTTGGCTTGATCGATCATTTCAGCTCTTCTCTGCGGCTCTGCGTTCTCTGCGCCTCTGCGGTAATCATAAAGCCGCCGAGACCCAGAGCACGCAGAGACGCAGAGACTTATTTGACATCACGAGCTTCAGTTGCCTGGTGATCAGCAGCCACAGCCGATGCTAAATCGTAAAGCACGCATCTCACCTGAACGCCCTTCTCGAGTTGATAAAGTGGAATATCTCCTTCTGTGCAACGCGGCATGCGATGCGAACAACGTGGTGCAAAATGACAGCCCGGCGGTAAATCGGTCGGACGCGGCACGGTGCCTTCAATAGTCTCCAGTCTTTCCTTCCTGGCAACGTGTTCACTGGTCAGCTTCGGAACTGATCGCAGCAATCCTTCCGTGTAGGGATGCTTTGGTCGTGCGAATAACTCAGCAACCGGCGATTCTTCAACAATTCGTCCGGTGTACATCACAGCAACTCGATCTGCCACTTCAGCAACGACACCAAGATCGTGAGTTATCAATAACACGGCCAACTCGCGCTGCTTTCTCAACTCGTCAAGCAGTTCAAGTATTTGCGCTTGAATGGTGACATCGAGCGCAGTGGTCGGCTCATCCGCGATTAGAAGTTTTGGATTGCAGGCAAGCGCCATCGCAATCATCACCCGCTGCCGCATACCGCCGGATAATTGGTGAGGATAGTCATCGATTCTTCGGGCGGGATCAGGGATGGCAACCTCGCGCATTGCTTCGATCGCCGCTCGTTTCGCTTCCTTCTTTGATAGCTTCCGATGCAAACGCAACGCTTCGGCAATCTGCTCTCCAACAGTAAACACCGGATTAAGCGACGTCATCGGATCCTGAAAGATCATGGCGATGTCGTCGCCACGGATTTGGCGCATCTCAGCGTCACCTAGCTTCAAGAGATCTTTACCGTCGAAAAGTATTTCGCCTTCGACAATCTTTCCTGGAGGGGCAATCAAACGCATTACCGAGAGTGCCGTCATCGACTTGCCACACCCTGATTCTCCGACCAGTCCGAGAAGTTCCCCTCGGTCCAGATAGAAGCTGACGCCATCAACGGCGCGCACGAGACCGCTGCGTGTAGAAAAGTGAGTTCGCAGGTTATTGACTTCCAGCAGGTGCGACATCGATCAGAGTCCCAGCTTCTTCATTTGCGCGAGCACGTCATCACCAGTCTCGGCCGGATACTTCAATGTTCTACTTACAGTTGGGTTCGCCTTTGCCAATCCCCAGATAATGCTTTGACCCGCAGGAAGGACCTTCGGCTTTTCAGAGAAGACCGGATCGGAGAAGGCTTCTTCGGCATCTATCAACTGCCAACCTTTCGACTTGAACATCGAAATCAGATCATCAAGAAAGAGGCCGTTCAGCAAATTGTAATGGACAAGAATCGTATGCTTGACGGAACGACCGAGAACTCGATGGGAGAGTGAATTGTAGTATTGAGCACGATCCCACATGTGCGCCAGATAGAAGTCTCGATAGGGCTTAAGATTTGCGGAAGGATCACTCTTAACGCGTTCAGTCAACCGTGTCGTGATCATCCAATCATCTGTGTCGATGGTGACGTGACCAACACGATACTTCGCTTTGGCAAGAAAGTCTCTGACTCCATCTCGTTTTGCGACGGTATCGCCTTCGCGAAGCGCCGGAAAACGAAAATATTTCTTGAACCCTTTGAACTCACTGAGCACTTTCTCCGCGCGCAGGATGTCGTTGGTGTATTCCTCAACGGTTATCTCCGGCGAGTGTAAATCCTGATGAGAGTAGGTGTGATTGCCGATCAAATGACCTGACTTGTCCCACTCGGTCAGCAATTGTTTGCCTTCCTCGCGTTCCAAATTACGACCAACCACGAACAAAGCAGCTTTAGTTGAGTGAGCATCGAGCACCTTGAGGATTGACTTGTTGCGATCCCAGGCCGACTGATATACCGCGTTCTGCCAGTTGAAGTCGTCCATCGTGATCGCGATCTCACGCGACTTAGTTTGTGCACCTGATTTGGGTAACGCCCACGAGAATCCGCTCATCGCGATGAGTTTTGAAAACGTTCGACGATTCATGAATCTCCTTGCTGGGATAAGTACGGCAGGCTGTTAGCCTGTCGTGGTTTACCTCACCATTGTGCCCAAGATCGCCGACAGGCTAACAGCCTGTCGTACGTAATGTGGACTTCCTCTAGTTTGTCGAGCGTGTATCTGATCCCCTGCTGTTGTTCAGGACCATGGACGGCATCATCGACAAACTAAAAGTTCGTCGGACATATGAACGGTCACTTCACTATTGGAACAACGCCATTAGGTTTCGCATAACGCGCAACTATGTTGTAAGGCACAATCGTTTTGTCGAACACAGCCATCGCGTGCGGAAAGTCGAAATAGGCCACGAATCCTTTCGTCGTGAACCCCCAGGTGTTCATTTCCGGCAACTGATCGGCGGACATCACCAGCTCTTCTCGCTTCTCCGGAGGTCGATTGTTTTCGCGCGCTTCGATCCTCTCGATTTCCTCGGCGCGCCGGTTGATGTCTTTAGCTACAAACTCAGCGATTGCGCTCTTGTACTCATCGCCTGGTTTGAAAACATCTTCCAGTGTCAGTTCCCTGTTCGTTTTAAGATCGTAGTTCACCGTCCAGAGACTCTCGCTGGGATGTGCGCCACCTGCATATGAGTCCTCGTTAAGTTCAATACTGACTTTGTCGTCATCAGCAAACAAAACATTGTAGGTCGTGCCGAAATAGGCATTCGAGTACGATTCAGGCTCGAACTCCTTGATTGTCTTATTTACACGCGACTCGATCAATCGATTTAACTCGGCCATCGCCGGAGTTATTACTGAAGCTGTCAACTGCGGATATGAGACATCAACTTTTCGTTGGCGATCGTTAATTACTTTAGGCTTGATGCTAATGTCGCCTTTCAACAGCAATCCCTGCTCGTTGAGAAAGACAAAAGCTTTCCCAGTGCCATCCGTCCGCGACCACTCACAATCAAGATCGACGCCGGGGGTTTCCGATTCCTTCTTGCAAATGAACTTGCCTGTCTTGCGTTTGCCGGAGCCCTCGAGGAGTTCGAGCCGGCCTTTGGCATCGGATGTTCCTTCGAGCGGAATTTCCTGTTTGAAACGGTCATAGAAATATGTTCCGGACACGTTGGTGCCATTGACAGTCAAACGCATTTCGATGTGTTTGTCGCCCAGACTTCCCCGGTAGGTTTTGACCGCTTGTGCGTGAACAATCGAAACTAACGAGAAGGTCAGAACAAATTGTCCGACGAACTTTATAGGCTCTTGCAAAAAGGCCCCACGGTCCTGGGAGCGCAGGCGTCCTCGCCTGCCCGTGTCCCGTCTAACCAACAACCATTGACCGAGACGGTTGCGCTGGACGCGGGCAGGCGAGGACGCCTGCGCTCCCAGGACCGTGGGGCCTTTTTGCAAGAGCTCCTTTAGTTTGTCGTCCGTTACAAAAAGAAGCCAGGGACTGAAAGTGTGTCTGGGATTGCCTGTAAACACTTAGGGTTCTGCTTGGTTACGTTACGACAAACTAAAGGAAGCTCTGATTAAGTACGATAGGCTGTTAGCCTGTCGACGATCTTAGCCATATTGTTGAGGCAAACCACGACAGGCTAACAGCCTATCGTACTTAATCAGAGCTTCCTAAAGTTTATCGGACATTAAAGCGTCGATATCTCTTTGTACTCGCCCCAAACTTTCCTTAATCGATTGCTGATTTCACCTACGGTCGCATACGACTCAACTGACTCGAGGATGTTCGGTAACAAATTCGCTTCCGATTGAGCTGCCTGCTCCAAACTCGCGAGCGATCTCTCGCATCGACCCTGATCTCGCCGCGCGCGCAACGCACGCACCCGTTCAACCTGCGCACTTTCTAAGGAAGGATCAATTCTGAGCGTCGAAACCGCGTCCTCTTCATCAACCTGAAACTTATTCACGCCCACTACAATTACATCCTCGGACTCCACCGCACGCTGATAGCGATAAGCTGCCTCCTGAATCTCGCGTTGAATGTAACCGGTTTCAATCGCGCGCAATGTTCCTCCCATTGCGTCAATCTTCTTCAAATACTCTTCCGCGCGACTTTCGATCTCGGTTGTCAGTTCTTCGATGGCATACGAGCCGGCCAGCGGATCTGCAGTATCGGCTACTCCCGATTCGTGTGCGATCACTTGTTGTGTACGTAAAGCGAGTCTGGCTGCAGCTTCAGTCGGCAATGCCAGTGCTTCATCCATTGAATTCGTATGAAGTGATTGCGTACCTCCAAGTACCGCTGCCAGCGCTTGAATTGTTGTTCTGACCACGTTCACTTCAGGCTGCTGGGCTGTCAACGAAGAGCCCGCAGTTTGCGTGTGAAAGCGCAACATCAATGAACGCGGGTCGCGTGCATTAAAGCGTTCACGCATGATGCGCGCCCATAAACGGCGTGCCGCTCGAAACTTCGAAATCTCTTCGAGCAGGTTGTTGTGTGAATTGAAGAAGAACGATAACCGAGGCGCAAACTCATCAATCCGCAAGCCCGCTCTTAGTGCGGCTTCGACGTACGTCATTCCATTGGCTAACGTAAACGCAACTTCCTGCACAGCAGTCGAGCCTGCTTCTCGAATGTGGTAACCACTGATGGAGATCGTATTCCAGTTCGGAACTTCCCGGGCGCAGAAACCAAAAATGTCAGTAACGAGACGTAGTGACGGCTCGGGCGGGTAGATATATGTACCGCGCGCAATGTACTCCTTTAAAATATCGTTCTGCAGCGTGCCTCTGACCTTTTCAAAGGGCACGCCTTGTTTGCGCGCTACTGCAAGGTACAGACAGAGCAGTATCGACGCCGTAGCGTTGATCGTCATTGAGGTTGACACTTGGTCGAGCGGGATACCTTCGAACAAGTGTTCCAGGTCTTCGAGCGAATCAATTGCGACGCCAACCTTGCCGACTTCACCGGCGGAAAGTGGATCATCAGAGTCAAGTCCGATTTGAGTCGGCAAATCGAATGCTACGGATAGACCTGTGGTACCGTGGGCAAGCAGATATTTGTACCGGGCGTTGGATTCCTCGGCGGTCGCATAACCGGCATACTGGCGCATGGTCCAGAAGCGACCGCGATACATGTTTGGATAAATACCTCGGGTGAAGGGAAATTCGCCGGGTGAACCCAGATCTTGTTCATAATGGATCTGGTGAGTATTTGAAGGATTAAAGTCGATCGGGAGTTCGATCCCAGATGAAGTCTCGAAACGTTCACGCCGTTCGTCTTTTGTTTTGGTCGTCATCTTTCGCGAAGCCTAGCATAGCGCGAAAGCCACGAGCAATTTGACAGCATTGCACGATCGGCAAGATGAGGTGATTGAGCTTCGGTAGTTTAAAAAAAAAGAAATCTCCGTAATCGAGTTTAAGTCCGATATGCTTTAGCTTGTCGTGAGTTGCCAAATTGGCCCGCTCATTTCAGGAGCCGTTCGGAGCAAGCGCTGGATCCAACGGGCTCAAATCGGCACCTCACGACAAGCTAAAGCATATCGGACATTTCTGCGGATGATTCTGATGGGCCTATGAGCACGGCGAAGGTCAACAAGCGTGGTGCGAATCGCGTGAGACACGGACACCTGTGGATCTATCGCAGCGATGTCATTGCCGTCGATGCAGAGGCCGGCTCAATTGTTTCTGTTCTGGATGAGGGCGGAAACTTTGTCGGCCAGGCTTTCTATAGCAACGAATCGGAAATAGCTCTGCGTTTCCTCACGCTCGCTAAAGAGACGATTGATGATAGCTGGTGGTACGACAAGATTCGCCAATGCCGCGAACGGCGGCGAATTCCTTCCGATACAAATGCGTATCGAGTGGTCTATTCCGAAGGTGATTTGCTTCCATCTCTCATTGTGGACCGTTATGACGACGTTATCGTTCTTCAGACTCTTTCGCAGGGAACCGACAGGATAAAGTCATCTCTAGTGAACATTCTGATCGATCAGTTCCAGCCGCGTGCGGTAATTGAACGAAACGATGCGCGTGTGCGACAGCTGGAAGGACTACCGCAAACGTCGGGGACTATCTATGGCAGCGCACCAGACCAATTCGAAATACTCCAGCATGGCCTTCGTTTTCTTGTCTCGCCATCAGGCGGACAGAAAACTGGTTCGTTTCTGGATCAAAGAGAGAACCGCCTGGCCGCGCGCGACGCCGCACGAGTTTCCGCTGCCCTTCGCGCTCTCGATTGTTTCACCTTTAACGGTGGATTCGCATTACATCTCGCCGGCGTCTGCAAAGAAGTCGTCGCAGTTGATATATCGGACCAGGCGATTGAAGCGGCAAAGCAAAATGCCGAGTTGAACCACATTCAAAATGTCGAGTTTCAAATAGCCAATGTCTTTGATGCGCTCCGCGACCTCGAAGCGAGAGGAGAGCGGTATGACACTATTGTTCTTGACCCTCCGGCGTTCGCGAAGAATCGAGCGAGTTTGAAGGCAGCGATCCGGGGTTACAAAGAAATCAATCTGCGAGCTCTGAAACTGCTGAATCAGGGCGGAGTGCTAATCACGTGCACCTGCTCCTATCATGTTTCCGAGGAACTATTCGTAGAGGTAATTGGCGATGCTGCTCTTGATGCAAGACGCCGGCTGCAAATCATCGAAAAGCGAATGCAGGCAAGCGATCATCCCGTACTGCTGGGCGTGCCCGAGACATATTATTTGAAATGCGTGATTGCGAGGGTCTTTTAGATCCTGAGACCACCTTAAGTACCTTTCGCAGCATCTTACCGCCGTTCTATAAGTCTTTCCCTTCGGTTCGACACCACCAGGCTTCAGCCGGTGGTAGTTCAATTTCTCAGCTACACGAAGCGTTCCATTTCCTGCGGGACACCACCGGCTTTAGCCGGTGGTACTTCAACTTCTCAGCTACTTTGACGCTCCCTGCAGTCCTTCTTGCTGCCCGGCTTGTGATTACCTTCAAGTTGACCCTCCACCGGCTGAAGCTTGGTGGTGTCCCGAGACAAACTAAGGTCTTTAAGTAGTTAGAAATTGAACTACCACCGGCTGAAGCCTGGTGGTGTCCCGAGACAAACTAGGATCTTCAAGTAGTTTCGAAATTGAAGTACCACCGGCTAAAGCCCGGTGGTGTCCCGGGACAAACTAAGATCTTCACCTAGCTTAAAAATTGAACTACCACAGGCTTCAGCCGGTGGTGTCCCGAGACAAACTAATCTTCGCCTAGCTTAAAAATTTAAGAACCACCGGCTAAAGCCTGGTGGTGTCTTTCAAAAGTAGACCTACATTCCTGGATCGTTTTCGATAACGACTCGTGTGCTGTAGTCCTTACCGCCAACCGTCAGTTTCACTTGATAGGTGCCGGCATCGAGTTGTGGACCGAGGTTGAAACCACCTCCAAAGCCACCGCCACCGCCGCCAGCGCCTCCTCCGCCTCCTCCGCCAAAGCCACCACCACCGCCACCACCAGCAGGACGTGGCGGAGGATCACCGCGAAGGTTCCACTGAACTCGATTCAGACCTGCTTCCCTGGTCGCAGCAATCGAGCGCACTACTTTTCCAGTGTAGTCCGAGATCGAAAGCTTCACGTCACCTTCAGGAACTGACTTCAAATAGTAAGTAATTGCAGTTCCGGGTTGCGGATTTGTGCCACGATAAAGTTTCGCGCCACCAACGTAACGATTGAGTCGAGTGTCGTTGTACCAAATCGTCCCGGGCCTAACGTCGAATAGGTGAGCTTCGGATTCCATCAGCTTTGAACTCAATTCCTGGAGCGGTGAGATGTCGTCGAGAATATAAATGCCACGACCGTGTGTCCCGACAATAAGATCGTTATCTCTTGGATGAACCAGGATGTCGTCGATACGGACAGTTGGCATTCCCGACATCATCGGCTTCCACTCGCCACCCCCATTGAGGGAAACGAACAGACCAAACTCCGTGCCTGCATACAACAGATCTTTATTCTTCGGGTCTTCGCGAATAACGTTAACGGTACCCCACTTCGGCAAGTTGCCTACGATGGCAGTCCATGTCGCACCGTAGTCACGAGTCACAAAGAGATATGGCTTCAGGTCATCGAAGCGATGACCATCAACCGCCACATAACAAGTTCCTGCATCGTAGTGAGAAGGTTCAACGCGTGCGATGTGGTATGTGTCGCCGATTCCCGGAACATTCTTCGCGACATTGGTCCACGTCGTCCCGCCATCCTTGCTAATCTGAAGATTGCCATCGTCGGTGCCAACCCAGATCACACCCGGAAGCTTCGGCGACTCAGCGATAGTCACGATATAACCGTAACTCGTGTAGCCATCGTGCTTCGACGCCATCGGATCTTTGCCGGGCACACCCATGATCGGCAGTGTATTGCGATCGATATGCTTCGTAAGATCCGCGGTCGCTGTCCATGTGTCGCCGCGATCGAACGACTTAAAGAAACGATCCCCACCCACATAGATGAGACGAGGGTTGTGTGGTGAGAGAACAATCGGAGTGTTCCAGTAAAAGCGATATTGCTCATTGGCTGCAGGAGTCGGCACTACGTTTGAAGGAAGGTTGGCGCCGAATCCGAGTCCTTGCGCTGCTGCAAACGCGGCGAGCTGCGCCGTCGTGTCAGGTGTAGTGCTCGTGCCTGACAGTACTATTCCGCCCGTGCCTTCGGGTGAGGCTGCGGGTGAAGCAGTTGGTGAAGCAGTTGGGGCTGCAGTTCCGCCACCACCGCCGCCGCCTCCGCCCTGTCGACTTCCGCGTCGCTGTGGCAGACCGCGTGGACGAATACTGGTGCTTCGACCAGTTCGTAGATCGAGGCGATTCATGGCACCGTTTTGTGATTCTGAGTAAACAGTGTTGGGATCAGTCGAATCGATCTGGGCGTAGAAACCATCACCACCACCTACGCGATACCAATCAGCATTGGTAATTCCAGCCTGAAGACTACGCGTTTGGCTTGGGCCACCCCACGAGCCATTGTCTTGCAGTCCGCCGTAAACGTAGTACGGCTTTCGCATGTCAACCGCGATCGCGTAGAACTGCGCGGCCGGTATTGTGTTGACGAATTCCCATGTCGCTCCCTGGTCGTAAGTGACATCGAGTCCGCCATCATTTCCAATCCAGAGGTGATCGCCATTGTTTGGATCAACCCAGATTGCATGGTGATCGCTGTGTGCAATTCCTGGTTGAAGCGATTTGAAAGTCTTGCCGCCGTCAGTTGATTTACTGAAGTTCAATCCGCCAACAAAAACGTTTTCCGAGTTCTTCGGATCAACTCGGATTTGACTGTAATACATCGGACGATTGTTTTCGTTGCTTACGATTCGCCAGGTTTTACCTTTATCGTCAGACCTCCACACACCTGGCTTCTTCGGATCGAGTGGTGTCGGTGTTGGCGATGCTGCCGGACTTGCTGCGGGGGCCGGCGATGCAGACGCTGATGGCGACGGCGAGGGACTCGCCGCGGCCTGACCGCCAAATGTTTGCTCTTCGCCGCCGGTCCCAACACTTGCGCCAACTTCCATCTGTGCATAGACGACGTTGGGATTTGATCTCGACACATCAATACCAATCCGGCCCAGTAATCCTTCAGGCAGTCCACCTCCGTCGAGCTTCTTCCAGGTCTTGCCTGCGTCAACAGTTTTCCATATCCCTGACCCTGGTCCGCCGCCGTTGAAACCCCATGAAGTCCTGCGTCGTTGGTACGACGCAGCGTAAAGCGTCTTCGAGTCGGAAGGATCCATAACGATGTCGGTAAACCCGGTGTCCTCATCAATAAACTTCACGTTGTTCCACGTCTTACCACCATCAATGGTCTTGTAAACACCTCGTTCTTTGTTTGGTCCGAACAGATGGCCCAGGACCGCAACATAGACGGTGTTGGGATCCTTTGGATCGATTACGATGCGGGCGATTGTCTGTGAATCTTCCAGGCCCATCTTCGTAAAGGTCTTGCCTGCATCGGTCGATTTGTAGATGCCGTCGCCGAAACTCGAGCTCTGCCGATTGTTGGCTTCACCAGTTCCGACCCAAACAACATTTGGATCTGACGGCGCAATCGCAATGTCTCCAATTGAGGCCGTTGAGTGAGTTTCGAAGATCGGTTGAAAGGTCGTGCCATTATTCGTTGACTTCCAAACACCTCCGGTCGCGAACCCCACGTAGACGATGTAGGGATTCGACTCAACCGCGGCAATATCATCTACTCGGCCACCCATGCTGGCGGGTCCGATGCCTCGCCAGACAAATCGCTTGAGCAATGGATCGCTCGACCAGTTGATTGGAGTTGGCGTTGGGCTGGGGCTTGGAGGCGCATTGGGCCGTTGTGCGGGCTGAGCGCCATTTTGTCCCACGGTTTGAGCGTTGCCTTGTGAATAGACAGTGACAGTAGCAACCGCAATGCTAACAACTATCGCGAGTAGTAGTGCGACATCTAAAACGGAGCGAGACCTGGCTTTCATGCGAAAGGTCCTTTCAATTAGATTGATGACTAAGAGCTGTGGGATAAAACGGCGCTGCCTGGAAAGGCTAGAACGATATTAAGCAACGCAAATGTTTTTAGAAATGCGGACTATAAATAAGATGTGCGGCCAATGCAATAACTCGAATATTAAATTCAATAAGTCGAATGCGCGCGGCGTCTAATTCCGATAAGGACTGACAATGCTCTCGTGGGTTTCGTGTGATTCGTGTATTTCGTGGATCGTACTTTCGAACAACAAAAACGATCCACGAATCCACCCGAAACACACGAAGGCAATCCAAAACCGCAGAGACACAAAAAGAAATCAGGCGAGGTCAGCAGAAACGCACAGATAACGGAGAAGAAACCAAATACGAGGGGATTAGCCTAGAGAAACATCGCGTTGCGTGCTTTCGGCGAGCCGTTTTGCGTCAGGCAAAGCATCCAGAGCCTTTAGAACCTGGATATCGCTATCTAACAGAATCCGCGCGCCAGCATCATTTGAAAATGCGGCGGTGATTATTTCATTGCGCAAACGTAATTTTGCAAAATCAAGCTCTTCATCAATCTGCGCAGAAGTTACAGCCAACTCCGTTTGCTTTTGCACGAAGGCGCGGAACGCCTCAACAACACGGTCTGTGATTGGGAAGTCATTTTGCTTTGCACTCTTCCCGTATTGAACCTTCTCGACTTTGTAGGACTCCAAACCAGGAACAACTCCAGCTGCGAGTTGTCTGGTGAAATGAAATGCCGCCTCAGCAATTCGCAAGCGCAGTGGACTATTCACCGGCTCCTTAACTTCGATATCGGGAGTGATGCCGCCGCCGCCGTAGAATATTCGACCTGCCGCTGTCTTGACTGCCGGCCCCGTTTGGGGATGTGGCGTCGGCGATGCAAGCGCAAGCGGCGAGTTCAAATTTCCAGGTGTGGGTGTTGGTTGTGCACCGAGCTCGGATGGGTCGTGTCTCGTGTAATAATCGTAGAGCGAACCATTCGAATAGTCTCTTTGGAGTGAACGTCCGTAGGGTGTGTAGTAACGCGCGGTTGTTAACGTCAAGCCGGTATTGAAGGGAAGCTGAAAGATCCGCTGAACGAGGCCCTTTCCAAAACTTGTTTCCCCAACTATCAATCCGCGACCATGATCCTGTATTGCTCCGGCGACGATTTCTGAAGCAGAAGCAGTGTTGCGATTGATGAGCACCACCAGTGGCACGGTGGCTGGATCCGATCCGCTCGACTTATAAACGACAGGCTCACTGTATTCAGTGCGGCCTTTAACTGAGACTACAACCTGACCCCGCGGAAGGAATTCGCTGGCCACGTCAATCGCCTGGTCCAGGAGACCTCCGGGATTGCCGCGCAGATCGAGAACAAGTTGGCGCATGCCCTGCTCTTCCAACTTCTTTATTGCCTGGCGCAATTCATCATCACTTGAGCGTTGAAAACCGCCCGTCAAACCAATGTAGCCAGTGCCAGGTCGAATAACGTATGCGTTGCGGATTGTGGGTAGCGGAACCGTATCGCGAACGATCGTGAAGTAAAGTGGCGCCTCAGATCCAGCTCGTTCAACCTTGATGGTTACAGGTTCGCCCAGGCCGCCACGAACATTCTTGGAGACTTGATCGCTACTCCAGTCGCGCACATCTTTACCATCAACCTCGACAATCTTGTCGCCGTATTTCAAACCAATCCTGGCCGCTGGCGTGCCTTCAACAGCTGACTGGATATAGACACCGTCGCGATGCTGCACGATCGTGACTCCGATTCCATAGAACCTGGAGTCCTGATCCTCTTTAAGTTTCTTGAATTCGCTGTACGGGAAATAGGCCGAGTGAGGATCCAATGTCGAAAGCATCCCCTGGATCGCTGCCTGGGTAGCCTTTTCGTAATCAACATCGCCCGAGTAATTACCTGTGATTGTGGTAACCGCCTCGTTGTAGTCTTTCTCAATGTCGCCGACGACTCGATAGGAATTAGCTTTGCCTGGACTCGTTAGTCCACTAAGTTTTCGGGAACTTCCAATAATTCCGCCAAAGGCTGCCGCCAGCAGAACAATTCCGGCAGCGACACCGAGGAACCTTCTACTAAATCGCACCCCATCATAAGCGTGCGCGGTTTCGTTCAATTCTCGTGCAACTTCCATCGAAAAGACTATAGCATAACGACCACTCAGTCCTCGAAAGCAACTCTTTGCACTGTGATATAGTGCCGCGGAGAACCTCGATGTCAGGATCCCTGTCTATCGTAATTCCTGCCTACAACGAGGCGGTTCGATTGGGGAAGACCTTGCGAACCGTCGTGGACTACCTGCGCGTTGACTGGCCGAATTCGGAATTGATTTTGGTGGACGACGGCTCCGCTGATGATACGGCAGCACTGGCACACAAGACGTTTGAAGCGAGCGGAAGCGTTCGCACATCAGTCATTAGCTACAAATCGAACCTCGGGAAAGGCCGGGCCGTGCGCTTAGGTCTCCTTGCATCGCGTGGAACGGTGGCCTTGTTTTCCGACGCCGATTTGTCAACGCCGATTACTGAAGCGCCGAAGCTGGTTGATCCGATTCTCAAGAACGAGTGTGACGTCGCATTTGGCTCCCGCGCATTGGATCGAAGTCTCATAGGTGTTCACCAATCATGGAGACGCGAACAGGCCGGACGCATTTTCAATGTTGCAGTGCGACTGGCGACTGGTCTTCCGTTCTGGGACACACAGTGTGGATTCAAAGCTTTCAACATGATTGTGTGCCGGCCGCTCGTCGAAGCCGCAACGGTGGATCGTTTTGGATTCGACGTTGAGCTGCTGTATCTCACGCATCGAGCAGGCCTGCGGCTTCGTGAAATCCCGGTTCGTTGGGACCATTATGAGGGTAGTAAAATAAGTCTTGGGAGCGACAGTTTTAAGATGCTGTCTGAGGTCGGACTGATTCGACAGCAAGCACGACGTGGTGTTTATGACAAGGCTTTAAAGGCAGTGAAAGAATTGAAATGAGCCTTCGTCAGTTCTAGGTAGTATAGGACCTATTTGACCTATTGGACCTATAGTGCACTGACCACTGACCAGGCACAAAGAACGAAGCTCAAAGTACAAGAATGTCCCGCTTAAACGTCAACATCGATCACGTCGCTACCGTCCGCCAGGCGCGGAGAGCACCGGAGCCCGGCGTTATTGCGGCTGCGATGATCTGCGAGCAGGCGGGAGCAGACGGAATCACCGTGCACCTTCGAGGCGATCGACGTCACATCCAGGATCTGGATGTTCAGCTCCTTCGACAAGTAGTCACTACTTACCTGAACCTGGAAATGGCAGCGACGGAAGAAATGCTTAAGGTTGCGCTTGAGACCAGGCCGGACGCTGTTACGCTTGTCGCTGAAAAGCCTGACGAAATCACAACTGAAGGCGGGCTCGACGTAAAGGCTAACGTTGCGATTGTTCGGGCAACCGTAGCCCGTCTGCGCGAGGCGAACATTCTTGCCAGTCTGTTTATTGATCCTGATCCGGAGCAAATAGAAGTCGCTCACGAAGTGGGCGCGCAGCAAGTCGAACTATGCACCGCCGCCTACGCTGATTCGACTCTCGGTGCGAAATGGATTCACGGTGAAGGTGCAGCTCACGCCTCACAAGAATTGCGAAGACTTCGAGAGGGCGCAGCACTAGCGACTCAATACGGATTGCATGTAGCCGCAGGTCACGGTCTGACGTATCGAAACGTTGTGGCCGTAGCAGGTATTTCTGAGATTACTGAATTCAACATTGGCCACAACATCGTGGCCAGAGCAGTTTTCGTAGGATTGGAGAAAGCAGTTGAAGAAATGCGCTCCTCAATAAAAAGCGGAACTTCAATGCTTAAAGCATACTAACTTATCGTGAGGAAGCGAGCTGTAACCTAACCTCGGATCGGGCCAGTTCAGTTTTTACAGACTCCATCTCGTCGTCGCTACCTGACCAGCCACCCAGTTGTTTTTCCAAACGATCTCGTGCCGCGCGCGCCGCAGCAACATCAATCTCTTCCGGGCGTTCGGCTATTTCGGCCAACACTGACACGTGATCGTCCCTGACTTCCACAAAGCCTCCCGATACCAATAACTGAGTAGTTCGTCCGTCCTGAAGATAGCTAAGCACGCCGGTCTTCAACTGAGAAATCAGTGGCGTGTGACCCGGAAGGACTCCCAATTCGCCATTAAGGCCCGGGACTGTAACCATGTCCACCGGCTCACCGAAAACGCGCCTTTCCGGAGTAACAACCTCTAATTGAATCTTGTCGGCCATTTTTCTGAAGCTTTACTGAGCGAAAGTTTTCGCCTTCTCTATTGCTTCTTCTATCGTTCCCACCATGTAGAACGCCTGCTCTGGAAGATCGTCGTGCTTGCCATCAACAAGCTCACGGAATCCTCTAATTGTATCTTCGAGTTTGACGTACTTTCCTTCAAGACCTGTGAACTGCTCGGCAACGTGGAACGGTTGCGAGAAGAACTTCTGAATCTTTCGAGCACGCGACACAATCAATTTATCTTCATCAGACAATTCGTCCAGACCCAGGATCGCAATGATGTCCTGTAGATCCTTATAACGTTGCAAAACTCGCTTCACATCCTGTGCAGTGTTGTAGTGATCCTCACCGAGAATTCGCGGATCCAAAATGCGCGATGACGATGATAGAGGATCAACCGCTGGATAGATACCTAACTCTACGATTTGACGCGACAACGCCGTTACAGCGTCGAGGTGTGCGAATGTAGTTGCCGGCGCCGGATCAGTGTAGTCATCGGCCGGAACGTATACCGCCTGAATCGAAGTAATTGAACCTGTCTTGGTGGAAGTGATTCTCTCCTGCATCTCACCCATTTCAGTTGCGAGATTCGGTTGATAACCCACAGCGGATGGCATGCGGCCAAGCAACGCGGACACTTCCGAACCAGCTTGAGTGAAGCGAAAGATGTTGTCGATAAAGAGCAACACGTCGAGTCCCTGGTCGCGGAAGTACTCGGCCACAGTCAGACCCGAAAGTGCGACGCGCAGACGAGCGCCGGGCGGTTCAGTCATCTGTCCGTAAATCAGGGCGACTTTCGATTTGCCGATCGCTTTCATATCGACCTTGGTGAGATCGAACGATCCGGTGTCCTTGAAATGTTTATTAAACGTGTCGCCAAACTGAATGACTTCCGACTCAACCATTTCGCGAAGGAGATCGTTACCCTCACGCGTGCGTTCGCCGACACCGGCGAAAACTGAGAAACCTGCGCGAGCCTTGGCGATGTTGTTGATGAGTTCCATCACGATAACTGTTTTGCCCACGCCCGCACCGCCGAATAAGCCGATCTTACCGCCGCGTAAGAATGGCTGAACCAAATCGATAACTTTGATTCCAGTCTCAAACATTTGAAGTTCCGTTGACTGCTCTTCAAACGTCGGCGCATGACGATGAATGGGATAACGTTTTTCGTGCTTGACGTCGCCAAGGGTATCAACCGGCTCGCCAATTACATTCAACACGCGACCAAGAGTTCCTTCACCTACAGGCATTGTGATTGGACCGCCTGTATCAATCGCTTTCATGCCGCGCACCATGCCGTCGGTAGGCAACATCGAAACAGTTCTTACACGGCCTTCACCGAGGTGTTGTTGAACTTCAGCGATGACGTCGATCGGTTCCTGAACATCAAAACCATCTGAAACAATCCGTAGAGCCTGGTAGATCGGCGGGAGATACTTGCCATCAAATTCGACGTCGAGAACCGGTCCGATGATCTGCACAACTTTACCGACGTGTTGGCCGTCGGCGTTCGCATTAGGCGTAGTCATACTGGTCGTTGAACTCCTCTTTCCATTCATTAAGGCGACAAACTGGCAGGTTTAAAAGCCGCATAAGATAGCACACGCGCCTAAACTGCTCCAAACGACACACGGTTGAACTTTGAACTTTTATTTTTGTGCTTTGAAATAGATCCTATAGGTCGAATAGGTCCTCTAGACTATCCAAAAATCTTGAAACCTACCTTGTACTAATCTCGTAGTACAATCTGAAATGAGCCAGATGTTCTCCTTAAGCCCATCGCATCCAATGCCGCTATACGCGCAGTTAACGCGAGCGATCCAGTTTGCTATCGCGACTGGCAGGCTGCGGATCGGTGAGCAGTTGCCAACGGTAAGACAATTGGCTGTTGAACTTCGTGTAAACGCCAACACAGTCGCCAAAGTCTATGCGGAACTGGAACGCTCCGGCGTGCTGGAAACGCGAAGAGGCGTGGGAACGTTTGTATGCGCTCGCCATTTCGAAGCAAGAAATCGCCAGGATCCCCAAGCCATCTTGGGTGACCTTGTCGACCGGTTTGTCGAAGAAGCCGGTGCGATGGGATTCTCCCCGGACGATCTGATTGCCCAACTCCAAAGAAGGCGCAAAAAGGAGACTAAGAAAAATGTCCAGTAGTATGACCAGTCTGGTTCAAACACGAAGTAGTCTGCCCGCGACTAACACTCCTCGAGTGAATGTTGTCTCTGCGGTAGCTTTTCTGGTTCCGGCCCTTCTTGGCATTGCAACGCTGGCATTAAACCCACTGAATCCGATCGGCGCCATTCTTGGCGTATTGATCGGTATATTTTTGGCGCAGGCTCCGAAGATTGCTCGACAGTGGGACCGTGCCGTGGTCTTGCGTCTGGGTCGCTACGTCGGACTCCGTGGACCAGGATTGTTCTGGATTATTCCGTTTGTCGATTCAGTTTCGGCCTGGGTGGATCAGAGAGTGATCACCACCAGTTTCGCAGCTGAGGAAACGCTGACTTCAGACACTGTGCCTGTCAATGTTGATGCCGTGCTGTTCTGGATGGTCTACGATCCAGAAAAGGCTGCGCTTGAGGTTCAAAACTATCCGCAGGCTGTTAGTTGGGCTGCGCAAACTGCGCTGCGCGATATCATCGGCAGAACATCGCTGACCGATCTTCTACGTGGCCGCGAACGGATAGAAGAAGAGTTGCAAAAGTTGATCGACGAGCGATCAAATCCGTGGGGCGTTACGGTGCAGTCTGTCGAAATGCGCGACGTGATCATACCGACGGCTCTGCAGGACGCGATGTCGCGCGAAGCGCAGGCTGCTCGCGAGAAACAAGCTCGGATCATTCTTGGCCAGGCTGAAGTTGAGATTGCGCATTCTTTTGAGATTGCAGCGCGATCTTATAAGGATAATCCGACTGCATTGCATCTTCGCGCGATGAACATGCTTTACGAAGGCCTGAAAGAGAAAGGCGCGCTTATGTTAGTACCGAGTAGCGCGGTCGAATCGATGGGTATGGGTGGCTTATTAGGCGCCGCCGCCTTGCGACAACAGACGTTAACCGGTAGTGACGAAGTGCCAGAGTAGTTCTTTGGAGTGCGACGGCCTGCCCTCGCTTTGTTACAGCGAAATCTTGTTGGAAATAATCCTGGAAGGGTTGGGATCTCCGTGACAAAGCGGCGGCAGGCCGCCGCACTCCAAGTTTAGATCTCGGGATCGATCCTGATCTTCATTCGCTGCAGTACTTGAAGGTCTTCTTCAGTGAGTTCGAGAGTCGCGCTATCGCCTTCGCTGTCATCGTCACCGGAATGAGGCCGCAAACCAATCTCCAACCTAAGCGTCAACTCCATCTCATATCCAGCTTGTCGCAGGCGTTCAATTGCTTCAGCAACCTTGGTGGAGTTCTCTACAGACTCGTTGATTGCGGTGCCAATTTCGCGAACAATCTCTTTTGCGTCGTCATCAATTTCCAAAGGTGCAGGCCTTTAAGCATTGATAGAAGTAATGCCGCTATGCTACGCGAGCAGTGTATGAGGGTCAACCGGAGTTTTATCAGGCTGCGCAAACTGGGCGAGAAGTTATAGACTGTGCTCTATAGGACCTATAGGACCGGTTCGACCTATTAGCGCACAACAATGTACGGAACCATCGGGATACTAACGGGTGGCGGTGATGCGCCAGGCTTGAATGCTGTCATTCGCGCCGTGGTAAAAACTGCTACGTGCGAATACGGCATGAGAGTCATTGGGATTGAAGATGGCTTCGAAGGTCTGATCGGAGCGACGCAAACCCGCCTGCTATCACCGAGCGACGTTAGGGGACTTCTTCCCCGCGGAGGAACAATCCTCGGCACCCGGAATCGCGGAAACTTCGCAGACCGCACTAAGGACGGAGTTAAAGTCAGTGTTGAGAGTGTCTATGACGAAGCAATCTCAAACATGAAAGTGCTCGGCATCGATGCGTTGGTTGTGCTCGGTGGCGAGGGTACTTTGACGATTGCCGCCGAGTTCGATAAGCGCGGAGTGCCGGTTTGTGGGGTGCCTAAGACAATCGATAACGATTTAGCGTGTACTGAACTGACCTTTGGATTCGTTACTGCGCTGGACATTGCTACCGAAGCTCTCGACCGGCTTCATACTACTGCCGAGTCGCACGATCGAGTGATGATTCTGGAAGTAATGGGACGTCATGCTGGCTGGATCGCCCTGCACTCCGGAATAGCGGGCGGCGCAGACGTAATCCTGATTCCTGAGATTCCTTTTTCACGACAAGCCGTGGCAGACAAAATTCGAGCTCGCGATCTCGCAGGATCGAATTTTAGTATCATTGTTGTCGCAGAGGGGGCAGCAGAGATTGGTCACGAGCTGATCTATCAGGACAAGGGTGATTCAGTTCGAGCACCGAGACTGGGTGGAATTGGCAACCACCTACAGCACGACATCGAAACATTGACGGGACGCGAAACCCGCTGTGTGGTGCTTGGTCATGTACAGCGTGGTGGTCGCCCAAATGCTTTCGACAGGATGCTGGCAACTAATTTCGGTTCTTGTGCAGTACGGGCGTTAGCAAGTGGCGATCGCGGCATTATGGTGGCCTTACAAGCCGGCGACATTGTTAACGTTCCACTTACCGATGCAATCAGGAACATCAAAACAGTTCCGCCGGATGGACAGCTGGTCCGCACGGCGAGGGATACAGGCATCTCATTTTGTTCCCCCGATGAGGCGAAGCATCATAGACTTCTTTAAGGAAGCCCTGATTAGGTACGACAGGCTGTTAGCCTGTCGGCGATCTTGGGGTTGAAAGTGAGGCAAACTCGACAGGCTAACAGCCTATCGTACTTTGACAGACGCTGGTATTGAGTTTGCCAGTAAAGCAGAACAGTAGGTGAACAGTTGTCACAAGCGATAAAAGAAAAACTTCAAAAGGAACTGGACGAACTCGAGGCTGAGTTAAGAGTTCATCTACCCAAAGAGATAAAACGGGCGCTGGAATTTGGCGACTTACGCGAGAACTCTGAATACAAAGCCGCGCTCGATCGGCAAAACATGGTCAAAGCGCGCATCGTAGAACTTCGTCAGCGAATCAGCGAGATTGCTTCGATTGATCCGAACAAAGTGCCGCGTGATAAGGCGTCATATGGATCAACTTTACTCCTTTACGATGCAGAAAAAGATGAGGAAGTGACATATAGGCTGGTATCACCTGAGGAGAGTGATCCAGCCCAGGGATTAATTTCAACTACGTCTCCGGTTGGCAAAAGCTTGATGGGTAAACAGCAGGGTGACGAAGTAGTGGTCCGTACCCCGGCGAGCACACGCAATTTCGAAATCAGACAGTTGCGCACCTTGCACGATGACTTACCGGCTTCAGAATAGTTACTTCTCTGTCAAAGTTTGCCGAATGTCTGGAGACGTACAGCAAACGTCCGAATCACGACAGCAAGATAAAGAACGCACTAAAAGGAAAGAAACCAGGTTGGTGGTGGCTAGCGCCCAAATAAAAAAACCACGGCCCTAAGGAAACTGGCGTTGCACAAAAAGTCAGATACCACTTGCTTTAGCAGCGTGGAGATTCAAATTTGCGCTAGAGTGCGCCCTGAACCTTATGAGGTGATACCACCTGCTTCAGCAGCGTGGAGTTTCAACTTCTCGCTAAAACCGCGGTAAGAAGCTGCTCAGTAGCGGAAAATTGAAACTCCACGCTGCTGAAGCAGGTGGTATCTAACCGTCACTCCAAAGCTACCACCTAGCGCGAAGCTGAGACTCCACGCTGCTAAAGCAGGTGGTATCTGACTTTTGTGCAAAGCCAAGGAAACTCATAAATCGTTGACAACACTTTTGGTCACCCCTATTATTCGCCGCTTGTGTTTGAAAGACCCTGTAATACTTAAACTTTTTTGGGCATAATGCCCGCGGGAGAAAATTACAACTAGTGTTCGGCGCCAGCATCGGACGTTTAGCTCAACGAATTATAGACGCCATCGTGCGCTGGCTTGCGCATGGTCATATCAATCCCAACATTCTCACCATAATAGGCGTTTCATTGAATGTCGGTTGTGGCGTTTTGTTCGGAATGGGGTGGTTTTTCTCCGCCGGCATTGCGTTAATTGTTGCCAATCTTTTTGACATGCTCGACGGTCAAGTGGCCCGGCTTTCCGGCAGAGTCACTCGGTTTGGCGGGTTTTTGGATTCGTCGCTCGACCGGCTCTCAGACATGGTTGTGTTTGTGGGTCTAATGGTCTTTTACGCCCGCCCCCAATCTCATTCAACTCTTAACGTTTTTCTTGCGGGCGCCGGTTTGATGGGGTCCGTTATGGTAAGCTACGCCAGCGCTCGGGCAGAGAGCTTAATACCCAAATGCGACGTTGGTTTTCTGAGACGCCCGGAAAGAGTCGTTCTTTTTATTATTGGCGCACTTAGTACGCATCCTGGCTCTACAAATTTCTTTGCGAACCGGATGCCCGCTGTTCTCTGGGTGTTGGCCATTGGATCTTATTGGACGTTTGCCCATCGGATGTATCACACGTGGCGTGAGCTGACTAACGTCGAAGCAAAAACTCAGAACGTAGAAAAACAAACTCCGTATTCCCAGGCTGGAACGTCCACGGGGGGAGAAAGACGACCGGAACGACGATTAGTACATAAGCCGAGCTGAATCGCCGGCGAATTTTGCATCCTGCGTTTGTTCGAGGTAACGAATCAAGTGACGATTTGTCCGTGTTGTGGGTTTAGAGATGTCGAATCGCTGACTGCCGGCTGTGAGCAGTGTGGCGCGCGTGCAGTTGGCGAGGCCTTACCAAAGCCGGCACATGAACTACCTTCCTATGGCCGTGCACTCATATTAGTAGTGAGCGGTTCTCTACTGGTCCTGGTTTTCCTTACTCAAACGATCATCGCGATGGCGCAGCGGTCGAGCGATTCGCTGGGTAGACTTTTTCAGTTATGGAGCTGGATAGCAGCGGGCGAAACTGCCGCCTGGCGCTTGAAATGGATTTCGTTTCCAGTGATGTTCGTCACACTTTGGTTTGGAGCCAAAATCTATAGATCAATTCGGTTGCAGCCTAAGCGCTTCTGCGGACTCAAGTACGCGCGACGTGGACTGATGGCCTCAGCTATGGTTGCTACATTGATAGCGACGCTAATCGGAATCACAGTTCCTGCGAGATACCGGCAACGGCGCTTGGCTATTGAAGCCGGATATCGCGCCCAGGCTTATGCCCTGGAGGTTGCTTTGGCTCGTTACAAAAATCTGCACAAACGTCTGCCCGATCAATCGACCATTGTCGAGGAACTTTCAAGTTTGCCTGATCCGGACGGAATGATCGCATCAGCCTTAAAAGACTTCGATCCCAACGGATACGTGCCGCGTGGTGAGGTGGCTGCGGTTGACACACAAAAAGGGCGCGACCTGCGCGGCCTAATAATCCGCAAAGCTTCTTTAAATTTTCCAAGTGACGATTCGCCACCAGGGGGTCTGTCCTTTACTGATTATGATTTGCGACTCCCAGGCGAGGACAAAATCCTCGGAAATGATGACGACTGGGTTCGACGCGATGGCATGATCATGAAGCTGGCTGATGTCGCGAAGGGCGGCGTTGGCCGAAGCGTTTCTGCAGGAGTTCTTAACCCCTAGCGACTGAATGTCGTTTCTAGATCGTTTTCGAAAAAAGCAAGAAGACGAAGTCTCACGCATTGCCCGTCTATCCAAAACTGGTCGCATGGCAGATGGCCGCATCATCGATGCAATCTCATCAGCCGACGGCACTATCACTCAGGTTACCTACACTTACATTCTTGCGGGTACTCAGTTCGAATCCACTCAGGATTTGAACGCACAACAACAGTCACGTCCCCACGACTATTCACCCGGAAAGCAGTGCGTGATCAGATACGATCCGAAGGCGCCGGCTAATTCCATTGTTGTCTAGGCGAGCTTGGGTCTTCGGACTTTGGTCTTGCGTGTCGTACGACAGGCTGTCAGCCTGTCGGTGCGTCGGGGCCCTGACTCTGGCCATGAAGGAGACGCCAGGTAACCGCGACAGGCTAACAGCCTGTCATACGATATCAGTCTTAGGTTTTTCGAATGACTTGGGGCAAAATCCAAAGACCAAAGACCAAAAGCCACAGTCCAATGTTTAAGAAAGTATTAATTGCCAATCGCGGTGAGATAGCCGTCCGCATCATTCGCTCTTGTCGTGAACTTGGCATCTCGGTAGTCAGCATCTACTCAGAGGCGGATGCTAAGGGATTGCACGTACGCCTCGCAGATGAAGCTGTTTGTGTTGGGCCAGCTCCTTCGAATCAGAGTTATTTGAACATCGACGCGATTATCGCAGCTGCGAAATCGACGGGCGCTGAAGCGGTTCATCCGGGATATGGTTTTCTTGCTGAGAATGCCGACTTCGCGCGGGCCGTACTCTCTGCTGGATTGACATTCATTGGTCCGTCTCCCGCCGCAATGGCGGTTATGGGTTCGAAGACAAGTGCACGACGAGCTGCGGTTGAAGCAGAAGTGCCAATCGTTCCGGGAACGGTTGAACCGTTGTCATCCTTCGGCGAAACGAAAGCAACGGCAAATAAGTTTGGCTATCCAGTGATGCTCAAGGCTGCAGCGGGAGGCGGCGGCAAGGGCATGCGGTTGGTTCAAGGAGATGAAGAGCTACTCTCCGCTTTTGAAACCGCTCAAGCTGAAGCGGCGTCCGCGTTTGGCGACTCATCGATTTACCTCGAAAAGGCTGTCGAACGTCCCAGACATATCGAGATACAAATCTTCGCCGACTCTCGTGGAAATGTTGTTCATCTTGGCGAGCGTGAATGTTCAATTCAGCGTCGTCACCAAAAAGTCATTGAGGAATGCCCTTCGCCCATAAACGATCCAATTTTGCGTCAGCGCATGGGAGAGGCTGCAGTGAAGATGGCTAAGACCGTGAATTATCTCGGCGCCGGGACTGTAGAGTTTCTTGTAGCTGATACAACTCGCGAGTTCTATTTCCTCGAGATGAACACTCGATTGCAAGTCGAGCATCCGGTGACGGAGCTGGTTACCGGTTTCGATCTTGTCCGTGAACAGTTTCGAGTAGCGGCAGGTGACGAGCTTTCATTTACACAGCAGGACATTGGTTGGACAGGTCATGCGATCGAATGCCGTATTTACGCCGAAGATCCAGCGAACAATTTTTTTCCAAGTCCGGGCACGATTACTGATTTGCACGAGCCATCCGGTCCAGGAATACGGCTGGATAGCGGTGTGTATGTAGGGTCCGATGTGTCGATTCATTATGATCCGATGATTGCAAAACTCGCCGTGTGGGGAAGAACACGTGCAGAGGCGATAGAACGTTTGCACCGCGCGCTGGATGAATATGAAGTTTGTGGAATTACCACAACGCTGCCGTTCTTTCGCGAGGTAGTTAAGGACGAAGAGTTCCAACGTGGACAGCTGGATACCGGGTTTATTGAACGCTTCAACTCGAGACGAGCATCTGCACCTTTAGCTCAGCCCACAAAAGAGGAGACGCATATGGCGATAATCGCGGCGGCTCTCGACTATCGGAATCGACAACTGAAGGTTCGACAAAGTTCAACATCACGGTCGAATAGCTGGAAGTTATCCGGGCGACATGCTGCATTGAATGTTGGCCGCAGTATAACCGCTAAGACTTCTTCAAAATGGAGGAAGCCTTGAGGCTAAGAGCAGTTCTGGATAATCACGATTGTGAAGTAGTCATCGACAAACTTGACGACATCCTGCGTGTAACTGTGGATGGTCATAGCTACAGACTTGAAGCTCACAAGATTGGTGAGATTTCTTATCTTCTACTCAACGACCATCGCGTTTACGATTGTCGCGTTGAGAGCAAGTCGCGTGAGCGGTTTGAGGTGAAACTAAACAAGCATGTGTACGGGATAACTATTGCCGATCCGCGTCGCTTAAAACCTGATGAGAATTCGGATCGGCACCAACGTGGTCCTACTGAGATCGCTGCTCAAATGCCTGGCAAGGTCGTACGCGTACTTGTTGAACCTGGCGCCGAAGTGGAAACAGGTGCCGGTATCGTCGTGGTAGAAGCGATGAAGATGCAAAACGAAATGAAGACACCTCGCGCGGGGATTGTCCTCTCCTTGAACGTCTCACCCGGCGACACCGTGACTTCAGGGGAAGTACTGGCGACGGTGGGGGACAAAGAGTAGTGAAAGACGCGGAGATGGAGAGACGCGGAGACACGGTGATTGCGAATCATCACGAAACCCTCTCCGCGTCGCCGCGTCTTCCACTCCCCGCGTCCCCGTCAGATCTGCGCATCCTCCTCTGGGACATCGACGGCACGTTGATTCGCTCGCTCCGGATCGGTGCTTATAAGGAGTACACGATTCCTGTGCTCGAAGAAGTGTTTGGCACCTCGGGACGTCTCGCAAACATGCGAGTCTCCGGGATGACTGACTTGCAAATCATCGCTGAAGCATTGCGTGACGAAGGCTTCAGTCATCACGACATCAAAGAACAAATTCATCATCTCAGCGAAAAGCTGACGGCCGAAGCAAAGAAAATCACTGGCAACGGCGAGCCGTTCTTCGAAGTCTTGCCAGGTGTGAAGGAAACGCTGGAAGTTCTCTCGAAGCATCCACGCTATCGCTCTGCGTTGGTGACGGGAAATATCGAACCGATGGCGCAATTGAAAATGGAATTGGTTGGACTCGATCACTTCTTCACTCTACCGGGAGCTTTTGGTGACGAATCGCATGAACGCCGCGACCTTCCTGAGCGAGCGGCTGAACGAATCAACAGTCTCCTGCAAACGGATCTCCATCCAAAGCAATTCATAGTTATAGGCGACACGCCCAATGATATCGACTGCGCTCATCACTTCGGGGCGCGCTCAATTGCCGTCGGAACCGGACGGTTTTATACAAAAGAAGAGCTTCTTGCCTGCAATCCGGATGCATGGTTGCAGGACTTGTCGGATCCTGAGTCTGTACTTGCTACGCTGGCAGAGTTGTAATGCCGAGAGTACAGGAGTGTGATTCGCTTTCCATCCAAGGTGCGTTATGAAGAGCTATCGAAAAGAGATCTCAGTCCACCTTCCTTCGCATCGCGGCTTTCTCAACATTACCTCCACGGTCGAACAATGCGTGCGTGAAAGCGGTGTTACTGAAGGCCTGGTGCTTGTTAATTCACTGCACGTCACTTCATCTGTCTTTGTTGATGATGACGAAGAGGGCCTCTTTCGTCATTATGAGCAATGGTTAGAGAAAGTAGCTCCCGTCGTGCCGGCAGATGATTACAGTGACGAAGGCATCGGCGACGACATCGTTGATTCACATATGAAGCGTCACGTGATGGGCCGTGAAGTTACCGTGGCCATTACCAGCGGGCATTTGGATTTCGGTCAATGGGAACAGATCATCTATGGAGAGTTTGATGGGGGAAGGCCTAAACGAGTTTTGGTGAAGGTGATTGGCGAGTGAGTGGAAGATTTCAGATTTAAGATTTCAGATTTCAGATTGTCGGATCGGAAATAAGTCCTATAGGTCGAATAAGACCTATTCACAGCTGACCAATCTTAAATCTTAAATCTGAAATCTTAAATTCCTAGGTTCGATGAAACCCTTTCAAAATATCTCTTGTCTTCAGCCGCAGAATCACCGGTCTTCCGTGCGGGCAAGTTGTTGGTGAAGATGTTTGTAATAATCGATCGATCAACCACCTCATCTTCTCCGGAGCGAGCGGCATGTTTACCTTGATTGCGGCGTGACAGGCGAGAGACGCGGCAATTTCATCTCGCAACGTCTCACGCGCTGAGCTTTTCTTTTCCGCATCGACAGTGTCGAGCAATTCGAACAACATGTTGCGTGCCTCACTAGCGGGCAAATCTGCCGGGGTCGCCTTGATTGCCACGGTGCGCCCTGACAATCGCATGAGATCAAAACCGTACTTTTCCAGTTCAGGCGCGAGTTGATCGAATACCGCAGTCTGTGCGGGCGTCAGATCAAACGTCTCCGGAACAAGTAATTGTTGAGACTCTGTCCGACGTTCTGCTTCCAGCGCACGATACTTGTCGAACAACACACGTTCATGGGCCACGTGCTGATCTATCAGCAGCAGGCCTTCATCATCTGTAGCGATAATGAAACTCTCTTCCAGTTGACCGAGCGGTCTAATGTTAGCGGTAAGAGATTCTGGAGTTACTTCACGCGCAAACTTTTCTGCAGAATTCAAAGGAGGAAGCGAAGAAGCTTTTGGCAGTTTCACTGCTGACGTAACTGCAACTGGCTCATCAGTCAGTTCTGCTGGCTGATCGTGTACTGCTTCTTCGTTTGGCAATTCCTTCTCATCGAGCGCCTCCTCGACTGATTCCATCAACGCAACAAACTCCATTCGCGACTGCTGTTGCTCCTGAGCCGCTGGAGCCGGTTCGAAAATAGGAACAGTTACGGGTACCGGCTCGGCGATCGGTGCAGCAGTACTGTTTGCTGCCGCACCTGAAACTGACTGTGTTTGATTCTCAAAAGGAGGTCGTGCAGCCTCCTTTTCTTCACGAACATATCCCGCAGCAGCCAGTGCAGATCTGACAGCATCGCGAACCGCATCGGCGACTGCGGCCGATCGTCGAAAGCGAACTTCAGTTTTTGCTGGATGCACGTTGACGTCCACTTCTTCCAGTGGCGTTTCAATAAACAGCAATGCTGCCGGATAAACACCATGCGGCAAGATCGAACGATATCCTTCCGACAAGGCACGACCAATCATCCGATCGCGCACAAAACGACGGTTTACAAACAGGTACTGCGAATCACGTGAGGTACGTCTATCGCGCGGGGCCGAGACATAACCCTGCACCCGCACAACCTGCGGATGTCCTCCGCTCACTTCGAGCAGATTCTCAAGAAACTCCTCACCAAAAATCTGATAAGCACGTTCGCGAAGATCTTTCAAGGCCGACGCCCGAATAACTTCACGGCCATTGTTCGTGAACGTAAAACCGATCTCCGGATGGGCTAATGCGTAATGAGTAACAAGATTCGTCAAGTGGAATGTTTCAGTTGCTTCGGAACGCAGGAACTTGCGTCTGGCCGGCACGTTGAAAAACAAGTCTTTAACGCTGATCGTTGTGCCGCAAGGATGGGCCGCATCCTTAACGTCCCGCATACGACCACCCTCGATCACCACCTTTGTGCCGGCGCTCGCGTCTTCCGTACTCGTGAGCAATTCAACCCTGGCAACTGACGCAATGGACGCTAGTGCCTCTCCACGAAAGCCCAGCGTTGCAATTGCCGCGAGGTCGTCTGTCACACTGATTTTGGAGGTTGCGTGGCGTTCAAAAGCGAGGACTGCATCGTCGCGAACCATGCCTTCACCATCGTCGGAAACCTTCAACAATCGTCTGCCACCAGCTTCAATTTCAATCGTTATATGCGACGCGCCTGCATCAATGCTGTTTTCTACGAGTTCTTTGGCAACCGATGCCGGCCGTTCAACGACTTCACCGGCGGCGATTTGATTGGCTACGTGGTCTGCGAGGACGCGGATTTTTGACATAAACGGTTTTGGGTCTTTGGCCTTTGGTCTTTGATTTAGATCTGTCGGATGAGGATTCTAAAGCCAAAGACCGAAGACCAAAGACCGTCAGAGCTTTATCACCTGATGTTCGTTCGAACTCAAATTGATCGCGTTGTAAATCCACTCAATCACGTACGTGCCGTGGCGGGCCAGCAACGAAGTGATATTGATGTGTCGTTCCTGTAACTCCTTATTTGGATACAACTGCTCGAACGCGCGTTGAAGCTGCCGGTGCGCCGCTTCATCCCGCGACATCTGCGCACGAACAAATCGAGTCCGTAAGCCTTCGAGCTGGTAGTTAATCTTCTTACGACCTGTGTCGAGAGCACCAGCAAGCGTAGGATCGACGGACTCTAACTCGCGCCTCAATCTATCAAGTTCGTCGTTGATGTGCCCTTCGGATTTCGCGAATAACTTCGCAGTGTTAACTCCGAGATGTTCCTCCACAACGCGCTTAATGACAGGATCGATACCCTCGAAGAAGTCTTCCAGGGTCAGGTTATATCTTTCGAGCACACGCCCCGCATGTCGCTCCATCATTGTCAAACTGGAACGTGCCAGGATCGGTGTCGCAGGTCGTCGCAGCAGTCGATAGACTTCCGCTGTTTGAGCAAAGTACGCAATCTCCGCTGAACCACCGAGATAAGCAATCGTGGGCAGGAGATAATCCTGAACAACGGCTCTAAGAGTTACATTGGGACTGAAGCGTTCAGGATGTTCGAGTGCAAGCTGAGCTAATTCTTCAGCAGTGAATTCCTGATCCAGATCCTTTGCTTTGTATTTGCCCCCGCCTGTTCGCGACACCGCTCGACGCGCACCTGTGTCATCGTGAAGGAAGAGCGGGAACGAATTGGCAGTTGCAGTTACTTGTGCGTGGTATCCGGCATCTTCGAGTTCCCTGCTCCGTTGCTCGATTGCAGTTGCAATTTCAGGAGCCTGTCGAGCAGCTGCCGAATACAACGGCGCGGCAAGTTTCTTCAGGCTCGGATCGAGTGGATCGAGAAGAATGAGACCGTACTTGCCGAGTAACGAGGTCATCATCCTGGCAAAGCTCTCGACAAATCCGCGGCCTGGCTCCCACGCATTCAGAACAAGCGCCTTCATCTCCAATGCGAATTCTGAGGCGGGCAGTAATTCAAACAGCTGGTCTACAACATCGACGATAGAATTATCGAGAACGATATTTCCAACAGGCTGTCCTTCCTGGTGCAGCGACTCCGAAACGCTAACTCGGTTGAGTTGGCAGTCACGCGATATAAACTCTGCCGTTGCGACCTCTGCGAAATCGTGGTCTTCTGCGGCAATCCAGAAGACAGGCACGGCTTTGGTTTGACGTTGGCGCAAACAGCCGGCGAGCTTCACGGCCGAAAGCGCTTTATAGATTGTGTAAAGTGGACCAGTAAACAGTCCGGCCTGCTGACCAGAGACTACTGCTATGCAATCCGTATCGCGCAGTAGCTCAATGTTCTTCACGGTCGCCTCAGAAGCCCCCCACCTTCGGTTGATCGCTTCAAGGGCATCACAAACATTCGACCGGCTGACTTCATACGCGCCCAACACCTCGGAGAGACGTTGAGGCAACTCATGATGAAAGCGAACTGCGCCTGCGTAGAATCGGCGCAAGGAAACCGGATCTTCCAAATATTCGAGGAACAGACGGCTCTGATGTGGAATGCGTTCGAAGGGAATAGTTTCGACGCGCAGACCTGATTCTTCCGGTGTGCTGTAACAGGCAGGTTCGGCTGTAATCAAGTTGGTTTAAGCTCCCGCGCGTCATTCTACGCAGGATGTCGAACTTGTGCTAGCGAGGGCTTAGTGAGCTGTGCTGTTGCTATGACTCAAGACGCTCGAATCTAGCAAGTAAGGAAGGGCGGTTTACCCCCGCTCCTGGCCGATCGGGTTTTATCCAGGAAGAGCGGGGGTAAACCACACCTTCCTTACCTGTTAGATTCTGGTGAGTAGCGCTCGCAGACTGCAACCTACCTGGTGGCGGTCCTGAGTTGAACCTCATTAAGCAGTTGCTGGATCTCTTCGATTTGACCTGTTGTAGGTGATTGCAAAGGAGCTCGCACAGGGCCGCCGTTATACCCCGCGAAATCGAGTGCGGCTTTCAAACCACCGATGCCAAAACGCGTGGTCACCGCTGCAGCGAATGGAGTCAGTTTCGACTGAAGTTGTTCCGCGCGCTCAGTCTCTCCCTGCCGGAATAATTGAAAAATCTCAATGCAGACTTCAGGAACAGCACAACCGACAGCCAGAATTCCTCCAGTTGCACCGCTCTTGAGGGCATCGAACAAGACAGTTCCGTTTCCAGTGAGCACTGCAAACTCCTTCGGACAAAGTGCAACCGTTTGTTGAAAACCGTCGATGTCATTCGAACTATCTTTTACTCCGATGATGTTTGGATGCGCTGCAAGTTCCGCGATTGTTTTGGGTTCAATCTTAATTCCTGTCAAAGCGGGCATGCTGTAGAGCAGCACCGGAACCGGTGAAGTTTCAGCAATTCTGTTGTAGTAGGTTACTAGCGCGTCCTGAGTGATGGCGGAATGATAGAAATAAGGAGTGAGGACCAAAATTGCATCTGCTCCCGCGTCAACTGCTGCCCGAATCTCGTTGATTGTCCCGCGCGTGCTCTGTTGTCCGGCACCCACAATAAAAGTCATTGAGGTCGGAGTCAGAGCACGCGCGGTTTCAACTACGCGGAAATACTCTTGTTCGTTCAGATTTACGCGCTCACCGGTAGAACCCAGCACGACGTAACCGAGAATGCCGGAATCGTTGTACCTGCGAATATTCGCAGCGAGGCCTGCTAGATCGATATCTTCGCTGGCCTCGAAACAGGTAGTTAACGGGAGACAAATTCCAGCTAGATTGATTTTGCTTTTCACGGCTGCGGATTATACGGGAGCCACCTGTCCGCGAAAAATCTCGCGCTCCTTTAATCCATTCCGAGTGCGTGGAAAGTCTTTGGACCGACAATCCCGTCAGGTTTGAGATCTTTGGAAGCCTGAAACTGTTCAACTGCTTGAAGCATTGTGCTGCCGAAAACACCGTCAGGCTCTAACATCCCAAGCTTTGCCTGGACTTCAGCAACGTCCGAACCCCTGTCACCGATTCGCAGCGTGTCGCCCTTCATTCTCAGGCGAACATGAAAGTGGTTGTGATGGCCGTTCACGAACCGGCTTAATCCGGCATCAATTACAGTTTGATCGTTAAAGAAGACGGCCTGCGTCGGAGCTAGACGCCACCAGAGTGCGATTAGTTCTGTAGTTAACTCTCGGTCGTATTGGCCGATGTCATTGATCGTCACCGGTGCGTTCGCACCGTCTTTGCGCATCGGTCTCACGTCAACATCTACACCCAGTTGGTGTGATTTGTGAGGCGGCATCGGTCCTCCACCTCTTTTGGAGATTTGTCCAATCGAAAAGGACGGTGCGGGATGTTTTTCGTTCCAGGCCGCGGCAACTCGTATTGCAGCTCCGATTGTTGACTCTTGGCCAAACTGAAACTCGCCGTGCGCGCCACGGTTGTTTGTGACAAATCCAGTTCCTTCGGCGGGTAATTGTGTTTCGATGTTCATGAGTTTTCTCCTCGGTAAGTATTTGTTTCGTTGGCGGTGCGCCCACGATTGAGTTTTCTGCGTCTTCTCATGCGATGAGGTGATGAGGTAAGTGGTTATTTTCTGGTTATTCGATGCTGAAGACCTCCGGAGCAAGCCTGTCAACATTTCTCTAGTAACCCGCGACTTCAGCTCAGAGTACTTGGGGAGACTCTGTTTGCCCGTCAGGTACTGAGTCAGATTCGCTAGGTGATCACAGTCTTGCCAATGTTGAAGGCCTGCGTGAACTCGGGCAGTCCATGAGAACCACCATTGACCAGTTTTCGAGCTGTTGCGAGGTCGTTTTGGGCCAAGGCACTGCGAATGCGGGCTTCTTTGCTTTTCAGAAAGCTCGCGAGTAATTTCGCTGCGATGTTGGGTTGGTTAGCCAGTGATGGATTGTCTACGAGCTGATTGCCCAAACCGATCGCGGCGCCATGAATTTGATAATTCGATCGTCCAGTGAGTTGAATGTAACCGCGGCCTTTGAAGTTTGCGCCGTCCGGAGGTCCAAGATTGCCAAGATCTTTGCGGTTATCGTAAAGGCCAAAGGGTGGTCCCCCCGGCGCTGTATTGAATCGCGATTGAAATTCGCTCAACGGCGTGAAGTTTCCGGTCTCCGCACGAATGGTCGCCAGCGCCATTAACACCATGTTTTTGTCATCCAGGGAGGCGGCCGTCAATGCGCTCATCACAAACGGTAGGTTCGTTTGGATGTTTGTGAGGGAAACGCCAGGAAACATCTTCGCAACCTGAGCAACCGTAACATTAGCAGCGCTCAGTGCTGTGCTGGTGGCGCTGGCACTGCTCGTGGCGCCACCAACACCGGCGCCGGCAAGGGCAGAACTCGCTTGCAATGCGGCGAGGGTGTTTGGACCAACAATGCCGTCGGGCGTCAGTCCTTTGCTGCGTTGAAAAGCAATCACGGCAGCCTCGGTGCCGGCTCCGAACACACCATCAACGGCTTGTGGATCGAAACCAAGTTGTTTCAGGGTTGATTGCACGTTCAGAACGTCTGGTCCTGATGAATCTCTCTTGAGTACCGACATTGCAGTTCTCCTTTGTTCGCCAGCGTTGTGGAAGACTCCTTAACGCATGGGCCATGAACTCTTACCTGAATAGGAACGCGCGTACCAGTCTGGCCGTATCCAAAGTAAAGCCAAACTGGCCTCTCACTTCCCGTTCGTTTATGAGATCCGAGCGATTGGCATACGTTACGGAAACTGGAAACTCAATACCATCAGCTATTGGAATGGTGAGCTTTCCCTGGGCCTTGTATATGGCGTCAACATTGTTCATCCAGTTTCCCTGAGTCGAGACGTCGAAGAATAGTGGCTTTTTGCCAAGTAAGTTTTCCCGATTCAATTGAAACCTCAATTGACCTCCAAACCTGAAGCCCCGCAGGTCCCCGCCTATCAGCTTACTGTCATTGTAGGTATACGCAGCGTTCAAAGAGAGGTTAATTCGATTGGCGACTCCATAGTCGAAGATCAGTGTACCGAGGTACTCGTCGATTCCAACTCGTCTCTGTTTAGTCGCAAAAGCCAAAGACAATTGCGGCGCTCGCCGGATGCGTTCAACTGCATCACGTGAAACATCGTCTAGATTCCTGAAAACTCTAAGTTCGGCATCCGTGAGTTGACGCTCGATAAACTCATCGACAGCAGCTGCAATCTCCTCACCGAGTTTTTGTCGATAATTGGAGCCAAGATACTCGTTTTGAAACTCTACGAAGTACTCGCGCTCCTCTCGAGTCCAATTAGGGGTGGGTAAAGAATTGGTTCCTAAGACAAACAAACTCGGATCACCTGGATTGGTTAGCATTTCGTCGATGCGCCGCAGGCTCTCTTCCATTCGGGCTATTTGGGCCTCAATCGTGGGGCGGGAAGAGGGTGTGGCGGTTGCCAACTGACTACGCCCGGTCTCCAAGGCCAACTGGATCTGTGGTTTCTTTTTCTCAAGAAAGTTCTTGAAACCAGGCGCAATAAAGTTTCTCCTGACCGATTCCAAATTGAACACATAGCCGCGGATGCGCACCGAGAGATCGCCAAAGGCACCTGTTGCCGTCGCAAGACTGTTGGTTATCGTGTCGATATAGAGCTTGTTTCTGCTCAGGCTAGGATCCCGGCGGTTGATGAACATGAACTTACCGCCAAAAATTTTCGCCCGTTGCCTGGTTCCGTCTGGTTGGTCTTCATCGTCGTAGCCGAGCGTTATAGAGAAGTTGCGCCACTTGCGATTCTGGTCATAGAACACAGGATTCAACGGATCAACTCGCTTGATGGCAGCCAGAAGAGAGTAGGCCGAAGCGGTTACCGAAACGGAGCTCGGTTCATCTTTCTGATTATTCGAAGTTGCGGACAAACCGGCGAAGTTCGCGCCGATCCCGATTAGGTCTGAGGCGGAACTCTGATCAACTAACGAACTAGAGTTGCCGCTTATGCTGGGTGTATCTGTTTGTTTTGTGTTGTCTGTCTGATCAACTCTGACCTTAGCTCTAATACGAGCGTTGACTGCTGCATTGAGACTCGTACTGGGTTGGGGCTGAGAAGCAGCCGGGACCTCGATATTGGAAGGCGCTGCGGGATCCCGGGTTACTGGATGAGCGTTAATAACGGACGCCGGCCCCACATTGCTGTTTCGGTTGCTAGGTTCGCTTTGTTCGGAGCTGGAATCCGACAACAACGCTGGAGAAGGAATCATCAATCGCGTCGACGAATCTGCCGACTCGCGAGTTGACGTCGGTGGTTCTTCACCCAAGCCTTTCATGTCTCGCTCAGCTTCTGCTATGGCGTTTTGCACAATCGCCTTTTCGTCAATCCTCAACGATGCGCCAACTGTTTCCAGGTAGCTTCGCAACGCAGCGAGGTTCTTCTGTAGCAAGACTTGTAGCTCAGCGCGGCGTTTCTGTAAGAATGAGTGATTGAGTTCCCGAACTGCCGGAGACACCGTCTCATCCCTTTCAATCGCTATGAGTTTTTGAATCTCGGCCTTGAGCTGGTTGACGGAGACGTCGTTTGGGTTTTGCGCCCCAAAAACACACGGAGGCAGGATGAGCGAGGTGATGATGATGAAGAGACGAAAAGAGCGCATGTTTTCCCCCTCGACGCAGAGCGCCGCTCAAACGGTTGTGACTTGAAGATCCTGAAAAAACGAATCCTCTGGTGAAGTAGAGCTATAAGTAATATCGAGCACTGAATCGAACGTGCTATCAGATCTGATTAATTCAACCTCGTACCTGTAAGATATGGCGGCGAGAAACTGGAAGCCCATGGTGTGACTCGTAGCTGTTGGAATTTGATCTGTAGGTCTGGGCCATTTTCTCTCAAAGACCACAGCCGGCACCGTCGAAACTGGCTGATCGTTGTTCGACATAAGCAGCTTCTTGGTTTGTGAATCAACCAGTGTAAAGACCGCAGCGGCGCCTCGCACCGTAACCCTGTAAATCAACTTCTCGCCAGCGGTAAGATCCACAAACACCGCAACGCTTTCCTTAGTGACATCTACCTGAACAGCCATGATTGCCTCTCCTCTCGATGAAGGACTCTTTCAGAGTCACCTATATTCATTTGATAAGCTCCGGAAATAAAAGTGTTCGCGAAATGATCCCGCTTCAGAGCGAGCGCTGCAGATGAACAAAGGATGTGCGTGAGCGCACTGTTAAGACTAACTAGCGGCGAGGGTGACCCCTTATACTCCGCTGGTTGAGTGCTGTCAATGATTCACTTACATGAACGTAAATTCTGATCTCTCTAAATGAACCACCTAAACGACACTGTCTACTTCGTAATGGTTGACGCACTAAAAACGTTTCAAGTCTTTCAAAAATAATTTCCGCCCATGGCACCCGAGCTCCCGGATCGATGCCGCTCGATTTATCGGAGAAATCTCCAACTTCGGTTTGGCTCATCTAAACGGTTTACGTTCAATTGGGGGCCGGATTAGACTACCTTCCGAAACAATAACGCGACTCAACGCAGTTCTGGAGGGTAAAGCCTTTGACCAACTATCGCTTTGTTCAAGTTGACGTATTCACTGATCGGCCCTTCACTGGAAATCCACTCGCTGTCTTTCCCGATGCCGGAGGGTTGACTGATGATCAGATGATGAAGATTGCGAGAGAGATGAATCTGTCTGAAACAGTGTTCGTACTCGAGCCTGACGCCAATGGTAACAGTGGCAGCCCGGCAGTTTTGCGCAAGCTTAGAATCTTTACACCGACGAGAGAGATTCCATTCGCCGGGCACCCCGTTGTGGGGACGTGGAACGCACTCGCGCGCGAAGGAGTAGTTCCCTTGCCTGAAGATGGATCAGGCTGGCAACGCATTTATCACGAAGTCGGAATCGGTGTATTGCCTGTCGATATCGAATTTAAAGATGGGCAACCTACCCAGGTTGTGATGACCCAGGGTAAGTTTCAAATTCTGGATGAAGTTGATGATGCGCATGAACAAGCCGAGCTGGCTAGAGCGCTTGGACTGGCCCGCGAAGACCTGGATGAGACGCTACCGATTCAGTCTATCAGCACGGGTCTTCCCTGCATGGTGGTCCCGATTCGGTCTCTTGCGGACCTGCGAGACTGTAAAGTGAATGGTTCTCTGCTCGCGGAGATTTACACGCGCCGAAGCGCAACTGGCTGCCTGGCATTCACCCGCGAGACCATTGAAATTGGTCCAGCACATGCACACGCACGCTTCTTCGCACCGGCCGATAACATCCCCGAAGATCCTGCGACGGGAAGTGCTTGCGGCGCATTCGGAGCGTATCTCATTCACCATCAGGGCTTGTCGCTCGAACCCGAAGAGGGCCGATACAAGTTCGTCATCGAACAAGGTGACTTCATTCATCGTCCCAGCAGGATTCGCCTCGAGGTTAAAGGTCAAAAGGGTTCTATAGAAGAAGTGAAGGTTGGCGGTGCGTCTGTTCCAGTGGCATCTGGGGAAGTGTTTGTGGATTGAGCTTTGTTGTTCGGTGCTTGAATCAGCAGAATGGGTCTTATAGGTCCTATTCAACTGACGGAGCACCAATAGCCTAATAAGATATGCAAGAATTCGATCTGATCATTATCGGTGCCGGACCAGCGGGATTATCGGCGGCTGAGGCTGCCGCTAAGGAAGGTCTCAACTATCTCGTCATCGAAAAAGGCACGATCGCCAATACCATTCGACAATATCCGATCGGTCGGACGATGTTTTCGACTCCCAATGAAGTGGAAATGCACGAAGGCACGCTGCAACCGATTCGTGAGAAGCCCACGCGAGAGGAACTACTCTCGCACTACGTACACTTTGTTCTCGATCTCGATCTGAAGATCAATACCGACGAAAGAGTGGTTGACGTTTCCGGAGATATAGCTTCCGGCTTCATTGTTGTAACCACTCGAGGAGAATATCAGGCAGCGCGAATCCTGTTTGCGATCGGTGCGATGGAGAGGCCTCGAAGACTTGGCGTGCCGGGCGAAGAGTTATCGAAGGTACATCACCTGTTCATGGACGCGTATCCATACGTTCGCAAAGATGCGCTTGTAGTCGGCGGGGGAAACAGCGCGGCTGAAGCAGCCCTCTTCCTTTCCGAAGAAGGTGCACGCACAACTATGGCAATCTGGCGAGAGGACTGGGAGAATCGCGATCCAAAAGCAGGTGCAATGAAACATTGGGTGCGTACTCCGTTAGAAGCGGAAATCAAAGCGGGCCGCTTGAACGTAGTTCTCTACAGCCGCGTTGATCAGATCACTGAACACTCAGTCACACTGACGACAGAAAGCGGCGAACAACTGATAATTTCAAACGACGTCGTCTTTGTGCTTGTGGGAAGCAATGCCGACCTCAGCCTCCTTACAAAGCTTGGTGTCGAAATAGAGCCAGGGAAAACTGGCGACATTCCCATCTACGACTCGGAAACTTTTGAAACATCGGTTCCCGGGATTTACGTGGCGGGTCACTTTACACATGCAAGACATATTAAGGCTGCCATCGATGTTCCGCGAAAGATTGTGCCGTTGATTGCTGCGAGTCTTCACGAAAAAATCTCGCAATAAAGTGGGAACTTTTTCGGTTTTCGGCGAGACGAAACAGAATTTTCAATTCAACCTCGTTAGTGAGCCTGACCACTAGCATCAACCACTTCCATTCCCCGATCCCTTCGAGCAACACCCGTCGCGTACGCTGCAGCCTCCACTTCTCGCGCTACTGCTTCAGCGACTCGTTTATCAAACACTGACGGCACTATGTACTCCGGATGAAGTTCCGCGTTGCTGATGATCGCTGCGATAGCATTCGCCGCAGCAAGTTTCATCGCCTCGTTTATGCGTGAAGCTCTACAGGCGAGGGCACCTCGAAAGATGCCGGGAAAAGAGAGCACGTTGTTGATTTGGTTCGGATAGTCAGATCTACCCGTGGCCATGACAGCAACATAAGGAGCGGCATCCTCAGGCATGATTTCAGGAACCGGGTTGGCCATCGCGAACACGATTGGCTTCTCAGCCATGTTCTTCACGTCGTCAACCCCAATTACACCGGGAACCGACAATCCCAGAAAAACGTCGGCGCCTTTAATTACATCGTGTACGGTGCCTTGCACGTTATTTGGGTTCGAGTTCTGCGCATACCAGTCCTTTACCCAATTCATGTTCTCCTTGCGACCTCGATAGAGCGCCCCGGTTTGATCGCAGCCGATAATACTTTTGACACCAGCAGCCATGATGATTTTGGAACACGCCACGCCGGCCGCGCCCACACCATTTACAACAACCTTCACTTGCTCCATCTCTTTGCCAACGATTTTCAGCGCATTAATGAGTGCGGCGAGAACAACGACAGCAGTGCCATGTTGGTCGTCGTGAAAAACGGGAATGTCCAGCTCTTCCTTCAATCGTTCCTCAATTTCGAAACAGCGAGGAGCGGAAATATCTTCAAGGTTAATACCACCGAACGCAGTTGAAATCGCTTTGACCGTGCGAACAATCTCATCGGGATCTTTTGTGTTAAGGCAGATCGGAAACGCATCTACACCTGCGAACTCCTTAAAGAGCATTGCCTTCCCTTCCATGACCGGCATTGCTGCGGCTGGACCAATGTCGCCTAAACCAAGAACTGCGGTTCCATCAGAAACTATCGCAACGGTGTTCTTCTTGATCGTGAGCGTGAATACTTTTTCCGGATCTTTGTGGATAGCCTCACAAATACGCGCGACACCTGGCGTGTATGCCATAGATAAGTCAGCGCGTGTTTTGAGCGGCACCTTGGAAACGACTTCTATCTTGCCTCCCAGGTGCATCAAGAAAGTTGGATCAGAAACGTGAATGAGTTCAACACCATCAACGTCTTTGACTGCTTGCACAATCTGCTCACCGTGGGCACTCGACGCAGAACTGACAGTGATGTCTCGAATGATGTAGTCGTTTCCAACGTTAACGATGTCAATTGCACCGATATCTCCGCCGGCGCGACCAATCGCCATGGTCAACTCACCGAGCGAGCCCGCACGGGACGAGAGCTTGACTCGTAACGTCAAACTGTAACTCGCGCTTGGGGTGGGTTGCATAAACTGTAGGATAGTTAATTGGAGTGGCAAGATTTAACGACAAAACGAATGCGCCGTGCAAGTAATGCTCCTGACACCTGTCATGCTATTCGAGGAGTTTGCTTATCTTTTTCGCGGTGATTTTATCGAGACCATTTTCTTCTGCTAACACCAGAGACTTACGGCCTAACCAGCGATACAAGTCACGAGCATCTCGCAGTTCTTTTCCGGTCAGTGCTTTAAGGTGTCGCTGAACAGTTGCGACGTCACCTCGTGAGAAAGTACCGGTTAGGGCCTTCGCGGGTGAACTCGTCCTAAGGTTCGCGATTGTCGATTGCAACAAGGGGATCAGTACTTCGTGAGCTGTGGCTCTCTTCAGACCGGAACGTTCGAGCATATCAAGTGCAGTGTCAAACAACGCGATGATATTTCCAGAAGACATTACAGCCGCAGCGTGATAAAGAGGCTTTGCGCTGGACTTGATCGAAAAACTGTGGCCTTGCAGATCTTTAACAATGCTACGGCCTTGCTGCACTGCGTGACGATCACCTTCAAGACACCAAAATGCTGAAATGAGCGCCTTAGCTCCGGCTGTGGGCTCACTGACAGAAACGAGCGGGTGAATCGAACCGACCCGCCATCCCCGATCCGCCAGGGGTGACAAAATTTCCGATGACAGTGCTCCGCTGGTATGAAGTGCAATCTGGCGTTTGTTAACGTTCAGGGTGCAAAGTTGGTTCGTCACTGATGACAATTGATCGTCTGGAGTCGTTATCAAGACGAGCTGCCCAACTTGTTGGAGTTCTTCCAAGGACAGAAGAGTGACGTTTTCCTCTATCAAACGAGCGGCCTGATTTAATCGTGCACGCTGCCTGGACACTAATGAGTGAATTGGGTAGCCGACGCTGGAAAGGGCAATGGCCATTGCAGTGCCCAGTCTCCCCGCACCGATGATCGTCAACGATGGTTTAGTCTTTGGCATTAACCTTTAAAGGAAGCTGTTGATTTCAGGTTTACTCTACCGATCATTGCCAGTATAGTTGAACCGTAAACGTAGCAGTTTAATAGCGTAAACCCGATTCCCTCCTGGCGAAGTTGATAGGCTGAGTTTATTTAGGCGCACAACCTTGCCGCCATTCCAGTGCATCATAGACTGCGCGCCGAATAAGCACGATTCATTCGACCCCACCCCAGGAAGTCAGCTTGAAAAGTTTTGGCTGCGCAGTTGGTAGAGGAAGATTCGGTCCGGTCCCATCCTTGAGTTTTTGGAGGTTTTTCAAAATGAATAGCTTCTCCCGTGCCATGACTGCTTTGGTTTTGGCCGCTTCTCTGTTGGCAAGTTCCTTGGCCATTGTTGCACAGACGCCACAGTCAACCGACCAGAAGCAAAACTCAAATACCACTCAGACCGATCCGAAAAAAGATGCAACCCAGGCAACTGCAGCTGTGGCTACGCCCACAACAACTGCAGCAGCTCGTAATACCAAGCCTTTATCAACCAATGAAAATCCGGACATGATTGGCAAACGCAATATCAACAGCGGGATCATTGCGAAGATGAGTGGGTCGACAGAAAAAGAAGTGCGAATGGGCCGTGAAGCAGCCGCTGAGGTTGACCGGCAAGCCAAGTTCATCGAAGATCCAGTCATTACTGAGTACGTTAACCGGGTCGGTCAAAATATCGTTCTTCACTCAGACGCAAAAGTTCCCTTCACTATAAAAGTCATCGACTCTGACGAAGTGAACGCTTTTGCATTGCCCGGTGGTTTCTTCTATGTCAACAAAGGTCTCCTGTTAGCCGCGGATAATGAGGCTGAGCTTGCAGGAGTGATGGCTCACGAAATCGCACACGTTGCCGCTCGCCATGCCGTCGAGAACCAGACCAAGGCAAATCTTTTGGAATACGCCGCACTTGGTGCGTCGATATTCCTTGGTGGGATTCCGGGAATGATTTATCAGAACACTGCAGGTATCGGATTGCTGGGTATCTTCATGAAGTTCAGTCGCAGTGCGGAGGAAGAAGCTGACAAGCTTGGTGTTCAGTACATGTATGCCGCTGGCTACGATCCGGGTGCAATGGCCACAATGTTTGAAAAGCTCGAGGCCAAGAATAAGAAGAAGCCTGGTTTTATTTCCCGCGCTTTTGCCACGCATCCAGCACCGCCGGATCGACGAGCCGCGGCTTTGGCATTGGCAGCACGGTTCCCCGAGCACGATGAATATGTGATTAGCAGCTCGGAATTTCAGCGAGTTAAAGCCCGACTGCTTCGTCTCTCGAATGCCAGAGCAACTTCGTCAGGTGCCATTCAAGCCGGTGACGAAAACGGCGCTCCGGGTCGGCCAACTCTAAAGCGGAGGCAGCCAACCCCGGACGATTCAACCACGACCACAACTGATGGCGATCAGAAACCAGCCGATCAACAGCAGGCTCCGCCAAAGTTGAAGCGAAACGACGGTACACCGACATCAACAACGAAGCCGCCTGATAAGCCGTAGTCAGTGCAAGGCACAAAACTTACTAAGCTCCTTGGCATTGCCGAGGAGCTTTTCACTTGCCGGTCTCAATACGCAACATTAATTGGGCCGTCTAACAACCTCTGCAGCCTCTGCAACTTGACATTTTTTTGAGGCGTTCTGTATCCTACCCGTTCGCGTTTTACTCGCTGAAAACAGAGATAGTTAACTATGTCGACATACTTTCCCAGCGGCAAGGAACTCGCTGGACAACGAAAATGGTACGTGGTAGATGCAGCTGGCCAAACATTGGGTCACCTGGCATCGGAAGTGGCTTCAATACTGACCGGGAAGCGAAATCCGAAGTGGACCCCTTTTCTAGATACAGGCGATCACGTGGTTGTGATCAATGCTCGTCAGGCAGTATTGAAGGGTAATAAAGCGGAGCAAAAGGTTTATCGCCATCACACTCGCTTTCCAGGCGGACTGCGAGAGATTAATGCGCGTGAGATGATTGCCAAGCGCCCCGAGCGAGTGGTTGAACTGGCCATCAAGGGGATGCTGCCGAAGAACAAACTCGGCCGCGCCATGGCGAAAAAGCTCCGGGTATACGCCGATGCCGAACACCCGCACTCAGCCCAACGCCCGCAAGCTTACAATCCCATTCAAAAAACTCAATAACCACTAAAGAATAAGGAAGATTACTGTGGCTGAAATTCAGTATTACGGAACGGGACGGCGCAAAACGTCAACCGCAAGAGTTTACCTGCGGCCGGGTTCCGGCGAAGTGAAGGTTAATCAAAAACCATTCGACCGATATTTCCCCAACGAAACCCTGCGGATGATAATCAGACAACCGCTACAACTGACAGAGACAGTTGGGAAATTTGATTTGGTAGTCAACGTAACCGGTGGTGGTCCGGCAGGACAGGCGGGCGCAATTCGACATGGCATCACTCGCGCCCTGATCGAATTCAACGCAGATTTGCGACCCACCCTCAAACATGCTGGGCTTGTGACTCGCGATCCCCGAATCAAAGAACGAAAGAAGTACGGTCAAAAGGGCGCACGCAAACGCTTCCAATTTTCGAAGCGCTAATAATCAATTCACAATTCGAATCTACCAGATTCGAGTTTTGCTTGAATCCATTGTCGCAGCACGATTGGTTGCTTACGCTAAAAGAAGTCGAGAGGCTGCGGCGAGTACATAAAACCAATTAGCAGAAGGAGAAGGTAGTTTGGTTTCGGTTACCATGAAAGAATTACTGGAGGCCGGTGTTCACTTCGGTCACCAGGTTAGACGTTGGAATCCAAAGATGAAGGAATACATCTTTGGCGAACGCAACGGCATTTACATCATCGATCTGCAAAAGACGCAGAGAATGTTTCGCGAGGCAATCGCCTTCGTGACCAATCTCATAGCCGAAGATAAAGGCAAAACAGTCCTTTTCGTTGGCACTAAACGACAAGCACAAGATGCTATTCGCGAAGAGTCTGAAAAGTGTGGTCAGTATTACGTCAATCAAAGATGGTTGGGTGGTTTGCTGACAAACTTTCAGACCGTGCAGAAATCGATTAAACGCCTCAAAGATCTCGAGGCAATGCAGACCGATGGTCGTTACGAAAAACTGACGAAGAAAGAACGCATCAAACTCGACCGCGAGCGTGAAAGCCTTAACAAGAACCTCTCCGGTATCAAGGGCATGAATCGTCTTCCTGACGCGATTTTTATTATCGACGTCAAGAAAGAGGAAATTGCCGTTGCCGAAGCAAACCGGCTTGGTATTCCTATCGTCGCTGTAGTTGACACTAATTGCTCGCCTGAAGGTATCGATTATGTGATACCAGGAAATGATGATGCGCTGCGCGCCGTTCGACTCTTTGCGTCACGAATATCCGATGCAATAGTTGAAGGTAATCAGATCGCTACTGAAGGTGGATTAGTTACTCAGGAAGGTGCGACTTCTGAGGAGACGACCGACGAGCCGGGAGTTGCAACCGCCGAACTCGCGGCGAGCGAAGACAATGACCTGAATGGCGAGGGCGCGCAACCCGAAACAACTTCTGAGATAGCGGAAAACACCGAAACATCGGCGCCTGACGAAAGCACCGAATCAGTGGTGGCAGCCAGCTAGACGATATTCTTACTCAGCGGCGAGCGCAGCCTTTAGCGGTTCAACCGCCGGGCTGCGTTTTTCATTGAACGATTTAAGCAGGCTCCTGGTCTGCCTGGAAAAAGAGAGTCGGAGAAATCAGCAATCATGGCGGAAATAACAGCAGCTGCAGTTAAGCAGCTTCGAGAGAAAACTGGTGCCGGAATGATGGAGTGCAAGAACGCGCTCGTCGAGTCCGCAGGAGATGAAAACAAGGCCATCGACATTCTGCGCGAGCGCGGATTGGCATCGGCCAAAAAACGTGAGGGCCGCATCGCCGCGGAAGGCATCGTCGGTTCCTACATTCACATGGGTGGAAAAGTTGGCGTGCTCGTTGAATTGAATTGTGAAACTGACTTCGTCGCCCGCGGCGATGAGTTTCAACAGCTCGTCAAAGATATCGCGATGCATATCGCAGCCGCCGAGCCGCGATTTGTGACGCGCGACGAAATACCCGCTCCCGTTCTTGAGAAGGAACGCGACATTGCTCGTGCCCAGGCTAAAAACGATCCCAAGAACGCAAACAAGCCCGATCAAGTGATTGAAAAGATCGTCGAAGGTCGCTTGAACAAGTTCTACGAAGAATCAGTCTTAATCGATCAGCCATTCGTCAAAGACCCGGCGAAAACAGTGGGAGAGCTAGTTACTGAAAAAACCGCAAAGACCGGTGAACGTATAGCTATCCGTCGATTCACCCGCTACAAAATGGGCGAAGGCCTGAACAAACGGGGAGAAGATTTCGGCAATGAAGTCGCTTCTCTATTAACTTAGCGAGCAGAATGCAACCTGAAACCATAAATCCACTCGCTTACTCCCGCGTTCTTTTGAAGATCTCGGGAGAAGCTTTAATGGGCGAACAGAATTACGGCATCGACGTCGATGTCGCTCGTAGTGTTGCTGAAGAGCTAAAGGCGGTTCACGACCTTGGAGTTCAGGTTGCAGTAGTTGTCGGTGGCGGAAATATTTTCCGAGGTGTTTCCAAGAGCGCCGGCAACATGGACCGCTCATCTGCGGATTACATCGGCATGTTGGCGACCGTAATGAACGCGGTTGTCTTGCAGGATGCTCTAGAAAAGATCGACGTTCACACACGCGTTTTATCAGCGATCGACATTCCCCAACTCGCGGAATCGTTCATCCGCCGCCGTGCAGTGCGGCATCTTGAAAAAGCTCGCATCGTAATCTTTGCAGCGGGTACCGGCAACCCATATTTCACGACTGATTCTGCGGCAGCATTACGTGCGCTTGAAATAAAAGCCGACATTATTCTCAAGGCCACGAAAGTCGATGGTGTTTACTCAGCCGATCCAATGGCAGATGCAAAAGCGGAGCTCTACAACGAGATCACATATCAACAGGTGCTTGAGAGACAACTGAAGGTGATGGATGCCTCGGCTATTTCACTATGCATGGATAACAATCTGCCGATAATCGTCTTCAACATGCGCCAGCAGGGAAACATCCGGAGAGTCGTTCTGGGTGAACTTGGCGTCGGCACTAGAGTTTGGCTGGGACGTTAGTGATCGAATTCAGTAGCGGGAGTCGATGAGATGAGTGAGAAAGACGTGTTAAAAGAGACGCGTCCTCGTATGGAAACGGTCATCGAGGATTTCAAGCGCAAGCTCGGAACAATACGTACAGGTCGCGCCGCTGTCAGCCTGCTTGATACGGTAATGGTTGACTACTACGGCACGATGACACCACTCAGTCAAATGGCTTCGGTTCATGCGCCGGAGCCGCAGATGCTAACGGTCCAACCCTGGGATCAATCGCAAATCGGCGCTGTAGAGAAAGCGATTCGTTCGGCAGATCTGGGACTAAACCCCTCTAACGACGGGAAGCTGGTTCGCATTCCGATCCCACCACTCACGGAGGAACGTCGTAAGCAACTCGCCAAACAAGTTCACGACACTGCTGAAGATCACCGGACCGCGGTTCGTAATGTCAGACGCGATAGTAACGAGCGGCTGAAGAAGATGTTAAAAGACAAACTAATTTCGGAAGATGCAGAGCGGGACGGATTGGATGAAATTCAAAAGCTAACCAACACGTACATCGGGAAGATCGACGAACTCTCAAAGACTAAAGAAAATGAGATCATGAGTGTTTAGTGTCCGAGATGCGTCTGTCTCGTCGTACATTTTTTAGTTGGGCATCGCAAAAACATCCTCACCGAGAGTTTGATTCAGCTTTACATCTTTCACGCTGAACTCAGCAAAGAACGCGCCCTGAGGCATTTCAAACCTTTGTGAAAAGCTCCAGGGTACAAGAACCCCATCAACGTCTTTGAACTTACTGTTCTCAGTGCCCATCGTGTGATCCTGATAATAAATGAGGAAACTCATCACGCGCGCAGTGGTCGCATCGATGAAGAAATCAGTCGTGTAACCGTCAGGATCAACGATGCGAAAGGCCCTCAGCTTCTTTTTGTCTGGTAGCGCCGAAATCTTGTAGCCTGGCTGGTCATATAGTTTCAGCACACTCATCCCAAACTTCGACAGAGGTGGAGCTTCCACATTTGGCATTGAGCTATACGTGTTCTGACCATCGAAAATCTGTTTGAAGACAAAAATCGGACGTGCATCGATCTCCATTCGGAACTTATCTCCGGCTGTCACGATGGAGAACGAAGCTGGGATCGATTGAGCACTATTCGGCGGATATAACTGCGCCGAGCCTCGCAGCATCATATTCTGAACAGTACGAAATTTCTCGCCCCCCTGTGCCAGGAAGGCTGCCTTCGCGAGATCCGCAGGGGTGCTTGTTGCCGAGATTGCGATCACAGGCGCCGGCGCAGTTGTAGACGAAGACGCCGCTGTGCCGTTCTTCGGTGTTGTTTCCTGACCGAACGTGCACACAGCAAACATGAGCGACAACAGAGCAGCAGGAATAAAACTGTTTCTCATTACAAAATCCCTTTCGAGTTGTTCGGTTATTAAAAGTTCAGACGCACTTGAGCGTAGATTCGCCGATTACCAGCTCCAGTACTTCCACCGCCACCGCCGCCAAAGCCACCGAAACTTCCGGCCAATCCCAACGACTGACCAAAGTTTGGAGATAACAGGTTGCCGACTGGCTGTGCAAGATTGACGTGGTTTAGCAGGTTCTGGAAATTGATGGACGCGTTGAGCGTGTAACGTTTCTCACTTCGCGCACCACCACCAACGCCTTGAGGACTCGGACCAATAGTGGCAGTCTTCAATGCGGCACCTCCACCGCCTCCGCCACCAGCCAGCATGGGGCCACCGGCTCCGCCTCGTCTCTCGCCTCCTCCAGCTGACGGAGCACCGCCTGCCTGTCCCTGCGGTTTTGCAGCCGCATTGTTTCGATGGATCTCCCCAAACTGGAACGTGCGACCAATTCTAAGATTTACAGACAATGAACCAGGGCTATTACCGTAGTTGCGTGGAACAATTGTTTCGCCCGGTAGTGGCCTGAGACTGAAGTTGCCAAGACGTGTACACCTGATCGTTTCCGACGAGCAATCGGCATTGGGCCCAGCAAAACTAGGTCGTTCGTTTACCTGGCGATCAAGGTTTAGATCCTGACCAGTCGTGATATTGAATGGCGGGCCTGTGTTGGCCACTACGAACGGACTGAGCACGATCTTGTACCAGGGAAGATTGATGGTGCCGAAAATGGTGAAGCGATGACGCACATCGAATGTTGCTCGGCCAAAGTCGATTCTCGTGTCATACGAATTCATCGGAAAACTATTGGAACCTTGTCCGTCAGTATCGTTGGTTGTCTTGCTGAGACTGTAGTTTCCCTGAATCTGAATTGCTCTGCTTAGCCTGCTATTGAAGCCGACGAAGAACTGACGCTGATTGAACTGTCCGCTCGCCTCGTATTGATAAATATCGCCGAGCGTTGGATTCGGACGAATACCATTTGGAGTTAGCGTCGTGATCGAAGCCGGAATCGGTGCATTGATGTCGCGCACGCGAATCACATGCCTGATCTGAATATTGTAGAACCCTACAAACATCGTGATGTTTCTTGGCAGTTGTCTTTCCACTTGAGTTCCGGCCAGCCAAACCGTCGGAGTCTGCAAATTTCGATCAACCGTCCAGATAGTCTGCTGTGTACCAGGAACAGCCGCCACCGAAGGCACCATCGTTGGACTAAACTGATTTAGTATTGAATAGATCGGGGCAACATTCGGTTGTTGTTGCTCCGCAAGACTCGGCGCGATAGGTAGATGTGTAACCGGATCAATAATAATCGGTTCAGTGATTTGTGTTTGCTCTACGTTGACTCCGTTGTAACGGTGTGCGGTTAACGTTTGGAACTCTCCGAACCGGTTGTAGAAAAATCCGGTACCAAATCGGATTACCATTTTCGGAGGCTTGGCGCTATTAGCCGCGCCGGGTGACCAGGCGACTGCAAGTCGAGGAGCAAAATCATACTTGCTGTGCGCATTTGTCTGGGTCTCGTAACGCAAGCCGTAGCTGAACGTAAGATTCGGTTTGATCCGCCAGTCATCCTGTATATATACCCCGTAATCAGATTGACTAACATCGGCGAATGGATTTCCAGTGTTGATACTAAATGCTGATGCCCCACCACCGGCCGCACGAATTTCCGCCGGGGTCTTTCCTTGATTCTGTAACTGCAGAGTGAGTTGATAGCGCTGAATACTCGTTAATCCGAAGCCACCTGTGAATGTCCAGGAACCTCCGAAGTTCGTCGGGCTAGTATCTTCAACATTCACATGCCTGACTCTTCCGCCAAACTTGATTGCGTGCGTGCCCTTCTGCTTCGCTGTGAAATTGTTCAACTCCCAGTTTGCTCGGTTAAAGATCGAGTGACCAACCTGCGAACCTCCGGAGCCGAAAGAGCTGCTGACGTTCAGCGATGGGATGTCGTTGTTACCGGTGTTTTCTGTACGGCTATGTGAATACTGAAAGCGAACTTCGTTGATGGTGGTAGGATTCAGAACCGCAGTTTCAGTTAGCTGCACGTTGTGAAAGGTTGTTAACGAGTTATAGCCTCGCTCAGGCAAGTTGAAGCCGCCCACACCCTGATTGTCAGTGCTTGATCGATTGTAGTTGTACCGTGCGATCAACGTATTGTTGGTGTTGATAGCATAATCAAAACGAGGACTGATGTTCATATTACGCCGCGGTACCAGAAACCCCTGACCTACCTGGACAATATTGAAACTCGAATCGAGCACCGTCGCGCGAACCAACTCATTGTCGTCAGTTTCGTTTCTATTGAACTCGACGAAGTAGGAAGCCTTTCTCTTTACCAGTGGACCGTTAAGATTGAAGCTATATTGCCGATACTGGAAGGGGGTGCGCTTGCTCGAACTGATTGCGAACGGATTTCTCGAGTTAAGACTTTCGTCATTGAAATTGAACGACGCGCCGCCTCGTAGCTTGTCCGTGCCTGGTCGCGTCAGAATGTCGATGCGACCGGAGGGTTGATCGTTTTCGGCGGCAAACGGATTTTGATTGATTCGAATTTCACGGATGGAGTCCTTCGACGGGAGATTGCCTCCGGTGAATCCGTCGATGAATATCTGTCCACCATTTGGACCGACTTGAGGACCGGCTAACGCTTGTAGCGCTGCCGCCAACTCATCGGGATCATCGGGCAATGCATCGAGATCTTTCCCCGCGATAACTGTCTGGTTCGCATTGTTTGATGCCTCAGTGCTGACGTTTTGTTCTGCACCAATCGTAACCTTCTCCTCAATCGTAACCTTCAGAGTGAGATCGAGAGTTGTCCGTTGCCCGCTGACGTTGACCTCTTGATTCAGGGTCGGCGCAAAACCAGACGCTACTGCAGAAACCAAGTACTTGCCCGGCATCAAACCAGAAAACGTGTAGACTCCCTCACCATTGGTCGTTGTTTTCTTCTGTACTCCGTTAGCATCGGTGAGCGTAACACTGGTACCCACAATTGCGGCGCCTAGCTCATCGGTGACTAGACCGCGGAGAGTGCTTCTTGTCTGACCATATGCAGATGCACAAGTCAGAGCAAAGATTAGAGCAACGCAGCGAGAACCGCGGGAGATAGATCGGGTAAATTTCATCTTTCAAACCCTTGGGGAAAATGGTGTGGCACCACTATGGGTGATCATGAGAGCGCCGGAGCAGATCCAACGCTCTCCCGGTTGTTAACGTTAAGGCAAACCAATTCCAAACGAGATGCCGCCGCTACCAAGACCGGCTGCCGGATTAGGAGCTTGTTGACCAGCTTGTGGTCTCGGCGCCAGCATGGTTAACAGAGTGTCAGCTCCAGAAACCAGAGCGATTGCAGTTAAGCGAGTTGGATCGACTCCCTGCGTACTGGAAACGATGATTGTGTCTCCGACCTTAACATCTGCTATCGAAATAGTTGGCAGTCTCTCGAGCATGTCGTTGATATTGAAGCCACGTCCGCCCGGTCCACCAGGACCGCCCGGTCCGCCTTGCGGCCTGGGTGCCTGAGCCTGACCACCTTGTGGAGGAGCTCCGCCACCCGGCGCACCGCCACCACCACCGCGGTTGAATCCGCCCATCATTGCACCCATCTCAGAGGCGGGAGGAAAGCGCCGCAAAACAGAATCGTGTTTGATAACAATCGTCAACGGTTTCTTCTTTTCGAGTTCGTTGATCTTGATCTCACCCGTTGCGGGATCTACCGCTGTAACGACACCACCAACTGTTCTGAAACTTCCAGTTACTACTTTTTCCGGATTGAAATGTGTTCCGTCTGGCGTGCGTTCACCGAGAGCTCGCAGTTGGTCGCCGACTTTAAGTTCGGTAAAACTGCTTGGCTTTGCGTCAGCAAATTTGATCGAGTCGGGGGCGTAACGCTTCATCTCTGTTTTATCGCTGACTGGGATGATAATTGAGGTATTGCCTGCCATCGTGCGACTCTGAATCGTAATTTCATGAGCCTCTGGCTTGAGCGCCTGAATAACGCCCAAAACTCCACGACGACGCCATTCGAGTCTCTCTGCATCCTGCTTCTTAGCGATGTCGCCCTTCGACATGACGATGATTTGGAGCGCTGAAACTGATTTACGATCTTCGGCAACGTTGCCTCGTGCCATGATGCGGTCGCCTTCACCAACGTCGTTCACCGTAATGTCGGCTGCATTAGTCAGCGAGGTCTCTCCTGGTTTTAGTTTCTTGTAAGTAGTGCGGTCCGTATAAAGAACCATCACTGTCGATCCGGCTTCCGTCTTAATGGTGATAAGCTTGCCCGACGTGTCGATGGATTTGACTTCACCGATCGCATACTTTGCCGTAATTTCTGCGTCTGCTGCTTGCTGGATGGCCGCCTGTGTGGAAAACTTCGAACCATAGGGAGTGAGTCCTACTGTCACCAGCGCGGCTGCAAAAAAGAGCGCCCTCATCTACTCGTCCTTTCTATCCTGAGATCTGAACACCGCTAGACGCGGCTTTGTGGCTGCAAGAGTCGTAAAGAGGAATACCCGTCTGACGAACGCCAGAACTGGTACGCAGCCACAGACGCGAATGTTCTAAGTTATGGCCGCTCGATACGACAAAAAACGGAGAATCCCTACACTTAAGACGTCTGAAACCCGCCAAAGTTGCAGAGGTTTCCGCCGAACGCGTGTTCGGAATCCATATGATGACTGAAAGTAAACGAGAATATGTACCGCACGAGGTGGGTTTGCTTCCTTAGGTACGCTGCCAGCCGACGCGATACCGTGCGGTGAGAGTTAGACCAAAGCTGATAACCAGCATCATCGCGACTACGAGTGGCCAAACATATGGTAGCGACGTTAAAAGGACCCAAAAAGTAGTTCCGAGCAGTAGAGCAACTGATTCCGAGTGCTTTCCAATAGGAATGTACTTGCGCTGCAGCCATTTTCCCGTCGCCGCGGCCAGTACCACTCGGCCGAACAGCAATGCCAGCAGCATCAGCAGCAGGCCCATTATCAATACCAGCACACTAACTGGTTGGGGTAACGCCCAAAGGCAGGCTTCGACACCGGCCGCGATTACCACCGACCCGACAAAACCAATCAATGCCACTCGTAAACTAGTTAGCTGGATTCTTGTCACGCCGCGACTGATTGCCCCCGGCAGTGCCGCGGTGAGCGCAAGTGACACTATGAACCAGAACAGAATTGAGAGCAGTCGCGCCCCCAGATACCCGGGAGACCAACTGGGCCGAAGGAGCTGTGAAGGGGTGCGAATGATGCTGCGCAATTCGTGTTGATAACCAGCAACCATCATGGTCATTGCAGCGGAATCACGCTGAGGAACGTTATCCACATGTTGGTAAGTACCACCTATGACAATTACGTCACCAGTAATCTTAGCCCCCGCACTTTGAATTACTGATCCACCGATTGCCGCTACATCTCCTTCAACGGAACCTTCCACGATAACATCCGACCCAAACGCAATCGCACCCTGCTTGACGGTACCCGTAATTCTAATCGTGTCGCCTGTGCCAATAACAATATTGTCTACCACACCGCTGATCACAACTTCGCGATCCGTGGTCCGATCGGTCTGCGCGTGGGCCAGACCAACTAAAGCCAGCAGCCAGAATAGAAGAGCACTAAAGCGATAGAACTCAATCGATGCTGTTTGTTTTCGTATCCTCGGGAGAGCACTGAAATTGGCGGTTTGTATAGACGAGCTGATCATGCGAGACGCGTCCCCTTACTCGATCGCATCCGTGCGGTGATAACCGGAGATTAGCCGCGTAAGGAGGAAAACAGCGAAGACCAGGACGACCAAAGCTATGCGGAGGTCGCCGTTGTCGGCGATTAGCTTCCGACTCAGTACACGCGAGATGACGGCAATACTTACAGCCAAGTCGTAAATTGCGTGAGATACGAGGTCTATGAGAGAGAAAACTTTTCTCGCGGAAACTCGCACGAAGCTAACCATAGCAACCCGCGTGGTCGAACCAATGAGCGCAAAACCGGTAATTCCAAGAAGGAGGCAAAATACTACTGCTTTCCTATTCTCGGCGCGCGTGCGAACACCACTCATGTCACTGACAGCTCTAGCGGCAACCACGCGCGAAAAATTGAGCGGTACACTAACCTGAGCGCCGTTGGTTAATAAAGCATCAAGCTCACAGACGAACTGCCGATGTGCTCTCAACTCCAAACGACAATCCTGACAGTCCTTCACATGCTCTTCGAAGCGCGCCTGCGCCGCCGCTTCGAGTTCACCGTCAACATAAGCAGCGACTAGATTTTTCTCGCAGAACTTGTCCAGTTTGACTTCCATTTCAGAAGACTAAATCCCCGTGATCCCTCTTTCAACGAACTGCTGTCGCATCATTTCGCGTGCTCTGAATAAACGGTTCTTGACCGTCCCAAGCGGCAGGCCCGTCACTTCGACTATCTCTTCGTAAGTAAGGTCTTGTGAGTGGCGGAGGATAATGAGTTCGCGATAGTTACCCGGCAGAGTTCTAATGACGCTTTCTATTTCGCTGCGACGCTCTTTGCGCTCACTCTCCTGTTCGGGAGTTAGTCGACTACTTTCAATAGGCAATTCGAAGCTGTCGCTTTCAGTACCGCTGATTAGTGACTGCTCGCGAGTTGATGTTCTTCGGAGGTGATCAACGGCGGAATTGTGCGCGATCTTGTAGATCCAGGTAGAAAACTTAAATTCAGAGCGGTACCGCCGCAGGGAGTTGTAAACCTTGATGAAGATTTCCTGAGTCAGATCGAGAGCCGACTCATAATCTCCGACCATCCGATAGACGTATGCCGCAATGGGCCGCTGATAGCGCCTCACGAGCTCTTCAAAACACCCGTCCAAGCCGGAAACAGCGCTCGCCACCAGCTCCCGATCGTTCACCAGTGTCAAATCCTGAGATATTGCAGGGACTAAAGGGGATGTTGCGATATTCATGATGACAGGGTGTTACGTTAGGAGAAAACGATTTGTTTCAGGCACCCGAATGTCCGGCGAACTTTAGTTTGTCGTGGGTCGATGTAGCGTTTCCCTGGAATTTCCAGGCCCGCTCTCCACCACGACAGAATAAAGTTCGTTGGCCACCTAAAAAGAGAGCGTTGCCAATCCTGCGGGGGCCGCAATCGCGTCAAAATCCAACTCCCGGCCCGGCAGTATTAGACCAAGTTCTGTGGCGCTAAGTGGCCGCAGGTGCTCGCCTATTGTCTCGTTGACGATTTCCTGTGTTCGAAGACGGGTAAGGCCTTCGCCAACGACCATCAAACGGGCTAGGCTGGTTCGACCATCTCCGTCCGTGGAGCGGCGATCTCTATAGAACAGCAACAACCGGTACAGCTCATCCTCCCATTCAGCCTCGTGGCAGGTAACGCTTCGAACTATCAGAGGGTGTTTGTCCCTCATGATGACCGCAGTAAAACCGGTATTCGAACCACTCAAAAGCAGGGAGTCCCCAGCTAAGCCATTGCGTACTAACCAGCGAGACTCACCAATGTGCCGCGGCAAAATCAAACCGGCGCGCCATCCCAGCGACTCAAGGAGACTCTCATACTCGGCCAGAACCTCGCGCTTTGTGGCAATCGCCAGGTATCTGTCGCGACCTTGAGAATCTTTTTCCAGACGTTCCCTGGAAATGGACAACTGTGCCAACGGAGCGCCAAAACCCCTCTCCATTTTCCACGTCAATACTTCCTGGAGCTCAGATGAGGATTGTGGCTGAGTCTCCATGGTCAAAACCAACGTCTTGGTGCTGGCTTCAGGCAGGCTAAGTGACCATCGCTTTTGACGAAGCAGCCCGGCGTTCGTCGCCAGTTCCCTAATAATACCGGACAGCTGCGATGGGTTCTCGATATTACGTTCGTCAAAGCTCGGGCGAATGATCGACTCGGCGAGATCGAATGTTGCAGCTCTTCTGACGGTGCAAGTACCGCCGCTTGCTCTCTCCAGATGAACGACGGAGGCAATTCCCTTCTCGAGACCGATGGCGGTCGCCGGATACCAGGGATCGATGATTCGAGAGATTAGATTAGGCATGGATTACTGCCGATTTCCGATTGCCAATTGCCGATTTGGTCTTTGGTTTTTGGTCTTCGGTCTTGGCGATGACGTCACGTTTTAACGCACTGAGATCAGTAAGCCCAAAGCCAGAAACCAAAGACCGAAGCCCAAATCGGCAATTGGCAATCGAAAATGGGAAATGTCTACCACTCACTATACGGTGTGCCTTCTGTTGAAACTTCTCCGGAAGTGCTGTGGATATCCGTCATGCCTGATTGTCCGTCAATCGAACTGGGATCTTCGCCGGTGGTAATGGCCCAGTCCTTTTGCGAAGTAAACGGGTCGACAGGAACTTCACGCATGTAGTGTTCACTCACCAATTCGTCGAGTGATTGTGGCAGGCGACCTTTGTCGGCAGCGAACTGATCGATAAGCATTCTCATCTTCGTAAGATCGTCGCGCAGGACGGCTTCACGGGTAGCAGTGATCGTTTTTTGATATTGCGGCAGGGTGATAGCCGCGAGAATGATTATGATCGAAATAACGATCATTAACTCCAGCAGCGTAAAACCACGATCGCCGACTCCGCTACGCTGTTTCAACTTACCAATCACTGTACTGCTCTCCGTTTAATGCTTTGGCCTTCGATTTTGAACGAACGTCGAAAACGTTTTCGCCGCCCCATGAAGTTGAATCGACGGCGTCGTAACAAGATTTGAATTCCCAGTCAGCTTTCCCAGTCATCGGATCGATTGGGATCTCGCGCAGATAAACTTTCTTTTTGGTGGCTAGTTGACCAGTCAGGTCGGTCGGCTTGACGTGCGGATCACCGTATCCTCCCGTCGAATTGCGCGGCATCACATTCACACCTTCGATGAGCGTTTCAAGAGTGGGCGGGAAATGGTCCGGATTATCCACTCCGAAAATCGTGCAGTCGCTAATTACGACTTTGCTTCTTCCGTCGATATAAACGCTGCCAGGTGGCGGGGGTGGCTGTGGCTGCCCGACAACGCCGGCACCCGTGCAAACCATGCCAACTGTGTCGCGATGAAACTCATCGATCGCGGTTCTCATCTGTCTTAGGGCGTCGCGAAGCTGTTGTTCTTTTTGACGTCGCACAGAGATCTTAACGAGTGGCAGCACACCCATCGTCATGATCGTAAGCACGGTGATTGTTATCACCAGTTCGATCAACGAAAACCCGGTGTTGTGTCGATGGCCCGACAGAAGAATGCGGCGACTAGTCGAGATAGACTTCTTCATCCAGTCGCCGCGTTGTTCAAAGGCCGCTTTATGCCTTTTATCTAATTCGAACATCTATTGCTTAACGGTGGCGCTTCCCTGCGTCAGTTGTGCTGTTATATCGCGAGCGTCGGTTGCAACCAGGTGCAGCGTGTCCTTGTCGAAAGCCAATGCTGCATTGCCTTCTCCTATTGCTTCAACATCAACAAAGAAGAGCGTTCCTGATCCCTTAATCGCGACTTTACTATTTAGCGCTGATATTGAAATCAAACAAACACCCGTAGCATCGACAGACTGAGTGAATGTCGGTGCCGTGGTGCCATCAGCCTGTGATCCCGGAAGGACTCCTGCCGAGACAGCATTGACTTTGACGACCTTCGGATCAAATCGCAAAGCCAGAAGTGCAAGGCTTAACGGTTGATCAGAGCTCAGTTGAACGATATATCGCCTCTTTTCACCGATCTTGAGAACATCAGCGCCAGGAAGGAAGTTAATCTGCGCGATTCGATTCAAACTCCCTGACTTCGTATTGAGCGAAGTTTCTTCGGCCTTTGGCAGGCTTGATAAGACTGCGTTCTGTGTTCCTGCCGTGGTGGGATTCACTGTCGCTACCTCCGCTGTGGCGCGATCACTGACCAGTGATTTAGGTGCTGGAATATACGTTGGTAATTCCTCGACAGTATCCGTCGTCTTTTGTGAACTCGCTACCGGCACCGGTTTCGGAGCCATCGCTGCGCTAGCGGCATTCGCATTGGTCATTTGCTTGGAGGCATTCGCTGGGGACGTAACTTCCAATGGGGCATCCGGCAGTTGAACATTTACATTGCGGGGAATAGTTCTCGCCGCAGCAATCTGATCTTCGCGATCTGCTTCGCGAACCATCTCAGCCAATGAACCCGTGGTTGGTGATTGCAACGTTCCGCTAGGCCGCATCTCTTCGTCACGCGGTGTTACGGTTGGCGCACGAAGCACTCTTGGAGTCACCGAGATCACGATGTCAACCTGGCGATTATTTCTGGTTGGTGAAGTAAAGAGGCGTCCCAGGACTGGCAAGCCACCCAGGACCGGCAGACCCGCTCTACCTTTGGTTTGCACGTCCTGTGAAACGCTGGCCAGCATCATCGTTCGATTGTTCTGAACGCGCGCCGTACCTGTGATTGAGCGCTCAGTAAATGTCGGCGTTGGACTGGCTGCATTCACAACATCTTTCGATTCGATGTTCATCTTCACCTGCACATCGAGGTTCGGAAATACCTGCGGCGTAAACTTGAGCGTTAATCCCGTTGGCTCGTAATTGATTACCGGGAATCCACCAGTTGGGAAAGTGGTTCCTGGTTGGGGTTGTCCTGTTTGTATACCGAAGGGATAGGCCTGAGCAGTCTGAACTGGCACGCGTTGTCCAATACGGGCTGTTGATTCCTCACCGTTGAAGGCGTGGACCTGAGTCGAAGCAATCAGTTTTGTGTTATCGCGACTCTGAAATGCAGTAAGACTAGACGATGGAATCACTAGCGCAGCTGCCAGCGCCGTGGGCACTGAACCGACGAATGAACCAAGGTTCACACCACGACCTCCGGTGTTATTGATAACTCCATTATCTGTTAGGAGCGAGAAACCAGGAGAGCCGCCTATGTTAAATGGACTGAGACCGCCAATCTGATTGCCGAATTGCATCAAGTCGTTCTTTGAGACTTCGTAGATGTTGACGTCCATCACGACTTCAGCGCGATCTTTATCAATACTCTGAAGCAAGTCACCAATCAGACGAACGTTTTCTGCAGTGTCACGCACCGTCAAACTATTGGTTGCATCATCAGGAACAACAATCGTCTGGGGACGACCAACAGATGGCGGAATCGCCTGCTGCACCAATGTGCGCGCATCCGTTGGCTTCATGTTCGACAAGAAGAACGTTCGCAGAACCAGTTGCTGATACTGAGGACGACGGCTTTGATCGGCAACAAGAATAGTTCGCCGGCTCAGTTTCTGGAAGAAGAGGCCTTCCTGCAAAAAGATGTAGTCGAGCGCTTGCGCCGTAGTGACGTCGCGCAAGTTGATATCGAGTGGTCTTGATTGTGCAAATGACTGGCGATCGAAGATCACGTTGAGATTAAGTTCTTCGGCAAGTTTGCGAATGAAGGGTTTCAAATCACCCGTATAGCTGATCACGCGCATCTGCGTGGCTGGTCCAGAAAGGTCCTGCGCCTGAGCATTTGCCGGCGTAAACATTCCATCCTGAGACTCTGTCTTGGCCGGCGTATTCCGCCCCTCTTTTACCCCTTGCATGCGGAGCATTCGTTCCATTTCAGCCACGGCAAGCTCATTCACGGGGTCGTAACCATATGCCTGACGAAAGGCGTTATAAGCTCCGAGGAAGTCTCCCTGTTCTGCGAGTGATCGACCCTGCTGCATGTATGTCTGCGAAGCGTTGAAGCTCGCGCGACGAAAGTGCATCTGATACTCGGTGTTCGAAGGGTCGGCGGCTACTGCCAGCGTAAATTCCTGGGCGGCTTTATCCCACTGCTGAGCAGCTTCGTAATCCATGCCGCGCTTAAAATTCTTATCACCCTTTTTTGCGAAGGCCGCGATTGGAAGCGATAGTAGGCTAACGGCCAGAATGTAGGAGAGTATTCTTCGACTTCGCATATTAGTTTCCTATGTCGTTTCTTACCGAGAGGTGGACAGTTTCAGCGTGCTAAATAATGCTCCTGCGGCTGCCAAGATGCAAGATCTGCGAGCCTGAATTCCTTACACGCAACGAAGAAAATTCGGTTCCTGAAAGCGTAAGATTTGACTGATGCCGAAACCCGAGGGCAGGTTGCAGCCTATTTCGAGGCATTCAATTCCTCAACGAAAGTTACGCGATTGATTTCATGGAGAGTTGAGGTCCCCGTAAAGACCTTTTGCAAAGCCGATTCACGCAGACTTTTCAGGCCTTCCGCCTCGGCTGCACGCCTAACCTCTGAGCCGGGTCGTCGCTCCACAATCATCTCGCGAATGTTGTCCGACAGGTCCAACAGCTCATGGATCGCTGTTCGCCCACGATAGCCGGTGTGATTACACGCATCACAACCAACGTTCATAAAGAAAGGAAGATCTCTGTTTAGTTCAGGACGCAACCCGGATTCACTCAGTTCAATATCGTTGGGGCGATATTGACGCTTGCAGTAGGGACACAGCATGCGAATGAGTCGCTGTGCCAAAACACAGTTCAATGAAGAAACAAAGTTATAAGGCTCCACACCCATGTTCAGGAACCGTCCGATAACATCGATTACATTGTTTGCGTGAACCGTCGTAAAGACCAGGTGACCAGTCAGGGCAGATTGAATAGCGATTTGCGCGGTTTCGGTGTCGCGAATTTCACCCACCATGATCTTGTCAGGGTCGTGTCTCAGGATTGAGCGTAGACCCCGATCAAATGTCAGCCCCTTTTTCTCGTTAACCGGAATCTGGGTGATGCCGTGCAATTGATACTCAACGGGATCTTCAATCGTTACTATCTTGTCTTCTTCATTTCTGATCTCGTTGAGCGCCGCGTAAAGAGTGGTTGTCTTTCCGGAACCAGTTGGCCCAGTCACCAGGACCATCCCGTAAGGCTCTGCTATGTACCGGCGAAACTTCCTGAGATCCTCTTCTGCAAAGCCAACTACGTCGAGATTCAAATTCTTAAATGCTTCGTTAATCTGTTCCTTGTCCAGGATACGAATGACCGCGTCTTCGCCGTGGATGGTTGGCATGATGGAAACACGGAAGTCAACGTTACGTCCTTTATAACGAACTCTAAAACGCCCATCCTGCGGTACTCGACGTTCAGCAATGTCCAACTCTGACATGACCTTGATGCGTGAAATCAAAGTCTGGTGATATGCAAGGTCAATCGGATCGACTTTGGCATACAGCGCTCCATCGATTCTGTACTTCACCTGAACCTCGGTATCGCGGGTCTCGATATGAATATCAGAAGCGCGCGACTCCATCGCGTTGTAAATGATTGTGTCGACCAGTTTGATGATTGGCGACATCTCGGAGTCCGTCGCCAAACGATCGAGGTCCAATACCTCCTCGCCATGTTCGGTTTCGCGAACAAGTGAGATCCGAAATCCCGAAGCTGCCTCTTGCAACACGCGCTGTGTTGTGTCGCCCTTGCGTAAAACCACCTCGACTGCTCCAGCAGTTGCAACGTGCGGAACAATCCGAGTGCGAAGTGTGCTCGACAGTTCATCCAGTCGTTCGAGATCCGTTGGATCCGCCATTGCTATGTGGAGTCCCTTGTCGTCGCGCTTTAAGGGGACAAATTGATGACGGACCATCAAATCGACTGGGACTTCGGTGAAGAGTGTGTAATCAATCGGTGAGTCTTTGTCCGGTGGCAGGAGATCGACAAAAGGAAGTCGATAGCGCCGGGCGAGATCGCGAGCAGCCTTCATCTCGGGGGGTTGGTGATCGTCGAGATCCTGGCTCAGCACGCCGTGCAACGTCTCAGGATCGTTTTCAGTTAATTCCTTCATAACACAAGTAGAAGTGCCGGGTATCAATGTCCGCCTGTAATTCCCGCGCCACTCGAGATTGATTGAATTATCGGGAGGTAAATGGCGAGCAGGATGGTTACTACAACGCCACCCATGACGACAAGGATCGCAGGCTCAAGCGTGGTCGTCAACTGCTCCAGTCGAACTTCCGATTCAGCGTCGTAGAACACTGCGACTTCATCCAGCATCTCGCGGAGACTGCCAGAGCGTTCACCGATACCAATCATGTCGATCGCTAAGGGCGGCATCCACCCGGCAACCTCCAGGCTCTCAGTGAACGACCGCCCTTCACGAATCATTGGGAGGATGGACGAACTGCGCCGCCTCAGTTCCAGATTTGTTATCGATTCGGACGCGATCTCCCACGACTCAACCAGCGTGATGCCTCCAGCCAAGAGGGTGGCAAGCGAGCGCGTAGCCTGAGCCACTGAAAGCTGAATCGCAAGGTTGCCTGCGAGCGGAATCTTCAGGATTACAGCACTCAACTGCAATTTACCTCGGGGCGTCCGTGACCACAGGAAAAGCAAAACCGCTCCGCCAATAACGAGCGGACCAAACCAGATCACGTTTGCCGATAGCCACCTGGAGAGGCCGACAACGATTTGAGTGACTGTTGGTAATTCGTTCCCAAAACCCGAAAACAAGTCGGCCATGCGAGGGACCACATAGACGGTGAGGAACGTAACCATGCAGCCTGAGGCAAAGAGCAGAAACAACGGATAAGCAAGAGCACCACGGATCTTTCGTCTCAGCGCAACGTTGCGCCTCATATAAATGACATAACGGCTCAGAACATCGTCCAAAGCACCCGAACGTTCGCCCGCGAGAATCGACGCTGTGTAGATTCGTGGGAAGATGCTTCCCTGCGAAGCAAATGCTTGCGATAAGGCTGCGCCGCCTCGGATCTGTTCTTCAACATCGCCCAGAACCGCACGCAAACGAGTCGCGGTGGCGCGTTTTCGCAGCATGCTGATCGCCTGAAGAATTGGAATACCGGCGCGGCTAAGGGCTGCGAGCTGCTGGTTGAAGAGAAGAAAATCGTTTGCCTTAACACGAGCATGCGCGCCTGCCCGGCCCATCCGCGTCAGCGCAGACACGCCACTTGCTTTCGGCGGTACAACGTTGAAGACACGAAACCCCTCACGCTCGAGTCGGGTTCGGGCTTCGTTTACTCCAGGCGCTTCGACAGTTCTGGTTACGACTTCGCCGGCAGGTGTTCCTAATCGACAGATGAATTCAGCCATGGTGCCCGATGGTGCGAAAAATGATTGACTTGCGAGTATAACACGCAGGTCTGTGCGGCCGTGGAGGGCCTTGAAAACAGAAAGCCACACTGCTGATTGGAGACACGCCCCTTTCTGCTGTAAGTTGCAAACAGATTGCTGCGATTGCCGATTTCCGATTGCCGATTGCCGATTGGTCAGTAGTCAGAGGTCAGTTGTCAGTCCAATAGGACCTATATGACCTATCCGACCTATTGACCACTAATTACTGGCGATCAGAAATCGGCCATGCTCTTGCGCGTCTTAATCCGCTGTCCTAGAATGCCAGAGTCAACCCAGGCTTCAATGAATGCGGTCGTCTCCCCGCAACTATTTCACGCCGAAGTAAATTTTCGGGCATCACTCGTTCTCCTACGAGCATCTGTGTTGACAAGTCCCTTTCGAGCCTGACCGGTAAGTAAAAATTTAATAGCAGAGTAGCCGGGGGTGAGATGCATTTACCGACACCTAACGCCACCAAATTATCTTTTGTTTCGCTATTGCTCATCGCAGTCTTCGCCTTAGCGCTGGTTGCCAAAAGCCAGGAGACATCGCAAGAGAAACAATCACAGGCACCAGACAAGTCCAGTTCGCCAGCGGTACAAACGCCAACACCACCTCAGAAGAGGCTGGGTACCGAACTGGACGGTCCCGTCATCCACACGAATACCGATCTGATAACGTTGACTGTGACCGTGACGGATACGTATGGCCGCTACGTATCAGGCCTCAGCAAAACGGCTTTTTCGGTTTTGGATGACAAACAGCCACAGGAAATTACATATTTCAGCGACGATGACTCCCCTGTCTCTGTCGGCGTAATATTCGATGTTTCGGGGTCGATGAGCGGCGATAAGGTCCGGCGAGCCCGCGATGCCCTGAGCAAGTTCATTCAAACGAGTCACGACTCCGACGAATATTTCTTAATTGCTTTTAACTCCCGCGCCCAACTTTTGCTGGACAAAACACGTGATGGCGATTCCGTTTTAAACAAACTCACCTTCGTCGAAACCAAGAACCAAACAGCTCTTTATGATGCTTGTTATTTGGGTGTCGAGAAGGTACAAAGAGGCTCACATCCGAAACGAGCACTGCTTTTGATCAGCGACGGTCAGGATAACGACTCCCGTTACACGTTTAATGAATTACGCAAATTGCTGAAGGAATCCGATGTTGTCCTTTACGCGATAGGCATTCTGAGCGGCAGCGATGCCGGTAGTTCTCTCGGAATGGAAGGACAAGGAGTGCTCGACGAACTCTCAGGCGTGTCTGGCGGTAAGGCTTTCTTCCCGCGCTCCGCTGCTGAGATGGACGATATCTTCGAACAAATCGCCCTGGAACTGCGGCATCAATACTCAATTGGTTATAAGCCTGAGGGCTTTATGACCAACGGTAAATGGCACCGAGTCAAAGTTAAAGTGACTCCGCCGCGCGGTCTGCCGCGTCTCTTTGTGCGATCTAAAGATGGCTACTATGCCACAGCCGGCGCAAAATAGTTGCCAGGGCAGTTCGGCAACGCAAAATCAGTTCTGTGGCATCTGTTTATTGTGCGCTTGAACGCCGCCTTCGATTGCGACGCTGTTTGCCCCAGCCACGCTTGCGGGCTTAAAACTGATATTCAACTCCCCAAAGCGCTCCGGTCCCCGACAGACGGGTTCACGGAGCGTTTCGCTTGGGGACTCTTGACCAGCTGATTCAGATTAATTTACAAGGGACACAATGGACAGGTTGGGAATAAATAAGGAAGCTCGGTTTAGACTTGTGGGGGTCACTCTTCTGACCTCATTTATTTTTGCGGCGCTAGTATTGAGCTCAGTCTTCGCTTCAGGACAGAACCGACCGCGCACTGCTCAACCCCAACCGCCCAAACCAAATTCCACGGTCAGCGCGAGCACTCCTGCTCAACAAACGTCGCAGCGACCAACCGCTACCCCCACACCCAGGCCTGCGACTCCCGAACCAACTTTGGGCGAGGCGCCCCCCGTACCACGGCTGAAGCCGACTCCAACTCCAACTCCTCCAGCAGAGATAGATCCCGAAAGTACGCTCAAGATCAATACAGACCTGGTGTCGTTGCATGTGCGCGTTATTGATCGTAACAATCGACCAATTGATAACGTGACTCAAAACGAATTTCACGTTTTCGAAGATGGGGTTCCGCAACCGATTGAAAGCTTCTCGCGCGAAGAAGTACCGATTAGTTACGGTTTGGCTGTCGACACGTCCGGATCGCTGCGTACGCAACTTCAAAGTGTTATCGATGCGGGTAAGACCATCATAAACAGCAACAAGAAAGGTGATGAAACCTTTCTGGTGCGTTTCATTAGCAGTGACAAGATTGAGACGGTTCAGGACTTCACTGCAAACAAGGATCTGCTGATGGATGGTCTGGACAGCTTCTATATCGAGGGCGGACAAACGGCGATTATAGACGCGGTTTATCTTTCGGCGGAACACGTGTCTGAATACAAGCGAGGTGACGAGGGTGATCGTCGGAGACGCGCTTTGATTGTGATTACGGACGGAGAAGATCGAAACAGCTTCTACAAACAGGAACAACTGTTCGCACGTTTGCGCGAGGAAGATGTCCAGATTTTCGTCATCGGTTTTATTAACGAGCTCGATAAGGATAGCGGCTTCATCCGCAAGAGTCCTCGTGATAAGGCGACGGCCCTCATTAATAAGTTGGCGACAGAGACGGGAGGCCGAGCGTTCTTCCCAGAGTCGATATCGGACCTGCCGCAGATAGCAAATGAGATTGTTCGCGACCTGCGCACTCAGTATGTCCTTTCCTATAGTCCAACTAACAAGACACCGGATGGCTCGTACCGTGCGATCAAAGTGACCGTCGACCAGGGGAACAGTTCCGAAAAGCGGATTGCGTTGACCAGGAATGGAAGACTGGCAAGGCGAGAAAGTGCGGATGCGCCAAAGGCTCCTGCTGTGCGTCTGCCTGCTAACGCAACTGGAACAATAACAAAGAAACCGTAAGCCGACACCACCGGCTTTAGCCGGTGGTACTTCAACTTCTCAGCTACACAAAACGGTCGCTCGGACACCACCAGGCTTTAGCCGGTGGTACTTCAAGTTCTCAGCTACACAAACCCATTTCGTCGCTCGGACACCACCAGGCTTCAGCCGGTGGTACTTCAACTTTCCAGCTACACAAAACGCCTTTCGTCGCTCGGACACCACCAGGCTTTAGCCGGTGGTACTTCAACTTCTCAGCTACAACCAAAGCGAGAAACCTTTGCGACCGCAGGGCATCTCAGAGGACGCCCCACAATATCGTGTCCGTCTTGGGTAGCTGTGAAATTGAATCACCACCAGCTAAAGCAGGTGGTGTCCCGAGCCAGGTCGATCGGCCTGCTAGGGTGAAATTGAATCACCACCAGCTAAAGCAGGTGGTGTCCCCGGGCGGCTGTGGAGCGGCCGGGTCGTTTGAAATGAAGGACCACGCGGCTGAAGCCGGGTCAAGTTCACGATCATTTCGCTCTAACTGACCCACTAATCTTCTTTCGCGTCGTCTCTCCGGTGTGAAGAACCGGCAATCCCAGATCAACATCGGAATGTGGCTGCGGAATCACGTGTGTGGCGACGACTTCTCCGACCTTGCTGCCCGCTGCCGCACCGGCATCAACCGCACTAAGAACCGCCGCAACATCGCCGCGCACAATCGCGGTTACTAATCCGGCATCGATCTTTTCCCAGCCGACAAGACGAACATTCGCCGCCTTCACCATCGCGTCCGCGGCTTCAATCATCGCCACCAACCCACGACATTCAATCATTCCTAGTGCTTCAGGCATAGGGTCTCCTTCAGGCAATAAGTCCTATTCGTCCTATAGGTCCTATTTTTGTTTCATTAATTTCTTAATGAGTGGATCGGCGCCGGAATTCGTCCACCACGGCGTATAAAATCTCGCGACGCAAAAGTATTCACGGCCATAATGGGAGCACTGCCAAGCAGCCCACCAAACTCTACGATTTCACCCACGTCCTTTCCAGGAACAGGAATTATTCGCACAGCCGTGGTCTTGTTGTTCATCACTCCAATTGCCAACTCATCTGCAATGATGGCAGAAATTGTTTCCGCCGACGTCGAACCAGGAATTGCCACCATATCGATTCCAACCGAACATACACTTGTCCAGGCTTCCAACTTGTCGAGTGAGAGGGCGCCGATAGCCGCCGCTTCTATCATTCCCGCATCTTCAGAGACTGGAATGAAAGCGCCGCTCATACCGCCTACTGAGCCGCTGGCCATCGCACCACCTTTTTTTATTGCATCCGTTAACAAGGCCAGTGCAGCAGTTGTTCCGTGAGTGCCCGCTCGTTCAAATCCCATTGCTTCGATAATGTTTGCAACCGAGTCGCCGACGACCGGCGTAGGCGCAAGCGAAAGATCGATGATTCCGAAAGGCAAGCCAAGGCGTCGCGCTGCTTCACGTCCGACAAGTTCTCCAGCCCGGGCCAGTTTGAACGAAAGCTTCTTGATTATTTCCGCAAGTTCCTGAAGAGGCAGATTCTTGTCTGCCTGTTTGACTGCATGATGGATGACGCCTGGGCCAGACACTCCAACGTTAATCACGGCTTCAGGCTCACCGACTCCGTGGAACGCGCCAGCCATGAATGGATTGTCTTCGACAGCATTTGCAAAGCAGACAAACTTCGCACACGCGAGGCCTCCCTGATCGCGTGTTCGTTCAGCAGCGTCTTTGATAATGCGACCGACCTGACTCACCGCATCCATATTGATGCCGGCTCGAGTAGTTGCTGCGTTTACAGAGGAACAAAGTCGCTGCGTGCTGGAGAGTGCCGCGGGAATCGAATTCAGAAATTCCATCTCTGAGTGCGTAGCGCCCTTCTGAACTAAAGCGGAATAACCTCCGATGAAATCTACTCCGACGTCTCCAGCGGCCTGGTCAATCGCCCGAGCAAGATCAATAGGATCACCCTTGGCGCCCTCAGTAATCATCGAAATAGGAGTTACGGCAATGCGCTTGTTTGCGACTCTGATCCCAAACTCTGCGCCAATCTCGTCGACAGTCGAAACAAGACGCGCTGCCGTTGAGTGAATCTTGTTAACAGCTCGCTCAGCCACCGCACTAATCGTTGCTCCGCTACAGTCTCGCAAACTCAAACCCAGCGTTACGGTGCGTACGTCGAGATGTTCCATCTCAGTCATAGCAACGGTTTGCAGGATTTCGGCTTGACTGTATTCCATGGGAACTATTAACCGAGTACTTTGCTCATAATCAGGAGGAAGAGGAATAAAAAAAAGAGGGCGGCAGCAACAAGAATAAACCGTAGACTCGGGTCGTACGCAGCTTGATCGATAACAACGCTGGAGACTTTCCTGATCTTGTCGACTCGCCCCAGCACACTCTCGCGTGGCGCGCTGGCTGGCTGCGGATTGATTGGCTGAGGAGTGGGCGTCACTTGCGGTACAGATGCTGGAGCGGCAACGAGTGGTTTAGTTTCTGAAACGTCGGGAATGGACATCAGAGGTCGAGTTTCCGCTGGATCCCAATGAGGCTCCCTTGGGATTGGCACAGTCTGACCGCCGTCAACATTGGTTGATGAATCAGGATTTGGAATTGGCTGCCCACATTGCGGGCAGAATAGAGCGCGTGAACGCACCGAGACTCCGCATTGGGTGCAACGACGATCTATTTCGGGGTCTGACATGATGGTAAAGATTAACAAGTATAGGACCTATATGACCTATAGGGCCTATTTCAAGAAGCCTACAAGCACTACACGCGATGCATTGCGTTGAAAAGATCCTCCCGTTGTGCGTAGATGCGAACGCCCAACTTTTCCCCTTCAAGTCTTAACCTGTCTTTGAGGTCTGCTGTTGTTTCACGAGCACGCGACGTATCAGCAATGATAACCATAGCAAACTTTCCCTGAACCACTGTTTGATTAATATCGATTATGCTGCAACTGGCCTCAGCAAGGATTTGCGCAACTCCTGCCACAATGCCGGGATGATCCAATCCAAAGACGGAAATGATCGTGCGGTCGGACGATCCCTCGCTAGTCCGAGTGGCGCTCGAAGAGGTAAGTTGACCGCCATCAGACGAACTTCGTGTTTCGCTTACACGAGATGACTGGACCTCACGATAGATATCCGTCACTAGCTGTTCGATGGTTTGTTCATCGGCCGCAGCGCCAATGCGATCGTAAACCGCTCGCGTGATCCGGTAAATCAAATCTTCATTGGGCATGAATGAGGGTGGTGGTCAGTGGTCAGTGGTGTTATGGGTCGAATAGGACGAATAGGTCATATAAGTCCTATTAACTGCTCAAACCTGAACTCTTACATGTTTCTTCCGTTGTCTTGAGCGAGTCTGCGGGCCGCCTCGATCATTTCCTGGGAGGTTGAGTCGTTGATATCTACACGATCAACAATTCCCACCACCGCAGCCTCGATCGACATGTCCTGGTCTCCGATTGCGGAACGTGCCGCCTTTCCAAATGCGCACATCACCATCTCCCCAGTTCCCGCTCCAAGCCGATCGGCAACTACCACAATGTTACGGGTCGGTTCCTTGTCAAGGTCATACGGGTGGACGATCAAAAATCTGACGCCCTCAAGATCAGGCGTCTTCTTCGTTGACCAAACTGTACCTACGACTTTGGCTAAGAACATGACGTTGTTCAGTGGTTAGTGGTCGTAATAGGTCCAATAGGTCATAGGTCCTATACTAATGACAACTAACTAAACCTTCGCAAACACCTCAGCAGGTTCACCCAGATCTCTAGCAGCGGGAGTGATAATGGTCTTGGCGGTGATGTAAATCTTTTCGCCCTTCTGAATCGCCCGACGCACATCATCTTCGCTAACAAAATCAACTGGCTTAGACCCATTTGCACTGGTCGCAGCGGGCTTCGACACCGGTTCCCTACTTCGTTCACTTCCATTGGGAGCAGCCAGCTTCGGTTCCTGATTCGCAATGGGCGCGCTGTACATACTTCCAGGTTCACTAACGACTGGTGGTTGCGGCAGTGGTGATGCCGCCGATCTGCCTTCGACGCCTTTCCCTGCCAGGAACCTATCGACTATGGCAGCGATCTCCTGACGATTAATCTTTCCTCCGGCAACAGCAGGTTCAATCACAGTTGGTTTTGGAGCGGACACTCTTGTCGCCACTCCTGCTGCCGGTCGCAGACTCTTGACCGGTCTCGTTTCAAACGCAACACGCTTTATGTCCATCAAATGAAGCGGGCCAACGTTATCCGAAGTAACGTTGCCTCCCCACGAACCGCACCCGAGCGTCATCGATGGCGGCAAAGCAGTGGAAAACCCAATCGCTCCATGCGTCGTTGGCGTATTAACTGTAATTCGTGACGCCGGCATGTCAGCGCTAAACTGAACGGCAGCATCTCTGGATCGAGTATGAATACCCGCGGTGTGGCCCATGCCTCCAAACCCCAGTATCTGTTGACTCAACTTTGCACACGCAGGTAAACCATCAACAACATAAAACGCCAGGATCGGGGACAGCTTTTCCATCGACAACGGATGTTCACGACCAACGCCGCCAACGTCCGCGATCAAACATCGAGTGCCTGGAGGAACACTCAAGCCTGCCATGTTCGCGATCACCTCAACCGACTTACCAACAATCGCTGGATTCAATGAACGTTGCGGAGTAGCAACGACTCTTGCCAATTGATCTGCTTCAGTCGAAGAAAGGAAGTACGCGCCCTGTGCTTTAAACTGTTCACGAACTGTCTGCTCAATCGGCGCGTCGCAAACAACTGCTTGTTCCGACGCGCAAATCGTTCCATTATCAAAGCACTTGCCGGTCAGAATATCCTGCACAGCCTTGGCCACGTCCGCTGTGCGTTCGATGCAGACGGGAACATTACCCGGGCCAACTCCAAATGCAGGTTTGCCAGACGAGTAAGCAGCACGTACCAGACCGATTCCGCCGGTTGCCAAAATTACAGCGGTCTGTTTGTGCTTCATTAACGCTTCGGTTCCTTCGATAGTGGCGGAAGTCATGCAGGCGATACTATCAGGCGGCAGTCCTTCCTTCACTCCAGCTTCCTTCATCACACGAGCCGTTTCGTTAATGCACTTCGCAGCGGACGGATGTGGTGAGAGGACAACCGCATTACGAGACTTAATGGCAATCAAAATCTTAAAAATTGCTGTCGATGTGGGATTCGTGGAAGGAATAATTCCCGCGACTACGCCGCGTGGACTGGCAATCTCTACAACGTCTTTCGATTCGGAAACAACTCCTCTCGTCCGCAGTCCCCGGAAATAATTCCAAACATCCTCGGCAGCAAACCGATTCTTTTCACGTTTGTCGTCGGGAATTCCGTATCCCGTTTCCTCAACTGCCATTGCTCCCAGGCGCGCCGACTCCCTCAAAGCAGCTCCGGCCATCGCTTCACAGATGCGATCAATCTTTGCTTGATCAAATTCTGCAACCACGGCCTGTGCTTTGTGCGCAGCTTCAACTAAATCACGGGCCTGCTGGACGGAGACGAGATCTTTATCGGCCGACATAACAACCTCACCTTATTGCAGATTTAAGATTTCAGATTGAAGATTGCTAAGTTTCAGCGGAACTGAACTAATCTGAAATCTTAAATATTAAATCTGAAATTACCTGGCCCTTTCCTTATTCGCTTCCCTCGTTCCCAACGCTTTTCCCTGGTCGCCTTCGCCAAGTTGTCCTCGCGCACCACCATGCAGTGCTCGCTCATCAGGACTCAAACCGGTGCGACCGTTCACGGGCAGCACGCGCTCTACTTCAGCATGGGGCCTCGGAATGACGTGAACACTAATCAACTCACCAACGCGTCGCGCCGCGGCAGCACCAGCATCAGTCGCAGCCTTAACAGCACCAACATCACCTCTTACAAAAATCGTTACGTATCCTGCTCCGATATATTCTTTACCAAGCAGTTGCACATTCGCAGCCTTGACCATAGCGTCCGCAGCCTCTACTGCGCCAACGAAGCCTTTGGTCTCAACCATTCCGAGTGCTTCTAAAGGCATCTCTTTATCCTCACTTTGTAAAATTGTGGAGATTGAAAGCGACTTAATCGGGTCACTATTGGGGTCAACGTACCACCCTGAGCGTGAAGAAGCAAGAGATGCCGATCTTTGCTTACACTACAAAATTACTTCAGCAACGCTGCTGCCTGCTTCTCCAGTTCCAGGGCTTCATCATTCAGGGTATTTGCTCGCCCGACCAACTCATTACGTCTCGCAGCAATCGAACTCACATCAGCATCGCTCAATAACAACTCGGAACGTTCACGAATTAAATGAACAGCATCGGCTCGCTTGGCGTTGGCAACGGCGAGAAGCGAAAAATACTGTTGCTGTCGCGACTGCAACTTCATCGTGCCGGCGTTTTCTGCGATCGCAGCAGCCTTTCTCAAAAGTTTCTCACACTGATCCAACAGCCCAATCTGATTTTTAACTATTTCTCCGATCGCCGCTCTGTCTTTGACCCGGTCCTTATTGTCTGTTTGCGGGTCGAGAGCAAGTACCTCGGTATAGACCTTCTTGGCCTCTAACCTAAGTGCGTTAATCTCGGTTAATGAACTACTCGCTGACGCCGATATCCCGTTCGAATTGTATTGGGTGTAATGCGGCTCAGCTGGGAGAGGGTTCTGCTTAAGAAAACTCCAGGCGTCCTGGTTGATTTCCGGCGCGAGATCGTAATACCAGTGATCATGGCCTTTCATGATCTTTATTTCGATGGGGAATTGCCGCTCTTTGAGCGCGGATTCAGTTGATCTAACGGAGTCCAACGGGAAAAAGCTGTCGCGATCACCAACTATGATCTTGATTGGGATCTTGCGCTTTGCCCACTCTATGTTCGTGTATTCCTCTTTCGATCGCCAGGAACCAGCGTGCACAGCCAGGGCAGCAAAGTACTCCGACTCAGACATTGCCAGGTTCAACCCGAACACGGCACCGGCCGAGTGTCCGAACAGATAAACTCGACGGGTATCGATCCTGTATTGCTTGATTAGCGCTTCGACGAGACCATGGATAAATTCCGGACCGTCGTCCGGGATGCTCCAATGATCACTGCTCAACGAATCGGGGCCCACGATGATAAAGCCTTCTTTGCTGGCCAGATCTTTCCATTTTTCGACGAGTGAAAGGCCATTCCGTCCTGAGCCATGCAGCAAAACTACTAGCGATGGATTGGTTGCTTTTTCTGCCGACTCCGGCACAAACAAATAGTAAGTTCGTTGTTTACCCTCTGATTCGAACTTCTGCTTAATGATTTGATTAGAGGGACCAGGGGAAAACATCAACAACAGCACCAATGCCAGCTTAAGTGACGCCATTATGTAAACCTCCGGTTGGAGTTGAAACGCATCGAGTCGCGGGAGGGCCGCCTCAGACGTGCTCATCATACGCACGCAGCTGAACCGGGAAAAGCTACCCCATTCTTTTAAGATGCAAAAGTTTGACAGCGTTTAGCAGCGCAAGCTATATTGCGGAAACAGTGGGAGTTGTAAGCATTAACCATAGCGGCGCGACGATCGAACACAGTTGATTCGAGTCACCTTAGGCGCGTGCGTCCAAAATAACATCAAGCGGGTCAGCCAAGTCTCAAACCAACGCCAGGGATCGAGCGATTGGAGATGGCAGCGAGTATCGGCGAACAATTGCGACTCGCCCGCGAGGAGCGAGGCATTCCTCTCCGCGAAATATGCGAACAGACCCGTATTTCAGTTCACTATCTGGAAGCCATTGAAGCAAACGACTACAAACGTTTGCCTGGCGGTGTATTCAATCGGAGTTTCATAAAAGCGTATGCGCGTTGTGTGGGTTACGACGAAGGAGAAGCCATCGAGGGCTATACGCGATATCTTCGCGAGCATGGTGACACTTCTGACGAAGTGAATACCACCCCGATGCATTCCAAGGTTTACACCGAAACACCGGCTACGCGCTCTCCTTTATTAACTGTGGTTCTTGCTGTGTTGATTCTTGCATTGTTGACTGCTGCGGCGCTGGCTGCTCTCCATTGGTTCCAAAAACGCGCCTCAACCGTTACGAACAGATCACAACGGTCTTTCGCATTAATGATAAATCGCCCGGCTCTGTATAATGGGTCTATCCAAGAATTAGGGTTTCAGAAAACTGATTACGAAGCAGTCTTACAATAAATCAACTCCCTTAGCTGTGTTTCCGTGTTTCTGCGGCGCGAAGTTCAAAAGTGTGCGCCGCGTAAATCAACTGCCCGCTGAAAAGGCGGGCAGTTCTGTTTTAGCCCAAGGAACTGTCTTCCTCTGCGTTACCTCAGCGTTCTCTGCGTCTCCGCGGTTAGAGTCAGGCCGATTACAACCGCCGAGACGCAGAGAGCGCTGAGGTAACGCAGAGATTAGGTTGAGGAGTCTTTATTCCAAATGATCACTTCAGAAATTATGGAAGGCTTGACCTTCGACGATGTTTTATTAGTCCCTGATCGTTCCGACGTTTTGCCGTACGAGACCGATACCGCAACGCAATTTACGCGGAACATTCGTTTACAAATCCCGCTTTGCTCCGCTGCGATGGATACAGTCACAGAAGCTGCACTGGCAATCGCTTTAGCCCAACAGGGAGGAATCGGAGTCGTTCATAAGAATATGAGTATTGAACGACAGGCAGAGGAGGTTGATAAAGTAAAACGATCCGAATCAGGAATGATTGTCGACCCGGTTACGATTCGACCTGATCGTCCAGTTCGCGAAGCTTTGCAGGTTATGGAACGGTTCCACATTAGCGGTGTGCCGGTGGTTGATGAGTCTGGTCATCTCGTCGGAATTATCACCAACCGCGATTTACGTTTTGAGACGCGCTTTGAGATTCCTGTATCCGAGGTGATGACACGCCAGCCTCTGGTAACAGTGCCGGTCGGCACAACGTTGGAACAAGCCAAAGCAGTATTGCAAAAACACCGCATTGAGAAACTGCTGGTCGTCGACGACGACAAACATATCAAAGGCTTGATCACCGTTAAGGATATTCAGAAAGCGATCAAGTATCCGTCTGCGGCTAAGGATAACCTTGGTCGATTGCGAGTAGCGGCAGCAATCGGAGCGACCGGCGACTTTCGTGAACGTGCCGACGAGTTAGTGAATGCACGGGTTGATTGTCTTGTGATTGATACGGCACACGGACACTCGTCACGTGTCGTTGAGGCAGTGAACGACACAAAGAAACGTCATCCTGAGACGGATGTCATTGCCGGTAACGTCGGTACGACTGCAGGCGCACAGGAACTGATCGATGCCGGTGTTGACGCGGTGAAAGTTGGTATTGGTCCCGGATCAATCTGCACCACACGTGTCGTGACCGGCGCGGGTGTCCCACAGATAACGGCGATTGCTTCGTGCGTTAAGGCAGCTCGTGGACAAGGTGTACCGATAATCTCTGACGGTGGAGTGAAGTTTTCTGGTGATGTCGCTAAAGCAATCGCTGCTGGTGCCGACGTTGTAATGATCGGATCGCTCTTCGCCGGAACCGAAGAAGCGCCGGGCGAAGTCATCCTGTTTCAAGGTCGTTCGTTCAAGACGTATCGCGGAATGGGATCGATAGGCGCGATGCGCGAAGGCTCGCGCGATCGTTACGCACAGGATCCCACGCAGATGGAGTCGAAGTTAGTGCCCGAGGGCATCGAGGGGCGTGTGCCTTACAAGGGAACATTAGCTGATATGGTAACGCAGCTAGTTGGCGGACTCCGATCAGGGATGGGCTACACCGGTTGTCACGACATTAACGAGTTTCAGGAGAAGACAAGGTTCTTGCGAATCACATCAGCAGGTTTGAAAGAGTCACACGTCCACGATGTGATTATTACCAAAGAGGCGCCGAACTACCGACTGGAGTAATATTTCGTTCGCCTGTTTTTCTCAGAACCCCATAACTGTGGACTCCGAGTTTGTGCGAGAATCCTCGCCGTCGCCGGCTCGTATTGGTCGTTTCGAACAACAAGCTAACCCTGGATGACGATTCCCTCCGGCAAGGTTCTCGCGCATTACGAGATCATTTCTCTACTCGGTGCGGGCGGAATGGGAGAGGTCTATTTGGCGCGAGACACATTGCTCGAGCGCCCAGTAGCCCTGAAGTTCCTGCCGCTTGAGATATCCAATGATCCACAACGTCTGCGGCGTTTTACTCAAGAGGCCAAGTCAGCATCGGCACTCAACCACCCGAACATCGCACATATCTACGAGCTCGGGGAAGCAGACGGAGCACGGTTCATCGCGATGGAGTATGTGGAGGGGAAGCCACTTGATCAGAAGATTAATCGCAGTCCGTTAAGAGTTGCAGAAATTCTGCAAATCGCGCCTCAGATCGCTGATGCTCTTAGTGAAGCTCATTCCAAGGGGATCATCCATCGCGATATCAAAGCTGCAAACATCGTGCTGACAAATCGTGGGCAGGTCAAAGTTCTCGATTTCGGGCTGGCCAAGGTAGTAGCAGACCATCCAATCGCTGATGCTGATGGGTCGACACAAATCAAGACGAGTCCGGGAATCGTAATCGGAACCGTTCCGTACATGAGTCCCGAGCAGGCTCTGGGTCACGACATTGATCACCGATCGGACATCTTCTCCCTGGGGATTGTCCTTTACGAGATGGCGACAGGCCGACTTCCCTTCTCGGGTCGTACGGTGACCGAAACTCTCAGCCGAATCACGCATGATCAACCAGAAGCGGTCTCCAGATATAACTATGAAGTGCCGTCGGAATTGGAACGAATCATCCGCAAATGTTTGGAGAAAGATCCAGCGCGCCGATATCAAGCGACATCTGAATTAGTTGTTGATCTGGAGAATCTCAAGCGAGACAGCCAATCAGTTGGTCTAACACACACTTCAGCACCTAGAGAAACAAGACCTGAAAAACGACTGTTCTTCGTCGGAGGCGCTGTGCTGCTGGCATTGTTAGTTGTCGGTCTATTTCTGTTTCTACGCATTGATCGTGCAAAGAATGATCGTCAAACGATCCAAACAATTGCTGTCCTTCCGTTTGCTAACTCCAGCAGTGATCAAAGTAGCGAGTATCTCTCCGATGGCATTACCGAGAGCATCATTAACAGTCTTTCACAACTGCCACGACTCCGAGTAATGGCTCGCGCTACCGTCTTTCGTTACAAAGGGAAAGAAGTCGATCCGGGAACTATCGGGCGAGAGTTGAAGGTTGATGTCGTATTAACTGGACGGGTGCTACAGCAAGCAGACAATTTGGTTGTTCAGGCCGACCTCGTGAATGTTAATGATGGCTCTGAACTGTGGGGCGAGCACTACACACGAAAGGCCGTTGATGTATTTGCAATTCAGGATGAAATCGCAAAGCAAATTACCGATCGTCTGCGGCTGCGGTTAAGTGGCGCTGAAGAGAAGTTGGTCACCAAACATTACACCGAGAACGCCGAGGCATACGACCTGTATCTAAAGGGTCGTTTTTTCTGGCAGAGAGGGACGGAGGAGGGCTGCGACAAAGCGGTCGAGTATTACCGACAGGCAATAGAGCGGGATCCTAATTACGCCCTTGCTTACGTCGGAATGGCCGCTGCCTATAACACGCTCGGAGGTGTTTTAGGATTTCGAGCACCGAGCGCTACATTCCCAAAAGGCAAAGAGTTCCTGACCAAAGCAGTTGCTCTCGATGAGACTCTTGCGGACGTTCACGCCGTGTTAGCCAGTTACGCTCTCGAATACGACTGGAACTGGTCGGAAGCTGAGCGACAGTTCAAACGAGCAATTGAGCTAAACCCTAACGATGCCGAGACTCATGAATCGTATGGAATGTACCTCGAGGCATTGGGCCGATTCGATGAAGCAATCAGTGAAAGGCTGTTAGCGCAGAAATTTAATCCGCTGTCACCATTCACCATCGCCGATGTCGGTTACCCGTATTACTACGCTCGAAAATACGATGAGGCAATTGCGTGGTATCGAAAAGGCCTTGAGCTCGATCCCAAACTCTCCTGGTGCCACCTGTGGATTGGACAGGCATATATCCAAAAAGCGATGTTCAAAGAGGCCCTCGCCGAAATAACCCAGGCCGCTGAATTATCCGGCGGAGATATCAGAACAAAGGCAACGCTGGGGCATGCATATGCAGTTGCCGGCCAACGTGAGCAAGCACTGAAGGTGCTCGGGGATTTGCAGGCGCTGGCGAAGCAACGGTATGTCTCGCCCTATTATTTCGCTTTGATTTCAGCGGGTCTGGGAGACAATCAACAAGCAGTAGCCTGGCTACAAAAAGCACGGGATGAAAGGCAGTCGTACCTCGTGCTGATGAACGTTGAGCCAGTTTTTTATCAACTTCACTCTGATCCTGGATTCATAGCTATCGAACGTAGCGTCGGCCTTAAACCTTAAAGAACATTTTGGAAAAACTCGGACCTCGGTGCTGGGACCGCAGGCGTCCTCGCCTGCCCGCGTCGCTTCCAGGCCTGGTTTGGAACGAGTAGGCGGGGACGCCTGCGGTCCCAGCATCAACGTTCCCACCGCTTATTCAACTGCCGATCGTGAAGTCGCTGAAAAAGAGCCAGCGTACAAATCGCTCCCACCAGCGCTAAGAACATGTCCCATTGCGTATCCCAAATGTCTCCCTGCGTTCCCAAGAACTTATCTCCCAGATTCGGGGTAGCGAGCACCGCGACCCACCATTCAATAAATTCGTAAAATGCGCCGATCGCAAGAATGATTGAGGCAGTGATGAACGCAAGCCATCGCCGCGAGGTTTGAATCACCTGCATTAAGATCTCCCTTACTGGTATTGCGACCAGAAACCCGAGCATGAAATGCGCTAGACGGTCATAATCATTTCGCTTCAGGTGGAAATGATCGCGCAGCCAATTGAACGGTGCGGCTTCCGCATACGTGAAGTGACCACCCCACGACTGTACTAACAGATAAAAGAAGATCATGTAGTATGCGAGCCGCGTAAACTTAAAGTGGCGATAGGCGATGATGACTGCGGCGAGCTGAGCGATTGGAAATAGATTTTCCATTGCCCAGTCCGCACGATCGTGAGGTTTGATTGCGAGCAAACTGAACTCGATTAGATAAAGACAAAGAAGCACGAGCAGTTCAGTCTTGCCCGGCGTGATTTTGCGGGTTTCTTCAGGAGACATATTTATCCGACACGTGAATGGCTATCATTATTTTTGAGCAGTTCCGTGTATCATCTTTTGCAGCTAAGCGATAACGCGCGGACGGCATCGAACTTGCCATCTTGCGTGCTGTGTATATGTTGAGAAAAGCCACCTTAATTTCAAATCCCAAGACCGGACGCTACGTGTCTAAGCGAAAAACTATCCAGGAGCTTGCTTCTGATCTGAATGCACAAGGAGTCGAAGTCGAGCTGAAGTTTACTGCTGGCCCGGGCGACGCAGCTGAATTGGCCGCCAAAGCAGCTAACAACGGTAGTACGGACGTGATTGTCGCAGGCGGCGACGGAACGATCAACGAAGCAATTCAGGGAATGGTCGGAACAAAATCGCGACTCGGAATTCTTCCGCGCGGCACGGCTAACGTACTGGCGCGGGAGCTCGGTTTACCGATGAATATCGACGAGGCAATAAACATTGCCGCTCAGGGTAAGTCGCGTCGAATACATTTCGGAGTCGCTATCGATGAGTCCACTAACATTCGTCGTCACTTCGTGCTGATGGCCGGCATTGGCCTGGATGCTTCCGTGGTCGGACGAGTACAGCCAGGCCTCAAAAAGCGAATTGGGAAAGGAGCGTTCTGGCTTTCCGGTTTGAGTCACCTCGCAACCTGGCATCCGAAACCTTTTACTCTTGAGATTGAAGGGAAGACTTACAACGCCACTTTTGCTGCCATCGGAAAGGCCGCACGTTACGGTGGCGATCTAATGATTACGCCACGCGCGCGCCTCGACGAACCTTCGTTTGAGATCTGCATTATCGAAAGTGTTAGCCGGGTTCAATATCTGCACTTGCTGTCTTACGCAATGCGCGAAGGGATGCCGAACGACAAACAAGGCGTCCAGTTTGTTAAGGCTTCAAAGGTGCGGGCCTTTGGCGATGCTCCAGTGCAAGTAGATGGCGAGGTTATTGGCCATCTGCCGATGAGGTTCGAGATATCCCCCCACTCGTTGGACGTGATCGTGCCTTGATGTCCGAGGCCATCTTGATAATTGGGGCCAAAGGTTGGTTGCGTCACGACAAGCTAAAGAGCCACTTGCAAAATTCGTGACTCTTCTCATTCACCCCAAGCTTCAGCTTGGGGTTTGGCGCGCTGATATTCTCCGAACCGTTTCAACGGTTTATCAACTCGGGAATCACGAATCGGCGAACAGCTAAGATCCTCACGCAAACCGTTGATACGGTTTCCGAAATCAAATTCTTCCTCGTCCCCAAGCTAAAGCTTGGGGAGAATGAGAGGTTGCAATTCCAAACAGTCCGTTTTGCGAGCGGTATCACTGATTTTGCAAGAGCTTCTAAAGCATATCGGACATCACTTACCATCCAACCACGCCGCTCTCATCTTCTTCTGTTCGGCCGTGGCACCTGCTAGTTCCTCGATTCTGTATTCGAATCGCTCAGGCTCTCCCAGCACCAGATTGGTTTTGATAGTTCGACGATTTCGCTTCACCGTAATCGGAACCGATTGCCCCGTCTTGTAACGAGCGAGGGTTTGGAGCCAGTTGTCTTTACTCAGTGGCCGCCCCGCCAGTTCAAGAATCTGATCGCCACTCTGCAATCCAGCTGTCTCAGCCGGTGAATTGTTCCCCACGGTTTCAATCATTGGCGTGCGTGGATCATCAAACTGAATGGACATCCCCGCATTGAACGGCTCTTTTAACTGAAGCTTGTTGATGCGCAGTCCGACAAACGCCAATGCCTCGTCGTATGGCAGTGGTTCAGTGCTGCGAACGTAACGATCGAAAAAGTCCTGGAGGTCAAAGCCTGCAATCTTCGAGGCCACGCGTTGCAGATCCTCAGGTTGGTAACCACGACCCCGAAGGTAATAACTATTGTTGGAACTCTTCACGTAAAACTCTTCATACATTTCGCGCATTACATCATCCAGCGAATGCTTACCACCCGAACGACCGCGGATCAGCAAGTCGAGAACCATCGCGATCAACTCTCCCTTGGGATAATAACTAATTGAAGTGTTCTCGAGATTTGTTTTCTGAGCATGTGGAGCATCGTCCAGGAACGGGGCGGACAGCGACGACTCCACCGCACTCATCAATCGCGAGCCGGGTGCGTTTTCGATCCCATTGATCGTCCTGCTTTCGCGTTTCAGGAATTTCCCATCGTCCCACAGTCCAGCACGACGCGACATCAGATGTCCGTAATAGTTCGTAAAGCCTTCGGCAATAAACAAACCTCGCGTAGCAATGTCGCGCGTGAAATCCCAGGGGCCAAGTTCAAATGGTCGCAGTCGCTTCACATTCCAAACGTGAAAAAATTCGTGAGCCACCGTGTCGAGCGCGCCTTCGTAGACGCCTGGCTCACCCAAGGCACCGGATTCAATAATCTGAGTTGATGTTAAGTGTTCCATCCCATCGCCGGACTCATCATCGGCAGCGAAGTGGATCAAGAAAGTGTACTCATCAAACTCTGGCGGTCCCCACATCGCGGTTTCTGCGCGAACGATCTTTTCAATATCACGGACTAACGCCGGACGCTTCCCTCCTTCAGTTCCAAACGAGTGCACCACAACGTGGTACTTCTTTTGATCTACTTGAAAGTCATCGACCGTCCAATCCGGAGCAATCTCAGTTGGCGTGTCGATCATGATGTCCCAGTTTGCAAACTGCCATTCAGTTTGCCCTCGTTGTTGCATCCGCCCATTGACGATCTTCCAACCGGGCGGCGGATCGATCACCAGCTTAACTGGATCGGGTTTGTGGTCTACCACATACATGTAGATAGATCCGCCGTTGTAATTTGCATGACGTTCGTCGAGTTGGGAGAACGTACCGGAAAGATCATTTCCGAAAACTTTGTAGTTGATGGTCAAACTGGAACTACCCTGTGGGTCTATAGCCCACGTCTGATCGTCAACGCGCTTAACCGGACGCGGTGACATTTTACATTGGGCCTGACGCGGACAAATTCCGGCCACTGCACGAAACTCCTGAACGTTTTTCGCAAAATCAAACACCGCATAACGTCCGGGAGACCACTTTGGCATTTGCAGGTCTACACTCTTGTCTTTCAAGTCGTCTGGCAATTCGATTTCAATTGCCACTTCGAAAAGATGTGATACTGGACGCGACATCGACAGTCTGTAGGTTATGGAACGCAGCGGCGTCTGCTGTGCGACGACCATTTCACAAAAGGCGACGACACTAATAAGAATGGCCGCGCAGAAACCCACTCTTCGAGATGAAATCATTAAGTGAACTCCAGGATTTGATGTTTGAAATGGGAAGCGACGGGGATTATCAATCGTGAGTGAATCACTGTCAAAAAGATCGTAACGCTGCGTTCAAAAGAGACGATGGTCCTGGGAGCGCAGGCCTCCCCGCCTGCCCGCGTTACCGAGGATGGCCCGTTGGGTAGCGCAGCGCGGGGACCCAGGACCGTCATTTTATTTAAAAATCTGCCGCCGAAGTAGGCTATCAAACCCCGTGAGTCAGGCTATGTCGTTGTAGTTCGGTTACGCACCATGCGCCAGATCCAGAGAGCGAAGATTGCACCCAGCAACGAGAGGATGAATCCGCCCGGATGAAAGCCGGTAGTTGTGCGCCAGATGAAACTACTTATCACGCCTCCAATGATTGAGCCGATAATACCGAGGATCATTGTGGCAATGATACCCATCGGATCTCTGCCAGGCATGACTAAACGCGCCAAAGCTCCGGCAACGAGTCCAATTATCAACCACCAAATAAAACTAAGCATAGTTTCTCTCCTTTCAAGAGCACTTGCTGAATTTATTTGAAGAGCTACCTCTTGTTGTTGTGGCTTCGCGCGGTTACGCTATCAGATAGGGCGTGAAGTTACAATTGCATTTGTGGTGTCCGATATGCTTTATAGCCGCTTGCAAAAAGGCCCCACGGTCCTGGGAACGCAGGCGTCCTCGCCTGCCCGTGTCCCGCCTAACCAACAACTATTGGCCGAGTGGGTTGCTTTGGACGCGGGCAGGCGAGGACGCCTGCGCTCCCAGGACCGTGGGGCCTTTTTGCAAGAGCCTCTTTAGGTTGTCGTGAGGTAACAAACAGGCCGGTTCATTGCAAAAGATCATTCGTGTTGGTTACGTCACTACAAGACAGAAGCATATCGGACAATAGGGTCTTGAATCATGGCAGCTACTGAACGTCTCTATTACAGCGATTCTCATTTAAGCGAGTTCGATGCTTGCGTCGTTGACGTCACGGAACGGGTCAGCGGCTGGACTGCCATTGTGCTCGACCGCACAGCTTTTTATCCGACCGGTGGCGGACAACCGAGCGACACTGGAACGCTAAGTGGCTGCAGAGTCGTCGAGTGCATTGATGGTGGTGAAACGGTTTTGCATGTCGTGCAGGGAACGACTCCACCTGTTGGATCGGAGGTCAAAGGTCGGATCGACTGGTCACGACGCCTCGATCACATGCAACAACACACGGGCCAGCACATCCTCTCGCAAGCTTTCGTAACCTTATTCAACGCGCAAACCAAAAGTTTTCGAGTTCTGGAAGACGCCTGTGAAATCGATGTTGATTTGAGTAATCCTTCAAACGATGTAATTGAACGCGCGGTAGTACTTGCAAACAATGTCATCTGGGAAGATCGACAAATCACAATTCGAAACGTGACTTCCGAAGAAGCAACGTCGTTGCAACTTCGTAAAGATCCGGTACGGGAAGGTGAACTGCGCCTGATCGAGATAGAAGGTTTTGATTTGACGCCATGTGGCGGCACCCATGCTTATCGAACTGGAGAAGTCGGGATGATTGGCGTGCGCTCCTGGCAACGAGCGAAGGGCCTAACACGAATTGAGTTTGTTGCCGGAACGCGAGCTCTGGCTGATTATCGCCAAGCAAACAAGAGTGCGCGAGAAATTGCGGAACTGTTTAGCACCGGCCGCGATGATGCACCGGCTCTCGCAGCTCACATGGTAGAAGAGAACAAGGAACTAAACCGACGTGTGCGTGCTCTTGAAGAAATTGCGGCTGGAGTTGAAGCTCAACATTTCGTTAATGAACGGGAGCCGAAGCCCGATGGAACCAGAGTTATAACCAAAGTCTTCGACGGCCGCGATTCAGAGTCTCTAAAGAAACTGGCTCATGCCCTGACCGCCTTTCCAAAGGTGACTGCGCTGCTCTTTTCAAAAGACAAAGACACCACACGAATGGTCTTCGCCAGATCCGAAGAAGTTGAAGGAGACATGAACCACCTGATGAAGAAAGCCTGCGAGATGCTTGATGGAAAAGGCGGCGGCAGGTCAGACATGGCCCAAGGTGGTGGGAAGAATACCGACAAGATCGAAGAGACTATCGCTGTGCTTCTCGAACAACTCTAATCCACAGATTACGCAGATTGCACAGATTTTGATTTGACCTCACAACAGAGTGCTAGCAACGGCTTTGCTAAAAAAGTGAGATACCACCTGCTTTAGCAGCGTGGAGTTTCAAATTTGCGCTAGAGTGCGCCCTGAACCTTATGAGGTGATACCACCTGCTTCAGCAGCGTGGAGTTTCAACTTCTCGCTAAAACCGCGGTAAGAAGCTGCTCAGTAGCGGAAAATTGAAACTCCACGCTGCTGAAGCAGGTGGTATCTAACCGTCACTCCAAAGCTGCCACCTAGCGCGAAGCTGAGACTCCACGCTGCTAAAGCATGTGGTATCTGACTTTTTGTGCAAAGCCGCAAACAACTATTAAGAATCTGTGTAATCTGCGTAATCTGTGGATGGCCTGCTGAGTGGCTATTCGATGATGATCTCATCGGCAAAGATCCACGCATCGCCACCGGCACCGGCATGCCAGGCTGGTAGCTTGCCGAAATTTTGTGCGCGCATCTTTATGTATCTAACACTACGTGGTGCGATTGTTCCTGTAAATTCCTTCATCGTCGCCTCATAATTTTGCGCTGAGACATCGTTTGCGATTGAGAGCACCGGCACGAAGTTCGTACCATCCGTTGACACTTCGAACCTGACAGCAGCTGGCATCATAATCCATGAACCAACATCCTGTAAGAAGCCTGCACCAAGTTTCGTCACCCTCTCGATCCGACCAAGATCAACGATCGCTATGAGATCTTTTCCTTGATAGCCCTGCCACGCGATACTGTTCAAGTTCGTCGTGCCTCTGATTCCATCAATTAACGCCTGAGCCCCACCGCCCGGATATTGCGAGTCATATTTTGAAAGTAGTGTTAGCTTCCAGTTGTGTTGCAGCTTCAGAAATTGTGCCACTCCGATCTGGCTGGAATGTCCGCTGTCATCAAACGCGCGAAACTTAACGGTCGATGTCTTGTCGATCATGAATGGTGCGCGGAACCGTGTTGAAGTCTTATCAGGTTCGCTGCCATCGATCGTGTAATGGATGATGGTATTGCCATCTGATGTCAGAGCTACACGCATTCGCTGATTGAACGTCTTGCTCGACGCTTTCACGACTGGAACGGGCACGAATGGTTGCGTGATTTCAGAGACCGGCGCTTCCCTGGCCCATGTTTGATTAGGTTTTCCGCCCATCTCAAAAACCAATTCGCCGCCTGCCGTTACGTCTGCATGGTTGATGAAGACGTTATGATAAGGCTCGCCATTCAACTTCGCTGATTGAATGTAGAAGTTTCGTCTCGAAACGTTGTTTGCCTTAATTACGAATAGTCGTCCGTTCTCCAAATGAATTTTGATTTCCGAAAACAGCGGTGTACCGAACGCATAAGTCGGTGATCCCGGCGTCACCGGATAGAAACCGAGAGCACTTAAAACGTACCACGAAGACATCTGCCCACAATCTTCATTGCCAATTAGCCCGTCCGGCGTTGCTTTATAGAAGTCATCCATTATCTGGCGCACGCGATACTGAGTCTTCCAGGCTTGATGTGCGTAGTCATACAGGTAGGCAATATGATGACTTGGCTCATTCCCATGCGCGTACTGGCCGATCAAACCCGTTATGTCCGCCTGTTCATGACCTGTCGTTTTACTCTCGGCAATAAAGAGTTGGTCGAGTTTTGTGACGAAGTTCACTTCCCCATTCATTAGCTCAATCAACCCGCGAATATCCTGTGGTACGAAGAAACTGTATTGCCACGAATTTGCTTCCGTGAAGTTGAAATTGACTTCGCGTGGATCGAACGGAGCTAACCAACCGCCGTTTGTTCGTGGCCGAACAAATCCTGCCTCTCGGTCAAACACATTCTTATACGATTGCGCGCGCTGTATGTACCGGTTGTAATCGTCCATGTGACCAAGTGCGCGCGCCACCATCGCAATGCACCAATCGTCATACGCGTACTCAAGTGTCTTTGAAACAGACTCGCGCTCATCTTCCATCGCGATGTAGCCGCGATCGATATAGGCGCCGAGTCCAAAATGTCTTAGCTCCGCGCTGTGTTTCATTGCTTCAAAGGCTAACTCGCGATCGAACCCTTGAATCCCTTTCGCAAGAGCGTCTGCAATTACCGACACGGCGTGATATCCAATCATCGTGTCTGTTTCATTTGCAGCGAGCTCCCAAACAGGCAAGCGCCCACCTTCCCGATATTGAGCAAGGAAGGTGTTGATGAAGTCGCTAGTGCGTTTTTGATCGAGGATCGTGTAAAGCGGATGTGCCGCCCGAAATGTGTCCCACAGCGAAAAGACGGTGTAATAGTCAAACCCTTTCGCCTTATGAATCTTGAAATCGCGTCCGAGATATTGACCATCAACATCCATGAACAGATTCGGCGTCAAATCGGCGTGATATAGAGCAGTGTAAAAGGTCTTCAATTGCGACTCGTCGCCGCCAGACACCTGGATTCTGTTGAGCTCTGTGTTCCATGCTTCAACCGCATCCTTGCGAACTCTGTCAAACTCCCAACCATCGAGCTCAGCCTTTAGGTTCTTTCTTGCACCTTCGATACTGACAGCAGAAATACCCACTTTCACAAGTATTTTGTCAGGTAGATCGAAACGAAAAGCAGCCTTAACGTTGAGACCTTGCAGTGCGGTTGTACTAACAGACTGAAAAGGCCTCGAGAAGTCAGCGACGAAATACACAATCTGGTTCCTGGCCCAGGAGCTCGATCGCCTGAAGCCCTCGATGTGCTGTTTATCGACAATCTTCAAATAGGAGTCGAGTACACGATCTCGGTGGGTGAGATCGAGAATGACATTTCCAACATCCGTATGCTCAGGAAAAGTGTAACGGTGAAACCCGACCCGCTTCGTAGTTGTTAATTCCACCTGTAAACCGTCGTCGAGTTTGACCCGGTAATACCCGGGACTCGCGGATTCGTTCTCATGCTTGAACGTATTTGCGTAACCTCGATTGCTCGGACCAGTGCCTTTCGCGTCGAATGAATGCAAACCGACCATCGGCATAAAGAGCACGTCGCCATAGTCTGGTATTCCAGTCCCACTGAGATGTGTATGCGTGAAACCGTAGATGAGATTGTCTGAGTAGTGATAACCGGAGCAACTATCCCAGCCTGTCAAACGTGTATCAGGACTGAGCTGGACCATTCCGAATGGCAAAGTGGGACCGGGAAAAGTATGGCCGTGACCACCAGTGCCGATGAACGGGTCGACGTAGCGGGTGAGGTCCGGAAGCACTTGACCATTTTCATGACGAGCGAAAGAGGTTTTCTCCAAAGGGTGAAGTGCGATGGAACCCTGAAGCAGAAAAACAATACTAATTGCCAATAACCTGCAGACAGTATCGATCATCGGGGCGGATCATAATGTGAGCCAGGTGTGGGAGCAACGGTGACAGTAATCCAACCCACTCAACGTCGTGCCTCCTTAGTAAACTCAGGCGATACCACCTGCTTTAGCACCGTGGAGTCTCAACTTCCCGCTACACCCGGAACAAAACCCAACTTGCGATACCACCTGCTTTAGCAGCGTGGAGTTTCAATTTCCCGCTACACCCGGAACAAAACCCAACTTGCGATACCACCTGCTTTAGCAGCGTGGAGTTTCAATTTCCCGCTACGGAGCGCCGCGCTTTCAGCTTTCTCATAGGTCGGATTGAGGCAGCATATTAGTGAGAAGTTGAGGCTCCACGCTGCTAAAGCAGGTGGTATCTGCCGAGTGCTCTCACATATTGTTAGTGAGAAGTTGAAGCTCCACGCTGCTAAAGCAGGTGGTATCTGCCGAGTGCTCTCACATATTGTTAGTGAGAAGTTGAAGCTCCACGCTGCTAAAGCAGGTGGTATCTGCCGAGTGCTCTCACACATTGTTAGTGAGAAGTTG